>Ga0272442_10000105_pt1 | contig 135212 bp, 134 predicted proteins | sample SSMForm2O_FD_200262 | JGI IMG/M metagenome (GOLD analysis project Ga0272442, IMG submission 200262) | Marine sediment archaeal communities from Little Sippewissett salt marsh, Falmouth, MA, United States - SSM-Form-2O | ecosystem: Environmental > Aquatic > Marine > Wetlands > Sediment ... | reverse complement strand
CACTGGTAAGACACGTCTTGCCGTGGTCGATGTGACCTATAGTGCCTACGTTAACATGCGGTTTAGTGCGTTCAAATTTTTCCTTTGCCATATCAGGCCTCCGTCGTTAGTGGTTTATCGGTTAAGACTCCACTTGACACATGCTTTTTCAAGATAAAGAACTCTTTCCGAAACATATATGTAAATTTAGGCACTTGCAATGGAGCCCTCGACCGGGATCGAACCGGTGACCTCATGCTTACCATGCATGTGCTCTACCATCTGAGCTACAAGGGCGTACTGGTTTATCCACCTGTGAAGAATCTTAACGAGTTTCACATTATGGATATGGATGGTTGCAACACCGTTTTCAGCCCTTCTTCTTCTCTTCTCAGAGCTCCTATCCCTCTTTTTGCAGACCGCGGTTTTGTAAAACTGGGACAGCGGTATGTTTAGCTGGCGGTTCCAGAATAGTTCTGCCTTATTTACGTCAAGTTCCTCGGAAACCGACAGGGATATTCGTATCTTACTTCTTGGTACACCGCATATGACCGTCAGGAAGCTAATAAGAATGTTGATTATTTTGTGATCGGCCGAATGTGCCCTGAGCGTATACGGGTTACCTTTGTACCCGTCGGCCCATAGCAAACCGAGTCCCAGCCCTTTTAGCATTTCTTCTTCCGGGGTGAGGCTTGACTTGATCTTATAGGGCGCGATCTGCTTGTTGTGCTGTAGGTATATGGCGTCGCTGCGGGATCTTCGTGCTATACCGTATTTGTTCATCAGGTAAATCACTTTGCGCCACGGAAGATTAAGATACTCCCCGACTTCGCGCGCGGATTTACCCGCTTTATATTCGGCAGCTATCTTTTCTATTACTTCTTCGGAGTAATTCACTGTGTTAGTGTTCTACCTCGATTACCGTAAAAAAATATAACGCCTTATAATACCTTGCGTTATATCAGCGAAGATTAATATTCAATACGCACGGAGCATTTATATTAGCACATATATTACATTTGTCAAGGCTTTTTTAAAATTTTTTTACCTTTTTTATATTTCTAAAAACTCCCTTTTTTCCTTAATATGTGCTAGAGTGAGAACTCGCAAAATTCAAGCTATTAAGCATTTTGTATACTTACTAACCGGAGCAAGCTTCAAAGACTAAAGGAATTACCAATGCCCTTCCCTGTCTGACCCTGGCTTGCCATCCGTAGCTTGCTTCTTAAGAAGTGCATTCACGATAGCGAAGGATGGAGCGGGAGAAGGGAATCGGCGCCTCCGCCTTCGCGGAGCTCAGGCTCCGGTCGGCCACTCGCCTGCTGACGGCCGGTCTTCGACTCACGGCCTTTTCCTCCCTATTCGGTCGGCGCAGTCTCACTTCGATTCCGGCATCCTTCCCTGTTTGATCCTGGCTTGCCATCCGTAGCTTGCTTCTTAAGAAGTGCATTCACGATAGCGAAGGATGGAGCGGGAGAAGGGAATCGAACCCTCGCAACCAGCTTGGAAGGCTAGTGTTCTACCACTGAACTACTCCCGCCCGCTACTTGTCTTCTACCTAAATCATTTTTTGCTTTAGGGGCGATATTAGGTCTTCTTTTGACGCTTAGCCTCTTCCTTAAACCAAGATTCTATTGTTTTATGTGATTCAAAATAAACCTTTGACATAAGTTTATGAAAATCTTCCATGGTCCTTTTATCCTTATTTGCCGACTTAATCATCGTTACCATATTCTTATCATAGAATTCGCATTTAACGTTTGGGAATGCAATAGAAACCATCCTGGGGATTTGCAAAGCCAATAATATTCTTACCGCTTCGGAGAAACTGATATCGTATTTCTCCCCTATTTTTTTAAGGTGTTCCGCAGTCCAGTCTTCAAGTAAGATTTGATATCTTTTTAGCATGCCCCCTCCTTATTTGAACAAGCTTTCGCTCGCTTCACTAGCCCAGGAAGTTCTTCGAAGCAGGCGTTTATCGCTCCTTCTCGACGCGCGCTCCGCCGAAACACGGATAGTTTCGGTACTTCCTCGGACATTGCGTCCTCGGTCGCTCTCCGCGAATATGCGGTGCCCACTACGTCACAAATAATGGTGGGCAGGGAAGGATTCGGCGGCCTCACCCGGCTCCGTTCCACTTCGCCAGGGTGTTCGGCTCGGCCACCCGGTTTCTTCCGCTAGTCCAAGAAGCTCTTCGAAGCACGCGCTCTTCCTCGCTATTCGCTCGGCGAAACCTCCCCGCGAATCATATTGGCCCACCGCCTTTTGGGACACTTCTCATTGACCAAAAACACTATCGGGAAGAGAATCGTTCCATTCCCCCTTCGGGGGAAAATGGTGGGCAGGGAAGGATTCGGCGGCCTCACCCGGCTCCGTTCCACTTCGCCAGGGTGTTCGGCTCGGCCACCCGGTTTCTTCCGCTAGTCCAGGAAGTTCTTCGAAGCAGGCGCTCTTCCTCGCTATTCGCTCGGCGAAACCTCCCCGCGAATCATGTTGGCCCATTACCTTGTAAAGAAATGGTGGGCAGGGAAGGATTCGCACCTTCGAAGGCTCGCGCCAACGGGTTTACAGCCCGTCCCATTTGACTACTTTGGTACCTGCCCTTTTATTTGGTTATCGGTTGATGATTTATGATTGACGGCAAAAATGGATTTTGTTTTTCCGGCAACCTTTAACCGTACACCGGTAACCGTTCTTTTCCTGTGCTCTTGTAACTTGTGTTCTTGTAACTTGCGCTCTTGTAACTTGTGCTCTTGTAACTTGTGCTCTTGTAACTTGTGCTCTTACTATTCTATAGTGTATGGTCTATGGGTGTTAAAGCGTCTAGCGTTTAGCGTTTAGAAAATCCATGGTTTTTTACTAGTCGCTAGACGCTAATATGGAGCCGAGGAGTGGGCTCGAACGTCGCTTCCGCTCCTTAAAGGGGCAGCCTGAAGTTTCCCCTTTAATATTTCCCCTCCTTCCGCCCATGATGCTTAGTTCGCCGATAGGGGGGAACGGTCTTCCCCCCCTAATACCCCCTTTTGGGTTCGAGCCGGCATTTTGCTTTGTCACGGCTTACTAGTCGCTAGACGCTAATATGGAGCCGAGGAGTGGGCTCGAACGTCGCTTCCGCTCCTTAAAGGGGCAACCTGAAGTTTCCCCTTTAATATTTCCCCTCCTTCCGCCCATGATGCTTAGTTCGCCGATAGGGGGGAACGGTCTTCCCCCCTAATACCCCCTTTTGGGTTCGAGCCGGCATTTTGCTTTGTCATGGCTTACTAGTCGCTAGACGCTAATATGGAGCCGAGGAGTGGGCTCGAACCACCAACCTATGGTTTACAAAACCATTGCTCTGCCATTGAGCTACCCCGGCGATGAATGAAACAAATGCGCATTTTATAGTATATAATTTTTTTTGTCAAATCTTTTTTTAGCTGCCTTTATCGCATGGGGTATATTACCTAAGAGGTCAGTTGCAACAAGGCTTGTCTCCCCTTTTTGCCTAGCTGTTATATCTCCCGCGAGGCCATGAAGGTATACCCCCAGTTTTGCCGCATCGAAACCGCTTAGACCCTGGCCTGCCAGACTTGCGATCATACCCGTAAGGATATCGCCGCACCCCCCGCTTGCCATGCCCGGATTTCCGGTTTTATTAACGTATTTCCTTCTTCCCTTTTCCGCTACAATCGTGCGGGTTCCTTTAAGAACGGTTATTACATTGAATTCAGCCGAAAATGCCTCAGCTGTCTCCGTCCGGTTCTTCTGAATATATGAGGTCTTTTTTCTGATAAGCCTCGACATCTCGCCGGGGTGAGGCGTTACGATTACCGGGCATTTGGCCTTCTTTAAGATGCCTGTATTCAGGGCTATGCAGTTGAGCCCGTCCGCATCAAGCACAATAGGGATATCGAGCCGCATAAGGAGCTTTAGGACAAGGCTCCTTGTGCCGGCAGCCTGTGAAATACCCGGACCTATGGCGGCAATATCAGCCTTTTTGGAAAATTCCAGAATCCTTTTTGACGATGCGCCTGTAAAGCGGCCTTTGCCGTCATCTTCAACGGGTAAGGTCATAACTTCGGTGAATTTTCTGGCCAGTATCGTGTTCACCTTTTTCGGGATGGCGCATGTTACGAGACCGCTTCCGGTAAGAAGCGCGGCCTGTGCCGCAAGATAGGCCGCTCCGGTCAATCCCGTAGAACCGGCTATTACAAGGAGATGACCGTAGTCCCCTTTATGGGAATCGCGCGGCCTTTTACAGAAGAAGTCCTTTAAGGGTCTCTCTTTCAGATATCCCATGGAATCTCTAGCCAAAAGTTTTTAAAAAAATATCACTTCTATCGAATTAGTTTGAGCATATCGCTAACGGCTTTTCTCAAACCCGAAAAGACAGCGTAGGATATTATGGAATGGCCTATGTTCAGTTCCTCGATGCCTTGCATCCGCGCAATTTTCTTTACATTACGGTAATCGAGGCCGTGTCCTGCGTAGACGGTAAGCCCCAATTCCTTGCTTCTCTCGACGGCTTTCTTTATCTTTTCCGCTTCCTTGTTGCGCCGGGATAACGACTTTGCATTGGAGTACCGCCCGGTATGCAACTCTACCGTCTTTGCCCCGGCTTTTACGGAGGCCTCTATCTGTTTAATCTGTGGGTCGATAAAGAGGCTTACCTCGATTTTTTTCGAACTGAGCCTTTCTATCACAGAGGCTATCCTCCGTATATTGGAACATACATCGAGCCCGCCCTCCGTAGTGACTTCCCTCCTTTTTTCCGGTACGAGGGTTGCCTGGTCCGGCCTTACTCTGGCTGCTATGTCTACGATTCCGCGATTAACGGACATCTCAAGATTGAATTTTTTCTTGACCGCCTTTCTGAGCCTGCGTATATCCTCGTTTCTTATATGCCTTCTGTCTTCCCTCAGATGCGCCACTATAGAGTCGCATCCGGCATTTAAACAAATGAGTGCGGCTTTTACGGGATCGGGCTCCGTGGCCATTCTGGCCTGCCTTATGGTGGCTACATGGTCTATGTTTACTCCCAGATTCATTCTTTCTCCGTTTCCTCTTCTTGAGTAACTTCTTTCACGATGGGGATGTAGACATCTACGGAAAATTCCTTGAGCGATATACCTTCTGCTATAGGGCCCAGAGGCAGTCTCTTTTTTATGCTCTTGGTATATTCGGTTATGTCAATCGGTATAGTCCTGGCATATTCGACCGTCTGAAGTATCTTTTCGGGGCCCATCACCACGCAGGTTTCGGGGGCGATTGTAAGATTTTCGGAATCTAAGGAGTAACCCTCAGGGGGCTTTCCTACAAGCGTCAACTTTATGGGTAGCCTTTTGGCGGCAACTTCATAATTGAGCATGCTGAATATCGCCCTCTCTTCCTCGTTCCTTACCTTTTCAAGCTCTTTGTTGATATAAAACCATGTACTGACGGCAAGGGCAAGCGAGAGAACTTTCAGCCCTATGTTGTTTAGAATCCATTTTTTAGCCTTCACTGCGTCTCCCCAGAAAATCGAATATGCTCTTTTTCTGTTTTCTGCTCGCAAAGACATTGTTGAGCATCTTGGAAAGCGTCTCTTTGTCCAGATCGCGCGTAAGCTTGCCTCCTATAGCAATGGATATCGCGCCGGTCTCCTCGGATACAACCACTACCACGGCGTCTGTCTCTTCAGTCAGCCCTATCGCTGCGCGATGTCTTGTTCCGAGGGTTTTACTTAATCTCTGATCCTGCGATAGAGGGTATAGGCAACCGGCAGCAATGATAGTGCCCCCTTGTATGATTAAACCTCCGTCGTGAAGAGGCGTATTCGGCATAAAAACGGTATTTATAAGCTCGCTGGTTACCCTGGAATCCAGTATGATGCCGCTCTCTATATATGGACGCAGCCCTATTTCTCTCTCTATCGCGATGAGGGCGCCTATTTTCTTCTTGGAGAGGATCCCGGCCGATTTTACTATCTCGTCTATTACCCTCTCTTCCTTTAGCATAGACCCGAATTGGCCCAACCGCGCCAGACCTCTTCTTAATTCGGGCTGAAAGAGAATTAGGAAACCTAGGACGGATATGGGGAAGATCTTTGTAATGATCCAGTTTATGGTAGACAGCCCGAAAAGCTGGGTAATGACTAAGAGAAGCGCTATTATGATGAGCCCTTTCAGCACCTGAACTGTGCGGCTGCCGCGGATGAAGAGGAATATCATATAGTAAATGAACCAGAGGATTATTATCTCCGGAACTATCTTCCATATGTTCGCCATTTCGATGGCCATACTTAAACCCTCTTTATAGCGTCTGCTACCCTCGAGGCCTCTACGCTTTCTTTGACGTCGTGAACCCGTATCAAGTCCGCACCTTCCATTATCGCGATAGCGCAGGACGCCAGTGTTCCGGAAAGACGGCCGCTCGACTCTATTCTCTCGTCTTCGATGCCGGCGCCGGACAGCGTATTTTTAATAAATGACTTTCTGGATGTTCCCACCAGGAGAGGCCTGCCCAGGTTTTTAAACTCCCCGAGCCTCTTTAAAATCTCCAGATTATGCAAAGAGGTCTTACCGAACCCGATGCCGGGGTCAAGTATTATCTTGCTCTCGTCTATCCCCGCGCGGCCAGCTATTTCCAGAGATTCGCCAAATCCCCTCTTTATTTCCTCTATGAGGTTGTCGTAGCTTGGGTCATCCTGCATAGTACGGGGCGTACCCTTGATATGCATTATGACCACAGGCACATCGTAGTCCCTCACCACTTTTGCCAATTCAGGATCGTGTTTCAAGCCCGAGATATCATTTACCATCGAGGCCCCGTTTTTAAGGGCCTGCTCGGCAACCCTGCTTTTCCGCGTGTCTATTGATATCACGCAATCCGTTCTTTGGCGTATCTCCTTTATCAGAGGCGCTGTCCGCGACGTCTCTAGAGCGATGTCCACTACCTTGGCCCCGGGCCTGGTGGATTCGCCCCCCACATCGATTATATCGGCACCTTCCCGAACCATGGCGAGGGCCCTGTTGACGGCTGCCTGATGCTCAAGATAACGTCCGCCGTCGCTGAAGGAATCTGGGGTGCTGTTTAGTATGCCCATTACGCAGCACCGTTCGGATATGGGCAGCCTAAAATTGCCCCAGACTATATCCTTAGGTTTACCCGCGCAATCGGTTGCGGTAAGGGATTGCATACACTTTTTCTATTCTGCTCCGCTTTCGGTCTTCTTGCCCTTTTCCCCTATCTTTATCAGGTCCTTCACATAGTCGTCATCCAGGACTTCCTTTTCAAGCAGAGTCTCGGCAAGCAGGTTGAGTTCTTTTCTGTGTTCGGTTAAAACCCTCTTTGCCGTTTCATAACATTCGTCCACAATCCTTTTCACTTCTTCGTCTATGGTTTTTGCGGTATCTTCGCTGTAATTTCTTTCTTCGGTTATATCCCTGCCGAGAAAGACTTGCTCGTAGGGTTTGCCAAAGGTGAGATGCCCGAGTTTATTGCTCATACCGTATCGGGTTACCATCTTCTTTGCTTTATCGGTAACTATCTTTAGATCGGCCTGCGCTCCGGTGCTTACCTCGGAGAAGACTATCTCCTCGCTTGCCCGCCCTCCGAGAGCCACTGCTATCTCCGCCTTGAGTTTCTTCTCCGTGTAAATGTGCCTGTCTTCCATCGGCGGTGTTATCGTATAACCGAGTGACATGCCCCTGGGAAGTATGGACACCTTATGCATGGGGTCGGCCTCGGGGACAAGCAGCGATAATATAGCGTGCCCCGATTCGTGATACGCGGTTATATTCTTTTCCTTTTTGTTTATGACCCTCGATTTTTTCTCAGGGCCCGCCATGACCCTTTCGATGGCTTCCTGCATGTCTTCCATGGCGACTGCCTTCTTGTCTGCTCTGCCTGCCATTAAAGCGGCCTCATTGATCAAGTTGGCAAGATCTGCCCCGGAGAAACCCGGTGTCTGCTTTGCTATCTTGCCGAAGTTTATCTCATCGTTCAGTTTTACGTCTTTCGAATGGACTTTGAGTATCGCTTCCCTGCCTACGATATCAGGCCTGTCGACAACGATGATTCTGTCGAATCTTCCGGGCCTCAGAAGGGCGGGATCCAGTACGTCCGGCCTGTTAGTTGCGGCAATCAGAATGACCCCCTGCTGGGTGTCGAAACCGTCCATCTCTACAAGCAGTGCGTTCAAGGTCTGTTCCCGTTCGTCGTGACCGCCCCCTATGCCGGCAAACCTCTGACGCCCTACCGCATCAATCTCGTCTATAAAGATGATGCTGCCCTTTTGAGACTGCTTCGCGGATCTCTTTGCCTGCTCGAATAGATCCCTTACGCGGCTGGCACCTACCCCTACGAACATCTCGACAAAATCGGAACCGGATATGCTGAAGAACGGAACGCCCGCTTCGCCGGATACGGCTTTGGCAAGGAGAGTCTTACCGCACCCCGGGGGGCCTATCAATAGAACGCCTTTGGGCATCTTCCCGCCTAGTTTTTGGAACTTCTTCGGGTCCTTTAGGAATTCTATTACCTCTTTCAGTTCCTCTTTCGCCTCGTCGACTCCGGCTACGTCGGAAAAATTGACTTTATTTTTCGCGGTGTTTAAAAGGCGCGCTCGGGATTTTCCGAAAGAAAGGAGTTTGCCTCCGCCCTGTGAGGCGCTTCTGTAAAAGAGTAGCCAAAGAAGAGCGACAAAGAGTATGGTAGGGACGAAGGAATAGAACATGTTGACCAGAAAGGTCTTTGGCAACACGACCTCGAAATCCCTCACATTTTCCCTGATGAGTCCGAGGATATCCGTGTCGTTTTCCGGAATATATACTTTATACTGCTCTCCGGTGGAGAGTTCGCCTTCGATTACATTGTCCTTGAGGACAGCAGTCACTATTTGGCTGGAGGCGTTTTTGCCTATAAGGATATTGTAGAATTCACCGTATCCGAGCTCCTTTACCGTGCCCTCGAAAGAGGAAGTGCCCATCCTCAATATATAGATGGAGATAAGAATAAATAGGAGCCATACAAAAAGATTTTTCCCGTTTTTTACATCCTTGCGCTTTTTCTTGTCTACCGGTTTGGGGATATTGGCCATTCAGTTTTCCTCACTGTGTTGTTTTTTATTTACTACCTAAATTATGATTATAACAGATATACCATTTGCGCACAAGATATAATTTTCTAACGTCTTCCGAGAGAAAGCCTTATAATTACCTTGGAATCGCTGCGCACCTTGAAATCATCGCCGAGTTTGTATCCGGCAATCCAGACTATCTTGCCTCTGTAGGTCACCAGCGGTATTTTCTTACGCTCAATATTCGGAATCTTTTCATCCACGAATATGTCCTGGAGTTTCTTTTCCGATTTCATGCCGAGCGGTCTCATCCTGTCCCCGTTTTTCCAATATCTTACAAGAAAGCCTCCCTTTATTTTGGCCCCGTCAATGTATTCGGCCTTTTTTTTCTTTATGCCTCTTTTTTCTTTTTCGAAAGAAGGTTTCTTGTGTATCCTTTTTGCCTTTAGGATGAGACCCATTGCGGGGATCAAAACGGCACCCGGAATATTCAGTCTGCGTTCCCTTACCTCACTTACGCGCCCGGAGGTCGCCGCAGGTCTCTTCGATATCACAAGGTAGCCATCCGTCCTATTTACGCATATCGTGGCAGGCAGGTCTGTTGCGTTCTTTTCGCCGTTTAAAACGGACTGTATCTGTTCCAGGTTCCGGTAGTCTATTTGCCTGAGGTCACCTTTAAGGGCCTTTATGATGATTCTAATTAATTCGTGACGAATAGAAGGGTGGATCGACCCAAGCCTTTTAATGCCGAGCTTAACGGACGGCCCTTTCGGGCCGCATAGGCTCTTGTATTCTTTTTGGGCCTGGAGATGTATGTAATCTTCCGCTTCTCTTAGCGTGCGGGATATGACCCAGAGGGCATACTTGACTTTGGGATTGTACTCCTTCTCCAGAAGCGGTATAAGCTCATGCCTTATCTTATTTCTAAGAAACCTGGTGTGAGTATTGGATGAATCGATGCGGTAGGGCATATTGTTTAAACGGAGGTATTCCAGTATCTGGATGCGTTTTATGTCAAGCAGGGGCCTTATAAGTTTATAAGGCCCTAGTTTCCTTTTATAGGGTATACCGGAAAGACCAGTAAGGCCGGAACCCTTTATCATTCTCATAAGGACCGTCTCCGCCTGATCATCGAGGTTATGGCCGGTGGCGATAGAATTTGCCTTTACTTTCTCAGCTGCGTATTTGTAGAATTCGTATCTCGTTTTACGGGCGGCTTCTTCGATCGAGAGTTTGCCGGAAGAAGCTATTTTTCCGACGTCCCTTTTTCTCCCTATGAAGGGCATGGCGTAATTGCGCGATATCTCCTTTGCAAACCTGCGATCACAAGAGGAATTGCGGCCTCTCAGCATATGATCCAAATGGCAGGCGTAAAGCGATATGCCGTAGGAATCTGCGAGGGTAGACATCAGATGTAAAAGTACCATCGAATCGGGGCCGCCGGATATGCACAAAAGAACCCTGTCGCCTTTTTTAATCAGGCCATGGGCTTTGACGGTCTTCTTCAACTGTGAGAGCATCATCGAGGTTTAATGCCGGGTAAGTTTATTTTGAGATATGCGTTAAATTAGAATGTTTCGGTAGACAGGTGTCGGCTACCCGTTCGCTGCCGCTATTTCAAGAAGTTCTTCGGCGCATGCGCTCATCCTCCCGAAAGGTCGACGCTCGCTCCCTTCAAGTCCACCCTGCATAGTTGGTAGCGGGGGTGGGACTTGAACCCACGACCCCGAAGGTATGAGCTTCGTGCTCTAAACCAGCTGAGCTACCCCGCCACTTTGGATTAATTAAGTTCCGATTATAACACTGCCCCGTCTTATTCTCAATAGGAAACAGTATGCGATATCCCACCTTTAGCGCGCGGCATGGAAAAGGTCTTTTATGGCGTTTTAGCTTTCTATCCTTGATTCCGATGCCTTTCTCGCCTCAAAATAGACCTCTGATATCAGCTTATGTTTCTCGTCGGTTTCTATCTTGGGATTGAGTATCCTCCTCTTTATTTCCGTAAGCTCCTTTTGGCTTATGCCTGCCTCTATCTCCGGCCCCAGAGAGAATCTAAGGCTAAGAATAGCTTCCGACAACAATATTCTTACTACTTCGGAAAAACTAAGATCCAGTTTGTCGGCGGAATATCTGATGTAATCCTCCTGCCAGTTCTCCAATAACACCTGATACCTTTTTAACATCTTCTCCTCCGGGGTTTCCTTCCGGTTTTATCCATGCTGCCGGGTCTATATCCCTCAAGATCTACCGTGACAAATGCGTAACCGAGCGATTTGAGGCCTGCTGCAATCGATTGGCGCAATCCCTTTCCTGCCGCAGCCCTTTTTATTTCATCGTATTTTACCTCTATCCTGGCTAAGCTACCGTGAGACCTTACTCTTGCAACTTTAAAACCCTTATTATAGAGGAATAATTCGGCTTTGTCAATTCGGTCAAGTTCTTTTAAATCGATTTTGCAATAATATGGAAGGCGTGATATCAGGCAGGAGAAGGACCTCTTGCCCCATGTGACAAGACCCATTTTGCGCGATGCTTCCCTTACGAGCCTTTTGTCTATTCGGGCCGATAGGAGAGGTTGCTTGACACCCCTTTCTTTCGCGGCTACGTTGCCGCACCTAATATCTTTCGCGTCATCACAATTGGTGCCGTCCAGTATGTGGAAATACCCCTCCGCGCAGGCTATTTTGCTGAGTTTGGAAAAGAGTTCCTTTTTACAGTAATAACATCTTTCAGGCGTATTCCTGGTAAAGTCTTTATTTCTCAATATACGGGATTCGGTAAAGCGATGGTCCGCTCCCAGCGCGCGGGCTGTGCCTGCGGCTTCTTCGAATTCCCTAGTCGGCAATAAGGCGGATCTTCTAGTCACGGCCAGAACGTTTTCTCTTCCGATAGTCTCCAGCGCTTCTTTGAGAAGAAATGTGCTGTCCGCCCCTCCGGAATATGCGATTAACACTTTCCTGTATTTCTTGAGTCTACGTCTCAGCGTCTCTATTTTCTCAAGATCTCGTTTATTCATCTATTACCCTCTCTATCCAGCCTCCGCCAATAATCGAACCCCGTTCGTAGAATACGGCTGCCTGTCCCGGGGTCGGGGCAACCTGCTTTTTCTTAAATAATACTTCCAGCTCATCTTGCCCCCTTCTAAAGATGGAGGCTTTCGCCTTTTTATGGCCGTAGCGTATCTTGCAATATGCCTCTACTCTTTTATTCAGCAGTTGGTAACGCTGCCAATGAAGGTCTCTTACTATGACGCCTCTTTTCATCGTCTCTTTTTTTGTCCCGACTGTGATATTATTGGTCTTTCTGTCTATGGCGGTCACGTACAGAGGCTCTCTATGCGATATGCCCAGCCCCTTCCTTTGGCCTATTGTAAAACCTCGAATGTCGTCGTGGTCTCCCAATACCGCCCCCGACCGGTCGCATATAAGTCCGCCGCGCTGGCGACCCCGTACGGGTCCTTCGAGATAGCCGGTATAATGACCATCTATAAAACATATTTCTTGGCTCTCTTTTCTGTTTTCGATCTTGAGACCAGCTTTCTCGGCTTGAGCGCCTACGTCTTTTTTTCTCATTCCGCCCAATGGAAAGATGGTCTTGGCCAGTATCCTCTGCGGAAGAAAAGCCAGGAAATACGATTGGTCTTTTTTCCGGTCGCAGGCCTCGCGGATGTAGAATCTCTTACGTCCTTTCGAGGCGGATATCTTTGCATAGTGACCTGTCGCAACGAGATCATATCCGCGCCGGCGCGCCTCTCTTTCCAGCAGTTCGAATTTAAAGAGCTGGTTGCATTTAATGCACGGGTTTGGGGTGCGTCCGGCCTCGTATTCCTTCCGAAAATAGTCGAATACCTTTGCTTTAAAGAGTCCGGCGGCCTCTACGACTTGGTGAGCGACACCGAGAATGCGCGCCGCCCTGCGGGCGTGCTCTATATAGTCTGGCGGTCTCTGAGGAGGCCCGCTCCGCCTTCGCTTCTTTCCGAAACTAGGTATCACAAACGTTATCGCAGAGACCTTATAACCTTTGTTTTGCAGGATTGCCAAGGCTACGGTACTGTCAATACCCCCGCTTAGCGCTAAAAGTACTTTAGGTTTATTTCTCACGGCTATCATCAAGATACTTCTTCATTCCGGAAGAATATGTCATGGAAGGCCCTCTTCCGTGGTTTATGATAAGCAGGCACTCGGCTCCGGGGATCTTCTCCGCCAATTCTTTTCCTCCCGCGCTTCCCAGCACGAGTATGGCGGTAGCCAGGGCATCGGCCGTTACGCAATCCGGGGCAACGACGGTCACGCTAGATACATCGTTGGATACCGGGCTCCCTGTCCGGGGATCGATGATGTGAGAAAATCTTTTCTGCCCTCGTATGCGAAAATTCTCATAAATGCCGGAAGTTGCCACGGCCATATCGGATATCCTGATCGTTGCTATTATGCCTTTCTCAATCCTCGGATCTTTAATGCCTATCGACCATGGCTTCCCGGCACCGTTTTTTCCCAGGCAGTATAGATCTCCGCCTATATTAATAATGCCGTTTTCGAGGCCCTGCTCTTCCGCCAGGCGGATAGCCTCGTCCACCGCGAAACCTTTAGCAATGGCTCCGAAATCCACGGCTACCAGCGGATCGTCGAATATTACGGCCTTTTTATCTTCGTCCACTCTTATCTTGTACATTCCCACGTGATCAAGTATAGTTTCAATGCGCCGACGGCTAGGACAGGTAAATGCATCCGCGCCGAAACCCCAGGTTTCGGTGAGTGGGGCAACCGTGATGTCAAAGGCCCCTTCGGTAATGCCGTAAAAATACATACTTTTTTTTATAAGAGTATAGACATCCCGGGAGGGCGTTACGATACTTTTTAACCTATCATTGTTTATGGCGGTTACTTCGCTCGAAGGCAAAAAAATAGATAATCTATTTTCTATTGAATCAAGCCTCTTTCTCGCCTTTGTTATGTAATCCTGTACGGCAGAATCGCCGGGACCTTCGCAAAGGAAGTCAAAGCGGGCTACTGTGCCCATATACTGGCGGGTAGTCGAATATTCCGTATGGGGAGAGCAGCCGGCGGCGAGAAGAGAAATAAAGAAAATCAGGGGAAACCTTCCGCGCTCTAGACATCTCATGATATCTTTTTCATTAAAAGGTCGATGTCTATGTAATATTCCACCATCTTTATGGCAGTTTCGGCCTTGACGGCATCATTCGGCTTAATCTTGACCACGAGGTCATGGATGTCGGATGTAATCTTGTAGGTGTTGTCTCTGCCGAATAAAACCGGTATACCGCTTCTCTGGATAAGATAGTTTATGCGCTTATGGGGAGCGATCCCGCCGGTAAGAACTATGCCGGCTATTCTGGAGGATGCCTTTGGTCTTAAGAGGTATGAACTCATCGCCATAAGTATCATATCCTCTCTATCTCCCGGGGTTATAATAAGGCTTCCTTCTTCTATGTAATTCCAGGCCTCATGCGGCTCCATGGCCCCTATCAGGATTTTCCGGACGCTGTTGTGAGCGTTCATCCTGCCGTGCATGAACTCCAGGCCGAGTTCCTCGGATATCTCCCCTATTGTAGGAGAGGATAGAAGTTTCTGGTAGGGCATGGTTCCGAGAAGGTCTATGCCTTTACTTTTCAGGGACTTACGTACCAGCCGGTTTACCTTGGAGAACTTTTCATCCATTACCTTGTTTATTATGACACCCGCTATTTTTACGTTCCGTTTTTCAAATAACGCGGCGTTGAGCATTATTTCGTCAATCGGCCTGCCTATCCCGCCGGAAGCTATGAGAATTACTTTTGAAGACAAGAGATTTGCTACGGCAGCGTTCGACATATCGAAACAGGAACCTACGCCCGCATGACCGGTCCCTTCTATAATGACTATATCCTTGCCCTTGGCCACCGCAGAGAAGGCTTTTCTTATTCTGTTTTTCAAACCCGCTTTTCTGGGCTTGCTTATATATCTTTCCGTAAATCCCCTCTCTACGGCTATGGGGCTCATGTCCTTAAGGTTGTCTTTTATGCCGCAGAGTGCTTCTATTAAGATGGCATCTTCGTCCACCTTAAGTCCGTCTTCTATGAGATATCTCTGCCCCACGGGTTTTATAAAGCCCAGATTGTCATAGCGTTTTTGAAGTGCCGCTATAAGCCCCAAGGACAGGGTTGTCTTTCCGTCGTTTTGCCTTGTCGCGGCTATAAAGATCCTCTTAGGTCTTGTTTTCGCCATGTTCCTTCCCTGGCTTACGGTCTATTTTTATATCTTTAGGTATTCAGCATCCCCGATCGGTAACTCGCAATATAATCCATGGAGAATTCGTCATTTCCCAAAAGCGCGTTAGCCGCTTTTAAAATTGCTCCGGTCCTTTTGTTGGATGGATCCATTATGGCGGCATCGAGACCGCTAGCCATCATGACCGCCAGCGCAACTCCGTTCAAAAGACTTCGTTCGGGCAGCCCATAGGAAACGTTACTTAGCCCGCATATAAGCTTTAGCCCTGTTTCCGCCTTTATAAGCTTGATGCTTTCGATGGCTTCGTTCGCTTGCTTGGGTTCGCTGGATATGGGTCTCAGGAGAGGGTCGATGAAGACATCTTCATTCCTGATTCCGAAATTCCCAATCTTCTTTAATGTCTTTTGAGCCGCCTTCAATCTTTGCTCGGTGTTTTCCGGAACGCCCCTCTCATCCATAGCAAGTACTATAACCATAGATTTGAATTCAGCGGCAAGAGGCAATATTCTTTCCATTTTCGCATTTTCTAAAGTGACCGAATTTATGAGGGCCTTACCCTTATGCATCTTAAGGCCCCTCTCTATCACATCGGGATTAGGGCTGTCCAGTGAAAGCGGAAGCCCCGTATGCGACTGTAAGATTTCTATCAGCCACTCCATATCCCCTATCTCGTTTTCCGTATTGAACGCGCAGTTCACATCCAGCAGGGCTGCGCCGGCTGCCTTTTGAAGCGAGCCCTCCTTCTTTATGAATTCGGCGTTTCTCTGGCTTATCGCGTCTGTTATCGTCTTCCTGGAGCTGTTTATTCTCTCCCCGACTATGGTAAGCATATATGGCCTCTTTTTCTGGTCTCCGCGCCGCCAGTCATTCTTTTTACGTGATGACTGCAGGGTAATTTGACTCCATACCCTTTATTATATCCGTCAACATCTCATTCGTAGGCGTCTTTATATTAAGGCTCTTGGCGTGTCGAACTATTGCCCCGTTTATGTGCTCTATTTCGGTTTTTCTTTTAGCAAGGATATCGGCAAGCATGGAAGATACCGAGTCCGGCGAACTTCTGCATACAGTCTCGACCTTCTGGATCGGGTCCTCATATGCCAGTTTTACCTTTTTTCTCTTTGCTACTTTCACGGCTTCCGAAACGACCCTTTGCATAATCTCTTTGGTGTATTCCGTTTGCGGTAATGCCCCGTTTCTCAGCCTGGTAATTGCGCTTACGGGATTTATTGCCGCATCTATCACAAGCTTGCTCCATATGGCGGAATTTATGTCCTTTGTTATCTTGGCGGGAATCCTCGCTTTCCCCAAAATCGAACCTATATCCCTTACTATTCCGAGTACCCGTCCGCTTTCGAGTCCCAGCAGTATCTTGTCTGCCCGCCCCTGTTTTATCTTGCGGGTTTCGGAAGAAAAGAAGTCGTAATTCGACACAGCGCCTATTACCCTCGATGGTTCTATATATTCGCTTATCGTCTGTAGATTTCCTATGCCGTTCTGAATGCTTATAACGAGGGTTCGTTCCGTCAGCGAATCCTTTATCCTCGTCATAATACCTTCTGTGGTATAGGACGGAGTGCAGATAAAAAAGGCGTCCGCGCCGCTTATCTCTTTTATACTGCAGGAAGGGACTATCCGCTTTTTGAAATCCGCCGCGGTGCTTATATCAGCGGCGTCATTCTTAATCCGGCCATCTTTCCCCTTTTCAGCATCCTCTTCAAGGACCCGCACATCATATTTGGCCTTTGCGAGGCCGGAAGCCAGGGAAAAGCCTAAAGGGTTACTGCCTGCCACTACTATCTTCATACCGAGCTCCTTTTCCCGCTGCATATAGGAATTCTAAAATTTTTCAAGCCAATTGCTATCCGCTTTATAGCTGTGCCCTGAATCCGGAAATATTAGGGATTCCACCTCTCTCTTATACCTTTTAACGGCTTCTTCGGCATATGCCGCCAGATCTGCGTAACGTTTTACGAACCTGGGCTGAAACTTATCGTAAAGTCCTAGTATGTCGTTGACCACCAGTACCTGTCCGTCGCAATGAGGTCCTGCGCCTATGCCGATCGTAGGTATAGAGAGTTTCGAGCTTATGATATCGGCGAGTCCCGCTGGTATGCATTCCAGTACCAGAGCAAAACACCCCAGAGACTCAAGCTTTAGCGAGGCCTCCAATATTTTTTTGGCGCTTTCGGCGTCATTCCCTCTTACCTTAAAAGTCTCTGCCGTCTGCGGCGTCAACCCCAGATGTCCCATGACCGGTATACCGCTTTTTATTATTGCCTCGGCGGATTCGTATGCCTCTCCTTCTATCTTGACTGCCTGGCACCCCTCCTCCCCGGCCAACAATGAGGCGTTTTTTACCGCCAAATGCGGCTCGTCGAAAGAACGATACGGCATATCTCCTATCAGCAGGGAATGTTTAACCCCCCTGCGGACAGCCCTGACATGCGTTATCATATCATCCATGGTTACCTTCCTTGTGGAATCATGCCCCAGTATTACCATACCCAGAGAATCTCCTACAAGTATAGCGTCTATTCCGCATGAATCTATAAGGCTGCCCATGAAGAAGTCGTAGGCCGTCAACATGGTAATCTTTTTGCCTTCCCGCTTTTTCCGAAGGAGGGTATCCGCAGTTTTCCTGTCTTTTTCCATGATGCTACCTATAATTCCGCCGCATCGAGCACTTCCGCAACTTTATCGTAGGACCCTATGGGCATGATATGAACGCCTCGCGCCATACCCTTCAGTTCCCTTATAAGCCTTGCGGCTATCTCTATGGATTTGGTCCTTTTATCCCGGGCCGATTCCAGTTCGTCTATTATCTCTTCCGGTATGTGTACGCCCGGAACTTTCTCGTTCATATAGCGGGCGGTCTTTTCGTTTTTCAAGACTACTATGCCTGCTATTACCGGAACCGCATTATTTCCAAGAACATCTAGAAAATTCCGGAATAGGTCTGTGTCGAATACCGCCTGAGTCTGGAAGAACTCGACGCCGGCTTTTATCTTTTTCTCCGTTTTTATGATTTCGGCCTCAAGCGGATCTGCGCCGGGGTTGACTGCTGCACCTACGCAGAATTCCACTCCGCCTCTCAATTCCTTTCCCGCCATATCCCTGCCGTTCCGCATTTCCTGGGTGGCCTGAGCCAGTGTAACCGAATCGAGGTCATAGACGCATTTGGCCTGAGGATGATCCCCGAATTTGGGGTGGTCTCCGGTTAGGAGTAAGACGTTTCTTATCCCAAGGACATATGCCGAGAGGAGATCGGATTGCAGGGCAAGGCGGTTTCGGTCCCGGCAGGTCAGCTGATATATAGGCTCTATGCCCCTATCGACCAAAATCTTGCTTGTGGCAAGCGACCCAAGGCGCATCACTGAACTTTGAAGATCGGTTACGTTTATCGCATCGACCCTATCTTTGACCTCAAGGGCAAAGTCGATACATCTGGTTATGTCGGTTCCCTTCGGAGGTCCTATTTCAGAGGTTACTATGAATTTGTCTTTTTTGAGTTTTTCGCATAAGTTCATGGTCTTTACCTCTTAAAAACGTCTCCGTAGAGCGCGGTAAGATTCTCCATGAGCGCAATGGATGTCAGGGGCCCTACACCGCCCGGGACAGGGGTAATGAACGATGCCCTACCGAGAGCTCCCTTAAAGTCCACATCGCCCTTTAATCCTTCCTTTGTAGGCGTTATACCGACATCGATAACTATGGCCCTTTTCTTTATCCATTCCCCTTTGATAAGACCGGGTCTTCCTGCGGCGGCTACCAGTATTTCGGCTCTGCGTACGTGCTCGGACAGATGCCTCCTTTCATCTGTTCCTATGTGGCAGACGGTTACAGTCGCAAGTCTTGAAAGAAGCAAAAGGGATAGGGGCTTGCCTACGGTTGCCGAGTGGCCCACTATCACCACTTCCCTGCCTTTAAGCCCTATGCCGGTGCGTCTTATCAACTTCATGCAGGCCGAAGCCGTGCACGGCGTAGGTCCTATGCCTTCGGTTATTATCCTTCCGAGATTTACGGGATTTATGCCTTCTGCGTCTTTTTCGGGCGATATCATCTCAGATATCCTGCAGAAATCTAAATGCCTCGGTAGAGGGCGATGCACCATAATGCCGGTAACGTTCTTATCGTTGTTAAGTCTTCCTATAATGCTTTCAACTTTTTTTAGGGATACCCCTCCCCCCTCTTTTATGTTCCGGCATTCTATGCCGAGTTCCCGCGCCAGCCTTTTTTGAGATTCAGCATAAACCTTTGATGCGGCTTTGGGCGCTATAGATACGCAGGCAAGGCATGCAGGCCTGCCCTTTTTTTTCTTCAGGGCGCCTAGCCTTTTTTTTAGCCTCTTTTTTATATTGCGGACTTGGTCCTTGGTATTCAGTAAGCGGGCCGCCATTTTTTATTTCGTCCCTCCGAAAGCGGTCAGACGTAATCCGCCGCGCATCATACGCCCGATGATTTTACCGCTTTTTTTATTATGCCCTCGGCTTTATCAAGTCTTTTTTCAACGTCCTTTACGTAAAGGCGGTCTTTTATGTATTTCAAATTGGCCTCCACGTTCAGTCGCGCACACTTATACGCGGCTTCCATAAGAAAGAGAGATTCAACAAGGTCTGAGATAATCCGACTGCTGCACAGGGGCATGAGCTTCCTTGCTCTCAAAGCGGCCGACTCGATTACGCGCGTTACCTCAAGAGGCACCTCTGCCGCTTTCTTATAAAGGGCCCTTGAAGGGCTACCTCGTTTGACGGCATCGGACAAGTTAAGGTATGATACCTCGTCCTTAACCATGGCCTTCAATAAAGCGCGCATATCCTTCTTATTTTCCCGAAGAAACCGTTTCATTGCCGCGCCAATTTCTCCGGCCGGTTTATCAAGAGAATATTCGCATGCCATTGAGGAGAGCGCTAGACCCAGGGCCCCCGCGTAGGCGGCTGCACTTCCTCCGCCCGGAACGGGTTTTTTGGCCGCCAAAGCATTCAGATATCCTTCCAGGGATCTCGACCCTTTTTTTCTCATGAAAGTCCCTTTACATGCCCTTTTCCGTCGATGTCTACATCCATCCCTATAGGTTTGGCCGGGAGACCGGGCATGGTCCTTATGGTTCCGCAGATCACCGTCACAAAGCCCGCTCCGACGGAGATGTGAATATCCCTTACGGGAAGAGTAAACCCGTGCGGCGCGCCTTTTATCGCCGCATCCGGAGAGAGCGACAGATGGGTCTTTGCTATACATATGGGTAACCTGCCGTAACCCGACCTTTCGGCCATACGTATCTTCTTATCCGCGGCAGCCTGATATGTCACGCGGCCCGCGCCGTAAATGGTGGTGGCTATCTTTTCTATTTTGCTCTTTATCGAGCTGTTTTCGGAATACAGATATTTGAAACGCGAACTGGACTTGCGGCAAGTGTTGATTACGGCCTTTGCGAGTTTCAGTCCGCCACCCGACCCGTACTTATACACTTCGCTTACTACGGCTCCGCTCGCGCCGCTGAATATGGATCTTTTTCTTACCAACGAGATCTCCCTGTCGGTATCGGAATCGAACCTGTTTATGGCTATTACAACCGGTATGCCATGCGTAAGCACATTTTTGATCTGCCGCTGCAGGTTGGAACATCCTTCGTTGACGGCTTTGAGATTCTCCTTGAAGAGCCTCTTGTCGAGATTACGTCCCTTTATTCTGAAATGGCCGCTGTGCATTTTGAGCGCCCTAATGGAACATACTATGACGCAGGCATTGGGAGTCAGGCCGCTTTCCCTGCATTTTATGTTGAAGAATTTCTCCGCCCCGAGATCGGCTCCGAATCCGGCTTCGGTAATCACGTAATCGGCCGTTTTAAGAGCTATCATGTCCGCTATTACGGAACTGTTGCCATGGGCGATGTTTGCAAACGGGCCTGTGTGTACGAAGCAAGGAGTGTTTTCAGTTGTCTGGACCAGGTTCGGCTTTATGGCATCCTTTAAGAGCGCAGCCATTGCCCCGGCTACGTTTAGATCTTCGGCGGTAACGGGTTTCTTTTTTTTGGTATAGCCTATTACTATGTTCCCAAGCCTCTTCCTCATGTCCTGGATGTTCTTGGACAGGGCCAGGATTGCCATTACCTCGCTTGCCACGGTTATATCGAATCCGTCCCTTCTGGTGATTCCGTTACCCGAAGAGCCGAGACCAATCTTTATTTCCCTGAGGGTCCGGTCGTTGATGTCCAGCGCCCGTCGCCACGAAATGGTCCTGGGGTCTATGGCCAACCTGTTCTTCCGGTATAGGGAATTATCTATAAATGCGGCAAGAAGATTATTGGCTACGCCGACAGCGTGGATGTCACCGGTGAAGTGAAGATTGATGTCTTCCCTGGGCAAGACCTGGGAGAAACCCCCTCCCGTTCCGCCGCCTTTAGTTCCGAAGACCGGACCCATAGAAGGCTGCCTCAGGCAGGCTATGGACGTTGGCCCGAGCTTATTCAACGCCATGGAAAGACCTATGCTGGTCACGGTCTTGCCTTCCCCGAGCGGCGTGGGGGTTATGGCCGAAACGACAACGTAATTGCCGTCTCTCCTGTTTTCCACGGTCCTGAAGAAATTAAGGCCTATCTTTGCCTTGTGTCTTCCCCAGGGCTCTAGGTACTTCTTGGGAATACCGGCGGCTCTGGCTATTTCTTCTATCTTCTTAAGTTTAGTCTTCTTGGATATCTGGGAATCGGATACCATTTTTGATCCCCTTATAATTTAGATCCCTTTCCCCTTCAGGGGAAGGAAACTTCTCCTGTGGAATTGAGTAGGGCCGTATTTCTCGAGGGCTCCCAGATGCATTTTCGTCGCATATCCCTTATGCACGCGGAAGCCGTATTCCGGATATATGCGGTGAACGGTTTCCATGATCCTGTCGCGGCAGACCTTTGCCAGAATCGACGCGCTTGCTATGCTCAAGGAGATCCGGTCGCCCTTTATTATGCTTTTTCCCTCAAGTCCCATGTCTACATTCATATTGCCGTCTATCAGAAGAAACCCTGCGCGGCACGAAAGACCTGCAACGGCTTTTTCCATGGCGAGTTTCGTTGCATTGAGTATATTGATTTTGTCTACTATGTTTGAATTTATTACACATATACTGTAATCGGAATTTTCCGTTATTTCGTAATAGGCCTCGAGGCGCGCCTTAGCCGAGAGGAGTTTGCAATCGTCAATTCTCGATCTAAACCTCCACTTTTTTAACACGACCGCGGCGGCCACCACGGGACCGGCAAGCGGCCCCCTGCCTGATTCATCAACGCCCGCTATGTTGACAAATCCGCAATTCCCCGCATTTTTTTCGTGTTTTAAAGTAGGGCCAAGCGCTGCCATGAGCTCTTAAGGCATTCTTATTTATATGGATCCGTTTTTAACGGCCGTCAAGCGCCTTACCGGATTCCCCTTCCTCGTCCCCTGCAACGGTATCCGATTCGGTTCCATAGGTATCTAAGCTGCGTATTCTGCTCTTTTTGCCGAACTTTTTGCGAAGGTAGTAAAGCTTGGCTCTTCTTACAACGCCTTTTTTCACGACTTCTATGTTGTCGATCAGGGGCGAATGCATAGGAAATGTCTTTTCTATTCCTTCCCCGTATGATATCCGCCTAACCGTGAATGTTTTTCTGAGGGATGAACCCTTGAATTTCATGACAACGCCTTCAAAAGCCTGCAGCCTCGTCTTTCCTTCTTCGCGGATTTTCGAATACACCTTGACCGTATCGCCTATGCCGAATTCCGGCATATCCTTTTTAAGTTGCATTGCTTCCATCTTTTTTATCCTGTCCATATTCTCTCCGTATGTTCCGTCTATTCATTCTCCATTTTTAACCGCAAAAGGTGCGGTGCGTTTCTTTTAGTCTTTGCCAGGGATTTGCCTTTTCTCCATCCCTCTATTTTTTTGTGGTCTCCGGACAAAAGCACCCGCGGGACTTTCATCCCCATGTACTCGGCAGGCCTTGTATACTGGGGATATTCAAGGAGGCTTTCTTCGAATGATTCCGTGGTGCAGGAATCCTTACCGCCCAGTACCCCCGGGATCAAGCGCGTGACGGCATCTATCACGGTCATAGCCGGTATCTCCCCTCCGGTAAGCACGTAATCTCCTATGGAAAGCTCCATGTCGGCCGCCATCTCGGTAACGCGCTCATCTACTCCTTCGTAACGCCCGCATATCAGTATGAGTCTTTCTTTATTGCCAAGCTCCTTGGCGCGGGCATGGTTAAACCTCTTGCCTGCAGGCGTAAGCAATATTACGGAGGTATTCTCCTTTTCTTTCTTTTTGCCCTTTCTTCTTATGTCCTTGACCGCCCTGTCAATAGGTTCGACCTTCAGGACCATACCGGAACCCCCGCCGAATGGCCTGGCATCCACTTTCCTGTGAACGTCTTGCGTGTAATCCCTGAGGTTGTGGACGAATATTCTTACCCGTCCCTTTTGTCGGGCCCGCTTGATTATTGATTCGCCGAGCACCGGTTCAAACATCTTCGGGAAGATCGTAACGACGTCTATCCTCATTTACCCCTTCAGTCCGTGCTTTAGAAGTATGCTTTTTACAGTGCCGGACGGCTTGGCGCCTACTGCCAGCCAATGTTCGGCCCTCTCTTTTTTAAGAACAACAAACGGCGGATTCTTTCTGGGGTCATAGGTTCCGAGTTCTTCCACGAAACGTCCGTCGCGCGGACTTTTGGAATCGGCTACTACTATTCTGAAACACGCCCTCTTGTTTGAACCCGTTCTCTTCAATCTTATTACCACTGCCATTTTTTACTCCTTTACTCTTGTTATATCGGCGCCCAGTTCCTTAAGCTTTACCTCTAGGTCTTCGTAACCCCTGTCGAGATGATAGATTCTCGATATTTCGGTTTTTCCCCTGGCTACAAGCCCCGCCAGTACAAGCGAGGCGCTGGCTCTAAGGTCCGAGGCCATTACAGGTGCGCCGCTAAGTGCGTCAAGGCCTTTAATTATCGAATTAGGCCCTTCAAGCACTATACTGGCTCCCATTCTGTTCAATTCGCTAATATGGATAAACCGTTCAGGATATATCTTCTCGGTTATAACGCTTATCCCTTTGGTAACGGTCATCAGGGCCATCATCTGCGCCTGGAGATCCGTAGGAAACCCGGGGTAAGCCAGCGTAGTGATATCGACAGGTTTCAGGGGCCTTGTATACTTTACGCGAATGCCACCCGCTCTCTTTTCCACCAAAAGACCGGCTTCCTGCAGTTTGTCTATGACCGCCAGCAAGTGGTCGTATTTGGCTCTCCTTAAAAAGACCTCGCCTTTTGTTATCGCCGCAGCCATCATGTATGTACCTGTTTCTATCCGATCCGGTATGATGGAGTGGGTAGCCCCTCCGAGTTTCTTTACCCCCTTGATTTCCAGCCGCGGCGATTTTTCTCCCTTTATCTTTGCGCCCATCATTTTAAGAAACCTGACGAGATCCGCTATCTCGGGTTCACAGGCGGCGTTTTCTATAATAGTCTTTCCGCTTGCCATTACCGCAGCCATTAATACGTTAGCGGTTGCCAAAACGCTCGATCCGAAGTGACCCCCCAAATATATCCGTTGTCCGCTGATTGCCCTTCCGTCACCGATTATATAGCCGCCCCTCACCTTTATTTTAACGCCGAGATCGCTTAAGCCTTTAAGGTGAAGGTCGATAGGTCGTGGTCCTATTACGCAGCCTCCCGGAAATGAAACCGATGCCTTCTTCCATTTGGCAATAAGCGGACCCAACACGCAGATTGAGCCTCTCATAGTGCTTACGAGCTCGTAAGGGGCCTTGTGAAAGGCCTTTCTCCCGGCGGTTACGGTAACTTCATTTTCATCTATTGTAACGACCTTGCCCAGCTCCTCGAGAATCCTCACCATAGTCTTTACGTCGGTCAGACGAGGTACGTTCTTTATAACGCACACCTCGTCCGTAAGAAGCGTGGCCGCAAGTACCGGAAGTGCGGCATTCTTCGCCCCGCATATATCTACTTTTCCTCTTAGTCTTTTACCTCCCTTGATTACCAGCTTATCCATTTCTTTTACCGATACCTTTTTCTATCAAAAGAACCCTGTCCAGACCATGGTAATCGCGGTACAATCTGCAGATATGCCTGCGCGAAATTCTTCCGGCAATTCGCTTTACTGCCGCCGCTTGGTCCTGCCCTATTTCAAAAGCAAAGAAACCGCTGTCTTTTAAAAAATGGCGCCCGTCTTTTAAAATACGCCTGTAGAAAACGAGACCGTCTTTACCGCCGTCAAAAGATGATCGATCTTCGTACGCCAGCTCCGGCTCAAGAGTCTTAAGTTCATCGCGTTTAACATACGGCGGATTGGATATAATTACATCAAAATATTTAATATAGTATCTTTTTACTGAAGAAAAGTAATCGCTTTTTACGAAATCTATCTTTTTTTTCACCCCGTTTTTTCTTGCATTGACCAAAGCCGTCTCGTAAGCCCTACGAGATATCTCAGAAGCTAATATTCTACAACCGGCTATATATTTTGTCAACGAAATAGCTATATTGCCGCTTCCCGTTCCTATCTCCAGTATCTTCGGCTCTATCCATTTTTTAGCTTTTATGCGTTCAATAACCTTCTCTACAAGGATTTCGGTCTCAGGCCTGGGAATAAAGACTCCCTGGCGAAGCCGGAAATCCATTGACATGAAACCGGCCTTGCCGATTATATACTGCAGGGGATATCTTTGGGCCCTCTTCCCGACTACCCGACGAAACTTACGGAGCTCGGAAACCGACGGCTCGAAAGTCTTCCCCGCCAGAAGTTCTGAGCGGCTCTTTCGGAATATCTCCGTAAAAAGCACCTCTGCTTCCCAGCGCGCCGTTCGGATGGATGCCGCTTCGAGCCTTATCCGGGCCCACCGTACCAACGACTCCGGCGCGCATTCACCGAGTGAGCTCATCTGTCCTTTTCCCCCAGTATTAATTTTCTCTCGGCATCCCTGAGGCTTTCTATTATTTCATCCAGATCTCCTTCCAGGACTTCGTGCAAGCCGTGGATAGTCAGATTGATGCGGTGATCGGTTATCCTCCGGTCGGGAAAATTATAAGTCCTGATTTTCTCGGAGCGGTCTCCGGATCCCACCTGTTTTTTGCGCTCCTTTGTCACTTTATCCGTCTGTTCCCTTTTTAGCAGGTCGTATAACCTTGCCTTAAGGACCTTCATTGCCTTTGCCTTGTTCTTGTGCTGAGACCTTTCGTCCTGGCAGCTGACGACGAGCCCTGTGGATATGTGTGTAATTCTGACGGCCGAATCCGTTACGTTTACATGCTGTCCGCCCCTGCCCCCCGCCCTGAATACGTCTATCTTGAGATCATCCGGCTTAATGTCCACTTCCACGTCTTCGGCTTCCGGCAAGACGGCAACAGTTACCGCAGAGGTGTGTATTCTCCCGGATGTCTCGGTCACGGGCACTCTCTGCACCCTGTGCGTCCCGCTTTCGTATTTGAGGTTTTTATATACCCCTTCACCGCTTATGGAGAAGATCACCTCCTTGAAGCCGTTTTTTTCGCTAAGCGAACTGCTTAGGACTTCGGCCTTCCAGTTTTTTCGTACGGCATACTTTGTATACATCCTGTAAAGCTCAGCTGCGAAAAGCGCCGCTTCTATGCCTCCGGTACCGGCCCTGATTTCCATGATAATATTTCTTTCGGCTTCCGGGTCTTCCACATATATGAAATCTTCCAGCTCTCTGGTTAAACTGGATATATCCGCGCGGAGGCTGACGAGCTCGGAGCTTGCCAGTTCCTTGAGTTCGGCGTCCTCGTCCGAAGCCAATTCGGTTTCTATGGAGCGCATCTCCTCCTTTATGCGCCTGTATTTTCTGAACTTATTGACCGCCTTTGAGAGCTGGGCATGCTCTCTCGCGTATTGCCTGAAAAGCTCAGTTTTCGAAACCACCTCGGGATCCGATAAGAGAGATTCGAGCTCATGGACTCTCTTTTCTTTTTCCTCGAGTTCGCGAACCAGCGATTGGCTTAATTCCATTTTATCATCCCGCCAGTGTGTTCGTGTATCTCTGCCTGCTATTTAACCGTTATTCTCTTGGCCGTCTTCGGGGGCCTGGGACTCTTTATCCTTTTCCTCTTTTGCCTTACGGGTGACTCTCGCCTCCATCTCCTGCTGTCTCTGTTTCGTCTTTTCGTACTTTTTCTTAAATCTGTCCACGCGGCCTGCCGCATCCACGAGTTTCTGTTTTCCCGTAAAGAAGGGATGGCACTTCGAACATATGTCCACTTTTATGTTCTTTTTGGTGGAACGTGTGTGGATAACTTCGCCGCAGGCGCAGGTAATTATGGCATCCTGGTAGTCGGGGTGTATCTTTTTTTTCATCTCGCTCTCCTTCATTTTACTATCTGTTACGTGTGTGAACAAACAGGACGTTTCAATCTGTAGGTCGAAACGTCCTGCCCGCGCTTTCTCCCCAATAAAGCGGATATCGCACCTATGTCTTACTATTCATGCTCATTAGAAATTCCGCGTTGGTCTTGAATTTCTTTACCTTCTCGGTTAACAGCTCCATCGCCTCTATCGTATTAAGCTCATTAAGGATCTTGCGCATCAGCCAGATGCGCTTGAGTTCCTCCGGGTCAAGCAAGAGCTCCTCTTTTCTTGTATTGGATCTCTTTATGTCTATCGCAGGATAGATCCTTTTTTGGAAGAGGTTTCTGTCGAGCTGAAGTTCCATATTGCCTGTGCCTTTGAATTCCTCGAAGATAACCTCGTCCATCCTGCTGCCGGTCTCAACCAGAGCCGTGGCTATGATAGTGAGACTTCCCCCTTCCTCGATATTCCTGGCGGCGCCGAAAAAGCGTTTAGGCTTATGCAGGGCATTGGCATCGACACCTCCCGAGAGAATCTTGCCTGAATGCGGCACTACCGCATTATAGGCACGGGCAAGTCTCGTTATGCTGTCGAGCAATATTATAACATCTTTTTTGTATTCCACAAGTCTTTTAGCTTTATCCAGCACCACTTCCGCAACCTGTATATGGCGCTCGGCCGGTTCATCGAAGGTCGAACTTATCACCTCGCCCTGGACCGAACGCTGCATATCGGTGACCTCTTCCGGCCTTTCGTCTATCAGAAGAACTATAAGAATGGCTTCCGGATAATTGGCAGTGATGCCGTTTGCGAATTTTTGCAGCAGCACGGTCTTTCCGCTGTACGGAGGCGCTACTATCATACCCCTTTGCCCCTTTCCCACGGGCGTCAGCATATCCATTATTCTCATGGACATCCCCCCTGTCTCCGTTTCCAACAGATACCTTTCCTCCGGATACAGCGGCGTAAGATTATCGAATAGGACCCTGTCTTTGGACTTTTCCGGATTTTCAAAGTTGACGGCTTCCACCTTGAGAAGGGCAAAATACCTCTCTCCCTCCTTGGGCGGCCTGATTTGCCCGCTTACCGTATCTCCGGTTTTCAGGTCAAAACGTCTTATCTGGGAAGGCGAAACGTAGATGTCGTCGGGGCAGGGAAGATAGTTGTAATTGGGGGTTCGCAGAAATCCGAAGCCGTCCTGCAGTATTTCGAGGACTCCTTCGCCGAACAGAAGACCGCTTTTTTCCGCCTGGGCCTGAAGTATCTTAAATATAAGCTCGTGCTTCTTGAGCGTGCTTATTCCGTTGACTTTGAGTTTCTTGGCTATCTTGCCGAGATCAGAGATCTTCATCTCCTTAAGCCTGTCTATGGCAACTTCCCCCTGCTTGTTGATTATAGAAGCCTGCTGCGTTTTCGCGTTGTCATTGGAATTAGCATATTCTTTTGCCTCTTTTGAAGTCCGCTTGCTTTGACTCGAGGTCTTGTTCGTGTTCACTTTTACCTCCTTCTGGCATCCCCTTGGGATGCCTGACCTTTAAGCCATATTTTTCTCATATCTTTTATGGCTTTTGTTACTTCCTTTTTCGTATTCCGGATATCGTTCGAATTATTAACAATATAGTCGGCGTACCTCTCTTTTGAGGCCCCGGATAACTGATATCTCGATCTGCGTGCGGCTTCTTTTTGGCTGATGCCGGACTCTCTTTTTCTTATCCGTTCCATCCTTTTGCCGTATCCCGATTTGACGACGACCACGAAATCGGCAAGAACGTGAACACCGGATTCGATGAGAAGAGGCGCGTCTATGACTATATGTTCCGGCCCCTTCTTTCCACCGGCCTTTTCCATGGATTTCAATATTCGCTTTATTGCTTCCGGATGGATGATGTCTTCAAGTCGTTTTGCGCCTGAGTCGGAGGAGAAGGCCCTCGCGCTGAGTTTTTTTCTGTCGATTTTTCCTTCTCTATCCTTTATGTTATTTCCGAAATTCTCTATGAGTTTACGGCAGACCGCTCTGTCCTTTTCCAGAAGATCGTGCACCACTTCGTCTGCGTCTATTAGAAGACCCCCCTTACCTGCTATTAAGCGCGAAACGGTTGTCTTTCCGGACCCTATGGCGCCCGTGACACCTATAACGAAAGGGCGTTTCTCCCTGCATCTTTTTTTATGAACCCGCTTCAAACCAGTTTTCTCCGGTTCCGATATGCACTTTGATAGGAACTCTAAGGTCAAAGACCTCTTCCATATTCTTTCTTACCGTCTCTCTTACAATGTCTTCCTCCGTACCGCGAACATCGAAAACGAGTTCGTCGTGCACCTGGAGTATCATCTTGCTATCGATGCTTAATCTCGCGAATTCGGCATCTATAGCTATCATGGCCGCTTTTATAAGGTCAGCGGCGGAGCCCTGGATAGGGGTGTTTATAGCTGTCCTTTCGGCAAACTGCCGGGTATTAGTATCACTTGAGTTTATCTCGGTGATATAGCGCCTGCGGCCGGTTATGGTCTTTACGAATCCGGATTTCCTGGCTTCTTCGATGAGGCTTTCGAGATAATCCTTTACTTTCGGGTATCTTTGGAAGTAATTCTCTATGAAATCGGCGGCATCCTTGACGGCCATACCGAGATCGAGCGCGAGACCATAGGGGCTCATGCCGTATATGATGCCGAAATTAACCGTCTTTGCCTGTGATCTCATCTCTTTGGTGATATCCTTTTCATCGATGCCGAATATGAGGCTTGCCGTGAAGGAATGGATGTCGTGTCCTCCCTTGAAGGCCTCCATGAGATTTTCGTCCTTTGATAAATGCGCAAGGATCCTAAGTTCGATCTGCGAATAGTCGGCCGACATTATGATATTTCCGTTATGGCAGGTCACGAAGGCCTTTCTGATTTCTCTGCCCAGCTCCGTTCTCACGGGTATATTCTGCAGGTTCGGGCTGCTGGAGGAGAGTCTTCCGGTGGCCGTTACGGTCTGGTTGAATGATGTGTGCAGCCTGCCTGTCCCGGTGTTTACCATGCTGGGAAGTGCATCTATATAAGTGGATACGAGCTTGGCAAGCGATCTGTATTCCAGTATCAGTTCCACTATCGGGTGTGCGCCGATAAGTTTATTCAGCACGGCTTCATTGGTAGAGAACCCCGTCTTGGTCTTTTTTATTACCGGCAGCTTAAGATGGCCGAAGAGGACCTCCTGGAGCTGCTTAGGCGAATTGATATTGAAATTTCTGCCGGCGCACTCGTATATATTTCCGCAAAGGCCTTCTATCCTCGCCCCTATATCGTTCGACATCGCTTTGAGAAAATCTTCATCGAGAGATACGCCGTTTATCTCCATCTTTGCCAGAACCGTCACCAAGGGCATTTCGATTTCCGTGAAGAGCTTCTGCAGGCCCATTTCGGCGAGCAGCTTATCGAATTTTCTGTAAAGCCTGAAGGTTACGTCGGCATCTTCGCATGAATAGTCAGATACCTCTTTGACATCGACTTCGGCTAGGGTTGAGGCCTTCGTTCCTTTTCCGATAAGCTCCTCTATGGAAGTGGTTTTGTAATTTAGGTACTCAAGCGCGATATCATCGAGGTTGTGGTTGAATTTCGAGGGATTAATGAGGTACGATGCCACCATAGTGTCGAAGGCTACCCCCTTCAGGCTGACGCCCTGGCGATCGAGGATAATATATTCGTATTTTATGTTCTGCCCCGCCTTCCTGATGGAAGGATTCTCGAAAATTGGTTTAAGCGCCTGAATAACATTATTGAGCTCAAGGCCGCCGCCCTTACTTCCCTCGAGAACAACATAGAAAGCCTCTCCAATTCTGTAGGAAAATGAGATACCTATGGGGATGGCCGCAAGCGGGTCGGGTCCGGTGGTCTCAAAATCGAAAACGAACAGCTTTTGAGACGAAAGCTCCTTGAGGAGATTTACGAAATCGCTCTCCTCGGTTATCGTACGGTATATGGAATCGAGTGATACGGTGCCGGAATGCTCCCGGAGAAAAGCCGAGAACTCCAGCTCCCTGAATAGTTCCCTTAGCCGTTTGGAGTCCGGTTCGCCGACTTTTAGCCCATCCATACTAAAGTCTATCGGCACCCTGTCGTCAAGGGTGGCCAATTCTCTTGAGAACCTGGCGTCTTCGCGGCCCCGGTAAACAGTCTCTCTGACCGAATTCGGCTTGATGCTGTCGGCGCCGGCTAAAATCTTATCGAGACCGCCGAATTCCTTAAGGAGCTTAAGCGCGGTCTTCTCGCCGATGCCCCGAATACCCGATATATTATCCGAGGAATCTCCCATAAGCGAAAGTAGATCGGGGATCATTTCGGGGAGCACGCCGTATCTTGACCGGACCTTTTCTTTATCGTAAATAAGACCCTCTTTATGCGTGGAATATACCTTTATGTTGTCGTCAACAAGCTGTAGACAGTCCTTGTCGCCGGTGGCTATAAAAACCTCTATGTCTTCGCCTGCCGTCTTCCTGGCGATAGTCGCCAGGATGTCGTCGGCCTCATAACCTTGCATCTCATATATAGGAATCCCCATAGCCTTTATCACATCCTTTACCACCGGAATCTGGCTTACTAGGTCCTCGGGCATCGGCTTCCTGTGCACTTTGTAATCCTTGTATTTTTTGTGGCGGAATGTGGGGCCCTTTAGATCGAAAGCTATGGCAAGATAGTCAGGCTCCTCGTCTCTCAAGATCTTTTTTATCATAGAGATAAATCCATAGATTGCATTCGTGGGGCGGCCTTCCGAGGTTCTGAGGTCTTTGATGGCATAGAATCCCCTGTATAGGAAGGAGTTCCCGTCTATCAGAAAGAGCGTCTTTCTTTTCTTTTTTTTCTTTGAGCCCTTCATAGTTAATCCGTAAACTCTTTAGATGACGCTATATACCTTGTATGTCCCGTTATCGAATACGAGGCTGAAATGCTCCAGATTCGCCTTGCCGCTTTTACGGCTGATTTTGCCTTTATGCGCGGCTCCGCCTGAATTAAAGGAAAAAACCGAGCGCTCTTCGCAGCCTTTTTCGAGGATATACCCTATGGCTTCCTTGTCTGCGTCCAGGTTATCCGTTATGTACCTCCAGCTGTTTTTACCTCTTGCGGTATAGGTGCCGCGGACAAAGACCACATAATCGGTGCTCCACCTTCTGCAGATATCATAAAGAGGGACTTCGGATTCCGTAAAGAGTGATTCGGCCCATTCAATAGTTTTCTGCCTTATCTGCGAGGATTCCAGCTTTGCGTGTAAATTGATGGGCCTGCCGGTATAGGCCAATATCTCCGGGGAGTACCTCGGCGGCGCAAGGAATACGGCATTCTCATCGGTGTTTTTTCTCACCCAGTCAAGAAATTCAAAAGTCGCGAGTTTATCTTCGGTATAGATGGTGGCATGATTCATCCTGTGTATCTCAAAGAATATGGCGGATACCACCAAAAGATAAGCCGCTATCCTTAGAAGTCTCCTCCGTTGCATGGCAGCTATAGCGCCCGCAAATAACGAAAGAAAAAATACGACGAATACAGAAAGCCTGCTGACAAAGAGGTATAGTATTCCGAAAAGAATCATAAAAAAGAAGACCAGTTGGTACCCGTATCCGTATTCACCGCGGCCCTGCCCTTTTGTGATGCGCACCGTCAGTCCGTAAAGGATGAGCGGCAACGTCAGGATAAAAAGGGGCAAAAAAAGCGATACGACCTCTTCCCCTGAAGGCGAACCGTGAGATGCGCCCCAGAGCATCCTCGAGTCGGAAGAGATAAGCCCCGGGATATCCGGCTTTATGCCCAGAAATCTTACAGCGTCTATGCCGAGCGAATAAACATGCGCATATGTTATAAAGTGGTCGGTTAAGAAAAAAAGCAATGCCGTCAAGGCCAGAAAGATAAGTAGCGACGTAAAAAAGAGCGTTACTTTCTTGGATTTCAAAAAAGACCTCCGGCGCAATATACCGAAACCGCGCCTGGACCGCTTGGTTCTTTCGTCCGTTAAGAAAAGAGGGGCTATCGAATAGCCCAATATCATCGGCCAGGATAAAACGAACCGGTTTGCCTCTAGATAAGGAATGACCAGGCCGGCGGCGAATGATGTTAGGAGACAGACAAGGTAAGACCTCTTATCAATGCTCCCGTAGGAAGAAAGCCTGCGCAATGCCAAAAAGAGAAAGAACGCAGCCAGGTAGAACTGCGTAAAATGCCATGATGCCAGAGCCACGAAGAGTGTAATGCCCGAAAAGGTTAGATATACGTTGCTTTTGCTCTTCCCTTTTCTATCAGCCAATACCAAAAAAAGTATGTGAGCAAATATAAACGGCAGGGCAAAGTTCTCCCTCAAAAAACCGAGCCCTGCGCTCCTCTTTAGCGCCGCCGGAGTCACCACATAGAAAAGAGACGAGAATAAGGCAGGCGCCTTCCTTTTTGTAAGGGCGCCAGACAGGTGATAGACTATTACAGCCGGAAGTACCCCAAGGAATCTTACCGCATGCCCCACAAAGGTATTAAAATCCACACCCAGCCTTTTAAAGGCCCTGTAGGCCAATCCGGTGAAATATTCCATAAAGATCGAAAGCCTTCGGAAGACGTAGATCCCTTCCGGGTACTGCGCCTTATAGGAAACAACGGGAATCCTTTCGCCTTTTGCCACAAGGTAGGCAAAATAATAATGGAATGCGCTTATGTTATCGAATATATTATACCCGTTGCCCAGGCTTCGGCTGCAGATGTCATATCTCAGTGCAAAACCGATCGCCATTATAAAAACGAGTATTACGGCTGTCAGTAATCTTGAACGCATAATCTATAGAATCTCTTACATTCCGGTTTTCAAATGTTTAATTAATAGAGATACGGTAAGCGGTAACTAGTGCAGAAAGCTGTAAAAAGGCTGTTACGGCTGGCTCCTTATTATGGTCAGATAGTACCGCGATTATATGATAATTTGATAGGTTTGTCAAGTGGTTCTTGCGGAAATACGCCGGAGCACCCTACTCATTCTTGAATCTGATGGCCGTGCCGGTTCCGTAAAGATATCCTGCATGGCTGTAGAATCTAATGCCCGTTACGCTATCGGCACCCATCTTACTCGCTTTTTTAGTGAGTTCTTTGCATATCTTCTCCGGGTCCAGTTTACTCGATCTATAACTCACAAGACCCAATATCTCGTGATTCTGATCGGGCCGGATGGTAGAGAGTATGACCTCTTTCTTCTCTTCGGCCGCGGCAGGGGCCGCAAGGAAGGCCGATATAAAGACTGCCAGGAGTATTTGCCCCAAGGTCTTTAAAGCCGATTTCGAAACCATTCTACTCGTCCTCTCCGTAGATATCCAGAAGATTTGCCGTAACCAGAACTACGAGATTTTTCTTCTCCCTGCTTTCATAGTTATACTTGAACAGTTTTCCCACAAAAGGGATATCTCCCAGTAGCGGTATCTTACGTTCAATCGTATCCTGATCCTGATCCTGTATCAGGCCGCCCAAAATAATGGTGTCACCGCTTCTTAGCATGACCGATGTCTGCGTGCTTCTGGAATCCACTATGGGCCAGCCGAGATTATCCGGAAAGAGGGAATCGCCAGGGTCGGCAATGGTTGCTAAACTGCTTATGGGCACTCTTTCACTGAGCTTGCTCACCTCCGGGTGAAGGTCCAAGGTTATAATATCGCTTTCCCTCAAAACCGTAGGTCTCACTTCCAGCGTTATACCGGTTATCTCCTCGGCGATATCGTATGTTTCCACGGGGTATAGATCCTGCGTCGTTATCCCCGCAGCCTGCTGGGTAAGCTCTACCTGGGTTCTTTCGGCCTTTGTGGCATAAGGGAATGTCCTTACCACCTGGATATTCGCCATTTGTCCTGATAAGGTTGTTACGCGCGGGGCATTAAGGAGATTTACCTTGCCGCTTTGTTCTAGCGCTTTGAGATAAGCCAAGAGCTGGCTTCCGGTCATCGTGGCTTTGCCTACGAAGAAGCCCATGCCCGAAAGGGCATTTGCCGTTGTGAAGGTTGCGGCGACCGCATCCGAGGCATCGCCCATCATCCCGGTACCCAATATCAGTCTGGGACTCTCATCCCTTATGAGCTGCCAGTCCAACCCCATTTCATTCAAATCCGTGAAAGTGATCTCGATGAATTTCGCCTCTATCTGTATCTGCTTCGGCCTTACATCCCATTCCTTTATGAGTTTTCTGATCAGTGCGTGGTTCTGCGGGGTGTCTGTCACGGTGAGGAGGCCGGAGATTTCATCAAGAGCAATTTTTCTGCCATCCTGAGGAGGGAGATTTTCAAAGAGGTAATCCTTTATGGTGTATTTCGTTACAATGTCTTCTTCCATTTCATTTTGGGAAACGGCATGAGGCGCCGCCGCCAGCAAGATTGCAACGATTACCGCTATATTTCTCTTTGTATTCCTCATCCAGTATCCATCCCGTCTTTATTCCGGACTATCGTATGGGGTTTCCGTCAGGACCGACAAGAGTTGCCGTAAGAAATATGACGAGGTTTTTCTTTTCCCTCGATTTATATTCGTACTTGAAGAGATTCCCCAAAAAAGGGATATCTCCCAGAAATGGGATCTTCTTCTTCGTCAGCGTTTCGTCGTCGCTGACAAACCCCCCCATCACTACGGTTTCCCCGCTTTTAAGCATGACGCTAGCCCTGGAGGTCCTCGTATCAACCACCGGCCAGCCCAGAAGTGCCGGAACATCGGCGGCCGTAGTATAGGGGTTGTCAGCATCTCCGACGAAGATGGGATTTCTGGAGACCAGATTGCTCACTTCGGGGTGTATGTCAAGGGTGATAACCTTGCTTGATGAATTGACATAAGGGGTGACTTCAAGCATAATGCCCGTCACCTTCTCTTCTATCGTATAGTCGAACTGCCATATCGGATGTTCGGCCGTACCCTCGTTTTCAAAATCCACATTGCTTATATAGGGAAATGACTGCGTCACCTGGATATTCGCCATCTGCCCCGAAAGAGTGGTGATTTTCGGAGAAGATAAAAGATTCGCTCTTTCCTCGGATACCAGTGCTTTTAGATAGGCCGTAAGGAATTTACCGGATTCATACTGCGAGGTTACAAATCCCAGGCCGAAACTGGTAAGCGGAAAATCGGTGTCAGCGGTGGCACCGTCGTCCCATTGGATACCCTGATAATTCGGACTTTGGTAAAAGGTGTCCGAATCCAGGTCATCGGTAGATCCCAAAATGGCCGATGTAAGGTCGTCTCCCGCTGCTACGTCGGTCAAACTCACGTCGCCGTGCTTTCTCCAGTACCATTCTATGCCAAGCTCGTCAAGGTCATTAAACGCTATCTCCACCAGTTTAGCTTCTATCATGATTTGCTGGGGGCCCATATCGAATTGACTAACGAGTTTTTTTATAAGCTTGTGGTTTGTCGGGGTATCTGTGACGGTGAGGATGCCGGTGGTGTCGTTATAGGTTATCTTTCTTCCCTCCTGGGTGGGAAGGGCCTCCTGTAGATACTCCTGGATGGTGAGGTCGTACAAATATTCTTCGTCTTTCATGCTTTCGGCGGATGATTCGCCGATGACCGATAATAACGCAATCAATGCAATGATAAGATAAGATAAGAATGCCTTGTCTCTTCTCATGCCTGGTTACCTTAATTTGAGGTATGCGTTACAAACTCCTTCAGTCCCACTTTTCTTACGCGTCTTACGCCGAATCTCAAGGTATAGGTGCGGGTTACAAGTTCTTCCCGCTTCAATTTTTCGGGAGTGGAGACCCATATATATGTCGTCTGCACCTTATAGTCGAGGTCCGTGGCCTTGAGCGCAATATCCAGTACATCCATCAGGGGCAGGGGATTTACCGTGTTCAGCGTAATCCTCAAAGGATCCTCGCCGGCCATCTCTCTTAGCGCCCCTTCGTCTATAACGATCGTTATACCCGTTATCTCCATGAGTTCCCTTATTACATCACGCACATCCGCCTCTACAAGGCTAATTGCTGGCACCATTCTCTTTTTCAAGTCAGCCATTAGGGCCTGACGCAGTTTTGCATCTTCGTCCTCTTCGAATTCCATTACATCTTCGGCCAATTCCTTTGCGGGTGTTTCGGTTCTCTCCGGAGGCAGATATGCGCGTTCTACCTCTATCATAGCTTTCTTCTCATGTATCTGTTTATCGCGGGTAGCCATCTCTGCTTCCCGGCTTAGATCATCCTCGGTGTCATCGTAATCCCTCAGATTCATTATGCGCCTTGTCCTCTTGAGCCAGTCAAGCGCATCCTGATTCTTGTAATCGAGAACCAGCGCATCCTGAAAATCCTCTATAGCTCCCTCATAGTCCTTTTCTGCGTATTTTGAGCGGCCGCTCCTTACCAGGCGCATGGCAAGTAACTGAGGTGATTGTTTCTCTTTCTTCTCCCTTAGGATCTCTTTAATCCTTTTGATGCCTCTTTTTGCCCCTCTGTGATCAGGCTCAACCTCGAGTATCCTGGCAAATTGATCGATTGCCTCCTCATATTTTTCATCCCGCATCAGGTTCCTGGCTTCTTCATAGAAATGGTCTATAAGGGCTGCTTCCTTTTCCCTGGTTATCTCCCTTTCTATGGCTACTATCTCTTCAATTTTTTCGGGATCGTCTATAGCGCAGACTTCCGGAAGTGAAAGTATGAGCAATGAGAAGGTAAATAGAAAGAGCTTAAAAGGTATTCTTCTCCTTGCGTAAAGAGGAAACGTGACCTTTTTCATATTATCTTCTCCATTCCATATATTTATACCTAATTAGCAGAAGTAAGTTGCCTCTCAAGCTTTATCTCTTTGCCTTCTGAGATTAATATAACATAATCGTGAGTAATGTCAACGACTTTGTACTGGTCTATCATTGCGTCCTGGTGAATCGTGTAGAATTGGCCGGAGATGCTATCATAAAGCACGGCCTCCAATTCATTGCTGAAGACAGGTTTCTCCAGCTCCATAATGACTTCTCTGCCCTTCTTGTCCAGCGCCGTTATCCTTGACTTCTGCACATGCTTGATTTCCATCTCGTACAGCATGGAACCGTCCTTTACAAAGATTGTATCATTTTCCCAGTTAATCTGGCCAACCACATATGTAGGCAGTTCAATATAACCTTTATACACCATAGGGAGCATCATCCTCTTCACTTCCCTTAGGTCGAAATCGTGTATATTCGAGGTGGCTGCGGCCTGAAAATGCCCTTTTTCGTAAGCCAGGAAAGGGTCCCTGGTGATACCCTGGGTATAAGTAGATTTAAATTCGGGATTTTGCAGGGCCGTGGCAAAGGATTTATAGAATTCTACTCTCTCTTCGTCAATAAATTTATAACCGGCTTTTGTGGCATGTCTTATTATTCTAGTTTCCAGGTCCCCTTTAAAGCCGGATGCCACCGCCATGAAAATAACGCCAAGGACGGTTGCCGCCCACAGCGCTGCCATGCCTTTCATCGCAAAGATCTCTAAATTCTTTCTTGGAATGCGATCGAGGACTTTTTTCAGTAATCCCAATACCTTCTCTGATAAGCTATGCATATCCATATCAGTTTGCCTAAGACCCTTCTTCCGCCTCAAACGCGATAGCCTGCAATATTATCCTTGCGGTCAATATCTTTTCCGCAATACCTTCCCGCGGCCCCTCTTTGACCTCCTTGCCCAGAAGATCCATCTCTTTGACTTCGAAAAGACAAGGTGAGACCCGCATCTGATAAAGAATGTCTATGGCCTGAGCGGTCGTGCAGTTGATCACTACATATATCGGGATCTGCGAGTAAAATTCCGGTTTTTGCTCTTCATAGGGCGTCCCGGGCCCGGACCTTCTTTTTTTTCGGCTTGCCGCCTTTTTTTTATCGTCGGGACCGCTTTTAGGGATATTTTCAAATTCTATCCTTTCCAAGCTTTCAATACCCGTATGCGTAAATATCGTTAATAATTCTTCGAGGATCTCAAGCCGGTTATACAGTTCAGGTATCTGGTCTTGGGAGGGAAGCTCGGTTTCATACCTGGAAAAACCCAGCGTGCCGCCGATTATCAGATTGTTTTTCAGCGCCTGCGCGCGCAGTTTCTTCTGGGTCTGGATTAGCCTTTCCTTGAATCTCAATGGGTCAAGCTTTTTTACCGCCCGGTTTTTCGTGAGAGGAGAGCGCATGAAAGGCCTTAAGGTCTTGTACGCTTCATCGAGTCTTTTTAATTCTACCTTGAGATTCTCTATGGATTCTTCCGTTACCGGCATCTTGCTCTGCTTTACAAAAGAATCTATCATCCTGCATTTCGATGAAAACTCCCCATTGAGCTTGGCGTTTTTGATCATGGATATGACAAAGAATATTACCGAAATCAAAAGGACCGCCGCGAGCCCCGTAAAGGATGCTATCAGCGCAATATTTTTCTTGCCGGTTTTGACTGTCATATCGTAGCCCGCTTTTTTTATTTTTTCAGTTGTAGCTTTATGCTGAATGTCCTGATGTCCTGCCCTTCCTCGGATGAGATGGCATCTGCCTGTAATATCTCTACCGACTCGAAGACATCGGATTCCCTTAACCTGTCCGCATATGAGCTTACGACTTCGAACGATCCTTCGGCCCTGCCTGCCAGGATAATTTCATCTTCCGACTGGTTGATGTTATCAAGCCAGGATTCCTGGGGAAGTAACCTGAATATATGGGCGGCGGAGTTGAGTATACGGGTTCTCTTCTCGGGAAATTCCTGTATATAGTCAAGCCGTTGCTTTAAGCCATTGATCGCTATCTTTTTTTCGTTTATCTCTCTCTGGTATTTCGTGTACTCATTTATCAGGCTTGTCGTTCGCTTTATGGCTTTATTCTTTATTGCCGCGGACCACTCCAGATATCCAATGAGAGTCAAAAACATCATTATGCATATGGCGAGCGATCCGAAAATGTACCATTTTTTCTTTTCGAATTCCTTCACCCGGATCATCTCTTTGGGTAAAAGATTTACGGATGTGGCTAATGGCGTGACCGTTCTAAGGGCAAGGCCGCAGGCAATATCGAATCTGCCTTTGTATTCGGGTCTTACGTCAAAATCCAAATCGTCTTTTACCTTTTCGAAGAGATCGAAATGCCTTGTCGGCATATCTATGTTTTCCCGGACAAAGCTGTTCATATTTCTGAGGTTAGCGGACCCGCCGGTCAAAAGCAGCTCTCTGAATATAGCCGATTCCCCGCGCTGCGATTTATAATATCCTATGGATTTCGATATGTCAGCTAAAAGCTCAACCAGTATAGGCGTTATGGCTTCGGAGATAACCTGGGAATTGGGGGATGTCTTTTTATCCTCCTTGCCTACGGCTACCGCCCCTTCCTCTATTTTAAGCTTCTCGGCCTCTTTCCAGTCTACCTTAAGCGCCTGCGCGATTGCAGACGTCAGATCATTGCCGCCTATTAATATGCTTCTTGTCCAGATTTTCTTATCTTCTCCGATTATGATATTGGTAACCCTGGACCCCATGTCCAGGACTATCTTATTCTTAACGCTCTCGAGAAAGTCGAGAACATTATAAAGCGCGAAGGGATCGACATCCATGAAATCTATATCCAGCCCCAGGGACGATAAAAGCTCCAGTTTCTGCTGCACTATGTCCTTTTTAACGGCTACCAGCGCTACTTCGGTCTCGGCGCCCGTATTGCTATCAAAGAGTTCATAGTTCCATATGACCTCGCTTATCGGAAACGGCACCTGAAGCTGCGCTTCGTACTGGATGATTTGTTCTATTTTGTTTTTTGCTATACGCGGTACTTTTAAAGGCCTTATAAAGACCGATTGGCCCGATAAAGCCACCGCTATGGAGCCTTCCGCTATTCCTTCTTCCTGCACAAGCTGCTTTATCTTGGATTTTACGAGTTCGTCCTTCTTCTCGCCTGAAAGCACGCCCATTGCCGGGCCTTCGATTTCCATAAGCCTTGCCGAGCCCAGGCGGAAACCTTCCGATGTCTTTTTGATCTCGATGATTTTAACGGCGCTGTTACCTATGTCTAAACCGTAATATCTCTTGTTTTTCATCTTGACCATGGCCAGAATCAGTCGCCCCTATTGACGGTTTTCGATCTTCTCTGTGAAGTCTTCTTCGAACGGGTTTTCGCATTGACAGTCCTCGAGCGGAGCCATTTATCTATCATCTCTTTATCGAAGCGCCATACGTGGCCGACCTTGATGCCGCTGATCTTCTTCTCATGCAACCAGTTGTATATCGTCTGTTTCTCAAGTTTAAGATAGGCGGCAAGCTCGTCAACGTTCATAAGTTGCGCCATATAATTCCTCCTAATTGATTTACCTATATTTACTTTTAAGAAAGTATACATCAACGGATTTACTTTGTCAAGGGAGGGGGCATGAAGTAATATAGCACTAAGCTAATGTGAAATTAAATAGGCTCAAAATGGCGTAAATGGGGCCGGTGTACTTTACAGCCTACCGGATAAATTATAGATAAAGTGAAGGTTATCACACTGAAGATGGATGCAAGAAAAACATTATTCGGGAGGGGCGATGAAATATGAATCCATGCTAATCGGGGTAAGGTATGTAATGGTCACATCCTCGCACGCGGGTGTCCCTAAGCACAAGTTTTCAGAGCCTTCGAAGAAGAGTTTATACTGGAGGGCGCCTTGATTTCCGCATAGGCCTATAGAGGGATCCTCTAAAGATAAATCCGTATAGCCGTATCCCGAAGGGGGATCGGTGATGATATCATAGTATTCTCCGCCATGGATACCTGTTCCGGATAATGAGGTTTGCAATACGATGTTATAATCTACGGCCATAGTAACAGGGTTGGTGTATGTGCCTGTAATGGATGCCCAGCCCTCAAAATCCAAGGGGAAAGGAAGAGTATTGGAAAGGTATTCGCCCTGGTCAGGCAACAAATAGAGGTTATCCCATGCGGTCGGAACATCGGAGCTGATTTTAAAGGGGCCGGACCTCGGAGAAGGCAAGAATTTATACCAATTTGGCTGGGTTCCTATTATTACCCACGCTCCGGGTTTCCCCACCGCGATTTCAAGATCCGACCCGGGGTAAGAACAGGCCAATATCCTGAATTCCACTTCCCTATTCTCGGTTCCGTCGCCGTCAAAAGGATGGCAGAACCTTTCTATGCCTTGATAATTCCAGTCCCATTTCGATGTATAGTCGGGGGGGCGCTTGCCATCTGAATTGGGCCAGAGGCGTACATAGTATGGATCGTAACTGGAGTCCTCATCAATTCTCTCCCAGACTACGTTGTAATCCCAAAGCATATCGTCATCGTAGCCGGGATTACCCTCATAAAATCTTGGCTCGCCGAAATATGTATAGGGCGGGTCATCCGCAGACTGACCTTCTATGTATCCTATGCCGTACCCGTAGCCATCAAGGATCTCTTCAAGTTCGATGTAAGGATGATATTCGAAGCCCGAAGTCGATGTGATATTATCGGGGTGAAGGGCGTGGCTAACCGAAACCTCTGTGTCTCCGCCCCACAGCTTGATGAACCCTCCCGAATATTCTTCGGAAGGGAATTGTGCATAATAGTTCAAATCCACCTTTATCTTATGGCTATCGAAAGACCAGTCCGAAACGGCATTACCCGTAGATTCATTTAAACAGAGTTCGTCATCGCCGTCTCCGTCGCAATCCCATGGAGTCATGTGTATGACTGCCTCCGTGAGATCGTGATCCTCAAAGTCATCAACGTAACCCATCTTGAGGGAATCGTATATATATTCGTTTAAGTCATAGCTGGAATCCCAAATTACGGGGCAGTTGTCGAGCCAGCTGGTCTTGTTAAAATAGCCGTCCGCCCCATCATCCAATAAGCCGTCCCAATCAGTGGAACGCGTGTGATAGATGATATCATAAATCTTGACTATGGCGAAGACCTTCTGCTCCGAAACCTCTTTGGGGGTGCCGGCTATATCCTTAAGCACCTTGCCGCTTGCTGTCACTCCGTAGTATCCGCCGGAGTTGAACGAAAAGACGAATCCCGAACCTGAATTGGGGTTGAAAACTGTCTTTATATTATCGGCCTCCCCCGAGGTTATAATTTCTCCGTAAGCGATAATAGTTGCATCATCGACTACGGAATCAAATATTCTCCAGCTTCCGAGCGGCCTGTAAAACTGAAGGTGACCTGCCATAGCCCAGGCCGTGTCGATGTCCAAAGAGCTTTTTTTCATGAGTACCGCCGCAAGCACCGCCCTGTCGGCGGTATTTACGTTGATAGGGGTATACTCAACGGTCGAGTAGTTATGCGTAGTGATGAAGGGCCTTAAGAGAGTAAGTTTATCGTGCGTTAGGCTTATGTGCCAGATATTGGGGTATCCTTCGCTGGGCCTTGAGTCTGCTATATCGGTACCGTCTCCGGCAGCAAGAACTCCCGAATATACCGTGTAGGCCTTTGTGCCGCCTGCGGCAGTGTGATTCTCGCTACCTTTGCTTCTCAAGACAGTAACGAGATTCTCGAGAAGCTCGTAGTCGGCCTCGTTGACATTTATCTTCCTTTGTTCGTCGGCAATGGATGCAACGCACTCTACGGATTCGCCCGTTTCTGTAAATGTGTGGGTTGAGCCGTTGACCGCCCAGTCTTCATCGAAGCTGTCAAAGGCGCCGTCTATGACATCCTCCTTGAGATCGTATACGCATTTCTGGAGAATTGCCTCGGCGCCGTATCTTGCCTTAACGCCGTGGTAATAGTTCACGGCGGACCTGTATTCCAGGCGCATGGTAAGGGCAAAACTCGTTGCTATGAGAGCGAGTATCGTTATTATGCCTATTGCCAGCACAAGTGCTACGCCCCGTTCTCGTTTCATAAAAGGTTACCTTATCCCTTTAATTGTTTGGCAGATAGAACCTCATTTTAAACGGAAAGAAATTACCGTCGTTATCCGTACCTACAAGCGTTATCTCGACTGCTTCCGGAAGTTCGCCGGTAGTGGCCCAGCCACCGTCGGTCGTCCAGGTCGAGGCATCTCCGTCAAGGTAGATTATATCCAAATCCGCTATGCGGGAGCCGTATTCGAAGGATTCTTCCAAATCAGAGGTGCCGGAAAAATCATGAGGCCCTTCGGTCTGCTCCCTGATAAGCACGTTCTCCTTCATGTAATACCTTACTTCAATGATCCGGCCTTCTATAAGGGTCACAAACTGTATGCTGTCCGGATCACCTGTGGATTGATAGTCCGCCCCGAAATCCCCCGAATAGAACGTGGTGCTTCCCCCCTCTATGCCCTGGAAGCCCCCGCCGCTCTCTACGTATGCGCCGGGCAGCTCCCTTGCCAGCCGGTCAGCCACCATCCTTACATTCTGGTAGATCTCTATGTGCTTCTCGGACCTCACCCATACGCCCAAACCGCTCTTAAAGACGGTGTTGATAGTAACCGCGAGTATGCCAAGAAGCGCGAATACTACCAGCACCTCTATCAATGACAACCCATCTTTTTGTGCACGCGAAAATTTCATAATTACCAATCCGATAAAAAGGTCTTAAGCGATACGGAGCGCTGGCTGGCCTCGGCTTCACCCGTAGGCCAGTATGCCTTTACCTCTACTTCCTTTAGATTACTAGAGACTTCGGTAACGGTAACGCTGTAATCGAACTTGTCGTACGGAACGGCTGACTGCGTTTTGGATATATCCGTCACTGAATCGAAGCCCAGGCTCTTTGCCTTTTCGATTTCCGCCTGAGCGACAAAAGTCCCCATCATTACATTATTCGCCCTTCCCTGGGCCTCCAGGCCCACCGGGAAAAGGGCCAAAAGACCCAGGAAACCGATTAAAAGCACTACAAAAGCGGCTATTATCTCAAGGAGCGTAAACCCCCGACTATTTTTCATATTTAATCCTCCGGGTCTATAATTACCTTGCCCGTAGTATTCTCCACCATAATCTCTTTAGTGCTTACTACAGCTCCTTCGTTTCTTACCGCGAGGATCACGGATCTGTCGTCCGTTTCGTCGAGCGATCCGCCTTCGGTGAAAAGCGCGGCGGTGCCTGAATCACCTTTCGTAAACCCGATGCTATAGTACTCGACACCGCTTCTGAGCTTATTTTTCCTGCCTTCTACCACAGTTCCGGCCGAGTCAGAAGCTATGTAATAAGTGCCTTCCGAACTATCGAAAAAGACGTAATAATCCTTCCCCATACTTATAGCGTAACCTCGTGCCAGATTAAGAGTACTTGCTACGCTTCTCGCAACCCCTTTTAGCCCTGTTGTCTTTACGAAAGACGATACCGCCAGGCTACTTACCGCAAATATGATAAAGATAACCGCAAAAACTGTCATTAACTCAGCGAGCGTAAGGGCTTTTTTATTCATGACTTACCAGTTTATTACATCATCCGATGTGCCGTCGGATCCATCGGGCCCTTCGGACCAGAGATCAAAAAATGTGGTATTCTCTGTGCCGGGCTTTTTGTAGTTATAGGGATTCTCCCAGGGGTCGAGGATTTCCCCGCCGCTTACGGCGTCATCGTCAAGCTCGATATAAGGTCCGTACCAGGAGGTATCACCGGTGTCGTTTACAAGCTCGTTGTAGAGGTTAGAGCATCCTGAACCCCCGTCTGTTGTAGGGTATTTTCCAAGGTCGGCTTCGAACATATCGCAGGAGATCTCAAGGGCACCAATCATCGCTTTCGCTTCGTTTCTCATTGCCTGGCTTCGAGCCTTTGAGCCTGAATGCGCTATCATCGCTATTATGATAAAGAGCACAGCCAACACTACCATAACTTCAATGATTGAAAAGGCTTGTGTTAATTTTTTATACCTCATATAAAGCTTCTTCTCCAAACAAGTATACATTATTCGCTCAACACTGTCAATAGCTTAATAAGCGGCAGAAACATGGAAATTACAATAAATCCTACTATTAATGCCATAAATATGATCAAGACAGGCTCTAATATAGAAGTCATGGCAGAGACGGTTATGTCCACCTCTTCGTCATAAGTGTCGGCTATCTTATGGAGCATTTGATCGACCGAACCTGTTTCTTCACCTACATTTATCATATTCACGGCCATCAAAGGGAATATCTTTGTCTTTGCCAAAGGCTCTGTTATGGACTCTCCTTCCCTTATGCCGTCGTGAACCTTCTCAAGCGAGGCTGCTATAACCTCATTTCCCGCGGTATCCCTGGTTATTACCATTGCCTGAAGGATGGGGACGCCTGAGGATATGAGTGTGCCCAAAGTGCGGGCAAATCTGGCTATGGCAACCTTCTGTATAAGTTCGCCGAATATAGGCATCTTCAGTTTGGTCTTATCGATAAAATATTTTACCTTCTTCAATCTCGAGAGGAGTTTATAAGAGATGATTATGATTGCTAATGCAATAAGCGCAACTATCCAGTGGTATTGAAAAAAGTTACTCATCTTCATCAGGATAAGCGTGGGCGTGGGAAGTTCAGAGCCGAGGTCTTTATAAAGCTCTATGAATTTAGGTATTACGAAAGCCATCAGAAAGATTACTACGCCTATTGCAAATGATATTACAAGGCTTGGATATATGAGGGCCACCCTTATTTTGCTGCGTAACTTCTCGTATTTTTCGCTGAAATCGGCCAATCTGGTCAGGACGATTTCAAGGACGCCTCCCGCCTCGCCCGCCTTTACGGTGTTGACGTAGAGGTTGGAAAATATTTTCGGATACTTCTGAAGCGCCTCACTGAATGTGCCACCTGATTCTACCTGATTAGCGAGGTCGGCTATGACTTCCTTGAAAGCACGGCTGGTGGTCTGATCGCGCAGGATATTAAGGCTCCTCACAAGGGGGAGTCCTGCGCTTATCAGCGTAGACAGTTGCCTGGTGAAGAGAGTGACCTGTTTTGGCTTTACCGTACCTATCCCGAGGAAGGGTATGCGTATCTCCATCTGCAGCCCGCTTCTCATCGCGCTTGGCGCTCGGCCTTTTTTCTGAATACTCTTTATGCCGGCCTTCTTTTTGAGGTTTATGTTTATGGGGAAATACCCCATGGATCGTATAAGCTTTACCGCCTCATCCTGACTATTCGCTTCGACCTCGCTTGAGATCTCTTTACCGAACTTATCTATTCCTTTAAATCCGTAAACAGGCATGATCCTGCCCTCCGTGAGTTTTCGGTAACTTAGATATATTGTTGGGTTTCCCTCACGATCTCTTCTATCGTAGTTACACCCTGCTTTATCTTCTCTATACCGGCTTCCCTCAAGGTCTCCATCCCCTTTTTTCTGGCAGCTTCGCGTAGAACCGATATCTGGCTCCTCTGCATTATCATCCCATGCATATCCTCCGTGATGGGAAGGAACTCAAATAAGCCGGTCCTGCCCTTGTAGCCGCTTTTATTGCACTGGTAGCATCCCCTCCCTCTGTAAAATGTCATCTTCGAGCTCTCCTCGGGCGAAATGGAGAGTTCCGCCAGGGCCTTAGGGTCGGGGTCGTATTTTTCCCTGCAGTATTTACATATCACCCTTACCAGCCGTTGAGCCATTACTGCCTCTACGGTGGAAGCTATAAGAAAAGGCTCCCCGCCCATATTGATGAGCCTCGTTATGGCTCCGGGCGCATCATTGGTATGAAGGGTGCTGAAGACCAGGTGTCCGGTGAGGGAAGCCTGTATGGCTATCTGAAGCGTCTCGGCGTCTCTTATCTCCCCTACCATAATGATATCCGGATCCTGTCTCAATATATACCTGAGGCAATTTGCGAAATTGAGGTTTATCTTCGGCTTTATCGGAACCTGTACGACGCCTTCCAGATTATATTCAACAGGGTCTTCGGTAGTGATGATTTTGTATTCTATTTTATTGATCTCCCTCAGGCAGGAATAAAGCGTAGTGGTCTTTCCGCACCCTGTAGGACCCGTCACGAGTATTATGCCGTTGGGATTCTTTATGACGCGCCGGAACTGCGTGAGGATCTCCTCGGGCATCCCTATGTGGTCAAGGGACAGGCTCACCACATCCTTGTCGAGAACCCGCATCACCACGCTTTCACCGAAGACCGTCGGTAAAGTCGACACACGAAGATCTACGCTCTTTCCTTCCACCGAAACCATGATTCGCCCGTCTTGCGGAAGACGTCTTTCGGCTATATCCAGCTTTGCCATGACCTTGATCCTGGAACTTATGGCAATGGCAAGATTTTTAGGGGGATTAGTTATGTCATACAGCACGCCGTCAACTCTATAGCGGATCATGTATTTGTCATCAAACGGCTCAAAGTGTATATCGCTTGCCCTGTCTTTAACGGCCTGAAGCAGAATGAGATTAAGGAGTTTGACTACGGGCGGCTGAGAGGCCAGTTCCTGCAGGACCACGACATCGGTTAACTCCTGCTCTTCCTCTTCCCCTTTTACGGCAGGTATCTTTTTCTCCATTTGGGAAAGGAGCTCATCTATGGATTCGCTGCTTGAGCCGTAATACTTCTGGATGAAGTCCAGTATCTCCTCTTCCTTTGCCAGGACACCCTTTACCGGACGTCCCAGCATGAAGGTAAGGTCGTCGGTTATATTTACGTTCAAGGGATCACTCATGGCCACTATCAAAACATCTCCGTCCATTCTGACGGGCGCTACCTTATAGATCTTAGCTATAGAAGCGGAGACCTTGTCCGTCACCTCTTTTGGTACGGCGGCCTTCTTAAGGTTCACCACTTCCAGCCCCGACTGAATACCAAGCGCTTTCAGTATGTCCTCATCCTTGACAAATCCCAGATCCGTAAGCGTCCTTCCGAGCAATTTGCCGGAATACTTTTGGTCTTCAAGGGCCTGCCTAAGCTGGGACTCGGTGATAACGCCCATATCCAACAGAAGCCGCCCCAATGACTTGTATTTCTTTTTCTTCTTTTCCGCGCCTTTGTCGTCCGTCATCCCTATTTCACGCCTTTTTGAAATTTTGACCTTATTTGATCTGGGTCGAATGATGCCCCGCACATTGTGTCAAAATCTATAAGATTTCTCTGGTATAGATCTATAAGAGAAGCGTCGAAAGACTTCATGCCGTACTTTGAGCCGGTTTGGATATCTGAAGTTATGCGGTATGTCTTCTTCTCCCTTATGAGATTCTGTATTGAGGGGGTGGTTATCATGATTTCAAATGACGCAATTCTACCCTTCTTCACGCTTTTTAAAAGAAGCTGCTGGCAGAAGATTGCCAGTATAGAGGTCGAAAGCTGTATCCTGACCTGCTCCTGCTGCTGCGGAGGAAAGACATTGATTATCCTGTCCACGGTCTGCGACGCATTGGTCGTGTGAAGAGTAGCAATGACCAGATGGCCGGTCTCCGCCGCCAGCAAAGCAGCCTCAATCGTAGCCAGGTCCCTCATCTCGCCCACCATTATGACATCGGGGTTCATGCGCAGACCCTTGATTATGGCTTCACTGAAGGAAAAGACGTCCACGCCGAGCTCCCTCTGCGTTATAATCCCTTTTTTATGCTCGTGATAATATTCTATGGGGTCTTCGATGGTTATAACGTGCGCATCGCGGTTTGCATTTATATAATCCGTCATGGTTGCAAGTGTCGTCGTCTTCCCGCTTCCGGTCGGGCCGGTGACAAGCATGAGGCCTCTGTTTCTATGCAGTAGATCCTTGGTTATGAGCGGCAGCCCTATTTCCTCAAATGTGAATAACTTTGAAGGAATAAGCCTGAGAGATGTTCCCCAGTACCCTTTCTGTTTATAAACAGATACCCTGAAACGCGCCACGTCTCCAAAACTGAGACCGAAGTCGACTCCGCCGAATTTTTGCACCCTTTGGAGATGATGCTCGCTGGTAATACTTTTTATGAGGCCTTCGGTATCCGTTGCCGTGAGCGGATCGTAGTCGAGCGAATCCAGCATGCCGTCTACCCTTAAGGTGGGCGGTTTGCCAACCGTAAGGTGTATATCTGAGGCATTTCTCTCAATGCATATCTGTAAAAGATGGTCTATTTCCATGTTCCTCTCCTTTTTTATGACTGAAAAATTCGTATTTGAGCCCTCGTTTTTTACGGCGGCCTATCTTCTGCCGTCTATGAAACGTCTTGCTGGGTTACGCGAAAAACTTCTGATATGGTAGTTATTCCTTCAAACGCCTTCTTTATGCCGTCGTCTTTCAGGGTGTCCATACCCATCGCCTTGGCCTCTCTTTTGATAATGCTGCTGGGAGGATTCTCGTATATAAGTTCTCTTATCTTGTCGTCTATGATTAAAAGCTCGAATATGCCCGTTCTCCCTTTAAAGCCTGTATTATGGCATTCTTCGCAGCCTGCGCCCCTGTAACAAGTAACCTCCTTTTTTGTGTATTCCTGAATTTCGATAGAGGCTAACTCATCCGGAGAGGGTTTATACGGAGTTTTACAATTTTGGCATATTACCCTTACAAGCCTTTGCGCCAATATGCCTTGCAGTGCCGAAGCTATCAAATAAGGTTTTATGCCCATATCCGCAAGCCTCGTTATGGCTCCGGGCGCATCATTGGTATGAAGGGTGCTGAAGACCAGGTGTCCGGTGAGGGAAGCCTGTATGGCTATCTGGGCTGTTTCAAGGTCCCTTATCTCTCCTATCATTATTACGTCCGGCGCCTGCCGTAGTATGCTCCTGAGGCCCGCTGCAAAGGTGAGATCTATCTGCGGCCTGACGTTCACCTGATTGACTCCGCTTATCTGATATTCTACCGGCTCTTCCACCGTTATAAGTTTTCTGTCTGGCTTGTTTATGTAATTAAGCGAGGCGTATAAAGTGGTCGTCTTTCCGCTTCCGGTCGGCCCGGTTACAAGCAATATCCCGTTCGGCAGCTTTATCAGCTTTTCATAGACCTTCTCGTGCCGGCTGAAAAATCCCAGGTCCTTCAGATTGAGCATATAGCTCGTTTTATCTAGTATGCGCATGACAACGCTTTCGCCGAAATGAGACGGTAAAGTGGAGACGCGCAGATCGAGCTGCCGGCCGTTCACATCGATGGAGATCCTCCCGTCCTGAGGCAGTCTCTTTTCCGCTATATCCATGCCAGCCATAATCTTTATTCGGCTTATCACGGACGCCTGCAGCTTCTTGGGCGGAGCCGGCACCTCCAGCAGTACGCCGTCTATTCTGTATCTTATTCTCACCTTGTCCTCGAAAGGCTCTACGTGTATATCGCTGGCCCGGCGCCTTACGGCCTCGGCTATCAGAAGGCTCACGAGCTTGACGACGGGTTTATTATCTTCCGCTTCCGGATAGAGTGCCCTCTTTGGTCGCTTTTCCTCCCCCTTATCCAGGCCGGCCACCAACACATTTATGGGGGCATCGTCCGTTTGTTCGTAATATTTTTCGAGAAGACGCAGTATATCGCTCTTACTGGTGAGAATTCCAGATATATCGTAACCCAAAAATTTCTTGAAGTTATCGAAAGCCAGGAAATTGAAAGGATTATCGGTTGCCAGGGTAAGCGTTTTACCCTTAACCTCGATTGGAATAATTCTATGACGAAAGGCCATATTGGACGGCACGATCTTAAGGACATCCGGGTCTATTATGGCGTTTTCCGTGCTTTCCGGTTTTAGATTGAGCTGCTCGGTAACTATATGGAGTATGTCCTCATCTTTTATGTAACCCTTTTTTTTCAGGATAGCGCTTATGGGATCTCTGGCATTGCGCTGCATCTCGAGAGCTTTTTTTACTTCATCGGGTTTCACCAGCCCGATCCCTATAAGCATCTGATAGATTATTTTTGGATTGATTCCCATCTTTTTATACCCGTAAAGATTTCGATAACCGTATTCGTTCTATTACCTGTTTATCAAATGCGCTATTGCGGCAGCGCCAAAACCGTTATCTATATTCACTACGGCCATACCCGGAGCGCAGCTGTTTATCATGGTCAGAAGAGGCGCTATACCGCCAAGATTTGCCCCGTAGCCGCAGCTTGTCGGAATGGCGATAACGGGTTTCGATATAAGGCCGCTTACCACGCTCGGTAAGGCACCATCCATGCCGGCAATTACTATGACGACTCTCGATCTTGCGAGGCTGGGAACGATTCTCACTACCCTATGAATGGCCGCAACCCCTGCGTCCCGGAAAGAGCTCACCTTATTACCCAGTATCTCAAGCGTGGCCCTTGCCTCTTCGGCCACTGGAATATCGGAGGTCCCGGCTGTCAGAATCGAAACTACGCCTTTGCCGGGCTCGGGGCTTTTTTTACGGTAATATCCGACAGATGCAGCCTTATCATATTTCAAAGCGCGAACCCTCTTTTTGACACTTCTGTAAGTATCTTCATCGAGTCTTGTAAGAATGACAGGGTCGTCTTTTTTCAGTAATTGGTCGGCAATCTTTGCTATCTGAAGATCTGTCTTGCCCTGGCATAAAACTGCCTCGGGAAAGCCGCATCTTGCCATCCTCGAATGGTCGATGTCGGCGAATTCCTTTATCGCAAAGGAAGGCAGTCCTTTTAGAATCAAAGCTGCCTTATTCACCGTGAGGGAACCGGACTTTACATTATTCAGCAGATCTTTGAGTTTCGCCTCGTTCATAATAAAAGAAACGTTTCACTTTGATGCAACTATTTGCTAGGCAAAAAGTTACACCTTGCGTTGGTCCAGAAGAGAGCTTCGGCTAGGGCCATAAATCTAAACCGGCCCGGCGTCGCTTGTAATTATTCCAAATGTAATGAGTCGGGGTAAAGAGAGACATCCCCTTTATAATATTGCGGCGATAATAAAAACCAACAGCACAAGGGACGCAATATAAAAATCATTATAGTAGAGAAAATCAAAGATCTTTTCTGCGGCGGTGTAAGAAAGATGATTTCCCGTTCTCTTCTCTGCCGTTCGTCCAAAGCCGCGTTTTTCTTCCGCGCTTTCAGCTACGGTTCTCGTCGAAGGCTCCTTGGAGGCAGCTAAATCCTTGTATGCCTCTATATGCTCTCTTTTGAACCGAAGAAGCGTGCCGCCTATCTTGTAGCCCGAAAGTTCTCCCGATTCCACAAGTTTCTTAACGGACGCCTCCGGGATCTTCAGGTAGTCCGCAACGTCTTTTGCAGTTAAAAGCCTCTCATCCATTATCGCACCATTTAATTGGATTCTTCCGTTCTCAGGCTTATGCCTCAATAGCCGTTCTATTTAACCTTGCCGTTTGCTATCCAATCGTCAACGGTTTTTCTATCGAACATCCAGGCATCTTTCTCTTTCACGGCAGGGAGCTTGCCTGATTTCGCCCATTCGAATATCATTCCCGTATCAACCTCCAGATATCTTGCCAGCTCTTCGGCGGTAAGCATTCCCTTTTTGTTCTTTTCGCCCGAGCCTTTGTCGCTTGTCATGTGGCATTCCCCTTCAAGGACCGCTCCGTCCACTATGCCCAACCGCGGCGTCGATATGTTTCCGGTGACCCGGCCCGGAGGCGTTAATTTCAGTTCCTTAGTGGCGGCTATGTCTCCGAACACCCTTCCGGCTACAACAATGTTTTCGCCCTGTATATTCGCCCTGACAACCGCATTTTCCCCGATTGTAAGGATGCCCTTCGTGTCCAAGGTGCCTTCAAAACTGCCGTTTATCCGTAGGTTCACAGGATCCCGGAACGTCAACGTACCCTGCATCGTAGCATCCACGTCAAGGATCTTCTCCCTTGACTCCGAATCGTGGCGCCTTCTCATGCCGCACCTCCCTGTTTTCGGTCGCCCTTGCAACCGTTTACTAATTTTATGCCGCAAAAGCAATCCGGTTTTCTTACCATATACCTCGGAAAATGAGGTTATTTCTTTGTCATCACTCTCTCAAGCCGCGATAGAATCAAAAGTGTGGCAAGTATGAGAACAGTCGCAGAAAGAGATGCCGTATAATAACCCAGACCGACAGATAAACCGAGCGCAGCCACCGCCCACATGCTAGCAGCCGTGGTCAATCCTTTCACGGAGGCGCCGAACCTCATAACGGTACCCGCGCAAAGTATCCCTACCCCCGTTACGACGCCGGCGGCGATTCTGCCCGGATCGGCGGTACCCATTAAAGAGAATGACGTAGCCGTCTTTATGGAAACAATCATTAAAAGGCATGAACTGAGACCGACCAAGACGTGGGTGCGCAGCCCTGCGGCCCTCCCCTTTATCTCCCGCTCAAATCCCACCATACTTGAAAGTACGGCACTCACCACCAGTCGAACAATAACCTGCATGTCGCTTATCTCTACCATAATAATCCCCCGTGCTTATAGGACATTAAGACGATGCGCTTACAGTGAGTTCGGAGCCTACTCCCGTTTTCTCATAAAGCCTTTCTGCCAAACCCGCCACCATTACGCCGTTGTCCACGCACAGCTCCTTCGGCGGCCTATAAAGACTGATCCCACGCTGCCTTGTTTTGATGGAAAGTTTTCTCCGTAATTCGGTATTGGCAGTCACCCCGCCTCCCACAACGAGCCTTCCGACCCCGGTTTTCACGCATGCCGATATAGCCTTATCGGATAGTATCTCGGTTACGGAATCCTGAAAGGAGGCAGCTATTTCGGCCACCTCGCTATCTTTTAAGGAATCCGTGTGATCTGATATCTTCTTTACGTCGAAGGAATGCCTCCTTATGACACCCCTCTGCGCCAGACGGTCTCTCACATGATATAGAACCGCGGTCTTTATCCCGCTGAAACTGAAACCGAGGGTACCTTCAAGGCATTTATTGGGGAAGAGCCCCTTTTTAACGGAGCCGCCTGCTGCGCCTGCCGCCTTTTCTATCGCAGGCCCGCCCGGATAACCAAGATTTAAGATCTTTGCCACCTTATCAAATGCCTCTCCGCAGGCGTCATCGGATGTCTCTGCGAGTAATTCATAGTCGTCGATATCCCTAACAAGGAAAAGTGAGGTATGGCCACCCGATACAATCATGCCAACGAAAGGAAAACCAATATGGCTATTTCCGACAAAAGCAGCAAATAGATGCGCCATTAGGTGATCTACGCCTATAAATGGTATATCGCAGGCAAAAGAGAGTGCCTTTGCCATAGAAAGACCCACAAGCAACGCTCCTACGAGACCCGGCCGAACGGTTGCCGCTACGAGCTCAATGTCGGATATCTCCTTCTCCGCGGATTGTAGCACGTCTTTAAGAATGAAATTTATATATTCCATATGGTGACGAGAGGCTATCTCCGGTATGACTCCGCCAAACTCTTTATGAAGATGGATGCTGGAGGCAACCGAATGCGAGACGATACCTCCTCCTTTAACGAGGGCAAGGGCAGTCTCGTCGCATGATGTCTCAATACCTAATGTCAGCATCTCAGGCTCCGTTTATTTTTTTCTGCTTAGAAGTTCCGACACAAAGACAAATTTATACCCCGCAACGCTCAGCTCCGGCATCAATCGTGCAAGCACCTTTACGGTACTGGGCCTGTCGTGCCCCACGCCTATGGCCCAACCCCTGTCTTGCGCCTGCTTGGCTGCCTTCATAATCTGCCGCTCGATATACCCCTCATCCAACTCATTATCCAAAAAGACACTCCTCGTTGCGATATCGATACCCATCTCTTCTGCCACCTTGGAACAGACCGATTTCCTCGTAACTAGATTATCAAGAAAATAGAGGCCCCTGGTTTCAAACTCGCTCAAAAGCACCTTCATGAAATCGCAGTCCTCGGTGGCCCTAGAACCCATGTGGTTCGATACACCCTTTATGCCGGGCAGGCCTTCTATATAGCCGCTGACAGAAGTACGTATCTCTTCTTCTGACATATCTGTGGTGAGGGTCCCATCTTCCAGGCTTGCCTCCTCTTTGGGCTCAAGAGGGAGATGAAGGATAACCTCGAAATTTCTCCGCGCCGCAGCCCTGGCTATTCTACCTGAGTACGGAAGATTGGGGAGTATCGAAAGCGTAACGGGCTCCCCTATCGAAAAAAGTGTCTCAACATTATTGAAATTGTAGCCGAAATCATCCAATACAATCCCGATCAGACCTTTCGCTTTTCCCTCGAGCGCAACTTTTGCGTCTGGCCTCCCCGGCCGCGTAGACTTTAATAACTTAAGCATATAGACACAAGCGCCGTTATAATAAAAATCTATATAAAACTCGGATACGCCCGATGACCTCTTTCGGTAAGTCCTCTGCAATGCAAGACCATGGTTGCGTCCGAGTTCGCGCAATTCTGTGAGGAGCCGCTCATAACCGATATCGGATTCGGTCCGGTAGCATTTTTCTTCGGAGGCAAAGAGATGCCTCCCTTTCCGGAAGACGGAACTCTTGTGATATTGCAGGACGTCTTCGCCTATCCCCTTATCGCCTAGTAGGACCGTAACTGCTTCGTCGAAAGACCCGACCATCGGGGTATAATCCCTACCCCTAAACGCCAAGAAAGCAACGGCCAGTAGAACAGATAAGATTAGGACCGTCTTTGCCCATTTAGTCATCTTAGAATGCCTTTTTCGTTATATGAGACAATGCCTTTCATTACACTTATTGCAGTAGCCAATTGGTGATCATATGGCTCCTCTTTCTCTTGGTCGTCCTTAATCGATTCCTCGAGGTCTTTGTCCTCCAGGTGCCGAAAGATCTCTTCACTCGTTGGTTCCTCTTTAACCGTCAGCCCTTTTTGTTCCACGACCACGTCAGGCTCAATCCCGTTATTGCGTATGGATGTACCGTTGGGGGTAAAATATTTTGCGGTTGTAATTCTGAGAGCGGAACCGTCGGCAAGCGGTATAACTGTCTGGACAGATCCCTTGCCGAAAGTCTTTGTGCCCAGCGTTAACCCCCTCCTGTTATCTTTTATAGCACCGGCCACAATCTCGGAAGCGCTGGCCGAACCACCGTTTATGAGCACTATAAGGGGGTAGCCCCTGGCCGTCTTCTTGTTTCCCGCCTTGAATTCCATGACCTGATTCTCGCCTCTGCCTCTTGTTGTGACAATCGTCAGTCCCTTTTTCAAAAACTTATCCGAGATTTCAACGGCGCTATTGAGAAGACCGCCGGGATTCCCCCGCAAATCCAATATAAGCGAGGTTACGCCAGTCTCGTCAAGGGAACTGAGGGCCTTTTCCAACTCTTTTGATGTTGCCTCCTGGAACTCTATAAGTTTTACATAGCCTATGTTGCCATCAAGGACTTTTGATTCTTTTACACTCGTGATCTTTATGATATCTCGGGTTATCTTGAAATCCAGTAGTTTCTTTTCCTCCTCCCGCAAAATGGTCAGCTGCACGCTGCTTCCGGGCTTTCCTCGAAGCTTTTTGACGGCCTCTATCAACGTTATATCCCTGGTGGGTTCTCCGTCGATCTTCACGATGATATCCCCTGCCTCAAGACCGGCATTGTAGGCCGGAGTGCCGTTTATCGGCGCAATTATGGTAAGCAGATTGTCCCTTATAGATATCTCAATACCCAGCCCGCCGAACTTTCCGGTGGTCTCAACTTTCATTTCGTTATAGGTATCCGGATCCATGAACTGGCTATATGGATCGAGCGCCTTCAGCATGCCGCTAAGGGCGCCGTATATAAGTTTTTGCGGCTCGACTTCGTCTACATAGTTGGAGTTGATGAGGGCAATGGCGTCGGAAAAAAGTTGTATCTGCTTGTAAAGTTCCGACTTCGGACCTTTGGCGGTACTTGAGCAGTCACCCGTCCTGAGCATTAAAATTATAACAATCACCCCTATCCACAATATTACTCTTTTTGCCCTCATTGCCCCTCCTTAAATTTTACAAGCGCGTCACGAAAGTTTACTATGCAACAATTCATTGACCAGCTTGGGATTTGCCTTGCCCGCAGTGGCCTTCATTACCTGCCCTACCATATAGCCCAGGGCGTTTTTCTTTCCGTTTTTATAGTCTGTTACGCTTTTTTGGTTCTCTTTTATGACTCGGTCTATTATGCCTTCCAGCGCAGATTCATCGGATATCTGGGTAAGCCCCTTTTTTGATATAATCTCACCGGGGGCCTCTCCGCTTTCCATCATCTCTTCTATAAGCGACTTAGCTATCTTGGAACTTATGGTACCGTTTTCTATAAGCTTTATCATATCGGACAGATTGACGGCTGCGAGTTTAGTCTCGCTTAGTTCCATATGCCTTTCGTTCAGTATCCTGCTTATATCTCCCATAATCCAGTTGGCTACGGCTTTGGGGCTTCGGCAAAGACCCTGAGTCTCTTCGAAGAAATCGGCGGTCCTGCGTTCCCTGGAAAGGAGTTCCGCTTCATACGTAGATAAGCCAAAATCTTTAATAAACCTCATGCGCCTTATTTCAGGAAGCTCCGGCAGGCTTTCGCGCACCCGCTCGACAAAAGTACCGGCGATTGTGAAAGGAACAAGATCCGGCTCCGGAAAATATCTATAATCGTGGGATTCCTCTTTGCTCCTCATTGCTGTAGTAATACGCTTGTCCGCATCCCAAAGCCGGGTCATCTGGACAATCTTACTGCCCTCTTTGAGGGCAACGGATTGTCTTGTGACCTCATATTCCAGTGCCGATTTGACACCTTTAAATGTATTCATGTTCTTGATTTCGTTCTTCGTGCCCAGGCTGTCGCAGCCTTCCGGTCTGAGAGATATGTTGGCGTCGCATCTCAAACTGCCTTCTTCCATGTTGCAGTCAGAGACATCCAGGTAGGCAAGAATTGACTTTAGAATCAGGAGGTATTCGTATGCCTCCTGCGGAGAAGCCATATCGGGTTCGGAGACGATCTCCAATAAAGGGGTTCCTGCCCTGTTGTAATCGATAAGGCTATAGGCACCTTTATGAATTAGTTTACCCGCGTCTTCTTCAAGGTGCACCCTCTTTATCCTTATCTTTTTTCGCCCCTCGGGCATCACTATATCGATGCGGCCTTCTCTGCCTATGGGCATGTCGAACTGGGATATTTGGAAATTCTTGGGTAGATCGGCATAGTAGTAATTTTTTCTGTCGAATTTTATTTTGTTCTCTATGGTGCAGTTAAGCGCCAAAGCTACCTTGACGGCGTATTCCAGGGCCTTTTCGTTTAATACCGGCAGAGACCCCGGAAACCCAAGGCAAACCGGACATGTCTGAGTATTGGGCAGGGCTCCGAATTTGACCGGGCAAGAACAGAAGACCTTGGTTTCGGTCCTCAACTGAAGATGGACTTCAAGTCCTATGTCAATTCGATACGGCATTTTATTCAATTTGTTATATCCGGGCATCTTCTCTTATGGAAATCGGTTGCCTGTTCAAAGGCGTAGGCCGCCTTGAGTATGATATCCTCCCTAAAGGCATCCGACATCAGTTGCATACCTATGGGCAAACCCGCTTCCGAAAAACCGCAGGGTATGGATATGGCCGGTATGCCGGCAAGGTTGGCGGGAATAGTAAATATATCCGCCAGATACATACTTAACGGGTCGCCCGACTTCTCCCCGAGCCTGAAAGCCGTCGTAGGGGAGGTTGGGGTAATCAAGAAATCGCATTTCTCAAAAGCGTCCTTGAAGTCGTTGCGTATCTTTGTCCGGACTTTCGAGGCCCTAAGATAATAAGCGTCGTAGTATCCGCTGCTCAGGACGTAGGTTCCCAGCATTATTCTGCGCTTTGCCTCTTCGCCGAATCCCTTTGACCTGGTACTTACGTACATCTGCTGAAGGTTATCGCAATCCTCGCTCCTGAATCCGTACTGGACACCGTCGAACCTCGCCAGGTTCGAGCTTGCCTCAGCGGGCGCGATGATATAGTATGTGCTGACAGCATACCTGGTGTGCGGCAGGCTCACCTCCGATATTTCGGCTCCCAGTTCCTTGAAGATTTCTATTGAGGACCTTACCGCTTTTTCCACTTCCCGATCCACCCCGCTTACAAAGTATTCTTTAGGAATACCCGCTCTTAGCCCCGAAAGATCCTTTTCGAGATATTGAGTATAGTCCGGCACCGGTTTATCTACCGAAGTGGAATCCATTTCGTCATGGCCGGATATTGCCTTAAGCGTAAGCGCGCAGTCTCTGACGTCTTTGGTGATGGGCCCTATCTGATCAAGGCTTGAGGCAAACGCAATAAGGCCGAACCGGGAGACCCTCCCATAGGTGGGCTTCATCCCGACAACCCCCGTAAACGCAGCGGGCTGACGTATAGAACCACCCGTATCGGAACCCAAAGCTATTATGGTCTCATCCGCAGCAACAGAGGCAGCCGAACCGCCGCTGGAGCCCCCGGGCGAGCGCGTAGTATCCCAGGGATTTCGCGTTGGCCCGTAACAGGATGTTTCGCATGAGGAGCCGAAAGCAAATTCATCCATATTGAGCCTGCCAAAGATGAGGGCGCCCGCATCCTCCAGTTTTTTAACGCATGTAGCGGAATAAGGCGGCTTGAATGTATCAAGTATTTTTGAAGCGCAGGTAGCAGGCTCGCCTTTCCGGCAAATGTTGTCTTTGATTGCACAGGGAATGCCGGAAAGCATCGAGCCCCTTCCGTAATCAGACGCCTCGGAGAATATCTTATCCGGGTCCCGTTTGTAAGTGAACGAGCCTAGCCTGCCTTCTGCCTTCTCTATTCTGCCATATATGTCCCGAAGGACATCCCGCGGCTCGGCTCTACCGTCATTAAAAAGCCTCTTTAGCTCATGTGCCGTGAGGGCATTAAGACCCATGGATTATTCTCCTATTACCTTTGGCACCTTGAAGAAACCGTCCTCTTTTTTCGGTGCATTACAGAGTGCATCCTCTTTCTTCAATGACGGCCTTGGTTTATCCCGCCTAAAGATGTTTCCGACCTGCACAACATGACTTGTGATTTCCGTATTCTCAACACTTACTTCTTTAAGTTCGTCTATGTATGCCAGTATCTTTTCGAGTTGAGTTGTCATCTCGCAAAGCTCATCGTCTGAAAGGTCGAGTCTGGAAAGCAACGCTATGCGCTTGACTTCCTCCTTGTTTATCATATGTTAAAATCCTTTCTTAATTCAAGTATAAATTACCATATTATATAGATATTGTCAATTTGCATAACCCGATGCGCAATGTATTCTTACGCGCTCAGTTTTTCATAACTTATAAATGACCTGACCAGGTCCGTAAAATCCTCAAGTGATAGAGTCTCTGCTCTTGCTTCAGGGTCGACTCCTTTCTTCTTAATGATATCCGTGAGCTGACTGCGAGAGAGACCTCCGTACCCGCGTACAAGCAGTGAATTAATTAAAGTCTTTCTCCTCGCAGCGAAGGAGGCGCGGATAAGCTCAAAGAGCTCTTTTCTGTAGGGCTTTTCTATTTCGCGCGCGTCTTTGAGCCTTAGGCAAAGAACCGTGGAATCTACCCGGGGTACGGGATAAAAGGAATTTCTACTTATATTGAATATCCTCGAGACCCTGGCATGATACTGAGCTACCAGGCTCAGGGGGCTGTAGTTCTTCGTGCCTCTTCGAGCCGTAATCCTGTCGGCCACCTCCCTCTGCACAGCCATTACAACAAGTTCTACGTACCTATAGTGAGAAAATATCTTCAGCATTATAGGCGTGCTGATATAATAGGGAGGGTCGGAAACTATCTTTATTTTTTTGTTTACGGGAACATATTTCTTGAAATCGAATTTAAGGAAATCCTCATGGGCAAGCACTATATTGGAATGGCCTTCGGATAATCCGGACAAAATCGAATAGATCTTTTTGTCGAATTCCAGCGCTATCAACCTTTTGACCTTTTCTGCTATCTCGAAAGTCAATTGGCCGAGCCCCGCCCCTATCTCCAGGACGGTATCGTCGGTTTCGAGCCCCGCCGCGTCCAGAATCTTTTCTTTGATATTGGCATCTATGAGGAAGTTCTGGCCGAGTCTTTTTTGCGGTCGAAAGCCGTAACGCTTTTCGTAGGATTTTATTTCGTTTTTACTCAACATCTCGGAAGCTGCCTAAGAGCCTTTCCTGTTATAGAATATCCGGACGGCCGCGGCGATTGCCTCTTCCATGGAGCCTGAATCCGCTTTGTTTTTGCCCGCTATCTCGAAGGCGGTACCGTGGTCCGGGGACGTCCTTATAATCCTGAGGCCGCATGTAATATTCACCCCTTTATCGCGCGCTATCATCTTCAGGGGTATGAGGGCTTGATCGTGATACATGCACACCAGGCAGTCGAATTCTCCCTTGAATGCCGAGTAAAAAGCCGCATCTGCGGGAATAGGGCCGGTTACCCGAGTAGGCGGAAATTCCTTTAAGGCAGGTGATATTTTGGTAAGCTCCTCTTTTCCTATGATACCCCCTTCGCCCGAGTGCGGATTTAGGGCCAAGACGGCCACCGAGGGCTTTTTTATGCCAAAATCAGTCCTCAGCGATTCCAGCGTCACCCTTATTGTATCTTTGATCCTCTTTACCGATAGCTTTTGCGGAACATCCTTTATCGGTATATGCCTGGTTACCAGACTTACCCTGAGAGGAGCGCCTTCAAGCATCATGGCATATCCTATCTTTTTCGAGGCAAAAGAGGCAAAATATTCGGTCTGCCCCGGATAGGGGAATCCGGACTTTCTCGTGCTGGATTTATTGATGGGTGCCGTAACGACGCAATCGGCTATTCTTTTCTCGAGGAGAATCCGCGCGGCATGGAGATATTCCACGGAGGCCCTGCCGTATTCGGCTTTTTCTTTGCCGTAAGCGAAGCCCTCTCTTTTTACGTTGCCGAGATCCAGGCAAAAGATTCGGCTTTTGCCGCCCGCCGTTTCCTTGCGATATATGCCGTGTCTGGCTTCCGTAAGGTCCGTCGGAATACCCAAGATGCGTGAAGCGGCCTTTAATACCTGTGCGTCCGATACTACGATGAAATGAGCAAGACGCCTTATCGATCTTTTCGAAAGCGCTTTCAGCGTAACCTCCGGCCCTATGCCGGCGGGGTCTCCGGTGGTTATGCATACGAGGGGTTTATTTGATCGAGATATAGGCATCCTCTTTAAGTTCCCTGAGCCACTTTTGAAGGTTTTTGTCTATCTTTTTTCTAAAGAGAAGGTTTTCGATATCCTCCTTAACGTTTTCAAAGGCAATAGCTTTTGCATCTTTTTTCTCTACCATTTTGTAAAGATGAAAACCTATAGGCGATTCAACAACTTCGGATATCTCGCCTGCTTTCAGGCAAAAGATGGCCTTATCTATGGAGGAAATCATCTGCCCCTTTTCTATGATCCTTTGGCCGTATTCGTTGTCCTCGGAATATTCTATGGCAAGTATCTCGAAATCCTTTCCGAACCGGGCGAATTCCTCGATCTTCTTTATGAGGAACTCCGAATCCTCCCGACTCCTGTTTTCGTTTTCTTTCTTTACCAGTATGCTTAATACGGACGCCTGCGCAGGTAACTGATAGTCTTTGGGGTGTTCGTCATAATAGTTCTTTACCTCTATAGGGGTAATCGCGGCCTTCCAACCCATCTCCTGTCTTACGAGATTGGATTTTATTATGTCTTCTTCAATCCGTTCTCTAAGTTCGTTAAGTGTTATGCCCTCGTGCGTTATTGCCTTTCTGAATTCCTCATCGTCGGAAAATCTGCTTCGTACGGTCTCTATCTTTCTCTCTATCTCCTTTTTCGGAGCCTCGATGCCCCGACGTTTCGCTTCCGAAAGTATTAGCTTTTCGTCTATTAGCTTTTCTATGATGTCGCGCTCCGCCTCTTTCATCTTTACTTCCAGTCTCGTACCCGTGTATTCTTCGCTAAGCCTGCTGTAGGCAGGGAGCAGAAATTTGGCAACCTCTCTTTGCGTAATAACCTCTTCGTTCACAACGGCGACAATCTTATCTATAATGACGGCCAAGCCGCTGCCCTGTGCCCCCTGAAGCAGAAAAAGGCCCACCGCGAACGCACAGACTACTCTGGCTCGCGCACCGGATAGTAGGCGTTTCATATCCCCTCGTCCGTCTGCTCCGGGCTCTCCCGAAAATCGCCGCTTTTGTCCGTATCCAATTTCTCCAGCAGTTCCTCGTTTAGGACGATTTCGGTATCGGCTCTCAGTCTTTTGGTTATCTCTCTCAGAAACTCTTTCTTCCTCTCTTGCTCCATCTCTTTCTTTATCAGCCTTTTGACGGTCGCGAATTCCTGGACCTCCGGAGGTTTACTTTCCATAAGGCGGATTATATGATATCCCAACTTAGTCTTTACCACATCGCTCATTTCTCCCACCTCGAGAGAGAGACAGGCATCCTCGAATTCCGGTATGAGTTGCCCCTTCGAAAAATAACCGACGTCCCCGCCATCCTTGGCGCTCGCATCTATAGACCTTGACTTGGCCAGCTCCTCAAATGATGCGCCTTCCTCCAGCATCGCCTTTATCTGCCTAGATTCCTCTTCGGTATCTACGAGTATATGGACGGCTCTCCACCTCTCGGGCATCATAAAATCTTCGCTATGCTCGTCATAGTACCTTTTGAGCTCGGTTTCGGTTATCTCTATTTTATCGTCAACGTTCTCCTTGAGATATCGGGATATAATGATCTTCTTATTCGCCTCTTTTATAAGCTCCTTAACCTCGGGAAAATTTTCTATACCATTAGCCAGGGCAGCGTTGTAGAAAAGCTCCTGCATAATCAGGTCCTGCAGGAATTCCCTCTTTTGTTCGCTCACGATATTCTTGTAATGTTTCGGAAGATTCTCCACTTGCCTGTTGAAATCATCCAGCGTAATGTTCACTTCGCCTACTCTAGCTAGAATCTCTTCGTTTTTTTCCGCGCAGCCGCACACTGCAAAGAGCGCTGTGAGAAAGATAACCGCAGAAACGGATGGATTGCGCATTCCGGCCTCCTTATATGGTTTAAATAGCACGTAATATTACTATATATTGTATCACTATGTTAGTGGATACTCAAGCCCTTTCGGACAGCGCCTATCGCCCCCTTCAAAAGACGGCAATAGAGATCGAAACCTATCGAATTTATGTAACCATGTTGCTCGGTGCCGAGTATATTTCCCGCGCCGCGCATTTCAAGATCTCTCATTGCCACCTTGAAGCCGGAACCCAATTCTGTAAATTTTGCTATAGCGTCAAGTCTGCCCGAAACCTTTTCGCCATGGGCGCTTCCTTTAGGCACAAAAAGATACGCAAAGGCCTGCCTCTTGAACCTCCCTACCCTCCCTCTCAGCTGATACAGGTCCGCCAGCCCGAAGTTATTTGCGTTGTTGATTATAATGGTATTTGCGTTGGGTATATCTATGCCCGATTCTACTATTGAAGTGGAAACCAGTACGTCTATTTGGCCTTTCATGAATTTAATCATCGCCTTCTCTAAATCCTTTGCGTGCATCGCTCCGTGAGCTATAGCAACTTTCGAATCGGGCGAAAGCTTCTTTACGGTCCTGGCGTAATCTTCTATCCCTTCGATGCGGTCTGTCACGAAGTAGACCTGCCCCTTTCGCGAGAGCTCGGTATCCACAGCCTCCTTGAGAGTTCGTTCATTCCAGACCGAAACCCGCGTTTCTATAGGCAACCTGTTCTGGGGCGGCGTATTCAACTGCGACATGTCCTTGGCCCCCATAAGAGACATATACAAAGTTCTCGGTATCGGTGTTGCGGTCATGGTCAGGACGTCTAAGGATAGCCTCATCCTTTTGAGATTCTCTTTGTGCGTGACGCCGAATCTCTGTTCTTCGTCAATAATCAAAAGGCCTAACTCCTTGAAGGATACGTCCCCGGACAGAAGTCTGTGGGTTCCGATTATTATATCGACCAGGCCCTGCCGGAGCCTTCGGAGTATATCGCGTTGCTCGCCCTTCGACCTGAATCTGCTGAGCATGGCTATCTCAAGTGGATAATCGTGCATCCTGGCGGTAAAAGTGGCGAAGTGCTGTTCGGCTAATATGGTTGTGGGAACGAGGATTGCTACCTGCTTGTCGTCCATTACGGCTTTAAAGGCTGCCCTTATTGCTACCTCGGTCTTCCCGTAACCGACGTCACCGCATATGAGCCTGTCCATGGGCCTGTCGCGCTCCATATCCTTTTTAACCTCTTCGGTTGATCTTCTCTGGTCAGGGGTCTCCTCGAAGGGAAATCTTCTCTCCAGGTTGATCTGCCAGTCATTGTCGGGTGAATAGGCATGGCCTTTTGCCGATTCCCTCCTGGCGGAGAGCTCCAAAAGCTCCATCGCGTAGTTCGTTATGCCCTTTTGGGCAATCATCTTTGTGCGTTTCCACCCACGCCCGCCCAGCTTGTTGAGTTTGGGCCGCTTTTCAAAACCTATATATTTCTGAACGAGATTGAGCTCGGAGAACGGCATATACAAACGGTCGCCGTCGATATATTCGATAACTATGTGATCCAGTATTTTAGGCCCTGCTTTGTGCCTCTCGATACCCCTATATATGCCTATGCCATGGTCAACGTGCACTACCCTGTCCCCATACTCTATATCAACGAAACCTTCTATTGGAGAGCGCTCGGCGAATGTCTGCCTTCGGGTTCTAATCTTTTTTTTATATACGCCCTTTATGGGCAGCACTATGACAATCTTGTGCTCTTCTATCGGTTTTCCGCTCGCCAGATCGAAGCTCTGGATCCTCTTTATATCTTCGCCCGTAAGCTCTAATCGTATGGGATCCTGGAAGGTCAGGGGAAATATGGATATGATCTCGCCGCGATGGTCATAGTCGCCCACGCTTGATATCCTGGCGACGCGTTCGTAACCGAAGGCATCGAGATGTGAGAAAAGGAATTTCAGGTCAATCTTTTCGCCTGTATATATCTTTAACGACTCGAACATTTTTTGAGCAGATTTAAAGGCGAGTTCCCGCAAGCCAAAGAGACGGCCTTACATATTCTCGGGGCTCCGGACGCCCAATAACTTCAAACCGTTGGCAATGACTGTGCGAATTGCCCTGCATAAGAAAAGGCGTGATTCGGTAAGACCTCTGTCATCCGTAACAAATCTGTATTTGTTGTAATAACTGTGAAATGCAGCTGCGACTTCTTCCAGATATGAGACAAGCGGGAAGACCTCCAGATTTTCGGCGCACGTTTCTATTACGTTCGTAAAACGGCCGAGAAGCTTGATCATGGATTTCTCGTCATCCCCCCTCAGATGGTCTTCGCGGAAATCTACCCGTCCCTTGCGATGGTCTGAGCTTTCTTTGTAGTATTTCATGATGCTGCATATGCGGGCGTGGGCATATTGTATATAATAGACGGGGTTGTCAGGGGAATGATTCTTCGCCAATTCCAGATCGAAGTCCAGGTGGGAATCCCTTTTTCTTCTCAGAAAAAAATACCTGGCCGCGTCTACGCCTACTTCGTCCATGAGATTACCCAAAGTTATGAATTTTCCTGCCCTGGTCGACATCTGGACGGCCTCTCCACCTTTATATAGCGTGCAAAGCTGGACGATCAGGACCTCAAGCGAGTCTTCGCCGTGACCTAGGGCCTTTACGGCCGCTTTTATTCTCGGGATGTATCCGTGATGGTCGGGACCCCATATGTCTATTGCTTTGACGAATCCCCTGCGGAATTTTTCTTCGTGGTAGGCGATGTCCGGCGCCAAATATGTGTATTCGCCGGTTGACTTTATAATGACCCTGTCTTTGTCATCTCCGAATTCCGTAGACTTGAACCAGACGGCGCCCCCCGACTCATAGACCAATCTTCGGTCTTTAAGCCTTTTGAGAGCTTCGTCTATCCTCTTCTTTTCGGTGAGGCTCCTCTGGCTGAACCAGACCTTAAAAGTCACATTGAAACGCTTGAGGTCACTTTTGATCTCGGAAAGCATATAATCGAGACCGTATTCCGCAAACGGCTCGAGTCCTTCAGCTCTTACATAGCGGCTGCCGTACTTATCTTTCATGCCTGCGGCGATTGCCTTTATGTAATCTCCGTGATAGCCGTTCTTCGGAATAGCGACCCTTTTTTTAAAGAGCTCAAGATATCGGCACCTTATTGACTCCCCCAGCAGATTGATCTGATTGCCTTCGTCGTTTATGAAGTATTCTCTGGACGTCTTTACGTTTGCGAATCCAAGTATGTTTGCCAGTGAGTCGCCGAATGCGGCCTGGCGGCCGTGGGCAATGGTAAGCGGGCCGGTGGGATTAGCGCTTACGAATTCTATGTTGACTTTCCCCTTAACGCCGATATCGGTCTTACCGTAATGTTCTCCTTCTTCCAGGATCCGGTTAAGGATCTCGAAAATGCACTTTTCCGAAAATCGGAAATTGATAAAACCGGGCCTCTTTACCTCGACTTCTTCCACGTAGACTGCGCCTCCGGTTTTTTCAAGATGCTTCCCTATGCGACGGGCCAGCTCCGGGGCGTAATCCATTGGGTTCTTCCCGATGAGTCCGGATATCCTCAAGGCAATATTCGTAGCAAGGTCGCCATGAGAGACATCCGCGGGAATCTCAAGCACCACGCCTTCCCGAACAGAGGACATCGAACCCGCAGGGATAGTTCCCTGGCGGGCCATTGAGGTCAGGGCTTCATTAATAGCTTTCCTTAAAAAATTCTCTATTTTTTTTGAATACATGCGGGGTAAGGCGATTTCGGTTTGATTTTCTAAACTTTTTTTTGCCTGAAGGTATTTTCGCTGATTCTCTTCCGGGGGGCGTCATGCCAGATCTTTTCCAGATTATAAAAGCCCCTTGTCTTATTATAAAAGATATGAGCCACTACATTGCCGCAATCCAATAAGATCCAAAGGGCTTCCTTGCGGCCCTCCCTATGGTAGACCCTGAACCCTCCTTTAGAGAGGTCCTTTTCTATGGCTTGGGCAATGGCATCTATATGAATGGTGGAATCGCCGCCGGCGATAACAAAATAATCGCATATAGTAGCGAACTTACGCAAATCCACCACTAATATGTCATTTGCCTTCTTGGCCAGGGCCGCCCTGCTTATGATCTCTATCTTTTTATTGACCGCGCTCGTTCCCAATTCCGCTATTTTTCGGGTTTTAGTATCTTATACATCCCTGTTCCGCAATCAGGGCAGTTACCTTTCATGGCGGGTCGGCCATTCTTCATTGTTACCTTCTTAGCGTTTTTCATCTCCTTTTTGCTTTTACATTTGACGCAATATCCAATCTCTGCCATTCAGTACCTCCTTTGGTTTAATGAAAATCGACTTCAATAAATTAACATAAAAGCGGACAAACGTCAAGCTGTTACTACCCGCCCTCCGCCTAAGATGTTTTGCGTGCATACAGCCGGTGTCTTAGTATATAACCTCTTACCGCCTCCGGCACCATATATCTGATGGATGCCTGGGATCTGACCATGCCTCTTATCTGCCGCGAAGAAATGCCTATGGGAGCCATCTCTATGGTGCGCACGTTCGTAAAACCCTTTTTTTTCTTTGAGCCGGGTCTCCTAACAACGACTATCTTAGCCAATGAAAAGAGCCTTTTATGGTCCTTCCAGGTATCGAGTTCCATGTATGAATCCTCGCCCATGAGAAGATAAAACACCGATTTCCCGCCGTATAGCCTTTTGTAGATTTCGAGTGTCTCGACAGTGTAGGAAAGCCCCTTCTTTTCTATCTCAACGGTGGAAACGTCGAATCTTTTATTCCCGTTGCAGGCGAGTTTTATCATATCAAGTCTTGCCCGCACGTCATTGGTCTCTGACCGTTTATGCGGTGAGATGTAGGCCGGTATGAATATTACCGAATCGAGATTTAGCTTATTTGCGCAGGTTTCCGCAAGCAGAAGATGGCCGTAGTGCGGCGGGTTGAAGCTGCCTCCGAAAATGCCTATTCTCTTCATTAGAGCGGATCCCTCGTTAAGAAGCGGCTATAGACCTTCTGGCCGCAATTTTATTTTCTTATCTGGCCGTTTCCGAATACCACATATTTATACGTGGTCAGCTCTTTAAGCGCCATAGGCCCCCGCGCATGGAGCTTGTCGGTGGATATGCCTATCTCTGCGCCCATCCCGAATTCGTAGCCGTCCGTAAAACGCGTTGAGGCGTTGAGGTAGACGCACGCCGAATCAACTTCTCTCAGAAACTTCAACGCATGGGCCAAGGATTCAGTGACAATGGAATCGGAATGACGCGTACCGTAGCGGTTTATGTGCCGGATCGCCTCATCCACGTCAGCGACAACCTTAACCGATAGGACCAAGTCATTGTATTCACGCGACCAGTCCGACTCTTTTGCCCTCTCTGCCCACCCAAGAAGGACCTTTGTCTCTTTACAGCCTCTGATTTCGACTCCCAGCTTGCGGAACTCGTATCCGAGGACGGGTAGATATCTGGAGGCGATGTGACGATGGACAAGCAGGCTCTCCATAGCATTGCAGACGCCCGGCCGCTGGACCTTTGCGTTGATCGCAATACTATGTGCCATATTGATATCCGCATCCGAATCTACATATACATGGCAGACGCCTTTGTAATGCTTTATTACGGGTATCCTCGACTCCCTCGTCACCTTTTTGATCAACCCCTCGCCTCCTCTTGGAATAATGAGGTCTATATATTCGTTCAGCTTAAGCAGGCGAGAAATCTCCGATCTCGAACTCCTTATTATAAGACTTATTGCCTCCCGCGGTATACGCGTCTTGCTTACGGCCTTCATAATGCATTTGAATATGGCCATATTTGTATGGATAGCATCGCTGCCGCCCTTTAATATGACGCTATTGCCGGACATAATGCACAATCCGGCGCAGTCACTGGTCACATTGGGTCTCGCTTCGTAGATTATTCCGATCACGCCTATAGGAACTCTCATCTTGGCGATGACCAGGCCGTTCGGCCGCTCGGTCACATTCTGTATATTGCCCAAGGGATCATCCAGATGCGAAATGGTCTTCAGGGATTCTACCATGGCCTCAATCCTGGTATCATTTAGGCTTAGTCTATCCAAAAAGGCTCTCTTGAGGTGTTTGCCGGAAGCCGCCTTCAGATCTTTGAGATTGGCTCTTAATATGGATTTTCTTCCGGAGTCTATCTCCCGGGCCATCTTGAGGACCGCCGCCGATCTCTCTTCGTAGGATGTATTTGCCAAAACGTAACCTGCTTGCCTTGCATCCCAAGCTATCTCCTTCATGCCTTTTGCGGTTGCCATGCATGCCCCCTCAAGCCCGATCCATAAGTACGAGATTATCCCTGTGGACTACTTCGTCATAGTATTTATAGCCCAAGACATCCTCTATATGAACCGTCTGCTTGCCCTTTATCTTATTTATCTCAGCCGAGGAATAGTAGCTGATGCCCCTTGCGAATTCCCTGCCGCCCTCATCCTGGATAGATACCGTTTCTCCCGCCCCGAATTTGCCCGTGCAGCCCGTTATGCCCGAAGGCAGGAGGCTGCGGTTCTTCCTTGTGAGAACATCCTTTGCGCCCCCGTCGACCCTGACGGCGCCGGCCGTCTTTGATGAATAGGCTATCCATCTCTTCCTTGCGCTAATCTTCGGCTGCGCCGCGGGGAAAACGGTGCCCACCGATGAACCGCTCATAAGATCGACCAGTGCGCCCTTCGCCCTCCCGTTCAGAATAACGCAATCTATGCCGGAATTCGTAACCATCTTTGCGGTTTCAAGTTTAGTGCGCATGCCCCCGGTTCCGAATTTGCTTAAGCCCTCATCGGCCAGGTCCTCCACCTCTTCGGTCACCCTATCCACCTTCTTCATGAGAACCTTCTTCGTCTTATCGCGAAGATCCGTTTTATATAGACCGTCTACGTTGGAAAGAATCAGAAGCCTCTTTGCCTCGATGAGGTTGGCCACCAGACCCGAAAGCCTGTCGTTATCACCGAATTTTATTTCTTCGGTTGAAACTGTGTCGTTTTCGTTTACTATGGGAACTGCGCCGTTTTTAAGGAGGGCCTGTATCGTATTCCTGGCATTCAGATATCGGGTTCTGTCGTTTATATCATCCTGGGTCAGCAGTATCTGGGCGGTATTGGTCTTGCGGCATTTGAAATAGGTATCATAAGCGTTCATCAGTTGAGTCTGGCCGACCGCCGCGCATGCCTGTACCTCCGGCAGATAGGCAGGTTTCTTTTTCAGGCCGAGCCTCTGCATGCCCGCCGCAATTGCGCCGGAGGAGACTAAAAGTACGTCATAACCCATCTGCCGAAGAAGGATTATCTGCCTGACTATCTCTTCTATCGTAGCAGCATCCAGTACTCCTCGTTCTACGGTAATTACCGAAGAACCTACCTTTAATACAAGTATGCCTTTCTTGCGACTTTTCCCCATGCCTTTTTACTTGCGGCCCTCCCCCGGCCTATCATCAAGATATCTCTTTAAGAGCTCCTTCAGTTCCCCCAGTCCGTCTCCCGTAATGGAGGATATCTCTACTAAATTCTCTTTCACGTGTCTTCGAAAACCGTCTATGTTGCGCCGGAAGCCGGTCAGATCACTTTTATTTGCGGCTACGATCTGCGGCTTCGAAGCCAGTTTCCGGCTGTAAAGCCTCAGTTCGTCATTAAGCTTGTCGTAGCTTACCAGGGGATCTCTACCGTCAAAACCGGATATGTCCACGACATGCAGCAGTATCTCCGTCCTTTCTATGTGGCGCAGAAACCTGTCTCCGAGCCCCCTTCCCCCGTGTGCGCCTTCTATCAGTCCCGGGATGTCGCAAACCACGAAACTCGAGTCATAATATTTAACAACTCCGAGATTGGGTTCTTTTGTCGTGAAGGGAAAGCCCGCTATCTTGGGTTTGGCGTCGGTCAACTTCGAAAGTAGAGTAGATTTGCCCGCATTCGGATATCCGATTATCCCTACATCGGCTACTATCTTAAGTTCAAGCAGGAGTTCGCGCCCTTCGCCGGGTTTCCCCTGCGTTGCATCATGGCCGACGCTGTTTCCCCTGCCGCCTGCGCCGCCCTTAGCTATGACTACGGAATCGCCGCTTTCTCTTAGATCCCTCAGCAAGAGACCGGAACCCTGCTCCTTGATAATGGTGCCCGGGGGGACTTCCAAGACGGAATCTCTGCCTCTTTTGCCGTTCTTATGATTGGAACTTCCGTGTTTGCCGTTCTCCGCCTTGAAATGTTTGTTATATCGGTAATCAATCAGGGTCTGCTTGTTATTATCTGCCTTTATGATAACCGCCCCGCCGGAGCCGCCGGAGCCGCCGGAAGGCCTACCGTATACTTTTCCGCGGATTCTTTCGAAACTCCTGCATCCGTTCCCGCCGTTACCGGCTTTCACGAATATCTTGGCTTCATCGACAAACATTTAGACAGAGTTAAGTTGGTATGATGTTTATTGTGCGGTTCTTCTTGAACTGAACGGTGCCATTCGTCTTGGCAAAGAGCGTGTCATCCGAACCCCTTCCCACGTTGATGCCCGGTTTGAATACCGTTCCTCTCTGCCGCACGAGGATGCTGCCGGCCGAGACCTCTTGGCCCGAAAAACGCTTTACGCCGAGGCGCTGCGCATTGCTGTCCCTGCCATTTCTGGAACTGCCTAATCCTTTTTTATGTGCCATCTTACTACCTTTCTCTTTTGATTCCGCGGTTCATAATAAAGATCTACTTCGCCTGCCCAAAACTTATATCTCTGACCTTAAGGGTGACAAGATGCTGACGGTGCCCCTTTTTACGCTTGCAGCTTTTACGCCTTTTGTATTTGTAGGCCGTTAGTTTCCTGCCCTTCTTCTTTTTGAGCACATCGCAAATTACGCGGGCGCTCTTTATATAGGGAGCCCCAATTTCAACCTTCCTGGAATGGTGGCACATGAGTACCTTGCCTATTTCAAGGCTTTTCTTTGAGCCGGCTTTCGGGTAATCAGCATCTATGATATCCCCTTTTCTGACCTTTACCTGACCGCCGCCAAGTTCGACTACAGCGTAATCCATTACTCCTCCAATAGTTATAATCAGCCTTCTTTGAGAACGAGGTGAATTAATATAACACAGAAATATGTTCGAGTCAAGCCTTTAACGACGTACTCCTGCCCCTTTTCTGCAAAACCCAAAACCCTGCGCAAAAGGCGCCTTATTTCAGCTTCATCCTATAGTCTTCTATGTGAAGCGCGTGATCTTCTACGATATCTATTCCCGACCTGTAACGTTTACCCAATCTGTTCACCCTGTCTTTATAATTCGCCAATAGATATTCCTTTAAGCAGGGGTGAAGACGTATTTCAAGCTTTTTGTACTTTACACTTCTTAATCTCGCTTCTGCTTCTCTTATTATCTCAATGGAGACGGTGAGAGGTGATTTAACGATACCGCGGCCTCCGCAATAAGGGCAGCTCTGATAAGAGACGCTTTCAAGGCTGCGCCTAACGCGCTGACGCGTCATCTCTACAAGACCTATAGAGGAGAAATGAAGCACCTTGGTCCTTGCCTTATCCGATTTCATGGCGTCCAATAACTTCCTTAAAACGGCGTTTCTATGGTGCTTGTCCTCCATATCCACAAAATCTATCACGATGATACCGCCCATGTCCCGGAGCTTCAACTGCCTTGCTATCTCAACAGCAGCTTCTTTGTTGATTAAAAACGCGGTATTTTCGATATTTCTGCCGGAAAAACCCCCCGTATTGACATCTATGGAAACAAGACCCTCCGTAGGCTCTATTACTATGTAGCCGCCGGAAGGCAGGTGAACCTTTCTTTCGTAAATCTTCTTTATCTCTTTCGAAATCTTATATTTTTCAAATATAGGCACCGGGGCCTTATAGGATTTTAGTTTAGCGCGAAGGCGCGGAGCTATCTGGCGCAAGAGCCCTTGAGTCTTGCGCTCCTCTTCCTTCGAGTCTATGACCATAAACTCCGTATCTTCGGTGAGAAGGTCGCGGGCAGTGCGCTGGACGAGTCCGTATTCCTCATATACTACGTTAGGGGCTTGTACTTTTCGTGATTTTTTCTCTATGCGCCGGAACAGATTATAAAGAAACAGCATCTCCCTCTTAAGTTCTCTATCCGAATGCTTGGAGGCGGCAGTTCTGACAATAATACCCACGTCCTTTGGCAGTTTCCAGCTGTCGATTATGGATTTGATGCGCCTCCTTTCCTCTACATCGGATATCTTCTTTGAAATACCCCTATGGTTGTCATGTGCCATAAATACCAGGTTCCTGCCGGGCAATGTTATATGTGCGCTAAGCCTGGGCCCCTTTGTACCTATGGGCTCCTTCGCAACCTGAACCAGTATCTCCTGCCCTTTCTTCAGTATGTCGCTGACCTTTACCTTGCGGCTGGGCCTTTCCTTTTTCTTCAGGGTTTCGCCCATCTCATCCTCCAGTATGTCGCTGTAGGGCGATCCTTCTTCTATTATGTCATCAACATAAAGAAAGCCGTTTTTCTCAAGGCCTACGTTGATAAAAGCCGCGTTTATACCAGGAAGCATGGATTCCACTCTTCCCTTATAAACGCTTCCCACTACGTGGCCGGTTAAAGTCCTTTCAACGTAAAACTCGTCAAGTCTTCCGTTCGATACTACCGCCACCTTATGCTCTTCCGCGGTAGAGTTAACTATAATTCTTTTTGACATAAGCTCCTTCTCCCTGAGTTCGCATCTTACATTCGGATAATCTTATCATTCGACCTCCATGGAATCAAGTCTTATTCCCTGCGGAAGTTCTTTTTCCAGCATCCTCTTTACGGCCGGTCCTTCCAGCCTCTCCTTGAGGCACAGATACACCTTAAGGGAAGAACTCTCTATGCCGAGTTTCAGGGCCGGCTCTATCCGGATTTTTGGATGGGGATTAAACCCTTCGCTTAAGGATAAGGGAAGGTTCGCCCTTCTGGCCGCGCGCTGGAAAAGTCTTAACAGGTCCAGGTGAGATATGAATCTCATAAGACCTTTTTTTTCGAAGCCGATATGATATACGAATTTTTCCATATTAGAGGCCGTGATCAATCAGCCCGGCTGTAGGCCGGGCCGGCTGGCCGAACTTGATTTTTATACACATTCCAAGAAAATAAGACACCCCCCTCGCAGGGGGAGCACAAGGCGAAGCGGCAGCAAAAAAGCCGGCATTTCAGACTGTGGAGCGTAAAAAGGTCAGTCTTGCTCGGGCTTTTCGTCTTTCGTATCCATTGGAATAAAAGCGGTCGATGCCAGTTCGTCTGCGTTAAGGGACTTGCCGCTTATCAGATAAACGGTCATAAAGATTATGAGCTCCGTCTTATCCACGCCCTCTTCGGTCTTGGTGAATAGCGCCGGACCTACCATCGGGATATCCCCCAGAAACGGCACCTTCTTTTTGTAGTTTATGGTCCTGTCTTTTATAAGGCCTCCCAGCATTATCGTCTCTCCGGTCTTTACCATAAGCTGGGTCTCCGCCTCCCTGGTGGAATACCGCGGCGCCCTTATTCCCCTTGCATCGTCAAGAATGTCGTAACCAAGAAGTTCCGATATCTCAGGCTTTAGGTCCACTACGATGTCTTTGTTCTCGTTTATGTGCGGGGTTACTTCAAGTTTTATTCCAAGGTCCTTCTCCGTGTAACCGGTTATCTCCATGGTACCGGTGTCGGGATTACGCTCGAAAGTGGGTATCGCGAGTATGGTGCCTATAAGTATCGAGGCGGTCTTGTTGTTGAGCGTGGATACCCGGGGGTTGGAGACGATATTAGTATCCCTGCGCGATTTAAGGAATTCGATAACGGCTGAGAATTCCGTAAAATCGAGAGTACCCATAGTGAATTCGTCGGTGGTGGCCATGGGCATGGAACTTAATGTCGTACTGGGAAAATCCTCAGAGGGAACAGTACTAGTGGTTCCTACGCCTCCCGTCGTCGGGGCGCCTTTCCCTATAGGAAAATAGTCTCCCATTTCGAGGTGCCCGAGAATCCTCGAACCTATACTTTCAAAAGGATATGTGAAAGGCCTGGCGGCCCCGGCCGCATCGAACTTTACGCTCCAATCGATACCCATATTCTCGTCATCATCAAGGGTCGTTTCGATGATCCTTGCCTCTATAAGGACCTGGGGAGTCTTTTTATCCAGCTTGTCCACAACCTGCCTTATCTTATAAAGGTTTGTAGGGATATCGGTCACTATCAGGACATTGGTGCGGGTATCGTATTTTATCTTGTCCTTGCCCCTCTCAGTCAGCATCTCCTTAATGGAATTCGCCACCTCGTTGGCCTTGGCGTAATTCAAACTAAATACCTCCGTAGTAAGCTCTTCCTGCTTAAGGTTCTCTACGGTGGTCACCCTTATGATGTTGCCTTCTCTTTCGAATGCATAGCCGTAATTCTTGCAGATGATGTCGAGCGCCTTTTCCCAGGGAACATTGGTCAGGCGTATGGTTATATAGCCCTCCACGTCTTTCGAGGCCACGATATTTACGCCGCTCTTTTCCGATAAAACTCTCAAAACGGTTACTATGTCGGCATCCTTAAAATCTATGGTGATATTGCCGCTGGCGATGGTATCCGCCGTTTCTTGGCCCGCGTTATCCTCTGCGTTTAAGGAAACATGCTCGGCCGTCTGGGCGAAGGCCTCGTAGCCGGAAATATAGACGCCGGCGAGGATACAAAGGCATACAGGCAAGACTCTCTTCGATAGATAAACGGAACTCATTTTATTCACCCCCTCCCTCTTCCGCCAGGCTGACGGTATATTCTATGTCGTATACCGTCAAAACCACGGAAGAACCGGATATGTTAAGTATCTTTAAGTTATACAAGCTATCCCCCTCTCTTACCACTTCCCCGTTTAAGATGGCCATAGAACCTGCCGATGGATCAAAGATAATGCCCTCGAGTCTAAGGTCATCTATCGTTTCCACGTATTCAAGTCCCAGCGCACTCACGCGTTCGTCGGTAACCAGCGGCACGAAAGGATCTCTTTCGTTTTTGGGATTATAAGAGACCTGTGAATGCGCGCAAAAGCAATAGGCAACGCTTAAAAATAAAAAAGCTACGCATGTAAAAAAGAATCGGACTCTTTTCATTCTACGCCTTTCAGGATGTATGTGTTGACAAGCAGCAGGATATCATGCCTTTTAGGGCTCGTTTTTAAGGAGGTGATGCTTATGTCCGAGACCTCCATGAACCTTTCGGCGCTTTCCATCTCCGCTATGAATTTTCCCAGCTGATGATAACCGCACTGCGCCGTAATGTTTATGATGCGCTTGGTGTAAATATCAGTTCCCGGATCACGTTCGCTATGCTCAATAACGTCGCGTGAAGGAAGGATCTTGGTGATCTTCACGCCCGCGCTCTTGGCAATCTTCGAGAGGCTCTCCAGAACCTCGGGGTATTCCTCCTCCTTGGGCAGCTTGTTTCTGTAAAAATCGGCCTTGTGCTTCAGCAGATCTATCTCTTTTTTGATCTGAGCTGTCCTGTCTATACTGAGTTCGGCGGCGTCCAGTTTGCACTGAGTTGCCGATACCTCTCTGTAAAGCGAAAGAAACCTGGATATTGCCGGGGAAAGAAAAGTGAGATAATAACAAGCGAAAACGATGCAGCACGCTAAGATAACAAATGCGGTTATTTCGCTCTTCTTCGCTTTTTTCAAAAGGCCCAGCTCCATCGCGTCCCCTTTTAAAATGCGGCCGAAGCCGCCTCCTATTTAAAATAGCAAATAAGCTCAAAATTCATTACTTCCACATCCTTAAGCTTGCTGCGTTGTATGCTGGCCGATTCAATCCCGGAGAAGTCCTTGAAAAATCCGTTGTTCCGCTCCAGGCTCCTGATAAACTTGCCTATAGCAGCCGTCTCTTCGCCTCCCGAGGCTATCACGCTGCCGCTTAAATGGAGCATCCTCACGACATGGCTGTATGTACTGCCCTCTTCGCCATCATCGCCTTTGCGCATCACGGTCTGTATGCGCCTTTCAAGCCAAAGCTTATTGAGCCAGACCCCGGGTATCAATGATTCGCTGAGGTCTTCAAGTTTCTCGGCCCAACTCAGCCTCCCCTGAAGGAGACTGTCAATGGCATCTACCTTGCCGCGCATCGTGACAAGCTCTTCTTTAAATCTGTCGGCCTCTTTCTTTTCCGGTAAAATCGCTTCCCATTTCTGATTGAGCCGCTTGAGAGAGCAGCACTTAATATTGGAAACCAGCTTAAGCGAGAGATGCAGCGTGACCATAAGCCCAAGAAAAAGGATCACTACCGGCAGAAACGAAATCTGCGGAAGCTCCATCTTTTTCCTTCTTTCCTCATAAGGTATAAGATTGATTTCAATCATAACACACGTTAGGTATATACTAGTTCCTGCGTATCGCAAGGCCGACCGATACGCCCAATTGGTCCCGGATGCGCGCTAAAAGATCTTTGTCTATGGATTTATTTATTTCGACGCCCTCAAGGGGGTTCCACTTCACAACCTTCAACTCCAGGTGTTTCCGTAAAATTTCGCCGATCTCAGCCAGCTTGGAAGCGCCGCCGGTGATGAAGACCTCATCTATCATCTTGCCCGATTGGTTTTCGAAATAACCGAAAGATGGTCTGATCTCATCAATTATATCGCACATAACGGATTCCACTGCCGCGGAAAATTCTCCCTTGTCGTAACTGCCGGAGTAAACCAATTCTTCTATATCGCCTTTAAAGCCGGGTACTTTCTCTTCCGCAACCTTGGCTATGTTATCTCCGCCCATCTGGATGGATCTTGTGAAATAGAGCACATCATCGTCAATAATGTCGATATCTGTGCCTTTAGCGCCTATGTCTATTATCGCGCAGACCTTATTCTTTTTATCTTTGGAGAGTCTTTTCTGAGCCAGAAATGCATTGGCAACGGCGATAGAAGAGACATCGACGATATCAGCGGTCAACCCCGCGTCCTTCACCGTCTTCATCCTTTCTTCTACAAGGTCCTTCTTCGCAGCGACCAAAAGTATAAGCATCTTACCTTTACCTATAGGGTTTAAAAGGACGTAATATCCCAACGTTACCTCTTTCACGCTGAATGGGATGTATTTCTCGGCCTCGAAAGGTATGGCGTTTTTGAGCTCGCTATCTTTCATTTGCGGTATTTCAATAAACCGCACTATTACCCCGGGTCCGGTAATTGCCGTATTGACGTCTTTTGACGAAAGGTGCGCCCTCGCAACGCATTGTGTTACAGCATCTACTATAGCCGTGCGGGAATCTGCGCTATGAATCTTTTCGTAGGACAGGGCGGTGAGTTCGGGTTTATCGTCAGGGCCGGTTATTTCAATGACTTTTACGGAATGGGACCCTATATCCAGCCCTAACCGGCCTTCCTCTCTCTTTTTGCGACCGCCTAAAAAGGGGATGGTAAACATCTAACCTCAATTAGAGAAACTTTTGTTATATTTTTATATTATTGTTAAAATAAGTTACCATATGATTAGTTCAATGTCAAGCGAAAGAGTTAAGTAAAAAAGTTATATATATCCATAAAATAAAAAAGCGATGGCTAAAATACTTAAAATACCATCGCTTTTCTATGTCCTTGGGCAATTACAGACTTTTAGTAGCCGGTAGGCAGCGAACCATGAACGCTGCATGACGGAGGTGTATTTACGTTGTTGATAGTATAGGTACCGCTTGCCGGACAGGTCGGGAAACCGCCTCTTATATAAGACCCCACGTTAGCGCTTGAAGGGGTTGCGGTTCCGTCCTGGTTATTCTCGATAGCCCACTGCTGCTTTGCGGAATCTATCTGCCTCATATTGTTTATGCAGGCATTTGTCTGGGCTGTCGTCCTGGCTTTAACAAAATTCGGGATCGCTATTACGGCTAATAGACCTATAATGGCCACAACGATCATAATTTCAACAAGGGTAAAACCCTTTTTGTTAAGCCTTTTCATATAAAATCACCCCTTTCTTACCCGTATGGCGCCAGTACGGCATCTCCCTTTCCCCTTGCCGGGAAGTATTTTATAATAATCCGGCATCCGAAGAAAACATAGAGACACCTTTACAATGCAAGTATAGCATACGGTATAATAAATGTCAAGAAAGCGCATTTTTACATGCTTATTATAGTGGATAACTTGAATATCGGTAGGAACATACAGATAACTATTCCGCCAATAACAACGCCCAGAAAAGCAATTATGAGGGGTTCGATTATGCTTGTCAGGCCGCTGACGGCAGCATCTACCTGCTCATCGTAGAAATCCGCTATTTTGGAGAGCATCTTTTCGAGTTCACCGGTCTCCTCGCCAACGCTGACCATCCTTACCACCATGGAGGGAAAGACCCCGCTTTTGGCAAGAGGCTCGGCTATGTTTTCCCCTTCCTTTATGCTAATGCGCACATCCTCAACCGATTTCTCTATGAGCTTATTCCCCGAAGTCTTGCCCACTATCTCAAGTGAACTCAAGATAGGCACGCCACTTTTTACGAGTGTCGACAATGTCCTGGAAAATTTACTTACTGCCACCTTCCGCAAGAGCAAGCCAAAGATAGGCATCTTCAGCAACATAGAATGGAATCTAAGCTTACCCCTCTCTGTCTTTACATACCTGGCAAGAAGAAAACCTATGGCCACGGCGAATCCAACCGTTACGAGAAAATACTTCCTTAAAAAATCGCTTATGCCAATGACTATAAGAGTGGGTCGCGGCAGGACCGCGCCGAAGGAGGAGAAGATCTCCTTAAAGACCGGTATCACTTTAAGGAGAAGCACGGCTGTTATCACTATAGCCATGGCCGTTATAACCCCCGGATATATAAGGGCCGATTTGACCTTTTTCTGAAGATTGCTTGTCTTTTCAAGGTAAATAGCAAGCCTGTCAAGTATCTCATCCAGCATGCCGCTGCTTTCGCCTGCCTGGACCATGCTTACAAAGAGACCGGAAAATATTTTGGGGTGTTTTGAAAGGGCCTCTGAAAGGCTGGAGCCGCTTTCCACGTCATTGCGCACTTTAAGTATTACGGCCGAAAAGACCTTATGCTCCATCTGTTCCCCTATTATATCAAGCGCCCCAACCAAGGCTATGCCGGCGTCTACCATCGTTGCAAGCTGTCTGGAGAAAATAACGATGTCGTCTATTTTTATCGATCTTCCGCCGAAAAGAGGGCTAGCGCCGGCCTTCTTCTCTTTGGTCTCGGTAACGGACACTATAACCAGATTCTTGTCTCTGAGTTTCATTATCAGCGCGTCTCTGTCGGATGCTTCAAGCGTCCCGGATACATTGCTCCCATTCTCACTTTTCGCCACGTACTTGAATAGCGCCATGTCAATACCTTTCGTTTTCTAACGGATTTTTTTAAATCCTCTCATGATTCGGTAGTCAATCTTAAGACCTCTTCCAGGGTAGTATCACCACGGTAGAATTTCTGCAATACGTTATCCCTCAGTGTCTTCATTCCGGCAGAGACCAGATAATCCTTTATCCGGTCGCTCGGAAGTCTCTCTATCACCATTTCGCGTACCTTGTCGTCCACAAGAAGTATCTCAAGAGTTCCCATGCGGCCGTAGTAACCGGTGTTATTGCATTTGGGGCAGCCTTTGCCCCTATAAAATTCGCTTAATCCCTTCTTCTTTAAATGGGAGCGGTCAAGCCCCAGTCTCTCAAAGACGGAATCGGGTATCTCGGCCTTCTCCTTGCAATGCGAGCATATTCTCCTGCACAACCTCTGCGCCGCGGCAAGTATTACGCTAGAGGCAATGAGAAAAGGCTCCACACCCATATCGATAAGGCGGGTTATGGCTCCGGATGCGTCGTTGGTGTGAAGCGTGCTGAGAACGATCTCCCCGGTGAGTGAAGCCTTAATAGCAATGTCGGCGGTTTCAAAATCCCTGATTTCGCCCACCATGATAACATCGGGGCTCTGTCTCAATATGCTGCGCAGACCCGTGGCAAAGGTAAGCCCTATATCGGGGTTAACCTGCATCTGGGTAATACCGTTCACCTGGTATTCCACAGGGTCTTCTATGGTAACTATATTCTTTTCCGGGGTGTTTAGTTCATTGAGAATGGAATAGAGCGTGGTGGACTTGCCGCTTCCAGTCGGGCCGGTAAGAAGTATCATTCCATAGGGCCTGGAAAGCCCCTTCTGAAAAAGCTCTAAGCTCTCTTTCAGAAATCCCAACTTTTCCAAGCCGATGCTCAAATTCGACTTGTCGAGCGCCCTTAGAACTACCTTGCCTCCGTAAGTTACGGGAAGGACCGATACCCTGAAATCTATCTCCTTGGAACCCAGCTTTATTTTGAATCTTCCGTCCTGGGGAGCGCGCGATTCGGTTATGTCAAGCCTGGACATAATCTTTATCCTGGCCAATACGGCGTTCTGGTTCCTCTTTGGCAGGCGGAAAGCTTCATACAGTTTGCCGTCTATCCTATACCTAATCCTAAGGTCCTTCTGTGTCGGCTCTATGTGTATGTCACTGGACCTCTTCTTTATAGCTTCAGCCAGCATAAGCTCCACCATTTTGACTATGGGGGCCTTCTTGCTTTCCTCTGTTAACGTAGAGATATCTACATTATTCTCGCCCACTATCTCAAGGCCTTCGTCCTTATCTTCCGCCTCCTGGATTATATCGGCCATATCCGCCGCATCCTGCGAGTAGACTCTCTCGATGGCCTCTTCTATCTCGGTCTTGAGGGCCAACATAGGCTCTACCTCGCATTTGGTTATAACCTTAATATCGTCCAGCGCATAGATATTAAGGGGATCAGCCATGGCTAATTTCAGGCGATTATTATCTTTTGAAAGGGGTAAAACGGTATATTTGCGGGCAACGGCCAGGGGTATGACATCCAGGGCATCCTCATCGATCTCTGCCTTGGAGACATTCACCATAGGGATCTTTAATATATCGCTCATTGCCGAGGCCAGCTCTTTTTCCGATATAAGGTGATCCAAGACAAGGACTTCGCTCAGGCTTGAGCGCCTTCTCTTCCCCTTCTCAACCGCCTTATCCAAAGTATCCTTGGATATGATCTGATTTGTAAGCAAATAAGAGCTGAGTTTCTCCTGCAATGATTTAGACATAGAAATTAACCTCTGCGTGAGGTGCCCGAGCCGTTATGGCGGCCTCATTCACTGCTTAAATCCTGCTCTCCGGCCGTAAGCCTCAGCACCTCTTCCCAGCTGGTTATCCCCGAAAGTACCTTTTTCAGGCCGTTTTCTCTCAGCGTATCCATACCCTCCCGCCTGGCCTGTTCCCTTATCTGGTATTCCTGAGCTTTATTGCTTATGAGCTCCTTTAGAGTCGGGGTCAGCACGAGTGTCTCTATGAGACCCACACGCCCCTTATATCCGGTGTTATAACAGACATCGCAGCCTCGACCACTGTAAACATGGTATTTCTCCCTCTTGTCTTCTATTTTGCAGTTTCGGAAAACCGAACTTGGTATCTCGCGCGCCTCTTTGCAGCCCGGGCATATGCGCCGCGCGAGACGCTGCGCGGCTACCATAATCACCGAGGACGTAATAAGAAAGGGCTCGACCCCCATATTGACGAGCCTCACTACCGATCCGGAAGCAGTAGTTGTGTGGAGCGTACTCAGAACGAGATGGCCTGTCAGCGCCGCCTTAATGGCAATGTCTGCTGTCTCGAAATCCCGGATCTCCCCTACCATGATAATATCGGGATCCTGCCTTAGGATGCTTCGCAGGGAACTGGCGAAGGACAGCCCAATATCGGGACGTATAGTAACCTGATTTATGCCCTCCAGGTCATATTCGACGGGGTCCTCTACGGTTATGATATTCGCCTCCGGGATATCGATGTATTTCAGGACCGAGTATAACGTCGTTGTCTTGCCGCACCCGGTAGGGCCGCACACCAATATCATGCCGTGCGGTTTCGCGGAAGCCTCCTTCAAATCCTCCAACGGCTTTCCTTCGAATCCGAGTTTTTCTATGTTGAGCGTTGCCTGACTTTTGTCAAGTATTCGCAGGGCGGCCTTTTCGCCCTCGCTGGAGGGCAAAACCGATATCCTGAAATCCACTTCCCTTGATTGGATCTTGATCTTGAACCGTCCGTCCTGCGGAAGCCTCCTCTCCGCTATATTGAGACCGGACATAACTTTTAATCTTGAAATTATGGCTTCGTGCATATGGCGCGGCGGATTCTTCGCCTCTCTGAGAACGCCGTCTATCCTATAGCGAATCCTTAAATACCTCTCCATCGGCTCAATAAGAATATCGCTGGCCTTGACATTAACCCCTTCGGTCAGGATGAGATTTGTTACTTTTACTACGGGGGTCTCCTGTATAAGGCGCATCAACTCGTTGGCTACGGAATCCTTACTTCGTTCGTCCTCCTCAATGACCTCGAGCCCGTCCACCTTGTCAATGCCGGACATGATCTTCTCGATGGCCTCGTGAGTGGACTCGCCGTAATGCTGTTCTATGGCATTCATTATGTCTTTATCGGTGGCTACGAGCACGCTGATTTTAAAACCTGTCAACGATTTTATCTGGTCTAGGGCATAGATATTAAGGGGATCGGCCATGGCTACGGTCAGCATACCTCCCATCTTAGAGACGGGTAATATTATATAGTGTTCGGCAAGTTTTCTCGGCACCAGCTTCACTACAGATGGATCGACTTTATACCGCGAGAGGTTTATTGGAGGTATGCCCAATTCCTGGCTTAAGGCTACCATAAGGGCCTTTTTGCTGATATAACCTTTTTCCGTAAGGATATCGCTCAGCTTGCCCCCTTTGACCTTTTGTATCCGTATAGCATCGGCGAGCTTCTCCCTGGATAAAAAACCTTTCCTAAGAAGAATATTGCTTATTCTCTTTTTAAGCGGAAGGGGCATGTAACCTCATATGTTTATCGGTAGTACTTTTCGATAACCTCGTTTATGGCCGTTATGGTACTTATAAAGACCTGGACCCTGCAACCCGTAAGTTTTTCTATTTTGCCTATGGCCGGATTATTTACAGGGTTTGCGCAGGCAACGGTAAGAGCGTCATCCATCTTGTCTACGGCAACGATGCAATATTTACGTGCGGTCTCTGCCGGAACGAGACGGATAATATCTTCGTCAATTTCATAATTGGCAAGAGGCAAGTAGGGTAGGCCGTATTGAACGGTTATAGCCTGGGCTATCTCTTCCTCGGTGGCGAGACCAAGTTTTACGAGGATGGAACCCAGCAATCCCCCTTCGGCCTTTTGAATCTTAAGGGCGTTTTCAAGCTGTTTTTCGGTTATAACGCCCTTTTCCAGCAGAAGGTCTCCTATCTTCTTGGGTTCAATTCTTTTTAAGAAATCCATTTACGCCTGGGGTTTGCCGACCCGCGCCTACCGGGTGAGATCCAGAAGCACATGAAGGAATTTAACGGTCGATCATCTTTTCGAGCTCTTTTGTATCCAATGTCCTCGCGAACGCATCTTCGCGGGATATAATGCCTTTTTTATAAAGTGCAGCCAGGGAGTGGTTCATGGTGCTCATCTGTTCTTTCAGTCCGGTCTGTATGTTGGAATAGATCTGGTGAACCTTTTGTTCCCTTATTAGCGAACGGATGGCCTGAGTCACCACCATGACCTCCGTGGCGAGCACGCGCCCCCTCACCCCTTTCTTCGGAATAAGGAGCTGGGATACTACCCCCAGCAAAACAAAAGATAATTGAGTCCTGATCTGCTGCTGCTGATGCGGCGGAAAGACATCTACTATGCGGTTTATGGTCTGAACGCTGTCTGAGGTATGAAGTGTGGCAAAAACCAGATGACCTGTCTCCGCCATAATCAGCGCGCTCTCTATGGTTTCAAGATCCCGCATCTCGCCTATGAGTATTACATCCGGGTCCTGCCTCAAGACATGCTTCAACGCAGAGTCGAAGGACTTCGTATCATAATAGACCTCGCGCTGATCTATGACGCTTTTTTTGTTCGAATGGACGAACTCTATCGGATCCTCTACGGTGATGATGTGGCATTCGCGCTCTGCATTGATAAAATCCACCATAGAGGCAAGCGTAGTGGACTTGCCCATGCCGGTGGCTCCTGTTATAAGGACCAACCCTTTGGGCTTTCTACAGAAATCCGTAATGACCTTAACGGGTAACCCGCATTCCTCAAAATTCTTCACCTTAAAAGGTATCATCCTTATCGCGGCTCCCACTTTGCCGCGCTGGATGAAGAGATTAACCCTGAACCTGCTCAATCCCTTTATCTCAAATGAGAAATCGAGCTCTTTATCCTCTTCGAATGTCTTGATCTGCCCGGGGGTAAGCATGCTGTAAGCCAATCTCTTTGAGTCATTATCTGTCAGGGGCTTTTCGGAGGCATCAACGAGTTTTTCGTCTATTCTGAACTTGGGATTACAATCGGCTGTTATATGCAGGTCCGATGCACCTACCTTTACCAGTTCTCTCAACAGCGGCTCAAGCTCTAAGTCCATGCTTACTCCTTCCTGCTTTTAAGATGTAGCATTCTTTATGTAAGAGGTTTGGATTACAGTAACTTAGATAAAATTATACACGAAGAAAGAGACCTTGTCAATTCAGTTCATCGTGCCATATTATGTATAGCTGTCTCCTGAAGGCGAAAAAGCCGAGGAGGTCCTTTCGCGCGATGCGATATAGAGATTACGAAAAGCGGCTTTGGGAATCCCCGTATCGATATGGTCCCAGGGAAGCGGGGCTCCGTGGTCCATCGGCCCCAGATATGTCCGGGGGTCAAGACCGGCCTCTCCGAAGGAATCCATCCATAAAGGGCCGTTAAAGCTTTCACTCCAGTTGTCGAGTCTTGCCCCGTTGGTGAATGCTCTTTCTATAGCGTCGGCAACGCGCCTGTCGCCTCTTGACAGCACGGCCTCCACAACCGCCATCTCCACTTCGTGGGTATCTATCTTCACCCTTTTGGCGGCCAGTCCCTTCTTTATGCGCAACAGTTTTTGCCTGAGGTCCGCAACTTTATCCATTGCAACCCATTGAAAAGGTGTGTGTGGCTTTGGAATAAAAGGAGAGACGCTCAGTGTAACCGCCCTTTTGCGGCTTTTGGCCAGACCGCAGACATCCCCGACCATTTCTATGATGGCATCTATATCGCAGATGTCCTCGCAGGGAAGGCCCACCATAAAATACAGCTTAACCTTTTTCCAGCCGAAATCATAGGCATTCTTCACCGCGTCGAGAAGCATGGCGGGATCGACGTCCTTATTAATTAGCTTCCTCATCTTTGCGCTTCCCACCTCCGGAGCGAAAGTGAAACCTGTCTTCTTTACTCTTCCTATTATGGCCGGCAAATCCGAAAGTACATCCTCAAGACGCAGAGACGGCAAAGACAGACTGGTTCCGTCATTCCTGAATGACTGTATAAGCTCGGTTATAAGTTCCTTTATGCCTGGATAATTGGCCGTGGAAAGGGATAAAAGCGATACCTCGCCGTACCCGGTGAATTTTTTGGTCCTCTCTATGAGATCATTTATGGTAGCCTTTTTTCTCAGGCGATTCGGGTGATATATGGAACTCGCCTGGCAGAAGTTACATCTATTGGGGCAACCGCGCATGATCTCGAGGCTTATCCTGTCATGGACCACGGGTATATAGGGTACTATTTGCCGCTCCGGGTAAAAGCAGGAATCGAAATCCTCGATTATCCTTTTTTTCACGACATACGGCGCCCCTTTCACCGCCGGGGTGAGACGGTAAAATCTTCCGTATTTATAATGGACATTGTAAAACGACGGTACGTATATTCCGGGGATGTCGATAAAGCCTTTCAAAAGCTCCTTCTTGTTATGCCTGCCCGCGCCTTTTCCGGAAAGTTCTATGTATCGCCTGCCGATATCCAGTACGGCCTCTTCCCCCTCTCCTATTAAAAACATATCTATGAAAGGCGCCATGGCCTCCGGATTCAGGGAAGCGGGTCCTCCGGCAAGAATCAGGGGGTAGTCATGTTGCCGCTCTTCGGACCTCAGAGGGATGCCGGAGAGATCCAGCAGATTCAAGACGTTGGTAAAATTGAGTTCATGAGGTAGCGAAAAGGCCAGAATATCGAAAGAGACGGGAGGTCTTCCGTTTTCGAGTGATACAACGGGCAGCTTGGCCGAACGGAGTTCGTCTTCCATATCCGTCCAAGGCGTAAATAGCCTTTCGCACAGCATCCCCTTCTCTCTGTTCACTATGTGATACAAGCTTTTTATGCCTAAATGGCTCATTCCGATATCGTATATATCGGGAAACGCCAACAGCATTCTAAATAGCACCTCCCCCCATCTTTTTGAATGCGCATTGATCTCGGAGCCTATGTATCTGCCGGGGCGTCTTACCTTTTCAAGAATTCTCGTGTACCTCGCATCCACTACAAGATCCTCTCTCTATGCGTTAGGTTTTAAAAGACGGTCTTTCTCATGTCCACATTTATTACAAGCGCAATAGCGGCCATCGACATAATCAGGCTCGAGCCGCCGTAACTTATAAAAGGTAACGGTAATCCCACCACGGGCATAAATCCCGCTGTCATCGCTATATTAACTATCATCTGGAATGCAAGCATACCTGCCACGCCCGCTACTATCAGTTTGCCGTAGACATCGTTTGTTTTTTCGGCGACGGCCAGGATCCTCAATAAAAGCAACGTGTAAAGCAGGATTACCAAAAGGCAACCCAGGAATCCCCACTCTTCGCCCACCACCGAAAAGATGAAATCCGTATGCCTTTCCGGAAGGAAATTAAGCTGGCTCTGCGTTCCGCCCATCCAACCCTTGCCCAAGAGGCCTCCCGAACCTATGGCTATTTTGGACTGGATCACCGTATAACCGGCGCCAAGGGGATCCATATTGGGGTTCAGAAAAACCAAAAGGCGCCTTTTTTGGTAGTCCTTCATTATGTTCCAGAATAGCGGCGAGGCCGCCAGACCTAGAAAAACGGACCCGAAGATGTATTTGAAGGGGACGGCAGCCGCGGCCAATACGGCGAAAAGTATCGGGAAGAGGGCCAGAGCGCTTCCCAGGTCCGGTTCTTTGAAGATAAGGATAAACAGGAATAAAGTAATGAATGCGGCCCCGAAAAAAGTCCTGAATCCTCTTATGGAATACCGGTTATTACCCAGATAAAACGAAAGGCCCAGAATAAGGGCAAGTTTCGCAAACTCCGACGGCTGAAACGTAAAACCTCCAATATCGAGCCACCTTTTGGCCCCCATCCTGGAGCCGCCTGTCATAAGCACTATAAAAAGAGCGATAGTGACTAATGCATAGAAAATATACGATAAATCCACCAGTCTTCTGAAATCGATGTTGACCACGATCAACACGACGGCCAAGCCGATGGTTAACCATATTAGCTGCCGCAGGGTGTAATCGATTCCCTTTATCGTCTTTATGCCGCTGGAAGCGCTGTACAAAAATACCAAACCGATGAAAAAGATCAAAAGCGGCAGGATTATCAGAAGAGGGTCGAATCTCTTTTTGTAATTAAGGCTGTGCATATATGAGGATTTCCTCCGCGAATTTAATCACCGGTTAAAGATAGCCGAGCTCTTCAAGCTTTATAAATATCTTCGATGCTATTTCGCAGGGGAGGCCGCCGCCCTTGCCCCCGTATTCAAGAAAGACCGTCACCGTGACAAGAGGGTCATCCGCGGGGGAATATCCGGCGAACCAGGCGTGAGTGCGATCCGTCCCGGTTTCGGCGGTACCGGTCTTTCCGGCTATATCGAGGCCTTCAGCGTCGGCCTTGCTCGAAGTTCCCCCGGCATCCTGCACCGCCCTCTTCGTGCCGTCCTTTATCGCCCTGAAGGTCCTAGCGGATATCTTAAGCATATCGGTCTGCTGAGGGAAGACATCCACTCCTCCAATGCTTCTGGCAATATGAGGCGTAAACACTTTACCTTCCGTGGCAAGGGCATTGTACATGCACGTGACCTGCATAGGGGTTAAAAGAAGATACCCCTGGCCTATCGAAAGATTCATAGTATCGCCGGGATACCAGGATTCACCCTTGGTCCTTCTCTTCCAGCCCCTTCCCGGAAGAACCCCTTCAGTCTCGTAGGGAAGGTCTACTGAGGATTTCCTGCCCAGGCCGTAACGCGCTCCGAAATCGGAGATAGCGTCCACGCCGGCCTTCAAACCTGTCTGCCAGAAGAAGACATTGCAGGAATTCTTTATCCCCTCCCGTATTGTCTGAAGCCCGTGGCCGGACTTTTTCCAGCAGTGAAAACGCCTGTTCCCGACCACGTAATATCCTCCACAGTCAAGGAGTTCGTCCTCTGTAATCCTGCCCAGTTCAAGGGCGGCCGTTGCCGTGACTATCTTGAATACCGATCCGGGGGGATAAGAAGCGGATATGGCTCTATTGATCAACGGACAGTCCCTTCCGGTTAAAAGCTTTTTGACCTCACCGAATTTTGCGGGAGAGAGAAAGGCATTGGGATCATAATCGGGCTTACTGGACATGGCCAGTATATCTCCCGATTGGGAAAGCATTACTATCGCCGCTCCCTTGTGACTGCCCAAAAGAGAGTCTATATATTCCTGAAGCCGGATGTCCAGGGTAGTTGTTATGTCCATGCCCTTGGAAGGCTCTCTAATGCCCATAACTTCTAACTCCCTGCCCCTGGAATCTACCTCTACCTGCATCCCGCCGGACTCTCCTTTGAGGTAATCGTCATAAAAGAGCTCAAGGCCAGTTCGTCCTACGTAATCCTTTATCATGTAGCCGTATCTTTTCAAAATACTTAGCTCTTCCTCGTTTATAAGACCGATATAACCTGTTATATGCGAAGACGAGGACCCATGAGGGTAATATCTCACGGGATAGGTCTGTATCAAGAGCCCCGGAAAATCGAGGCTCCTCTCGGAAATACTGATAGCCAACTCTTTATCCAAATCCCTCTTAAGTGTGGTAGGAGCGAATGGTGCAAGCGCATTTTCTTCTATCTTAGACTTGAGGCTCCCCCCTGGCATATCGAGCATTAAAGCCACTTTATTCAGAACCTCAATAGAATCATCGAATTCCTGAGGTATTACCGCGCAGTCGAAAGCGAGGCGGTTTCCGGCTAAAAGCTCCATATGCCTGTCATAGATATTGCCCCTAGGCGCCCTGAGCGGAATCACTCTTATGCGGTTTTTCTGAGACATCTTAAGATAATACTCGCCCTGAACTATCTGAAGATAGAAAAGGCATGCTATCAGCATGCAAACAAATAAAAGTACCGTACGTTTTAAGAAGGTTATCTTCATAATATCGTAAGACGGGCCGAGGATTCGATTAATGTACGGCGAACTAAGCGATCTCTTCGCTTATGCCTAAGACGTTCATCAAAAAAACAAAGAATAAGACCCCAAAGAAAGAACTTATCACAGATGAAAGAAGGATATCCCCGTTCAAAAGTAGTCCGGGATAGAAAGCGGCATCTGCCCTTGTATGCGAGGCGATGAAGTGGGCGGTCAACACGGTATAAGAAGAGGAAAAAATAAGGATGGCGTGCGTTATGCGGCTTTCTCTGTAAAACTTGGTGCTGTAGCGCCCTATCAAATATCCCACAGCGGAAAAGAGAACTATATTCATCCCGAATAATCTCAAGGAGGATATATCGAATAAGAGGCCAGCAAAAGCGCCGGCCAAAAGACCGCCCCTCCCCCCTTCTATGAGAGCTATGAAGGTCACCATTATTATGGTAAAGACCGGTCTGAGTACCGACGGTACCTGGCTTCCCGCCAAAATGACCTCAGTGAAATATGCGGCCAAGACCATAAAATATATAGTGAAACGATTAATCATTTATAATCCGGTTTCTAAAAAAACGGGGTCAGCACCACTGAAAAATATTCTATTTTACGCAGAGCACCTCTTCTATCCTTCCGAGGTCAACCGCAGGCTCCACCACGGCATATTTATACAATCTCCCCTTTTCTTTGGCTACCGTCCGGACCTTACCTACGTAGACTCCCTTGGGAAACAAGCCTCCCATCCCTGAGGTAACTATCTTGGCTCCGGGCGCCACGTCTGATTCGAGCGAGAGGTAAATAAGCTTACAACCGCCTTCGGGCGTCCCGACCAGTAGTCCCTGCTCCCTGCTCGGCTGGATGAGCGCACCTACCCGCGAATCGACATCATTTATAAGAAGTACTTTCGAGGTAAACTTCCCTACCTCCCTTACCCTTCCCGCCAGGCCTTCGCTGGCTATCACTACGGCATCTTGGCCTACGTGGTTCTGCCTGCCTTTGTCTATATAGATTACCGATGACCATTTGTTGGGATCCCTGCCTATCACGAGAGCCGGTATCGAACCCTTCCGGCTAGCCCTGCGGAACCGGAGCAGATCACGGAGCCTTTCATTCTCCAGCCTGACTTCCTCTAGTTCGGCTATGTCACGTTTCAAGGAAGCTATCATCTTCTCCAAGGTGTCGACGCGCCGACTCCTGTACGCAAAGGGTGATATCTCCTCAGTGTACCTTAAGGTCTTGGCAAAGAGTTGTAGCGGAAGATTAAGGGTATCGTGCAGTTTAGTCTTGAAGGTTACGACCTTTTGAGGAAAGGATATCGCCGTCCAGAGAAATAGGCAAATAAGAATTATGGCGACAACGGATCTGGACTTGCTCACATCAATACGCCGTATCTATTCTGCTTTTTTCGTTATGATCTCTTTAGGGTCGCCGTTTAGGCTCCGGCGCCCACAGGGTCACTGCTCAATTTTAGGAGAAACGGCAACGCGCTTCAGGTATCTTATCTCACCCAGGACATTACCGGTGCCGAGGGCAACAGCCGTGAGGGGATCGTCGGTAATATGCACAGGCAGGCCCGTCTCCTCGGATATAAGCCTGGGCAGCCCTCTTAAGAGAGACCCGCCTCCCGCCATCACGATGCCCCTTTCGATAAGATCGGCGGAAAGTTCGGGAGGCGTCCGTTCAAGAGTTATCCTAACAGATTCTACGATCTGGGCAACCGGATCCGCCAGAGCTTCCCTTATCTCCTCGCTGGATATGGCAATCATCTTCGGTAATCCCGCCACAAGGTCCCTGCCACGGACCTCCATAGTAAGTTCTTCCTCCAGAGGGAAGGCCGAGCCTATCTTCATCTTGATCTCCTCGGCGGTTCTCTCTCCGACCATCAGGTTATAGGTCTTCTTGAGATAGTCTATTATCGACTGGTCCATTTCGTCACCGCCTATCCTGATGCTTCGCGAAAAGACTATTCCCGCCAGTGAGATAAGGGCGATCTCGGTCGTGCCGCCTCCTATGTCTATTATCAGATTGCCCGCAGGCTCGTGTATTGGCAAGCCCACGCCTATGGCCGCCGCAACCGGCTCCTCAACCATATGTACTTCTCTGGCGCCCGCATGGAGGGCTGAATCCTTCACGGCCCTCTTCTCTACCTCGGTAATACCCGAAGGTATTGCAATTACCATCCGCGGCCTGACAAAAAACTTCCTCGAGTTATGGGCCTTTTTTATAAAATATCTCAGCATTGCTTCCGTTATTTCGAAATCAGCTATAACGCCGTCTCTCATGGGACGTATTGCCACGATGTTTCCGGGGGTCCTGCCCAGCATGCGTTTAGCTTCATTGCCTACGGCCAGGACATTCGATGTGCCCTTTTGTATAGCCACTACCGAGGGTTCGCATAAGACTATACCCTGACCCTTAACATTTACCAGAGTGCTTGCGGTTCCGAGATCTATGCCCATATCGTTGGAAAAGAAAGCCATAAGATAATTCGCAAGTCTGGTTACCCGGTTAAAAAAAGCGGTCATTTTCTGTCTCATATACTCTCCTTCGCATTCGCGAACGACTGAGGTTTATTTCTGACTATAATATGCTGCAATTATATCAGATGACGAATTAGGTGTCAAGATAGATTGCTTGAGAGGCAAGGAAGGCAGGTATTTAGTCTCTTATAAGAAGATTATATATTATATGATACGGATTCCAGAATCTCGAAAAACGCGGGAAAGGAGATATCCACGCACTCAGAACCGGTAATGGAACTTGGACCGTTTTCGGCAAGACCTGCGGCGATGGCGCAAGCCATTGCGGTCCGGTGGTCGGAAAAACTGTCAAGGGAAGCGCGTTTCAGGCTTTTTCTGCCGTTTATTATGATATCCTCTCCGACGCATTTTATATCGGCGCCCATTGCGCTCAAGTTGTGCACCATGGAGCTGATCCTGTCGGTCTCCTTGACTCTCAATTCACCCGCTCCTTTGATAACGGTCCGGCCGCGAGCCAGCGAAGCAGCCACCATAAGAAGCGGCAATTCATCTATGCACCGGGGTATTTCTTCCTTTTCCACCGTTACCCCTTCCAGGCTGCTTGAGGCCACCTCGATCTTGCCTTTAGGCTCCCATTCGGAACTCAGGACCGACTCATTAATCTTGCCGCCCATTCTCTTGAGGATATCCAATATGCCGGTACGGGAAGGATTAAGGCCAACCTCATCGATGACCAGCAGAGAATCCTTATGCAGTAACGCTCCCACGATAAAGAAAGCGGCGCTTGATATGTCTCCGGGGATTTCGAGATCTGCAGAATGCATATGCGGCCTTCCTCTGACTGCAACCCTTAATCCCTCTACTCTCACCTCCGCTGCGAATGCGCTGAGCATTCTCTCGGTATGGTCTCTTGATTTGTATGGTTCGGTCACAGATGTCCAACCTTCGGCATATAGGCCGGCGAAGAGTATTGCGGATTTAACCTGTGCGCTTGCAATAGGAGAGATATAATCTATGGGACTGAGAGGGCCTCCCGTTGTCTTTAATGGTGCATAACCGGCTTCTTTTTTTCCCGTAATAGAGGCACCCATCCGACGCAGCGGCTCCGTAACGCGCTTCATCGGCCTTCTTTCCAGTGAGGCATCACCGGTTAATTCCGCACTAAATTCCTGTCCGACGAGTATCCCGAGTATTAAACGCATAGTGGTCCCGGAATTCCCCAGATAGAGCGGGGCTCTAGGCGCCATAAGGCCTGCTATGCCCTTGCCCCTAACAGAGCAGCGGTTCCTTTCGATTGCAATCGCCACGCCCATGGCCCTGAAGGCCTCTATCGTCCGCATGCAGTCCTCGGACAAAAGGATGTTCGCAAAGACGCTTTCGCCCTCCGAGATAGAGGCCACCATCACGGCTCTATGGGAGATAGACTTGTCTGCAGCAACCTTCACCCTGCCCCTGAAAGACGCCGCTGGATGTATAAGTTTTTTCATCCGCTCCTCACTATAAAAGGCCGGTGTCAGATGCGCACCGGCCGATTATAAAACCAAAAAATATTTTGCTGTCAATTACCGCGCACCACTACATTATCGTCCACCATTATAGCCCCGGGCTTTATCTCTCGAACTATGGCAGCGGCCGACATGGTATCGTAGATCTTTTCTATCTGGGCCTCGCCTACATACTTGCCGCTTCTGAAGATTGTGAGCATATCACCCAAGGCCAGACTATCGGTAAAACCGATGTCAGCCACGACGAAGTTGTATTTTCTGTTCACGACAAGAATCTTTCCTTCCAACTCTCCTTCGGCCTTGACCACTATCCTTTCGAGCTCCACTCCCTGCTTATTTATTATATCCTTGACCTTCTCCTCCAGGACGTCCTTGACTTCTATTAATTTGTCCACCCTCTCCTTGAGTTTTACGTATCTTGATTTCTCGCTATCGAGCATTTCGCGCAGCTTGCCCTTCTCCTGCGTCTCCTGTCGGAACTGGGAATTCAGATTCCGTATCTCCTGCTTCTTCCTGTTCAGCTCAAGTCTAATGGCGTCCATCCCCGCTTTTTCGCTCTGGTACTGGTTGTTAAGGGATTCGTATCTTGCCGAAAGATCGGCGTTCTGCCTCTCCAGATCCAGGTTTACAACCTCAAGCTCTTCAATCTTTTGGCCCAATTCTTTCTGCTGGCGTAAGGTTTTATCAAGCTCATTGCGGTATGCCGCATTTTCCAGACGCACCCTGTTGAATGACATAAAAAGAAAGACATCGGCTACTAAGGCGATGATCGTGATAATGCCTATCGCGGCTATGATAAGCTTGACTTTTTTTAACATATAACCTCTCGGTCTTTTATCAATCCGGAAAAGAATATTTACTCAACTCGGCACAGGCAAATGAGTAAGCTAAAAATTTCGTTTCAACAATTATACCACATAGAAGTAAAAAAGCAAATCAATTGATCTTACTTTTTGAGCTTTTCCATAAGTCTCTTCATGTCCTGCGGCATCTCGGCTTCGTAACTTACCCTCTCCTTCGTCTCCGGATGCAACAACACTATCTTGGAGGAATGAAGCGCCTGCCTTCGAATAAGACTATCAGTCCTCTTCGTCCCGTACGTCCTGTCTCCTACAACGGGGTGGCCGAAATAGGCCAGGTGAACTCTTATCTGATGAGTTCTGCCTGTTTGGATTTTTATCTCCAGAAGTGTCCCCGTTTTATAACGCTCGACTACTCTATAAAGTGTGGCGGCTTCCTTTCCATCGGTAAAGTTGACGGCCATCCTCTTTCTGTCTCTTGCGTGTCTTGCGATCGGAGCAAGGATTTCGCCGTTATCCAGCTGAACCGTACCTTCAACAAAAACTAGATATCGTTTATCGATAGTCCGCTTCTTAAACTGACGCGCGATGAAGGCGTGAGCTAACGCATCTTTGGCCGCTACAAGCACCCCCGATGTGTCCTTATCAAGCCTGTGAATGATCCCGGGCCTCTCTTTAGAGATATCGGACAAGCGCTTCGTGTGATATAAAAGGGCGTTTACGACTGTCCGGCTATAATTGCCGGGCGCCGGGTGAACCACCATGCCGGCCGGTTTGTTTATCACGATTATTTTTTCGTCTTCGTGAATGATATCTAGGGCTATCTTCTCCGGCCTGATCGAGATCTCTTCCTTTGGCAGAGAGCCTACTTCTATAACATCACCGCCCTCTACCGAATAATGGCTTTTTCTAACGGAGCCGTTTACGAGGATGGCACCGCTCTTTATGAGCTTCTGTATGCGGCTGCGCGATATGCGGGAAGGGAGCCTGTCCGTCAGAAAAAGGTCGAGTCTGCGACGCACATCTTTGGCCGATACTCTAAAGACGTTCTTCTCCTCCATTTATTCATACCTTTTCTGCATCAGGACCCAAAAAACCGGTATAACCGCTATGAGTACGGCCAGGGATATTATCTGTGATGTCCTGAGTCCGATAAACAACGGATGGATATCCTGCCGGAAATAATCAATAATAAAGCGCGAAACCGAAAAAAGTATCAGATAAGATGTGAAAATACCGCCTATCGGAAGGGCCTTTCTCCTGCGCATACGGAGAAGGAGCAGAAATATCCCAAAATAGGCTACGGACATGTAGATCTGAGTAGGATGGAGTTTGGTAAGGTGGCCGGGAAGATACAGACCCCATGCCAATGAGGTAGGGCTGCCGTAACAGCACCCGTTTAACAAGCAACCTATGCGGCCGATGGATTGACCAAGTGCTATGTATGGCGCAACCGCATCACCCGTTTTGAGCACAGGCAGACGCTTCGATCTTGTATAAAACCAGCCGGCCAGAATCCCGGCCAGAAGTCCCCCTTGAACGGCCAGCCCTCCGCGGTTCACCATGATGATCTGCAGGGGGTCAGCGCTGTACCTCTCGAGGTTAAGGAGAACGTGCAAGGCCCTGGCTCCGGCTAAACCCGCCATCATGGAAATAAGGCAAAGGTCGGTTATGCGTTCCGGGTTCAAACCCGCCGTCCTGGCGTGTCTGGAAGCCAGTGCCACCGCAATAATAAAACCCAGGGCCACCAACACGCCGTAGGAATATATCTCCAGGCTCCCTATTTTGAAAAGGATCGGATGCATTTAAAAGTTCCCTTTAATCTAATCCTTCGGCTGTACGTCGTCACGCCGTGCGACACCGCCGGATGCCATTCTAATTATCACAAGAAGAGCGCCTATGGTTATCGCGCTGTCGGCCATATTAAAGACCGGCCATATCTTTAGATCTATAAAATCCACAATGTAAGAATAGGCTAACCTGTCTATTAAGTTACCTACCGCTCCTCCTATGATAAGATATACCCCAAGGTTTAAAAAAAACGGCTTCTTTCCCGCAGCCCATAGGTAGAAAAGAAGCATTATTATAGCCACAACGGATACAACGACAAGATACGGGGATCCCTTCAGCAAACCGAATGCAACGCCGGTGTTGTGGGTAAGGGTTATGTGAAAGATTCCCTTAATTACCGGCATGCTTTCTCCGGGAGTCAAGAACCGGGAAACGGCAAACTTGCTGAGTTGATCACAGGTTACTACGCCCAAGGATGTAAGCCATCCTGGATTTTTCAATCTTCCTCCGCAGATGCTTCCCTAAAAAGATCGTGGAAAAAAGGGGCAAGGCAGCATCTTTAAGGCACGGTCTTATTTCTTTTCCTCTTGCTCCTTGCATTTCAGGCAGAAACGGGCAAAAGGTACGGCCTTAAGCCTCTGCTTGCTGATACGCTTTTTGCACTCCACGCATTTACCGTATGCTCTGTCTTCTATCCTCTTTAGGGCTTCGTCTATAAGAATCAGTGTCTCCCGTTCTCCGGAAGCCAAATTCAGAGAAAATTCCCGCTCATAATTATCGGTTGCCATATCGGCCATATGGAGACTATAACCGGACAGATCGCCGGAGGCCTCCTTTTGGGACTGACGTCTCGTATCATGAGTAATATGGTTCACGTTGGATATAAGCTCTTCTCTCATTTTTAAGAGCATCTTCTTGAATTTCTCCAACTCAGATTTTGTCATTTGCCTACTCCTTGTCAGATATAAGGTCCCCGTTCGGACCATCTTTTAAACGCTGCGCCTCCAGGCGCCTGATAATGCCGAGACACCTGTTACAGAGCGAGGGATGCTTCTTATCCTTGCCTACGCTTAAAGAATAATTCCAGCACCTCTCGCATTTAGCGCCGTCGGCCTTCTCTACCTTGACGGTGACCGGAAAATCGCCGATGGCACAGCCGCCCTCTTCCTCCTCTTCCGAAATCCGCACCTCGGAAACTATCAAAAACTTGGACAGTTGATTTTGATATCTCTGGAATAACTGCTTCCAGGCTTTATCTCCCGTTTTAAGCAAGACCTTGGCTTGGAGAGAGGAGCCTATAAGACCTTTACCCCTAGCCTCCTCCAGATATTTCAGGCACCCCTCCCTGAGGGGAAGCAGCATATCATTCCATTCATTTTCTTCGGAGGGCCCGAAATGATCTCGGGCTCTTTTTAAATAACCAGTTGTATCGGGCCATTTCGCGGCATGTATAGAATCTTTGGTCCCCGCAAAGCGGCGTACTTCCTCCGACGTATACACTAACAAAGGCGCCATAACGTGTGTCATTACCTCCAGTATCTCCCAGAGAGTACTTTGAGAACCTCTCCTTTCGGTCGAATTCAATGCCTCTACGTAAAGGGTGTCCTTAAGAACGTCAAGGTAAACCGAAGACATATCTATGACACAGAAATTATAAAGTGCGGCGGCAACTTTATGGAAGCTATAAGCTGCATAATTCTCTTCGGAGGTTTCCAGTAATGCCGCAACACGTGAAAACGCCCATCTGTCAAGGCTGCCGCGCTCTCCGATGGGTATGAAATCCTTCTCGGGGTCAAAATCGTGTATGTTGCCCAGTATAAAACGGCAGGTATTCCGTATTTTCCTGTAGGCATCCGCAAGCCTGGAAATTATCTCATCGGAGATGCGGACATCATCACGATAATCGCAGGAGGCAACCCATAACCTTAGTATGTCCGCTCCGTATCTTTTGAGAATCTTGGCCGGGGATATGACATTTCCGACAGACTTGGACATCTTCCGGCCTTCGCCGTCCACCACAAACCCGTGTGTCAATACCGCCTTGAAAGGACTTTTCCCTTCTATGGCGGCAGAGGAGACTATGGAAGACTGAAACCACCCTCTATGCTGGTCACTTCCTTCAAGGTAAAGGTCTGCCGGAAATTCCCCGCGCGGCTTCAGAACGGATTGGTGGCTCACCCCCGACTCAAACCAGACATCCAGAATATCGCTTTCCTTCTCGAATTCGCCGTGGCCGCAATCCGGGCATCTGGTGCCTTCGGGTAAAAAATACGAGGCATCTTTTGTAAACCATGAATCGGAACCTTCCTTGGCAAAGATGTCGGCTACGCGGTTTACCAACCGATCATTCAGCAAAAGTCTCTTACATGCAGAACAATAAAAAGCCGGGATGGGAACGCCCCACAGTCTTTGCCGCGATATGCACCAATCCGGCCTGTTGATCACCATATTGCCTATGCGGTCTTTGCCCCCGTACGGTATCCATTTTACGCACTCCTCTATCATCCTTGCGACATTTTTCCTGAGGTCTCTGTGGTCGATCTTTATAAAATACTGAGAGGTAGCACGGAAGATAATCGGTTTCTTGCATCTCCAGCAGTGAGGATATGAATGCTCTATTTCGCCACATCCCAAAAGCGCACCTTTATCCTTTAGAAGGTCCGCGATCTTGGAGTTGGCTTCAAAGACATGCATGCCGCTGAAGACGCCGGCCGTTTCATCGAAGCGCCCCTTCGAATCGACCGGCATTATCATGGGGAGTCCGTATTTCATTCCGGTAAGGTAGTCCTCCTGACCGTGGCCGGGGGCCGTATGAACGCACCCGGTTCCCTCTTCATGCGAAACATAATCCGCGAGAACTATCCTAGATTTACGGTCGATAAAAGGATGGCTACAGAGAAGTCCGTCTATTTCGGTCCCCCTAAAGACCTTTATGGTCCGGCAATCCTCAAGGCCTGTCTTGGATGCAACGGAATCAATCAGATCTACGGCAAATATCAGATATTCATTTCGGCTCTCTATGAGCGCATATTCCATCTCTGGCGAAACGGCTATGGCTACGTTCGCCAGAAGCGTCCAAGGTGTCGTTGTCCATATAAGTACGTATATCTCTTTGCCGTCATCCAGCTCTATGCCATCTCCTGCAGTCTTCCTGAAAGTGCCGGCATCATCAAGCGGGAATTTCACGAATACCGAAAGCGACTTGTGGCTTGAATACTCTACTTCGGCTTCCGCAAGAGCCGTTTCGCATTTATAACACCAATTTACGGGCTTCAGCCCCTTATAGACATATCCGTTGCCCACAAGAGAGGCAAGACTCTTTACGATTCCCGATTCATAAGACCTCTGTAAAGTAAGATATGGGTTATCCCAGTCAGCGAATATGCCGAGGCGCTTGAACTGGCTGCGCTGTATGTCCACATATTTAAGGGCATAATCCCCGGCCTTGCTGCGAAATACAGGCTGCTCGACCCCCCCTTTTTCTACGTTAAGCTCCTTCATGAGCTGATGTTCCACGGGAAGACCATGGCAATCCCAGCCCGGCATAAAAGGCACGCGGTAACCCTTCATGGTCTTGAATTTCACAACAATATCCTTAAGTATCTTATTAAGGGCATGACCCATATGTATATCGCCGTTGGCGTAAGGGGGGCCATCGTGCAGGATAAACGGCTTCGCTGATTCCCTCTTGGACTGGATCTTCCCGTAAATACCGTCACGCTCCCAATCCTTCAGGAGTAAAGGCTCGCGCGCCGGCAGATTTGCCTTCATCGGGAAATCGGTCTTCGGTAAATTCAATGTCTTTTTATAATCCATAGTACACGCACTCTAGATAGAAAGATATTTGCCGATAATGATATCGAGTCTCTTTAAGGCGGTTCTTCCCATTGCCTTGGGCCTTGTGACAATGGCATTGGCAAGACTTCGGGTGCAGGGGCAAGTATTCTCGCCGGAGATGATCTTTAAGGCCCGCCGCAATATCTTCTTGGAGGTATCGATGTTCTTCGTCAGGTTTTTTAATATCATCTCCGCGCTTACGTTTTCCCCGGTATGCCAGCAATCATAATCGGTTACGGTTGCCAGAACGGCAAAACAGATCTCGGCCTCGCGAGCGAGCTTTGCCTCCGCCTGTGCCGTCATGCCTATGACATCGAATCCCATGCTTCTGTAAAAATTCGATTCGGCGCGAGTCGAAAAAGCGGGTCCCTCCATATTGACGTAAGTCCCGCCGGCGTGCACGGTTGCGCCGGTATCGAGTGACGCCTGCTTTATCTGATTCATCAGGCCCGCGCACACAGGGTCCGCTAAAGAGACATGAGCCACAACTCCTTCTCCGAAAAATGTCTGCGAACCTGAACCTTTCGTCCTGTCGAAGAACTGGTCGGGCAGCACCGCATCCAAAGGCTTGTATTCCTCTTTTAGGCTGCCTACCGCGCAGACCGATATAAGCCTGTCTACGCCGAGCTTTTTAAAACCGTAGATGTTGGCCCTGTAATTTATTTCGGAAGGAAGCAGGGTATGGCCGGCGCCGTGCCTCGGAAGAAAGACCACTTCCCTTTTCTCCAGTCTTCCCGTTACATAATTGCCGGAGGGAGAACCAAAAGGCGTGTTAAGGCTGAGGTCCTCTCTATCCTCGAATCCTTCCATATCATACAAACCGCTTCCGCCTATAATCCCTATCTTCGACATATCAGCCTCCGATATGAACTACCTTAATCCTGGATCTCTTTCCTTGCTTTATATTTATAAGCGACCTCGCTATATTAAATTCCTTGGACAAAAGGTCCAAAAGCTGCCTGTTGGCCTTGCCTTTTACCGGGGCGCTGGTAAGGTATGCTGTAAAATTCCTGTCAGGACCTTTCACCAGCCTAAGCGAAGAAGAACGAGTCTTGACGCGAACGGTGATCTTCATAATCCGCGCATCCCTAAAATACCCCACTGCCACCCATCCTATAACCCAGCTGTATAAGACTCGAGACAACAAAGGATCTCAAAAAATAAAGCAATAAAAACACGAAGATCGGTGAGACATCTATAGGGCCGAGAGGAACTATATTCCTGAATGGCCTGAGAACCGGTTCCGTCAGAGTGTACAAGAGCTGAACTATGGTATTGTAAGGATCGGGGTTCACCCAGCTTATTATCACCCTGACAAAGATAATAAATATGTATATGCTTATAACAAAATTCGCTATGTGCCCGAGAGCTATAAAGAGATTACCGATAATGAACACTAATTTCCTCCGCTCAATTCTTTGGAACGTCTCCTTGCCGCCTCTACGCCATCTAATACTATACGGTCAAGTCCTCCCCCTTCGAAGACCCCGAAAGCCGCTTCCGTAGTTCCCCCTTTAGAGGTTACGTTTTTCCTTAGAGCCGTGGGATCTGCGCCGAAACTGTCCATCAGGGAAGCGCTCCCTATAGCAGTCTTGACCGCCAGAAACCGCGCGTCCTCTTTACCGAAACCCATCTTCCGCGCAGAGCTTTCAAGTAATTCCGCAAGATAAAAGAAATAGGCCGGGCCGCTTCCCGAAATAGCCGTAACCGCATCCATCATAGATTCCTCTACCTTTATGACGCACCCCACCGCGTCGAATATCTTCCTCGCCAGTTTTATGTCGCTTTCTTCCGCATATTCGCTCGCGGATATTGCGGTAATGCCTTTATTGACAGAGGCAGCTATATTCGGCATAGCCCTTATTATTCTTACCTTCTCCTGCAGCATGCCGCTTATTCTCTTTATCGTCGTCCCTGCGGCGATGGAGATTAAAAGCTTCGATGCATCCAGCGCGTGCCAGATCTCTTTCAGAAGATCCTCTATATCCTGGGGCTTAACGGCAAGAATGATGATGCCGGTACTATTGACAAGGTCCTCTGCCGAAGTGGTCTTCACGATTCCGAGTTCCGCGGAGACTAAACTCAGTTTCTGGCTGTCAATATCGTAGATATGGATGTCGTTCGTTGACACAACGGAACCCCCGATAACACCCCTCAGCAATATCTCCCCCATACTGCCGCAGCCTATTACCCCCAAACCTTTTTCCTTCGGCATGGCTTCCTTTCATTTTTTTAAAAAAAAGTCTTGACCATTAAACCGATATCGCTCAAGACCACAATTTTTAAAATATCATACGTAGTAATTATAATACAGCGTGATAGCTTATCATATTACTCTTTGGATGTCAAGGTGATATAGCACCCGGGTAGATGATTTTGAAGAAATAATCGGAGAGGTTCTTTTATTTCCGAGTCCCGCTCTTTTTAGAAAACATTTCGGGCAAGATGCTTAAAAAGGTTATCTTCTAGAAATACTCTTCTATGAATTCTCCCAGGCGTCTTCTAGCCCTCCCCAGCAGCCCCTGCCGGATTATGTCGCTATCCGGCGACGAAGAAACCAGGCCGTAAAGACAGAGGCTTATGGACGGTATATGAGCCGGACTTGATATATCCTTGGCGCTGCCCTTAACCTGTCTGAGATATGCCATCCTGGAAGGTATACCAAAGACCCTGTTCACCTTTTCCACGAAATCCTCGTGTACGTAAGATCCGCCTAAAAGGATTATTTCCGAAACGGCCCTCCCCCCGCGCATCTTGTCAAGCCCTTTGCTGAGTCTTTCAAGCGCCCCCTCGGAAATGGCACTTGAACGCTCAACCTTGAGGCCCCTTAGCAGATTGCCGTAAAAAAATGAAACGGAGGTGAAGGCATCGTCTATCTCCAGCAAGGCTACGCCCTTGGGTTTATCCTGCCTTTCAAACACTGAGTCGGAAACCGCGAATACCGAAAAGATTATATCGCGCGCCTCTTTTCCGGCGAGGTTAAGGGCCTTTGTCACATTCTGTATGAAAGGGGCGTAAGCAGTTACCAAAAGTGTTTCGGTTTCAAGTTTCATTCCCGCCAAACCGAGGGGATTCGCTATGCCGTCCTGACCGTCCAGGATAAAGTCCTGCGGTATGGAATGAAGTATCTGTCTGGCCCTGTCCACCGGCAGCATCTCGGCTATCTTCATAACCTCCCTCAGGTGGGTCTTCGTTATCTCGCCGTTTTTGTTTCCTATCTTCACTATCCCTCTGGCGGTTTCGCAACTTACGCTGGCACCGGAGACGCCAAGCAGAAGCTGCTTTGGCTCATCCCCGGATTCCTCGAATGCTTTCGATAAGGCGGTCTTCATGCCCCTTGCCATCCGGTCTATGTCAAGGACGCCCGAGGAGCCCATTATACGACCCTCAAATTTTCCGAGTCCCGTCACAAAAGGCTCTCCGTCCTCATTCAAACGGACAACTGAGGCGCTTATACGGTTTGAATTAAGGGCAAGCGCCGATACGTTTTTTATGCCGCTCATCGTCTCCACCTGGGGCCAATAACGGGTTCCTCAAAACGCAGATCTATATATCTGATTTCCGATGGTCTAATCTTGGGATCCCTGAGAATGGACCGTAGGTTCTCCAGCCTTTCGGCAAATTCAAGGCCGTCAAGGCTACCCTTCCGGCCGATCTTTATTTCGAGACCGTCCTCCAAAAAGAAGATAATGTTTCTGAGATTGGATACGTCTATCTCTATTAATCTGTGACCGTTTAAGGCATCCGAAGACCTTATGCCCTCAAGAAGCGCAAGGGAAGCATCCAGTCTGGCGTCGTCGAGCCTCTGCCCCACCTTACGCGAAAGATCCCCTCTCGTACCCGTAACTATAACCAGACCTTCTAACGGCAGGCTTCTGACTCCCGATAAAAGAACGCCTTCCCTGTCGACTGGATAGTAGTGGTCTTTGTAGAGCTGCGCTATGGGCTGCCTCAACGAAGTGCTGGCTATAACCGTGTCGGGAAAGACCCGTGTCAATTGAAGAGTCATAAGCTCCGGATATTCCTTAAGCATCTTATTGCGTATATCCGATAGGTTTACTTTAAATATATTTTTGCCGTATGCTGCTGCCTTGAGTTTGGCATAATCAACTGTGGGGCTTCTGCGCCCAGATATGTACACTTCTTTTACGTCAAAATACGGAGTCCGGACACACAGATAATAAAACGCTCCAAGCGCAGAACCTACGCAAACGAAAATCAGGAATATTTTCGTTATGATTCTCTTGTTCTTGGTCCCGGACGTTTTCTTCTTTTCCTTCAACTTCCTTTTGCCCCTCTGCATATCTTCTCCTGCATTTTCCCTCTTTTATTCCTTGCGACCGCTCGTCACCTCAGCGAGTCTGAGGATCTCAAGACACAGTCTATCAAAGTCTATGCCTGAAGCGCCTGCCGCTTTCGGAAAGAGGCTCCTTTGGGTAAGACCCGGTATCGAATTTGCTTCCAAGACAAATATATTATCCGCGGAATCTACAAGCATGTCAACCCTCGACAGGTCGCTGAGATGCAAGGCCCTATGAACCGCTAATGCGATATCCTGTATCTTTTTTGAGAGACCGCGCGGCAATCTTGCGGGAACTATATACTCGGTAGCCGGGTTTTGATATTTTGACTCGAAGTCATAAAAGCGGTTTTTTGGCCTGATCTCCACTAAGGAAAGGGGATTATCGCCCAGAATAGAGACGGTAATCTCTCTCGATTCTATGAAATCCTCAATAAGGATACGGTCGCCGTATTTAAAGGCCTCTTCACAGGCCCTGGCTAACTCCGCCTCCCGTTTTACCAAAGAGAGCCCGATGCTTGAGCCCTCGGTCGCCGGTTTCACAACTACCGGTGGAGCAATCCGGGATAAAGAGAAGGTATCCCCGCCTTTCAACACGCGGTAAGGCGGAACCCGTATTCCGTTTTTCTCAAAGACCTTGCGTGATGCTATCTTGTCTATTGCCAGCATCGATCCCTTGACGCCCGAACCCGTATAGGGAATGTCGAGTTCCTCCAGCATTCCCTGAACAGTGCCGTCTTCTCCGAACCGTCCATGCAGCACTATGAAAGCCATGTCGAAGGACCCCTCTGTCATCGTCCTTACCAGGCTCGATTCATTAACATCAAGCCAGGCGGCATCGATCCCGCTGCGTATCAGCGAATCGTAGACCGCCCTGCCGGATAAAAGCGATATCTCCCTCTCGTTGGACGACCCTCCGGCTAGTACAGCCACCTTTCCGAAGTCCCTGATCTCAGACAAGGTTAAGCTCCGTTTCAAGTTTTATTCCGAATTCGGATTTGACTTTTTCGGCAACGGCTTCCATAAGGGTCTTTATATCACCTGAAGTGGCCTTTCCTTCGTTTATGATAAAATTCGCGTGCTTCAACGATATACTAGCGCCGCCCACCCTGTAACCTTTAAGTCCGCATCTGTCTATCAGCTCGCCGGCCGAGTGAGGGCAGCCTTCGGGATTTTTGAATACGCAGCCTGCGCTCGCGAAAGCCGTATCCTGCGTTTCCCTTTTTCTGGCAATGTATTCTTTCATTCGTCTCTTGATGGCCGGACCGCTTCCCCGCCTCAAGGAGAAAACTGCATTAAGTATAATAATATCGCCCTCAGGTCCTTTTTTATAAGAAAACCGAACCTCTGATGCCTTTATTCTCCTGATCCTGGAGCCTTCGTCAAGTATCTCCATCTCCTCTAAAATCTCCCCGAGATGGCGCCACCTACGGCTACCTGAGATGTCAAAAGTGCCGGCATTAGTCCTTATGGCGCCTCCCACAGTACCGGGTATGCCGGCTAGAAACTCCGCTCCCGCCAGACCCTTCTTTGCCAAAAAATCCAGAAAATTACCGATTTCCACGGATGCGCTCACCCTTACAAACGTCCCTTCGGCGGATATTGACTTCAATCGAGGGGACGCCATGTTAATAACTACTCCTTTATAACCGCCGTCGTCCGCCAGTATGTTGGAACCTCCGCCGAATACGTAAAAGGGAATGCGGGACTTCCTGCAAAGTTCGGAGCACGCCGCAACTGCGGATACGGATGCCGGAACGTACCATGCGTAACACGGCCCGCCCACCCGGAATGAGGTGTGGTTCCGTAGAGGCTCGGAATATCTAATCCTGCCTTCCAGATCCATTTCGAAATCCAATATCTCCATAGCTACATTTCACCGTATCTTCTGTTCCGGCGATACAAACTCGGCTGATATCTCGTTTATATCCCCTGCGCCTAAAATAAGTACGATATCTTCCCGTTTCACTATTGCGTTCAAGCGTTCAGGCACCCTATCTTTCGCAATGTATTCCACATTTTGCCTACCGCGTCTCTTAATGCCGTCGAAGATAAGAGCCGAACTTACTCCTTCTATCGGTTTTTCGCTCGCGGCATAAATATCGGTCAGTATTAAATGACTGCTGAGGTCAAAAGATCTGACGAAGCCCGGAAGCAAATCCCGCGTTCTCGAATACCTATGAGGTTGAAAAACTACCACCAGCCTCCTGCCAAGTCCTTCGCAGGCTTTGAGGACTGCCTCTATCTCTTTGGGGTGATGTGCGTAATCCTCTATAAGGGTAAAGCCGTTTTTGGTCTCCTTGATCTCGAATCTCCTCTTGGTTCCTTTATAAGAGGCAAAAGAATCCGCCGCAGCGCGTACTGCCGCGCCTGATTCATTGCAAACGGCGATAACCGCTAGGGCATTATATACATTATGGCTGCCCGGCATGGGAAGCTCTACCTCGATCAAGCTTTGTGATTGACGTAAGCGGCATTCAAAGATAACCTTGAGGCCCTCCTGGCGTATTCTGCCAGCCCTCACATCAGCGCCTTGGGCTCTGCCAAAAGAGAGCTTCCTGCCCTTGAAACTCGCCATAAGGCTCCTGAGTGAAGGGTCATCATAGTTAAAAAAGACCGTTCCGCCGGGGCTGGTCCTTTTTACAAACTGTTTATACAACCTCAAAGTCATCCTCAAGTCCTTAAAGTAATCTGTGTGCTCCCTGTCCGCGTTAAGGAGAATCGCAAACTGGGGGCTGTAATTCAGGAACGATCCGTCGCTTTCGTCGGCTTCGAGAATAAAATCCCTTCCTTTGCCGCATAACACGTTAGAACCGAAATTGATGACCTCCCCTCCGACTGCCGCTTCCGGATCTCTGCCTAATTCTCTATATACGTGCGCGAGTAACGCGGTCGTCGTGGTCTTGCCATGGGCTCCGGTTACTGCGATGCAATTCTTCCCCGTCGTAAGCTCTGCCAGGGCCTTGGAACGGTGTTTGAGCGCGATACCTCTTTCCCCGGCAGCTTCGAGTTCGGGGTTATTGCGGGATATCGAACTGGAGTAAACAACTGTCTGGCAATCCGGAACATTTTCTCGGGAATGACCTACAAAACACTTTATTCCTTCTTTTCTCAACAAGCGGATAACCGAACTCTCCCTGATATCGGAACCGGTTACCCTGCTGCCCCTGCTCTTCATTATTCTGGCCACACCGCTCATCCCTATGCCGCCTATTCCCACAAAATGAACCGCCTGCCTTTTCATCTCTCTCCCGCTGTTTTGGCCGTTTCAGCCACGACCTCGGCGAGTCTTGCGCCTGCCCCGATGCCGTAAGGTACCTTCATGTTGCTCACGATTCTCTTTCTGAGGGTCTCTGCCTCGAGTAGCTCCATTAGGTTATCGTAAAAACGCTCTCTTGTCAATTCATTCTCAGGTATTACAAAGCAGGCCTCTTTCCTGTTAAGAAACTCGGCATTTAAAAGCTGATGGTTTCCTGCATATGGATACGGAATTAATATGGATGCCACGCCGGCCGAGGCAAGTTCGCAAATGGATGATGAACCGGCCCTGCTGACAGCTATGTCTGAAGCATTGTAAAGCGCGGCCATATCTTCGGCATAGGCAAATACCTTTGCGGAATAGGCACCCTTTTGGTAAAATGAAACGACCTCTTCAAAATCCTTATATCCGGTTATGTGAATGAACTGGGCCCTCCCCTCGAAGGAGCTGCGATGGACAGATAACATTTCAATGAATGCTTTGTTTATGGTTCTTGCCCCCTGGCTCCCGCCCATTACGAGTATAGTTATCCCCCCCTCATCCAATCTTAGCCTTTTGCGGGCTTCGCGCTTCGGAACACGTTGACAGAAATTCTTCCTTATAGGGTTGCCGGTCAGTATCCATTTATTTTTCCTGCCCGGCCCAAGGCCCGGGAAGGAAAAAGCTACCTTGTCCGCAAAAAGACCCATAATGGCATTTGCCTTGCCCATAACGACATTCTGTTCGTGTATGACCACGGGAATACCCAGGGTCTTTGCCGCGAGAAATGGTCCTAGCGCGACGGAACTGCCAAAACCGGCAAGCACATCGGGCCGGACCCGAGACAGTATCTTAAGCGAATCCATATAGCTTCTGATTACCCCCCAGGCCATACGGACAGGGACAATACGGGTAAATTCCCTTAGCAAATTTGAGGCCCTGCCACTCAGCTCTGCGGCGCAGGGTATAGGAAGAATATAAAAAGTGAATCCTTCTTTTTTAAGGATATCGCGCGGCAGTCCGCAGCGCGATATTAAAAAGGTGATATCTGCAGCTGCCATGCGCTTGTCTCTCAGCGCCTCTGCAAGGGCAATCCCGGGATAGACATGGCCTGCGCTGTCACCGCAGCAAATGACTACCTTCGCAGGCGCACCTTCCTTTTGGCTCTTATTCATTATTTATCTCACCCGTTCCCTGCTTATATTGAAGGCCAAAGCTATAAGCGCCATATGAGCCACAAGCGAGCTTCCTCCGTAGCTTATAAACGGTAGAGGCAGCCCTTTAGTCGGCATAAGAGCGGTGGAGACACCGATATTCAGGATAACCTCGATTGCAAACATGGATGCTATGCCGATCAAAAGCAATCTGGAAAATTCAGAATTCTTTTTACGCGCCATTGAAAAGAGCTTATATATCAAGAAAAAAAAGAGTACCGTAACCAAGGACGTGCCGGCAAATCCCAGTTCTTCGCCCAGGATAGAAAAGAGAAAATCGGTATGGGATTCCGGCAGATAAAAGAGTTTCTGGGTCGAATTGCCTAGACCTACACCAAAAAAACCGCCGCTGCCGAGAGCAATAAAAGACTGTATAATCTGAAAACCGCGTCCGGCAGGGTCTTTCCAGGGGTCTAAAAAAGCAAATATCCTGGCCAGGCGGTAAGGACTTTTCAGTATAGCCATAAAAAGTACGGGGACGGCGGCTGCAAACGTGAAAGAGAGATATCTTATTCGCGTACCGGATGCGAAAAGCAATACAAGCCCAACCAGGGCAAATTCTACCGCCGTCCCAAGGTCCGGCTCCAGCATTACAAACCCGGTGATTGAAACGATAATCAAAAGCGCCGGCACATACGCCTTAAGTGAATTCAATGATGAGACCGAACGCCGGTCGAGAAAATCGGCCATGTATAAAAGAAATACCGGCTTGACGATCTCCGCCGGCTGGAAATTTAAGGGACCCAGCCCTATCCACCTCCTCGCGCCTCCCGCCTCGAGACCTATGCCGGGAACAAAGACTAGTGACAGCATTATTAGCGAGAAGGCAAAAAGAGATCTCGAATGAGGTCTAAGATGACCTACATCAATGATCATAAGCCCCATGCAAGCAAGGAAACCTGCGCCGATTGCAATAAGATGATTATTCAGAAAATGAAAATTATTACCGTAATATTCATAGGCATAGACGGCGCTGGCGCTGTATACCATGACAATGCCTACCGAAAGAAGAGTTATAGTTACGAAAAGAACTGATAGCCTTTCTTCTCTCAGCGCTCTACTCATATGATTATCTCCTAACCAGTTTTCCCGCCTTATCTTTCAGCGGATAGAACGGCCACAGAACGCCTAAATACCTCTCCCCTCTCGGCATAATCGGAGAACATATCAAAACTTGAGCACATGGGCGATAGAAGGACAGTATCCCCTCTCTCGGCTAGCTCCATGGAACGCAAAACTGCCGTCTCAAGAGAAGGAGAATCCTCACACTTAATTCCCGCAGGCGCAAGTGTCCTCCTAATCCGTCCGGCTGCCTCTCCTATCAATATCGCGCCCTTCAGGGATCTTGCGGCCCGAAGTACGGGGGTGAAGTCTACGCCTTTGTCCTTGCCCCCAGCTATAAGTATTACGCGTCGATCGGAAAAACCTTCAAGGCCCCTGAGGGTGCTGACAGCTGTTGTACTTTTAGAGTCGTCTATAAAAGTTACTCCGTCAATTTCCGCTACAAAATTGAATCTGTGCCGCAGCGGCCTGAAATTTCTTATGGGTCTCTCAATCTCTAGGCTGTCGTTTATCAACCGGGCGGCCACCGAAGCAGCCAAGACATTGCTCAGGTTATGGGCTCCTTTAAGAGGTATATCGTCGCAGAAACAGATTTGCTCAATCCGACCCTCAAGATTGAGAAAAAGTTTGCCTCCCCTGGCAAAGGCCCCGGGCACTGTCTTTTCCAGCGAGAAAAAGAGCCTTTTCACGCCTTTGTTAGTCTCTGAGGATTTTACCAGCGTATCGTCTGCATTCAATATCGCTGCATCCGGCCACTTCTGATTTTTGAAGATGGCCTCCTTTGCGCGCACGTAATCTTCGAAGCGGCAATATCTATCCAGATGATCCTGGGATATGTTAAGAAGCACCGCTACCGAAGGCCTGAATGCATTGATTGACTCAAGCTGGAAAGAGCTCACTTCGCTGACTACGGTATCTTCAGCGGATATGTCGTAAATGTCCTCGCATAGAGGCCTGCCTATATTGCCAAGTAGATGGGACCTTATGCCGTTTGAGACGAGGATATGATGCAGAAGCGAAGCGGCAGTGCTTTTGCCGTTGGTTCCGCTAATGGCTACAATGGGAGCGGGACAAAAAAGGTAACCCAGTTCCAACTCGCTTATAACGGGAACGCCGGCCTCCGATGCCCACACCATACAGGGTGACCGCGGATCTACGCCTGGACTTACGACAATCATATCGGAGGAGGTAATAAAATCCTTCGTATGGCCGCCGGTCTCGAAGGCGTCGAGCCTAAGCAACTCAGCTTCTTTTCTCGCGGACGGATCTGGCTCTTTATCCGTTGCCCTGACTACAGCGCCCGCTTTCTTGAGAAGCCTGCATGAAGAGAGGCCGCTTTTACCAAGACCGATCACTGTCACGACCCTGTTTTTTATAGACTTTACCGCCTCTTCTCTCTTTATATCCCTGCCCATTAAGCTTATCTTAGTTTTAGCGTTACCAGCGAAAAGACCGCCAGAATCGCACAGATGATCCAGAACCTGACTGTTATCTTCGACTCGTCATATCCCCTAAGCTGGTAATGATGGTGTATCGGGGCCATTAGAAAAAGTTTTTTGCCTGTTAATTTGAAAGCAATCACCTGAACAATAACGGATAAAGCCTCTATGACAAATACCCCGCCTACAAAAAATAGAAGCATCTCCTTCTTTGTGAGAACCGAAACCATACCTATTGCCCCTCCCAGCGAAAGAGAGCCCGTATCGCCCATAAAAACTGTTGCGGGATGGGAATTAAACCAGAGAAAACCGAGCGCCGAACCCAATATTGCGGAACAGAATACCGTAAGCTCTGAAGCCTGAGGCACGAAGGGAATGGCGAGATAATTGCTGATCTTGAGGTGTCCTGCCACATAACATATGGCTGCGAATGCAGCGGCAATGAAAGCAACGGATCCTACGGCGAGGCCGTCAAGTCCGTCAGTCAGGTTGACCGCATTGCTAGATCCGACTACAACGATGACGACAAAAGGTATGAAGAAGATGCCCATCTCCAGTACTAGCTTTTTAAAAAAAGGGAAATAGAGCCGCGTCGTGGTGGCCTGAGTGGTATAGAGAAAAAGAGCGAGCCCCAGTCCGATCATCAGCTGACCGGCAAATTTGGTCATTGCCCTAAGGCCTTCCTTTTTTCTGTTATAGAGCTTAATGTAGTCGTCTATAAAACCCACTATCGCCAGACACAAGGTTCCCATCACTACAAGCCAGATAAAACTGTTATCAAGCCGCGCCCACAGAAGGGTTGAAGCAAGGATGGAACCGACTATGAGTATGCCGCCCATGGTAGGGGTTCCGCTCTTCAGGCCGTGGTATTTATCCAGTAACGGAGCAAACGGCCTACTCGTATTTTCGCATATGTTTTGCCTTTTTAAGAGCCTTATGATAAAAGGTCCGACTGTAATACACAAAAGGAAGGCGCTTATAGCGGCAAAAGCGGCTCTGAAGGTTATATATTTGAAGACGTTAAACCCGAACCAGATATCCCTTAGGGGATAAAAGATGTGATAAAACATCGAAGTACCTCCTCCATTCTCATCTCACGCGAGCCCTTTAAGAGAATTACGTCCCCCGTATCCGATATATCTTTAAGGAAACTTGATACATCTACCCCCTCGCGGAAAAAGTGCGCTTGCGCCATCCCGTATCTTTTTGCTGCTTTGAAACTCTCTCGCATCGCCTCCCCCACGGCTATGAATACCTCTATGCCGGATGATGCCGCAAGCCTGCCTAAACGTCTGTGGTAATATCGGCAGCTTCTGCCAAGCTCCTTCATATCGGCGCAGACAAGTATCCTCTTGCCTGCCCCGCCGTACGAAGCCAGAGTCCTCAACGCGCTTTCGGCGGAAAGAGGATTGGAATTGTACGTATCGTCTATGACAAGAATGCCGTTGACCCTTCTTGCACACATCCTCCCTTCTACGCCGCCGAAATGTTCGAGAGCTCGGGCAATATCACGTTTTGCTATGCCAAAAAGATACCCCGTACATATGGCTGCAAGGGCATTGTAAATACTGTGGTATGGAAGCGTTTTCAGCCTGTATCTTCCACCCTTTACGGTAAAGCTCCAGCCAACGGCTTCCTTCACTATGCCCTCGGCTCTGAAATCGGCTTCATTAACTATACCGATTGTGTAGGTATGCCTCCCGCCTTTCCTTAAACGTCTCATGTATCTGTCGTCGCTGTTCAATATGGCCGTATCCCAGCGCCCGAGATGACGGAGCAATTCGGTCTTGGCCCTAAAGACATCCTCAAGCGTTCCGATATATTCAAGGTGAGAGGGTCCGATATTGGTCAGTATGCCGATATTCGGTTTCGAGATATCGGCAAGCCTCATTATTTCGCCTCTTCTACTGGCCCCCAATTCGAGAACCAGCGAATCGTAGTTTGAATTGAGATTGAAGAGGGTGCGGGGAACGCCAATGAGATTGTTTTGGGTGCCCTTATTCTTGAGGGGTCTCCAACCGTTTCCGAGAACGCCGGCTATCATCTCTTTTGTGGTAGTCTTTCCCGTAGAGCCGGTAATTGCCACAACGGGTATATCGAAAGACGCCCTGTAGAATTGCGCCAGGTCGCCTAGGGCAATGAGAGTATCCCCTACCTTTACAATGCCGCGGTTTCGTCCTTCTCCCGTAGTGAAACTGCGGAAGGAGCCTTTCCCTCTGTGCGACACTATGCAGCCGGCGCCTTTTGATAAAGCTTCAGGAATAAAGTCGTGACCGTCATATCTCTTGCCCTCGATGGCCACAAAGAGCTCGCCTTTCCTGAGAGACCTCGTATCGGTCGAGACGCCTTTTACCTCCGCAAAAGCATATCCTTGACTCAGGCGACCTCCCGTAGCCTTCGCTATATCGCCCAGACTTATTCTCACGCACCAACCTCCGTATCGAGATCTTATTTTGCTTCAGAGACAACGCTACCCATTATATCGATAACGGCTTCCCTGTCGCTGAACGGAATCACGCGATTCCCGATGATTTGATATTCCTCATGACCTTTGCCAGCTATAACTACGGCGTCCCCTTTCTTTCTTCCCGAAAGGGCAAACCTTATGGCCTGGCTCCTGTCATCTATCCTGCGATATGATTTAACGGCCGGAGTGAATCCTTTTTCTATATCCGCCATTATGGCATCTGGGTCTTCGCTTCGCGGATTGTCGTTGGTCAGAATAATCATATCGGCCAGTTCTGAAGCCACCTTTGCCATTAAAGGCCTCTTCAGTCTATCCCTGTCTCCGCCGCATCCAAAAACAAGTGCGATATCCCCTTTTGTAACATTTCTTACGGTCTTAAGCAACTGATATAAGGCATCGTGAGTATGCGCGTAATCTATGAAGATGGAAAAATTCTGACCGCAATCCACGGCTTCCATCCGTCCGGGGGCTCCCGAAAATCCTTCAAGCGCATTTCTAATACTGTCGATATCGATGCCTTCGCGCATAGAAACCGCGCATGCCGCCATGGCATTATACACATTGTGCAGACCCACTAGGGCAAGATGAAAACGCATAGGGCCTTTTGGCGTATCCAACAGGATTTCTGAACCGTTTATATCTTCCTTGACGCGGTTCGCCTTAATATCGAGGTTACCATTAAAACCGTAGGTGAGCACCTGCGCAACGGTGGAAGATCGGAAGCTTTTATAGGATTTATCATCCGCATTCAAACATGCCACGCTCCCCTTTGACAGCCTTTTAAAAAGCATCTGCTTGGAATCCGCGTAATCCTTCATGGTGCGATGGTAATCCAGGTGATCTCCGGTTATGTTAGTAAGAACTGCTGTCTTGAAATCCACGCCCCATACGCGGGACTGTTTCAGCGCATGGCTTGAGACCTCCAAAACTACGTACTTCTCCCCTGCCTCTTTTGCGCTCGAAAGGAGCGAATGGAGTTTTACCGCATCCGGCGTCGTCATGCCGGCCCTTTCGGAGACTCCCCCTGTCACATATTCAACGCTTCCTATCAAAGAGGCCTTCAGGCCCGACTGATTCAGGATATGGCGTATCATGTATGAAGATGTCGTCTTGCCGTTGGTTCCGGTAATACCTATGATATCTAGTGACCGCGAGGGGGAACCGTAAAATCTCGAAGCCGCTACCGCAAGGGTCTTCCTGGGGTCTTCTGCGAGCAGGAAAGGAGCTGATGTTAAACTGCGCGGGCAAGCTTCGGCCAGAATTGCCACCGCGCCGTTCCGTAAAGCCTCTGACGCATAAAGAGCCCTGTCGCCCTTACATCCTTTAAGAGCGGCAAATATAAACCCATCTTTGACGGATCGCGAATCATGGGTTATCCCCCTTACCAAAACGCCTTTATCGACATTCAGTGTCTTGACTTTCTGGTCCGCTAATAGCTCACCCAATGATCTCATGACATTATCCAAAATATCTCCGGCAGCCCGATGCATACTGTCTTAGGATCGGTCGGGGGTTATCCCCAAATAACGCAAACCCTCATCAACTATTTCCGAAAAGACCGGAGCGGCAACCGTACCCCCATAATACTGGAGATGGGGCTCTATGACCACCACTGAAACCGCTATGCGGGGTTCATGCGCGGGGGCAAAACCGATAAATACTGAATTATATTTCTTGTGCGAATAGGTACCGTCGTCCTCCAGCCTTTGGCCTGTGCCGGTCTTGCCTGCCGTGATATAGTTCTCGCATCCGGCCCTTTTGCCCGTGCCTTCCTCAACTACCCGGACAAGGATATCCTTAAGCGCGGAGGCAGTGCTTTTTGATATAACCCTTCTAACCATTCTTGGCTTTACCTCTCTTATGGTGGCTCCCGCTGCATCCGTTATCCTCTTTAGCAGGTGAGGACGCATACGCATGCCGCCATTGGCTATGCAGGATACAGCCTGAGCGAGCTGAACGGCCGTAACCGCTATCTCCTGGCCTATAGGAATGGCGGCAATAGACCCTCCGGTCCAATCGCTCGGGTCGTGGACAATGCCTCCAACCTCGCCGGGCAGATCGATGCCGGTTACTTCTCCAAAACCGAAACTGTCGATATAGGAAGACAACCTTTCCGGCCCCAGAGCCTGGGCTATCTTTACCGTTCCGATGTTACTGGATTTTTCTATTACCTGACAAAAATCGAGATCCTTGTATGGCTTATGATCGTGCAGGATCCTGCCGCCGATACGGTACTCCCCGTCTTCACAATGAAAGATATCACCGATTTTGAAAACCCTATCCTCGAGCGCCGCGGCGGCCGTCACTATCTTGAAAGATGAACCCGGTTCGAATACGTCGGTCAGCGCCCTGTTCCGTCTTGCCCCGGCGCCGGCCTGAGATATATTGTTGGGGTCGAATGCAGGATAATTACACAAAGCCAGAATCTCGCCGTTGTCAGGTTTCATAACAACTATGCTGACGCTTCTGGGATTGTGCTTGCGAACGGCCTTGGCAAGTGCCTGTTCCGCTATATGCTGTATCGTCTCATCCAGCGTCAATACGAGATTAAGGCCGTCTTTAGGGGGCGTAAAGCCGTCCGGAGGTGAATCTACCTGCCGTCTCTTTGCGTCTACCAGAATGATCCTCTGCCCCTGATAACCTTTCAGCTCATCGTCATAATATCTTTCGATGCCTTCGAGACCGCAATTGTCGATGTCGACAAAACCCAGTATATGAGCCCCCAATGACCCTGATGGATAGCACCTTTCGTTCTCGAGAAGGAAACCCACGCCTTTAAACCCGGCAGACCTTACGGCCTCCGCGGACTCATCGTCAACCTTACGAAGAATCCACCTGAACATGCCATCGCCCGAGACGGCGCTCTTCACGGTTCCGTAGTCCAGTTCCAATATCGAAGCAAGCCGCTCGGAAACGGCCTCGGCATTCTCGATTGCCCGCGGTATTGCGTATATCGAGTATCGCGGTACGTTGACGGCAAGTTCCCTGCCGGTGCAATCAAATATGAGCCCTCTCGCCGCCGGAAGCTTGATAAGGGCCTTCTTGCCTTCATCGGCAATAACTCTGAACTTCTCATGTTGTCTTATCTGGATATCGAAAAGTCTACAAATTAAAACGAGAAATAACAGAGTGAAAAGCAACAGGATAAGGCGGTAACGCGCCCTATTCGGCCTCTTATATCTGTATCTTTTAGGATCTTTCATTTTTGTTACGGAAAGAAATTATCGGGTCCCAGCAAAGTTCACTCTTTACGGCTTTAAGGCGGGCGCCTGATATGTCCGACCGGGACAAACGGCACAGAAATCGGTTAGGCGGAGGATATGATATGGTCTCTATCTACGGCTGTATGCTAGCTTTGCTTCTGCCTCGGGCGTTCTAAAATTCGCCACCTTTTCAAATAAGGCACTCTTCGTCCTGCCGGTGCTTGCAACATAGTATGGGGATCGACCGCTTCTTCTGGAAACCACCGCCCACTGCCTTGGAATTACGTATTTGACTCCGTGCGATTTCAGCTTCTCCTCAAGGACCCGTGGTGACTCCAACGCGGTTACATTATACATCAACTTTCTGTTGCGGTCAAGAAGTCGACATAACTGCCGTTCATATTTTTTAATAGAGTAATTTGACTCTATTATCATATAATTTTGGTGCACATAGAGTAAAGCTATCGAAGTCAATAAAACGGTCCTCAGTGCGAAATTCCGTACTTTCATTTTGCCCCCTATTGCATCCGGGATTCCAAATCCGTCACATGCGCTGGCAAACCCTCATCTTTGCGCTTCTTGAGCGCGGATTCTCTTTTATCTCACCCCAAGAAGGCACCACAGGCTTCTTCGTTATGATACTTGCCAGCCCATCTTTCGCAAATCTCCTATAAAGGTTTTTGACAATACGGTCTTCACTCGATTGAAAAGATATTACGCATAATCTCCCGCCGCTTGCAAGCGCTCTGATCGCCTTCTCCAGGCCCTCTTTAAGGCTCTCCGGTTCTTCGTTTACGGCCATACGCAGCGCCATAAAAACCTTTGTTGCCGGATGTATTCTCCTGCCGTACCCTAACCTTGCCGGCAGCGCTCTCCTTACGATTTCGGCCAGATCCCGCGTAGCCGTGATCTTTCTCTTTTTGCGCCTTTCTACTATTGATTTTGCGATTCTGGCGGCAAACCGCTGATCGCCGTATTCCCTGAAAAGATTAGTAAGCTCGTCTTTTCTCCACCGATTGATTATTTTAGATGCCGTAATATCCGTGTCGGAATCTATCCTCATGTCGAGAGGGCCGTCGCCCCTTATGCTAAAACCTCTCTTTGGATCATCCAACTGCAAACTTGAGAGCCCCAGGTCCATCACCGCTGCGTCTATTGATTCTATCTTTAAATTCCCGAGAACCCCGTCCAGATCCCTGAAATTTGCGTGAATGAGACGGAAATTCGAATACGAATGGTTCAATTTTAAACGCACCCTCGCCACCGTTTCGCGGTCCGCATCTATGCCTATAAGCAATCCCTCGCCGTCCAGCCTCTTTAGGATTTCCTGAAAATGGCCTCCGCCCCCCAGGGTGCAATCAACTACCACCATGCCTTTTTTCGGATTTAAATAAAAAAGAAGCTCTTTCGATAATACCGGAATATGCACTTAAGGCCCTTTCTGCCTTTTTGTCTCGGAGGTCATCTCCTCTCTATTCTGTCAATAGCGTAACTTCGCCAGGTATAGCGCGTTATGCCCATCTGGTCGGGATCTTTATTTAAAGCACGGAGCCTCTTAAGCCTTTCTATCAGACATGTAAGGTCGAGTATTTCATCGTCATTTATTCTGTTTTCCACGGCGGAATGCCTGGTGACCATTTGGACCACCTCCCCTTTCCTCTCTATTTATCCCATATGATGTCTTCCGATAACCTTTCGAAAGAACCCTTTTCGGTATCGTAGAACTCTTTCCATCTCGCGGCATCCCATATCTCTATCCTATCGGATACGCCTATTATCATTACGTCCTTCTTTATGCCGGCGAAATCCTTGAGATATCGCGGCAATAATATCCTCCCCTGCCTGTCGCACTCCACCTCCTGGGCTCCGGCGAAGAAGAGCCGGTTGAACTTTCTCGCCTGAGCTTTGGTAAAGGAGAGCGATTTGAACTTTGCTGCTTGGGACTTCCACTCCTCCTCAGTAAATAGGAACAGGCAATTATCCAGGCCGCGCGTTACATAGAAACGCTCAACGAAATTGGCCTTAGCAACCTCGCGGAATTTGGAAGGAAGAATAACCCTTCCTTTTTTGTCAAGAGAATGCTCGTATTCTCCGTAAAACATCTACCACTTTCCTCCACTTTGAACCACTCTACTGCAAGTATACACCACTGACATCTTGTTGTCAAGCCCTTCCGAAACTTTATAAACTAAATTTAATATATTGAAAATAAAGAGGATAGACAAATACTACAGGTAGGTATAAAGAACCTTGGAGTGTCCATATATAGTAGTGGTATGGTGCAGTTCTTGTGTGGATTTTGAATAACTAATGAAGGGCTTTTATCTTTTCAATGACGGCATTGATATCATCCACGAGAGGTTTCAGCCTATCTTCGGATCGAACCCTGATACGGCATAATCTGTCGGAAGTCACGGCCTTTCTCAATTCCGATTCAATCCTTTCGATGGGGCCTACGAGATTTCTTGCGATGATGCGGCCTATTATAAAGAGTAAAAGAAATACGATCGGTAAGGATATGAAAATTACGAGATTGACCTTATCGACCACGGGTAAAAGATGAAATGCAATGACCTCGGGTATTCCGAGCTGCTCGGCCATGAGATTGAAGATTATATAATAGAGGCAACCGCCCAATATGAGAGTAGGCAGAATCATTGACCATGCTATCAGCCGTAAATAATGCCTTTCCAGGGCGTTGTGGATGAAAAGAAAATTTCTCATGAAATACCTCCGTCTGTTTTGAAGTACACGTTACGCGTATTTTCTACGCCGATTTATATGCCCCCCAGGCTTATCTTTTGTAATATATCTTTATCTCGTCAAAGAAGGCTTCGGAGTATGTGCCTGTACTGTCTGAATCCGTCATGAAGGCTATGGCCCCGACATCGAGTTTTGGCTCTTTGCCAAAGGCCTCTAGATAATCCTCGTATATATTCCGCTCCTCTGAGGCCCATAAGCCGTCTTCGCTATACCCCTGTTCCGCTACTACTATTTTTATATTGCGGGTGTAGGGCGAATCCGATATGGTCCCGGGCGAGATATCCCTGCTCCATATATATTCCAACACCTTGGAATTGGCGAAAAAAATGGCGGGAAATATCACATACATCCGAGCGCCGAAATCGTCCTCTTTTCTCTTCGATATGTCATCGCCTGACGCCTTCTCCGGAAAATGCCTGATCTTCCATTTCCATGATAAGATAGGTTCGCGGCGTATATCCAGCTTTATCTTATGATAAAGGGATGAACAGGCGGCGTTGCTTACGGCCCTGACGTAAGATTCGCCCCCGTCCGAGGCCAGCATATAATTTACGCTTTTATGAAGCACTTTCTCCTCCCACTCGGAAAGACTGTCGGAGGTTTCAAACGAAAAATGCCTGATTATCTCAAAATCTTCGCTAACTTTGGGCCGCTCTTTAAGATACCGATTAAAGGCATAGATGGACAAGGAAAGGACGGATATGGTTAGAAATGCGAAGGCGGCAAGCCATTTTTTACGGAAGTCTCCGAAACTCACGCTATCCCCTTTAAGGAGGTTTTGCTAGACTCTATCCTTGCACAGGCGGGATGCATTATACCTGCCGCGGGCAAAGAGGGTTTTATAGCTTGACAGTAACTTAAGATCATCGGAGGCTGCCGCAAAGGCCATGGCACTTGTTCTTGAGTGGCTCATGCTGATTTCGACGGAAATATCCTTGATGTACTTCTTTCTTCCGAACGGACCCAGTAAACGGACACCCGGTCTTCCGGACCTGCCGTTTGCGATTTCCACGCTTCGGTAGGAGGGTTTAACCCCTATGAAATTCAGTGCTTTTATAATGGCCTCTTTGGCGGCAAATCGGGCGGTAAAACTGGGGTAAGGGTCCCTTTTGGAAATACAGTAAGATATCTCCCGGGACGTAAAGATTCTTCGGTAAAATCTTTTGTTCCCCTTGAACGGAAGTCTCCTAAATCTCTCTATATCTTCGCAGTCAACGCCAAGTCTGAGCATATAAAAACTGCCGTTAAAAAGGGCTTGGACATGCGGATCTATAAGCCGGGTTCTGTGAACGGCTCTATGCCGCCGGTAACCATTCCTCTGGCCGCGCCATTGCTGGCACGATCTATAGCGACCTTACCCATTCCGACACCGTCATTTGCGGTAGAAGAAGAGCGGCTTCTGGTTCGGAATCTATTTGGTCTTGCTCCGCGTAGAGATTGCCGCGTTTCACCCTTCTCCAATAACCGAGAGAAGACTCGTCTCTGTGGCTCTGCACCCGAAAATACATACTGCGGTGTGCGCCCGAATATCTCTTAGGATATCGGACTATCCTCCCCTTGCGGGGGGCGGGTATTACCCGCTACGCTGCTCTTGGGAGCCCGGACTTTCCTCCCGGCGCTTAAAGCGCCGAGCGGTTACCCGATCCGCTTGTTCAAGCCCGATAAGTTTATGGCCTTATTGGCCAGTTTATCGGCTTCCTTATTGTTCTGCCTGTCAATCCTTGTAACGCGAACTTCCCGGAAGGTGTTTATCAGCTCCGATGCCCTTGCAAAGAGTGGCTTAATGCCGGGGCTCTTGACTCTGAATTCCCCTTTTATCTGACGAGCCAAAAGTTCGCTGTCGACGTAGATATCAACCTTTTCGAAACCCAGTTTCAACGCCTCTCTTAAACCGAGAATCAAGGCATTATATTCGGCAATATTATTCGTCGCCGTTCCTATATATTCGTAAAGGTCCCTTATGCTTTCGCCGTCCACTTTAAGCACCGCGCCCGCTCCCGCCGGTCCAGGGTTGCCTCTGGCAGCGCCGTCCGCGTATATTGATACCTTCTTTTCTTTCATCTTAACCTGGCAGTGAAAGTGGTTTAATCCTCTGCGTAAAGAATCCTAGAGCATTTCTCGCAATATATGATGCGGTCTCTTTTCTTTATTTCATTGATGACCTGCGGCGGCACGTTCATAAAGCACCCCCCGCAATTTTCGCCAACTACGGGGACTATCGCAAGCCCTTCGCGCCCCTTGAGAATACGCTCATATTCGATCAGTACCTTTTTATCGACCGCGGCGACCATTGAACCCCTCTTCTCTTTAAGTTGTTTAACGCGCTCCTCAATGGCTTCCTTCTCCTCCTCAAGGCTGGCCTTCTTCTGGTCTATCTTCGCCTTATGGTCCTTAAAGCTATTCTTCTCTCCCTCCGTGTTCTTTTCTATCTTCTCGATATCGTCCATCAGATTGAGGATATCCTCCTCCAAAACCGAACCGTCCGCCTTAAGAGTTCCGATTTCTTTCTCCATGGCGGTGTACTCCGCGTTTGTCTTCACCTGATAAAGCTGAGTCTCCAGCTTCTTGATATTGGTTTCTTTGCTCTCCAGATCTATCTCTTTCTCTTTGCGCGCCAGTTTAAGCTTCTTCAGCTCCTCTTCGCAAGCCCTAATGTTTCCCTGGGATCTCTCGAGTTCGGTATCCAAAAGCTTAACCTTTTCGGGGATAAGGGCTATCTCTTTCTCGAGATCGTAGATCTCCTTATCTATCTTCTGAAGCTCTATTAGTCTGTCAAGCGTATCTTTTATTGCCATAACCAGTGGCGTAATCTGCCCCTATTTTCGATTCTCTGCCTTTTGGGACACTTCTCATTGACTAAAAACAGTATCGGGAAGAGAAGCGTCCCATTCCTCCTTCGGAGGAAACTGGTGGGCGGTATAGGACTCGCCTACTACGGCTCAACGGAGCTCGCCTGCGTAGGCTCACCTCGCTCGCTGGCGGCTGGTCTTCGACTTACCGCCTTTTCCTCCCATAAGGTCGGCGCTCAATCGTTTCTCGTCCAGCGTGCCCACTACATTATGGAACACGTCTTTCTATCTTCTATGCGCTGCTTTTTTGCCCTATTCCTACGTCGCTCGAATACGCAAGTCTTCGAGCGAAGTAAAATGGTGGGCGGTATAGGACTCGAACCTATGACCTTGTGCATGTGAGGCACACGCTCTAACCAGCTGAGCTAACCGCCCCCTTAGAATTACCATGCTGCTTATTCCGCTGAGTAAAGAGACGATCTTCGCATCGCCTTCTTTCTGCAACTTGCAAATTTCGTTAGAATGATACACCTTCAGCTAAATAGTATGGTGGGCCCGCCTGGACTTGAACCAGGAACCCTCTGATTATGAGTCAGATGCTCTAACCAATTGAGCTACGAGCCCCTGCTTGCGCCAAAAGAAAATTACTCCATGAAAGGCGACATTATACCTTACTTCGTAGATGATTTCAAGGTTCTTTTTGAATCGGTGTATCATTCTCCCATTCCGAGAGTCAGAAAATTTTTCAGTCTCCTGCTGCGAGTGGGATGTCTAAGTTTTCTAAGCGCCTTTGCCTCTATTTGCCTAACCCTTTCCCTCGTTACCTGAAAAATTGAGCCTACTTCCTCAAGTGTCCTGGGATAACCGTCTCCTATTCCGAACCTAAGGCGTAGCACCTTCTTCTCCCTTTCGGTCAGGGTGGAAAGGACATCCCCCATCTGCTCCTTTAGCATTGTATACGCCGTGGCGCTTGCCGGGGATACCGCCGCCTTATCCTCTATAAAATCCCCGAATTTTGTGTCGCCTTCATCGCCTATGGGTGTCTGCAAGGATATAGGTTCCTGCGCGATCTTAAGGATGCCCCGCACCTTTTCTATGGGCATTCTCATCTCGCCGGCTATCTCCTCCGGGGTCGGTTCTTTGCCGGTCTCCTGAACAAGATGCCTTGAGACGCGTATAAGCTTGTTTATCGTTTCGGTCATATGAACCGGTATCCTTATGGTTCTTGACTGATCCGCGATGGATCTCGTTATAGCCTGCCTAATCCACCAGGTTGCATATGTGCTGAATTTATATCCTCTTTTATATTCGAATTTGTCAACTGCTTTCATCAGACCTATATTGCCCTCCTGGATAAGATCCAGAAACGACAGGCCTCTGTTGGTGTACTTTTTTGCTATACTCACCACCAATCTGAGGTTAGCAGCCACAAGCGTCTTCTTCGCCTTATTGAAACGCGCTTCCCTGACATTGATATCCCTTATCTTATCTTTCAATATATTATACTTGAGGCCGATCTCCTTTTCTATTAGCCTCCTCTTCTTCTTCAGTCTTCTTATCTCCCGCGCCCTGGCTGCCCCCGATTTGGAGGTACGTTTTGGCATCTTATCCTTACGGCTTATCTCCCTGACCGCTCTATCAAGCTGGCTGTAGGAAACCCTTATCTTCTTGGCTATCTCCTCGACCACAGAACCGACCAGCTTAAGCAATAAGATCGTCGATAGAATGGACTCGCATCTCTTTGTGCTCTTGAGCCTATTGGCTATCTTTATTATGCGTCGCATAATATTCCCGCGGCGCATCTTTATATCCACGTTCATCACGTCCTCTACATTGACTTTATCCTCTCTGATGTTTTTTATAAGTTCCAGGACTTCGGTCTTGGCTATGTTCGTGTCGAGGACACTCTTGCGGAATTCTTCCTCGGTCAGCTCTATTTCCTTGGCAAGTCTTATCTCCTCTTCTCTGGTCAGGAGGGGGATCTGCCCCATCTGCCTCAGATACATGCGGACAGGATCCTCCATATGAGGCATACGCCCTATTTCGGCGGCCTCCCGTCTTTCGGTTTCGACCTTTTCGGTTACTGTGCCGCTGCCGCCGGTCTCCAGATCGCTCTCCTTATCGACGATTTTGATATTCTCGCCGTCGAGTCTGTCGAAAACGCCGTCGAGGGCTTCGGAAGAAACGACCTCCTTCGGCAGCATGTCGTTTATCTCATCGTAGGTGAGGTGCCCCTTCTCCTTGCCCATATCTATGATGCGCTTTATGCCCGCTTCCACGCTTTTTTTATTGACGGCGGCACGACGAGGCTTCTTACCCTTCTTTGCCGCTTGAGAAAAAGTTTTTTTCGGCTTTGCCCGGGTCCTTCCGGCTCTTCTGTTGCTCCTAAGCTTGGCTTTCCGGAGGAGCTTCTGCCGAGCGGCGAATCTGTTGCTGTTAGTCTTTTTTTTGGTCTTTTTTTTCTTCTTAAGCGCCACTATTATAGCCTTTCCCGTTTAACGTTTCACTGTAATCCCATACAGTTCTGATTAAGAGACGCCGAATCCTTTACAAGTTTGTTATAGGTGGCTAAAAGTTCCGAGAGCTTACTGTCCTCTCTGCGGCTCTGTGCCTCTTTGATTAGCCCCTGAAGCTCCGCCTTTCTTTTGTCCAGATTATTTCTCTTAATCCAAAGAAGGCAATCCGTAAGATTCTTCATCTTGTCCTTGGATACATATTGCATCGAGCCTATCTCGGCAATGGCGGAGTCAACGCCTTCGTCTTTTAAATGCGTCATTATGAAATTAAAGGAGACCGGCGCGCCTTTCTCGTGGCGAATGAATATAGCCTCCGCTATTTTTCTTGTAGTATTGTTGGAAAATTCCTGGCAGGATAACGTTTTCCTTACCCGCGCTATAAGAGCGCTGTCCTCGAGCATAAGCGACAATATGATCTTTTCAGCCGTACAGGCGCGGTCCGAATTGGGGCGACCGAGAGAAGTCTCCGGTCGGCTATAAGAACCCTTAAATGCCTTTGATTTGGCAAGTTCGGTAATAAGGCTGGACTCGCTGAGCTTTAATGAGTCCGCCAGGCGTCTGGTGTATTCGGATTTTAGCATCTCATTACCGAACATGGATATCATAGCCAGCATCTCACCGGCTATTTTTACTTTAGAATGCGGATCGGAAGGGTCGTATTGACGTTTTAAAGACCTAAGCCTGTATTCGAAAATACCCGTCGGCTTAGCTATTAACCGGTCTAGGTCCCCTCCGTCTCTTTCGCGGACGTAACTATCAGGATCATGGCCTTCGGGGAGTTCTACTATGCCTATCCGCATATCCTCGGCAAGCAGAGCCTCAAGCCCCCTGACAGTGGCGGATTGCCCTGCCTTGTCCGCGTCATAAATGAGAATAACGTTGTTTGTGAATCTCTTAATGAGCCTGACCTGTTCTGTAGTCAGCGCCGTTCCGCAGGAAGCCATTATGTTCCTTACGCCAGCCTGGAATGCTACTATGACGTCCATGTATCCTTCCACTATAACGGCACTGTCCTTTTCGGCTAATTGATCCCTAGCCAGATCGAAAGCATATAGGATAGCGCTCTTACTGTATATCGCGGTCTCTGGAGAATTCATATATTTGGGCAGAGAATCATCAATGACCCGTCCCCCGAAAGCAACTACTCTGCCTCTTTTGTCGGATATGGGATAGATAACCCGCGATCTGAACCTGTCATAGAAACCGTCGCGGCCCTCTCTCGGCAAACACAGGCCGGATTTCGCTATCAATTCCTCGCTGAAGCCTTTTTCTTTCAGGTACCCAAAAAGGTTCTCCCAGCCGCGCGGCGCAAAACCCAACTTGAACGTCCCTATGGACTGATTCCCGATGCCTCTCTTAGCCAAATATGCCCTTGCCTGCTCGCCCTGTCTTGACATCAATGAATTTCTGAAGAAGGCCGTAGCATGCTCGTGCAGCCTGCGCAATTCCGTGGTAATATCGCTACGAAGCTTACCGTTGCCCCGGCTATCAGGTATGGTTACCCCGGCCTTCTTCGCGAGCATCCGGACGGCCTCAACGAATTCCACTTTCTCGTATTTCATGATAAAGCCGAAGGCATTGCCACCCGCACCGCATCCGAAACAGTGATATATGCCTTTATCCGGATTTACTACAAACGAGGGCGTCTTTTCATGATGAAACGGACATAATGCCTTGAAATTGCGCCCCGCTTTCTTAAGGGGTATATAGCTGGAGATCACCTCCACTATATCGCATCTGGTAAGTATCTCATCCAAAACGGTCTCGGGAATCATCTTAATCCCTTCTTCATCTTCTCTGCACCCTTTTAAAGCCCGAACAGCCCACCGCTTCTATATCTCCCTTCTTCAGGAGTTCATCCAGAAAGAGATTCAGCCCCAGAGTATCGCTGGAGATATGTCCGGCCACGATCATGTTGATATGCTCTTTGCGGGCGCTCTGAAAATGCTTCTCGCTGAAATGCATTCCTATGATAGTGCCGACGCCTGCCTGCGACAACCTGGGAAATACCCTGCGTGAGCCTTCGGTGCCGCCCGTCATGTCCACCATTATCCTGCCCGCCTTATTTTTCCTTTTCCCCGCCAGAATGAAGGGACCGGCGCTATTCGAAATAGCCGTCCTGTATTCGGGTATCCCTTCAAGTATGTCTATCACATCTCCGATGGTGCCCGGCTTCTTTTTCTCCATAAGGCCGGTAAGAAAAGAATATACATGGTTATCGGCCGGTGTATGGACGCACATGTAAGGAATTCCCAGAAGCTTAGCGGCATCAACCGATCTTCCGTGGTTGACCGCGGCTATGCTTCTTGCCACCTCTTCTATGCGCTCATTCAGCATGTCTTCCCCCGCGTCGTGCTTCATTCCGAACTTCTCCTGTATGTCGAGCTGCATGCCCATTACCCTGTAAAAACCCGCCAGGGCCCTTCCTTCGGGATGGTGAGCCATTACCAAGTCTACGCCCATGCCATTGCGATTCAGTCGATCCGCAAGCAGCAGTTCCTGGACCTCCATATCGATACCCACCATTATCTTATTCACCTCGAGATCTTCCTCGCCGTTTAGAATCCTCGTATCGTCATAAGGGTGCCTTAACCGCTCTTTATCGAAACCATTCTTTTCCGCTTTGGTTAGTTTATTATATTCCTTGCGGACAGCCGCTAATGCCTTTTTTATGGCCGCCTTTGAGCGCGGGTCTTTTGCAATCCCTTTTTTTATTGCCGTTTCATAGATCTCGCCGAGTCTCAATTTTCCTCCTTTTCTCCTTTATGTGTAATTTAATTTCTGCTCCGCCTATTCCTCAAGAAATCTCTCTATTCTCTCTTTCCTCTTGATTCTGATCTTTTCGAACTTAACGGGTCTCACGGCCTCAAGCAGCTGTTCGAATTTACCGCTTTGTTTCTCGCTGAATAGCGCCATACTCTTTTTGTAAAGAGATATACCGGCCGTAACAAAAAAACGCCCGGATGCAGACCTTTCGTTCACTGAGTCCGAAACATAAGAAAAGGGGACCAAAAGTATCATGTATACAACAAGTATGCAGATTATAAATGCCCTGAAGAACCCTACTATAATACCGCCAGTACTGTTGATTCCCTGCAAGATATCTATCTTAACGACCTTAAGAAGCACTGTGTATAGTCTCATGAAAGAAAAATAAAGCACCAGTACGATGAGAAGGCATCCCGTTAGATATGATGCGGAAATAGGTATTTTTGCATATGTGTTCAGGAAATGAGCCAGAGGGTACGACAAACTGACACTTATGATGACTATAAAATAGAGGCCCACCAAATAAAAAAGCTCGCCGAATAATCCTCTCTGCGAACCTACGTACAAGCTACTCAAGAAGATAAAAAAGACCAGAAAGTCTACCCAATTCAGTTGAGTAATCCACTCCAAGGGAAGCTATCCTCTCTAATATTGCCGTATAATTCAATTTTATAGACGCATTGCGGGGCACATCGCCCCATGGCGGGTATCAAAGTATATCATAATATATCTTTTAAGTCAAGATTAGCCTATTGAATCCATAAACGGTCTCGGCAAGTACTCCGTCACCCGATAGGCCCTTTATTTTTACAGGCACCATTCTAGATATAAGCAAATCTGGGCCGTCTACATACGCTTTTACATATCTGTCCAGGTAACCTTGCAACAATCCGGTTGCCGGATCCCTGATGCCCTCTACAAGCATTTTATTCTCCGAAGAAAAAAGACTTCGTCTATAATCCAAGGCCGCCCGCCGAGCCGTCTCTAGAAGCCGATTCATCCTCTCTTTGATAACCCCGGGCGGAGGGGGTTCCCCCATCTTAGAGGCGCGGGTATACTCTCTCTTGCTGTAAGGAAAGATATGAGCCTTAGCCGGAGATATCTCTTTTAATACCCGTTCTGTATTAAGAAATTCTTCTTCGGTCTCACCTGGAAACCCGGCTATAATATCCGTTGTCACGGATACGCCCCTTATGCGGTCCTTTACCCTTCCGACAAGCTCCGTGAATTCCTGCCCCGCATAAGGCCTGTTCATCAAAGAAAGCACCCGGTCGTCACCGCTCTGAAGCGGAATATGGAGATGATCGCATATCCTTTCTGATGAAGCAATCATATCGATCAATTCGGAGGTAATATACCAGGGTTCTATGGAACTCAATCTTATTCTGAAATCCCCGCGAATGGCGACGATGCGGCTTAGCAAGCTCTCTATCTTCACATCTGGAGCCAGGTCTCGCCCCCAGCTGCCGAGACATATCCCCGTAAGAACGATCTCGCGGAATCCGTTTCCCGTAAGCCGTTCTATTTCATTGATCACGGAGTCGGCATCCCTGCTTCTGGATCTCCCTCTCGCAAACGGTATCTTGCAATACGAGCAGAAATTATTGCAGCCGTCCTGGACCTTAACGAACGCCTTCGTCCTGCCGGAAAAACCGTTTATGCGAAGACCGAGAATCCCTCCTTCCTCTCCGGGCGGCCGCGGCGGCGCGTCCTTATCCAGGATATCGATAATCCTGTCTTTGTCACGGTTATTTACAGCGGCCACCACCCCCGGCATCCTCAAGAGCGATTCCTCGTTATCGAGAACATAACAGCCGGTAACCGCAATTCTGGCCCGGGGAGCTCTTCTGTGAGCGGCGCGTATCAATCTGCGGGATTCCTTATCGGTCTTTTTCGTTACCGTGCAGGTATTGATTATGTAGAGATCGGCCCGGGAAGAAAAGGGCACCTCCGTATATCCTGCATCCATAAATATCTCTCTTATGGCCTGCGTCTCGTACTGGTTTACCTTGCACCCAAGTGTGTAAAAAGCGCAACTCTTCATAGACTCGCCTCTTTAAATCCATTACCGCATGCAGAGTGATCGGATGAGAGATATCGCCATTATTGCAGCCGTCTCGGATCTCAAGACGGTTTGCCCCAAAGACACGGGCAAGATACCCCTTTTCGCCCCCGCCGTTATCTCAGCGGCCGTAAAACCCCCCTCGGGACCTATAATTACGGAATAACCATCCTCGCAAGCGGCCGCTTCAAGCGCATCCTGGATAATTCTGGTGCGGGGATCGAGACAGGGCATAATAGCCCTTCCACTAAAAGTGCCGCTTTTTAAAATATCCTCAAATCGCATTATCTCCTCAACTCCTGGTATATCGGTCCTGCCGCACTGCTTGGCCGCTTCCACCGAAATCCGGCGCCACCTTTCCACCTTCGAAGACCGCCTCTTGGGATCAAACCTCACAATGGTTCTTTTCGTAACGACAGGCACAATCCGAGATACGCCCAGTTCCGTAGATTTTTCAACTATCCAATCCATCCTGCCCCTCTTCGGAATTGCCTGTATCAAAATAATAGATACCTTCTTTTTAGCGGAAAGTGTCCTACGGCGCATGATCTTTATCGTCGCACTTTTTAAACCTACTTCTGAGATCACGCCTTCGTACTCATTGCCGGTTCCGTCAAAGACCACCACATCCTCGCCGGCGCACATGCGCATCACTTCTATCATGTGATGCCTCTGCCGCCCTTCAAGGCGTATCTCACCGCCCGCAATGGAATGGGGCGGAACATAAAACCTGCTCATAAATCACCTCGCGGAACGCGCATCCCGAACCGGCTACCGAATCGCTCAGTCATCCTTTTCACCGAAAACCTCGGCCGTAAAGACATATAACTCGGCTTCTCCCGTCTTCCACGCATCCGGCAGCAGTCCTGCCTTACCGGCGCAGAGATTCGTCAGAAATTCCTCTTTGGACCAGCCCGTTTCAGTGGCAACCTGCGGGAGGAAGACCCCGCTTGAAAAACCTTTTCTGACAAGCACGCCATGGGTTCCAAGCTCTATTTCGTCCGCGCCCCCGACCCTCTCCATTTCGGAAAGAACGGATATCTCTATGTCTATATCGTTCATCTCTTCGGAGGTAACCTTAGGAAACCTCGGATCGCCACAGGCGGCCTCCACGGCCATGTCCCTGACAGTGAGATATAGCGGAGCCCTGCCAACCATATTTCCTATACATCCTCTCAGACTGCCTTCTTTGTGGAGAGTCACAAATGCCCCCATATTTCTGCTCAGCGCCTCCCCGTTTTCTCGGACCTCAATGTGTTTACCTTCTTTGAGATAATGCATTATGCTCGTCCTTGCAATGTCAAGCAGCCTTTTTTTCTCAACCTCATTCAGCATATGCTCTCCTTCGTCATCTTCCCTTTGCCCGTACCCAAAGACGGCTTCCGCCGTTTCGTTTATAGGTTCTCCGTCGCCTTGATATATAACGGCGCTTACGTATCCGACAACCTTGTCTTTATGTCCGGTGATATCTCCTGAATTCGCGTATTTGAGTACCTTTACCGCGGGATCCGGAAAAGAGCCTGCAGCCATTAGTGCCGCCGTTACCGGCATGTATCCGCAGAACAGCTGATCTCCCCTGACGGACCTTCTGTAGATCTCTTTAGCATTGAGCGACTCAAGCAAGGCTATACTTTCATAGTCCTTTTTGACGCACTCTCCGTAACTAAGATAGTGGCTCATGTCTGTTGATACCACAATAAGTATATCGCTGCGTTCATCGAGTAGCTTTGCCAATAGGTCGGCCATTATGCGGCAATGTTTGTATTCGTTGGAACCAAAAGCTATGGGAACTATTGCGGCATGCCTAAAGATCTTCTGAACAAAGATGATCTCCATCTCTATGGAATTCTCTCCGTCGAATACCTTTTCAAGCTCTATTATTCCCTTATCGTGCCCGATTATTCTAGCCGCCAGAGCTTCGTCTATAGATATCTCCCCAAGAGGTGTTGCAAATGACCCTTTGGCGTAAACGGCAATATTCGGAAAGCTCCTTCTATGGCAGAATCCCAGTATGATGACGGTCTTTATGTCGAGATCTGAAACGGATTGATATGAGTGGGCGGCGACGGACCCCGAATATAATAGCCCCGCATGCGGGGCTATTATCATCTTTATTTCGCCGTTTATGGCTTGGCGCGAAACATCGTTTAAAAATACCTCAAGCTGCCGCGAAAGAACCTCCTTTGACGCAGGATACCAGGTACCGGCAAGGTCGGCTCTCTTTACAGCGGCGAACGCGCTGTCGCACATAGAGATGGCTATCAGAAAAGAAATAATTATCGAAAGGGAAATGCTGTAACTGTTTTTCACCTTAATCTGTACTCTTTTTATTTGCTTACCGGTAATTAGCTTTCAGTCGTCGGCTATCGGTTTTCAGCTGCTTGTGCTCTTGTGCTCCTGTCACTTGTGCTCTTATTAGTCTATAGTCTATGGACTTTAAAGCGTTTAGCGGTTAGCATCTAGCGCTTAGAAAAAAACCATGGTTTTTTACTAGACGCTAGTCGCTATACGCTGCTTTTAGGGCGCCCTCACCCGGCTTCGCTTACGCTCCGCCAGGGTGTTCGGGTCGGCCACTCGGTTTCTTCCGCTAGTCCAAGAAGTTCTTCGAAGCAGGCGCTCTTCCTCGCTATCCGCTCGGCGAAACCTCC
>Ga0272442_10000104_pt1 | contig 135435 bp, 96 predicted proteins | sample SSMForm2O_FD_200262 | JGI IMG/M metagenome (GOLD analysis project Ga0272442, IMG submission 200262) | Marine sediment archaeal communities from Little Sippewissett salt marsh, Falmouth, MA, United States - SSM-Form-2O | ecosystem: Environmental > Aquatic > Marine > Wetlands > Sediment ... | reverse complement strand
CTATAACTATTGACTGAAAGGAGGAAGAAGTGCTGGAGCCCTTATTTCATAAGGGAAGCATCTTTGCCGCGTGTTTTCGCTTCGCGAAAGCCAAGCTCCCCAAATCCGCGGGCTCCTCTTTCAAGGACCCCGCGGTATCTGTAAAAACTCGTCGTAAGTCGTTGCGAGATAAGGACTTAGTTTTACAAACGATATCTGGCAAGCAGAGGAGAAAAAGCCGGTCTGAATTGCCTGAATTAAGTTTTGCCTTTGGTGAGTTCTTCGACGAGTTCGAGCAGGCGCTCGTTATCGAACGGTTTGGTGATGTAGTAGTCTGCTCCCCAGTTGTAGCCTTCGAGGATATCTTTCTCGGCCGTGCTGGCGGTGACTATGATAACGGGCAGGTGGATTCCGTTTTCGCGCATATTCCTGAGAAGCTGGATGCCGTCCATTCTGGGCATATAGATGTCGGATATGACGAGGTCGAAATCGTGCTCGGCGAGCCGCTCGGTCGCCTCGACTCCGTCGCGGGCATCCTCGACGATATAGCCGGTGACGGTGAGAACTGCGCGCATCAGGGTGCGGATGTCGCTTTCGTCGTCCACGATAAGGACCTTGGGTTTTTCGGGCTTCTTCGTGATAGCGCGGGCGGGAGTCTTTCGGGTGTCGTGCTTGGACTCGACGGCGACTTCCTCCGGCACCTCGGCCTTGCCGCAGAGCGCATCGTAGAAAGCCATGGCGCTGTCCCAGCGGTTCTCGGGATGCTTGCTTATGGCTCGCATCACCGCCTTGTTGATATGGTCGGGCACGTTGAGGAGCTGCGGAGGCTTCTTGAGCATTATCTGCGTTTCTATGGAGCCCTCGGTGAACGGGGGGACGCCGTTGAAGCACTCGTAGACCAGTATGCCGAGGGAGTAAAGGTCGCTTCGCAGGTCCATATATTCGCCCATAAGCTGTTCCGGCGACATGTAGGGGGGCGTGCCCATGCGAAGGGCCTGGGTGAGCTTGTGAATCTGGTTTCGCATTTTGCGGGCAATGCCGAAATCGGTTATTTTGACCGCTTCCATTTTGTGAATCATGACGTTGGACGGCTTGATGTCTCGGTGGAGAATGCCTTTTTCGTGGGCGTACTGGAGTCCCTCGCAGATGCCTTCGAGCCATTTGAACGTTTCTTTGATGTCGATTCTGCCCCTGTCGTCGAGAATCTCCTCGAGGGTGGGCCCGTCGACGAACTCCATGACGAGATATTTGAGGTCCGGCTCGTCGATGAAGTTGTAAAGCTTGACGATATTGGGGTGGTTGAGCCCCATTGTGATTCTGGCTTCCTGTTTGAGGTTTTCGACAGCCTTGGAGCTTTTGGAGAGTTCCGGCGGGAGAATCTTGAGGGCGATTTTCTGGTCGAGGGTGCGGTCCTGGGCCTCGTAGATAATGGCCATTCCGCCGCGGGAGATTTCGCGGACAATTTCATACCTGCCACCGACTTTGTAGCCGGGCTTGAGGTCTGGCCCGCTGCTTTTCTTCCCGAAGAGCGCCATTCATTTTCCCTGCTGCAACTTACCAAGTTCAAAGCATTTACGGCGATATTGAAAATCTACCACCAATATCGGGGCTTGTCAAACTGCTTTTGCGGCTCGGAGAGCTTGGATACGAATGCGGGCGCTCCGAAGTCCAAAAAAACAGGGGATATGAAGACGCTGCTTCATACCCCCTGCTGTCCTGAGGACAGGGATTATTTACATTTCTTACCGCCGCCGCCGCCATCGCCCTTGGGGCAATCGCCGTCACCCTTTGGGCCGTCGCCGTCGCAGGAGCCATCACGTTTGCGCTCGCGGCACTTTTCGCCGTCGCCGTCGCAATCGCCGTCGCAATCGCCGTCACAGGAGCCGTCGCGTTTCCGTTCGCAATCGCCCTTGCATTTGCCGGCGCATTTCTGCATTCCCTCGGGCATATCCTGCTCGTCGACGCACATCTTCTTGAGCGCTTTTCTTATCTGCTCGAGCTTCTTGTGCGCCTTTGCGATTTTGCCTTTGTCTTTTTCCGGGTCCATGCCCTTGATTTCGTTGCGAATCCATTCCATGGCACGAATCAGCTTGGCCACGTCCGGGTCGAGGCAGCACTTTTCGTGGTTGTTCATCTTGTTCCACTCGACTTCGTGCTTCTCGAGGTTCCGGATAAGCTCACGGATTTTCTCTTCAAGCTTGTTGATTTTCTCTTCGTTTTTGCCGTTTTTGACCATTTCGCGAAGCATTTTGACCAGCTTGCGTATTGTCCTTACCGTCCTGACCACGCCCGGGTCGATTTCTTTCGGACCTTCGCACTGGCCTGCGTTCGGGTCGCCCTTGGGCGGGTTGGCGTTCGGATCGCCCTTTGCCGGGTCTGCGGGCGCGCCTCCACCGGGATTGGCTCCGGCGCCGGGCTGTCCTGCACCTGGCTTCATACCTCCGCCTTTACCACCTGCACTGGCGATATCAACGAACGCAAATACGATTACTGCAGCAAGCAACACAAACATCAATTTCTTCACTACGTACTCCTTTCCATTTCGAACACGTTGTCCCATATACCACATTTCTCTATTTTCTCATTTTCGGATAGCCGCCCGTTTTTCCGCCATGTTGGCCGCCGTCTCCGGGTGGGGGCGGGGGCGCGATTGGTCCGGGGCCCACTTTCCCGCCTTTGCCCGGGTCATCGGGCTTTTGCGGTACGACAGGTTTGCCGGCTTTGGGCGAGGCTCCGGGTGGAACATCCTTTTTGCCCTTTTTACCAGGCTTATCCGTTTTGTCATTTTTCTTGGTCGAGGCGTTATCGTCGTCCGCAGGCCGCAGCTTGAGTGCCCAGGAAAGAGGCTCGAGCGAGCGCATGCGGGTCCCTTTCTGGCAGTTTCCTTTCTTGAACCAGGCGCGCGTCAGTTCGCCGTACCTGCCGCAGGGGCATTTGCTCTCATCTTCGCACTCGACTTCGCCGGATACGACGTGCATGAGGCATTTGGATTTTCCGAACATCTTGAGGCCGAACCTGCCCGAGCGGGCGCGCACTTTGCCGAAGCCGGTACTGACTACAACCGAACCTTCGTCGCTTTCATCTTCTATATAAATTTCGCCCTTGTCCACGTTGATAAGGATTTCGCCGCCGGAGTCCGAAAGGGCAAAGTTCGTATTGCTATTTACGTATATGAAACTTCCGTTCGCGAGTTCGATTCTTGCTTTGCCCATAGAGTTCGTGCTGACGGTATCGCCGGGGAGGATGTTGAAAAGCACTCCGGCGCTGACCGGGTTCTCGCTATTTTCCCTCTTTACTTTAATTTCGCCTTCTGCAAGCCCGATTTGGGCAAGTATGACGGGTTCTTTTTCCGGTTCGGGCATTTCGGGAATCTGAACTTTATCTTTTTTCAAAGGTTCCGGGGCTTTTACTATTCGCTCCTCGACTGCAGGAGCTTTCTCGACTTCAGGCTTGGTGCGCTCTTCCTGCGCCACAACCGGTCCTTTTTCCTTTTCTGGCACGACGAGCGGGGCGGGGGGGGCTTGTTTTTCCTGCTCCTTTGCCGCCAGTTTATCTTCAGTTTGCTTGGGAATTTCCGGGATTTCCTTCTCCGTGACCTGCTCCTTTTCCTTTTCCGGCTCGATGCGTGCCTGGTTGCCTGTCAGGTCGGAAGCCTGGGGCTCGATTGGTCCCGAGGAGAGGCTGAAAAGCCAGACTATAAGCAAAAGCGCTGCGGCGGCTACCGCTGCAGCGCCCGCTATCCTGGTACAGATAAAGGAGGGGCTTGTTCTGATTTTTATTTCTTCGAAAAGGTCATGCGATGGCTTTATATTCTGATGCAGTCCGGTCAGCCGAAGCATTTCGCGCATTGCCTCGAACTCTTCGGCGCACGAAGTGCATGCCGCAAGGTGGCTTTCTATCCTGCGGACGGATTCGCGGTCGCATTCTCCCGCGGCGAAGGAGTAAAGCATGTCCCGTATTTCATTGCATTCGTTCATTTCAATTTCTTTCCGGCAAGCAGCTTCGCGAGGAGCTTGGCGGCGTCGCTGACTTTTCTCTCGACGGTACGGGGAGATATGCCGAGCACCTGCCCGATTTCCTCGTACTTGAGCTTCTCGAACCTGCTGAGCACGAAACACATTCGGAAATCCTCGGGAAGGGAGCCGATTGCGTCATGAAGCTTTTCTTGCAACTCGTGTCTCTCGGCAAGGTCCGATGGCCCGCTCGAAGCGGCGCTTGCGGGTGCGTCCGCGAACTCGCCCATTGCTTCTTCCTCGCGGAATTTTTTCGTCCCGGAATGGCTGAGCCAGCAGTTCTTGCCAATCTGGAAAATATAAGTGGAAAACTTACCCGCGTCAGGCCGGAAACTTTGCCTGGAACGCCAGAGTCGCATGAAGGTTTCCTGCGTGAGGTCTTCCGAAAGGGTCTGGCTGTAGCACAACTTATAGAAGAAGTTGAGCATCTTATGCTCGTACTTCCTGAAAAGTTGCTCGAAAGCCTCAGAGTCATTGTCTTTGACCCTTTCCATCAAATGGTTGTCGTCAGGTTGCACCAGTCCGAGTCTCCATTCAGTAATACCTGACTGAAAACAATACTCCGCAGGCTATATGAAAAATAATAACAATTTTACGAGACGGAAATAAAGAAAATACTACTATTACCGAGCTTCGCATGCAAGTTGTCACTTTCTTGCAGGATGCAATTGAGGTTGACTTGCGGGCCGTTTTGGGCGTATCATGGCTTTCGTAGCGCTGGTTTTATCGGGAGTTCAGGTGGCGGAATCGTCCACTAAACATACTGTTTCTGGTCTTACATGGAGCATCGACCCTTCGGCCGGGGACTCGGGAATCGCCCCTTTTCTCGCCAGGGGAATCGACCCGAGAACGCTCGAACATTCGGTCGTGAAATCGAACCCTCACAGGAGCGTCAGGCTGATAAAGACTAACGGCTCCGCCTATTACCTCAAGGAACACAGGTGCGTGACGCTTGCGGAGCGCCTCAGGTCGAGACTGTTCAGCACCCGCGCAAGTGCAGAGTGGCATGCGATACATACGATGCGAAACCTCGGCTTTCATACTCCCGACCCCGTTGCATACGCCCAGGGTGAGAACGCATCCGGCCTTCAGAGCGTTCTTATCACGAAGGCCATAACGGACGCGGGAAACCTGCGCGAGATGCTCGAGTCCGTTCCGCCGGAGAAAAAGAGAGTCCTCGCCAGGAGTCTCGGTGCCCAGATTCGCGTGCTCCACGACAGGGGCGTCTACCACCGCGACCTTCAGCCGGGCAATCTCTTCGTCGCTCTCGACGGGGACGGGTTCCGGTTTTACTTTCTCGACCTCCACAAGGCCGCTTTTCCCGGCTCGCTTTCCGCCGGGCAGAAGATAAAGGACATAGGCAGGCTCGTTTTCAACCTTCAGAGATTCAGCAGCCCCGGAATCGTAAATTCTCTTTTAGATGGGTATGCCGGCGGTGGGGATGGAAAACTCGGCGCGGCAGTTTTCAGGGAGGCATGGAGACTTAACGAAAAGCGCAAACGCTCGCGTGCAGGCAGGTGTCTGCGAAACAGCACGCACTTTGCGAAGGAGCGCTCGGGGAGCTTCAGGATATTCAGGCGAAGGAGCGTGGACGTATCGCCGCTCATGGACGCACTTGGCGCGCGCAAAGGGCGGGAGGAGGCGCTGGCCGAATTAAAGCGAAGCAAGCCGCACTGGCATATCAAGGAGATACCTTCCACCGGGCTCTGGCAGAATATAAAGGACTTTTTCCAGAGGCCTCGCGGGCGAAGGGCCTGGCATGCGGCCAACGCGCTTGCCGTTCGCGGCATCTCGACGCCCGAGCCCCTCGCGCTGGTGGAAGAGGTTAAGACGGGCATGGTCAAGCGGAGCTGGCTCGTTACGCGGCATCTCGAAGATGCGCCGACTCTTGCGCAGTACGTCCACGATGTCTTCGTGGCAAAAAAAAGCGGCTACGTGAGGAAGCGCTCTTTCATGCTAAAGCTTGCCGCCGCCATCTCGCTGCTTTACGGCGAATCGATATATCACGGCGACCTGAAGGCGTCGAACATTCTCGTAAAAGCGCCCGACGGCTGGAATGCCCAGTTCCTTTTCATAGACCTCGACGGCAATCACCTCTGGCGCAAGCCGGGCCCGTCGCGTATAGTGAAGAACCTCGTCCAGCTATACTGCAGCCTGCCGTTCTGCGTTTCGCAGTCCATGGCGGCGAAGTTCTTCGTGCGGTTCCTCGGGGAAACGGGCCTCGGCCCGAAGCTGAGGCACAGGCTGCCCGAGATAATATCGAAGGCGCGAAAGAGGCGCGACAGGTGGATTGCCATCGTCAGGAAGCACGGGAAAATATTGTAACCGGGGAAAATGCGTGAGGATACTTCATCTTTTCAGCAACGTCAAACTTACCGGGCCGGCGGAACCGGTGCTGAACCTCGTAGCTGGGCTCAAGAAACTCGGCCACGACGTCGTTTTCGCGTGCGGCAAGTTCTACGAGGGCAAGCGCTCGTCTATAGAGGAGCGCGCTGACGAACTCGGTATATTTCCCGTTACGGATTTCCGGCTTAAAAAACATTTTTCTTTCGTGGACAATGCACGCGACCTGCCGGAACTCGCGCAGTTTATTTCGGAACAGGAAATCGACATAGTTCATACGCATCTTCTCAACGACCATCTTCTCGGGGGATGGGCGGCGAGGCACTGCGAGAGGCCGGTCCTCGTCGTGCGCACGGTGCATTCGCTTGGCAGGCTATGGAACCGGCTGCGCGCGAAATACCTTGCGCGCAACCTGACCGACGCGCTGATAGTAGGAAGCAATTACCACGGGGAGCATGCGCGGAAGATGTTCACTCTACCCGAGGGGCGCGTCTGGAAAATCGAGCCGGCGGTGGACCTCGACAGATTCAACCCGGCAAGAGAACTGCCCGACATGAGGCGCAAACTCGGGATAGACGAGGGAGATTTTGTGGTGGGCGTGGTCGCCCGGATTCAGAAGCGCCGAAGGTTCGGCATTTTCCTTCGCGCAATCAGGAACGCGAGGGAGCAGGTGCCGCATCTGAAGGCGATGATTGTCGGCAGGGGCACGCACAGGGAAGATGTGGCCGAGAAGCCTACCGGGAAGCTCGGAATCGAGGATGCCGTTATTTTCAGCGGCTACAAAAAAGGCGAGGAATACGCCGGACTGCTCAAGGCGATGGATGTGAAGGTATTTCTCGTTCCGGGCACGGACGAGACTTGCAGGGCGATTAGAGAAGCGATGGCGATGGGAAGGCCCGTAATAGGGGCGAGGCGGGGCGTTATCCCTGAGATAATAGACGACGGGGTAAACGGTTTTATCGTGGACGATACGGTCTCGAATCTCGCCCAGTGCCTCGTGAAGCTTGCAAGGGACAGAAACCTTCTCGAACGGTTTTCTCGCGCCGCCCTGGAAAAGGCAAGTGCCCAGTTCAACCTCGACGATTACGCCGCGAACGTGGCTTCGGTTTACGAGGCAATCTCGGGAACCCCGCCCGTCGCCGACCAGCAAACTTTTATTGATGAGAAACCGCCGACGGATGAAGACCAAGGGGAATAGCGACAATCTGACATCCCGGGAGATGCGGGATTATTACGACGCGCGCTTCGCGCAGAGGCCGCTCAGGGCGCGGGAAGGCTTCTACGAGTGGCTCGCGCGCCGAACCGTTCCGCCCGAAGGCTCGCGTGTACTCGATATAGGGTGCGGCGGCGGGTACCTGCTCGGAAAGCTCGAAGGACGGGGACTGAAGCTTTTCGGATGCGACCTGTCGGGCGAGGCGCTAAGTACAGCGGCACGCGAAGCGCCGGACGCCCGATTCGCCGTCACGGATGCCGAGAAGCTTTCGTATCCCGGCGGGACCTTCGATGTCGCGTACAATCTCGGAAGCCTCGAACATTTTCTCGACATGAAGGCAGCTTTGGAGGAAATGCGCCGGGTCCTTCGCCCGGAGGGCAGGGCTGTCGTTATGGTTCCGAATAGCCTTTACGCCGGCGACCTCTGGCGAAAGGTGACGTTTCGCGGCGGGGGCGACCACCACCAGCTTCTCGAGCGCTTCGGCTCGCTCGGCGAGTGGAGCGAATTGCTGGAGTCCGGGGGATTCAGGATTGTGAAAGTGTTCCCTTACAACAAGTTCAGACGGCGCATGCGGATTGTTCCCCTGAGGTATGCGTACTGTTTCGTATTCGACTGCGCGGTATCAGAAGATAAGGATTAGACCCGCGCCCGCGCGCCACCTGCTGCAGTCGTAGGTCGCAATATTGGAATCGACGGAGACGAAGTCGAAGCTCAACTCGAAGAAGGCGCTTTCGGACGTTTGTTGCAGGAGTGAGGCGCCAGCCCTGAAATACGCGTCGGACTGCCTGATTCCGAAGTTCGGGTTTATCTCGTCGTAGTCCCTATCTTCAAGTCCCATCTCGAGGCTGAACTCGGTCTTGTCCGAGAGGTCCAGCTTCCAGAAAATTTTGCCGGAGCTTAGCTCGTAAGAGAAGTAATCTTCCTTTGTTGTCTGGTCGCATGCGCAGAGTTCGACGCCGATACTCGCGGGCGGGCCGAAGCCGCGGTATTTTTTCCATATGCGTACCTGCGCTTCTTTGCGTCCGCCAGTCAGGGTTTCGTAGTCGTCGTCCACGTATTCGTTAGTGCCGGCCCGGTACCGCGCGGTCGAGAACCATCCTTTTCCCCAGTCCCTGCGCCAGAGCAGCTCATAGCTATCACCGGCATCTATGCTTTTAAAATTGAGCCAGTATTGCTTGTGCGAGTATGCGGGATTAATTGTATCGCGTTTCGTTAGTTCAATTTTGGCCTCCGCGCCGGCAGTGATGAAATAAAGGTCGAAATCGTCTTCCGTCAGGTATTCCTGGGCCGTGAATGAAAAGTTGAGAAAGAGGGGTGCGGGGTCGAGGCCGATTCTTGCGGAAATGAAGGAAAACAGGAGAGTGTCTTCGTTGTTCTCCGTAGTCAGCGAAACGTTCGAATCGATGATTGCGTTGAGCACAACGGAGATTTTAAGCTTTTCTTTCTCTTTTTCGCGCCGGGGCTCCTGCTTTTTCGGCGGGGCGGATGCCCTGATTTTGCCGGCTTCCCGCGAGTCCGGGAACTCGGAAAGGAGTCGCTCGAAATGCATGCGGGCGCTCGCATCGTACCCGAGAACGCCGAGCCCCATGCCCCGGTAATAGAGTATTCTCGCTCGATATTGAGTCCCTTTTGAAAGAGCGAAGGCAAAATTCTTTTCCGCGAGCGCGTATTTGCCGAGGTGGTATCTCGATATGCCCAGAAGAGCAGTTATGTCCGGGTCACCCGGCCGAAGGCGCGCGGCTTGCAGAAATAGTTTTTCAGCTTCTCCCCAGCGGCCGGAGCGCATGAGCCTGAGACCTTTCCCTATATCATCTTCGGCGGGCTCTTCGCCGAATGCCGCCGCGGGCACGAGCGACGATACCACGCATGCGAGGAGTATCAGTTTTGCGATATTTGCGCATGTCATGGTTTTACCGCCGCGTTTGAGTCGCTGGCTAAAGTCAGGATGCCGGGAAGAATATTGTCCTGCCCGGCATCCCGTCAGACCTGTGTTGGGTTCAGTCAAGTCTTATTTTCTGCCGTGTCTTTTTGCGCGGGAGGCTTCCTCCGCCTTCCGCTTGGCGTTTTCCCTGTCTTCTCTGGCGCGGTTTCTCGCCCGGTTTTCTTCGCGTTCCCTCTCGGCCTTTCCCTGGCCCTTGTCTTCTCCGGCGCGATTGCGGTTTTCATTTTCTACAGCTTCTCTCGCCGCTTTTTTGGCCTTTCCGGGCATGTCGGGAGGTGAGGGGAGTTCGCCGTTTCCCTTGCGGGCTTCGCCCGACTGCTCTCTTTCGCGCTCGCGGTTGCGTTCCTGCATCTGTTCTTTGTCGCCCCCGCCGTTCTCGCCGTCGCCACGGCCGAGCATTTTTCTTTCCCTGAGTTCTTCCGGGAGGTCTTCATCTTCGAGGTGCATTTTACGAAGCGCGTTCATGATTCTCATGCGCTTTCGGACGGCCGCCTTGAGGCCTTCGCCGTCCTGCTCGCCTTTCATTTCGCTTATTTCTTTGCGCAGTTGTTTCATTGCTTTTATCTTATCACGGACTTCCGGGTCGAGGTCGCATTTCTCGACGTTATTCATCTTGTGCCATTTGATGCCGCGCTCTTCGAGCTGCCCGAGGACCTTGCGGATTCTTTCGCGAAGGCGCGCGCCTTCCACGGCATCTTCCTTTTCATCGCCTTTCCCGTTTCTTGCAGTCCACATGAGCCGGCGAAGCTCTCGGACTTTTTGAAGGGTTTCAGCGTCCGGTTTGTTTTTTTCCGGCGTTCCATCCTTGGATTCGTCTCCGTCCGCGTAAACGCCCGTCCCTATGAAAATTGAAATTGCCGCAACGAGCGCGAAAACAAACAATATTCTCATGGCCGCTCTCCTTCTTCCATACGAAGATTATTCATGTGTAAAAACTGTCTTTCATAATATAATACCTGATGAAAATTATAACCCCGCAGGAGATGAAAAAAAATCTTCTGTTTTTCGGATTATATCAGGGAGCGATGGCGTGGAGAAAATAGGAGCTGCGGTTATCGGCGGCGGGGCAGTCGGCTGCGCCGTTCTTTACGAACTTGCGAAGGCAGGACAGACGGACCTGTTTCTTTTCGAGAAGATGCCTTACCTCGGAGAGGCCCAGTCCGGACGAAACTCCGGCGTCGTCCATGCGGGCATTTATTACGCTACGGGCTCTCTCAAGGCAGAGCTTTGCGTGGAAGCCAACCCCCTGATGTATGAGTTCTGCCGGAAGCATGACGTTCCGTGCGAGAATGTCGGCAAGATGGTTGTCGCAGCGTCTCCAGAGGAAACGGTCAAACTGGAGAAACTTTTTGTCCAGGCGAAGGAGAACGGCATTTTCAGCGTGGAGATTCTGACCGGGGAGCAGGTAAAGAAATACGAGCCGAACGTCGATGTGCCGGCTGCAATGAGGTGTCCGACGACCGGGATTGTCGATGCGGCAGGCTTTACGAACAAGCTGGCCGGTCTCGCGCAGGCAGAAGGCGCCCAGGTAATGACCGGGTTCGAGATTACAAACGTGGAGCCTGTGGACGGCGTTTTCGAGCTGACTGGCCGCAGGGGCGAAAAGGAAGAGACCTTCAGGGCGGAGGTGCTTGTGAATTCCGCGGGCCTTTACTCGGACGATATCGCCAGGATGGTCAATCCGGGTATGACGGCTGAAATGGCGCCGCTTCGAGGCGAGTACTACAAGTTCAACAGGAAAAAGCGCGAGGATATCTGGCTGAACGGCTACAACATATATCCCGTCCCGGAAATAGTGGATGTGGGAGGGATGACCGCGGGCGTCGTCGGAGTTCACCTGACGCCTACCTTCGGCATGGATGGCGGCGGAAACGCGGTCGTCGGGAATGTCGTGACGGTGGGACCGGAGTTCGTCTACGTTGAGGACAGGGAAAACTACGAAGAGGGCAGGAAGCCGGCCGAATTTTTTCTGGAGCGTGCGAAACGATTCTTTCCGGGGCTTCGGCTTGAAGACCTCGAAATCGACTATGCCGGGATAATGGCCAATCTGCGCGAGGAAAAGGATTTTATAATAATAAAGGATGAGAGGCATCCGAACTGCATTCAGTTGGTGGGAATCGATTCGCCGGGCCTGACCTGTTCCCTCGCTATAGGGAAGCGCGTAAGAAAAATGCTCGGGCTCTGAGACTCTCTCTCGTTACCTGCCGAAGAACGGGTTGGAGCCAGAGGTTCCGAAGAGTTGTGGCTCCTGCCTGCCGCCGAGCTTTTTCGCCTCTGCGGGAACCGCCGTTTTCGAGTGCTCGAAAACTTCCTGCATCGTGACTACGCCGTCGCTGCCCGCTGCCTTTCTGGTGGCGGCCGCATCGATAAGCGCCCCGGTGAGCAATCCTCCGCCGGACTCCCGCGATTCGAACGCGGGGTGGCCGGGCCTTTCGGCCGTAAGAAGCGAATAGCCCTTATGCGTGTAAAGGGCCGAAGGATATTTGATGGCCGCGATGAAGTTGGCCCCGGTGGGGACGGAGCGCCCTTCGCCTGCCGGGTCGAAACCGCAGTCGAGGATTATAAGCACGTGCTCTGCGTTTACGAGACGAAATGCCGAGGCGAGGCTGTCGAGCGATAGGGCGGTCTCTTCGAGTTTTGTTATGTCTGCGTCCTGCGGCAGCAGGTAATAATCCGGCTCGCCGAGTTCGTTTTCAACGACGGCGCCGCGGCCGGCGAAATAAAATATCACGGTATTGAGCTTGTTCTTGGAGGAGGCCACCGCGTCGTCAAGCGCCCTGCGAATCGCCGAAAGGCTCGCCCATTCGTTGACGAGGACGTGCGTGTCGTCGTTTTTGTACCGCGGTTTCGAGGATTTGGCGAGCATTTCCTTGAACGCCTGGGCGTCGGAAGCGGCGTGCCTGAGGCGGCTCGCCGTGAGTTCCTGGTAGTTGTCCACGCCGAAGATGTAGGCGATATTGCGAACGGCCTCCGGCTTGGGTTTGGGTTTCGGGGTGACTTCCGGCGTCTCCGGCTCTTCCCTGGTTCTGGCCGCAAGCGAGGATGAGCGGCTGTATTTGCCCGCAAATTCGCTTGTCGAAGTGTACCTGTTAAACGCGGGTATCACGCTGCGAAGGAAATTGACGTTCATGTCCTGAATTGCATGCGGCCCGACGACCTCGCCGACATTCTGATAGTTGCCCTCGTGGAGCGAGCCCGGCATGCGGACTATTCCCCAGATTTTGATTCCCCGCTGGATATCGGAGACGGGCTTCTTCGAGGAAATCGAGCGCACCTGGCTGTAAAGGAGGCTGCCGCTTGTCCCGTCGCGGAAGTCGTATTCGCAGGTCATGTCTACGCGGTAGAGTTCATCCGCCATGAACCAGCTCACCCATTCGAGAAGCGACCAGACGACCAGTTTCGTAAAGTGCGCCCCGTTGTGCCCTTCGTAGGTGACGTTGAACTGCTTCACCTTGGGTATGAGCAGGATGTCGGAATTAGTGCTCCGTCCGAGGCTGACCGCATCGCCGAGGGAGGCCGGCTGGCCTTCGGCCTTTTTTACTTCCTTGAATATCTGCAAATCGTAAAGCGCCAGCGCGAGGCTGTCCTGCATGATTTGCGCGTCGGGCTTGACCGAGGCGGCATAAACGCCCTCCCTGGCCTGTAGGGGAACCATCTGTAGAACGGGCGGGGTTACGGTGACGCTATAGTTCATCTTCGGCAGGGTATTCAGGATTTCGGCTATTTCGGGCCTTTCCGTGATTCTTAAAGGGGAGCCCGTGCCGCAGCCTGCCGCAATCGTCGTCAAGGCCACAATCAGTGCGATTAACCCAAGCCGTCTCATTCGGAACCTCGCGTATCTTAGAGTTTTTCGTATATGTTCCAAATCCACTTCCATGTCAAGGGAGATATCGTCCGCCGGTCGAGTCGGGAATATTGGTGCTCGCACTCGTATTGCCTCCCCATATGACCATTCCGCCTGCAGTCCACGCGGCGCCATGCTGTCTTCGGGCGGTTGGCGCACTTGTCGTGTTCATTGTGAGCCAGTTTCCCGTGGCCGGGTCCAGCCTCGAACCGGTCAGAAGGGTTACGGACGCATCTTTGCCGCCCCATACAAGCATATATTCTCCACTCCATACGGCGGTATGTTCGCCTCGCTCGGTAGGAGCGTTTGTAGTTCCGAGGACTGCCCAGCCTCCGCCGTAATAGGAAGAGCCGTCGCCGAGATACGGGTCTGTCTGGCCATATCCTCCCCAGACGACGAGCCTGTCCGCGCACCATGTTACGGTATGGGAGCGCCTTCCATCCGGCGCTCCGGCCGCGCCAATCGGCGACCATGAATTGCTTGAGGGATTAAGTATTGCGCCGTCGTCGAGATAGCCGCCGTTGAATCCGCCCCAGATGGCAATGCCAGTGCCGTTCCAGTCGCCGGCGAAATAGCGTCTCCCGTCCGGAGCGTAAGCCCCAACCGTATCGGTCAAAGTCCACGTGTCGGTGTCCGGGTCGTAAATACCCCCCGTATCGAGGTAACTGCCGTTATATCCGCCAAAGACGATTACGCGGCTCCCCGTCCATACGGCAACGGCATCCATCCTGCTTGTCGGCGCGTTCGTCGAGCTTATGGTGCTCCACGAATTGTCGGCGGGGTCGTACATCCCGCCGTTGCCGAGATAACTGCCGTTATATCCTCCCCAGACAAAAATCTTTTTGCCCGTCCAAACCATGCAGTGCTGCCTGCGCATGGCGGGCGCGCTGGTTGTGCTGATATTTGTCCAATTATTTTCAAGCGGATGGTAAATGGCGCCGTTCGCGTAATAGGAGCTGCCGTTGTATCCGCCCCAGAAGGCGAAATCGGTTCCCATGGAAACTGCGCCGTGCAAGTACCGTGCGCTCAGGCCGCTCGATAGTACGCTTCTCCAGACATCGCGCTGGACGGTCATTGCCGGCCCGCTTATCGACGCTCCGCCGGGGGTGATGGTTTGAAGCGTGTCGCTACCAGTTGCCGTTATGTTCGTCGCAGGGTCCGTACTCAACTGGTAGGTGACACCCGCAACCATTGCGGCGTTGCCGGCCATGACGTGCTGCACGAGGGCGTGAGTTACCGCGCTGGCCGTGCAGGTCAGGGTAAACGAGTTCAGCGTGACATTGCTTCCTGTGTATGGGGCCGAAGCGAGAAGAGAGTCTGCGTAGGTGTCGTATCGGCCGTTGCCGTTGACATCGTGATAGAGATTGACCGCGCTGACATCCGTTCCAGCCACTGAGCCGGTTCCGATGTGAGCCAGCGTAATTGACGTGATGTTGACATCCTCGTTGGCGCCTGCGGTAAAGGACAGGTGCAGAACGGGCCATTCTCCGACGAACGGTACATCCGATGCTGAAGGCGGGACTGCCGATGCGACCGTGACGGTTCCGATGCCTTGAATATGCATGACAGGCCCGTCGAGCGTTGTCCCGACTATGATGGCAGAAAGGGCCGTTATCATACCCGCACCAGCCATATCCGTTACTCGTACCTGGAATGTCAGGTTTGGAGTGAGGGAAGATGCCAGGTCGTAAACCACCAGCCAGTTCTCCGACTGGCCGGCGGATAGATTCCTTCCTGTCAGGTCGAAAATAATCGTTCCGTTGTTCACGGAATAAGTATCCGTATCTATCTGATATGAAGCTATCTCCGCGGTATCGAGAGCGCCGTTGTTGTTGACATCGTGGTAAAGCTCGACGCTTGTTATGTCTGTCGCATCGTTGAGCGAGCCGGATGCCGCAATCGTCAGGCTTGTCAGGTTGATGCCTTCCGCATTGCCTGCGGTCACCTTGAGCTGGAGCATGACGACGTCGCTTGCACCCTCGAATACTCCACCGTCCGAAGGGCTGTCTGTGCCTTCGCTGACTTCGAGCTGCGCCACTCCCTGGATGTTGAAGAGGCTGCCGTATAACGGAGTTCCGCCGGTCGTCACAAGGTTTGCAGTCCCGTTTTCGACTGCGTTTATGTCCAGGCCCTGAGCAATACCAAGTTGGAGAGTTTCATTGTGGTCGGCGGACGCCGCGCTCGAGAGGTCGACGATTCCGATGTAAAGCTCGGAAGTTCCCTGGACAATGGTTCGTGTAAAGCCTGTGAACGTTGCGGTGCCGTTATCCGTGGAGAACGTCTGGTTTCCAGCGAGTTGCGAGTCACCTACGCTTATCTGGCCGTCTCCATCATTGTCCAGGTAGAGTTTCACGAAGCTGATATCAATCGCGTCATTTACCGTTCCGTTGGCGCTGAGTGCTATGGAACTGACATCAACATCGAAGTCGTGATTGTTGACAAGAGCGAACTGAAAGATCGAGGTATTGGCAGCGTTGTACATTATAGTGCTTCCGGCCGGCGAGGCGGGGCCGAGAGCCACGTGGAAAGGAGCAAGCGGGACGGCTTCGCCGCCGCCTCCACCGCCGCCACCGGCAGCCGCTATCCCTGCAATCACTGCGCCGGCAGGCCCCACGATTCCGCAGGAGCAAGCGGTTATAGCAGACACGAAGAGGAGAATTCCGAGTAAAGTTCTATTAACTGACATCCTGTATCCCCCGGCTTTCGGCGGCGCAGAGCAGCGAATTTGGTCAAAACTGTTTTTCACCGTGTTCAGAATATATATTTTAATCTGCCCCAAGTCAAGCGGAAATGAGCTCTTATGCAAGACCTTGTCAGGCCCGGAGATGGTCCGGAAGACTCGGTAGAAAGGCGGATGCGTTTTGAAATTGCTTGCGGTAGGGGCCATGTGGCTATATACTCGCGCGAAAAGAGAGGCGACAAGAAATGACTCAGTTCAGACACGCGCTGCTTATATATCCATACTTGAGGGAGAAAATCCATACCAACTTTCTGCCGCCGATAGGGCTCGAACATATCGCTGCAGCCATAAAACCTTTTTTTCGCGAGGTTACTCTCGTCGATATGAGATTCGAGTCGAGGCCTGTGGAGAGTTTTTTCAGGCGCGATACGGACTTTGTAATGCTGTCGATAAACTGGCGTTCCGAGAAGGAAGTGCATAGGAAAATAATCGATTCGCTTCCCGACGGGGTCGTGAAGATTGCCGGCGGCAGGTACGCCACGCAGGAAGTGGAGTCGGTTTTCGAGAAGTGCCCGAAACTCGACATAATTATAAGGGGCGACGGCGAGGAAACAATCAGGGAGCTTCTGAGAAAGGGATGTCCCGAGGGAGTCCCGAGGGTCTCTTTCAGGAAGAACGGGTCGGTTGTTCACAATCCGAATGCCCCTATTCCTCCGGTGGAAGATTCCCTTTGGCCGGACAGGTCGCTGAGAAGGCAGAGGTACACTCTCGCGCCGGGCGGGTTCGACACCGGGATTCTCGTCGATACCATCGCCTCATCGAGAGGATGCCCGTTCAAATGCAAGTTCTGCACGTTCAATACCAATCCGTTCGGCCAGAAGCGCCAGTGGAGCGGCCGCAGCCCGGACTCGCTTTTCGAGGAGATAAAACAGGTCAGGGCGAAAATAGTAGGTTTCACGGACGACATTTTCACCTGGGACATGGACAGGGTGGGTGGACTCTGCGAGAGATTGATTACGGCTGGGATAAAAAAGACCTATATCTTCAACGCCAGGATGGAGATGTACAAAAGGCCGGATGTTCTGAAACTGATGGAGCGGGCGGGCATGCGCGTGCCGCTTATCGGGGTCGAATCCTGCCACGACAAGACGCTCAAGGCGATATCCAAGGGTTTCACGGTGGATGAAGTGAGAAAAGCGTTTTCCGTTTTGAGACGGTTCGACTTCTTTCTTCACTCGTGCTTCATCGTCGGAAACATCGGGGAATCGCGCTCGGAGATGCTCGAAACGGCGAAATTCGCCCGCGAACTCGGATGCGACGGTATCAGCGTTCAGAGGCTCAGGTGCGAGAAATATTCCATGCTAAGGGATGTCGTGGATTCCGACGAGAAATACCATATAAGACCCGGTGAAATGGGCATCGTTTATTCCGACGAATATTCGGCGCGCGACCTGCGGCGCATCGGCAGAAAGATTGTGAAGCGCTTCTACTCGCCGCGGCACCTCCTGAGGATTGGAAAAAAGATGCTCCGGTTCGGCATGGCCACTCCCCAGGCCATAGTTTGCTCGATACTATTCATGCTTGAGAGGTTTTTCCCCAAACGAAAAGCACGAATCGGCAGGCGCCTTAAAAGAGTCAGGCGAAGGGGCCCCGCAGTGGGCGGCCATTTGTAAGAGGTATTTTAAGCGGCCGTGGAGGCCGCCTTCTCGCCGGATTTGTCCTTCTTGGATTCTTTCTTTTCCTTTTGAAGCATTTTCCTGATAGGACGCAGGTTGATAAGCGCATCCTGGGGGCATACGAGCACGCATTTGCCGCAGGCCTTGCACTTGTCGTAGTCTATCGTGGCGAGATTGTTCTCTACATGTATCGCGTCGAACTTGCATTCCTTCTCGCATTTCTTGCATGCGATGCAGGCGGCCTTGCAGTTCTTCTTGGCCGTGCCTCCCTTTTCATGGTTCTTGCAGACCACGTGTACCTGTTTCGAACGAGGAACGAGCTGGATAAGGTTTTTTGGGCAGGTTTCCACGCACTTGCCGCAGCCTACGCAGGTGTCTTCGATTACGACGGGGATTCCGTCCCTCGTAAGTACGATTGCGCCGAAAGGACATGCGTCGACGCATGACCCGAGACCGAGGCAGCCGAACCTGCAACTTTTGGGGCCGGTATTGACGAGAATGGCGGCCTGGCAGTCGGCGATGCCGTCGTACTGAAATTTTTTGCTTGCGAAGGAGAGGGTGCCGCGGCACATAATGACCGCGACTCTCGGTTCGGTCGAATCCGCCTCGACTCCCATGATGGTTGCGATGGCGTTTGCCGTGTCGGCCCCCCCGGGGGCGCAGAGGTTTATTTCGGCCCCGCCCAGGACGATTGCGCTTGCGTATCCGGAACAGCCGGGATAGCCGCAGCCGCCGCAGTTGGCTCCTGGCAGCGAATTGGAAATCTGAGTTATTCGAGGGTCGACTTTTACGGCGAATTTCTGGGCTGCAATGGCGAGTATGACGCCGAATGCGACGGCCAGCGCTCCTACGGCAATTACCGTTGATGCAATATGAACGAGTTCCATTAAACTTGTCCTCTCGTGTCTCGTGCAATTTTAGAGTATCTTTAGTTAGTCTAAAAAAAACTGCTAACGCTGGCAAGTGAAAAGTGAAAAAGTATAGGGGGCGTCTGTGAAATATGCAGACACATGAATAAATAAAATATGTTTCGTGGAATATTGACTGTTTGACTGTGTAAGTAATTCTGGTAGGATAAAAAAGAACAACAACGGTATAATTTTACGTTAGGGAGGAAGGAAATGTATATAAAAAGGACATTAGCTGCTTGCCTTGCGATTGCCCTTGTCGTATCGACGACGGTGGCTTTCGGCCAGGACAAGGGGCGCGAGCAGGCGCTCATAGCGGGGGCGAAAATCGACCAGAAAGCGGTCGAGACCGCCGTTAAAAAAGGCTGCGACTGGCTCAGGACCAAGCAGAATGCGGACGGCGCGTGGAAAACGACCGGCGCGAAGTGCCGGGCGACTTACTTCGACAGGGGGGCGACCGCGCTCGTGCTGCTGACGCTCCTGAAAGGCGGAGAAGATTCGGACGCCGAATGCATAAAGAAAGGCTTCAACTTTATCTATGCCCAGAAGCCGAAGTTCAGGCTCGTTTACGAGGTGGCGGTGCTCATCCTCGCGCTCGCGGCGCGTTACGAACCGGAGGAAGAGCCGGACGCGGAAGAAGTCGAGAAGGAGATGGGTAAAAAGGACCTCACGAGAACGACCCTTTTCGACCCGCCCGAAAAGAAGCAGAAAAAGAACTTCAAACAGGCTCCTCCCGCCGTTAAGAAATGGTTCGCGGACGCCGTCAAATGGCTCCTTTCCAAGCAGAATAAGGACGGCGGCTGGGGTTACGGGATGGGCACCGAGAGCAGGTCGGACGCATCTAATACCCAGTACGTGGTTCTCGCGCTTCACGCGGCCAGCCGCTGCGGCATGAAGATTTCCGCCAACGCATTCGGCGGACTCGCAGCGTACATGCTCGTGCAGCAGGAGAAAGACGGTCCGGAGATTCCTGGTTTTCCAGTTCCGGTTGCCGATTTCGACATTAAAAAACTCAAGGAGATGGAAAAGGAATATCTCGAGAACATGCGCAAGCAGGTTCAGGATGCCAAGGACCAGGGCGAGAAAGTGACGCCGGAAAAGCTCAAGAAGATGACGACTACGATAGATCTCGAGGACCCCTACAAGAAGTACGGGGTCGAGCAGCAGAAAATGAAGGCTCGCGGATGGGGCTACGTTCCTCAGACCGTCTACCCGAACATGCCGGCTGACAGCGTGGTTCACAAGGCGATAGGGTCGATGACATGCTCGGGCGTGGCGGCTCTCTGCGTCGCCAAGGCCAACGTCGAAGGCTCCGGGTGGTACGGAAAGAACAAGAAAATCCTCAATCGCGGAATCCGCGACGGCTGCGGCTGGCTGGCTCACAACTTCACGGTCAGCGACAACCCCAACTGCCCGAGGGAATGGCACCACTACTACCTATACGGCCTCGAGAGGGCTGGAGTGCTTGCGCTCGTGAGGGAGTTCGGCAAGCACAACTGGTACGCCGATGGCGGCAACTTCCTTCTCGGCGAGCAAAAGGGAGATGGCTCTTGGCCGGAAGAGCTCGGGAGGCAGGACCACCCCATGCCCAACAACCAGGGCGCGATAAGGGGAGCCAACCTCGATTCCATGATTAACACTTGTTTTGCAGTCTTGTTCCTGAAACGGGCGACCGCGCCGGTCGTCAGGATTCCCGAAGACCCGTATACGGGTTCCGACCTTTTCGGCGGACAAAAGCCGAAACAGGAAGAAGGCAAATAACGAACGCATAAAAAAACGGGCGCGGCAGATTGTCGCGCCCGTTCTGTTTTAGATTGCCGCCTAAGCCTTATGCGCGTTTCGCGCGGCTATGAACGAGCAGCCTTTTTCCGTCAGCTTCCTTGCCGTTATATTTACCGCCTCGTGCTTGTCGAGGTAGTTCGTCTGCAACTGCTCCGCCAGGCCGTCCTGCTTCAGGATGTCAGCTTGCGGGAGGAAGTAGTCGAGAATGTCGGATGGGTGTTCGCGCGTGGCTTCCCTTTCTATCTCTCCGCCCTCGTGCTTTGCGCTTACGTTCTTGACCTTGTCCGCGATTTCGAGCAATTCGTCGCGGCGGTCGTACGGTTGGATGACAATCGATTTCTGCGTTTCGAGTATATGATGTTCGAAGCGCACGACGTCTTCCAGGCCCAGCGCGGAGCGGATTTCCGCCGAGGCCATGATGGTCTCGTTATTGACCGAGTTCGAGAAGTTGAAGCCTATTAGCGAAGTGCCGTCGTCGTCGTCCGCGAAGAGCCTTGCCCCGAGCAGCGTCCAGAGAACTGCGTAGGGGTTGTCGTTGCCCATATAGACCGAGATTTTGAACTCGTTTTTAACGCCTATTTTCCTGAGGAAGTAACCGAGAAGAATCGTGCCCGGGTTGATGTTAAGCACCTGCCTGACGCCGTAGTTCGTATAATAATAAAGGTACTCGTCGAGCCATTTCACCGCGTGGTCGTTTGGCTGGCCGACGCCGCCGAAGTATCCCGTAATTGTCTCGGGTCCGCCGAGATGGATATTCGAGCCGTCCGTTCCCTTCGTATCGAGCGTCTCGACGTAGCTTGCGCCGAGGATGTCCATGGCCGCGCCGGACGCCACGAGGTCGCCGTTGTCCGCCTCCTGCTCCTTCATCGCGCGTACGCGGATGAATCGTCCCGGCATGAGTTCGCCTTTTTCAATCGCCTGCTTCGCTTGCGCGATTAGGTAAGGGAAATACTGGGCAGCGCTTATTTCGAGAGTCACCGCGTAGTCATCCGCGAACGTCGTCGAGTCCGCCTTTTCGCCGAGCACGTTTCGCCGGTAGTCTGCCACGCTAACGAACGCGCCCGCTTCGACCTGTTCCTTCAGCCACTTGATATCGGCGAGGTAGGGCGACTTTAGCTCCTCGAGTTTTGCGAGGCGCGTTTCGAACCTGCTCGCTTCGGCCGCTTTTTTTTCTATCTCCTCGACTCCCCCGTATTTTTCCACTACTGCCAGAAAATCCTTCACCACCAGGCTCTCGGGGTTGGACAGGTAGGCGTTTACGGCCTGCAGGTCCTTTTCCTTTATCGCCAGATTTTTTGCAAGCTCTTCAGACATGCGTCCCTCCTTGATAAACTTTTGTCATTGTTGGCTGAATTGTATAAGTTACATCAAAACTTTCCCACATGACAAGAGATTATCGGCAGATACGTCGATTTTGCGCAGCTTTGTATTGGCCTGAAAAAAGCCTGCAATTAGTATTGACCCCGGATTTCACAGGAGTAAAATAGACATCTTTTAATTCGACCAATGAAAACAACGACAGGTTTGACCTAATTTTAAAGGAGGAGAGCGGTGGCGAAGCACAAGAAGATTAATATGCCTGACCTTTATGAAATGAAAAGGAAGGGCGAGACGATTACCTGGCTGACGGCATACGATTTCCCGAGCGCGCACTTCATGGAAGAGGCCGGTCTCGAAATGATTCTCGTGGGCGACTCCGGCAGCATGACCGTCTACGGCAACGAGAACACTCTTCCCATTACCATGGACACCTGCATCGAGCATTGCAAGGCCGTAAGGAAAGCGGCTCCCAGCATATTCCTGGTGGGCGACATGCCTTTCCTCTCCTATCACGAGTCGGAGGCGCAGGCCATTCATAACGCGGGAAGGTTTCTCAAGGAGGCCAACTGCGACGCTATTAAGCTCGAGGGCGGCGTTCGCATCGCGGACAAGGTGCGCGCGATAGTCAACGCGGGAATCCCCGTTTGCGGGCATATCGGGCTTACCCCGCAGTCTTCGGCAATGCTCGGCGGATTCAAGGTGCAGGGAAAGACTGCCGAGAGCGCGAAGCTCATGATCGAGGATGCCCTCGCCCTCCAGGATGCTGGCGTCATGGGAATTCTGCTTGAGTGCGTCCCTTCGCCAGTCACGCAGATAATCAGGGAGAAAGTCGATGTCCTGGTCTTTGGCATAGGCGCGGGCCCGCACTGCGATGGACAGATACTCATTATCCACGACATCTGCGGACTCTATCCCGTCTTCCAGCCGAAGTTCGTCAGGCAGTACGCCAAGCTCGGCGAGGAGATGCAGAAGGCCATCGAGGCGTATATCAAGGACTGCAAAGAAAAGAGCTTTCCCGCCAAGGAGCACGAGTTCAGCATTTCGGCCGAGGAGCTCGAAAAAATCAAACAGCTCGACATTTAAACCATTTTGTCCCGGGGCGCCGGAGTGCGCCCCCGGACAATCTGAAAGGAGATGGAAATGGCTGAGAGGAAGAATACGGACGAACCCGCCATGGGCATGCGCGGGGCCCTCGGGCCCGGAAGCGAGCATAAATCAGGATCAGCCTTTTCTAAAGAACCTACACTTTTCCTTTCAGAACAATTCTGCGATGACATTGGCCCGAATAAGATAGTTCATATCTACGAGCCCAAGAGCAATCTCCGTGCCATTGTTGTGGTCGACTCTACAGCCCGTGGCCCGGCTATGGGTGGCATTAGAATGGAGCCGGATGTGAATACGATAGAAGTAATCCGGCTCGCCAGAGGCATGTCACTGAAAACGGCTGCGGCGGACCTTCATCTCGGTGGCGGGAAAAGCGGCATAATCGCCGACCCGTACCAGCCGGAAGAGGAACGCGAGAAAATATTCCGGGCTTTTGCAAGGGCCATAGAGGGCATAACCGAATACATACCAGGTCCCGACATGGGCACGAATGAAGAGACGATAGGTTATATCTGGGACGAGATAGGTCGTGGAGCCTGTCGGCCGAGAGTCATGGGGGGAATTCCGCTTGATGAAATCGGCGCAACCGCTTGGGGGCTTGTTGAAGCCGCGGAAGTTGCCGCTCCACATGCCGGGATCAAGCTCAATGGAGCCAGAGTAGCTATTCAAGGTTTTGGAAATGTTGGAGGAATGGCGGCTCGGTTTTTTGAACAACGCGGAGCAGTTATCGTAGCAGCAAGCGATATCAAGGGAGCGATTTGCAACCCCAACGGTCTTTCTTGTGCCGAACTTATTAAAGCAAGAGACGATACCGGTAGCGTATCGAATCTCTCAGAAGAAAGCAGTCAGCCTCTTGAGGCGTGTCTTGGTATAGACTGTGATATTCTTGTCCCATGTGCGCGACCCGATTGTATAAACCAGAGCAACGTCGATAATGTGAAAGCGAAGCTTATTGTTCAGGGAGCAAATGTTCCTATTACCTTCGATGCCGAAAAGAAACTCCATGACAAGGGAGTCCTTTCGGTGCCCTGCTTCATAGCCAATGCCGGAGGGGTTATCTGCGGCGCGGTCGAATACTACGGCGGAAGCGAATCGGAAGTCTTCCCGACAATTACCAATAAGATTTGCAGAAACGTGGATGAGCTTCTTCACCGCGTAAAAGACAACGGTAAGTACCCCCGTGAAGCCGGACTTGAAATAGCGCGCGAGCGAATCCTCGCCGCCATGAAATATCGCAGGTAGCCGCGATTCAGAGACATTGGGAGAAATATATATGCAAGGAAAAATGAAGGCCGTGCTCAAGGCGAAGCCGGAGCCGGGATTTACCGTCGAGGAAATAGACATCCCATCCGTCGGGCCGAACGATTTGCTCGTCAAGGTCCGAAGGGCGGCGATATGCGGGACCGACTCGCATATCTACGCCTGGGACGAATGGTCGCAGAACCGTATAAAGCCTCCTCTCATCGTGGGACACGAGTTCTGCGGCGATGTCGTGGAGGTGGGAAGCAACGCGACCGGCTACAAGGTCGGGGACTACGTCTCGGCCGAAAGCCACATCCCCTGCGGATACTGTTACCAGTGCAATAACGACCAGCAGCATATATGCGGCAACCTCGAGATACTCGGGGTGGATACGGACGGCTGCTTCGCCGAATATGCCAGGATACCGACCTCGGTGGCGTGGAAAAACCCGCCTGAGATGGACGAAGACCTCGCGGCGGTGCAGGAGCCGCTCGGCAACTCGGTATACGCCGTTCTGACGGAGGAGGATGTTGCGGGCAGGGCAGTCGCGGTATTCGGCTGCGGGTCCGCCGGGATGTTCTCGACGGCGGTCGCCCATGCTGCGGGCGCGTATCCGGTCATCAGCGTAATCAAGCACGAGTTTCGCAGGCATATTGTGGAGGAACTCGGAGCGGATGTAGTGCTTAATACGATGAAGGACGACATTGCCGGGAAAGTGATGGAACTCACCCGCGGAGTGGGCGTGGATATCGTAATGGAGATGACGGGCAACCAGAACGCTATTAACGACGGGCTGAGTATTGTCCGCAAGGGCGGGCGCTTCACCGCGTTCGGAATACCTTCCGGCCCCATCACGATGGACCTCGCCTCTCTCGTTTTCAAGGGTGCGAACCTTTACGGCATAAACGGCAGGCTCATGTTCAAGACCTGGACGAAAATGAGCGCCATGCTCGCCTCGGGCAATCTCGACCCTCGTCCCGTTATAACGCACCATTTCAAGATGGAAGAAATAAACGACGCGATGGAGGTAATGAAAAGCCCGAAGCGCGAATGCGGGAAAATCGTCCTGATTCCGTAGCCCGCGGGCTTGTTTATGGACGCCTATGCTGAAGATATTTTTTACCATATCGCTTCTGCTGCTCGTAGCGGCGGTTGTTGCGGCCGTCCTGGTTTTCGGCGATAGCCCCGCAATGCAGGCGGAAGAATCGCAAAGGCCGCCGCAGCCCTCAGAGGTTTCAGAGCGCCCGGATGAGGTGCGGCCCGATGTCGTCGTGGAAATTCTGGCTGACGAGTTCGGGGAGACCGCTATCAGGTCGGAGGGCAGGTTTTTCGGCGGCGTAGTGAAGGAATCGGGCGGCAGGGCTCCGGATTACAAGGCGCTCGAAGACTTTCTTGCAAGGAAAAAGTCCGAGTTCGAGCCAGGCGACGAAAATCGCTCGTTTCGAGTAGAGATTGTTTCGGGAGAAGGAATCGACCTCAAGCACGTTCTTTTCGTGCTGAAATGCGCGGAGAATGCGAAGATTGACAACGTCCTTTTCAATTCGGCTCCGGGCCCGCTTGACAAGCTCTACGATATGCAGAAACCTGGCGAAACTCCTTCCAAACAAAAGTGACGCCCCGCCGTATGTAAATTAGGAGGATTTTTCTTGACGGCGATGACGACGAAAGAGCTTGTTGCTTCGATTATAATCGGCGTAATCGCCGTCGGACTGCTTTTATATTTCTGGCCCAGGCCGGAACCTCTCGACACGCAGGCCATTGAGCAGGAAGTATTGGACAAGTTTCTCAAGGATAATTTTGCCAAGGGCCGGAAAGAGCCGCGCGACGCCACCGTTGTAACGGGCGAGCTTATAGAAGAGATGGAAAAGGCGGCAAACGTGATTGCCGAGAAGTTTCCCGCAGTCCGCGATGCGGCCGTCAAAGCGGCTTCGGGAGGAAACCTTGAAAAAACTGAGCCCTACGAAGGCAAGCTGTCTTCGACGGGAAACAGGATACTCGTTCATATTCTTCTCGTATTCGAAGGCGTGCCGACGATTGATAGGGAGAAGGGCCGCAGCAGCGTGATTATAAAAGGAATCGACTGCCCCCCCCTCGGGGGTAAGGACGGCGGCGGCCCTGATTATGGTCTTCTCGGCTCGGTCTTCGCGTCGCTTCGACTGGCGGAGATGAAGCGCTCGAAAAGGGAGATAGAAGTCGAGATTATGCCGATGGCGTTCGTGTCTTTCGAGAGCGTCAGAGAAGTCGTATATGCGGCGGCGCGGGCTGGAGTAAAGAAAATCAGCCTTAAAACGTCGCCGATACCGGATTAGCCCGCCTCTCGGGCGGGGAGCGGAGGTTTTAAATGAAGCTCGTCTTTGCCGCGTTTTTCGCAGTCATTATCGCGGTCGTCTTGCTGCAGCCGTGTCTCGCGCAGGAGAAGTCCGCGCGAGAAAAGGCGCTGAAACTCTGCAGTGAGGGCGAGGCGCTGATAAGTCTCGGGAAAATCGAGCAGGCTCTCGCCTGTTTCGAGGAAGCCCTCGATGTCGATATCAAGTGCATCGAAGCCCACAAGCGGTATCAGGACATACTTCTTGCAATGGACGAGCGGGACAAGCTTCTGGGGAACTATCGCGAGTTCGTGCAGATTATGCCGAACTCGGCGCTTTTCAACTTCCTCTACGCCCGCCTGCACGCCGATGACCTTGACATAGAGCAGAAGTACCTCAAGAAGGCGGTTAACCTCGACGGCAAGTTCTACGAGGCGAGATTTGCTCTCGGCTTGTCGTTTCTTTCCGGGAAGCAGTACAAGGAATCTCTCGAACAGTTAGCGAAATGCGCCGAGTTCCGGCCGGACGACCATATGGTGAAATTCAGGATTGCGGACGTGCATTTGAAGCTCGGCGACTACGACAAGGCAAGGGAATGCTACAGAGAAGTTGAAAAGGCCGTGCCCGGCAACCCCGTCGTGCAGTACGCGCTCGGATGCTCCTACGCCTACCAGGGGAACCATAAGGAAGCCGTGAAGTACTTCGAGAAGGCGGGCAAGCTCGGTTTTTCCGACAAGGGTTTTATTGTCGACTGGGCGCAGTCATGCCTCGGGATAGGCGACAGGAAGGCGGCCCTGAAGGTTTACGAGAGGCTTTTTGAAAGCGACGCGGTGCGCGAGGATTTCGCCCAGATCGAGCAGCTAATCCTGTCGATGTGCGAGCCGTTCGCCGACCTCGGCCCCGCTCAGAAAGAGCAGTTATCGAAGGCAGTCGGGCTCCTCGAAGGCGAACCGGCAAAGCCTGCGGAGGCCCGTGCGATACTCGAAAAGCTCGCCACGGACGCGGGCGGCTCGGAGGCGGTGCACCATATGCTCGGTAGAGCGCTTCTTGCCTCCGGCGAGAAGGAAAAAGCAGCGACCGCGTTCGAGAAGGCCGTCGAACTCAACGAGTTTTATCCGGCACCGCTGGTTTACCTCGGGCTTATCGAGTACGCCTCGCGCAAGCCGAAGGAGGCGAGGGAGAAGTTCCTCAAGGCGCTTTCGCTCGACCCGTTCAACGCGCAGGCCAATACCTACGCGGCGATTCTCCTGGCCAATATGGACGAAAACAAGGACGCGCTCAAGTATGCCAAAAGGTCCTACCAGATTACCGGCTCGCTCAGGGACGTCGGCGACGTGCTCGTTTTTGCCGAGTTGAAACTCGAGGATGATTCGCTTCTCGAACGCGAGTTCGAGGCGGGTCCATGGAAAGTAAAGGTTTACAGGGGCATGGAACAGATCGACCCCAAACGCGCTTACGCATACAGGTTCCTGGCCTACAGGGACGGCAAGCGTGACAGGGCGATTGTCGTGAATTCGCGCCTGGTCAGGGACATAGACGGCCCCGACCCCGACGCGTTCGCGATGTATCACTTTCTCGAGGAGACTCGCCGGGTGGGCAGGGGCGTTCGGGATTTCAGGTACGACAGCTACGGAAAGGCACTGCCGCAGCTCGATAAGATTGTAGAGAAGGTCAAGGAAGAGCTTCTTAAAAACTTCAAGGAAGAGCAGCAGGAGAAAGTTGACCAGGAAGACAAGGGGGACAAGTAAGTGGGCGTTCACACTTCCATGGACCTTACTTCCGAGGATCTGAGGGGAATGCTCCAGTCCGGCCCCGTTCACGTGATTCAGCCGGTCGGCAATCTCGAAGACCACGGCCCGCACCTTCCCGTGGCGACCGACTCGCTTATCGCCGAAGAAATTGCCTTCAGGCTCGGCAAAGTGCTCGCATGCGAATACGCGGGCTGCGAGTTCCTTATCGCCCCGACCGTCTCGGTAGGGAACGTCACCGAGTTCGGCACAAGGGGCGGGTTCTCCGCCGGGAGCGCGCTCGAAGCCTACCTTGAACAGGTCTGCAAGAACCTCGCTTATACCGGTTACGGCAGGATAATCGTCGTAAACGGCTGCGGCGGCAACGACGCCATGCTCTCGAGTCTCGCGGAGAGCGTCGAGGCCGTCGTCTACCTGCCGCGGTGGTGGCATATCCCGGAGACGCTCGATATCGACGAATCATACCTCGCTTACATCGACTGCGGCGGCGACCCGGCCGATTGGGTTGGCACGCACGCCTCCGAGCTCGAAACCTCCGCCGTAATGGCGATTGAGGAGCGCCTCGGAGCGAAGCTCGTCAGGCGCAAGAACCTCAAGCGCGCATTCGGCCCGCATAGCGGGTTTACGGTGATTTCCGCCCGCAAGGAAGGCCGCCTATACGAAATCGCGCCCGCAGGCGTCCTCGGCGATGCCCGCAGGGCCACGGCCGAGAAGGGCTCGAAGCTAATGGACATCATCGTCGCCGAGTATGCCGGCATACTCGCCAACCGACTCTTGTAGTCTCCGCATCATGTTTTCAAAGAGCGCCGCGATTCAATGCTTTCGCGTTATTTTTCCTGTTTCTTCGCTGGGCCGAAAAGCCCCTCTCCCGTAAGCGGCCGCTCCGGCACCCTGATAAGGGGCGTCGTCGCGCGCCTCAGGAAGAGGATTCCCCACGCTGTATCCGGCACCGGGCCGCTCGTGCCCCTGTTGCCCGCGTCCCACGAGCCGTCGGGCCGCTGGCTGCCCTTGAAGAAGCTTACGCCTTCCTTGTACCATTCGTGGGTCCCGAACTTCGGTACCAGCCCGAGTATTCCGACTCGCTCAAGCCCGTACCAGTAATAAATAAGATGGCTCGCCGAGCCCGTGCTCGACGGATTCATGTCGGTGCGCCACTTGTGCGCGAGCCACGCCGCCCCGTCGCGGATTCCCTTGTTGACGGCTTTTTTGATGTTCGACGGAAGCTGGCCCATTTCCTCGAGCGCGTGTTTGGCGATAATCAGCGAAATGCAGCCCGATGTCGTCATTGAGCCGGTAATCGCCTTGCACCAATCCCTGTTCTGGTCGTCTTCCGGCATATAGGCCCACCCGCGGGCGAACATCTTTTTCTTTTCTCCCTTGAAGATTTTGCGCTGCGCTTCCTCGATGACGGTCGTGCCCCAATCCTCTTTTTTAGGCACGCCGTCGGGATTTTTTCTCTCCTCGCGCTTGTACTCGCGTTCGAGCTTGCGCATGTCCTTGACCATTTGCTTTTCGATTTTCTTGAGGTCCTTGAAGTCGTGGTCGGCCGCGGGCACCGGGAACCACGGAACTTCCGGCCCGTCCTTCTCCTGCTTGTCGAGACAGTACTTGACGACGTTGATATAGGTGTTGGCCGGCACGGGTATTTTCATCCTCAATGCGGCCGCGAGCGCGAGCATGACATACTGGGTGTTGGACGCGTCCACGATATCGCCGGAGCCGCCGGGATAGCGCCATACCAGCTTCTGAGGTTCCTGCTTCGATATCAGGTACTTCACGAGGTCTTCGATAAGCTTCAGGTGCTGGGCCGGCGCGCGTTTGCGTATCTTGCGGGCCGGGTCCTCGTCTTTTTTAGTGACTTCGGTCACCCAGTCGCCCTTCTTTTCTTCTTTTTTGTCTTTCGGCAGCTCGTCGCCGACGTAGTACGCTTCCAGAAGCAGTATCAGGCACGCCGCGCAGTAACAATGGCAGCCTGTGCCGATTTTCTGTATTGCGCTCTGGATTCCTTTCTGCACGACAGGGTCCTTGCGGCTGACCCCGCCCTTGAGGAGTGCGAATGTGCAGAACGCGGTGCATCCCTCGCCGAGCCCCTTCCCGGAAGCGTGCACGCCGCAGGAGAAGGGTCTGTCGAGGAAGTCCCACGAGCCGTCGGCCGCCTGCTGGGTCTTGAGCCAGTCGCAGGCCTTCTTGACCATCGCCTCGATGTCGTCGCGGCTGACCTCCTGCGCGGCAGGCGCGCCCTGCGCGTAAGCGATGCCGGAGAAGAGAAGAGTCAGAACCAAAGTAAGAACAGCAGTCAGTCTCATGCTTCGATACCCCCAGAACAAATTACTTTTCAACCAAGGCATTACTATATGAAAATACCCGCGACTTGTCGAGAAATTCATGGAAATGTATCGAAAATGTAAAAATCCCTTCGTCAAATTGCTAATAATGTGACGAGATGCCGGTGACGATTTCCTGAAATCGTCACATCCGTGAAGCTCGCTTTTCGCGTAGCGAAAACGTGCGTCGGAGATGTAATCCCTATCCTTTTTGCTCATAACGAAAGGTGATAAAATCCAACTTATCCCAATCCGACTTCTAATTCCCGTCTGTAAAACTAACTCCTTATACAGCAACAACTTATGACGCTTTTTTACAGAAATGGGAGGGGTAATGGCACCTGTTCCATGGAAATTCGAAGTGTCTTTTATCGCGAATATTCTTTCAAAAATCATGTTGCACTCCCATTTCTTTCCATAGCCCCGGCATTCATGCCGGGGATGCCTTTTTTCTCCTATCCGTGTTCACCTGTGTCTATCTGTGGTTAATAATTCCCCCTTTTTTTCACACGCGCCCTCTATACATGGTGATTTCTTGAAAGAGAAATCGCCATATTTGGGGAGCTTGGCTTTCGCGAAGCGAAAACACGCGGCAAAGATGCATCCCTTATGGAATAAGGGTTCCAGCATTTCTTCCTCCTTTCTCCCGTTATTTCTAAGACTTCCCGCCCAAGAGACCTTCGCTCTAAATAATATATTTTATATATGTATCCCCCTATAATACGAGGTGGCGTAACGCACACAAATCTGATGAAACACACATGCCGAAAACTCAATTCTCCGTAACCCTAAACAGGCCAACGACTTACGACGCAAAAAAAACTTCGTTTTGGAGCATGTTTGTGGTATGCCACTTTTGTACAAAAAATTGTCAGTCGAGTGTGCTCGACACCACAGGTATACAGCAAGCGACTTTCGTAGCGATGAGGTCTTCCGAATTAGACGGCAAAGGGATTTGTTTAGTGAACAAGTGCAAAAACTATACAGAGTAAGCCATGAAGAACCAAGCCGCCATGAAAAGCATATTACATAAGGAGAGTTAAGGTTAACGAAATGAATAATGATGGGATTTTTGAGACTTTTAGGGGATATAACTGTAAAAACAGGGGAATTTGAAACCACAGGTGAAGACCGATTACTGCTGTATTACAATATTCGTCAGGAATTGTAGTAGTCACATTAACTGGTTGGTGATATTATCCAGTAGGATGAGGAACAATATTTTGAGTAAAAAACGTAAAACAACTCTGAATTTCTACGCCCGTAAGGGGGGTGCATTTGATGCACTGCATTCAAAAGGACTCTTCTATCCCTGGCTTATTGCCATGTTTCTTATTTTAGAGATTATCAGAATCATTATTATCTATTTCGGCTTCTCTATGGATATTTATTTTCTTGATTACTGGAATTCTCGTTTTCTATTCGGTTTGGACATACCCGGAACGATCCAGTTTATTTGCCTTCTCATAGCAGTATATATTTTTATACATCTTGGTATCTTCCTTACTGAAAAGCACAAATCGAGAAGACAGTTATATATTGGAATTGCATTTCATATCTTCGGAATTGTTATTGCAATTCTATATGTATTAGCTTGGGGAATGTATGGGCCGTTCATAGAAAGTGAGTTAGACAGGATGGTTCGATGAAAAAGTCGGAGACCAAAAAGCATTCTTCGACCTATATATTTTGGGCGCTTCCAATAGTCATTAAAAAAGTCGAAGATTTGCAAAATGCATTGAATAATACCGATAAAAGAATTGAGCAGCTTCCTCCCTATTCTTGAACAACTGCCGGGCGAGCATATCAGATAGTAGAGTAGAGCAATATGCAGGTGGAAAAAAGGCTTGACTTTCGGGGCAGGGCGTGATAAGAATTGGAGCGTGAAAATATCCGTCTGGGAGGATAGTCCATGAGAATTTTCGCAGCCCTTTGTGTATCCCTTATAGTGCTTGCGGCGGGCGTGTGCGTGCTTGCGCAGGAGCTCGACCAGGCCAAGCTCAGGGAGATAAACGACCGGCTCGACCATCAGGCCACGTACACTTCGAAGTGGCTTGGCGGGCCGCGGCATATCTGGTACCTGGAGTTTACGCACGAGAAAATCAGGCCGATAAGGGTCTGCGCGGAAGAGGGCGAGATAGAAGTCTACTACTACATGCTCTACACGCTCAAGAACAAGGACGAGGCTGACCACGAGGTGAACATCAGGCTCGGGGCGTGGAGCGACAAGCAGCCGTGCCCGAACAAGTGGGACGAGACTCTCAAGAACTACCGCCACATGCACGACCTGAAGTACCGTGACACGTACGTCAAGGATGTCGTGGAGAAGGTGTCGAAGAAGCACTTTCTGCAGGAGTCGAACGGAGGCAAGGGCCTTTACAGTCTGGCGGAAGTGACGGTCCCGGAGAAGCTCGGGAAGGCGACGGAGACGGGCAGCCACGGCGACGAGATGGGAATCAATTCTGCAGTAATCAAGGCTGGCGAGACGTGGCAGTGCGTTGCGATTTTCAAGAAAATCGACGCTGAGATGGACTACCTGAGGATATTCGTCTACGGTCTGACCAACGACTTCAACATACTGACGCATCTGGATATCGAGAACGTTCGCGAGTACCGGGGCATGGACCTCGTGCTGATGAAGAACGGGGAGATGATTAGGTGCAGGTCGGAGGAGCGGCTCAACGACTTGAGGATGTTCGTGCGCAACGTGGCGAAGCAGCTCGACGAGCGCATTGAAAAGCTGACGGACGTAGAGGAGATAATCAAGTCGAATCATACCCGGGTCGAGCCCAACCAGAGACTGATAGTCGAGAAGATTCTGGAAATTACCTACGAGAGGCTCGGGGACGAGTTCTACGTATCGAACGACTGGGTCGAGAATATCGGCGAGAGATGGTACGAGTGGATAAGGGTCGTCAATACCGACCTGCCGCACAGCCCGGTTGACATTGACAACCCGCCCGTCAGGGGCCCCGGCGGATAAGAGAACGGCTCAAGAAAAACAAGCGCCCGTTATTGCACGGGCGCTTTTATTTTCACGGCGAATTCGGGGCGCGAGCTATTTTTGCTCTCGCGCCTTGCGGTTGGCAAGGGCAGCTTCGACGAACCCCCGGAAGAGGGGGTGCGCTTTGATGGGTTTTGACTTGAACTCGGGATGGAACTGGACCGCGACGAACCAGGGATGGTTCGGGATTTCGACAATCTCGACGAGGTCCCTGACAGGCGAGAGGCCCGAGAGCTTCAGGCCCTTGTCCTGCAGGATTTCGCGGTACTCGTTGTTGAACTCGTAGCGATGCCTGTGGCGCTCGTTTATCTCTTTGACCTCGTAGGATGCAAGGGCTTTCGTGCCGTCCTGGAGCGTGCAGGGGTAGGCGCCGAGCCTCATCGTGCCTCCCATCTTCTTGCCGAGGTACTGCTTCTGCTCTTCGAGCAGGCTTATTACGGGGTGCTTCGTGGCCTTGTCGAACTCTGTCGAGTTGGCGCCGTCGAGCTCGCAGGCGTTTCGTGCGAACTCTATTACTGCGACCTGCATTCCGAGGCAGATGCCGAAGTAGGGGATTTTGTTTTCCCTGGCGAAGTTGGCGGCTTGAATCTTGCCCTCGATGCCGCGTTCGCCGAAACCGCCGGGCACGAGAATCCCGTCGGCCTCGTGGAGGTTGGCCTCGACGCCGATACGCTCGATGTCTTCCGAACTGACCTTCTTTATCTCGATCCGCGCGTTATTGGCGATGCCGGCGTGGTGGAGCGATTCGTAAATCGACTTATATGCGTCGGGCAGCTCGACGTACTTGCCTACGACGACAATCTTGCACATCTGCGAAGGCGATTTGACCACTTCGAGCAACTCGTGCCACTTGTCGAGCTTCGGCTCGTCGGTCTTGAGGTTGAGGAAATTGATAATCATCTCGTCGAGTCCGTGCTTGTGCAGGACGACGGGCACCTCGTATATGGAAAAATCGACATCCTTTTCCTCGATTACGGCCTCTTTGCGCACGTTGCAGAAAAGGGAAATTTTGTCCCTGTGTTCGGGCGACATGGAGACCTGGGTCCTGCAGATAATGACGTCCGGCTGTATGCCGATTTCACGGAGCTTTCCGACGGAATGCTGCGTGGGTTTGGTTTTCAGCTCACCGGAGGCGTTGAGATACGGGAGGAGTGTGAGGTGGATATTGAGGCAGGAGCCGGGCGGTTCTTCGAGTCGAAGCTGGCGAATCGCTTCGAGGAAGGGGAGGCCTTCGATGTCGCCGACTGTGCCTCCGAGCTCTGAGATGACGATGTCGTCGTCGTTTTCGACGATCGAGCGTATGAGGCGCTTAATCTCATTGGTGACATGCGGGACGACCTGGACGGTCTTGCCGAGGTAGTCGCCTCTTCGCTCCTTGTTTATTATGTTGTAGTAGACTCGGCCGGTGGTGAAGTTGGAGGCTTTGGACAGTTTGCAGTTGGTGAAGCGTTCGTAGTGGCCGAGGTCGAGGTCTGTTTCCGCCCCGTCGTCTGTGACGTAGACTTCGCCGTGCTGGAACGGGCTCATAGTGCCGGGGTCCACGTTGATGTAGGGGTCGATTTTCTGCATTTTGACTGTCAGGCCGCGTTTTTCGAGGAGCAATCCAATCGAAGCAGAGGTCAGGCCTTTTCCGAGAGAGGAAACCACGCCGCCGGTAACGAAAATGAATTTTGGCATTGAGCCTTACCGTATCCTTTCAATAAATCCGCCGCTACTTGTCCTTCTTTTTTAGTTGTTCGAGCCTCTGGCTGATATCTTCGTCGTATCCTCCGAGGTCTATGAATTTCTGGTAGTGGCGTACCGCCATGTCCAGTTTTCCCTCGCTGTCGTAGATAAGCCCGAGCCCGAGATGCGCTTCCTTGAGGTCCGGTTTGAGCTTGAGAGCCGCGGAATAGGAGTTTCTGGCCTTTTCGTTGTCGCCTTTGTTCAGAAGGGCGACGGCGAGGTTGTTATGCGCAATGGCGTCGGCCGGGTTGAGCTTGACGGCGTTTCTGTATTCTTCAATAGCCTTGTCATACTGGTCGAGAGAGTCGTAAAGCCTGCCGAGGTTGAAATGTGCATCGACGTAATTGGGGACGATTTCGATCGCCTTGAGGTAGGCGGAGCGGGCGCTTTGCGGCCCGTCGAGCCTCGAATGAATCAGGCCGAGGTTATTGTACGCTTCGGCGTATTCGGGGTAGAGTGCTATCGCTTTCTTATACTCCTTGACCGCCGAGCGGTACATGCCGGTGCCGGTCATTGTGAAGAGCCACCCGAGCTCGAAGTGCGGTGCGGCGAAGCCCTTGTCGTCTTCGCTCGCTTTGATAAAGTGCTCGATGGCCTTTTCGTAAGTTTCTTCGGATTCCTTATATACGAGCCCCATGCAATAGTTCTGAAAGGCGTCCGTGCTTGATGTCAGGCTTTTTCTTATTTCGCCCGCGTTGCTTGTCTTTGCGCCGAGTGCCGTGGCGATGTCGAAAGCCAGCGCCGCGGTAACGGAGGCGGGCGGGCCGGCGGATGAGAATTCCTTTTCCGAGACTTCGCCGGTTTCCGTATTAAGTAGCCGGGCGGTTACGGCTATTCCCGTCGGGGCATTTTTATAGCTGCCAATAACGACCGTTTTCATGCCGAGCTCTTTGCCGAGTTCCGATGCCGCACCAGGTTTCGACATGTCCTTATTGACAAGGCCAAGCTCGTTTCTGATACGATTGAAGGCCGGCGTGTCCATAACCACGAGGTTCTTGACCCTCATAAGCCTCCGGGTGAGGTCAACGCGCAGCCCGTGCTCGACCCAGTTCATGCCGGCGTCTCCCGTTTTGTTGGAGAATCCCGCCACCATAACGTGATGGGACGGGCCCTCATCCTGCGCGAATGCGGGGCCGACCATGAGAATTGCTACAAAAAAGCATATGTACTTAACCATAATTCACACTCCGCGGCAATCACATGCCGAATATCCATGATTTAAGCCATACATCCTTAAGGATAAGCACCGCGGCGCCGACGGCGCAGCAGGCAATCTCGACTGATTCGTTTTTCAGCACGACTCCCCAGCCGCGCCTCGGTTGGTCCAAAGGCAGAAGTTTGCTCGGGAACCATCGGCGGACTCTGCCGCAATATTCCTTGTAATCGTCGCCGAACTGGACGATGAGCGCCATTTCCTCGCGCTTCACGATGGAGTTGTATCTGACGCCGGCGTAAACGATAAATGCGGGCAGAACCCAAAGCACTTCCGACAAAACGATAAGGCCGGACATAATGAGAATATTCGCGACGTAAAGCGGATTCCTGAATATTCTGTAGGGTCCGGTGCAAGTGAGTTTTTTCACGCCGTCTTCCTGTGCGCCTGCTTTCCCGCAATATCTCATCGACCAACCGCGAAGGTAAAGGCCGAAGAGACTGAAGGCCGCGCCAACGGGCATTATAACCTGTTCGTACCCCTCCGTTTCGACCCAGGGGATGAACAATGCAATCAGGGCGAAAGGCAGGAATATATCCAGTCTTTCCCTGACGAGCTTGCGGCCCATCTTAGCTAACTGTGATGTTTCCTTTTCCATTCTTCCACGAACTGCTCGTAATCTTCCTTCGTATCTATGCCCGTAAATCCGTGGTCGCACATAATCACGCGGATTTTGTGGCCGTTTTCGAGAACGCGAAGCTGTTCGAGCTTTTCAGCAGCCTCGAGGGCGGTTTCTCGCATACCGTTGAGTTCGAGCAAAAAATCCCGTTTGTAGGCATAAATTCCAACATGCCCGTAGTATATACGTTCTTCAACTCCGTTTCGATAGTACGGAATCGGACTTCGTGAGAAATATAGAGCATGGCCAGTTTTGTTAATTACCACCTTCACTATATTCGGATTGAGCGAGAGGTCGGGAGGATTTATCCTGTAGGCCGCCGTGGCTACCTGCGTGTCCGGTTCCTTTTGCTGCAGCTCGATGAGCCTGTCAATAAGTCCGGGGTCTATGCCGGGCTCGTCCCCCTGTAGATTTACCACAATCTCGCAGCCAGCATCTGCGGCGGCTTCGGCCACTCGCTCGGTGCCTGTCAGTAGGTCTGGCGAGGTGAGGACCGCATCCACCCCGAATGAAGCAGCAGCGGACGCTATACGCTCGTCATCGGTTGCGATTATAACCGTATCCGTTAGCTTTGACTTGACGGCCTGGTCGTAGACATGCTGAACGAGGAACTTGCCGGTTTCCGCGAGGAGCATTTTGCCCGGAAGTCTCGTCGAATGGTATCTTGCTGGAATGACAATAGCTGTTTTCATTCAGATTCCATCCGAACCAGATTCAGGCTAATCAAGCGTTTCCGTTCACCCGTACGAAATGTAACAATTATTTCTTTAAACACAATTTTCTGAAAATACCAAGTGATGTGACAGGTTTCAAGCAAAAAGGGAGCGCATGGTTCAAAATGAGAAATACAGAGGGCATATATTGCGCGAATTTGCCTTTTTCCGTCGTAAGGCGGTATAATTGAATCAAGGAGAGTGGTTGATTTGGACGAGATTAATAATGAGAACACTTGAAATTTTCGAAAGAGAGAAAATGCATTCGCAAAAAATACAAGCTGCGGTATCTAACATATTGCCTAACGAAGCATTAGATATTACAAAATGTTGTACTTTGGACCGTATTTGTATAAAACGGCTTGACAAATTGTTGTGGGGCTGTATGATAATATCTTGTATCTGTTTCATGCGGGAGCATGAAGCGGAATCAGCTATGCAGGGCATGCCAGGGACATTGTAAAACTTATTTATCCGGGGTAAGGAATTGGAGAAAGACCTTAAACACAGCACCATGAAGATGGAAAGGGCGCCGTCTTCTCTGCAGGAGCTGCGGACATTCATAAGGGAAGGTTTGAAGACGAGCGACCTCGGCGAGTATGACCGGGGGCTTTTCGCTCTGGCCGTGGACGAGGTTATATCCGCCGTAGTCGAGAGCCCTTCCACTAACTCTTCCGGGACGGTCAGCGTTCAGCTTGACGTGTCGGATGTCGCGGTTAAGGTCGAAGTCGAAGATTCCGAGAATTATTTCGCGAACGGGCTCGGAGACGAACAGAGTCTGAAGGATGCGCGCAACAATGATACGCGGCGGGAAATCGCCGTTTATTTCATCTGCGAGATTATGGATGAAATTTATTACACATTCCAAAAAGGTTTTGAAAACCGCCTCGTTATGGTAAAATTCATAGGCTGATATTCATTCGGCCAGTTGTTTTTTTCTTATGTCTACTCTTTTTGGAGGTGCTTTTTATGCGCAGCATGTGTGCTCTTTTTGCAGTTTCGGCACTTGCACTCTGCGTTGGCAGCGGGTGCATTATCGGAGTGTATTCCAAGCAGGATTACGGCCCCGGAGCATCCGTCATGGCGGTTGCACAGGACCAGTCGCTTGCGGAAGTGATAGGCCAGATGGGCGCGCCAGACAAAGTTCTTGAGATTGGCGACACGAAGATACTTGTTTATACGCAGTACGAGGGAATGCAAGTTCTCGGCGTTTACAGCAAAGTTCGCAAAAAGGACATTGTCGTGATTCTCAAGGGCGGTAAGGTTTCGCAGCCGCCGCTGCTCGTTTCAAAGGGCGAAGCGATGACCATACTCGGGGCCATCACCACCCCGATTTTCGGACCTACGCTCAACAAGGAAGAATAAAGAGAATTAACCCGCGATTAAACTGAAGGGGGAGCCCGCTTGACATTGCGAGCCTCCCCTGTTTTACTTAGCCATATGGATATATACAAAAGGCTTATACTCGTATTCTGCATATTCGCGGTCGTTGTCGCCATCGGGGCAATCGGCTTCAAGATAATTGCAGGCGAGCGCTATAGCTTTTTCGAATGCGCGTACAACGCCTTCGTTTTTGTCTCCACGGTTGACAGACCTTTCGGCGGCGAGCTCGAAGCGTCAGGCATGGTATACAGAATCTTTACGGCGTTTCTGCTGATAAGCGGGATGGGCACTATTCTTTATGGTGCTTCCACTATTACGGCTCTGATTGTGGAAGGCGAACTTACCAACGCGCTCAGGAGGCGCAGAATGGAAAACAGAATAAAAGGTCTTCGAAATCATATTATTCTCTGCGGGATAGGAGAAACGGGCTTTTACATAGCGGAAGAACTGAGTAAAATCAGAGTTCCTTTTGTAGTCGTCGAAAGCTCGGAACAGCAGGTGGAAAGACTCAAAGAAATAAAGAACCTGCTCTACGTTCTGGGAGATGGTACGGATGACTTTGTGCTTGAGAAGGCGGGAATAAGGGTTGCTTCCGGCGTAATACTAACTCTTCCAAACGACAGGGACAACCTGTTCGCGACCATTACCGCGCGCCAGCTCAATTCCAAGATAAAGATAGTGGTCAAGTGCGTTGACTCGAAAGCAGAGCAGAAGCTAAATGGCGCAGGCGCCGATGAAGTAATCTCGCCTTCCGCAATCGGGGGGCTCAGAATGGCTTCCGTGATGGTCCGCCCCACCGTGGTTACATTTCTCGACAAGATGCTGCGCGACCCGGAGGAAGCAACGCGCATTGAAGAGATTCTCGTGGCTGAGGATTCTCATATTGCGAATAAAACGATTGCGCAGGTCAGGCTGAGCCAGGAAGCATCCGTGCTTGTATTGGCGGTAAGGCATCCTGAGTCGGAGTTCTTCACGTATCGTCCCAATCCAGAGACCGCGCTGCCTCCGGGCACCGTCGTTGTAGTGATGGGCGAGGTATCCAACGTGCAGAAAGCACGAAAGCTTGCAGGCATGGCATTCGGACTTGAAGTTACGGGCGACAAGACGCATCCGGTCCGGGGAGGCGGGAAATGAGAAAACTTTTCGTCCTTTGTCTTTTAATCGCCGCGGCCTCGGCCGCGACGTTGCTGGCACAAGAGGAAAAGGCTGACATCGCGAAAGACAATGGGAACCGCATAATGATTGCGAGGCGCTGGCTTCTCGTCGAATTTCCCTGCGGCGATTTGAAACTGAAGGGATGGCTATTTGTCCCAAGAGGCGCGGAAAATGCGCCGACGCCCGCCGTGCTGCGGATTCCGGCGGGTGGCAACCTTTTCACTCCAGCCGTCTTGGGGCTTGGGACGGTGCCTGAAATCGAGCCGTTCGTGGCGGCAGGATATGTCACAATGGTTATGTCGTTTCGCGGTACGCTCGACAATCCGGGCAATTTCCGGGAATCCCGCGGCGGCCTCGACGACGTGCTTGCGGCCCTTGAATTTCTGGCAAGCCAGCCCGAAGTCGACAAAAAGAACATCTTTATTGCGGGCCATTCTTCGGCCGCGACCCTCTCTCTTCGGGCAGCCCAGATAAGCGACTTGCCCAGGGCGGTTGCTGCGTTTTCGCCTGTCGCCGACTGGGCGAAATTCTACAAGGAGCGCATGAAGGATGTTTCAAAGGAAACGGCCGAACTCGTGAGAGAGTCCTCTCCGATTACACATACGGCGAAAATTAAATGCCCGGCTCTTATAACACATGGAACTGATGACAAGATAGTGCCTTTCGAGCAAAGCGAAAAGCTTGCGGAAAAGTTCGCCAAGGATGGAAAACAGGTGGATTTTGTCAAAATCCCCTTCGGTGACCACTATTACTCAATGCTTAAAGCGGGAGTGGACCTTTCGATTGCCTATTTTTCAGAGATTCAGAGGCACGGAAAAACTACTGACATATTCGAAAAGTTCCGCGACAACCTGCTTGAAAAGTTCGCCGGGGAAATGAAGCCTGGGGAGAAATAAGACCGGGTATGCGACTATGCGGAATGGGCGTGCGCTGTAAAAATATTTTACAGGTCTTGATTGACGCGTCGCAGATTCTATAATTAAACAAGTCCAGATGTTGATTACTATAACCAAGGAGCCGGAAATGATGGAACCGGAAGATGATATCAAGAAATTCGAAGAGGAACTAAAAAAGCCGAAAACTTCCGGCATAAAAAAAGACAGGATTATTACCTGTCCATCATGCGGCCGGAAGCAGACCACTCCGCAGGTGGCGCTGGGGGAAGAAGTAAAATGCAGGAAGTGTGGAGCCTCGTTCAATCTTGAAAGGGGAATGTCGGAAGATGCGCACCTCGTTACAATGGCTGCGGTAGACCTGCAGGTGCAGCAGATGGAACTTATGGAGAGGGTTGGCCGTGTCGCCCCGCCCCCGAGGAAAAAAGTTACGGTAGCTTCGCAGCCGCTTTCGAAAAGCTTCGTGGGCCCCGCCGTACTTACGCTGATTCTTTATCTGGTACTCTGGCCTATCGGTTTTATTGCCAATATCGCGTATCTCGTGAAAGCTCAAAGCTATTCTTCAATCGTGGGCCGCTCAGTAGGGGGGGCTTCCCTGCTCAAGCTCTGGTTTGTTCTTCTCGGAATACTGCCGCTGCTGGGATTGATTGCGATTGTAGTTCTTTCTATTATGGGAATAGTGGACCTGCAACCATATATCGATAAAATCCGGGGCGCTGCATCGGGATAGTCTTTATATTCTTTGTTCTGGAAGAGGCATTGTTTTGAAGACCGAGAAAGTGCGCACCCTGACTTTCGATATCGAAAGGCTCGGGCCGGCCAGCCAGGATTCTCCCATAAAACTTTCAAACAACCGCGGGGATAACATTGTCGACTATGTCACCGACGATGCAAGAATCCTGTTTGACCCTTCGCTCGTTTCATGCCGGCGATGCCGCGAAGGCGTCACTATACCGAGCATGGAAGTTGCAGGCCCGCGGGAACGCATTTTTTTCAAGCCCGATGATATCAAGGCGGCCGTGCTAACCGCGGGAGGGCTATGCCCCGGACTGAACGATGTGATAAGAGGCATCGTCCTCGAACTGCATTACCATTACGGGGTAAGAGAAATACTTGGTATCAAGTACGGTTATAGAGGTCTTGTGTCTGACAGTCAGGAGCGGCCCGTCAGGCTCACTCCTGAAATGGTGGAGACGATTCACCGAGAAGGCGGAACCATTCTTGGTTCGTCGCGCGGCAAACAGGATATTCGAGAAATTGTTGATTTCATTGCCGAGCGCAAAATAAACGTTCTTTTCACGATAGGCGGCGACGGAACGCTAAGGGGCGCGGCTGCAATCTCGGAAGAGGCGGAAAGAAGCGGATATAAGCTTTCGGTTATCGGCGTGCCGAAGACCATTGACAACGATATCGCTTTCGTGGAACGTAGCTTCGGCTTCGAAACCGCGTACTCGATAGCTCAGTCGGCGCTTCGAAGCGGCCACAACGAGGCGCGCGGGGCCCCGAACGGTATCGGTCTCGTAAAACTCATGGGACGCTATTCGGGTTTTGTTGCGGCTATGGCTTCGCTTGCCTGCGGTGATGCCAACTTCGTGCTCGTGCCCGAAGTCGAGTTCGACCTTGAAGGGGAAAACGGATTTCTGGCGGCTCTTGAAAAAAGAATGAATGAGGCTGGGCACGCGCTTGTCGTCGTGGCGGAGGGAGCGGGGCAGAAGTTCTTTGAAGGCCAGGACCTTGGAAAGGATGCTTCGGGCAACCGTAAACTTGGGGAGATAGGAACCTTCCTTAAGGCGTCGATTAAAAAGCATTTCGACGGCAAGGATATTGAAGCCAACGTTAAGTATATAGACCCGAGCTATATGATACGCTCGGTTCCGGCGAGCGCGACGGATTCGGTCTTTTGTCTGCAGCTTGCGCAGCATGCGGTTCATGCGGCCATGTCCGGGCGCACCAATATGATTGTGGCCATATGGAACAACACTTTTGTCCACGTGCCCATTAAAACGGCCATTTCAGAGAGAAAGCAACTCGACCCGGAGGGGCCGACCTGGCTGGCGGTGGTGGAAGCGACGGGCCAGCCTCTCAGCATGAAGGATTGAGATATTCTACCAGTCGAAGCTGCGTTTTTTGCCGCTAAGCTCTTTAAGCCTTTCCTCGATAATTTCTTTTTTATGGTCTTGGTTCTTCTGGTAGAACTCTTTTAGCTTGGCGACTTCCTTTTCAAGGTCTTCAATCTCGGCCTTGTGCTGCGCCTGTTTCAAGTCGAACAGCCTGGAAAGGGCTTCCTTTAACTGTGATATTATTTTTTCGGACTCTTCTTTCGTTTTTGATTCTTTTTGTTTTTTTACGAGTTCCCATATTTTTCTGTCGAGCTTGTGCATTTCGTTCATGCGAGCATAGCCTTCGGGGTCGTGCTCCTTCATCTTTTCCATGTGTTCCATTTTTCCGAATAGCTCGCGAAGAAAATGATAATAGGCGTCGGGCTCCCTGTCCCTCAGGCGCTCGAGTTTCTCGAGAGTTTCGGGCTCGTTTTTCTCAAGCCATTCCAAAACCCTTGCAATATCTTCTTCTGTAAACTCAGGCTCGGGGTGCTCTTCCGGTCTGTGCCAGTTGCGCTTGATTTCTTCTATCTCTCTCATAAGCTCTCTGGCTCTTTTTTCATCCCCTCTTTCGCGGGCCTTTTCGATTTCGCGTTCGAGCCGCTCGATATTGCGACGCATTTCCTCGGCTTGTTCCGGGTCCATATGCGGACGCTCCGGGCGAGGGCCATCGGGCCGTAAAGAGTGGGCCTGGCGTTCGAGTTCGTGCAGGGTTTCTTCGAGTCGCCTGATTTCGTGTGTCAGCTTTTCCAGTTCTTCTTTCTGGCCGTGTTTTTTGGCCATTCCGGCTTTTCTGCGAAGGTTTTCAATTTCGCGCCTGGTTTTTTCCATCCGCTCTTGAATCTTGCGTCCCATTTCGGGCTCGCGCATTTCGCCGGTGTCACGTTCGGGGCGCTCCGGCCGCCGAAGCGGAGCGGGCCTATCTTGGGCAGATGCAGAATTAATGGCGAGGCATAGCAGAATTGCAATGCCAATTGACAGTAATATAAAAAAGCGCATTTTTCCACCTCCGGAATCACGTCGTTTTAACGAGTTTGCTAATCTCCATTGTAAAAAGCGAGCTTGGTCATCTCTTCTTTCAGGATAAGAATTTTGTCTTTTACATTTCCAATTTGCCTCTCAAGTCCCGCTTTAACGGGGGTTGTCAGCATATAACGGGTCGCTTCGACGTTTACTTTCACTTCGTCGAGCTGGGAAGACAGTCCGCCGTTTAACGCGGTCGTGGTTGTCAAGTCCATGTCGGCTATTGCACGCTTGATATCCTGCTTGATGGTCTCCTGCTCGTTTTTTACGGTTTTCTCTTTGGTATCAAGCGTTATCCGTTCGGGGATTTCAGTTTTGTCCGTGCCGGGCAGCAGAAGGAAAAACAGCAAGATAGCCGCAGCTGAAACTGCTGCTGCCAGGCCGAAATCACGAACAAGTCGCGATATCCATGGATTCCGCCGGGAATCCCTTTGTCTTGCGGAATTCAGAATCGAGTTTGCGAGTTCGACCGGCATTTCAGGAGGGGGGCCTAAAATATCCAGCACTCTTTGATTGCGGTCCGCGAGCTTGCGGCAGGCGGGGCACTTCTCGATGTGTTCGAGCAATTCGGCTTCGCGGTCGGCATCAAGCTCGCCGGATTCTTTCAGCAACAACATTTCTTCAGTTTCAGCGCACTTCATTTTTTTGAGCTTCCTCGAAATAATTTGAGACCAATTTTCTCATGTTCGTAAGCGCATATCGCATTCTGCTGAGCGCCGTATTTATCGAGCAGTCGTCAAGGACCGCAATCTCCTTGAAGGAAAGACCGGCATACTGTCGCAGGAGAAGAACCGACCTCTGTTCCTGCGGCAGGCTCTCGACGGCGTGCAGGAGCGATTCGCGAAGCTCGGACTCGGACAAACTGCCTGCCGGCAGGGCGGTTAACGTGTCTGTCGCCGTCCTGTCGGAAATATCCGAATCATCTGCCGAGACTTCCCGTCTGCGCTTGGTTTTCCGAGCGTGGTCCATCACGAGATTCGACGCGATGGTAAAAAGCCACTGCCTGAAGCGGCCTCTGTGATTGTATGAATGCACCGCTTTCATGACTCTCAGAAACACCTCCTGAGTAATGTCCTGGGCGGTCGAATAGTCTCTGACCATTTTCAGGACATAGCCGTAAACGGGGTCTTTCCACCTGTGGAACATGTTTTCAAATGCGGCGCGATTGCCGCTTTTCAGTTCCTCTATGCTCTTTTCGTTTTCTTCCATGAAGCCCGAGGACATTTCCTTTTCTCTACTCATAACGCCGAGACAAGCGCTAAAATTGCATGAACTTCCGGATTTCCCGATTTATTTATGGCATGCTGGAATCTCAGCCCAATCTGAAACATACTCCTTTGCCGCCGATGGGATAGCGCCACGCCACCGCGCCATGCGGGCATGCGATTCGACATGTTCCGCATTCCATGCATCCTTCCCATGACAGGATGATTTCCAAGGGGTCGGATTCGTTCAACTGGTAATTTCCCACCGGGCAGACTGCAATGCATATGCGATCTTTGCAGACCTTGCACTTATTTTTATCGAGCGTGATGTGCGGCTCCGGCGCTGCGTTGAACTTTACGGTGGCCAGCCTGTCCTCGAGCGACGGGCGAACGGGTATGTTGTCGTTTTCTTTTTCTGAGTATTCGTTCATTTTGAATTCGCCATCCTAAAAAAGCGGCGACCCCATCGCCTTTTTCATGTTCCAGACCGCCTTGAGAAGGCCAATCCTGCCGATTCTGCTTGTCAGCATTCTGCGGACATCTCTTTCAACCTGCGCCTTGGGCTTGTCGCTTATAGTGAAGAACTCGATTATTGCATCTTCTATGATTTTTGGGTATTCGCCGAGATATTCGGGGTGCTTGAGCATCATCTTCTTCATTCTGCGGAACTTGTACAAATCCTTCATGATGAACGATTTTTTCAGTTTTTCGGTATATGCGGCGAGGGTCTTCCGTGAAAAATCCTTCTTTTCTTTCGCTTCGATAACTGTTTCGCCTGCCAGTATGCCGCTTGTACCGGCGAGGTTGGTGCCTTCAAAATACTGGGAAGTGTTTATAAATCCTGCGGCGTCACCGACGATTATGAGGCCGTCTGTAGCGAAGGATTTGGGAAGTCCGAAATAGCCCGCTTCCGGTATCATATGGGCCGAGTATTCAAGCGTTTCGCCGCCTTTCAGGTAGTTTTTGATTGCGGGCATGGAGATAAAGCTGTCGAGCAGTTCGTGAGGCTTCAGCCCCGCCTGCGACGCGTGCCCGACGCTGAGTGCGAGCCCCGCCGATATCGTGTCGAGGTTCGTATAGACGAACGCGCTGCCGTAAAGGCCTTTCACGCACTCACCGAAAAACTGCAGCGCGGCCCCCTCGTTGCTCTCGATGTTGAACCTGTCCTCGATTTTTGTCTTGTCAAGGGCGATTACTTCCTTGATTCCGATTGCCATGGAATGAGGGACAAACTCGTCCCTGAGGCCCGCTTGAAGCGTAAGCAGCGAGTTCACCCCTTCGGCGTTTATCACGCAATCGGCGTATAATTTGTCGCCTCCCGGCTCCGTTACGACTCCCTTGACGGTTCCTTTTTCGATAATGAGTTTGCTTACAAGCACTCCGCAAACGAGCTCTGCACCGGCCTCTTCGGCTTTTTCCGCGTACCACTTGTCGAACTTCGCCCGAAGCACGGTCCATGTATGGTTGTACGGCGGAGCATCCCAGCGAGAGGTCTTGAAGTCAAATGCGATTTCCGTCTCTTTCGCAAGGAGTGAATATCGCTTGCGCACGACCCTTCGCTCGACAGGTGCATCAGCGGGGAAGTCGTCGACGAGCTTTTCAATTGCAGTGGTGAAAAGGATTCCGCCGGACATGTTTTTTGAACCGGGGTACTCGCCGCGTTCGATTACAACCACTTCGAGCCCGGCTTTTGCCATTGTTATAGCGGCTGAAATGCCGGCCGGGCCTGCGCCTACTACAATGCAGTCGAACTTGTCTTCTCCAGACATAACTTTACTTGTCCTTGAGTTTTATTACGGCGAAGTTTCTTGGCACGAACCCGCGCCAAAGAGTGTTGCGTTTGCCGAGAAACAGGCCTTTCGCGAGATTAAGAGTTTTGGAAGCCCCTCCGCCAGTATCATCATCGACGAGCGCGAGCTCGATGCCGAAAGAGAATCCGTCGGCAGGGCCGGTAGCGGGATTGATATTAGTACCGTTTTCGTTGAACATTTCCCAGGGAATCCTGGCCTCGTAGACGATACCTCCACCCGTTTCGCGCCGTTTCACGAAATACTCGCCCTTGGGCTGATGGCGCTCTTCCTCCTCCATTTCTTCCTTTGTCAGGTTCTTGCGAGGCAGGATGAGTCCCATTGAAAGCAGGAGGTCATCCGCTCTCGCCGTCCATCCGCCGTCGCCGAGCGGGTCGAGCGCGATAAGAAGGAGGTCTCCCTTCCAGGTGTCTTCTTCGTCTTTGTCCCACGGTCTTATTACGTTGTCTTTTACATCGACGGCGAAGTAGAAGTTTTCCTTGTCCCATCCGAAATAATACGTCGCCGAAAGGTCCAGGTCGGAAAGCCACTCTCCAGCCGGGTCTCTCGGCACATCTATCTTGAAGATGCCGTCAACGCTCCGTTTCACCGCCAGCGCGGGCATCCATTCTTCTCCGAGAATTCCGTCCGCCTTCCCGGGCTTGAGCAGACGCTGAGCTTCGATTACATGCTGCGTGTCCCGGTCGGTGCCGTACCGGTAGCCGCCTGCCCGCTCGACGAGCCTTTTAATCTCGCTCTCAGGGATTTGCCAGTCTGAGCGTACTATTTCTTCAAGTACTATGGCGGCTTTCTCGTATTCTCTTAAATGTCCGAGCGTAGACGCCGCCTGGGCAAGTGCATCCGAGGGAACTGTTTTTCTCGATATGTCATAAAGCGTGTTTGCATACTGCTCGCGCGCGGTGGCGGGGTTTACGGACCCGAACCGGTAGGCGCTTCTGTCCGTGGAGATAAAAAGACTCCCGTCTGCGACAAAGCCGGACTGGAGCATTTCCGCGGGGAAGACGAAAGACTGAACCGCGGCCCCGCTTTGCTTACTGATTATGTAGACGGTGCTTATCATCCTGTCCACTACGCATGCCACGAGATGGCTCGAAGAATCGTTTATTATCGCGTATCCTCCGGCCGGCTGCGACCATTTCCACTTTTCTTTTCCGGAATCCCTGTCCAGGGCGGTGACCGATGTGCTGCCGAATCTCGGCCTCTGGGACATGTAGAGGTTGCTCTCATCGGCGAATAGAGATGTGATTTCATCCTTTCCTGCAGACACATTCCAGGCTTTCGAGCCGTCGGAGAGATTCAGGCATTCAATCTCCTGCCCATCGGCGGTAATCGAGCGCAAAGCCATTTTGCCGGGCTTGAGGAAAACAGCCTGCTGGATGAAGTTTTTGCCTTTCCTGGACCAGGCTGAGTTCCCATTGCCATCGAGGCAGTATATGTCCCTCGAACCGCGAATAATAACGAGTTTGCCGGAGCATTCGAGGACGGCGCTTGCGGAAAAGGGTCTGCCGTCGAGTTTTTTCGTGAAGAGAACTGCGCCCGTTTCGCTGTTCAGGCCGGTAATTGAGCTTCCATCCGAATCGACGAGAATGAGATTTTTATCAAGCTCGGAAGGCGGGCCGAAGTAGCGACTGCTGGATTTGAAGGTCCAGGCCGTCGAACCGGTCGAGCGGTTGAAAGCAATAAGGCGATTGTGCGGCCATAACGCGAGTATATTGTTTCCCGAGAGACTTGTTATGGGAATATCTCGCGGGGATGAAGCGGGTATGTTTTCCGGTGGCGGAAGCGTCGCTCCCCACTTCCATTTCGCATAGCCTTTTCCTGTTTCGATGCCGACCAGTCTTGCGCACACAAGGACCGCCGCTCCGCCTTGCCATACGAGTGCGGAATGTCTCTGGTCGAGCGTTCCGGCCCGTTCGGACAAGTCGAATCTTTCCTGGAGAGCGCCAGTAGAAATGCTCCTGCAATCGAGGAGATTGTTACCAAGGAGGAATATCGTATCGTCGCCGTCAACGCCGACAACGTCCGGCGGCTGCTGCGCAAGGCAGGGCGTTGTCTGCCATATTTTGCCGAGAGGTTCGCAAATCGAGTGCTCTGGATTGACCTTCGCAATATCAGGAAGGGCGAGCCTTCTTTCTGCATAATCTCCAGCGTTTTCAGTCTTTTTATTGTAAGTCACCTTATATTTTACGCCGAGTAAATCGCGCAGGAGTTTTTTTGCCTGCAGGTACTTGGTTCCTGAAATGTATGTTTCGCTCAGCAGCATTTTTGCCTGGGCTGCATATTGACTCGACTGTTTTCGCGCCAGGAACTCGTTTAAATAAAGCTCTGCCGATTCGAGAAGCTTTTCTTGAAGGCAATAGCGGCCAAGCTCGATGTAAGCTTCCGAAGCCCTTTTTGTATTGGGAAATGCGCGTATGACATCGAAGAGCCTGTGGTTGAGACCGGAGCCGTGTTCCCCCTGTTCGATAAGCTGGCCCGCCATTTTTTCCTGGTTTTGAAGAAAGGAGGGATTGTCTTTGAGCAGATTGTATTCGCAGATGCGAGCGAAGTCGTCTGCGTCGACTTCGTGCCCTTTGACAAAAACCTTGCGCGCCTGCTGATTTATAAGGATATCGCGGTATAAAGAAAGGGCTTTTTCGACGGCATTGGCTTTTTCGTAGGCCTGCCCGGCTTTGAGAAGAACGGAAGGTGCGTCCTGCGTCTCGCAATACTCAGAAGCCTTCTTCAGAAAATGAGCTTTGTCAATTCCCGTCGAGTTCTCGGAAGCAGTTTTTGCTGCTGCAAATATCTGTTTTCTAATGCCGTTTCTAAGCGGGTCGTCTCCCGTCGTTTTATCATAGCAGCTTTCGAGCATGTCAAGCCCGCGCGAGAAATAGCCATTTCTCCATGCGATTTCCGCTTTTATCAAGTTTGAATGCGAATCGGAATCCTGACTGCCCCCATGCTCCCGTTTTGCCGATTCGAGGTTTTGCAGATTCCAGACATGTTCTGGAGCTGAGAGAAACATTCCACCGTCAAAAGGCGCAATTCTAACTGTTGCACCCGGCGTTTCCGGCAGGTGGAATATCGCGTTCTGCATGCCAGATGAATTGTCAAATTCTATCAGCCTGTCGTGGCAGGGGACTATTATCCTGTCTTTGAATACGCAAGCGGGACCGGCTGCAGGTTTCTGCAAGGGGTAAATTTTTTCAAGCTTTCCTGTGAAGCAGTTGTACCGCCGGAGCTGAATACCAGCGACATAAAAAGAGCCGTTCGACGCTGCGCCGGGGTAAAGCAATTTTGATAGCCCGGTTTTGGGTTCTTTCCACAAGGGAGAGCCTTCTAAGGCATCAATTGCGAAAAGAAAGGGGAAATCCTGAGGTGCGGTCAATAGAACGCCCTTGTGGATAACCGGAGGGCAGAGAGGCCAGCGGGCGGAAGATTTGATTGAGTCATCTTTCAGGAGCGAGTCTCCCGAAGTGTATTTATTCAGCCAGATAATCCTGCCGTCGTTTATGTCGCAACAAACCACTGCGCCGAGGTTGGTAACGAAAAATACGGAATCGCCCCAAATAACGGGAGGTGACGGCTGCCTGCCCAGGCCGTAAGTGTCTGTGGGAAATCCGGTTATCAGTTTCGTGCTCCAGCGAAGCTTCCCGTTTTTGATATCATAAGCGTGCAGGGCGCAGGTAAGTTCCTTGCCCCAGGAACTTGTTCCGATAATTACCGAATTTTCTACAATACACGGAGAAGTTATATAAACGCAGCTTTCTTCTTCGACTTTAGAAGGTGATACGGACCAGAGAAGCTTGCCGTTTTCAGTATTGAAGAGATGCAGTTTTTCTCCGAGAGAGGTTGCTGCGGTTCCGTCCCCGACTGCTGGCCGGTGGAAAGAGTTATAAATAACCGAGGATATCGGTGACGAGGCGGCAGCATAAGACCATAGCGTGTTTCCCGTGCCTGCTTCGAGAGATGTGATTTGCGCGCCGTCCGAGTAAAGGACCGTTCTGTCCGTTACGGCTGGTTGAATTTGAAGAAGCGGGGCCGGGTGGCATTCGAGCGCTTTTTTCAGAAGTTTTGTGAAAGGTTTTATTGCCGGAATGTTTTTGTGCCATTTCACGCGACCCGTGCCGCCCGCTAATTCTGGTGGTTTGCTTGTCGGTGGAGAGATTTCTTCGAGAGTTCGGGTGAGCGCATCCAATGCCGAAAGTGTAGCACCTTTAAAATGTATTTCGGTATCGCAGAATTTTTTATTGAATTCTGAGATTAAATGCCCGGATATTCCGGTATCGAGTTTCTTGTGGCATATTATGCGCAGGAAACTGAAATGGGCTTTTTCGTTTTCAGGCATGTCCGGGAAATATGCAAGAGCCCGCATGCATGCTCTTAGCGATTTATGAATATCGCCCCTTTCCAGATAAGCGCAGGCCATGAGGTTGAGAACTTCCGGGGTATGGGAAGACAACGGGTATTTCTCGGCGATTTGCTCGAGTTTTTCCAGGTCTACGCTCAGCTTGCATTCGTCTATAACATCACGGACGGCTTTGTCTGCCGATATTCTCCACGTATGAAAGGCGTTTTCGGGTAATTTCGAGAGTTCCCGGTATGCGGCCTCTCTTGCCGAGACGTATACGCGGGTTTCTCCATTTTCGTGAAATGAAGAAACGGGGAGGATGTATTCCTCCCCGTTGGTTTTTAAAAACCGTTCAATCTCGGCGAGCGCCTTAAATGCTTTCTGCCAATCCTTATTCTCTCCCGATTCTCTTATTACATCGAGAAGAATATTAAGGGCTTCATCTGTCCTGAGAGAGACTTGTTCTTCAGGACGCACTTCCTGAGCCCTAAGCGGCAGAAACATAACCGCTACCGCTGCGATAATCAGCGCCGAAACTGGCAGGCGCATTAACATTCATGCAACCAGAATAAGTAAAACCGAGTTAGGAAACGATTTTCTTCAATTCTTCCGTCAGGACAGGTATCACGTCGAACAAGTCTCCGACAATACCATAATCCGCGATTTGGAATATGGGGGCGTCGGGGTCCTTGTTTATGGCGACAATGCACTTGGACGAACTCATTCCGGCAAGGTGCTGAATGGCGCCGGAAATTCCCGAAGCGATATAAAGCGTCGGTGCGACGGTTTTTCCAGTCTGTCCGACCTGTTCGGCATGTCCGCGCCAGCCCGCGTCGACCGCGGCCCTGCTGGCGCCCACCGTTCCTTTAAGCAGTTCGGCGAGTTCTTCGAGTATGCCGAATCCTTCGGGCCCTTTAAGGCCCCGGCCTCCTGAAACGATTATATCGGCTTCGGTAAGGTCGAGCTTCGCGCCTGCGGTTGCGATTGCTTCCTTCACGGTGGCGCGCAAGTCGCCCGCTTCGGCGCCCGGCGAGAGGGGTTCCGCATCGATTTCGGAGCCAGTCTCGGTCATTTCAAACATCTTCGGCCTGAGCGTTGCGATGTTGGGCTCTTTGCCGAATTCGAGGGTTACGCGCGCCTTGCCCGCGTATACGGGCCTTATGGCTTGCAGTTTGCCGTCGACAATGCTGAGCGCGATTACGTCGGAAGCCATGCCGGTCTCAAGCTTGGCGGCGACGTTCGGCGCCAGGTCACGGCCCATCGAAGATGCGGAAAAAAGTATTATCTGTGGGTCCGCTTCCTTGGCCGCGTTTGCGACCGCGCGCGCGTAGGCTTCCGGGTCGTAGTATTCGAAGATTTCCGAATCCGCCGCGAGAACCCTGTCTGCGCCGTATTTGCCCAGCACCTTTGCTTTTTCAGTGATATCTTTGCCGACGGCGAGCGCGACTGCCTGGGTTCCGAGGGCTTGAGCGAGGCGCTTGGCTTCGCTTACAGCCTCGAAGGCGACTTTTCTGAACTCGCCCTGCCTTTGCTCGGCGAATACAAGAACATTCTTGGCCATTTTATTCTCCTCGGTGTTGCTTATAATACCTTCGCTTCGCTTTTAAGCGCATCGACCAGCGTGGGAACCGCTTCCTTGCCTTCCCCGACAACCTTGCCTGGAGGCCTTGACGGAGGGTAATCCATCTTGATTATCGAAACGAGCAACTCGGAAGCTTCTGCTTCGCGTGCGTCCAGCGGTTTTTTCTTGGCGGCCATTATGCCCTTGAGCGCGGGCAGCCTCGGTTCAACAAGGCCTTTCTGACAGCTCAGTACGGCGGGAAGTTCGACTTCCACTTTCTCTTCGCCGCCCTCTATTTCCTTGTGGACGGTTACTTTGACATCCTGGATTTCGAATTTGGATATGTCGCTGACCGCCGACCACCCGAGTATCTGGCCGAGCATCGGGCCGACCTGGCTCGAATCGTCGTCCATCGCCTGGCGGCCGCAGAAAACGAGGTCGAACTCCTCTTCCTTTATAACCTTGGCGAGTTCCTGCGCCGTCGAGAATGCGTCGCGGTCCTGCTGGTTCTCCTTGATAAAAACTCCCCTGTCGGCACCCATTGCGAGAGCTTTCCTCATAACGGGCTCGGTCGTTCCCGCTGGCCCGAGAGAGATAACGACAACTTCGCCTTCACCCTGAGCCTCCTTTATCAGGAGCGCCTGTTCGACTGCGATTTCGTCGTATGGGTTGACTACCCACTGGACGCCAGCCTCGTCGATATGTTTGCCATCCGAGCCGACCTTGATTCTGGTCTCGGTGTCCGGCACGCGTTTCACGCAGACCCCAATCTTCATCCTTTCCTCCCTGTGCCTTGATAAAATTACGAAATTTACTTGTCGCCTTTAAAAAGTTTTTTAATACTTCAGTTGAAGAAGTGAGATACTATCCTAAATGTGACTGCACCATCAAGTGAAAAATACCGGTGGGGACGGATGCTCGATACTTGCCATCTGCCGTCGTTTACCAATGATAACTTTTACTCTTGACGAACGTGCATACTTTGTTAATTTAAAGAGCTTGTATCCAGAGGTGTCCGCGTGGATGAAAAAACAGAGAAGCTCTTTAAAAGAAACGTTTTGTTTCTATGCATCGTGGAGATATTCTGGGGCATGGGCCTTGCCTTCAGCCACGCGCGAATCGTTCTGCCCGCCTATCTCGACGACCTCGGAGCAACGAACCTTTTCGTGGGCATTCTCACGGCGATATGGACTTTCGGGAGTTCTGTTCCACAGGCTTTCAGCGCGTACTTCACCGAGCATCTTTCGAGACAAAAGCGAGCGATAATCATATTGCATTTTCTTCCTCCCCTGGCATGGCTTGCGCTCTTTCTCTATAACATTTTTTTCGTAACCGGGCCCGCTTCATACGGTTCCGCTAAACTTTTTTTCCTTCCCATTATGCTTTTCTACGCTTGTTCGCTCGGACTGCTGATGCCGGTATACGTGAATTTTCTTTCTAAAGTAATCGAAGAGAAGAAGCGCGGGCGTGCGTTCGGAACCATCTTTTCGGCCCAGTGTGTTTTCGGAGCATTAGCGATTTGCTGCATAGGATTTCTCGTTGCCGGCAAGCCGTTCCCGCATAATTACGCTTTCCTTTTTTTGCTGACTTTTTGCGCGATTTGCATTGGCAATCTGTTTTTCCTGCCCGTAAGGGAACGTAGTGACGAGCCTGCGGTGGGGCGCAGGGGGCCGGTCGAGTATTTTCGTACTTTCTTGCGCCTTTTTTACCAGGAAAGAAAACTGCGCAAGTATGTTCTAATCCGGCTCCTTACGGCTCTTAACCTGCTTCTTATCTTTTTTCTCGTCAAACATGCCAAGGATTCCGTTTCGTATCTCGGTGCGCAGCCAGTGATAAGGTTCGTGATTTTCCTGCTGGTCGGCCAGGCTTTCGGTAATCTTGTATTCGGGCGTCTCGGGGACAGGCTGGGTTTCAGGGCTATTTCGGTCGTGGGTGCCTTGCTCATGCTGGTTTCCGTTACGCTTTTTTCCGTCTCTCATTCCGTTATTATATTCTATTTTGCAATGGCCATCGCGGGTATGTTTCTGGCATCCGACTGGATTGCACACCTCAATATAATACTCCTTCTTTCAGAGGAAAAATCCCACACGAGGCATCTTGGATTCGTCGGCATTGCGACATCTCTTCCACTCGCGCTGGTCTCGCTTCTCCTCGGATACATGATTGATATCGCGTCGTTCGTGCCCGTCGCCGTTGCGACGAGTGTTCTGGCGGGAGTTGGGTCTCTTTTGCTCTATACTCTCAAGATGCCGGGCAGGCTTCAGGAAACCAGGCATTTGTCGCGCGAAACGGGTTAGGCGGGCCTGTCGTAAATCGCCCTGTTCAGGAGCCAGAAATTGGCAAGGTCGAATTTCCTGCGGTTATCATAAACATGGTTTGACATGTTATCGTTCATCCCGAGAGCTTTGAGCCCGTCCCCTATGAATGTACCGGTCGAATAGCGAACTGCTTCCTGCGCAAGAAACTCGAAGTTCTGGCGCAGAGACGGATTCAGGTTCTCGCCGAGGAGCGCGAACGTAGTATAGCCTTCCTGTATCCTGAGACGTTCCCATGGTTCCTTTGCAACTACGTCTATTATAAGGCGTTTCTGCACGTCTCGAATCATGGTTATTTTTTTCTTTCGAGGCCCGAACCCCAGGGCGGAGCGTCTGCCGTGGCCGCCTCCGGGCGGCTCCAGAGTTACTTCTTTTTGACGGAAGCTTTCGAGTATGCCGCCGTTTAGCACGATGATTCTATCCCACGGAAGGGTTTCTTCTTGCCCTTCTATTCGGTATTTAAATCCGTGCGGCCCGAAGGATGCGTCTTCCGCGAGCACTGCTTCCGGCAGTTTAATAACCTTGTTCTGTTCGAGCATGAATACCGAAACGTTCATTTTTTGCAGCTCTTGCGTAATCATTTCGGCCTGTTTTCTCGTCAAAGAATCGGCAATAAATCCGCTGCACGTAAATAGTCTTGTCGTGATATCCGCGAGCGGCTGCTTTATGGCTCCGGCGATTATTCTGCCGGCTTCGGGAATGTTTATTTTTCCGCCCGACTGGCGAAAAATGACGTAGTTTTCTTTGTCAGCATGCTTTTCTACGGCTGGAGATTCGATATCGGGGCTGATTCTCGCGTAGTGCCCCTCTATACGTTCGAGTTCTTCTTCGATTGCTGCAACTCGTACCGAATCGCTCGTCGTCCGCCGGAGAAGTTTCAGCAGTTTTTTCGCCTTCTGGAAATTCTCGGTGTATTGCGCGCAGAGCATCGCAAGGTTGTAGCGCACGTCCTCGGAATGCTTGTGTTCCGGGTAATGGCGGAGGAAGCGGTCGTAAGCCTCTTCGGCGAGATGGTGTTCGCCGCGAGTCAGCAGGAGGTCGGCGATTCGAAGCTGGTCCATTGCCAAGAGCGAAGCATATCGGTACTTTCTTATGAACGAAAGATATTCGTCCACGGCCTCTTCTTCTTTCCCGGTCTCGAGAAGGATGCTCACAGCCTCTTTCGCATCAGAAACGTAGTTGTGCGTGAGAGGGCTTGGGCTTGCCCGGCGCTCTCGGGGCCCGCTTGTTGTGATGCCAACCCCTCCTGTTTTCAGGTGTGATGCATAAGACGATTCGAATGTCTGCAGACCTTGACGTGATGTAAACTCTCTCTGAGCCTTGCGAAGGTCCAGTTCGTCCATTTGTCCGCGCCTTGTTGATTTAAGGACAAGCGCCGCTATGATTCCTGCCGCTATTCCGAATACGGCTCCGCCGATATGTGCCGAATATGCCACGCCGCCGATGCGTTCGCTTTCAAGCATTAAAAAATAAAATACCTGAAGGGCAATCCAGAATCCGATGACATATACCGCGCTTATCGTGAAGACTCCGGCACGGTAGTATATCCAATAAAAAATCTTTACTTTTACGCGGGGCATCATGACCATATATGCCCCCAGGACCGCCGAAACTGCGCCTGATGCGCCTACCGCGGGAGTTATCGAGCCTTCGTTGAAAAGTATGTGCGTCAAGCTGGCGCAGAGAGCACCGGCGATATAAAACAGAGGATAAAGTAAATGACCGATGCGGTCTTCGACATTGTCCCCGAAAACGCCAAGAAACCACATGTTTCCCGCGAGGTGCAACAAACCGCCGTGGACGAACGCAGCCGTTAGCAGCGTATGAAGTTTCAAATTTGCGGGCACCGTGCCCCATTCGAGCGCGAAAGAGTAGAGCTCGACATTCGTTAGCTTGACGGTAAAAAGTAGATAGACCATCACGTTTGCCGCAATGAATGCGTAGTTGACGTAGGGTCTCCTGAGAAGATTGTCTTCGTCTCCCACCGGCAGTATCAGCATGGTTTTTGCCTCCGTGCTTAATGTATGCAATAATTTCCCGTGAGGCAAGGCGAAAAATGCGGCTTCATACGGCTTTTATCATATAGGCGTCTTTTGCCGGTTTTCGGTTGCAAACTGTTCGATTAAAGCATTATACTTGAAAAATTGCATCATAGGGAGACAAACAGGGGTTGACGCCGAACGTAGATGTAATCGGCGGCTGATTCCTGTTTTATCAAAGGAGAATATTTGTGAAAGCGACCATAAGCGTTGTTGTTTTGATTGCCGTTGCATGCCTGGTTAGCGCGGCGTTCGGAGAGGGCATCCTGACGAGGGAAGGCTTTATTAACGGCGCCATAGAGAGCGTAAGCTCCGGCGACGGAGCGACCCTCAAATACTCCAAAGGGGAAGTGTCTCTGAGCGAAATCGCCAGAATAGACTTCGGGAACCGAAGGGCTTCTACGAAGACGGGATTTCTTCTTGTAATGACCAACGGCGACCGTATCACGGGCGACCTTGTCGACGGAAACGAGGATGGAATCATACTCGACACGCTCGCAATCGGCAGGCGCAAAATCAGCATCGACAATCTTCTCGCGCTTTTCAATATGTCGGCCTCACCCGGGACTCAGTTCATAGAAGAGACGGCGGTTCTCGACAACCCGGCCGACCTGGTATTTATGAGCGGCAACCAGGAGACGAGCGGCACTATTTCGAAAATAACGGCGTCTGACGTGGTGATATCGGTTTCCGACCTCGGGGACATTTCGCTGGCGCATTCCAAGGTGGTAGGCGTTAAGCTTGCGCCTCTTTCAAAGCCCAAGCCGCTTGAAGGAGTAACGGCGAAAGTATATCTTACGGACGGCTCGAGAATTACCGGCAAGCTCAAAAGTCTCGACAAGAGCGAATTGACGGTTATGTGGTTCAAAGTGCCCGTCAAGATTGATAGGGATAACATTCAGTCGGTATATTTTTCCGGCGGCAAGTTTACTTTCCTCTCGGACCTCAAACCCTTGAGCGTCAATGAGATACCGTTCTTCGATAAGTTCCTTTATCCCTGCCAGCGCGACTGCAGCCTCGTTGAAAAGAAAATCATTTCCCTGCGAAAGGGAAAATATTTTAAGGGCGTGAGCGTGCATTCGAAGACCGTTCTCGTCTACGAGCTGGGCGGAGAATACGAGCAATTTCTAAGCACTATCGGAATCGACGACGAGGCAAAGGGAAAGGGTGACGTGATTTTCACGGTATACGGCGACGGCGAGGAGCTCTTTCAGAGTGGCAGCATCACTGGCAGGTCCGACCCCAAACCGATTAAGCTCGAAGTTGCAGGAGTCAAGGAACTCAAGCTCGAGGTCGATTTTGGCAAAGACCTCGATACCATGGACCGCGCGGTATGGGCCGATGCGGTTCTCGTCAGGAAATAGCGGAGAAACGCCGGACGTAATCCGAATGAAAAATAACTAACGAAGGGGGCATGGATGACTCGCATCTATTTTAGGAAGCAGGCCTGGTTTTGCGTTGCGCCGGTGATAGCGGCGCTCGTTTTTTTTATATGCCTGCCGCTATACCTTTCGGCTCAGGAGGACCCGCCGCTTGAGCCGCCATCAAAGGAGCTTGCGGACGCGGCTTTCGACCTTGAAGCGAAGGCTCGGGAATTCGAGGGCAAGGGGCTCTATTCCGAGGCGGTGGACATCTATCGGCAGGCGCTTTTAAAGGCCGTCGAGCTTGCTTCAGGAGAACAGGGCGAGCAGGCCAGCAGGTACTGGGCCGAGGCAGAGGTCTATCTCGACCGAACGGTCAGCCTGATGCACCAGAAACCCATGCCCGATTATGCGGAGATTCGAGATTTCCTGGCAGGTTTTCAAAAAGACCACGAATTGGCGCCGGTGATGAAAGGATGGCTGCAGTGGCAGTTGTCGAACGCGTTTCAGAGGACAGGCGAAATCGAGAAGATAAGGCAGACTATTCGGGAAATGGGTTTCGTGACCGACTGGATGATTATAGGCCCGTTCCAGAACGAACGAGGCGGAGGCTTCGATGTCCCCTACGGGCCGGAGATTGAGACTGATTTCGACGCGGCATACGCCGGCAAGAAGCGCAAGGTGAGATGGCGCAGATTGCCAGTGAAGCCGCTATTCGGCGAAGTAAACTTCGACGCCATGATGCGCCCCAACGACGAAGTCCTCGCATACGCCCAGACCTTTGTCGAGGTGGAGGAAGCCTCCGATGCCGCTTTGCGTATAGGTTCGGACGAGGGGTCGAAAATATGGGTCAACGATATCCTGGTGCTCGATAGCGATATTCACCGTACCATGGGATTTGACCAGGACGCAGTCGGCGTCAGGCTTGGCAAGGGGCGCAACAAGATACTTGTCAAAGTTGCGGAGCGAAACGGCGGATGGGGATTCAGACTCAGGATTACCAAGCCGGACGGCGGCGCGCTGAAGTTCGTCACTAACGCAAAACCCGAGGACATGACGTTTGCGAAGATGGAGAAAATGCCCGAGGTCGAAGTCCAGCGCGGCGCTATCGGCTATTACGAAAAGCGCACCGAAGCTGCGCCGGAAGATGTCATGGCGCAGGCACATTTCGGATACCTGCAGCTCGTGCATTCTTTCGAGGACGAGAACGTCCACAAGGACCGGGCCGCCTTCGAGCAATGCGTTAAACTGGCCCCCGAGAACCCCTATTACCAGTTCATGCTTGCAGAGGCATACCAGATGCACGAAGCGAAGATGGATGCGGAGAAAGAGGGGAACAAATCGCGCCTCGCCGTCGAAAAGGCCATCGAGCTCGAGCCGGAGTACGTCGAAGCGCTCGTCAACATGGGACGCTACTACCTGACGGAGATGAAAAACTGGCACAAGGCCAAGGGCTACATCGACCGGGCTCTCAAGGTGAACCCCGATTATCTCCACGCGCTGCTGCTCGGAATCGATATCCTCGATGCGCGGCAGTTCGGCACCGAAGTCACCATCAAGACTAAGGAGCTCGAATCACACAAACTCGACGAGATAAAAAACTCGCCTTCGATATTGCAGAGGCTCGTCGAGATTTACGATGACGAGAGCAGGCCTCAAAAGGTCATGGAGACGCTCAGCGCGGTTATCAGGCGGGATTACGTCTCCGGGTGGGCCAGGGGCAAGCTTGTCGATCATTACGGCAGGCTTGGCGAGCGCGACAAGGTGCTCGAACAATATCAGTTACTGCGAGAGCTTTATCCTTACGAGCTTTCCTACCTTTCTCTAAGCGCCGCGATATACGAGGGAAGGGACGAGTTCGAAAAGGCTCTTGCGCAGGTCGAGATGGCGCTTGAAATCTGCCCGGAAGCCGAAGATGAGATGGTCAAGAAGGGAAATCTTCTGATGCGCCTGAGCCTCGAAAAAGGAGAGGACACATCGGGCGAAATATACGCCAAAGCAATGGAAGTCTACGAGGCGGTCAGGCGAATCAATCCCAACAACGTCTGGCTCAAACGGTATATCGAATTCCTTCACGAGGAGAAAAAATCCTTCGAGGAAAACCCGAGGCTTGCCGCCGAGGTAGAAGTCAAGGCGGACGACGGGGTCTACGTCAAATACAAGCGGCTCGTGACTGCCGACGACGGAAGCGAGAAACTCGAGGATGTCGTAGAGCACTTTGCCAACAAGGAGCTAACGGCTCTCGCGGACGAGGAAAATCTTCCATTTGTCTGCATCCTGAGCAAGCAGGCCATGGATGTCAGAAAGGATGGCACCTCCAGCGAGTTCACGCATTTCGTGGTAAAGGTATTCAACGATGTCGGGACCGAGCGGTTCAGGTACTTCCCGGCAGGTTACTTCATGACGAGCTACAACCAGGAAGTGAAGATAAAGAAGGCGAGAATCATTCACGAGGACGGGACGGAAGAGGAGGGCCGCTCGATGGGTTACGCGGCGGTTTTCCCGAAGCTCAAACCCGGCGATATCGTCGATGTCCAGTTCCGGGTCGACGACCAGATGTCAGACCTCACCGAGCGCTTTTTCGGCGATTACTTCGGGCACGTTCATTTCTTCCACAATACCTTTTACTTCGGCGACATGGTGCCGATAATGCTCTCGGAGTATTACCTGATTCTGCCCAAGGAGCGCAAGTTCTACTTCAACCATCTCAATACCGAGGCGCGGCCCGTGAAGGAGCCCGGCCTCAGCGAGAAGACCGAGATGTACGTCTGGCGCCTCAAGGACCTTCCGCACTTGGTACCCGAAATCCTCATGCCACCTCACGAGCAGTTCCTGCCTGCGCTGCAGGTTTCTTCTTTCGGCGACTGGAACGAATTCGGGAAGTGGTTCTTCAACCTCGTCAAGAAGCAGTATGACGTTTCACCCGAGATGAAGGAAAAGATTCAGGAACTCGTCAAGGACAAGGAAACGGAACTCGACAAAATCAGGGCTATTTACAATTTCGTCGTTACCGACATTTCCTACCAGGCGTGGGAGTATGGCATACACGGCTGGCAGCCCTATAAGGCGTCGACAATCTTTGCCAGGAAGTTCGGTGACTGCAAGGACAAGGCCCTGCTCATAAATACCATGCTCAAGGAAATCGGCATAAAGAGCATCCCCGTGCTTATCGAAGGAACCAATACGCGCGGAAAGCACGACATGACTCTGCCCATGGTGCGCCATTTTAACCATTGCATAGCCTACGCCCCGCCTTCCGGCGGGCGCGAGAACGGCCTCTGGATGGACGGGACCGCCGAGTTCTACGGCCTTACGGACGGCCCGCCGTTCATGGACTGGGGCGCGAGAGTCCTCGTTGTGGACGAGGAGGGCGGAAAGCTGCTCGATGTGCCGCTGCCCGACCCCAAAGAAAGCGTCCAGACGGAAAGCACGGTGGTGGAGATTCGTCCGGACGGCAGCGCGAAGGTCAAATCGAAGTTTACGGTCGACGGCGACAATGCCGCCGAGGTGCGCAGGCGCTTCTCGGTCGAAGGAAAACGGGAGATTCTTCTCGGCGACCTCTACGGCCAGAGATTCGCGGGCGCCAAGGTGCTATCGAGCGAGTTCCCCGACCTGACGAACCTCAACGCCAAGTCGCTGACCTACGGCTACGAGCTTGAGATTCCCGATTTCGTGAAGAAGACCCCGGAAGGCCTTGCGCTGACCCATGAGATGTTCGCGGTTCCGTGGTCGACTCTCACGCCGCAGGCCGAGAGAAAGCACGAGATGGTGCTTCCATACGTTCTGGGAATTCCGCCCGTCGCCCTTACTCTGCCCGGCACTCTCAGGAAAGAGACGACTTTTGTCCTTCCAAAGGATTTCAAGCTGCTTTCCCTTCCTAAAAACGAGAGTTTTTCTTCCGAGTTCGCCGACTTCGAGCTCACTTTCGAAAAGGAAGATGGCGAGAGGCCCAAGGTATTTGCGAACAGGAAGATAACCTTCAAGAAGAACAATCTCTCGGTAAAGGAATATGGCAAGCTCAGGGATTTGACCAGCCTCCTCGAAAAGATTCAAAAGGAAATGCCCATAATCAAGGGGCCTGAAGCGCCGGAGCCGCCGCCCGAAAAGGAGGGTGAAGAAAAGCCTTCGGAAGAGAACGGAGAAGCGAAACCGTCTGAAGAGCAGGGCAAATAAGGGGGTGTGGCGTGAGAACAAATGAAAAAAACAGAATCCGCAATCTTCGGGGAGCATTTCTTATGAGCGATGGAATCCGCAGGATAACTGCATCACTGGCGTTCGCGGTGCTCGTTCTTTCCGTCATGGTCTGCGCCGCATGGGCGCAGGAGCAGCCCGGAGAAGACAAACCAGCATTGCCTGGCGACAAGTTGCCCGCGTTTCCGCTTTGCGATTCGGAATCCTTCGCGCGGGCGGATTTTGACAGTCTTCTTGAAAAAGCGGCGGCGTTTGTCGAGGAGAATCCTGATTCTCCACAGGCCGAACTTGTGATGAAGCTTATCGGAAGCTACTCTGGCAGGATTCGTAACTACGACGAGTTCGAGCCGGTTCTCGAACGCGTGCTGGAGAAAGACCTTGCCAACGGATTCAACGAATCGATGTACAGGAGCGCGCTGGCGAGATTCTATCAGAAACGCGGCCTTACGAAAAAGGCCCGCCAAGTCGAGACCGCCGGAGAATATGTTCTCGACTGCCTGATTCTCGGGCCCTTCGGCAGCTCTTATCGCGCATGTCTCGACAAAGTCTACCAGCCTGAAAAAGACCTGTTTGGAAAAGAGGCCGCGGACGGCCTCGTCGACAGGGAATATGCGGGCACGGACGAATTCAGGAAAATATCTTGGAAAAAATACCCGGTCGAGGAGCCGGTGACAAGCCCGAGAGTTAATCCTTTCAATTACCTGCAGCCCTCCGGCGGCTGCGCCTACGTCCTCGTTCAGTTAAAGGCGCAGGAAGACCGGCCGGCTCTCATTGACATCGAGGCGGGCAGTTATTTCAAGATATGGCTCAACGGCAGTCTCGTGCTGAGCGCAAACGCTTCCGTGAGGCGCGAACCCGCATCCCATATTATTCCGATTAATCTCGTCAAGGGATACAACCATATCCTGCTGAAGCTGCCGGGTTCCTCCTTCTCTCTGGCCATCAGGGATACGCAGGGGCATTTTCTCAGGGATGTGGAGTTTGAAAAAGGTCTGAAAATACATCCGGTCTCCAAGTCCGAGCCCGCGATTTACGAGGGTGAATATACGGGCAGGGCAATTAAGCATTATACGGAGCTTCTCCGTGAAAAGCCCTCGGATGCGATGGCTCGGATTGCTTACTCTTATCTTCTTGCCCGGGAAGGGCTTGATGTCGATGCGCTCGAAGAGGCGCAGGAAGCGCTCGAACAAGCCCCGGAAGACCTTTTCGTTTGCTTCAACGCGTCTTTACGCTATCTCGAAGCTCCGCATTATCCGCGCGCGACATCGAGGAACAAGGCAAGGGAGCTTTGGAACTCGATACTTGAAAAAGACCCCGATTTCGTTCCTGCAAGGGAGAAGATAGCACGCTACATGATGGATGATGACAAGCATGAAGACGCGGTCAAAGAGCTTGAAAAGATATTCGAAAAAGGGCTCGACAATCTGGGGTCCCGCAAGCTCATGCTGGACATATTCAGTTCCATGAAATGGGAGCGCGAGATAATAGAGCAGGTAAGGCATATCGAGAAACTTCAGCCTCACAGCGAATGGCTTTATAACTGGTGGGCGAGATATTATTCCAAACTCGGCAACGTGCAGAAGGCATGGGAATACGTTACAAAGGCGGATGAACTCGACAAGTCCGGAATATGGTATTTGAACAGAAGGGCTTCCCGCCTCGAAATGAGAGGGAAGCTCGAAGAGGCACTCGAACTCTACCACGAGATAATCAGGCTTCGCCCCAGCTATTACTGGGCGGTATACAATATCGCCGATATCTATAGAAAGCAGGGCAAGTACGAAGAGGCTATTGTGCAGCGCAGGAAGCTGCTGGAAATCCACCCCGAGGACCCCGACAACTACAGGATTATCGGCGATATCTACAGGGAATGGGGAAAGAACGAGCATGCTCTCGACTACTACGGGAAATGCCTCGTTCTTGAGCCCGGCAACTGGTCTCTGCGCCGTTACGTCCAGTACCTCAAAGGGGAAAGCGAGGATTTCTGGAAGGACTACGCCATATCCGATGAAGAGGCGATGGAACTTGTCAGAAACGCGCCAGGCAAAGAGGCGTATCCGAAGTCTTCAAACCTGACGGTGCTGAACGAAGAAATCACTGCAATGATGCCCGACGGGTCTAAATCTACCTACGTTCACATGATATACAAGGTTCTCGATGTCTCCGGAAAGGACAAGCATGCCACGCCTTACGTCAGCGGCGAGCTGATTGAGCTGCGTTCGATACAGCCGGACGGCACGGTGCTCGAACCGACATCTGTTCAAGGGTCGTTTACAATGCCTTCAATGAAAGAGGGCGTATTCATCGAGTACAAATTTCGAGCTGACAGCGGATGGGGGCGCTCGAATAGGCCGGATTACCAGTCGGAGAACTGGTTTTTCCAGGACGAGGGGTACGACGAGCCCGTTACCAAGTGCCGCAAGGTCGTTGTCGTGGCAAAGAAGCCTTCGGACAAGGATACGACCGATTTCCTCGCACGATTCGGCAGAAGCACCTGGTCTGTGATGGATTTTTCGGAGCTCAAGCAGAACCTGGTGAAAGAAAAAGGCGTAAAATTCGAAAAGACCGAGAATGAAAAGAGCATCATCTATTCGTGGATGTCGGAGAACATGCCCAGAATAGAGCCCGAGCCCTATATGCCTCCGAGAGACAAGGTGCTGCCAAACGCATATTTCATTTCACGCAGGACATGGGATGATTTCGCCGAGACGCTCGCGGAAAGAACTTACATGTCCGGCACAATCCCGACAAAGCTCGTAAGACAAAAGGCGGTCGAGATTGCCGGTGATGCCCAAACGCAATATGAGCAGGTCGAAGCGCTCTACGGCTGGTGCATGGCCAATATCAAGGGAGGATGGGGCAGCGACGAGGCGCATACGGTACTTATGGAGGAATCCGGCAACAGGGACACGCTTTTCGTTTCGTTCCTCATTGCCCTTGGCATTGATTACGACGTGGTGCTGGTCGGACCCGACCCCCTGACCGAATTGGACATCGAGTGGGACATCCCGCGTTCGCACTACTTCGGTGGCAGCCTTTTGAGGGTGAAACCCGAGGGGAGCGAGCCCGTCTTCGTCACGCTCGACACCCGCTACATGCCTATCGGCAAGATACCGGGCCGGCTTCAGGGCGGGCCTATATACGTCCCCGGCGAGGGGATTACGGGCAAGTCCATGTCGAGGGAGCAGATTGACGACAGGGCGGACAGGATGTTTTTCAAGGTGAACGTCCCCGGGCTCTCTTGTGAGGCGAAGCTCGAGTTTCCTTCGGTGCAGAGCTACGGGCGAAAGGAATATTTCAAGGACTTGCCGAGTGCGGAGGTAAAGCAGTCGGTCGAACGCTATGCCAACAACTATTTTCCCGGCGCGGTTCTGAAGAGTTTCAACTTGCCTGAGCTCGAAAAGATTGGGCGCATGTTTGAAATCGATTTCAACTGCGAGACTCCGAACTTTATCACCAGGAAGAAAGATGGAGCAATTATCGCCGAGACCGGCCTGCAGCCTCTCGAGATGCAGCAGCGCTACGCGGAGAAGACCGAGCGCAAGTTCGACATGCTCCTCGGCGGATGGAACCTCGACCGCTGCGAGGTCAGCGTGGACCTCGGCGACAAATACGAGTCGGTTCAGCTTCCGGCGAGCGTCAACCTGAGAAACGATTTCGGAACCTACGTGCTGACATTTTCCCAGTCCGGTTCCGTGATTAATATAAAGAGGCGTTTCACGCTGCTTCCCCAGAGGGTGACGGTAGCTCGGTATAAGGAATTCGTCGAATTTTGCAAGAAGATTGACGAATCCGAGCTCGGCAGGATAATATTGAAAGAGAAGGAAACCGAAAAGCCCGAACCGCCGGGCGACAAGGAAGAAGAAAAAGAAAGTAAACCTGAAGATAAGCCTGAAGATAAATAGGAGCTGAATGAAAAAAGCCGATAATCCCGAAAAGCCCGTCGGTATAACGCTCGGCGACCCGGCCGGCGTCGGGCCTGAAATACTTGTCCTCGGAATGGACAGTTCCGAAATTTTCAGAAGCGGAGAGAAGTTTGTAATCGTGGGGCATGAAAAACCGCTTCGCAGGGCGCAGAAAGCTCTTGGAATCGACTTGAGCTACGAGAAAGTCTCGCTTCCTCTCGAGGGGGAACTGCCTCCTGTAGCTCTTCTCGAACCCGGGGACGTCGAATTCCCGGAAAAGGTCGCGCCCGGCAAGCCGGACCCGGATTCCGGCTGGCTCTCGTACAGGTACCTCGAAATCGCAGCCGGGCTCGCGGTCGAAGGCCGGTTCAAGGCCCTCGTCACTCTGCCTGTCAGCAAGTCCTTCATAGCCAGAAGAGTGCCGGATTTTCGCGGGCATACAGAATATCTTCAGCAAAAGACGGGCGCCGGGGATGTGAGGATGATGCTCGGCACCGAAGGGCTGAGAATCGCACTCGCCACGACCCACCTGCCGCTCGGCGAGGTTCCGGGACTGCTCACCGTGAAGCTGATTTCCGATACAATCAGGATTACGCACGACGCACTGAAGCTCTGGCTCCACCGTAATCCGCTTATTGTTGTTTGTGCTCTCAACCCGCATGCAGGCGACTCGGGTCTACTCGGCGACGAGGAAAACGATGTTATCCTTCCGGGAGTGATACACGCGGAATCACTCGGTTGCCAATGTGTTGGCCCGTATCCCGCGGATACCGCGCTCGCAATGACGGCGGAAGGTCGCTACGATGCTGCCGTTGCCATGTATCACGACCAGGCGCTTATAGCCTTGAAGCTCACTCACCCGAACCGCGGAGCCAATATAACTCTGGGCCTTCCGTTTGTCCGGACCTCGCCGCTTCACGGCACCGGTTTTGACATAGCAGGCAAGGGGATTGCCGTCGAGAACTCGTTCGTCGATGCGCTGAAATCCGCCCTGGTTCTGGCTGAAAGACAATCGTAGGGAGAATGTGAAATGTCGAAAGTCATCATGGCGTATTCGGGCGGGCTTGAAACGACCGCCTGCATTCACTGGCTCAAGCACAGGAAAGGCTTCGACGTTATCACCTGCTCGGCAGACCTCGGCCAGGAAGACAGCGCGGAGGCTCTAAGCGAGCGGGCACTGGCTCTCGGCGTTTCTTCCGTGCATATTGCGGACCTGAGAGAGCGCTTCATCTCGGAATTTGCGTTCCCGGCACTTCGTGCCGGTGCGTGTTCGGAAGCGGGCTCGTATCTCTCCGTCGCGCTTTCGCGCGCGATTATCACCGAGGAGGTCGTCCGGATTGCGCAGGAGAACAACTGCAAGCATATTGCGCACGGCGGCCGCGGCAAAAGCAACGACCAGGCCCGTTTCGTCCTTACCGTTGCCGCGCTCGCCCCGAAGCTGAAAGTAATTGCACCCCTTCGCGAGCCACAGCTTATGACCCGCAAGTCCGTTATCGAGTATGCCAAGAAGTACAGTCTCCCCATTCAGGTCCAGGATAGAATCACCTACAACGAAGACATGAACGTCTGGGGCGCCTGCATGTCTTCAATCGAGATTGAAGACCTCTGGAAGGAAGCGCCGGAAAGCCTTTTCAGGATGACGGCTTCCCACGCGAAGGCCCCTGACAAGCCCGAGGAACTGGTTATCGACTTCGAGCGCGGGCTTCCGGTCGGCCTCGATGGCGAGCGCATGGAGCCGCTCGACCTTGTAGAGAATCTCAACAAACGCGCCGGGAAACACGGCATCGGCAGAAGAGATGCCATCGAGAACTTCACGTCCGGATACAAGACCCGCATTGTCTACGAGTCGCCCGCCGCCGAGGTGCTCTACACGGCCAGGCGCGCCCTTCAGGAAATAGTCCTGTCCGGCGATGTCATTAACATCCAGAAATCCCTCTCTCAACGCTACTCCGAACTCGTCTACAGGGGCGACTGGTTCACCCCGCTCCGGGAGGCGCTCGACCAGTTCTTTATCGAGAGCCAGCACAACGTCACGGGCCGCGTTCGCCTGCGACTTTTCAAGGGCCAATGCACTCCGGTCGGTCGCGAGTCGGAGTTCTCGCTCTACGACAGGAACCTCGCCACCGGGGGCGAACACGACGCGTTCGACTACAGCGCGGCTCACGGCTTTCTCGATATCATATCGATTGTCCGAAAGCTCGAGGCCTACCAGCGGGAAAAGGAGTAAGAGGAGCGCAGCCCCTACTCGCCCTTTTTCGCGTCCGGAGCCGCCCGGTTCATCTGATTGTCAAAGAGCTCTTCGTTCTTCTCCCACCACTCGCGCCATTTGTCGGCGTCGTCGCCGAAGTTCATGCCCGTCTGGTAGGAAAGCGCCTTCGCGATATATCGCTTCATTTGCGCTTCTTCGCCTTTAAGTATGCTGAAACCCGCCGGCACCAGCACTTTTTTGATAGTGGCGAGTTCTTCTTCATCCATTATCCGTGCAACTTCCCTGCCGAACGCCCCGATTAAATCCTTCATGCCCGCCTTGCACTTCGTCCGGTTGAACGCATCCACCGCGTTCCACCTCGGTCGCTCGTACTCGTCTCCGAACGCCTTGACAATCTTCTCAAGCGCCTTGCAGTCACGCATAGCATCGAGCGACTCGACCGCAGCCAGCCGAAGGTAGAGTATATCCGAATCCAGATGCTTCGCGACTTCGTCGATTGCTTCCGTATCCTGCAGCTTGCCCAGCGCGAGTATCGCCCGGCACTTGAGAAGCAGTTCTCCCTTTTCCGCGGCGACGAGGAGCAGCTTTCTTCGCTTCTCGCCCTCGAAAAGTCCCAGCGACTGAAGCGCATTCCCCTGGACCGCCTGGTTTTCATCTCCGAGCAGGTGTACCAAAAGGGGCAGGCCGGATTCCAGCTCCGTATCTCCAAGCTCTCTCGCCAGCAGGGCTCGCACGCCATCCTTCGGGCTCGTGAGCCTCGCCATGGGATTGTTGACTTTCTTTTTTATTACGTCGAGCGACTTTTCGGCCTCTTTTTCGCCGGTAAGGTATGCAAGGAGCTTGACCGCCCTCGCGCGTGCGCCTATGGAGTCTGAAAGGAGTCTGGCGCGGTAACGAACTTCGAAATTCTCGTCGTCCAGCGCCTCTTCAAGCGCCTCGGCCGCTTCCTCGCCGAGTGCAAGCAGCTTTTTTTGTGCATCTTCCCGGAGACGCCAGTCGCCTGCGGAAAGCTGGCTCACAAGCTCTTCGGCAGACTTTTGCGGTTTTTTTGCGCCTTCCTTTTCATTCTGCCCGAAGAGGGGCAGGGGTAGCAGCAGGCACAGACATAGAATTGCAAGTTTTCGTCCCATTTCGCCCCCGATATGTTTTACGTCACTACCAATACTATACGTAAAACCGACTCGAAATGATTGACTTATCATCTGTAAATAAAACTTCTTATGAGATAAGGACTTACGACGATTTTTTACAGATTCGTAAAGGTCTCGGCTTAAATTTTTGTGGGGGTTTTGTCCGTGACAATTTATTAACAAATCGTCACATCCGGGGAGTACGGCTTCGACGAAGTCGAAACGTACGGCGGAGATGTATTTCTCCATCCTTTCAGCTTTTTCTTTTTCCTGCACTTTAGGCCCCTGAAAACCATACAGACCGACTGGAAAGCAAAATCACACAATGGATTCATTGACGTGGGATTTGCGTGCGCTTACTGCGCCATCCCCGGCGTGAGAGCCGGGGCTTTGGAAGATACAACTCCTCTATATATATGACACCGTTTTAGACCCTCGATGAGCATAAAAAATAAACTTTTTTGCAAAAAAGTTATAAGTCGTTGTGGGGTAAGGAGATAGGGAAACAAGTTTTTTCAGCCGATGCGCCATGATTGAAAATACAGGTTGCTCAGAGTCTATATGGCCGCAGTTTGAATATACTTTAGAAAGATGATATTATTAAGATATGCGAAAAGCGATTCTAATAATTTCAATTCTTATTGTGGCTGGGTGCAGCGAAGCTACTATTGATGATGTAATATCCCGACTGCAGGATGAAAAATGGGAAGAGCGAGCAAGTGCTGCGCATATACTCGGTGAATTCGAGTATAAGAAAGCGGTTCCACACCTGATAAATGCATTGGATGATAAGCACCCCGAAGTACGTCAAAAGGCTGCATGGGCGTTGGGTAAAATAGAAGATAGTGAGACTGTCCCCAAGTTGATTGAATTGCTGGATGATGAAGACATTGAAGTGAGAAGGACAACAATTCGAGCGCTTGGGCGAATAGGCGACAGTAGAGCAGTTGAAAAACTGATAAGTAAAGTTCGCAGTGAAGATTTTATGGTTAGAGTTTCAGCAGTTGAAGCATTGGGAAAGATTGGAGATAAAAAGGCTTTTGATATTCTTGTCCAAGTTCTTGATAACGAGAGCTACGAGGAAATTCGTTATTACGCTGCATATTCTCTTATAAATTGCAGAGGTACTGAATCATTTGAATTGCTTGTCAGGATGATTGAAGATAGGAACGATAGGGTACGTTCTGCTGCAATGTGGGGGATGTATGAATCTGGAGATAAAAGGGCATTTGAATATATAGTGAAAGCACTGAAAGAGCCGGGATATCATGCACGAGATACAGCTGCAAGTGTCCTTGGCAAAATGGGTGATGTCAGGGCAATCAAGCCTCTTATTGGTAGTATTAAAAAGGATTTTAGTAATGATGTTAGACAATCAGCTTTAAGGGCTCTTGCAAAACTGGATAGGAAAAGTGTGTTAGACAATATTATTTATGCATTGAAAGATAAGGACCTCTATGTAAGAGCAAATGCTGTTTGGGTACTGGGTGAGATTGGAGATAATAAATCAATTCCGTATATAGTACAAGCTCTTAACGATCCTGACGAATTTGTGAGAAAAAGAGCAGCAGAAGCGCTTGGTAAAATTGGTAATTCGGAAACAGTAGATTTGCTTATAAAGGCCCTTAAAGATGAAAAATGGGAAGTACGCGAATCTGCCGCAGAGGCTCTTGGAAAAATTGGCGATAAAAAAGCGGTCGATGCTCTTATTAGATCCTTGAAAGATGAAGTACAACACGTCAGAGTCACTGTTGTGGGATCACTTGGTGAAATTGGTGACCCCAGGGCTATTTCACATTTAAGAGAAGTATTAAACAACGATGAAAAGTTGAACGTAAGACTCTATGCCGCCCATGCTCTTGCGATGATTTCAGCTGATGATGGGGCATTCTGGTATCTCATTTACCAGTTGAAAGAAGAAAATATAAATGATGATGCTGCAGAGTTGTTGAAAGAACTGACAGGGCAGGATTTCGGTGTTGATTTTGTGCAATGGAAAAGATGGTATAAGCAGAACAGGAATAATATAAAAATCATTCGGGATAAAAAAGAGAAGCCTTCAGAACAATCTCCGGTAGCCGGAGATGAAGATGCAAAGAAAACGGTTCAAAGATTAATGGATGAGTACAAGAAAACAACAAGATTTGGAGAAGTCACTGTTATTGAAAAACTTACTTCAATAGGCAAACCTGCCGTAGAGCCGTTAAAAGAATTTCTTAAAGACGAAGTTGCTAAGATACGCGCACTATCGGCTCTTGTGTTAGGTCGAATTGGCGATGATGGGGCAGTAGATTCGTTAATCCAGGCATTATACGATAAGGATACTTTTGTAAGCAGTTATGCATCTACAGCATTGACCAAAATTCAGAGCGATAAAATGGTTCCCTTGCTCGTGACAATTATTCAAAACGAAAATGATCCTGCATGCGGAATTATTATCTGGACTCTGGGAGAAATAGCAAGCCGTGCAGCTACAGAGCCTATTATCTCAACGTTGAATCATAAAGAACCTGTAATTCGTTTGGCTGCAATCGACGCGTTAAGGAAGATTGGTGATAAGCGTGCAATTGGCCCGCTTATAGAAAAAGTCAAAGAGGAACATGCCCATATTTATGTCAAAGCGTCAGAAGCGTTGAAGGAATTGACTGGACAGGATTTCAAGTACGACTATGAAAAGTGGAAGATGTGGTTCGACGAGAATAAAAACAAATTTGAAGAGAAGTAATTATGGTGGGGTTGGGATACGGGAAAGCGCAGGACATATCTGACAAGTTCGGTGCGGCATGGCAGAAATATTGGCCGGAGTTTGTTTTTGTTTCAATGTCCGGTTGTCAATCTCATCCCGGAATATCCCGAAATAACTGGAATAATTTCGTCTTGAACAAATCTTGTACTGGAAATTCCGAATGAAATATGTTGAAATAGGTTCAGTAGGAAGGATGGACGGAGAAAACAAACGGGAGGAAAATGTGAAGCTCAAGCCGTTGACCAAGAAGCAGGCGAACGTACTGGAGTTTGTAATCAAGCAGATCGAATCGGGTTACGGCACACCGACGATAAGGGAAATCGGTACGAAGTTCAGCATGAAAAGCACCGGTTCCGTGCGCGACATTACGCGTGCCCTTATCAAGAAAGGGTATATGCTGCTTCTGGAGGCGAAGTCCCGCGGAAGAATCCTCAATCCCGAGGTCTTCAAAATCGAAGTAAAAGGCAAAGAGAAGATACATCTCAAGCCGAAGAAAAAATAACATATCGACATACGGGCTTGCGAATGCGGGGAATCATTCGTCCCGCAGGCTGCGCAGAAGGTTCGTGTAATCGCTTTCCTTCATCGGGCGCGGATTTGATTGATTGGAACCGTTGCGGACCGAGTTGCCGGCAATCAGGCCGAAGTTATCCTCGCTGATTCCGAGACTTCTAAACGGCGGGAGCTTCACTTCGCGTGCGAGCCTTCTGACCGTTTCGACGGATTTCATTGCACCTTCACCATCCGTGGCGTATTTTTCACCCATCGCGGATGCAATCCGAGCGTAGCGTTCGGCGCAGAAGTCGAGGTTGTATTCCATTACCGCGGGCAGCATAATCGCATTGCAGAGGCCGTGGGGCAAATCGTACATTCCGCCGAGCGACTCGGCGATGCAGTGGACGGAGCCGACGTCAGATCTGCTAAACGCAATGCCCGCAATCAGGCTGCCCAGAAGCATACCTGCCCTGGCCGAAATGTCGCCGGGCCGGGAGAAGGCGTTTACGAGGTGCCTGGAAATCATCTCGACCGCGTAAAGCGCGGCTGCATCCGAAAGAGGGTTTGCAGGCTTCGCGGTGAACGCCTCAATGGCGTGCGTTAGCGCGTCCATGCCTGTCGAGGCGGTGAGAGAAGGCGGCATAGTGGCTGTCATGCGCGGGTCTGCCAGCGCAATCCTCGGGGCGATTTTGCGATTCCGAATGCTGAACTTGTAGTTTTCGGAGGTGTCGGTGATTACGGAACTCATGGTGACTTCGCTTCCCGTGCCAGAAGTCGTGGGGACTGCGGCTAAGGGCAGGGCGTCGCCGGGGATGTTTTCGACTCCTTCGAAGTCCTTTATTTTCCCTTCGTGAGTGGCGAGCACGGCGGCAGCCTTGGCGCAGTCCATGGGGCTTCCGCCGCCGACCGCGAGTAGCCAGTCGGCATTGAGCGAGCGAGCGGCGCGTGCGCAGGCCTCGACGTTTGTATCCCTGGGATTGGGCTCGACAGAATCGAATACGCCGAAGATGATTTCCTTTTCCTTGAGTCGGGCGCTGATTCCGTCGAGGAGGCCGGATTTTTCAATGCCGGGGTCGGTTACAATCAGTATGCGCGATGCTCCGAGGTCTTTCAGGATATCGCCGATGGAGTCGCAAAGACCGACGCCGTATTCGATTCTTGTCGCAAGCTCGAAGCTGAAGTTGCCGAGGATGTCCATGATGGGAAATTCCTTTCAATATAGGCGTCGTAGAGTTTATCATATATGACATAAGTAGCAAAGACAAGCGGGTGAGTTATTTCCGAGGATGTCAAAAAAGAAGGCGCAAGCCGATTTCGAAGAACCTTGAAAAAGGCTGCAATTGAAATTCTTGCAATCTATATCCTACTCGCGGCGGGTCTTTTTATTTTCCAGAGAAAGCTGATTTATTTCCCGAAACCGATTGAAGAGGGTCAAGGCATTCCGGGGGAAGTCTGGATTGACGTACCGGAAGTCGGAAGAATCAGCGGAACATATTCGCCCGCTTCGCCCGAAGGTTTGACAATCCTGTTTTTTCACGGCAACGCGGGCAACGTGCTTTATTTCGAAGGGATAGCGAGCGGGCTGAGAAATCTCGGCGCCGGCCTGCTCGAAATAGATTATCCCGGGTACGGCAGAAGCGAGGGGAGCCCTTGCGAGGAATCGCTTTACGCGAGCGCGCACGCGGCCGCGAAGTTCCTCAACGAAAAGGGAATCGAGAACGAAAAAATTGTAATTTTCGGCTTTTCGCTCGGGACCGGGGTGGCGGTGGAGATGGCGTCTTCCGGCGAGTTTGCCGGGCTGATATTGCAGGCGCCGTTTACCGACATCGCATCCGTCGGCCAGGCCCATTTCTGGTTTCTTCCAGTTTCCCTTTTTCTCATGGAAAAATACGACAGCCTGTCTCTGATTGAAGAAGTCGGATGCCCGAAACTTTTTATAATCGGGACGGCGGATAAACTTATCGCGAATGCTAATTCCATGGAACTCTTCGAGGCCGCGCGTCCGCCGAAAGAGATTCTGACCGTCGAAGGGGCCGGCCATAATGAAATCCAGTCGGTCGGTGGCGAAGATTACTGGAACGCAATACGCCAATGGATGGAGACAATCCAAATCGCCGCGGACAAATAGCGGCAAATAATATTTTCATATCCGGCGAGTAAAAAATTGACTTCATGTCCGGCATAATGATATTATGAATGTGATGGTGCTAATAATTGCGGGTGAACCTTTCATTTGAAGGTGTCTGACAGGAGGGGAAAAATGACCGAGATGTTGCAGATTTACAAATGCGAGGTCTGCGGGAACGTGGTCGAGATGATTCATACGGGAGTCGGCGAGCTGGTATGCTGCGGGAAGAACATGCTCCTCATGACGGAGCAGACGGCCGATTTCAAGACCGAAAAGCACGTGCCCGTGGTGGAAGGTTCGGAGACCGGAACGCACGTCGTCGTAGGCAGCACGCTTCACCCGATGGAAGAAAAGCATCATATCGAATGGGTTGAAGTGATAATGGCCGACGGGAGTGCGGTGCGGAAATTCCTCAAGCTGGGCATGCAGCCGGAGGCGGATTTCTGTGAGAAGCCGGACGGCGCGACGGTACGCGAATACTGCAACGTGCACGGGCTCTGGAAGTCTTAATAACTGATTATCTGATATGTTTCGGGGCGCGCAAGAATCCCTGCGCGCCTTCTCTTTAGAGGGAGGAATCATGAGGAGAATCCTGTTTGCAGGCGTTGCCGTTCTGGCGCTCTGGGCGGTGATGAAGGCTTCGGGCCAGCAGGAGGAAAAGGCTCCTCCCGTGAGCGAAGCTACGCAGGAATGCCTTTCCTGCCACGAGGTGACGAATCCCGGGATAGTGGAGGACTGGCGCAGAAGCAGGCATGCGAGAACAACGCCGGGAGATGCGCTGAAGAAGAATGAGCTTGAAAGGCGCGTTTCTGCGAAGGAAGTGCCCGAAGAGCTTGCGAAGCACGTTGTGGGTTGCGCCGAATGCCATATGATTAACCGCGGCAAACATGAAGACAGCTTCGAGCACGGCGGATACGAGATACATACCGTGGTATCTCCGCCCGACTGCGCCTTTTGTCATCCCGCCGAAGAGGAGCAGTACGGCGGAAACATCATGGCGCATGCATACGGGAATCTGAAGAACAACCCGGTTTTCATGGACCTCGCCAACCATGTCAACGGGACGCAGGTTTTCAAGGAAGGGAAGCTGGAATATGAAAAGCCATCCGATGCCGCAGAAGCGGCGTCATGCCTCGCCTGCCACGGAACGGATGTGAAGATAAAAGGAAAAGAGACGCGGGAAACGGACTTGGGAGAGATGGAGTTTCCGCTCCTTTCGGGCTGGCCGAACCAGGGGACGGGCAGATTGAACCCGGATGGCAGTATGGGATGCTGCACGGCCTGCCACGCCCGGCACGAGTTTTCGATTGAAGTGGCGCGAAAACCCTACACATGTTCGCAGTGCCACAAGGGGCCGGATGTTCCCGCCTACAAGGTCTACGAAGTGAGCAAGCACGGCAACATCTTCAGCTCGAAGGGGAAGGAATGGAACTTCGATGCTGTTCCGTGGAGTCCGGGCAGAGACTATTCGACGCCGACATGCGCTTCTTGCCACGTGAGCCTTCTGGTGAACGGAGAGGGCGATAAAATTGTTGAGAGGACGCACCGCATGAACGACAGGCTGGCGAACAGGCTCCTGGGAGCCGTTTATTCCGTAGCTCATCCGAAGTCGCCGGACACATCAAAAATAAGAAACAAGGCGGGACTGCCTTTGCCTGCGGAGTTGACGGGCGAGCCTGCGCAGGAGTATTTGATAGATTTGAAGGAGCGCAAGAAGCGCGACGAAGCGATGAAAAAGGTATGTTATTCCTGTCACGGGACAGATTGGGTTGCGGGGCACTTTAAGGGCATTGAGGATGCGATAAAAGAGACAAACGCCATGACGCTGGCGGCGACTCAGCTCCTCGGCGAGGCTTGGAAAAAGGGTGCGGCAAAGGGGCTCGAACAGAAGGACAGCATTTTCAACGAGGCAATCGAGAAGAAATGGGTGGAGCAGTGGCTGTTTTACTGCAACTCGACGAGATACGCGGCGGCCATGGCAGGGGCTGATTATGGAGTATTCGCCAACGGACGCTGGCAGATGAGCAGGAATTTGCAGGAAATTGCCGATTTGCTTGAGTTGAAAACGAAGAATTTAAAAGATAAGTAACTTTATGATTTATATGCAAACCAAAATGTAAAAGATGTGTTAAATATGGAAGCAGGACTATATTTTCGTGAGTATCGCTCTGGATAAGCGTCAAATATAATGGTAATATAAAGCTTGGTCGAAGCTGGTTTGTCGGGAGGTAAATATGCGACGGTCCATTCCAATTATAATGTTTCTTGTCGGGATAACTTTTCTTCTGCTTGCGGCGCAGGATGCTCGAGCGGACACTATTCACAAGACGGACGGGGGCCTTGTCAAAGGCAAGATTGTCGAAGAAACGTCCGAATATGTAAGGATAAAAACGAAGTACGGGACGTTAAAAATCGACAAGTACGATATTGACAGCATAGAACGCGGCGATGCAGATGAAGCAGAACCGGAGGATAAGCAGCCCGAAAAGGTCGAGCCTGAAAAAGCTGAAATACCCGAGACGGAAAAACCAGTCGTTGAGAAAAATAAACCGGTTCAACCAGAGGAGCCAGATAAAGTTGTTCAGAAAGAACCCAAGTCCAATGATAAGCTTCTTTCGCAGGAGAATCTCGACAAACTGAAAAAGATATGCAAAAAGCGTATGAAGGCTTACGAAGGCATTCCTTGGGACAAGGCGTGGCAGTTTAACACCAAGCATTTCGATATCAAGTGTAACAGTTCGCAGGAAGTAGCGAAACATTACGCATGGCTGCTGGAAAAGCTCTATTCGAAATATGCCGACGTGTTTGCCGCCTTCAATCCCAAAAATATTAGATGCAGGATAGAAATTTATAGAAACTACACGGAATTCAGGCAGTTGAAGGGGGTTTCTCCCGGTGTCGGAGGTTTTTATCAGCCCGGGAGGCATGTTTTATGTGCTTTCCACGGCAGAATGGGAACAATGACAACCGACGGGATACTTTCCCACGAGGGGTGCCACCTTTTCCAGGACCTTTTCCTTCCCAGTTTTCAATTTGCGCCGATATGGGTGCTCGAGGGGATGGCGACGCTCATGGAAGCCGCGAAGATTGAGAAAGACGGCAAAATTCACATCAGGGGAGTTTCTCCGGACAGGCTGTCACACCTGCAGAACATGATTAAGGGAGGCTCGTCTTTTCCTCTCTCGCAGGTAATGAGCACGCCTCAGTCTCAGTTCCGGGCTGAGCATTACGCGCACGCGGGCATGTTAACGTTCTGGCTGATAAAGGGAGCGAATAAGAAGAGTTGCGTATACCTTTACAACGACTATCTCAAGATAGCCGCAGGAGGAACATCGAGTACGGGCGAGAATATCAGGGCGCACGCCATAAGACAGGGCGATTTCGAGAGGATGTGCGACCAGCGTGGCACGTCGCTTTCGAAGCTCGAGGAGCAGTGGAAAAAATGGGTACTAAAACAGGTAGTGGAAAGACCGGGAAAGGTTGTGGGAAGGAAATTTGTTTGCGATGATTACGGATTCGAGATTTCGACGCCCGGACCCGGATGGAAGATTGAGACGGAAGATACCCACGGCGCGCTCTGCGTAATGACCCATAAGAAGATCAAAGGAAGAATTGCAATTTCTGTGGGGGGGACTTTCGGAACGCCGAATCTTGACGAGTTTCTCTCGATGGTGGACCAGATGAGAGAAAAGAGTCTCAGCAAGCTGCAGAACTATAGGAGAATCGGCCGCGAACGTAGAAAATTCTACCAGAATACGCTCGACGGCTGGGATACCGTTTCGGAATATGCCGACCCCGAAAGCCCCATAACCAAGGAATTCCAGAGGCGAAGGGGCGTTTCTTTCTCCATGGTCGATACGCTTTACAGTTTCGGGTGCAACGCCGACCCGGACAAGTTCGACGAATTCAACAAGTATTTCCAGCAAGTGCTTGATTCTTTCCGCCTTGACGCCGACAAAATAGATTAACAATAGCGGGCTTTTCTTTCTGCGAGGCAAAGGGATTTCACGCAAATTGTTTGCATCCTGCGAAACTCTCCGGGAAATTCTGCGTTAATTTATACGGAAACAATAAAGTCATCTCCGGAGAATATGTTATGAAATACTTTTGTTATTTGATTATCGGGACTGTATTGCTGCTGTCGGTTTCAATGTCTTTTGCCCAGGATGAGCTTGGTAAGGGAAAAGGCGAGGGAACTGCCGAACGCGAGGGCGTTCTCGAAGAAGAATCGGGTAAATTGAAGGAGTTGAAACATAGGGTCAGCTTCCTGAACCTTCTGAACGGGTTGAACCTTACCGATGAACAACTCTCCAGTCTCATTAATATAAACAAGGAGCTGAAATCCCTGCTTGACAGAAACAGGGAGAAGCTTGAAAAGCTTTTAGAGCAGGAGAAGAAGGCAATCGAAGAACTCGAGAAAGTGATAAGAGAGAACAAGCCCATCCCCGAGCGGCTGAAAAGGAAAGTATTGGATGCGGAGGATTTGTCCCGCAAGGCGCGCATGGCGCTCGAAGATATTATTGAAAAAAATTCGAAGCTTGTCGAGGATGTATTTACCGAAGAACAGCAGGAGATAATCGGGGATTTTAAGCCTTGCACGATACCTCCAAAGAACCTCAGCGACCCGGTGAGGGTTGGGCAGGCTTCGGATAATGAACACGTAATAAGGCTTTTCAGAAAGCTCCGGTCCATGCCGAGACACGTTATCGAGGCGGAGATAGAGAACATTGCCGACAGGCACATGGCGAGGCTGATAGAGCACAAGAGACTGAGTGAAAAGGAAAAGCAGGAAGAGCGCCAGAGGATAAAGGAATTTATCTGGAAAGTGCATGTGATGGATGAAGTGGATTTTGAATTGTGCAAGGACGAACTCGCCTCGGAGTTCAAATGGAAGGACAGGGCGAAGGAACTTCAGAAAGAACTTGGAGAATTGAACAAGGTCAGGAGCCCGAAAAATCACAAGGGCAGGGCTGCGAGATATTTCCTTGATACGGATATAATTCCCATACTCGAGGAAAGATTCGAAAAAATTAAGAACGATTCCCGTGGTCTGAAAGGCAAAAATAAGCAGCGTGCCAAACGCGGCAGATAGCCGGTTTGCCTGCAGCCGGAACTGAAATGACTTGAGAGCGGCATCTTTGCCTGAAAATTAAGCATTCTTGTTCAATTCATAATTGAAACCTTCACGCTCTCAAGTGTTTAATAATAATCGTAAAACGGATTCGATGCGTGAAGGGGCGGATTGATATATGAAATTGACGAGAAGAGATTTCTGCCGCAGTCTCGGGAAGGCCGTCGTTGTCTCGGGCAGCCTGCCACTGCTGGCAAGGGCACTCGGACTGCTTGACGGCAGGGCGTATGCTGCCGGAGATTATCCCGAATGCAAGTATTATGACAAGCTTTCCGGAAAGGATGTCCAATGCCGGCTTTGCCCCATGGAGCACGTGCTTGAAGACGGAGAGACCGGGCCGTGCAGGACAAGGAAGAACCACGGCGGCATCCTGCGCACGCATGCGTACGAAAATCCGGCGATAATAAAAGTGGACCCGATTGAGAAACTCCCGACGAATCATTTTATGCCGGGTGCGCAAACGCTGACGGTTGCGACGGGAGGGTGCAACCTCAGGTGCCTTTACTGCCAGAACTGGCAGCAGTCGCAGAGCAGGCCGGAAGACCTCAAGACGGTGGAACTTTCTTCGGTGGAGGCAATCAAGCGGGCCCTGGACAGGGAGATTAAGATACTTGCTTTCAGCTATACCGAGCCTTTTATGTACTACGAGTATGCCGCCGAGATGGCTGAGAAGGCGCGCGGTAAGGGAATGAAAGTCGCCCTGGCGACGGGCGGCTATATCAAGGAAAAACCGCTTGTCGAATTATGCAGGTACGTGGATGTTATAACCATCGGCCTGAAGGCGTTTACGGAAAAATGCTACGAGAAGCTTACCGAGCGCTCGCTTTCGAATGTAAAGAAGACGCTTGTGGCGGTCAAGAAAAAGACGAAGGCATGGCTGGAGATAACCAACCTCGTAGTTCCGACTTTCAACGACGACCGGCAGATGATAACGGACATGTGCAAGTGGATTAAGAAAGAGCTTGGCCGGGATGTGCCGCTGCATTTCGGGCGGTTCGTGCCGAAATACAAGCTCAAGAATTTACCTCAGACTCCTCTGAAGAGTCTCGAAGAGGCGCGCGATATCGCGCTGGCCGAGGGTTTGAGATTCGTTTACGTTTCTAACGTGGCTCCGCACCAGGGCAACAACACGTTTTGCCCGAAATGCAAGAAGGCGCTCATAAAGCGAGTCGGCTTCAAGCTCCTTAAAAATAATATCAAGGATGGCAAATGCAGCTTCTGCGGGGAGAAGATACCGGGGGTATGGAAATAGAGCCTCGTCGAACCGCCCGGGCCATACTCGGAGCACTGCTCGCCGTGGGTGCGTTCGAACAAATCGCCCAGGTGCTTCTCGTCAGAGAATTCTTCGTGGTTTTCAAGGGAAACGAGGTCTCTTTCGGCGCAGTCTTCGCGTTCTGGATGTTCTGGACCGCGGCGGGAAGCTGGGTTTTCGGACTCTTCGCGAATAAAATAAAGAAACCCGTCATCTGGCTCTGCATTTTGAATATCTTTCTTTGCGCCTGCCTCGCGGCAGAGATATATCTTACGCGAGTTTCCCGCAGTTTCTTTTCAGTCCCTTCTGGGGCGTACCTGAGCATATTTTCAATGGCACTTTTTACGTTTGTTCTGCTGGCAGGGGTATGTTTCACGGGCGGAGCGCTTTTCGTCGTAGGTGCCAGGCTTTACGCCAGCCTCGCTGTGGAGGGAACGCTCGGCGTGCCTGCAAGGGCGTATATCGCCGACTCGCTTGGCTGCCTTGCAGGCGGCTTGATTGTTACATTCGTGCTTGTGACTTTATTCGACCCGTTTACGGCTGCTTTTTTATGTTCGGCAGCCCTGATGGCCGTGACATCGTGGCTTGCGCTTCGCGCCTCCGGCAGGAAGTTGTGTCTGGCGGCATTGCTTGCATCTTTCGCCTTTCTCGTCATGGCTTTTGCCGGGAGCCGGGTGGACGATGCGGCGAATACCGCGCAATGGCGGGCTTACAACGAATCATACAAGCTCGAGGAAACGAGGAACTCGAAGTACGGAAATATCGCAGTCCTGAGCTACAGGGAGCAGTATTCGCTCTTCGGCAACGGAGAACTTTATTTCACCATGCCGGACGAGACGGCACCGAGGGAGGCTGCGAGCCTGTATGCCCTTCAGCATGAAAAACCGGAAAATGTTCTGGTCATCGGAGGCGGCATTTCGGGGCTTCTCGCGTGGCTGCTGGAATACGGAGTTGGAAGTATCGATTACGTGGAGCTCGACCCGGCGGTGATAGAAACCGCGAGAAAATACCTGGCGTCAGGAGATGCGAGGGCCATTGCGGACCCGAGAGTCAGCTTGCATCATGTGGATGGAAGGCTTTTCGTATCGCAAACGCAGAGGAAATACGACCTTGTGATATGCGGATTGCCGGACCCCTCGACCGCCTCGCTCAATCGATTTTATACGCTTGAGTTTTTCAGAGAGGCGAACCGCATCTTAACGCAGAAGGGGGTATTCATAACGGGCGTTTGCGCTTCCGGTTTCTGGGAAGAAGAGATGCTGAACCGCAACTGTTCGATATACGCGACCCTAATCGAGGCATTTCCGAAGGTTGCGGTTTCGCCCTGCGGCGGTTTTTTCGCGGGCGGCGAGCAATCGGAGATAACGCTTGACCCCGATACGCTTGTGGAAAAATATCGCGCGAGAAATATCGAAATTCTTGGATTTATACCAGAGATATTCCACGTAATGCTCGAGCCTGACTCGGTGGAGGCTGCCAACGAAAAGCTAAGCAAGCTGGCGGCAGACGGCCTCGAAGGCAGGCCGATGATTAACAGAGACTCGTTTCCCGTCAGTTATTACTACAACCTCGTTATCTGGAACAGACATTCGGATACGTCGTCAGGCAAGGCTTTCGACTGGATGATAAAGGTGCGAACATGGTGGGTCGTGCCTGTTATCATTCTCCTGTTTCTGCCTTCTTTGATGCTGGGCATTCCGGCTTCTTTCAGAAGACAAAGAATCCGGGAGAGGTATTCCGTTTTGCTGCTGATGGCGGCGGCCGGATTTCTCGGGATGGTAATCGAAATTGCGCTTCTTTACCTTTTTCAGAACGCATACGGATATGTTTATTCAATGATTGGCCTGCTTACGGCTATGTTCATGTTTGGCCTCGCCTCTGGAGCAGCGATTTCCAGCAAGACTGCCGACAGGTTCGGCCTGACGGGCTCGACAATCATATCGGGATTGGCAGCTTTATTGTTTTGCGGCCTTGTCGCGGGACTTGCTTCCATACCGTTCGTGCTTTCGGGGCATTTTGCCTTATGGCTGTTTCTCGTTCTGAATCTGCTCGGGGGAATTCTTGTGGGCGCGATGTTCGGGCTCATGAGTTCGGCGGCTCACGCGCTGAAATGGAGCCCGGAAAGGTCGGCCGGATTTCTCTACGGGGCCGACCTCGCCGGTGCGTGTCTCGGCGCTTTGACGGCGGGCTCGCTTCTTATTCCCGTCCTGGGGATACAAAGCACGTGCCTGGTCATCGCTTTTATTTTTGGGGCAGCTCTTGCATCTTTTACCGTGGCTTGCAGAAAAACTTGAAACCAGAACGCATTGTCCAAGTTATTTAAATTAAGAACGGATTCCGGAGATTCGGAGGCAGAAATGAATAGAGTATTCTTAGCCCTGCTTTCTGGCGTATTTTTTCTTGCGCTTGGAATAATGGGAGCGGTTTTGTTTGCACAGGAAACGGAACCCGAAAAAAGCGGCGAGGAATTCGCGAGCTGGGATGACCAGCTTGTGGAACTCGGCTACAGGCTGTATGCCAACTCGAGCATAAACGTTATTCACGGTATTAACCTGAGCCTCGAGCAGGCGCAGAAACTGTGCGACCTTGCGAAAGAAGTGGAAGCTAACGGTATAAAGAAACCCGAAACAAGCAAGAAGTATGCTCCCGAAGTGGAAAAAGTCAGACAGGTTTTCATGGAGATAGAAGAGAAGCTTTACAAGCAGGATGAGATTGTAAAGGAAGACGAAAAAAAACTTACCGATGCGAGAAAACTCGAATCGGAGATTCTTCGCAAAGGTCTCACGGCCCCCGTTTTTGGCGAGAAATACGGTTCTTGCAGGCGATGCCACGCCGAGCCAAAATATGTTGATGGCAAGATTGCATATGATACAAGCGGAAAAAGATGGAAGGCGATGGGCGCGAAAGCCAAGAGCCAGACTGTAAAAAAAGAGATGGCGATAGCGCATCTCGGCGCAGTGCTCCATGATACCAAGGGTTTTGTTTTCATGGGGAAAATGGGCAGGAAAGTAGCGGAGATTCTTAACGACAACCAAAGGGATGTCGTGGGCAAGTTCTCCTGCTGCCTTATACCGCCGAAATCGCTTAGCGACCCTGTAAGGGTGGGGCAGGCCGATGTGACGGAGTGGCAGGTCGAGATGCTTGAGAAGGCGCGCGGTTGCCCGGATTCCTGGTGGCCGATAGCGAAGAAGCGAACGCTTGACGCGCTTGAGAAGGGCGCGCTGATTGCCGACCCCGGCATGACGGAGAAAAAAAGGGCGGATGAGCGCAGGCGCGTCGGTGATTTGCTCGACAAGGCACGTTCGCTATCCGACGTCGATTTCGAGATTGAGAAAGAGAAACTTGCCTCGCAGATTAAATCACAGACCCCGGAGACTCCCGAGCATCTCAAGGATTTCAGCAGTGCGTTTTTTCTTCTAATGCCTGGAAGCGTGCGTGTTTACGAAAGACTGATTGAAGAGTTGAAGGAACGGGAGCAGGGCTCCCTCGAAGGAGAAAAGCAAGGCGGATAAGGCGAATTTGCAGTTTTAAACGGGCCGTGATTTTCAATTTGCGGCCTGTTTTTTTTCGAAGTCGGAAGTTTTAGCCGAACTTGTATGTTACCACGGTGATGTCGTCGTGCTGTTTCGCGCGTCCCTGGTGGGCGTTAAGCGCGTTGACCAGTTCGTTGAGAAATTCGGCCGAGGACTTGTCACCCTGCTCGGCGACGATATCGAGAAAGGCATCTTCCCCGAATTCTTCCTGCTTTTCGTTCATGGCCTCCACGACGCCATCGGTGTAAGCAACTATACGGTCGCCGGGCTGGATTTGAATCAGGTCTTCTTTCAGGGTGCGCTCGAATATCGGGCCGAGGTCGAGGCCGATGGCGATACCCTGAGGGTTCACGAGCCTGTAGTTCTCGTCGCGCCAGAGGATAAGCGGGTTGTGGCCGCAGTTGACTACCTGCAGCGTAGTCGTTCTAATGTTGAGCACCATGTAAAGAACGGTGAGAAACATGGTGTTTTTAATGTCCCGCGAGATGAATTTATTGACTTTTATCATCGTGTCCCTGGCCGAGGGGTTGCCGCGCGCCAGAAGTCGCAGGGCGGTCCGGGCCATTGTCATAATCATGCCTGCGGGAACGCCCTTACCTGATACGTCCGCGACTACAATGCCGAGATTCTCGTGGTCGATTGGTATGAAGTCGTAATAGTCACCGCCGATTTCTTTGGCCGAGTGATAGTGGACTTTCATGTCGAATCCGCGAATCGTAGGTATCCTGTCGGGCAGGAGGTTGAACTGTATCTTGGTTGCGCGTGCGAGGTCGGCTTGCGCAGCCGCGTCTTCCTGTTTCTGCTTGCCAATGGATGACAGCAGGAACTTCTTGCCGGCGCTCATTGGCTGGTTGCGTCTGCGCCGCTGCGGGGGAAGGAAAATACGTGACTTTGTCGGAGCCCTGTGGCGCGACAAAGGATGCGACGGAGGAGGATGGCGCGTGATGTTTCTTTTTGGCGCACGAGGCGGAGTGGTGTCCTTGGGCGGCTCGGATTCCGAGGGCTTGAATTTCTTGCCGCAAACCGGGCATTTTACCGAAAGTTCGTAATACTCATCCGGTATAGACAAAAGCTTGCCGCAGTCGGGGCAAGTAACTTTAACAGACACTATGAGCATCTCCCGTTTGAGCTGCCGCGAGGACAGCAATTTATAGCATAGTAACACAAGTATCGGCATCTGTCAAGCTGATGCGGCGCAAGTTTTGCTAATCGGGCCGCCGTCGAGCTGTATCTCAGGCGATGTAATCCCTTTTGTACAAAGGGTTTATGAATTGTGAGGTAAGTTGCCGGCACATTAGCGGGAAAAAGTGAATCTATTTTTAAAAATGTTGCGGATGACTGCTTCAATGAAGTATATCAAGCAGTTGCATCGTAATTATTTTTGGATTTTCAATTAATTCTACGCTGTCGTGTGAATTGCAGTTTCAGCAAGAACACTTGAAAGCCGATATTTTATAGGACACGGAGTTTATGGATTGTTCTTTGGCAATTTGGTGAAAGGAGGTGCCTATAGGGTAAATATTCTTGTCGCTTTTTTTCGTCGGGAAAATATCCCGACATGCAGCAGGAAGGAGATTCGAATGCATAGAGTAGTTGGTCTCCTGGTGTTAATGTTTGCTGCAGCGATTCTGGTGACTGCAATGGCGCAGCCCGCAAGCGCATATTACAACCCGCAGGAGAAGGAAGAATCCCGGAAAGCGGAAGAGAACAAACTTGGCCTCAAGAAGCTCGTCGAAGAGAACGAGCGGCTGAGGACGAGTCTTGATGCCGTAAGGGAGAAAACCTGCAGGGTGCAAAAAGAGCTTGACGAGATGAAGTACAGGCTTCTACAGCTAAGAAACGCTGTAATGCTTAGAAACAAGCTCAAAGCGGCGCTTGCGAGTCGCGGCGTGAAAAACAATGTCTGCACGGACAAGCAAACGGAGCTTCAGCCGGAAGAGCAGGTGCTTGAAGTCGTCGCACATCACGGCGACAACGGAGCAACTGCAAATCACGGAGCAGAGGCTAAGACGGTTGTCGATGAAGACAAGTCACCCGAAACGCCCGAAAGGCTTCCTGGCATAGTGAATAGATTCCTGCATAGCGGGCAGGTCAAAAGAGTGAAGGATTTCGTGGAACAGATAGTCATGAGATATTATCCTTCGACTCCGAACGCCTTCGGCACGCTAAGCAGGGGTGTCGATTCACATGTCGAGCCGGTGAAGCCTGAGTTGAATGAAACAAGTCAAGACCTTGAGCCACTTCGCTCGCGTATGAACGCGCTAAAGAGCAGGCTTAAAAGCGCGCTCGATGCGAAATGCATGTCGAGGAAAAACATTTCCAAAACAAATGCGCCGGAACGGAGCTCTGAAATACAGGTTCCGAAGAAACTCAGGGAAAGGATTCTTAAGCAACTCAGGAGCAACTTCAACGAAGAGCTTAACAGGAAGATGAGGGAGCTGAAGCGAGATATGCAGAACAGTCGTCGCGTCGCAATGCGTCGCAGCGCCTGGTTCTAAATTACTCATAGCACCGGAAACGAAGGCGGTCGTTTAAAGGCCGCCTTTGTTTTTTTAGATTTGTCAGGTGTCGGAATAGGAATGTCAGCTTTTTATGAGGCTCATGCCACGCTTGCTGCGCGACTTAGTGCCATTAAGGAAGCCGGTGTAACTTCGGCGAACCGAACCGAGATTCCTTTTCTGGCGCGACATGAGCCGAAAACCCCGTCGTCCAGTTGCTTAAGCCTTGCAGTTGTCAATTTCCCTGTCTCTGGAGCGGAAGGGATTAATGTTCACGCTCTCACCGACAATGGATATGGAATAGAGCTGGAGCAGTTTTATCAGTTCGTTCGTTCTAATCGTTTTCAGCGACCTCATGCAGAGACCGATTACGGGCGTGTCCGGGACACCGAATATCTCCTGGGCTTTTGCCTCGAATTCGGCTTTCCTGTTTTCGCCAGGCACTCCTTCGGCCAACCAGTCAAGGTCTATAACGACCCTCGCCGATTTGTCTTCATCTTCTATCGTCTCTTTTACGAAGCCGTGCAGCACTGAAATAAGTTCGTCAGGGTCGAAAACGCCTTCCGACAACAATTGCTGCTTGTTCGAAAGAAGCTCCAAGTGGCTTTTTCTTAAAGCCTGCTTGATATCGATTCCCTCATCGACGAGACAGTCTTTAAGAAGTTCCGCCTTATCGCTCGGCCCGCAGAAAAGGCAGCCATCTCCAAGCTTCAGACCCGCGGCGAGAATGCTCGAAACCACAGCCATGCCTTTGTTCTGGTCGTGATAAATCAGAGCCACATGCGCTCCCGGTCTTATGCTGAGTTCTTTGTATCCGAGTTCCATTGTCTTTCTCTCCTTAATCTCAAACTCCTAACATGATTAAGAAGCAAGAGTTGTGCCAAAATATGGATAATAATACTAATAAGCGTAACTCCTTATAAGGCAAGGAGTTATGAAAAAAGCGCCCATGAGGTAACAGCTCCTCAAGTGGGACAAAAGTTGTGCAGCAAATAGGGCAAAAAGTCATAACTATAGGCTATTAAAAGAGTTACGCGCATGTGGAAAAATTGTCTCATATGTGGTGTGGCATACACATGGTTGCCTTGAATTTCGAAATATTCATAATGAGAGGTCGTTTATAAGGTAGATTTCCCGAGTAATGAGCGTGAAAATGGCTTAACTTGCCATTGCATGCTGGAGTTGACAGCCTTCCACAACAAGCTTGGCCGCTTCAGCAAATTTCCACTGTTTTACATATGTCTGGATAGCTTTCTTGCGAAGTTCATTGTTTTCTGGCGACAGTTCGACGGCGATTTTCAATACATCGATTGCCGATTCGGGGTCGCCGCTTTCAAGCAGCGCTTGTGAGAATTCGCCGAACCGTTTTGCCGCCTCGCTCGGCGAGTATGATTCTTTGGAAATTTTCTCAAGCTCAGGCCTTTGAATGAGCCTATTTATTCTTGAATTGATGGTCTTTCGCCAGTTGTTATCGGAATCAGTTTCTTCATCAGTTTTGAGTGGCTTTAAGGTGGGTTTGTCTTCAACTATTTCATAAACACGGCCCTTCTTCACGAGATAGGCCACCAGTTTTGATATATTATCTTTGTCCGCATTCAATTCCGTCGAAAGTTCTTCGATAGTCATGGGCTTGTTCAAGATAAATGGCACTCTGCTTACCGTTGAGAGCGGTATGCCGAAAGGCGAAGTATCCGGCATTACAGGATAGCCGTTTCTATAGAGGAATTTATTGTTCGAATTACTTGTGCTGGTAAGCAGGACGGACCATTCGTCGACGTTACGCGCAGCTTCCACGAGTAGCCTGCTGACGCTGAAGTCGAATATCCTCCCCTCGCCGGCGGGGTCGAAAAAATCTTCCTGCGGCAAGCCGGGCTCGAAATTGAACTCTGCGTTATTCCAGAGAAAAATCTCTATGATTTCTTCTTCAATTTGTCTTCGAAGACAGTCTTCTATTTCGCTTTGAGTAAGCATGCCGTGATCGACGAGTATATCCCCGAGTTTTTTTCCAGTCGTTTTTTGAATTTGGAGAGCGGTTTCGAGGTCCTCGGGAGGGAAGTTTTCCTTTTCGAGAAGAATCCTTCCGAGCCTGGTATGCCTGACCGCACCCGTCGATAGCAGGCGTATGCCTTTATTGCTGAAATAAACCTTGATTTCCTTGCCTGCGGAAGTGACGCGAAGAGTACCCTCGCGTTTGCTCAGGGTGAGCGCCTGGAAAATATCAGCCAGACCCAAAGAGCGCGTGTCCCCTCTCAGAGCCATCCTTGACCCCCCTGCAATACTACAAAATGACGATGTAAACCGAATACTGACAAACCGCACCACTGCGCAATTTGTATATAGAATATTGGTATCTCATTTGCATTTCAAGATAAATTGGGCAAATTTTAGCAAATGTATACTATTTTGTCACTAACGATGTAAAACAGGTCTCGTCGTTTGAGCAGGGACTTGCACACTTTAGATAAGTAAGGTAAAATCCTTCAGTCTTCTATAGGATGATTATTGAAAGAGAGTTATAGTATGACCAACAAAACCAGAAAATACCATCGATCGGATGATGACAGAGAGCTTCTTCAGACCAGACCCAAAGTTGCTGAACTTGATTTTACATCCACTGACCCTTGGCGCGTCTTCAGAATCCAGGGAGAATTCGTCGAAGGCTTCGATTCGCTGCATAGTATTGGCCCTTCGGTCGCGATATTCGGCTCGGCGCGTCTGATGCCTGACAATGAATATTACAAGTCGGCGGAGCTGACCGCGCAGCTCGTCGCCAGAAAAGGCCTGAACGTGATTACGGGCGGCGGGCCCGGCGTAATGGAGGCTGCAAACAAGGGAGCTTTCGGCGAAACCGGCAACTCGATAGGATGCAACATCGACCTTCCGATGGAGCAGGTCCCGAACCCCTATCAGAACATTTCCCTTAATTTCAGATATTTCTTTGTGCGCAAAATGATGTTCGTTAAGTACTCGGTTGCCTTTGTAATATTCCCCGGAGGCTATGGCACGATTGACGAACTCTTCGAAGCGCTCACGCTTGTTCAGACGGAAAAAATCCAGCACTTTCCGATTATTCTTTTCGGCGACAGCTACTGGTCGCCTCTTCTCGGCTGGCTGAAAAACACCATGCTTGCTGAAGGCTGCATTTCAGAGGAAGACCTTGACCTTTTCAAAATAACCAATGACCCGGAGGAAGTGGCCAAGATTATAGAGAACAATTGCAGGGCGCAAGGTTACATGTAGGGGCGCTGCCTGATGCCTGAAAGAATCATAGAGACACAGATACTTTGCATTGGCCTTCTCGTCCTCGGTTCATATTTCATGGGCAAGCTCACCCGTCTGCTGAAAGTGGGGGAGACGACTGGCCAGCTTGTCGGCGGGTTGCTCGTCGGACCTTATTTCCTGAACATGGTTGGCATCCTTCCCATCAGCGGAGAATGGTCGGAATGCTACTGGTGTTCTTTCGGAACGTTCCATTTTTTTTCGTTCGTTTTTCTCGGCCTGATTGCCTTTGGCATCGGCGAAGAGCTTCATATCAACAGGTTGAAAGCCGTCGGAATGAAGGCGGTCATAATCTGCGGCGTACAGGCGGTCCTGACGTTCATCCTGAGTACGGCCGTTTTTTTGTGGCTCGGATACGAGCCGCTTTATGCTCTTCTTATCGGTTCCATTGGGATAGCAACTGCCCCGGCAACCACTTTCGCCATAATGAATAAAATCGCGCTCGAAGGCAAGCTTCGGGACATGCTGGCGAATATCGTCGTCCTTGCCGACATTATCGAAGTGATAGTTTTTTCGATAATATTCCAGTTTGTCTGGCTCGGGCAGAAAAAAGGAGCCACGGGCGGAGCAGGGGCTGCACTCTGGCCGGCGTTCAAAGACCTCGGACTCGCACTTTTAATCGGAGTCGCAATATTCCTGGCTTTGAAACTAATTATCCGGGACCGAGGTGAAGTGCACGCGTCGCCTCTATCCAAGAAGCGCAAGTACACCGGATTCGATTTCCTCTCCAATATATTCCAGGAAACCCCTACGCCTTCCATCGAAGTCCTGCTTCTCATTATGGGATTCATTGCTCTGGGCGTAGGCATCGGCATGTCGCTTCACGTTCCTTTCCTTATAACGACGGTAGTGGCGGGATTCTGCATTGCCAATTTCCATAATCCCATGCTTTTCGATTCGCTTAAAATCGCCAATGTTATGCCGATGTTTCACCTCCTGTTTTTTGCTATTATCGGTGCTAATATCCGCCTCGATACATTTCAGGCGGAGACCTTTACATTTGTCCTCGCTTATATTGCTACCAGGGGCGTTGGCAAACTTTTCGGTACCTGGCTGGGCGCGAAGATAACGGGGCAGGGACCCAAGCTATGCAGGCTTCTTCCTCTTCTCATGCTCCCTCAGGCCGGGGTTGCCGCCGTCGAGGCGTACTTCGTCGGCGTTGTCCTTACTAACGGTGAGGCAGTCGTGCAGATAATCCTTCCCGCGCTCGTGATTTTTGAAATAGCGGGAGTCGTTATTTCGGAGCGGGCTCTTATGAAGTGGAAAAGCTGGACCGTTGGCGAGGAAGAGGTGCTTAAGAGGCCGGAGAAGACTTCGAGAATCGAAAGGCTTCGCGGAGGAACGCTTCTCGCCCGAGTGCTTACGCCCGATACGGTGAAAATCCCGCTTTTTGGCTCCACTAAGGAAGATGCGATTAAAGAGCTTGTCGAGGTGCTTGAAAAGGCGCAAAAAATACCGACGGGGACCCCTCTCGTCGAGGAGGTTATGGAGCGCGAGAAGCTCGCTCCCACCGGTCTTGGAAACGGCGTCGCGCTGCCGCACGGAAGGAGCCCGGAAATTTCTTCCGTCGTTTGCGCGCTTGGCATCAAGACGCAGGGGCAGGGCCTCGATTTCGGGGCTAATGACGGAACTGATGCGGATATAGTCTTTCTCGTGGTTTCGCCAGAAGAGCAGTCGGGAGAGCATCTCCAGATGCTTGCGGCTATCGCGCTTCTCGTTAAGGAGGAAGAGAAGCGGAATATTATAAGGTATGCCGCCGATGCGCATGACGTGATTGGACTTCTGGCTGGACTGGGCGGTAATTGAAAGCCTCTACTTTCGTCTTGCTTTCTCCCATTCCTCGCGAACCTGCTTTGCTTTCTCATCCTGTCCCAGTCGCAGAAGCGCTTCTATCCTGCCCTGGGCGGCGACCGGGTCGGTCGGATTTATTCGTGCGACCTGGGCGAACGCGGCAAGCGCGAGTCCGAGTTCTCCCTGTCCGAGGTAAAGCTTGCCGAGTTCTTTCCAAAGGATGGAGTTTTTCGTATTGAAAACGAGCGCCTTGCGATAATAGCCAATCGCCTCTGATACGAGTCCCTTGCCGGCTGCGCACTTGCCCAGAAGGCTCCACGTCTCGGCCTCGCCCGGGTTGAGCCTGCCGGCTTCTTTGAGAAGCTGGTAGGCCTGGTCCCACTGGCTTTGTTTGACGAGCTTCCTGGCTCCTTCCACAATCTCGGTCGCACGTTTTAAGTCGCGCGTATCCACTTTTCCGTGCAGCCTGGACATGTCGAGTGATTTTATCGCGCTTACGAGCTCGATTTTATTTGCGTAGCGAACTGCGGTCTCCCTGCCGGTCTGGGTTGAAATCGGCTTCAGGGTTAGGCGTGCAATGCCGGCTTCCCCGTGGTAAAGGTGGTAGATAGACGAAGCCAGTATCGAGCTGATCTCGTCCCCGTCCATACCGGAAAGCTTCAATACGTCCCCCGGCAACAGGTCTTCTACCCTTATCCGCCATTTCGCGGTTTCCGAAATGTTTAGGTAGTACGAATCGTTTTCCTTCGTTACTTTCCCGCTGATTACCGTTCCGTCCGCCAGCCTGAACGAACTCGTTTCACCTCTCGAAACGGCATCTCCGAGAATGTCCGAAAAGTTCTCTCTTATGCGGATGAGTTTGGCGATGTCTTCTTTTTCCCATTCGATTATTTTCGACACTCCCTCGGGCAGCGGGCTTGAAAGAAAATTGCCGCACGATTCGAGTGCCGCCTCGTATTCGTGCTTCGCTATCTGCCTCGTTGTTATCGCGAGCATGGGCTCGGCTGCTTGCCATGCGGCGGCGTACGGGCCTTCCAGCTCGACGACTCCCACGGAGCTTTTTATCCTGTCTATTTCTCTTTGGGCCTTTTCCCGGTGAGAAGGCGTCCCGTATTTCTCGATGCCTTCGAGCAGCGCCGCCGCTTCGTCGAATTTCTTCTGCTGGGTAAACCTTGCGGCCTCGAGCATTTGATTGTTGAACTTCTCGTCGATAAGGGCGAGGAGCCGTGATTTCTCATCGGAAGCCCTCGATGCTTCTCTTGCGGGAGCGTAGTGTTTTGCGAAAGCTTCGTAGACCAGCGCCGCTTCGTACAGGTTGTTTGTTGCCGCAAGCCTTCCGGCGTTTTCTTCCGTCATTCTGAATAAGAGCCGGCGTTCCGCGGCGATTGCTTCTCCGGCAGCGGAAGTTTCTGGAAACGTCTTGATTACGCTTCTATAGCGCTCGATTGCCCCTCTCGTATCGTCTGGCATCGTCGTTTCATATTTTTTCGCCTCTTCGAGTGCTTTTTGCGACTGCTCCTGCGCAGTCATGCTTGTTCCGGTATCGTCCGTGGTAGAACGCCTTCCCGGCAGCAGAAAGAGCAGGAATATGATGCCCACAATCAGCGCGATGGAGATATAAATGTATAGTTTTTTTCTGGACCTCGTTTTCCGCTTGTCCATCGCCTGCCGAGTCGATTCGCTCGGCGCGGCGCCGACTACTACCGGCGCAAACCGCGCCGCCAGTGACTCCATTTTCGCCAGGACAGTCTTCATGTCGGGCGGTCTTTCGGCCGGGTATTTCGACACCATGCTCGAAACGAGCTCCGCGACCTCCTGCGGGACGTGGCGCATCGTTTCCGGTGGCAGCGGCTCGTTCATTATCCTCAGCACCGTCTCGTGCTGCGTCTTGCCCAGGAATGGCTTTTCTCCCGTGAGCGCCTCGAACGCGGTAATGCCCAGGGAATAGATGTCCGCTCGGGGGTCGATTCTGGTCGGCCGCGCGACAAGCTCCGGGGCAAGGTAGACGGGCGTGACCGCGGATTTCTCCTGCGGCCCCTGCGGGCGAAGCACCAGTTTTTTGGCCAGTCCCGCATCCACGAGCTTGATTTCGCCTACTTTCGTCATCCTGATATTGCCGGGATTCACGCCCCCGTGGACTATCCCCGACTCGTGAAGGTGGGCGAGCGCTTTCCCGATGGTGATTAGAAGCGATAGCGCAATCTGGATGTCGAGGCGTCCCTGGCTCTCTATGAGCGAGGCCAGCGTTTTGCCCGGAATGAATTCGCTCGCCGCGTAGAGGAACCCGTGCTCGTTGCCATAGTCGTAGAATTCCGCAATGTTATTGTGCCTTATCCCTTTCGCGGCTTGGGCCTGCTCCTCGAAGAGCTTGACGTATTCTTTATCCAAGGTGAGCTCGGGCTGCAGGATTTTGAGGGCGATACGCCTTACTTCTCGCGTGTCGCGAGCGAGATAGACTATGCCCATCACGCCCGGACCGAGTCTCTCCGTTATCCGGTATCCGCCGAAAACGTTGCCTTTTTCAAGCTTGAAATCCGAACTTGCCATCCATCCCCCGGATATCTTGTAGCAGCAACAATATATACGAGCGCCGCCGCGATAACAAGGATTTTGTGCAGTTACGCCCCGATGCTTTTTCATTTTGAAGGAGCTGCGGACTGCTGTATAATCTGGCCCAAAACAGGGAGATTGCTTTGATTGAGAAACTGACCGAATCACAGAAAATAGCCGTAACCCATCCCGGAGGCCCGCTGCTCGTCCTCGCGGGCGCCGGCTCGGGCAAGACCCGGGTTATAACATCGAGAATCGCGCACCTTGTAGGGCAGGGCGTAGAACCTCGCAGGATAGTCGCCGTCACGTTCACCAACAAGGCCGCAGGGGAAATGAAGGAAAGGGTCGAGTCGCGGCTCGAACGCTCCGCACGCGGCCTGACGATTCGCACTTTCCACTCGCTCTGCGCCATCATGCTCCGCAGTTTCGCCGACAGGCTCGGATACTCGCGCAATTTCACCATACTCGACGACCGCGGCTCACGAAAGCTTTTCAAGCGGATAATAAAGGACCTCGACCTCCCGTCCTCGCAGTTCAAGCCCGCCGCCGTCTCGGACACCATCTCGCTTATCAAGGGGGCAGGCGAGACGCCCGAATCGTACCTCGAATTCGCCGACGGCTACCGCCGCGAATGCACCGCGCGCATCTACCATACCTACCAGAGAATACTCCTCGAAACCAATTGCATGGACTTCGACGACCTGCTCGTAAACGTGATAAAAGTCTTGGAAAACGAGGAAGATGTTCGCGAAAGATACCAGGAAAGAATCCTGCACCTCCTCGTCGACGAGTACCAGGACACCAACCGCGCGCAGTACCTCATAGCCAGGCTCTTGAGCGCAAAGCACCTCAACATCTGCGCTGCGGGCGACCCCGACCAGTCGATTTACGGTTGGCGCGGCGCGGAGATTTCCAACATACTCGACTTCGAGAAGGACTTCAAGAACACCACAATCGTGAAGCTCGAGGAGAACTGGCGTTCCTGCGGCTCGATTCTCGCCAACGCCCAGTCCGTAATTCAGCACAACCGCAGGCGCCAGGAAAAGACCCTCATAGCGACGAGAAGCCTCGGAGAGAACGTAACTATTATAGGTGCGTACGACGAGGTCCACGAGTCGCAGATAGTGGTCCAGCGTATTCAGGAAATGAAGAGCCGCGGCTTCCATTTCGAGGATATGGCGATTCTCTACCGCACCAATGCTTTCAGCCGAAACCTCGAAGAGGCGCTCCGGGCCGAGAAAATCTCCTACCAGGTCGTTCAGGGCGTCGAGTTCTATAACCGCAAGGAAATAAAGGACCTGCTCTCATATCTCGATTTCGTCGTCAATCCCAAAAACGATTTGAGTTTCGAACGCATCATAAACACTCCGCCGCGCGGGCTCGGCAAGAAGGCGGTCGAGACGATGAAATTCGCCGCGACCAAGAACAAGACAAGCCTTTACGAAGGCATGAAGAAATGCATAGAAGCAGGCGATTTGAGCAAACGCGCGGCGAAGAGCGCGTCCGAGTTTAGAGAGTTGATTGAGTTGCTGCAGGATATGCTCGAGCGCGGGCCAAGGCATGCGTTGAAGGAGATAATCTCGACCACCGGCTTCGAGAACTACCTGCTCAAGCAGGAAAACGGCGATGACAGGGTCGAAAACGTGAAGGAGCTTGTGAACGCCGCCGTTCGCTTCGAAGAGGAAAACCCCGAGGCAGGACTGGCCGAATACGTCGAGCAGGTCGCGCTTGTCGCCGATATCGACGGCTACGAGGAGGATTCGGGCAAAGTCTCGCTTATGACCATGCACGCCGTGAAGGGGCTCGAATTCCCCATAGTCTTTATCTGCGGCCTTGAAGAGGGGCTCATCCCGCACCAGCGCTCCATCGATGACGGCAGGCGCGACGAAATCGAGGAAGAGCGGCGCCTGCTCTACGTCGGCATGACGCGGGCATGCGACAAGCTCTACATCACACTCTCAAGGTTTCGTAACGAGTACGGCGGGGTCGCGAGGCAGATAGAGTCGCGTTTCCTCGGCGAGTTGGATACTTCGCGCATAGACCTTGTGGACATGAGCGACGATTTTTGATAGAAATATGGCGGAGGTAAACCGCTTATGGACCTTTCCGTAAAACTCGGCAGTCTCGTTCTGAAAAACCCCGTTATGCCCGCGTCCGGCACGTTCGGATGGGGTGAGGAGATGGAGCCTTACTGCGACATCTCGAAGCTTGGCGCAGTCGTCCCAAAAAGCATCACGGTCGGCCCGCTCGAAGGCAACTCGCCTGCGCGTACCGTAGAGACTGCTTGCGGCATGCTTAACGCAATCGGCCTCCAGAACCCAGGCGTCGATGCCTTCCTGAGAAACAACCTGCCGAAGCTTGCAGGTTACGGTATACCGGTGATTGTCTCCATATCAGGCTTCTCGATTTCCGAGTACGGGCAGGTCGCAGGCCTGCTCGAAGGCAAAGAGGGAATCTTCGCGCTCGAAGTGAACATCTCCTGCCCGAACGTCGAGCAGGGCGGTATTGTATTCGGTATGAAGCCCGCGACAGTCAAACAGGTTGTCGAGGAAGTAAAGAAAAACACGAGCCTTCCGATTATTCCCAAACTCAGCCCCAGCGCCGCCGCTATCGGCGAAATCGCGCGCGCCGCAGAGGACGCGGGCGCGGACGCGCTCACCGTGGCAAATACTATTAAAGGCATGGCAGTCGACTGGCGGACGAAAAAGCCTTTCCTTGCGAACATCACCGGCGGGCTTTCCGGCCCCGCAATCAAGCCGCATGCGCTCTACCTCGTCAACGAAGTCAGCCACGCGGTGAGCATTCCCGTAATCGGATGCGGCGGCATTATGTCGGCCGACGATGTGCTTGAGTACATCATCTGCGGCGCGACCGCCGTCCAGGTGGGAACGGCGAACTTCGCCAACCCCGGCATCTGCAGTCGCCTTCCCGGCGAACTCGAAAAACTCCTCGCCGCAGAGGGCGTCGAAAAACTCAGCGACCTCATCGGAGCGTTCGAGGGGTAGTCACAAGCTATATCCGACTTGCCAGCAAAGTACTTTTGTATTATGATAATTTAAAGTATTAGTGAACTTGGTCAAGGTTGTTACATTGGAGTAAATACATTTCAATGAAGCTGATAGTCAGAATAATCGTATTATTTTGTATTGGAATTTTCTTTGTGCTTTATACACGAAAAAGCAGTTGTCAGGAGGATTCACAAAACCAATCAACGGGATGGCCTTTGTATGGATATGATTCATTTCATACTTCCAATACAAATGTTAAAGGACCATCAAATCCAAAGATAATCTGGAAATACAAAACTGAGGGAAATGAAGAATCTTTATATTGCTCACCAGTAGTTTCTAAGTCAGGCAACATAATTGTTGGAACGCCAGAAGGTACATTGCATGTTATTTCAAAAGACGGCAAGAAATTATGGACCAAGTCACTTAAAGAAGAAATTGTCAATAGCCTGGCTATAAACAATAAAGATATTATTTACTGTGGAACTGCGAACGATAAAGGTTGTTTGTATGCTTTTGATATGAAAGGTACTGAAATCTGGAATAAGCAAATTCCTTCAGCAATTTCACTGCCTTGTGTTATTGATCAGGACAATTCAATCTATTTTGTTGACAATTCTAAAACACTTTACGCAATAAATGAAAAACATGTACTAATATGGAAATTCGTTTGTGAAAAGGGATTAAATTGTATCCCTGTTTTCTCCAAAGACAATATATCCGTTGTCACTTTAAGCAAGCATTTATATGCGATTGCTCGAAAATCAGGAAAGATTTTATCAAGAATTGAAGTAAAACTCTCTCGTGCTTGTTTATCATACAATAAAGAAAACGGAGACCTATATTTAGGCGGGATAGATGGATTGGTATGTATAAGAAAAGATAAAGTAGCTTGGGAGTTTAAGACTGGAGGAACTGTTACAGCTCCGGTTAGCATCTTTGATGATGGAACGATATGTTTCGGAGGTAATGATAGGAAAGTACATTGTTTGGATAAAGATGGTAAAAAGAAATGGGAATATAACCTGCCTGATTCTATTGAAGACCATATCGAAAGACCTTTAATAATCGATGCAAATGGTAATGTATATGGCGCATCATGTAGGGGATTATTGGTGTCATTAACAAAAGATGGGAAAAAGCGCTGGTCAATTGATTTGGATGGCGAGGTTCAGGGTGGAATTGTTTTAGCTAATAACGGTATTATTTACGTAACGGTAAATAACTGCATATATGCAATCGGCGATAAAAATAATTAGAAATATCTCCATAACACCTTTCACAAAATATTTTCCTTCCTAACTTCTTGCCATATAGGGACTTACGACAATCAGGAAAGTTTTTTTGAAATATTTAGATTTTTTCTGCTTGGATGACCCCAAAAATGGCGTCTATATATATAGAGGAGTTGTATCTTCCTGAACCTCGGTACACATGCCGGGGAAGCGCATTAAAGCGCATGCAAATCCACCGTGAAATCAATCCATAGTCTGATTGTGTCTACAGTTGGTATAGAGTGCATGAAACGGTGATTAAACCGCAGAGGCAATGAATGAGGATTAAAGAGAACAGAGAGAGACAATAATGGAAAAAGAAAAGGCCAAAAGGAATCTAAAAACAGTCTTTTACACTGACAGATTTGCAGGAAAAGAAATATTTAAATTTGACGGTAAAAATGCACGCGCAAATATGACAGGAGACCTTTGCGAATCTGTAAAAAAACGTCGTAACTCGTTGGCATATAAGGACTTAGTTTTACAAACGGGATTTTCGATAGGGAGCCTTGGAGCTCCGGATGTATTATCTTTGGACAGGGTCGATTCGAGGAAAATCCTCGCATCCGTTTCCGTGAAGTTTCATGAATTAGAGGGGGGCGTTCCTGCTATATGCTTGACAGGGATGATGAAGAATTGTCTAATAAATATGGTCAAGACTATCGGAGAATGAATTGTTTTATCTTGTAACAGATTTTGTGGGCAGGCTTATTACCAGGGTCTTCGGCTCGGCAAACGAGCGGATTATTCGTACAATGGCGCCATTGCTCGAAAGCATCAATTCTTACGAGCCGGAGTACAACAAGCTCTCCGACCGCGCGCTGAAGGACCTGACGTCAAAGTTCAGGGAGCGACTCGAACGCGGCGAAACGCTCGACGACCTCCTGCCCGAAGCGTTCGCGGCTTGCCGCGAGTCCTCCCGGCGAAATATTCGCACGCAGGACGGCATGCCAATGCGCCATTTCGACGTGCAGCTTATCGGCGGCATCGTGCTCCATCGCGGCGGCATCGCCGAAATGCAGACCGGCGAGGGCAAGACGCTCGTCGCAACCCTGGCAGTCTACCTCAACGCGCTCGACGGCAAGGGCGTCCACCTCGTAACGGTCAACGACTACCTCGCAAAGCGCGACGCGGAGTGGATGGGGCCGGTCTACGAGGCGCTCGGGCTTTCGGTCGGATACATACAGTCGCATATGCCCACCGAGGAGCGCAGGAGCGCCTACTCGAAGGACATCACCTACGGGACAAACAACGAGTTCGGGTTCGACTACCTGCGCGACAACATGAAGATGAGCTTCGAGGAGCAGGTGCAGCGCGAGCTTCATTACGCGGTCGTCGACGAGGTGGACTCGATTCTCATAGACGAGGCGCGAACGCCGCTAATCATATCCGGTATGGCGGAGCAGGCGACCGACGTCTATTCGCTCGCCGACAAAGTGGTGAAGCGCCTGAAAAAGGGCCAGGATTACGAGGTCAAGGAAAAGGAACACAATGTAATCCTCTCGGAAAGGGGCCAGGAAAAAGCCGAGGAATACTCGGGCGTGCCGGGCCTCTACGAGAAGGAGGACATGAAATCGCACGAGCTTCGCCATTGCATTGACCAGTCGCTTTCGGCGTACAACCTCTACCATCTCGACCAGCAGTACGTAGTCAAGGACGGCGAGGTCGTGATTGTGGACGAGTTCACCGGCCGCCTCATGCCGGGGCGCGTCTGGAGTGACGGGTTGCACCAGGCGGTCGCGGCGAAAGAGGGCGTGAAAATCCGCGAGGAGAGCCAGACTCTCGCCACGATTACGCTGCAGAACTACTTCAAGATGTATGACAAGCTCTCCGGCATGACGGGCACGGCCGTCACCGAGGCGGGCGAGTTCCTCAAGATATACAAGCTCAATGTCGTGACAATACCCACGAACAAACCGCTTCGAAGAGACAACCTCGCCGATGTTATCTATCGCTCGCAGAAGGAGAAATGGGAAGCGGTCGTCGAGGAAATCTGGCGTACTAACCAGGAGGGCAGGCCGGTACTGGTCGGGACGCGCTCGGTCGAGGTCTCGGAGATGCTCTCGCGTATGCTCAAGAAACGCGGCATACCCAAGCACGAGGTCTTAAACGCAAAATACCACGAGCGCGAGGCGCAGATAGTGAGCAACGCCGGCCAGAACGGCGCGGTGACAATCGCGACCAATATGGCGGGACGCGGGACGGACATCGTGCTCGGCGACGGCGTCGCGGACCTCGGCGGGCTGCATATAATCGGTACCGAGAGGCACGAAGCGCGCCGGATTGACAACCAGCTTCGCGGGCGCTCCGGAAGGCAGGGCGACCCCGGTTCGAGCGTATTCTATCTTTCGCTGGAAGACGACCTGATGCGAATCTTCGCGGGCGACCGGGTCAGGAAAATCCTCGAATTCGTCGGGATGAAGGAGGGGGTTTCCATCTCGCACGGCATGGTTTCGCGGGCGGTCGAGCGCGCCCAGAAAAAGGTCGAAGAGCGCAACTTCGAAATGAGGAAAAACCTCCTGGACTACGACGGCGTGATGGACAAGCAGCGAAAGGCCGTCTACTCGAACCGCAACAAGATACTCAAGGGCGAGAACCTGAAAGAGGATTTTATCCTCCCGTGGATAGAGGATTCGATAAACGCGACGGTCGAGCAGTTCGCCGGCCGGCACGTGAGCAGCGAGGAGAGAGAGCCGGAATCGCTTCAGCGTGAGCTGGGCCGAAGGTTCGGATTGAAGGCGCCTGCGAGCGAGCTTGCGGGCGAAGCGGGCGTAGTCGCGGAGAGGCTTGCAATTCACCTCAAGAAAGCCTACGAGGCGAAGGAAAAGCGGCTTAAGCCGGAGTTGATGCGAAGGCTCGAGCGTTACGTTATGCTCCAGAAGCTCGACGAGAAATGGAAAGACCACCTCTACGTTATGGACATGCTCAAGGCCAACATCGGCCTCGAAGCTTACGCCCAGAAAGACCCGAAAGTTCAATATATTATCAAGGGTTCGCAGGCGTTCGAGGAGATGCTGGTTTCGTGGCAGGACGAGGTCACGGAGCTTGTTCTTCGCGTCGAGCTTGCGGAAGAGGAAAAGGAAGTCCCGGAGACGGTATGGAATATCACCGACTACGCCGGAACTTCGCTTTCGAGCGAGCAGGCGATGCGCGAAGCGGCAATGGAGTCTGCAAGCGGCGAAGGGCATATCGAGCCGCTGAAGGCCCAGCCGAAGGTCGGCCGCAACGACCCCTGCCCGTGCGGGAGCGGGAAGAAATACAAGAAATGCTGCGGCAGTTCGGAGTGACGGAAGGTTGAGATGAACTTCTTCCTCGATTGCATTTATATCGCCCTTCTGATTGTCGGGGCGCCGTTTATCCTCGCGAAGCGAAAGCTGCGCAGGGGGCTTTGGGTGCGGCTGCGGGCCGCAATCGGGGCCGGGCGGCTCAAACTCGACCCGGCCAGAAAAACGATACTCGTCCACTGCGTAAGCGTCGGCGAAGTGGCGGCCTCGGTTTCGCTCGTAAAGATGCTCGAAGAGTCGTTTCCCGAATACCAGGTCGTCGTTTCAACGACGACTCCGCAGGGCATGGAGACCGCCCGGAAACGCATGCCGGAGAATGCGCTGACGTATTTTCCGCTGGACCTTTCGTTCGGGGTTGCGCGGTTCCTCGACAGGATTTCGCCGAGCCTCGTCGTGCTCATGGAACTGGAGGCGTGGCCGAATTTCCTGCGGGCCTGCAGGTTGCGGAAAGTCCCGGTCGTCCTTGCCAACGGGCGGCTCACCGAGCTTTCGCTGCAGAGGTATCTCAAGGCAAGCTTCTTTTCGAGGGAAGTGTTCAGCCTTATCGACCGCTATCTCATCCAGAACGACGAATACAAGGAACGCTTCCTGAGACTCGGCGTGCCGGAAAAGAAAATATCCGTCGCGGGGAATATCAAGTACGATTCGGTCCGGACCGAGCCTGATATCGAAAGGACGCGCAGGTTCGCAGAGCTTTTCGGCCTCGACCCAAGCATGCTTATTCTTATAGGCGGCAGCACTTACGCCGAAGAGGAAAGAGCGCTCGCGAAAATGTACAAAAAGCTGAAGACTTCCTATCCCCGCCTTCGCCTCATTCTCGCGCCGAGGCAGGTTCACAGGCTCGACGAGCTGAAAAGCATTCTCGACGAAGCGGAACTGAAATACGCCTTGCGCTCCAGTCTTGACAAGGAGCGCCCGGGCGACATTTCGGAAAGGGTAATCATACTCGATACGGTCGGGGAATTGTCGGATGTTTATGCTCTCGGGAGCGTCGTATTCGTAGGCGGAAGCCTCGTGGACAGGGGAGGGCATAACATTGTGGAGCCGGCCGCGCTCGGTATTTCGACTGTCTTCGGCCCGAATACTTACAACTTCAACGAATCGACTCGTTTCCTGCTGAATTCGCTGGCTGCAATAATGGCGCGAGACGCGAGCGAACTCGAAGAGATAATCGACAAGCTGCTTTCGAATCCCGAGACGAGACGCAAGCTCGGCGGGAACGCTGCTGCTGCCGTCATGAAACAGAAAGGCGCCGTTGAAAAGCACGTTTCGGAAATCAGCCGTTTCATTCGGTGCGCCGCCTGCGCGGTTTGAAGTTACGTTTCTTTTTCGGCGTTGTCTTCCGAACTTCCGTATCCTCGACCGGGGGCAGAGTAATTTCATCAATCGGGGGAAGATTCATTTCGCCTTCTATATCCGGAATATATTCCAACTCGGAGAAATCTTCAAAAATGGTATCTTTGTCTTCGACTATGGGAACAATCTCTTCGGTGCCTGAGTAACCGATTACTTTGAAAAGCAGGTAGGCAGAGCCTGCGCCGAAGGCGAGCCCTCCGACGTGCGCCCAATGTGCGACTCCGCTGGCTTTGTTGGCGAATAGCGCCATAAGCAGGTCGATTGCGAAATAGACAAAAATGAAAATACCGCTTGCCACCTTGATTGTTCCTGTTTGGACAAGCGCGAAATATGCGCAGACAATCTTTCGCTTTGGAAAAAGCACGAGATATGCGCCGAGAACTCCGGCAATTGCTCCCGAGGCTCCTATCATGGGCCTTTCGGAACCGAGGCTCGTAACGACTTGAAGCATTGCAGCCGATAGTCCGGAAACGAAGTAAAGAGGTATGAAAACATGGAGCCCTGCTTTGCGTTCGACGTTTCTTCCGAAGAACCAGAGGTGGAACATGTTTCCGACAAGGTGAAACCAGTCTCCGTGGAAAAACATGTGGCTGATTATATTTCCAATGCCCGGGTTCGCGGGAACGAGTCCTACATCTTCAAGGACTATGGAATAATAATCCGACCGGAAATTAAAAAGAACAAAGATAAGCAGGTTAATCGACATGATAGTGTAAACGGTGTAAGTTTTTCTCTCGTTATACCCGGTGTCTATGATAGGAATAATCATTGTTCGCTAATTCGCAGCGTACATCGAAATGAAGATAATCCAAGCAATTATGTCTATGCCTCCCAGCACGATACCTGCAGTTGCCATGCCCGCACCGGTGGCTTCTCCTTTTCTGCGCTTGATTTCATTATGCGCCGATATTCCAAGGAATATTGCCATCGGACCCAAGATAACGCCGAAGCAGAAAAGCCCCAAAAGTCCGCAGATGAAAGCAGTTTTCGCGGAAGAAACTTCAGAAGGCCCGTATGTCCGGCGCCTTCGCATAAGGTCTCTATGTTTTTCCTTTTTCTTTGCTTTGGCGAGCCCGCGGTCGATTATCTCGCCGCAATAGCGGCACTTGCGGGCTTTCAGGCGAATATGCTCGCCGCATATCGGGCATTCCTTCATGCCGGCAGGAAGGTCGCGATCTTCTTCTTGTTCCTCATCCGTATCCGTATTGTCCTGCGGTTCAGAAGCGGCCTCTTCCGCAGGAGGCGGGGAGTCATATGAATAGATGTCCGGTTTCTCGAGTTTCCGTTCCTCGGGTTTTGCAGCCTCTATAATCTCAATGTGGCCGCATTTCGGACATTTGCCCTTTTTGCCCTTATTGGCGTCGGGAACCTTTGTTTCGAAGCCGCATTTTGTACAATGAAAATGAGCTATTTTCTCAACTCCCAGGGAAAATATGACCGGAAACAGGATAACAGTGCGCAAAATATACCAGATGATGCACGGGTTAGTCAATTCATATCTATGGTAAATATTGCATCCCCGGCAAGAGACGGGGAAACTACTGGTCCTGGATTTTGATTATCGTTTCGGGCGGCTTGGGCTCGAAGCCCTTATTGGGGAATTTCCACTTCGGATACTTGGTCTTCATCGTGTTGATGCAGTCCTTGCAGAACATGGGCCCGCCTTTCGGGCCTGCCATTATGCACTGCTTGTCCTTGGAGCCGTCGTAGTGGTCGGGCAGCTTCCAGAGCAGGTGGCCGAGCTCGTGCGTGACGGTGTAAGGGTCCACAGTTCCGCCGGTGACGATTTTCTTGTAGTCGCAGTAAGCGTACGCCTGTCTTCCGTCTCCTGTGTCGACGCGGTTTTCTGTCAGGTTCTGAATCCACCAGTTGCCTCTCTCGTGCTTGTCCGTGATGACGGCGGTGGCGATATATGCCTGCCCCTCGGTGAGCTTCCAGAGGTAGGCAGAGGCGCTCCGGATGCGCGTTGCGAACTTCTCCATCCAGGCCTTGTCGACATTCTGCTTGATATATACCTGGGTTTCCCAGCAGAGCACTCTGCCTTCGAGTTCTTTTTTCTTCTGTTCGAGCGCTTTTTTTCTCGCCTCGAGTTCCGCTTCGCGCTTCTTGAGTTTTGCGGCCTGTTCGGGCGTCACCCATTTCTTGCCGAACTGAACCAGGCCTTTCGCCTTGTAATATTCTTCTTCAGAAACCCATTTCCCTTCGAGCCGGCGAAAGCCTTTCTTGAGCATGTCGAGCTCGTCTTTCTTCACCCATTCATCGTTGTACCTGACGTAACCGGCTTCCAGCTTCTCGGCTTCTTCCTTGAGTATCCATCGGTCGTTGTACTTGACGTAACCCTCGGAAATCTTGTACTCGTCCTCGGTCAGCCACTTGCCTTCCTTGCGGACGTAGCCGAGTTCGCAGCGAGCGTCCGGGTGGTCGGAATCGAGGGCGACCACTTTTTCGAATTCCTTTTTCGCTTCCTCGTACATCCCGACGTTGCGCAGCCATACCCCGAGGTTGTAGTGCGCATTTACATCGTTGTCCCTTATCTGCTTCAGGCGCTCCTCGTACATCTCTTTCAGGGAGCCGCCTTCCTCGATATAGTCGATGTCGTCTTCGCTGATTGTCGTGAGCCCGTAAGGCGTGCGAATCACGACCTTGTCGATGTCCCGATTGATAATCTTGCCCTTGACCACGCCGCCGGTATTCAGGTAGATGATGTCGCCGGCGCAAATAGCGCAGAGGCTAAGCACGAAGACTATTAAAACCAGCGAAATGATGGATTTTGTCATTCTTATCCTCTTAATCAATTATCCTGTATGACAATCTTTGTCTGAGGCGGTTCACCGAAGTCTTCGCCGGGTTCGGACGGACGCTTCAGGCCGGGATGTTTTTTAATGATAGTTTCCCAGCAGCCCTGCTTGCCCCGCGACTGGCCGGTGCAGTACATGAATTTCATGTGCCTTGCGCCGTCGCCCGCGTTCATGATGCAGTCTACCTGCTCACCGTAGTGGTCGGGCAGGCCGAACTTTGCATGGCCGAACTCATGCACGAAGGTCAGGATGAGGCAGTTTCCGCCGACGAACATGCGCCTGCCCGGCTCGGCGTAGCCGTAGACGGTGCGACCGTTGTGCTGGACTTTGTTTTTGTCGAGGTTTTTCACGACCACATCGCCGTCGGATTTTTTGTCGTAGATTTGCGCCTCGGCGATATATATTCCGCCGCCGGTCATGTCCCAGATTCTCTCGGAAGCTTTCTGGACTATTTTTCCGAAGTTTTCGAGGTGCGAGCGCTGCGCGTTCGGTTCGAATGAGCAGCGGATGACGAAAGCCTTTTTAATCTGTTTGGAGAGCTTGAGAAGCTCTTCGCGACGCTTGCGCTCCGCTTCCGCTTTTTTCAGTTTTGCAATTTGTTCCGGCTTGAGCCATTTTTTATTATACTTTACGTATCCCTTTGCCTTGAAGTATTCGTCCTCCTTGACCCACTTGCCGTCGAGCTTGCGGAAGCCCTTTTTGACCATTTCGAGGTCTGCTTTTAATATCCAGTCATCGCCGTACCGGACATAGCCCGCCTTGAGCTTTTCAAGGTCTTCCTTCGTGACCCATTCGCCCTCGTATTTCACGAGCCCTATCGCCTCGTTGTATTTATCCTGCGTGAGCCATTCGCCCTTGTATTTTCTATGTCCGAGTTCGGTGCGCGCGAAGTAGTGGTTGGGCTCGATTTCGAGGGCCTTCTCGAAGGCTTTTTTCGCTTCTTTATCAAGGCCGACGCTCTGAGCCCATCCCCCCAGTTCGACGTAAGCGTCGGAGTCGTTCTTCTTGATTTTTTTCAGGCGCTGCTGGAATATTTCGGCGGGCGTTCCGCGTTCGATGAAATCGATGGAATCTTTCGATACGGGAATTTCTCCGTAGGGGGTCTCGACGATTATCTCGTCGGCGTTTTCTTCAAGTATCTTTCCTTTGATAATGCCGCCTGTATTGAGATAAATAATGTCTGCCGCGGCAACGGCACAGAATGTTAAAACCAGAGATGCTACAATCAGCCAGTGCAGCGGGACTTTGCCAGCATGCATGCCGGACCCTCCTTTAATATCTGCCGTTCTTCAGGTTCGGTCGCTTAACTATTAAATATAATGCATGTTTATTCGCGCCCGTTATGAAAAAAACGCGCAGCTTGCGTCATTTTCCGAGTCTGCGTATCTGCAGGGAGTTGGTGTTGCCCGAAGTTCCTATGGGCAGGCCCGCGGTGAATATGACCGTATCGTCGCCGGCGGCCAGGCCCATCTTCCTGACTGCGGTTTCAGCCTGCGCAACCATCTCCTCGAAATAGGTCTTTTTTTGAATGGAAACGGGTCTGACGCCGTAATAGAGCGACATGCGCCGGAGCGATTCTTCGTTATAGCTCAGGCCCGCTATAAGCGTTGGCGGCCGGTATTTGGACATGAGCAGGGCGGTATTGCCGCTTATCGTGAAGATGCCGATAAGCTTTGCATCTATATCATTGACTACCTGGTAGACGCCGTGGCAGACTGCATCATCTATGGGCGAACTGGTGCTCAGGAGCGTATGCGGGCCTTCCTGCAAGTGTTTGAGCGCGAAAGCCTCGGTGCTCCTTGCAATGCGGTCCATCATCTGGACTGCCCGGACGGGGAATTCGCCGACCGCCGTCTCCCCGGAAAGCATGACGCAGTCGGTTCCGTCCAATATGGCGTTGGCGACGTCCGAGGCCTCCGCCCTCGTCGGGCGCATGTTGTGTGTCATGGACTCGAGCATTTGCGTCGCCGTAATTACGGGCTTGTCCTTTTCGTTGCAGAGGCGGATGAGGGTTTTCTGTACCTCGGGGACCGTTTCCGGCTTCATCTCGACGCCGAGGTCCCCCCTGGCCACCATTATACCGTCGGCTTCGTCCACAATCTCGTCAATCCGTTTCAGCGCCTCGGGTTTTTCTATTTTGGCGATAATTTTGGTAGAGCCGCCCGCTTCTTTCACAATCTCCTTCGCGAGGCGCACTTCTTCCGGCGTCCTGACGAACGAGAGCGCGATATAATCGACTTTCTTCTCGACTCCCCATTTGAGGAGCCGGATATCGTGCTCTTCGAGCGCAGTCGCGGAAATTTTCGCGCCAGGCAGGTTGATGCCCTTGGCGGAGCTGACTTTGCCGCCTTCCACTACCGTGCAGAGGATGCGGCCATCTTTTATTTCTTTTGCCTTCAACTCGATATTGCCGTCGTCAATCAGGATGACCGCGCCGGGTTCGAGGTCCTGGGCAATTTGTTGATACTGGACGGGTATCACGCCGTTTCCGGCGGCTTCGCCGGGCGCCAGCTCGACTTCATCGCCCGTGCGGATTGTCAGAGGGGAGGGCAGTTTGCCGACGCGAATCTTGGGGCCCGGGAGGTCCTGAAGGACGGCCGAATGGAGCCCGAGTTCGCCGCATACCTCGCGCACGAGCCGTATCTTTTCTTCGTGCTCGTCGAGCACGCCGTGCGAGCAATTTAACCGGAAGGCGTCTACGCCGGCCTGTGCGAGCGCCGATATCGCTTCTTTCGTATCGGTGGCCGGCCCGAGAGTGGCGACAATTTTCGTTTTTCTCATTAAAACCCCGCTTTATAACCGCACTATTAAAACATCAGCGGTCGAGTTGTTCCAATTTTTTCTTCGCTTCTTCTGCAAGCGGGGAGGTGGAAAACTCGTCTATGAGTCTTTCGAGTACCTGGCGTGCCGCCTCGTTCATTCCATCACGGAGGTAATTTTTTGCTTTTTCCATCAGGCTTTTGTCGGTATCCATCTTTTTTTCTATTGCAGGCATTGAGGGGCTTTGGGCATTCTCTTCCTTTTCTTTACCTCTTTCCTGCTCAGGCTCGCTCTCCTGCAGTTTTTTTATCTCGTCATCAATAATGCCTTCGACCGGGGTTTTTCTGAAGCGGGACTTGAGCTTGCCCAGGTATCTTTTCGCGCGGGCGGGGCTTTCGATGTATTTCTCGATAACATTGGCGATTTCCTTGCGTCCCGCATCCTCAATCTTCTTTATGCCGCTTTCGGCTTTTTCCTTTTCGAGTCCCGTATCGAGAGCTTCCTTGTAGGCATCGTAAGCCTTATCGTAGTCCTGTTTTTCGAGTGCGGCGTCTCCTTCCGCGAGCTTTTCCTTCACAATAAGCTCGGGCGGGTCTTTCGGAGGATGGGTCTTCACCCAATGCCACGCCTCTCTGTCATAGCTGCCGTTGTAAGCGTGACTTTGTCCCGGTATTTCCTTGTACCAGACCGGCCATCCTGCGTCCTTGAGCATTTTATGAAGCCTTCGAGTGCCGTCAATATCAACGGCCCGGTCCTGGTCTCCGTGGACGAGCGCGACCGGAATCTTGCGCGGGCCGAGCCCTTGCCCGCTTGAGCCTGCGTAGGTGATTATTCCGGCGAAGTAGTCGCTATTCGGAATACCGATTCGGCAGGACTGGCAAGCTCCTGCGGAGTAGCCGCCGAGATAGATTCTCTTGCCGTCTATCCTGTACTTTTTCGCCACTTCCTTGACGAGCGCCTTTATGAAGTCGATGCCGTCGTGCTCCTGCTCGCGCCATGCGGAGGCCTGGTTTATGGAATTCGGGCCGACGCACATGACTCCATCGGGATGTACGATTCTTGTCCAGCGGCCGACGGCGGTATTTCCGGAGCCGCCGTTGCCGTGAAGAAGAACAAAGACTCCGAGCGGCTTGGACGAGCGCGGGGCCGAAACGACGTAGCTTCGCTGCCGCCCGTTGTAAGTGAACGTATCTGCGAACGCGCTCGAAGTCAGCGAAACAAAAGCAATCAGTACAAAAAGAAATGAACGCCGCATGATAACAAACCTCCTGGGCCTTACTTGCTTTTTTCGTATTCGGCCTTGAGAATTTCAATTCGCTTTTTAACGACGGCCGTTTCCGGTTCGTCGCGATATTTCTTTTCGAACGACATATATTCCTTCAGAGCTTTTTTAACGCTTTTGTTCTTCAGGTCGGAAGCGAAGGCTTTTTCGAGGCGCTTTCTTATGTCTTTTTGTTTTTTCAACGCTTTCTCAAGCTCGCCGTAGTTGTCGAGTTTCTTGATATGGGCAAGTTTTTCCTTGAAGAGTTTTTCGTGGTCCGTGCCTCCGAAATCCTCGGAGCCGCAGGATGCAAGCCAGAGAGCTTCGGCGTCGTCTTTCGACATCGCCGTTTCTGAGGACTTCAAAAAAGATTCGAGCGCCTTGTCGTATTCGCCGGCGGTTTTCTCAAGATTTTCATACCTGCGCTTGAGTCGTATGTCGTCTTTTTCCTCAGGTTTCAACTCATCGACGTGTTTCCTCGCCTCGACAGAGCCATCCCAGAGGCCGAGTCTCGGGCCGAGGGAAATCATAAGTTCGGTTTTTCTGAAGTCTGCGAGCTTTTTCCCGTACTTCTGCTCGAAGGTGCAGTTCTGGGAAACCCATTGCTTGCGGCTTTTCCCCTCGACGAATTCTATCGGAATGGATTCAAGCATTTCTGCTTTGTTGACGGAAAAGTGAAGATGCGGAACGCCCGTTCCGGACGCGCCAGAGTAAGCTACGACATCTCCCTGGTATACGAAGTCTCCGAGCTTGCCGGGGACGCCCTTGTTCTTGAGATGCAGGTAGCACGTGCACTTTCCGTCGGCGTGCTCAAGTATCAGCGAATTCTGACGCCCGCCCCTGTCCGGGCCGGACTCGATGATTTTTACTATGATGCCATCGGCCGAAGCGCAGACCGGCGAACCTATCGGCATGGAAAAATCGATGGCATACTTGTTTTGAAGAGCAGTATGCGAGGCTGCTCCGGGGAGCTGTCCGAAGCTTTTACCCGCGGGGAAGGGCAGGTAGAATTCCACGGGAGATTTTTTTGGCACGTCGGCGGGCCATGTTCCGCCGAAGTATTCGCCTTCTTCATCTCCTTTTTCACCTGCGAAAAGAATGCCGACGGAAAGAATCACGATGCAAAACAGACCTGCTGACAAGTATTTTTTCATTGTTCTTTACCCCCGGATTCACTTTTAGTCCCCTTGATAAATCTACATCTTGCGCAGGCGAGGGTCAAATGATTTAGGCAAAGGTTACAAAAGCATTACATTAATGTATTTATTTTTAGGATATCTTTTGATGAAAGCCGGGATTCAGTCCATTTTCTTGAAATTGCCGTTGGTAGATTCGGCGAGAGATTCCATGAACCTGGCGCATTTGGGCTTGTCTTCTTCGAACCCGTAGTCCTCGCCTCTGCCGACCATGAAGGCGATAGTATGAATCACGCGGCTTTTGCTGATATTCATCGCCTTGACCTTGCCGAGAATCCATTCGCGGTTGGCCTCGTCGCTGTTGGGCGGATAGGTCGGCTCCCCGTCGGAGAGGAAGTATATGGTGTCTATGTCTTCGTTGTCGAACGCTTCTTTCAGCGCGCCGTAGGTATAGGTCACGCCTTCGGGTTTCAGCTTCCTTATGAAGCTCTTGGCGCTTGAAATCGCGCCGCCGGAGCCTTTGACCGGTTTTGATTTCCAGGATGTCACTCCCTTGGCGAACGTTATGATGTTGAACTTGTGCTGCGGGGTAATCTGAGTTTCGAGGACTTTGCAGAGTTCGTCTTTGACTATGTCGAGCCTGCTCATCATCTTTTTCGAGTTGTCCTCGCCCCACTCGCCTTTCGTCTCCATCGAGCCCGAGGTGTCGACTACGAAGATGACTTTTTTACTTTTTATTCGCCCGTATATGGGGCTGACGGCTACTGTTTTAGGCTCGTCTAAAAACGGTCTGGCTGTTTCGGGGCTGTCGCCGCTGCTTGAACCGCCGCTCGGTACCCATGAGTCTTTCTTCTTGTTCCACCAGTTCTTCCAGTCCTGTGCCTCTTCAAGGCCGTTCGCTCCGGTTATCTTCTCGAGCACGTCGCTTATCTCGTAAACGAGGCGCCCTTGTTCTTTCTGTATTTGACTGACAAGCTCGTCGACTACCCTGCTGTTTGCCGGTATTTCCCCGAGCGCCTTGGCGGCGGCGAGCCGCACTTCCCATTTCTTGTCTTTGAGCAGCTTTACAAGGCTGTCGATGGAAAACTGGTCGCCGTAAGAACCCAGCACTTTCGCCATGACCGCGCGCAGGCGCCATTGCTTTTCCTTGCAGATATTTTCTGACATCCAATGCACGATTTTTTCCGTCTGCATGCGCTTGAGAGCGTCGAATGCCGCCTGGGTTGCGATGTAAGATACGTTTTTCTCGAACGCCACTTGCAGGAGCGCCTTGACCGCTTCCACGGTCATTTCACGGGAGATGTTGTTTATGGCGGCCTTCTGGTTGAGAGGAAAGTCCCTTGCTTCTTCCCATTCTTTCTTGAACGCTTTTACCGTTTCGCTCTGCCCGAAACAGAGAGGCAGCAGAACCGCTATCACTGCGATAAGTGCGAAAATGGAAAAGATAGATTTCGAACGTATCATGTCTGAACCTCCTATTTAGCTCTGAGCTTCTTATCGGAGTTCGTTTACGATAGATTACGGTAAAAAATGCGGCGATGCAATATCAATCTATGCTGGAAGCGGGCTGCAGTTATTTGGAGCCGGCATTGAACCAGCGATACCTGAACTCCCCGTTGTTCTTCGCTGCAAGGTCTTTAAGAAAATCCACGCTCGGCCCGACCGGAACGGGCGTCGGCCCTTCGGTGGGCTGCAGGTTGTAAAAGCCGAGGGCGTGAATGCGCGTTTTCTGTTGCAGGTTCTGGTCGGCAATCTCTCTTATAAGCTTTGAAGGGTATGTAAAGCGACCCGAGGTGGGAACTCCATCGCTTATTACCACAAGGTCGTCCGGCCTGTTTCGCAGGACTGTAGAGAGCGCGTGATAGAAATCGGTTTTGCCCGCTTCGGGCAGCCTGACTTGTTCGAGCCACTGCCTGGCTTTGAGCTTTATACGGGCGTCCGCGCGAGGAAGGGTCGTATGAGAGAACGTTCTCATGCTCGAACTGAAGAATACTATATTGAATCTCGTATCTTCCGGAAGGTTAAGAATCGAGTCGAGGACAAGCTGCTTTGCTTCTTTGACTTTGGTTTCGCCTCTCATGCTGCCCGAGGCATCGACGAGATAGATGACCGACTTGCTCCAGAGAGGGATGTCAAGGAAACTTGCCGGCGCCGGTGGAGTGGCGTCCGGTGCCGAGTCGGTTTCCGGATAAGGCCCGGCTTTTTTGAGCCATGCGCGCCATTCGGACTGCTTCGTGAATCTCAGCCCGGTAATGCGCCAGAGCGAGGTGAGGACTGCTCCCCTGAGCCTGATATCGTCATAAACAAGAAGGCGTACGAGCGGCGCAACTGACCTTACATCGGGGTTCTCCGCGAGCACTGCGGCTGCGGCCTCTTTAACTTTCGTCTGGCTGTCGCCGAGCGAGCGAATGGCGGCGCCGACGCATTTCATTGTTCCCACGCGGCTCAGCGCGCGCAGGGCCGCTTCCCTGACGAGCCATGAGTTGTCACTCATGGCCTTTAGCAGCGCATCTTCCGCTGCCACATCTCCAGCGTATCCGAGTGAGAAGCAGATGGCGGTTCGCACCTTCGGGTCTGATTCCTTTGCAAGCGCGGCTGCAAAAAGCTCGTGAGATACTGGTTCCTTAACGTGCGCGAGAGATTCCGCAATCATCCTTCTCGCATCGGACGAGCGAGACGAGGTTAGCGCTTCCCTCGCGAGCCATTCGAGAGTTTCTTTTTCTTCAATGCGCGAAAGGGCTTCCGGCACGGCGTCGCTGACATGCCAGTCGACGTCGGAATAGACAAAAAGCATGATGCCGGCCGCTTCCTTCGTGCCCGTTTCGGCGAGTACGAAAAGCGCTTCCCGCCGGACAGCTGAAGCCACCTGTCTTGCAGGTTGAGTAAGAATCTTCTTGAAGAACCCGTATTTGTCTTTCCCCGCGCTGCCGGCGATGTTGTGCAGAAGGGCGATTTGATGTTCGGTGTCACCGAGTTTGCCCGATTTGTAAAAGTCTTTTTCCAGGTTTTTAATATTCGCCATGGGTGCGGATTCGCGCTCGTTCGGAGCAAGTTTTTCCTCGACTTTTTCAGGCTCTCTCTGAGTTGTGAGATTGTCCTGCCCGCGCTTTTCTTCCGGCAGGCGCGGCGCTTCATCGACGGAAGACTTGTTATCTTTATGCGCCATTCTCGTCAAATCAGGCGGTTCGGGCATTTCCGGTATCTCAGGAATAGGTGGTGTCGGAGACGGAGGAATATCGGGCCTTTTAACCAGTTCCAGTTCGTCTTCCGGCAATTCGACAGGTTCTTTCTCATCCTTTGCAGGCGCCGGCTCTATAATGTCTGGTTTCGGGACAATGATGCGATTGTCGTTATTATCCTGCGTGCCAGCGATATTGCTATTTTCGGGTTTGGAGGTAGTCGTATCGTTTTTTATCGCCATCCTGGATGTTACAATAACTACCGCAATCAGTATGCAGGCTGCCACGGCAAGAGCGACGGCTTGCCTGAACCACGTCCTCGTACGGACGGGCAGGGTAAACGAGCCGGAAGCGGGGCGCCTGAGCCGGGCTTCGAGACGTTTGCCAAAAGATTCCGAAGGCGCTATTCTCGGCATAGAGCCAATGCTTTCTTTCAAGTCCTTCAAACGATTGAAATAGGCGCGGCATCCGGGGCAGCTTTTGATGTGGCTTTCCAGAGCAGCCGCATCCTCGGCGCCGAGTTCCCCGTCAACGAGGAAGGATATTTTTTCTCTGTTTCCTCTGCAATTCATTTATTGTCTCTGTGCCTTTCGTTAAGTTGTCAAAGCCTGCTAAATACACATTCCCTACTCTCGGAAACCTGCAAATGCAATGCTTCTTTCCTGTGTATTAACACGGGAAAACAATGGTTTGTTTCATAAACTTGCGGTTTATGCCAAATTTCTCGAAAAATTTTTCAGAAAGGGAAAAAAAGACAAGAAAAGACCCCTTTCTCACAGTTCGTCTATTATGTTATCAATCATAGGTCTTATTTTGAAATCGGGTCTCGACGGATTGGCGCATTCCAGCCGCATTGTCAAAACGTTCTCTTTGACCTCGATGTCGAAAATGCAATTATCTTTCGTTTCAGGGGTTTTGAGTACGCAATCCTGGTCGGGGTGAGCGATGCTTACGAGAAGCCCTCCCTTCGGATGCGGTTCAATGCCCGTGTAAAACGACCTGTAAATTCCCTGGTAGCCGCTGAGGTCGCGCCTTTGACCGCCGGTACTCAGGCCCATGCCCTCGGCCTGGGACTTGAGACTCGAACCTTTTATTTTGAGGTAGGCTAAAACCGCGGCGACGAATGCGCCGAATCCAAGCGAAAGCGCTATCGCGTAGACATTCACGGAACCAGTTACAAACATAATACTATAAAATACTATCAAATCGCCTTTTATTCAAGTGTCGGCCGGCAATTGAAGCTGAATTTATTGGTTGATGCAACATTCCCACGCGTGGTGATGAAGTACAATTCCAGCACAACATAATTGCAGCATATATTGTAAGGAGTTAGTTAAGTTTTGGAAATTAAATTGTTTATTGAATCATGTTGCATTAAAATATGTTTTTCAGCATGAAAGCGAAATCAACCTCAAAGAAAGGACGACGAGATGAACCAGCCAGGCCAGTCATTAAAGATAATATGCCTTGCAATTGTTCTGCTTTGTTTCTCATGTATGCCTGCTGATAAACAGATGGAAGCCAAGAGAGTCAAGACCAATGTCGAAGTATGGAAAATTCGGACTTCGCAGATGTCAGACCACGTTATGCTGCCTGGAGTTGTGGAGCCCATAAGCCGCGTTACGGTATCGAGCGAGGTGCCGGGCAAGGTGGAAAAACTGCATGTAACCGAAGGGCAGGAGGTGCGCAAGGGCCAGTTGCTGCTGACAATCGGCAAGGAAGAGCTTGCGCTTGGGGTTAAGCAAGCCCTGGCTTACGTTGGGGAGCTTGAAGCGACTATCGCCCAGATGCGCGCGGGAGCGAGGGATGGGGAAATTGCTCAGCTCAAGGCTTTTGTCGAATCGGCCAGGAGCGCTCACAATCTCACTTTGGAGCAGGAAAAGCGACGGAAGCAGTTGTTTGAAGAAGGCGTGGTTCCCAAGGAAATGTACGATGCCGCAAGGACGTCGCTGGTTGCAGCAGAGAAAGGGCTCGAACAAGCCGTTGAATCGCTCAAGCTTGCGCAGAAAGGCGCCAGGAAGGAAGTCATCAGGGCGACCGAAGCAAGGCTGTCCGGTGCAAAGGCCGCGCTCGAGCTTGCGCAGAGGAGTCTGGACAAAGCCGAGATACGCTCGCCCATTAACGGAATTGTGGATATGAAATTCTCCGAAGAAGGCGAGCTGATAGGCCCCGGAACCAAGTTGTTCGAGCTGGTCACCGCCGACAAAGTGAAAGTGGTTGTATGGGCTCCGGAAAGGGTTATGACGAAGGTGAGAACCGGCGACAGTGTAAGACTGAATTTTGATGCTATCGAAGAGGAGCAGGAAGCGAAAATTTCGAGGATAAGTTTTGCCGCGGACGGCGCGACAAGGACTTTCAAGATAGAAATCGCGCTTGAAAATCCTCTAATGAACGGGGGGACTGATTCCGGTGACAGGCAATACAGGACGGGCTATATCGCATCGGTAGATTTCAAGATTGCGAATTACGAGAATGTGGTAAAGGTCCCGATTGAGTCGCTCGTACTTCAGGGCAGCAGGTTGTTGGTTTATACGGTCAGGGAAACGGATTCAAAATCGGGAGAAACCGAATATATTACGCTCCTCAACGATGTTGAGGTGGGATTGCAGAACACCGAATCCATACAGATAAAAGGCGGCCTGGAAGCGGGGGAGATGCTTGTCGTCAAAGGTCAGAGGTGGATAAGGGGTGATGAACTTGTAAACGTAGTCAAAACTCACGAGGGTCACTGGAAATGGTAATAAGCGACTACGCTATTCGCAAGAAGACGACCATCTTCGTATTGATGTTTATTTTTACCGTTACGGGCATCTACGCGTACATGACACTTCCGAGAGAAGCTGCGCCGGATGTCGAGATACCTTTCATTATTGTAATGACTTCATATAGGGGCGCATCTCCGGATATCATCGAAAAAACGGTGACAATCAAGCTCGAACGCGAACTCAAGGGCATTACTGGAATAAAGGAAATGAACAGCACCTCGGCCGAGGGTGCGAGCATGGTCTTCCTGGAGTTCGAGACCGAGGTGGACATCGACGATGCGCTGCGGGATGTCAAAGACGGAGTGGACAAGGTAAAAGGCGACCTCGGCGATGCTGATGAACCCGTGGTGCTCGAACTCAACATAAGCGAATTCCCCGTAATGATACTGAACATCTCGGGGAATTTTGCCGCGGACAAGGAGAAGAATCTTGTTGCGCTCAAGGCTATTGCCGATGAACTCGAGGACCTGATAGAAAGCGTTCCCGGAGTTCTCGATGCCATAGTGGTCGGAGGACTTGTTCCCGAAGTGCGCATCGAGCTCGACCCCGACAAGCTTGCGGCATACAAGGTCCCGGCGGCGGCGCTTGTAGCAAAGTACCTCTCGGAAGACATCGATATATCCGGCGGCAGTGCCGATATGGGCAGCCTGAAATATGACATACGCATTCCGATGGAATTCGAGCGGAATGTGAATGCGGCCTACAATATAATGATTCAGAATCTTAACGGGAAAGGGATTTATCTCGCCGACCTTGCGAATATCGTTACGGGTTTCGAGGATGAATCCAGTGCGGCCAGGTTCAACGGAGAGAATACGGTATCAATCATCGTACAGAAACAGTCGGGTAAAAACCTGCTGGTTCTTGCGGCCATAATCAAGCACATACTCATCCAAGTCAAGGAATCAGGCAAAGTGCCGAGCGAGGTTAGTTTCGATATTTCGAATGACCAGTCTGAATTTATCAAGATGCTTGTCGATGACCTGGACAACAATATCTTTACAGCCTTCATTCTGGTCGTCGGCGTAATATTCTTCGCTCTTGGTTTTAGGAACTCTATTTTCGTGGCGCTTGCCGTACCTTTCAGCCTGCTGATATCGCTTACCGTGCTTGCGATTCTCGATATCAAACTTAATTTCGTGGTTCTATTCAGCCTGATACTGTCACTGGGCATGCTCGTGGATAATGCAATAGTGATTGTGGAAAACATCTACCGTCACAGACAGGAAGGCTACAACAAGGTAGAAGCGGCGATGAAGGGCACGAGCGAAGTTGCATGGCCGGTGATAACTTCAACGCTGACGACGGTCTGCGCTTTCGCACCGCTTTTATTCTGGCCCGGGATAATGGGCGAATTCATGGGCTATCTGCCGCGAACGGTAATAATAACGCTTATCAGCTCTCTATTCGTGGCTCTCGTAATCAGCCCCACTCTCTGCGGCGCATTCATGAGTATAAAGCAAAAGAAAGTACACGAAGAGGGCCCGAAACCGGTCGGCAGGTTTTTGAAATTCTACCGGGAATTTCTGAAGATAGCGGTGGCTCACAGGAAGAAATTTACGCTCGCTTCTTTCCTTCTTTTGATTCTAATGATGGTGGCATACGGAGAATTAGGAAAAGGCACGGTATTTTTCCCCGAATCGGAGCCAAGGAGCGGTTACGTAGATATTCGTCTGCCTGAGGGCTCGACGCTCGATGCCACTGACTCCGTAACGCGCGACGTTGAGAAACTCATAGAGAATCTTGATATGGAGGATGGCTTTAAGGATGTCAAATATATGGTATCGAGTATAGGTTCGAGAGGTTCAAGCGGGATCGGTTTCTCTTTCGGAGGGTCAACACCCAACCTGGCCAGAATCTCGCTCGAATTTGTAGACCTCGACGAACGCAGGACATCCTCCAGCAAGTTCATAACGCAGTTGAGAGAAAAGCTCTCCGTTTTTGCCGGCGTGGAACTTAAAGTTCAAAAAGAAGAAGAAGGACCGCCTTCGGGGCCTCCCGTGAATGTGGAGATATCGGGTGATGAATACGAGCTTCTTGCGAATATCGCCCGCGAAACAAAAGACGTAGTTAAAAAGATTCCGGGTGTTGTGGACTTGAAAGATGACGTGGAAAGGGGACGTCCCGAGCTACGCGTAATTGTGGACCGGAACAAGGCGGCCATTCTCGGTTTGGACCCTCTTACCGTGGGAACTGTTATTAAGACGGCTTACCGCGGCGCAAAGGTCGGAGTATTTCGCATAGGCGATGACGAGTACGATGTAATCGTCATCGCCAGCGAGGAATACCGCAAGGGATTCCATCTTCTTGATAAGCTTTATGTCTCTACCATGAAGGGAGAACAGATACCCGCTTCCACGGTCTCAAGCTGGAGCATCGTGGGGGCTCCCGGTGTCATACGCAGAATTGACCAGAGAAGGGTCGTTACGATATCGGGCGAGGTGGATGGAAGGCTGTCCACTGCCGTCAGGGCTGATGTCGTAAAGGCGATTAAACCCATCATGAGCAAGCTGCCGGAAGGTTATGCTATTCGTTTAACGGGTGAAGAAGAAATGCAGCAGGAGGCCTCGGAGTTTCTTTCCAAGGTATTTGCTATTGCGGTTATGCTCATAGCCCTCGTTCTTATCTCTCAATTCAACTCCATTCTGCTGCCGCTAATCATTATGCTGAGCGTCCTGCTTTCTCTTGTCGGCGTACTTCTCGGTCTGATTATAACGGGCACTCCATTCGTCATTATAATGACGGGGGTGGGTATTATCAGCCTTGCGGGGGTCGTGGTTAACAATGCAATTGTTCTTATAGACTACATACAAAAGCTTCGCGGCAGAGGTATGAGAATCGTGGATGCTCTGGTAGACGCCGGGATGACCAGGTGCCGGCCGGTCCTTCTTACGGCCGTAACGACGATTCTCGGTCTTGTCCCCATGGGTATAGCGGTATCTTTTGACTTTAAAAAAGGCAAGTTCAACTTCGGTACGGAAATGTCTCAGTTCTGGGGGCCTATGGCGAATGCAGTAATATTTGGTCTCGCCTTTGCGACGATTCTTACTCTGATAATGGTGCCCACATTCTTTTATTTGGTTTACAGCCTTTCGCATTTCTGGCGTACGAAGGTAAAACGAAGAGGACTGACGGATGATAAGTTCGGTTCATACCTTGCTTCTGCGGGAGTAATTAATCCCGATGCTGCAGAGCAGGCTTTGCGCAAGGCGCGTGAATCGGGAAAACTGTATCAGGAAGTTCTCGCATCGGAAGATTATCTGGGGCCGAAAGCAACCGTGGCTCAACTCTCCGATTTCATGGGCTATTCCGTTTGGAAGGACCTTGGTCACGTCGGCGTTACTTCCGGATTTATTAACAACGTATCCCGTTCCGTGTCCGAGGAATATGGAATGATTGGTTTTTGCTCGCCCGCGAAACTGACTCTTTTCGGCCCGGTCGGCGAGCCGGACAGGCAGTGTGGACTCGACGAGGGAGATGCGCTATATGTCGCCGTTTGGAAGCCTCTCCATATCGAGCATGGCAATCGTCTGAAAGAACTATCGGCGCAGGCGGGCAGAAAACTCGTTCCGGTATTGTCTACAAAAGAGCAGGTGCAGTTGCTGATAGACAGGACTTATTCCCATACTGAAAGCTGAGAAGCTTTTTGCAGTTAGAAGCCGACTTTGGGGGCTTCTCTCTGCGCTTCGTCCTCGACCTCGAAGAACTCGCCCTTCTTGAAGCTGAACATGCCGGCAATTATGTTCGACGGGAACATCTCAATCTGGTTGTTCAGAGTAAGCACCGAGTCGTTGTAATGCTGGCGCGCGTAAGATATCTTGTTCTCCGTCGATGTCAGCTCTTCCTGCAGTGCGAGCATGTTCTGGTTGGCTTTCAGGTCGGGGTAGTTTTCCACGACTGCAAAAAGCGAGCGAAGAGTCTGGGAGAGGAAGTTTTCCGCCTTGGCCTGGTCGATAATCGCTCCGTCGGGAATATTTATTGCTTGTTGCCTGGCCTTGGTTACGTTTTCAAGCACTTCTTTCTCGTGCTTCATGTAGCCTTTGGCCGTTTCGACGAGGTTTGGAATCAGGTCGTACCTGCGCTTCAACTGCACATCAATCTGAGCCCAGGCGTTTTTGACGCGGTTTTTTCTCCTTATCAGGCCGTTGTACATCGCTGCCACAATCACTATGACAAGAAGAAGTACTCCTGCACCTATGATGACGATAATCCATTCCATATTTAAATCTCCCCGGCAATTTACTAATCACGTGAATTATAGCAGCGAGCGGCAGGGCAGGCAACTACAAATAAATGCGAAGATTGTAATGGACGTCTAACTGTGCGCGATTCCGCTGCTAACTGTGCGCGATTCCGCTGCTACCTGCAGCCCCTTGCGGCGAAGGACCGCCAGGATGCTTCTATCTGCCCTATGTCGCGGGCGAAAACCTTGCTGTACATTTCTTTGAGCGAGTATTTTTTCTTCTTCATCAAGCCATAATACTCTTTGACGTACTTGTTATATCTTCCGCCTTCGGCAAACCACAGGAAGTAGACGAAAGACCACCCCTGGGCGTAGTTGATTCCCATTTTCTGCGGCTCGTAATACTCATCTCTCGTCATGTTCAGCAGTTGAGGTAGCGAGGCGGTCATGTTGCGTTGTGCCGCCTGTTGTATCGTTTTAATGCGCGTCTGATTGATTCCGGGGAGCATCCTGTTGTTTTCCTCGTCGAACTTGTAGCCTCCGAAGAAGTCCGCGTGTCCTTCGTTGAACCAGATTGGCATCACGACTTTCTGGGATGACAGGAACTGGTGGAAAAGCTCGTGATAGAGCGTGGTCGTAAATGTCGCCTCGTTCTGACTCTTGATAAATACGACCCGCTGCAGCGTCGGATGGAAAAATCCGCCGCTTTGCTCCGGGCCGCCGTAGTTTATATAATCCTGCCTGTTTGCGAAGATTGTTATTGGAAATCTCTCGCCCGGCTTCATCTTGCTTTTGAATATCTTGTCATAGGCTTTGTAGATGGTCTCTGCGTGCTTGAGAATGTAGTCGGCGTAGTCCTTCGAAACATCCGTCGTGACGAGGTAATGCTTGCCTTCGGCCTTGAAAGGCATCTTGAGCCCTTTAACCTCGCTTTCGAGGAGTGGCTTGAATTCCTTGAGATTCTTGTCCGTTCTTTCAAGGTGGGGATACGAAAGAATTTTATTCAGCATGTCGAGCGCTTCTTTCCAGTTCTTCTGCTTTATCATCAGGGAGAACTTGGCCTCGTAAGTATAATAGTAGTCAGGATGTTCCTTTATGACTTTGTCGTAAATCTTGGCGGCCTGGGTTTCTTTCTCCTCTCGGACGAGGATATCCGCTTTTTCCACTTCGAGTTCATAGAAGTCTGGTTTTGCCTTCAGGCCTTTTTCAATCTCCTTGAGTGCGAGTTTGTCGTTGCCATCGCCTTGGTAGCCGACGCAGAGATAAAAATGCGCAAGCCCGCAATCAGGGGCTTTCTTGACGGCTCTTTTAGCCGCTTTGAGGAATTTTTCCTGATGTTCCTTGAAGTTCTTTATATCTTCCATGCGTGCGTTCATCTCCGTTTCGCACTCTTTCAGGAGCTTCTTTATCTCGTCATCGAGGTCTTCCGGGATGTCGAAATTTTTGGATTTCGGCATCTTCTCCACAATCGAACCTTCCTGTGCGAAGGCGATAATGCAGAAGGAAGCAATCAGAATTGACGAAATTATTGCAATTGTCCGAAACTTCATTGAAACACCTCTCTTGTTTCAGGACTTGGGATTTGCCTGCTGTTCTTTTATCTGCTTTTCTTTTTTCTCGAGAATATCCTTGATACGCAGGAAACCGAGGACCTTGGACTCGTCCGCGCTTCCCTGGTAAAGTTGAATCGCCCTGTCGCAAACCTGTATTATCCTGTTCAGGTCGTTCTTTTCTTCGTAAATCATGGTCAGAAGTTTGAACGGAGCCACGGGTTTGGGCCTGTCTTCTTTGTCCTGCATATAGCTCTTTATAGCCTTTTCGCAGTGATTTATGCATGCGTCGTACGCGTTGTTGAGATGCTTGCGCTGCCGGTAGAAGTACTTGGCGTACATGATATGGAGCATCTCTTTGTCGCGTTTCTTGGTGACGACGGTCAGGCCCTTGATAAGAAGGCCGGTCGCCAGTTCGTCGTAGCCGTTTCTCATCAGCTTGTTGGCCGTCTTCCAGCAGTACGGGGCGAACTGGGTCTTAAGTGTCTGAATGTCTCTCTCAATAACGTCAAACGGGGTCATCTTCCCGTCCGATATCATAATCCCCACTGATTCTTTCTGCTTGTCCGGCGACTGGCTTGCAAACCATTCCGCCAAACCGAGAAAAGCAATGAGACCTCCGATTTTCTCGGGAATCTTTATGTCCGGAAGCGGGATTTTTTCCTGTTCTTCTTCCTTGCCGTCCGAGTCAACTCTTGCTTCGGGCGGCTCGTCCGCAGAAGCTACTTCCAGCGTCGCATGGCTTGCAAGAGGGACCTTGGCCGGTTCGCTTTCCGCCTTCTTCTCGGGTTGCGGCGGGGATTTGGGTTTCTCTTCGGCGTGTTCCGGGGCGGGAGGCTGCTTCTGCGATGCCGCCTCCGTCTTGCGCTTGGCGGCCGTCTCTATCCGTTCGCGCTCCATCTTCTTGCGAAGCTCTACTTCTTCCTGGTCTACTTTCTCGGCGGCTTCTTTCTTTTTCTTGATGTCTTCTTCGAACTTGTTTTCCGCATGCTGCTTGTTCTTGGCTTCTTTTATCTTATCCTGAGATTCGTAGAGAAGAAGGTACAATTTTTTTAACATGTCCTTCAGTTCATCAAGGTGAGTTTCGACTTCGTCGCAGACTTTAAGCAGATTGTCCATACCTATGGACGGGTCGCGGAAGACGGCATCCACTTTTTCCTTGTGGTTCATGACTTTCCACAGGAAGTCCCTGTTTAAAGCCAGCCACTGCTCAAGGTGTTCTTTGACTTTTTCCGGCATCCGGCTGAACTCCTCGGACAAATCCGAAATTGCTCGCACATCAACCCGATGATTGAACATATAAAAATATCATAACGCAGAATCTTTTGCAAGTAATTTGGTGCCTAAAAGAAATATGCGAATCGATGATTGAATAAAAATAGGCCGGAGTTTCACCGGCCCTGTTTATTAATCTTTTACGAATATTATTGCTGTGGTTTTCCGAGTACTTCGCCGAACAGTTCGTGAGTCATCTCGCGGCCCTGGGCTATGGCTTGGCGATATTTAAGGAAGTCAATTGTGTCTTGTCCTGTCATCTTTTTCGTGTTGAACGCGTTGAAGCCAAGCAGCGCCTCGTTCATCATGTTTACGCCAAGCCAGTATCTGTGTTCGTTTTTCGCCAAATCCCAGAAAAATCTCTTCTTGGCCCTGATTCCGTCCATTGACTTGATTACGCAGCCTGGGAAAAGGTTGGCAAGGTGCAGCACGTACTTGTTGATTTCGGCATCAAGGAGCGAAAAATCGACCTCTCCGTTCTTTACCATTTCTTTGCCGGCCTTGTAGTCATCGCCGGTTTTGTACTCGCCGTATACGATTTCGCCGTCTTCGACGTACTTGTCCGTAATGACCATCGGGTTGCGAATAATTTTTCCGTCAACTTTGAGGGTCGGGACAGCCTTACTGATAAGACGCAGATGCTTCATCTTGTATGCGCTCCACATCTCGCACGAGACGCACTGCCACATGGCATCTTCTATTGAAAGATACCAGGGCAGGAAGTCCGATGAACCGCCTACCGGGGCCGAACCGTGCTTCGGACCGGCCTGCCCGAACATGGCCAGGTCGGATGCAATCGCGAGGTCGCAGGCCATTCCTATCTCCTGTCCGCCCGCTACTCGCATTCCGTTTACGCGGCAGATTGTAGGTTTCTTGCACATGAGTATCGCGTCGACCATGCCGTTGAACAGTTCCATATAGGACCCGTATTCCTCCGGGCGGCCTGAATAATACTCTGCGTATTCTTTCGTATTTCCACCTGTGCAGAATGCCCTGTCTCCCGTACCCGTGAATACGGCAGCCACGACTTCCCTGTCTACGGAAGCGTTCCGGAATCCGGTGATGACTCCCTTTACCATTTCGGTCGTATAGGAGTTATATTGCTTGGGATTGTTGAGTCTTATCCATGCGCTGTAGAGACCTTCGACGGTTTTTCCATCCTTGTCGACAAGAGGTTTTTTCTCGTAGACAACGCTTGGAGCTTCGTCGGAGAAATACATTTCCCCCGCAAACAGATGGTCCTTCAACTCGGACTCTTTCGGCAACCAGTCTATACCAGCCATATTACCTCCTTCTTTCTTTCCGTCCGTCCTTGTGATGAAATTGACTTTTTCTTAAAAATCGGGCGTAAGCACCAGCCTCTTCGTAAGCTTGCCCCCGTGAGCCTCTTTGAATGCCTCCTGAATCGTGCTCATCGGCCGCGTCTCGACGAATTCTTCGATTTCAATCTTGCCTTCGAGAACCATGTCCAGAACCGGCGGATAGTACTTGGGCAGGCAGCCCCACGTCCCGATTATGTCCGCGTCGAACGCCATCAGCTTCGATATCATATATTCGTTTTTCGTCATCCCGAAACCGACGACTATCATTTTCCCGATAAACGAAAGCAGCGCGAGTCCCATCTCCTGGCCTGCGCTGGTGCCGGTTACCTCGAAGATTTTCCACCCGAAGTTATGCGGCAGCCCGTTTTCCTTGCAGAGCGTCTTGAATTCGTTTTTTATCGCCTTGGCATCCTTGTCCGTCGAGTTGATGACGAAATCCGCCCCGTAATCGAGGGCGCGTTTGAGCTTCTCTTCGTTGCGGGCGATGCCTATCACCGTCTTCGCCCCGAACGCCTTGGCCATCTGGCCCATATAGACGCCCACGCCTCCGGTAACGCCGATTATAATGACGTTGTCTCCCTCCTTGACGTCCGCGCGTACGGCTGCCTGGTAAGGCGTCGTAGCTGCGTCCGCAATTATGGCTAGATGCGAAAGCTCGAAGTTTTTCCTGTCCTTCACCTCGCAGAGGTCGCCCGACGGAACGGGTATGTGGCTCGAGAATCCGCCGTATATTCCCAGCGAGTTGCCCGGCATCTTCTGGGCGAGACACCTGTTGCCGCGTCCCGCTTCGCATATGGGGCAGTTGTTGCAGGGCATTACGGCCGGGACGATGACTTCCTTGCCGAGCCACTTTTCATCGCCCGCGACAACCGTGCCGCTTATCTCATGGCCCAGCGTGAGCGGAGGTTTCGTTACGGTCGGCACGCCGAAATAAAAATAGCTAAGGTCGGTATGGCAAACCCCGCATCCGGCGATTTCTACAAGCACGTCGCCTTCCGCGAGCTCTGGAACCGGTATGGTTGTCCTTTCGAGTTTCCCTTCGATTTTTTCTCCCGTTTCCTTGTCCTTCGACCAGGGCCTTACCATCTGCCAGGTCTGTATCTCGTTCGGTACTCCAGCCATGACTTCCTCCTTCTATATTAAGTAATCCCATCGATTTTGCAGTTGTCGAAACATCTTTGCAGCGATTTCCCCGCAAACATAACTTCCTGCCAAATTTCTACACGCCTGTCTTCTTTCCGGGTGAACAATATATTACAGGCAGTCGGCCTGCCGGTCAACATAAATTCGAACGTTCGTTCGACAAGAGTGTTTTGTTTTGAGGATGATTTCCATCTTTCGAAGTTCTTTTCAGTTCGGATTTTTAAAGACCAGCCTGTCGGCATGGCTATTATTACCCGATTTCACCGTAGCCAGTTGCCGCTTGAATCAAACCTCGTCCGGGTAAAATCTCACCCCCCTCACTTCTCCTTGACAATACTCCCAATTGCGGGTAATATTATTGTGCAGATTTGCTCAATGGAGGTTGTCATGCGGGGCAATGTAGTAAAACTCGCGATTTTCATTTCACTCTTCCTTCTTCTCGGCTGCGGCAACATAACCGACCTCGGCGAGTCCGGCGGAGTCCCGCTCCCCGACAAGGTCAAAAACCCCCAGCCCAAAAGGAACGCCCAGAACGTATCTATCTCGACAGCCCTCTCATGGCAGCCTGCAGAGCACGCGATTACCTACCACGTATACTTTGGCCAGACAATGAACCTTGCTGCGGTAATCTCCGGCACCACCTGGGACCCGCCCGGCGACCTCGCATACGGCACAATCTACGAATGGCGCGTCGACAGCGTAAATGCGGCAGGGGTGACGACGGGCGACACCTGGCGCTTCAGGACCGAATACGGTCCGCAGCCCCCGGTCGCCGGCTTTACCGTCGACACCACCATCGGCGTTGCGCCTCTCTCCGTGAAATTCACCGACACCTCCACAGGGCTTGTCACCTCGTGGGCCTGGGACTTCAACGGAGACGGCAACACAGACTCCACCATTCAGAACCCCTCCTGCACCTATTACTCGCCCGGCACCTTCACCGTTAGCCTCATTGCCACCGGCCCGGGCGGAACGGATGTCGAGACCAAAACATCATATATAACTGTTTTGGCCACGCTTCCATCAGCAGACTTCAGCGCAGACCCGCTTGCCGGCCCCGCGCCCCTTACCGTCGCGTTCACCGATCTCTCGACGGGAACGGTAACCGGTTGGAATTGGGACTTCGACAACAACGGCTCGATAGACTCCACTGTCCAGAATCCTACCCATCAATATTCTTCCGAAGGAACATACTCGGTCAAGCTTACGATAGACACGCCTGCAGGCCCGTTCGTCAGGGTCAGGGTGGACTACATAACTGCAAGCTCCGCTCCACCGCCTGCACCGGTGGCGATGTTCTCCGCGACTCCCACGTCAGGACTCACGCCCCTTATCGTCAGCTTCACCGACGAATCCACCGGCAGTATAACGGATTGGGAGTGGGACTTCGACTACGACGGCTCGTTCACGGCTGACTCCACAACCCAGAATCCGACGCACATCTACAGCTCTCTTGGAACTTACTCTGTCGCGCTTCGCGTAACCGGCCCCGGCGGCAATAACACTTGCGTAAGGTCGAGTTACATAACAACCACCTCGCCGCCATCCCCGCCAATTGCAGGATTTTCAGGCACTCCCACATCCGGAACCGTTCCTCTCGAAGTTGATTTCACGGATACATCCACCGGCGTAATAGACTCATGGCTCTGGAGTTTCGGGGACGGAACTACGAGTGTCGAGCAGAATCCCTCTCATACCTACACCTCTGCCGGAACTTATACTGTCGGGCTGACAGTGACCAACACCGGCGGCTCAAACGGCGATGTCAAGCTCAACTACATAACGGTCACGGAAGTCGCTCCCGTTGCAGGATTCAGCGGAACTCCCACATCAGGCAATGCTCCGCTTCTTGTCAGTTTTACCGATGCTTCTACCGGAAGCATCAATTCATGGCTCTGGAGTTTTGGAGATGGTACGACGAGCATTTCGCAGAATCCGTCGCACAGCTACGGTTCTGCAGGCACTTATACCGTGACGCTTGCAGTCAACGGGCCCGGCGGCAGCGATATCGAGACGAAGACAGATTATATAACTGTATCTCCTTCGCTCGCCCCGACTGCGGACTTTGTCGGCGACCCGCTTACCGGCTATGCGCCGCTTGTTGTCTCGTTTACCGACCTGACAAGCGGAAGCGTCGATACCTGGGCGTGGGATTTCGACGGCTTCGGCGTGGACTCGACTGCGCAGAACCCGACCTTCCTCTTTTCGACTCCCGGCACTTATACGGTCAAGCTCACCGTCGCCGGCCCCCAGGGCAGCGACTTCGAGACAAAGACGAATTACATAACAGTCAACCTTCTTGAGCCCACAATCACATCCATAGATCCCGACCACGGCGCTACAAGCGACCTGCTTTACGATGTCAAGCTCTACGGCTCGGACTTCAAGGAAGGGGATGTTATGCGCCCCGGTGGAGCGGTCGAATTCAACGGGCACTGGTATCTGTATGTTGGAGATGCAAAAACCTGGCACAATGCAAAGGCAGACTGCGAAGCAAGAGGCGGGCATCTTGCTACCATGTCTGACGCTACAGAAGATACCTTTGTTTATAATCTTGGTGGACAACAAAGAATATGGTTTGGATTTACTGATGAGGGGCATGAAGGAACATGGGTATGGATTACAGGAGAACCGGTCACCTATACAAACTGGTATTCCGGTGAACCAAATAATACAAACGGTAATGAACATTATACTGAATACATTACTTCTCAATGGAACGACGTTCCGGCAAGCTCGAACAAGGCATACGTCTGTGAATTTGAGACTAATGAACCGCCGTCTGTAATCCTCAGAAAATCCGGCGAGCCTGATATAACTGCAACTAATGTACGCTTCGTAAGCTCCGGAGAGCTCGAGTTCGACCTGAATCTCGAAGGCGCTGCAATCGGGGCGTGGGATGTGGTTGTAATCAATCCCGACAGCGGGACATATACGCTTGTTGACGGTTTTACCGTCACTCTTCCTCCCCCGCTTCCGGTAGTTACTGCTATAACCCCTGCGCCGGACGAGGTGCTATCATCCGAGCCTTCGGAAATCCTTGTCACGTTCAGCAAGGAGATTGATGCAAGCACGGTAAATGCGACAAACTTCCAGCTTCTTGCCTCCGGTGGAGATGGCACGTTCGACGACGGCAATGAAATCCCTGTCAGCCTCTGGGCGGTAACGCAAACAGCAACCAACATTGTGAAAATGGACCTCTTCGGCGCAAGCCTCCCGGATGACGCCTATCAGGTCAGTATCAAGGGTGATTTAGGAGGAAACGCTCTTAGTTTTGACGGTAGTAACGACTATGTCAGCATTCTGAATACATATGATCTCGGAGGTTCCAGTTTTACAGTTGAAGCATGGATTTATAAAGCGCCTGATGTTGAAGGGAAATTCATATCCAAATGGAATGACAATTCCAGCAATTTCCAGTTTGATTTTCAGACTTGCAATGTTCCTAAGAAGCTGTGGTTTGAAGTCAGAGAAGCTGATAACGGACATCCGGAAGCATTTGGAACTACCACAATCGATGGGAATAAATGGTATCATATTGCTGGAGTAGCAAACATAAGTACTTCTGAACTGTCTATCTACATAAATGGTGAAAAAGAAACTCTTGATTCAAATCCTAACTGGGATGGGACAGTCAAATCAGTTGCCATGGAAATGAATATCGGACGCAAAGCTACAGGTGTCCAATACTGGAACGGGATGATAGATGAAGTCCGCATTTGGAAAATTGCCCGGACGCAAGGCCAGATTCAGGCGGATATGTATAGAACTCTTTCGGGCAGTGAGACAGGCCTCGTTGGATACTACAGGTTTGATGAAGAGAATGGCCAGCTTGTGAATGATTCTTCACCGTTTGCTTATCACGGCACGCTCGGCGCAACTTCCAGCCCCGGCTCCGACGACCCGGCATGGGTCGAATCGACCGCGCCTATTGCAGACGGAGTGAAGGACACGGACGGTCTCGTCCTTGACGGCGAGTTCTCCGGCACATTCCCCTCCGGCAACGATATCGAAGGCGGCGATTTCCAGTCAAGCTTCATTATTGGCAATTTTGATCCGCCTGTTGCGGATTTCACATCTGATATCCAGAGTGGCGAAGCCCCTCTTACTGTGAGTTTCACTGATGCTTCGACAGGTCACGTCAATTCATGGGAATGGGATTTTGGAGAAACAGAATGGCAATACAGAAAACCGATAACAATCTCAAATCCTAATTCCCAGCTAACAGACTACCAGATAAAAGTGGAAGTAAATCACGTTATCGGGAAAATGCAGGAGAATTATTGCGACCTTCGATTCACGGCAGGCAATGGAAAAACTCTGCTGAAGCACTGGATTGAAGAGTTCAATACTTCCTCGGCTACCGTATGGGTGAAGATGAACAACATTCCCAGCGGCGATTCAAATATCTATATTTATTATGGCAATCCAGATGCATTATCAAGCTCAACCAAGAACACTTTTATATGTGAAATAGACAACTTGCTTGCTGCCTGGAATTTCGATGAAGGTACCGGCAACAGCACCGCAGACTGTTCCGGCAATAACCGTAATGGGACCTTGACGAACGGGCCTTCATGGGCGACAGATGAAAAAAGGTTTGGAAACGCATCAATCAATTTCTCGACATCTGATGATTATGTGCAGATACCCAGCGTGTCTATCGGTTCGGCATGGACGCTTGAGTGCTGGTGCAGATTCCCATTGTTCAATACGGGTTCTTGGAGAACGATGTTTCAAACTGCCTCCGGGCAACATCATGTATTAGTGCAAAACGATGGATATCTTGGGACTTACGATAGCGTAACGGGAAGCGATTTCTACTCCTGCGGTTTCGATATAGACACGCTGTCATCTGGATGGCACCATGTAGTGGCCGTTGGTTCTGGAAGCGATACAGAGTTTTACATTGACGGTGCCCATGTCGGGACAGCTAATATGAAAATCACGTCGGATATTAACTATATCGGTAACTATGTCGGCGGCGCGCAGAATGTTGGTTTCATGGATGAGCCGCGAATCTATGGTGATGCACTGACAAGCGAGGAAATTGGCAAGCTGGCAATACACTACGGCTATTCGACTCCGAAAAATCCGGACAGAATTCTTGTATGCAAACGAACTTTTGATAATGAACCGATAATATCTGGCACTGGGATTGAAGAAATTGCGACAGAGTCGTTCATTTCGAAGATACAGAATCCATCTTACACGTATAGTGCTGCAGGAACTTATACTGTTACATTGAAGGTGTCTGGATATGGAGGAACAGATGAAGAAATAAAGACAGGCTATATTACTGTCTATCCTCCAACCGCACCTGCAGCCGATTTTACTGCGGAGCCTTTAAGCGGGTATGAGCCATTGACAGTCAGTTTTACCGACCAGTCTACCGGGGCCATAACAACGTGGTCATGGGACTTCGACAACGACAGTACTCCCGACAGCACGGAGCAGAATCCTCTCTACACTTACTACACCCCCGGAACTTACACGGTCGCATTGACAGTTTCTAATCCGGGAGGCCCGGACACATGCACGAAGACGGATTACATCGTGGTAGTAAAGCTGCCGAAATCCGGCTTATACGATTCGGGCTGGCCTGTCAGAGGAGCCGACGAACAGCGAACAAGTTGCAGCAAAGTTTTCGGCCCCCAGACAAACAGGGTGATAAGAACCTATCAAATGGGATGGGGATTCGGTTACATGGCTCCTTCTATTGGCCAGGATGGAATGGTACTTTCGGGATGCTGGGACAATGACTTGTATGCTTTTAACAAGAACGGCGTTCTTAAATGGAAGTACTCAGGAAAAAGTGATTACAGTCCTGTGGTGGCAAGAGATGGAACAATATATTGGGGAGGATCGAGTCCCAAGACTCTTGCTGCAATAGATCCCGTCGACGGCTCTGAAAAATGGTGGTATAATATCGGCTCAACCCCTGGTCTTTGTCCATCGTGTATTGTTGGAAGAGACGGAACTATTTATTGCCATTCGGACAATGGCAGTATCTATGCAATCAATCCTGATGGCACGCTTAAATGGCAATTCAGCACTAGTAGCTCTATTCAAGCGTGGCCTTCTCTTGGACACGATGGCACTATATATGCTGGGAATGAAGCTGGAATATTTTTTGCTATCAACAGAAACGGGACTGAAAAATGGCGTTATACAGATAGCAATCCCATCCGAACGGACATTGCTGTAGCTGAAGATGGAACGATTTACTATTGCGCAGGCGGTTTTTTGAAGGCACTTTCTTCAAGTGGCTCCTTCTTATGGAATACTCCCAATGTCGGGGCGGAACGTCCTTCAATCGGACCGGATGGCACGATTGTAGTTTGTAAAGGGGGGCGTGGATACATAGCCTATTATCCCAACGGCAATGAGAGATGGAGATGGCACAACGACAGAAACACGCTTTGCAAAGCCGCGATAAGCGCTGATGGAACTGTTTACGGTGCGACTTGGGATAGTTATATCAGAGCAATTGACATTGAAGATGGCTCTTTGAAATGGTCGTATGACACGGGTAACTGGATTGAAAGCAATCCAATGATCGGTGATGACGGTACATTGTATTTCGGAAGTAACGATGGTAAAATGTATGCGTTCAGGGATTTGTCGCCTGAGGCAGATTTTACAGCCAATGTGACAAGCGGCTCTGCTCCTCTGGCTGTCACGTTTACCGATTCTTCAACCGGCACGGTTAATAGATGGCTCTGGGTATTCGGCGACGGCAGCACAAGCACGTTGCAGAATCCTTCTCACGCGTATACCGAGCCGGGTATCTATACGGTGAGATTTTCAGTCATGGGCCTGGACGGCGCAACTGCAAAATCAAAAATCAACTATATTACAGTCAATGAGTAATCATGGTCGATAAGATGACTTTCTCTTACTGCATAAAAGGCAGAAAAATCACGCCCTGAGAGACTCGAAAATATTACGATTATTTTTCCAAATTTTCAAGATTTTTGTATGGATGCGGGCGGGGATTGCGTCTATACACACAGAGGAATTTGTGTCTTCCGAAAGCCCGGTACACATACCGGGTAAGCGCACTAAGCGCATGCAAATCCCACGTCAATAAATCCACTATGTGATTTTGTCTCCAGTCGGTCTATATGAATGGTTTGACCGGTGGCGGGAAAGTGGTTTCAACCATAGCGACACGAAGTGCACTGAGAAAAGGATGAGTTATTGTTGAGAACGCAGAGCACGCGCTTTTTCGGAGAAAAACGCGTATTTGTGAGTCACTTGCACGCGAAGCGTGAAGTGATGGCAAAGATGATACCTTGTTAATAGGTGAGGGTGACTGAAGTGTATTATCCGGAGCCTTTCGTTTCGTCTGCTTGCTTGCCTTCGGCAAGTCGTTATACGCAGAACGAAACCCCGGCATGTGACGGTTTACTGAAAAACCGTCACAG
>Ga0272442_10000103_pt1 | contig 135507 bp, 109 predicted proteins | sample SSMForm2O_FD_200262 | JGI IMG/M metagenome (GOLD analysis project Ga0272442, IMG submission 200262) | Marine sediment archaeal communities from Little Sippewissett salt marsh, Falmouth, MA, United States - SSM-Form-2O | ecosystem: Environmental > Aquatic > Marine > Wetlands > Sediment ... | reverse complement strand
AGTGCCTGCGCCATCGACATAGTCATGTGACAATTTTTTGTACAAAAGTGGCATACCACAAACATGCTCCAAAACGAAGTTTTTTTTGCGTCGTAAGTTGTTGGCTCCTTTGGGGTTATGAAGAATTGAGTTTTCGGCATACGGAAATTATCAAATCTGGGTGGGCGTTTTAGGCCCTTTTTCCCCTATAGATGGAGGGCAACCACTTACTTTTCAGACATCATTCTATCAGTCTACTTGTTCGGAAACGCCTGTAACTATTGACTGAAAGGAGGTTAATACCTTGGAACCCTTATTTCATAAGGGAAACATCTTTGCCGCGTGTTTATTAAGAGCCTTTCGCCATGAATGCTATCGCATTCATTGGCCCCGGCATGTGACGATTTGTTTCAAATCGTCACGGGAAAGCAAGCTCCCCAAATACGACGAGTCTCTTTCAAGAACTCGTCGTGTATAGAGGCGCGCATCAAGTTTCGCGGGTCTGTTGCTAAAAAGGCCTCTGGCCGAAAGGCCCATAAACAATGAGAAAGAGGAGAGCAAAATGCTGGAACCCTTATTTCATAAGAGATGTATCTTTGCCGCGTGTTTATTAAGAGCCTTTCGCCATGAATGCTATCGCATTCATTGGCCCCGGCATGTGACGATTTGTTTCAAATCGTCACGGGAAAGCAAGCTCCCCAAATCCGCGGGCTCCTCTTTCAATGACCCCGCGGTATCTGTAAATTTATGTCGTAAGTCGTTGCAGAATAAGGACTTAAAAATACAAGAGCCTTTCGTGCCGCCTGCACCGCTTGCCTCCGGCAAGCCAAAAAGTGCAGTCCGCACCCCGGCATCTCGTCGAATTGTCAATAATTCGACGAGTGACTTAAATTTACAAACGGAGAACCCGGAAAGAAAAGACAAAATGTATAATTCGCCTTTCGTTATGTTCTGCAAGCAGAACATAACCCCGGCACGCGACGACTTATCAAAAAGTCGTCGCGGTGTAAAAACTTGTCGTAAGTCGTTGGGGGGTAAGGGAATTCAATTACAAACGCATGAAGAGCCTTTCGTTGAGGAAGATAAAAAGGATGGAGAAAACATCTCCGCCGTACGTTTCGACTTCGTCGAAGCCGTACTCCCCGGATGTGGCGATTTCAGGAAATCGCCACTGGCATATAAAATGTATAATTCGCCTTTCGTTATGTTCTCCAAGCAGAACATAACCTCGGCACGCGACGACTTATCAAAAAGTCGTCGCGGCAAAAATACTTGTTCTGATTCGGGAGTCGAGTGTATAATACTTGATTCTAAAGCGAACGATATCAAAAACGAGTGGAGAATGAAAAAATGAGATACTGCACCTGCGGAATAGCTGCAATCCTTATTATTCTTACGTCGCTCGGCTGCGCACTGAGACAGCCCGTCATGCTTACTGACGATGCGATATACCTCTCGGAGCCCGCCGCGCTCAATGCCCCGGAAAAGGCCGCCCTACCGGAAGGGCCTCTCAGCCTCGAAGAGGTCGTCGAGTTGGCGCTTATGCACTCGCCAAACGTGCGCATGGCCGATATAGGCATCAAAATGGGCGAAAGCGGCGTGCTGCTGGCAAAGTCGAACTACCTTCCTAAATTGTCCGTCCAGGCGACGTACCATAGAGTGGATGTTTCGCCGTCGACCGTGATACCGGGGTTCGGAAAGATATCGTTCCAGCCGAAAGAACTGACAAATACGAGCACCTCGATATTCGTGCCGATTTATACCTTCGGCAAGAACGAGGCGGCCTACGAGCAGGCCCTCAGAAGCGCGGAGGCGGCGGAATTCGACGCGGCGAAGGCCCGTCAGGCCGTCATTGCAGAGGCTTCGCAGGCCTACTTTCGCGTGCTCGAAGCGTTCGAGTTCAGGATGGTCGCCGAGAAGTCGGTCCAGCAGATAAAGGCGCAATTGCGGGTCGCGGAAAGCTTCTTCGAGCAGGGGCTCGTGACGAAGAACGACGTTCTGTCGGCGAAAGTGGCGCTGCTTCAAATGGAGCATGAACTGCTGCGGGCCGAAAGCAACATACTGATTGCGACCGCGAACCTCAACCGCATTGCGGGGCTTCCGCTTTCGAACGATACGAAACTCTCTGGCGGATTCGAGCCGGTGAATATCGAGCTTACGGAGGACGAGTGCCTGGAAGTCGCCCTGCTCTACCGGCCGGAACTCGGGTCTATGGACAGGCAGCGCAAGGCCGCGATTGCGGGCATCAGGTCGGCCAAGGCGCAGCGTTATCCGTCGATAAACTTCGGTACGAGCTGGAACTGGACAAGCAACCAGACGACCGCGAAGAAACACGAGTGGAGCGTCGACCTGATTGGCGAATGGACGCCGTTCGCAGGAATGGCGATAACGGCCGGAGTCCGCCAGTCGCGGCAGGCGCTGAAACTGCTCGACGAGGGGATACGCCAGCTCGTCGACGGGATTACGCTCGAAGTGAAAACCTCCTACCTGAATATGGTGCAATCGAGGAAACGAATCGACGTTGCAAGAGAGGCGATAAAGCAGGCGCAGGAGAACCTACGCGTCTTCACCGAGCAGTACTCGCAGGGGCTGGTGACCTCGACGGACGTTCTCAACGCCGAATCGCAGCTTGCGCGCACGAGGGCGGACCTGGCGCAGGCGCTCTACGAGAACAACGCCGCGGCCGTCGGCATGGTAAGCGCAATCGGACGCTCGATGGAAGATGCCAAGGCAATGCGCGAAAATCTCAACGATTTGCCCGTTATTCCGGACGGCATCAACGACGAAGAAAAATAGCACGTGCCTATGTTAAGAACGATTCTGATATCCATGACAGTCCTGCTGGGAGGCTGCGTAACCGAGTCCGTCAAACTCAAAGGCAAAGGCGGGACAAGTTGGTACAAGGTCGAGCAGGCGATAAGCGGGGATTTGATCCTGGTTAACGGGGTCGGCAAGGTCAAGTACATAGGCGTCGATGCGCCCGGCAAATCGCTCACCGGCAAAACCACGGAATCGTTTTACGAAGAATCGCGGGCGAAGAACCGCGCACTGGTCGAAGGCAAGTTCGTCAGACTCGAGTTCGACAAAAAAGAGGAAAACCAAAGAGGACAGTTGCTCGCCTATGTTTTCGTGCAGAAAGACTACTGGAGCCAGATATTCGTAAACGGCGAGATGCTGCGAACGGGAATGGCGCGATATGAAGAGTCCACGATAAATACGAAATACCAATCACGCCTGCTTCACCTCGAAAGCCGCGCACGCGCAAAACGAACGGGAATCTGGTCCCTGCCGCAAAGCAAATGAAAAAGCCCCGGCCGTAACCGGGGCTTTCGTAATCAAAAAATTCCCGTCTTTAGTCGGGCTTTCTGCGCAGCGCGAGGTATGCGCAAGCAAGCAGGACTGCCGGCAGGAAGTAGCCGAGCATATTGTTCAATGGCGTCGGGCTCCTGTCAATGGAGCAGGAGCACCCGCCGCTGTCTTTTTTTGTGCCTGTTCCGGCTCCAGCCACGCTGACATTGATGTAACCGATTTTCGTTTCGACCTCAGGGCCGGACCCGGTTGTTACTGTCAGCACCACCGTATATAGACCAGATGAGGTATAAGTATGGGACGGATTGCGATCCATACTCACACCGCTATCACCAAAATCCCAAGACCAGGCAGTTATCACACCTACAGACAAATCGGTAAACTGCACGTCAAGCGGAGCCGCTCCAGTTAATGGCGTGGCAATGAAATCCACTACGGTTGCCGAACCCGAGTCCGTAACGGTAATATAATTCGTTTTTGTTTCGATGTCGCTGCCGTCCGGCCCGTCCACCGTGAGAGTCACGGTATATGTACCTACTATATTATAAGTGTGCGTAGGGTTCTGGTCCGTGCTCGTAGCACCGTCCCCGAAATCCCATATCCAACTGCTGCAGGTACCCGTGGATGCATCGGTAAACGATACAATTAAAGGAGCATCGTCGCTTGTCGGTGATGCAGTAAAGTCGGCATCTATCGCGGGCGGAACTGTAACGTTTATGTAATCATACTTGGTCATCGTATCCGAGTCGGTCGCGCTCGCAACAGTAAGTGCCACGGTGTACGACCCGGGAGCGTTATATACATAAGTCGGGTTCTGCTCCGTACTGTCCTCCGAGCCGTCGTTGTCGAAATCCCACGACCAGGATGTCGCGCTGCCGGTCGAGGAATCGGTGAAGTCGACGGAAAGCGGCGCATTGCCGCTGCGCGGCGTTCCCGTGAAATCGGCCGTCACGACGCCGGGCTCGTAAACATGAATGTAGTCCGTCTTTGTTTCACTATCGCTGTCCGTCGAGTTCCAGACAGTCAGGGTCACAGTGTACGTCCCGAAATTATTATAAACATACGTCGGGTTTTGAATGTCAGATGTCCCGCCGTCGCCGAAATCCCAGGACCACGTGTCGGGGCTACCCGAAGAAAGATCTGTAAAATCTACAGAAAGAGGCTCATCCCCATCCGTCGGGCTGGCCGAGAAATCGGCGACCAGCGCAACCACGTCTTCGACGGTTATGTAATTGGTTCTAACCGCGGTGTTAGAGCCGCCAGGACCCGTCGCGCGAAGCGCAACCGAATAGGTTCCCACCGTGTCATAAATATGCGTCGGGTTCTGCGTGGTGGAGTCTACGGTAAACGTCGAACCATCGTAGTCGAAGTCCCACTCCCATCCCGTGGCGTTGCCGACAGTCGAATCCGTAAACGTCACGAGAAGAGGAGTCGTTCCGCTCGTGGGTGTCGCGGTGAAACTCGCCGCCGGCGGAGGCGTCCCGCCCTCCGGAACCGTAATCGACTCGCCGGTCGAGCTTGCGGAGGAATCGCCTTGTCCGTTGGAGTAAGTTATCCTGTACCAGTATTCATCGTCTATCGTTATCGTTTCGTCGTTTACAGTGTAATTAGCAGTGTAGTCCTGCACCGTTACAAGATCTGTCGTAAAACCGGAATCAGTCGCACGCTCGACCTTCACGCCTGTAAGCCCGGCATAGGGGCTGTTCACAGGCTCGGTTATCGTTATCACAACAGTTCTGTCGACGGGGTTGGACAATTCGAAATCATCGGTTATCGCATCATGCATAAGCGAATAGGCGTTCGCCTGGTTAGAAGCGTCATCGCTTTGGGCGTTTACGGCATCCACATCGAATCTTATGAGGTACTTGTAAGTCATCTGAATACCGGTCACATCGAGAGGCGCTCCATACAGTGATGCTCCTGGATATCCATTGTTTTCCATCCAGTAAAGATCTTCTCCTCCCGATTCAATGGAGATGTCGAATATCAGGTTATTTGTGCCATTGTAGTAAAAGCTGTTATCAAGGTTGATTTCTATCCATTCACCGGCATTGGATGAAGCAACCACATACGCTGAAGTATTCATGACTTCCGTAGCGTCACCCTCGGTGAAGTTATCGCCAAACGTGGAGCCATTAGCCAATTGACCAAAAGTCGTATGGCCGAGCGAGACGGTTACATTATTGAAGGTGGTTCCTGCAGTGGCGTTGTTAAGCTTCCAGTAGATTTTGGTGATAAGTCCGGCTTGACCGGAAAGTTCGGTTGAAGTATAAAGAAGCTGCATGCGCCGGCCAGTATCATTCCATGGCCATGGATAGCCACCATCCACGTCCGGCTCGACCGCGAGCTGCGTCGAACTCACCGTCGCGGAACGTACCTGTCGTGTGGTGCAGTAGTTCTCCCCACTTACAATCTCCACATACGTAGTGCCTCGAACCACCGCTATCACATTCGCAGGGACCCCATCATCCTCCAACAAATACACGTCGGGTTTCGAACCAGACGAAGGTTCGCTCCAGCTCCACTCTATTTCCGTGGTGCCGACCCCATAGCCATCCAGTGACTCGGGAGGCTCGAGCTGCTGAGGAATATCTACTGATTTCGGCGTTGACGGTAACGTCTCAATACCATCCCCGTTCCGGTAGGTTATCCTGTACCAGTAAGTCTGTCCGGGGTCAGGCGTGGCATCCTCAATGTCGGAATACTTCGCCAGGAACGCCTGCACATCTATCACGTTCTGCGTAAATCCCGAATCGTCCGCACGCTCCACCCATACGCCGGTCTGATCGACATCCCAGTTGTTGGGAGGCGGAGTAACGGTAATAGTAACTGTCGTGCTGCCATCCTGCGTCGCCAGCGTGAAATCAGTGTCAAGCGGGTCGTGGACCAAAGTATACTTAGCTACCGGGCCAACCGGAGTACTATCGGCTGCAGTATCAGGAGTAATATACACCCTGAACCATGTATCATGGTCATAGTTCGCCCATGTTGAAGTGGCTGTATTATAATCAGCAACAGAATTAACACCATCATAAGTATTCTCTAACGACGTATACCATCTCCATCCTTGCATGTAAATGTCACTATTGCTGCATACTATCCAGTATGTCTGTCCAGCAGTAACACTTATTGATGGGCTCACGGGAATAGTCAACCAAGTGTAAATACCTCTCGTATCGTATGTAAATGATTCACTCCCCAGAGGCGAACCACCAGGCTGCAAGCCTGAACCATCATCGTTATATATTTCCACAGTAAACGGATAAAGAGAAGATGCATGTCTATAAACAGCAAGGACAAGAGTTGTGATTTCACCAGAATTTTCAGGTACAAATCTCTCTCCAGTAATAAAGCTTTGATCAATATAATAACCAGCCGTACCTGACACGCCGCTGGTAGCACTTTCCTGGTCTAAAACCTCGCCACCGGTACTGCCTACAGCATAACAGTATCTTGTATATTGTTCATTTTCTAACAACCATGTCTCAAGATAAGACGTTGAATCAGAAGCTGCATCCAGCGAAACGACGGGCGTTGTGGTATCATCCACGATTCTATATCCAATTTCATTCGGATCGCTATTCGTATCTGCCCAAGACCATTCAATCGATGTGGTACTCTTAGCTTCCCCGTCAAAGCTGCCAGGCGGAATGAGCTGCTGCGCAAAGACGGGAACTGAAGCTGAAACAATTACTACGATAATCGCAGTTGTAAATATGGCAAGTCTGCAAAACATCAGCCAACCTCCTGAAAACAAGCGGACCTTGTGCAATTTTGTTATTTTCATACTATATAATATAGACGTGATTTTGCAAGGGATTCTGCATAAAAAATGGCCCGGGGAGTATTTATTACGCGCGTTCTATTTGGCGCGGTAGAAGCCGTCTTTGCGACCGTCGAGGTTGCGGACGTATCCTTTTCGCGAAAGCGCGGCAAGTGCGGCGGCGGCTTCGTCCGTCGCAAGTCCAAGCGAGGAACAGACTTCCGCGAAGCTGCACGGCCTTCTTCTGAGCAAATCGACTATCTTTTTCGCCGCCTCGCCGGGAACGCCGGTATGTTTTTTTCCGGAAACGGCCACCTCGTGCGCACCTAAATAATCCGATATTTTTTTCAATTTTTCCGGCCGAAGAGGCCTGACATCCTCTGCAGGCGGGCGGGCGACGGTATTCAGGTCAATCGAGTCGGGCTTGATTCTCCGCACGGCATCTTTGATTGCACTCAGGTCGGAATCCGAATCGTTGACGCCCTCGACGAGTAATACTTCGAGCCGCATCTCGCCTTCGAACTCTTTTCTAAACGCGACAAGCCCGTCGACAATATCTTCGACCATCACCCCTTCATAAGGCCGGTTAACCTTTTCAAAAGCAGCCTGCGTCGCGGCGTCGAGCGAGGGAACGACGAGGTCGGCCGCGCATAGCGACTCCCTGACTTCAGGCAGTGAAATGGTGCTCGAATTGGTAAGCACCGCAACCTTAGGCCCTCGAAGACTCTTTATCTCGCGGACAAGATTGCCTATTCCGGTATTCAAAGTCGGCTCGCCGGAGCCTGAAAATGTGATATAGTCGGGTTCGGGCCCGCCGCTTTTCAAATATTGTTTTACTTCATCGAGAACGGGCTCGACTGCAACGTATTCGCGCCTTTCGATGGTTTTAGCAGGCGTGGCGCCGAGCTGGCAGTAGATGCAGTCGAAGGAGCAGGTCTTCAGAGGCAGTATGTCCACCCCGAGCGATGTGCCGAGCCTTCTCGATATCACGGGGCCGTAAAGGTAGTTCATTCGTTTATCCGAATTTCCGGCTCGACGCTCGTTTCGGTCACGAGCGAGTTTGTCACGAGGCAGCGTTTGTGAGCCTTCTCAATCATCTTCTGCGCCTTTTCGAGAGACGCGCCGCCGCCGAGTACGATTTTCGGCCTGACAACCACCTTGGAGAACCTGAATACCTTGTCCACCGTTCTGAGCTCCGCTTCGGCGGACGATTCGTAGGATACTACCTCGACCCCGCTCCTCGCGGTGATTTCATCGAAAGTCATCATTATGCAAGCTTCGATGGAGACGACGAAAAGGTGCTCCGGGGTCCAGTTATTTTCCTCGCCCCCGAAACATTTCGGGCATCCGAGCCCGACTTTCGGGATTCCGGTAGCGTTCATCTCTCCAGAATGCCGTCCGAGCCGCCTTACCGCGGTCTCGAACCTGAATATGGCCGGTTCAAGCGTAGACATTTTCTATCCTTTATGCTACTTGTCTCTCAAATTTCCGAGCGGGAATACCGGCACCATTTTTTCGGAGACGAACTTGCAGCCGGTCTCCGGGTCCACCCGCCAGTTGGTCGGACACATCGAAAGGACCTCGACCAGCGAGAATCCCTTGCCATCAATCTGATTCTGAAAAGCTTTCAGAATCGCCTTCTTCGTCTTGCGCACGTTCTTCACATCGTGCACTGAGGTTCTCTCGATGAAAACCGGAGCTTCAAGGGTATTGAGCAGCTCGCAAACCTTTATCGGGTAGCCCTCGTTCGCCACGCTTCTTCCTCGCGGGGTCGTCTCCGACCTCTGCCCGACGAGCGTCGTGGGCGCCATCTGACCGCCCGTCATTCCGTAGATAGCGTTGTTGACGAAAATCGTCGTGAAATTTTCCCCTCGGTTCGCGGCGTGGATAATCTCGTTCGTGCCTATCGCCGCAAGGTCGCCGTCCCCCTGGTACGTGAAACATATAAGGTCGGGCCTCGCACGCTTGATTCCCGTGGCTACCGCGGGCGCCCTGCCATGTGCCGCCTCGACCGAGTCGCAGTCAATATAGTTGTAAAGAAGCACCGAGCATCCGACCGGGGCGACGGAAACCGTCTTTTCCCGTATCCCGAGTTCGTCAATCACCTCGGCGACTATCCGGTGGATAATTCCGTGCCCGCAGCCCGGGCAGTAGTGGGAAACGACCTCGTTCAGAGCTTCCGGCCTTTTGAATACTATTTCTTCCTTTGTTCCTGTCGTCATGTCCAACCTCGTTTACTTGTTCAGAATTTCATTGGCTTTTTCGACAATTTCCGGCGGCGTCGGGATGCCGCCCCCCATTCGCCCGTAAAAATGGACGTCCGAGTCGTGCGTCGTATTCAGCTTGACATCCTCGACCATCTGGCCCGCGTTCATCTCGACGACGAGGAATTTTTTCGTCTTTTCCGATATTGCACCGAGCACCTTTTCCGGAAACGGCCAAAGAGTAATCGGCCTGAAAAGCCCGACCTTGCGGCCCTGTTTGTTGAGGCTCCTCATCGCGTCGCGGCACGCGCGCGCACACATGCCGCAAGCCACCAGCACGAGTTCCGCGCCGTCCACGCCGTCGGATTCGGAGCGCTGCTCCTCCTCTTTGACCTTCGCGTATTTGGCCTGGAGCCTGTTGTTGAGCTCTTCGAGCACCCCATCGACGAGGTAGAGGCTTCGGATAATTCTCGCCTTCCTGCCTTTCGCGCCGTCGAGGATGTAATCTTTCGGGTATTGCTTGATATCGACTTTTTCAGGATACTCGACCGGCTCCATCATTTGTCCCATGACTCCGTCGGCGAGGATTAACGATACCATACGCCACTTATCGGCGAGGTCGAAGGCGAGTATCATCAAATCGACGCATTCCTGCACCGTATGCGGTGCGAGAACTATATTGCGATAGTCGCCGTGCCCGCCGCCCTTAGTGGCCTGAAAATAGTCGGCCTGCGACGGCGCGATATTGCCGAGCCCCGGGCCGCCCCTCTGGACGTTTACCACGACTCCCGGAATCTCATCGCCGGCCATGTAGGAAATGCCTTCCTGCTTGAGACTTACGCCGGGCGAAGACGAGGATGTAAGCGACCTCACTCCTACCGCAGAAGCCCCGAGAACCATGTTTATTGCGGCAAGCTCGCTCTCCGTCTGCAGGAAAATTCCGCCCGCCTCGGGCAGTTTGCTCGCCATGTATGCAGTGAACTCGTTCTGCGGCGTAATGGGATAGCCGAAATAGCACTTGGCGCCTGCGAGGATAGCAGCCTCGCCGAGAGCCTCGTTGCCCGCAACCAGCAGTTTCTTACCCATGTATCTCTCCCCCGTACGGCAGCTATGCCTTGACTTCTTCCTTCTTCTCCTTGTAAACCGTAATCCGGGCATCCGGACATATAAGCGCGCATGAAGCGCACCCGGTACACTTGGCGTCCTTTTTCATGACAGGAAAGTTCACTCCGCGCTCGTTAAGCTCATCTGACATTTCCAGGCATTTCTTCGGACAAACCATAACGCAAAGCCCGCAGCCCTTGCACTTCTGTTCAGCGACCTCAATTCTTGCCATATGTCGCACTCCCTCCCCAGTTCAGTTTAATTTTAAGAGTCTCGTAATAATTTCTGTTCTCGATAAGAAGGCATCTCCTTTGAGACCTTGCCACTTTTACCAGGTCGCCGCTAAGGACTTCCCGGTCTCCCTGGCCGTCGAGAGAAAGGATTACGCCTCCCCTGTCGGTTAAAAGCTTTATTTCTATCACGCAATCCGCACAGACGACGAGCGGCCTGCTCGTGACGGTATGCGGGTTCACCGGGGTAACGCACATCGCCTCGGTCCCCGGAGCGACGATAGAGCCGCCGGCCGACAGGGAATAAGCCGTCGAGCCGGTCGGCGTTGCGACCATGACGCCGTCACCCTGAACCTCCGTTACCCCTGTCCCGTCTATCGTCACGCTGAAACCTATCATTTGAATTGCGTTTAGCCGAACGAGCACCGCCTCGTTGAGCGCGTGCAGGTTCGCGAGTTCCTTCCCGCCCCTTTCCAGCCTGACATCGAGCATCATGCGCCTGCTCGGTTCGCACTTGCCGGACAGGATATCGGGAATAGCAGCAAGAAACTCATCTTCTGAAAATTCCGTGAGAAACCCAAGCCGCCCCACGTTTACGCCCACAATGGGAAGCTGGTTCGCGCCGAGGTGTCCGACCGTGCGCAGAAGCGACCCGTCGCCTCCGAATACGCAAACCATGTCCGCCTTCGCGTTCTCGAGACCGGGCGAGCCGGCGAGGTCGACTTTTTCGACTTCAGCGAATTCGGCAAGCCGGGTGCTTATATTCTCGATAGCAGCGACCGCTTTTCCGTTTCTGGAATCGTAAACTGCAAGGATTTTTTTCATTAGCACATATCCGCAAAACGGCTTGCCTTCCACTCAGAATTAGACATTATGACAGTTTGCCAACTTTCGCGCAAGAAATTTTTGCAGGACGCAATTTCGATAAAATATACGTTCACGCCACGCGGCATAAAAAAAGCAATTTTTCATTTCATGGCATTTTGAAAATCCTCGCGTGTATGATATTATGATTGCACATGGAGAATATTTTATTCTGGGGGATGAATCATGTTTGCTCGAACATCGCTATTTGTTTGTATGATTTTCTCGCTGCTTCTGGCGCTTCCCGGCGTTTCTTCCGCCCAGGGCGTCGAGGTCGATGCCAAGCGCATTGACGACGCCGTAAAGAAGGGCGTCGGGTTCCTCAAGGGCATCGCCAAGCCGGATGGCTCCTTTATCGGGACTGCACAACACGAGGGTCTTTACCCGGAAGGAACGACTGCGCTCGTCCTCTTCGCGCTTCTCAAGAGCGGTTTCGTAGAACGAAACGACAAGATTATCGTCAGCGGTTTCAATTTCATAATGTCCAAGGAGTTCAAGACGGTCTATAGCGTCTCGCTTCTGATACTCGCGCTCGAAGCCCGCTACGCCCCGAAACCCAAGCCTGCCGCGCCGGAACCGGAGCCGGACAAGGGACCCAAAAAAGGCATGGCAACGGAGCCCGCGCCTCCGCCGGAAAAAGCAATAAGGAAAAACTTCGGCCAGGGCGCTTCGCCCCGGGACAAGAAGCTCCTCACCGATGCGGTCAAGTGGCTGCTATCCAAGCAGCAGGCGAACATCTGGCGATACCCCGGCGGAATGCCCGGCGCCCAAGCTCCCGACAATCCCGGCGGCGGCCAGATGGCCGGAATGGAAGACTTCTCCAATACCCAGTACGCGATGCTGGCTCTCAGCGCGGCTCGCAGGCTCGGATATCCCATCCAGGCGGACGTCTGGACGAAAGTCGTGGAATACGCGCTGAAATATCAGCAGGAAAAAGGTCCTGAAGTCGAATGGTTCCCGGTTCCCGCGGCCGATTTTTCCATAACGAAGCTTCGCAAGATGCGCGACTCGTATCTCAAGGAACTTACCACGGCCGTCAAGAAGCACAACAAGGAAGTCAAAAAAGCTCGCCGCGGCGGGAAAGACCCCGAGGAAGCCGGCCTTACGAAGGACGGCCCCAAGACGAGCGTAGCAAAACCAGACCCTTACAAGGACTTCGGTTCGGAAAAGAACAAGATGTACGCCCGCGGATGGGCATATCTCCCCAGCGGGACAATGCCTTTTTCCGGCTCGATGACGACATCGGGCGTCGCCGCGCTTGTTATCTGCAAGGACGCAATCGAGTCGGCGGGCCGCTACAAGCCAATGCAGAAAAAAGTCGACCAGGCAATCCGCGACGGCTGCGCATGGCTCGCCCACAACTTCACCGTAACGAGCAACCCCGGCCATGGCAGCTGGCATTACTATTACCTCTACGGCCTCGAACGCGCCGGAGTGCTCAGCATATGCCGCCTTTTCGGGAAGCACAACTGGTACGTCGAGGGAGTGAACCACCTTCTCGGCGCCCAGCAGGGCAACGGCTCTTGGCCGGGAACGGGCAACTGCTCGGAACTCTCCAATACCTGCTTCGCCCTGCTCTTCCTGAAACGCGCCACAACCCCGATTATCGGCGAGCCTGAAGAGACCTACACGGGAGAAGACCTATTCGGCGGAAGAAGAGGCGGGAAATAGCCCGATAACGCTTGAGATACAAGGCAGTGCTTGACACTGCCTTTTTCTTTTGTAAAATATAAACCACGTTACGGAGGCGTAGTGGCGAAAGACGTAGACAATAAATATTTCAAGACTTCCGACCTCGTCGAGCAATCCGGCCTGACGAGGCAGATTATATACGAGTATATCAACTTCGGCCTGCTCAAAGAGGCCAAACGCACCGACGCCGGCCACCGGCTCTTCGACGAACACTCGGTCACCGAGGCGAAGCTCATTCACGAGCTTTCCGAAAGCGGCTACACCCTGCGTGCAATCCGCGAGATATTCGTCGACGGCAAAGGCAGAAAGAAGGCGGATGAAACGCAAATTTCGTAGAGTAACCTTCTGGGAACGCATGATTCTCTTCTGGGGCAAGCTGCGCCGATTCTACTACCACAACTGCAACTCCCGCTATATAACCGAGAACCACGCCCGGCGCACCGGCGAGTGCGCCCGCTGCGGAGCGTGCTGCTGGCTCGCGCACCCCTGCTTCAATCTCGCATGGGACGAAAAAGGACTGACTTTCTGCAAGATACACCAGCGCAGAGTCAAGAACTGCCGAATATTTCCCATAGACGAAAAGGACATCGCCGACCGCAACTTAATCCTGCCCGACGTCCCCTGCGGCTACTCCTTCCGGCCGAAAGAGCCAAAAGAAGTCAAGTAAACCAGATTGTCAAAGAGCTAATATGGCGGCCCCAAAAAAACCGGTCTGAGAAGAAACAGTATGCCATATATAAAAGCCATGATAACTGTCACAATAACGACGTAGATAATCGGCAGCAGTCGCTCCGACTTGCGCTCCATGGTGAATGAAAATCCCGCCAAGAAGCAGCAAAGCGGCCCAGATGCAAACCATATCCAACGGAAAATCTGGTGGTCGAGCCATACCGGCTTCGACGGCCACAAAAACAAGGTTACAAAATATAGTCCAAATACCCATGAGGCGACCTGAAACGGCACCTGCAACTTCGGCCCTTTCTCGCCGAGGAAACCGGCCCTGACCCACCACTTACCGCCGAAATACACCAGCGGGTGCGATATCAGCCAGCCCAGTATCATGATATCCTTGGGTTCCATTTCAGCCTCTCAAACGTCAAATTCCGCCACAAGCGGAGTATGGTCCGACGGCCGCTGCATCTTTCGCGGCTCGGTATCGATATATGAATCCGTACACTTTTCAGCCAGTTTCTCAGTCGCAAGGATATGGTCAACCCGCCATCCCACCTTGCGTTCCAGCGCATTCCTCACCCGGTAATCGTAGTAGCTATACTGCTCCGGCTCCGGATGATGCTTCCTGAAACAATCCACCAGACCCCACTCCATCACCTCCGCGAACGCCTTATGCACCTCGGGGTGGAAATCCACATGTCCGAGCAGGCGCTTCGGGTCGTAAACGTCAATATCCTCCGGTGCGACGTTCAAATCGCCGCACCAGATTACGTTATCGCTCTTCTTGAAACTCTTTTTTAAATAGCTCTTGAGCCTGCCGTACCACTTCAACTTGTACTCGAACCACTCCGATTCAGTGTCCCTGCCCTGCGGAACATAGGTGTTCACGACCGTCACCTTACCGAACGTCGCCTGTATGAGCCGCGACTCATCTTTCGTCTCGGCGCCGGGGAGGCCGGTTTTGACGTTTTCGGCTTCCTCGGAACTGACAATCGCCACGCCGGAATAGCCCTTCTCGCCGCTGAAAATCACCTGATAACCCGCATTGACGAAGTCGCTCTCCGGGAATTCCGAGTTCTGCACCTTCGTCTCCTGCATGCAGAGTACGACCGGCGAGTTCTTCGCCAGCCAGTCGAGTACAATCGGCATCCGCGCCCGTACCCCGTTGACGTTGAAAGTCGCTATCTTCATTTCATGCTCCTAATTATATTTTGCATTGCGTTCGGGATTGTAGCACTTTGTCCGCCTGCAATCAACATGACTGCCATTATCAGATTTATTCGCAAATATATTGACATGCAGGCCAAATCCTGCATAATCTGACCGAATTTTAACCCGAAGGAGGTCAGCGTGATAGCGATAATCAGAATTCTCTCGGAAGAAGACGGCGACAAACTCAGGGATGCCATTGTCGCGCACAAGAAAGGCAGCCTGATTTCCGAATATATCATCGAGCATAAGGAAGAGCTTCAGTCGCAAATCGAGGGCAAGGGCCACCTGCTCTACCTCACTCGACTCGCCAAGATAGCCAGGCGCGGCGATGTCAGCCTCGTCGTTCACATGAACGAGCCCGGCCAGGTCGCCGAGTTCGTCGCCAGGACTCTCAGCAAGATAGAAGGCGTCACGAGCATCTGGATTATCAACCTCTTCAAGCCCGTCTTCTACCCCCTGCCCAAAGATACCAAGCGGTTCAAGCGCTATGCAATCACCATAAACACAGCTCCCAATCTCACTTCGGAGGTTTACGAAACTCTCGAAACCACGAAGCTGCCTGATGACCTTCTCAAATCCTATCTCGGCTATACATTCTCCTCGTTCGGCGAGTCGCTCCAGTTCTCCATACTCGCGGAGCATGACGAGGCTGCAAACAAATATCTTGCCGAACTCAACGCCATGTCCGGCGTCAAACGCACCAATCTCTTCCCAATCGAGATGACCAAGCCGCTCTTCTCCTACGACGAATGGAAGGACTACTCGAAAAAGCACAATATCGTCCCTTCCTGGGACGACAAAACCATGATGGAGCAGTTCGAGGACTGGGAGAAAACAGGCGTTCCCAAGAAATAAAGCGCTTCGTTTTATAGAACCTGCTGCAAAAACCAGGTCATAAGAGCTTGACTCAAACCGAGCCACCACTGCCGTTTGTAAATTTAAGTCATTCGTCGAATTTTCATTGATTCGACGAGATGCCGGGGCCAATGAATGCAATTTCGACTTGCCGCAGGCAAACGCAGCATTCATGGCGAAAGGCTCTTGTATTTTTAAGTCCTTATCCTGCAACGACTTACGACGAGTTTTTACAGATTCGTAAAGGTCTCGACTTAAATTTTTACGGGGGTTTTGTCCGTAACGATTTATTAACAAATCGTCACATCCGGGGAGTACGGCTTCGACTAAGTCGAAACGTACGGCGGAGATGTATTTCTCCATCCTTTCAGCCTTTTCTTCTTCCTGCACTTTACGCCTCTGAAAACCATACAGACCGACTGGAAAGCAATATCACATAGTGAATTTATTGACGTGGGATTTGCATGCGCTTACTGCGCCTGCCCGGAACGTGCACCGGGCTTCTTGAGCTGCAACTCCTCAATTCAGACTGCTCTACATTAACACCTATTATACTATCTTATACGCACGAGTCAAGGAAATGTTTGCGGAATTATGAAATATTTTCAAAATTATTCATGAGGCTTGAAAAAACCGGAAATCACCTATTCATCAAAAGAAACATGGTAATAGCATTGTATTGATATTTGTCTGAAAGCCACTTGCGAGGAGGAAAATCAGGGAAAGTCGACAATGCAATAATCATGGTCATTCTTGGGCCGCTTGCAGTAAGATGAATCATGCTAATTTCTACTTTCTCAAGGCTGGGTGGTTTTTTAAAGATTTCACTTATTGCCCTTGGATTAGATGCAAGCTCATGCCACATAATACCCCCCTCGCCATACGTGATTTCGAGATATACAATAATTAATTCCTACTTTTGAAATAAGTTTAGTGGCCATTCACGTTTTACCGAATGTAGAAATCTCCAATATGCCAATTGCATTTTAACATAAAAGTGGTGTTCAAGCAAAATCATTCAGAACAATTGAGCAATAAAGGAAAACATAGGAAAAGCAGGCGAGTATTGTTTTACTTTTCTTTCGTTTCGGCCGACGAGGCTGGCAAAGTGAATTTGAAGGTGGTGCCTTCGCCTTCCTTCGATTCCACGGAAATCTCTCCGCTCATAGCTTTAACCAACCCTTCGCAGAGGGATAGTCCGATACCGGTGCCCTGGTAGCCGGGGGCCTTTTTCCTGTCCGCCTGGTAAAATCGGTCGAAGAGGTGCGGAATTGATTCTTCGGGTATGCCCTGCCCGTTGTCCGACACCGAGATTTCCACGGCTTTATCGCTCAGTTTCCGGGCGACAACTTTTATCTCGATGCCGCTGCCGCCATGGACTATCGCGTTGTTCACGAGGTTTGTCAGGACCTGCGCGAGCGCATTCGCATCGGCGTATGCCTGAAGCCCGTCTTCAATGTCGAGCCGGATAGTCGAATTCTTGCCCTGCGCCTTGTCTTTCAATATCTCGACCGCCGAATCAGCTATTTTGGCAATAGAAATCATTGCCGGATTCACGGCGTACCTTCCCGCCTGAAGCCTTGAAAGTGAAAGCACTTCGGTCGTAAACTGAGACAGCCTGTCGATGTTTCTCGCCATCATATCGAGGTATTGCTTCTGCTGCTCGTTTATTTCGCCAAGCGAACCGTCGAGGAACATCTCGATCGAGGATTTCAGCGGCGTCATGGGAGTTCTCAGCTCGTGCGTTATTATCGAGACGAACTCGTCCTTCATCCCATCGAGCCTCCTGAGCTCTTCCACCACCAGACGTTCCGCCTCGAGCTTTCGCTGCGCTTCCTCCTTTTTCTTTCGCTCAGTTATGTCCCTGAATATCCCTATCATATAGGTTTTACCGCCAAGAGTTATCGGGCCCGAGCTGATATCGGCATAAAATACGCTCCCGTCCTTTCTCCTGACCGGCAGGTCGGCAGCTATGTCAATCTCCCTGCGCAACTGTTTCTGAAAAGCTTCAGAAACGAGAGCAATGCTCTCGGCGGGATGAATATCATCAACGCCCATGCCAAGAAGCTCTTCGTTCGTGTAGCCCAACATGCGGCAAACCGTGTTATTCGCCAAAACAAACTTTTTCCGCTCTTCGTCCGCTATGAGAATCCCGTCGCTCGCGCGGCTGAATATCGTCCTGAACCTGTTTTCCGATTCCTGCAGGGCTGCCTCGGCCTTCTTATGCCGTATCATGACTCCGAGCTGCCTGGCAAGGTCGATAACCAGGTCTTTTTCCTCCTTGAGGAACGGGCCGTCGTCAAAAACCGGCTTTTTCTCGAGATAGCAGACTTCCACCACCCCCACGGTCTCGCCGGAAATAACTATGTCGGCGGACAGTTTCCATTGCGTATCCCGGAATCCGGGCGATACGAACTCGCGGTCGCCGTAAGCAATTCTGGCACAGATTATTTCGGGATACTGCCAGCCCGGAGGAATAAGGGCGACGCTCTTTTCGAGAACTTCTTCAATGGACCTGCCCGGTTCGGCAACGAGGCTGGAAACGCCATAAAGGCATGCGAGCTCCTTGACGCGCTCGTTGAGGTCACGAGTCCGCTTCTTCACCTGGGCGGAAAGGCTGCGGTTCCAGAGCACGAATAGTCCGACGACCAGCACGATGAGTAAAACCGCACAGCAAATGATTTTCCAGAGCAGAGAATAGTTAAAGCTCTCGCCCCCAAGGCCTTCCTGGCTGCTGGCAAGGTGATGCCTGAGCGTGCGATGGTAGACCGTATCCTGCCCTGCCTTGAGCAGGAGAAGGCGTTCGTCTATCTTATCCGCAGCCATTCTGCCGGTTTCCGATGACATAGAATATGCGAATCGAAGCTGCCGCGGGTCGAATATCATGTGGGTTTTTTCGACGCCGTATTTTTTTGCATGCAGGTCGGCGAAGAGCCGGTTGACCACTCCCGCGTCTGCCTTCCCGCTTTGGAGAAGCTCCAGAACCGCCTGATAGTCGTCCACTTCGACAAAATTGCAGCCGATGTCGAAGCCACGCAGAATATTCCCGATGCTGCTTTTTCCAACGGTATGAATGCTCCCACGCATCACGGCGACTGTCCTGTCGCAGAGGTCCTGGTACGATTCTATCTCGCTGCCATCGGGCACGCAGAGGACGGCCCAGTTGACGAAAACCGTTTCCTCGCAGAAGCCGAAATGCTGCGCCCTTTCTTCGGAGTAGGCGACATCCACCATTAAATCCAACTGGCCCGTTTCGAGACGGTCCAGGCATTCCTGCCAGGTTCCGTGGACATACTCTATCTTCCAGCCTTCGAGCTCGGCGATGTGCGCCAGTATTTCGGGGAAAATCCCGATGACTTTGCCATCGGGCTCTGTGTGGATTTTAGGAGGGTTCTCGTAGGCTCCCACGCGGACAGTCGTATCCGCAAGCGCTTCGCCGCACTGCATTGAGACCGCAATGACCAACAGGATTGCGAACAGCACCCGGCATGCCCGTAAAATACATGCTAACGAAATCATATATAAATATTTGCTGTTCTGTGACAACTTTACCGCCATTCACATCGTTTCCGGAAAGCAATAAGCAGGCTGACTACTGAATTTTAACATCTAAGCAGTATTCGGGCAATGCAAATTGATACAATAAAAGAAAGTAATTGTTTATCCCGTAACTTGTTTCCGCAGCCGGGGCGCGTCCTGACCTGATGCGAGTTATTGTTGACAGAAAACCGCGTAACGCTATAATCTTGGTTTCGATTATTCCGGCGTGAGCCGTATATGTTTTGGAGGCAACGGGGTATGGAGTTGTACCAACAGATTCAGGAAGCCGTTAAAGAGATACGCAAGAAAAGCGACATAAAACCCAGGTCCGCAATCGTCCTCGGAACGGGGCTCGGTCGAATCGCTGACGAGATTGAAACCGACGCGGTAATCGAATATTCCGAAATACCCCATTTCGTCAAGTCCACGGTCGAGACGCACGCAGGCAGGCTGCTAATCGGCAAGCTCGAAGGCCAGCCGGTAGTGGCGATGAGCGGGCGCTTCCATATGTACGAGGGATATTCCACGAAGGAAATCACCTTTCCCGTCCGGGTAATGAAAGCGCTCGGCGCGGAAATACTGCTGATTTCGAACGTCAGCGGCGGCATGAACCCGCAGTTCCATCCCGGCGACCTCGTTATTATCGACGACCATATCAACATGCTCGGCGAAAATCCGCTCATCGGCCCGAACGACGAAAGGCTCGGGCCGCGCTACCCTGACATGAGCGCGCCTTACGACCGCGAGCTTATCAATCTTGCGAAAAAGATAACTCTCGAAGAAAGTATTCAGGCGCATACGGGAGTTTACGTGGCGCTGACCGGACCGTGCCTCGAAACGCGTGCGGAATACCGGTTCCTGCGCCTGATAGGCGCGGACGTCGTGGGAATGAGCACTGTGCCGGAGGTAATCGCGGGGGTGCATGCGGGCTTCAGAGTACTGGGCGTGTCCGTCATCACGGACGAATGTCTGCCCGACAAGCTGAAGCCTGCCGACATTAAGGACATTATCGCGGTGGCCAGCGAGGCTGAGCCGAAACTGACAAAATTGTTCAAACGAGTAGTCAAGGAAACGAAATAATACCGGAGTTACGATAAAATGAACTACAAGGACACTTTGAATCTCCCGAAAACAGACTTTCCCATGAAAGCGAACCTCGGAAAACGCGAGCCAGCAATCCAGGAATGGTGGGAAGAGATACGCATATACGATAAAATCCGCGAGAAAACCAAGGGCAAGCCGCAATACATCCTGCACGACGGCCCTCCCTACGCCACGGGCGACCTGCATATAGGCACCGTCATGAACAAGGTGCTCAAGGACATTGTCGTGCGATATAAGACGATGCGCGGATTCGATTCGCCCTACATCCCGGGATGGGACTGCCACGGCCTGCCTATCGAACACAAGGTCATGCAGAGCATGGGCAAGGACATCAGGTCGAAGACTTCCATGGAAATACGCAAGGCCTGCCGGGAGTACGCGGACAAGTATGTCAACTTCCAGCGGGTGCAGTTCAAGAAATTCGGCATATTCGGCGACTGGGAAAATCCCTACCTGACCATGCTGCCGAAATACGAGGCGGGCATTATCAACGTCTTCGGCAAGATAGTCGAGAACGGTTACGTCTACAAGGACCTACGTCCGATTCACTGGTGCCACCAGTGCGAAACGGCACTCGCGGAGGCGGAACTCGAATACGCCGACGTATCCGGCCCATCGATATACGTCAAGTTCAAGGCGGAGGATTCCGTTGCGGACGCATTCGGCCTGGAAACCGACCTGCCCGTATCCCTGCTTATCTGGACGACAACGCCATGGACGCTTCCGGCCAATATAGCGGTCGCGTTCGGGCCAAAGTTCGACTATTCCGCGGTCGAAATCAACGGCGAGGAAATAATCGTCATGGCGACCGAACTCGTCGAGCAGGTCATGGAGGAAACGGGACAAAAGAGCTACAAGGTTCTCGGTAAAACCCGCGGCGATGAGCTCGAAGGGATGATTTACTACCATCCGTTCATGGACCGCCAGGGCCGGATAATCCTCGCGGACTTCGTGAGCCTCGACTCCGGCACGGGCACGGTTCATATAGCGCCGGGCCACGGAAAAGAAGACTACGAAATCGGCCTGAAATATAAGCTGCCCATTATCAGCCCCGTCGACGAACAGGGACGGTTCACGGAAGAGTTCTCGAAAATGAAAGGCGTAAAGGTCTTCGACGCCGACCCGAAAATCATAGAAGACCTCAAAGAGATGGGAATCCTCTTCCACGTCGCCAAAGTCCATCACTCCTACCCGCACTGCTGGCGGTGCAAGAGCCCGCTTATCTTCAGGGCTACGCGTCAATGGTTCATCAATGTCGAACACTCGAATCTCAGGAGCGCCCTGATAGACGAAATCAAGCGCGTCCAGTGGATTCCAGATTGGGGCAAGATAAGAATCATGCGCATGGTGGAAGGCCGCCCCGACTGGTGCATCTCGCGCCAGAGAGTCTGGGGCGTCCCTATACCAGCCCTCTATTGCAGGGAATGCGAATCGCCGATTCTCGACAAAAAGGTAATCGACAAGGCACGCGACATTTTCGCGGAAGAAGGTTCCGATTCATGGTTCACGAAGGATGTCGCGGATTTAATTCCGGAAGGCTTCGAGTGTCCGGTCTGCGGCTCGACGAACATGGAGAAGGAGGCCGACATCCTCGACGTCTGGTTCGAGTCGGGCGCGAGCTATCACCCCGTTATCATGGAGTCGAAAGGCCTCGCCTTCCCCGTGGACCTCTACCTCGAAGGCACCGACCAGCACAGGGGATGGTTCCAGACTTCGCTTATAACGGGTACTGCGGCCTTCGGGCACGCCCCTTACAAGAATGTCCTCACGCACGGTTTCGTCGTGGATGAGAAAGGCAAGAAGATGTCCAAGAGCCTCGGCAACTTCGTGCTCGCCGAGGATATCCTGAAAAAATCCGGCGCAGACGTCATGCGGCTCTGGATTTCATCCATCGACTACCGCGACGATATCAATACTTCCGAGACTATTATCGCCAGAGCTGCCGAAAGCTACAAAAAGCTCAGGTTCACCATCCGCTACCTGCTCGGCAACCTTCGCAACTTCGATGTGAAAAGCGACAGCCTCGACTACGAAGACATGCTCGAAATTGACCGCTGGGCTCTGGCCGAACTGCAGGTGCTGATTGAAAAGGCGCTCAAGGCTTACGACGAGTTCGATTTCCACATGGTCTACCAGAAGCTCTATTACTTCTGCTCGGTGCAGATGAGCTCGTTTTATTTCGACATACTCAAGGACCGGCTTTATACGGCCGCTCCGGGCTCGACCGAGCTGCGAAGCGCGCATACGGCGATGAGCGAGATACTCCACGTGCTTCTGCGCCTTTCGGCCCCGATAATCTCGCATACCTGCGAAGAGGCATGGGAACACATCCCCGGAGGAAAGACGCACGAAAGCATTCACCTGACCCATATGCCGGAAGTATTCAAGGAATACATCGATGTGAAACTCCTTGACCGATACGAGAAGCTGCTGCAAGTGCGCGAAGAGACACTCAGAAAGCTCGAAGCCCTCAGAGCAGCCAAGGTTATCGGTTCATCGCTCGAAGCCAGTGTCAGCCTTTATACGGACGACGACAAGCTTTTCAAGTTCCTGGAGTCATTCGAAAAGCAGCCGGGAGGCGACCTCGAAACTCTCTTTATCGTATCCAAAGTCAAACTGCACAACGAGCTTCCAGAAGACATCGAACATTCAGTTCATATGGAAAGGCTCGCGGTCGAAGCGATAAAAATAGACTGTGACAAATGCGAAAGATGCTGGAATTACAGGGAAAGCGTGGGAAAAGATGAGAAACACCCCGCCCTCTGCAAGAAGTGCGTTTCGGTCGTCGAACAACTGTAAAACGGCAGGTGATTTTGAAAGACCCTAAAAAACTTATCGAGGCTTCGATTGAGACGGCCGGAACTCTGCTCGGACAAGTGGAAGAACTGGTTCGAATCGCAAGGCTGATTACCGTTTCTGTCCGCGGCGGCGGACGGATATATCTCATGGGCAACGGCGGCAGCGCAGCCGACGCCCAGCATATCGCCGCCGAGTTCGTCGGCAGGTTCGAGCTCGACCGCGCAGCCGTATCCGCGACGGCCTTTACCACGGACTCCTCGGTGCTCACCTCGCTCTCGAACGATTTCGGCTATGATATCATCTTCGAGCGCCAGGTAGAGGCGCACGTTCGGCATGGAGATATCGTAATAGGAATAACGACGAGCGGCACTTCGTCGAATATTGCCAAGGCCCTCGACAAGGCGAAGGAACTCGGGGCCTCAACCGTTTTGTTCACGGGTGAAAAGTGGCGCAAAGCAGGCGGGAAGCGCGTCGAGGCCGATGCGATTATCGTCGCCGGCTCCGAAAACACCGCGCGGGTTCAGGAGTCCCATATAATCGCAGCCCATGTCATATGCAGCATGGTCGAAGATGAACTTTTCGGGACAAGTTAGCTTAATCACATTTATTTGGCGGCACGGGAAATAAAATGCTAAGTGAAGGCGACAGGCTGTTCGGGCGCGTAACGATAGTAAGCGGCATCCTTACCCGCGAAAAGCTGAAATTGTGCATTAAGAAGCGGGAGAAAGTTGCGCCGAGCAAGCCTCTCGGCCTCTTCCTGCTGGAAGACAGCCATATCTCACAGGATGACTACGACACAGTAAATTCCATCCGTATGGAAGTCGAGAGCAAAGAAAGCGGCGTTTCCTTCGAAGAGCGCGAGGCCGTGGCCAGGAAGATTGACGCGCTGATGGACAAGGCTCTCGAGGAATACAGGGAAGAAACAAAAATCTACGAGCAGGGAATCGTTCCCGATAAGGGCAGGTTCGTGGAAGCGCCCGGAGGGGTCGCAGAACTCGACCCTCCCGAGCAACCGGCTTTAGGCATTCTTCCCGAAGAAAAAGAGAAGCAGGTAGAGGAGCCGGAAATTCCGCCGTTCGATTCCGACCTGGCACCTCTGGAAGAAGAGATAGAAGAACCCGAAGTACTTTTCTCCGAAAGATACGTGGAGGAAATTACGGAGCCGCCCGCGGACGTGGAGTACCTCTCCAAAGACTATGCCTTTCTCGCCGAAAGCCCGCTCGACGAATACCTGATTACCGCCAGGGAGCTTGGCGCGAGCGACCTGCACTTCACCGTCGGCTCGCCGCCATTCCTTCGCATAGATGGCCGCCTCATCTTCATGAAGCATCCCGTAATATCGCCTAAAATGAGCCTTGAAAAGATACTCGACCTCCTCGGAGAAGGGCGAAAAGAGCAATTTCTCAAACGCAAAGACGTCGACTTCACCTACGACCTCGCCGGAGCGGGCAGGTACAGGACGAACATACATATGCAGCGAAGGGGAATATCGGCAGCCTTCAGGGTAATTTACGGAAAAGTCCGAAGCCTCGAAGAACTCAACATGCCTGCCGAACTGCGAAAGCTCACGGAATATTCGCACGGCATTGTGCTCATAACCGGTCCGTCCGGCTGCGGCAAATCCACCACCCTCGCCGCGCTTATCGACATCATTAACAGGGAGCGAAGAGACCATATCGTAATGATTGAGGAGCCTATCGAGTTTATCCAGGAATCGGCAAGCTGCAACGTTACGCAGCGGGAAGTCCGCAGGCACACCGAATCTTTCCACGTCGCGCTCAGGGCGAGTCTTCGCGAAGACCCCGACGTTATAGTCATAGGCGAACTGCGCGACCTCGAAACCATATCAATGGCAGTCACCGCCGCCGAGACGGGGCACCTCGTCTTCGGAACTCTCCACACGACGAACGCGACGAGAACCATCGACAGGATTCTCGACGTTTTTCCGCCGAGAGAGCAGGAGCAGATTCGCTCCATGGTCTCTGAATCGCTCCGGGGCGCCATATCTCAGCAGCTCCTGCAAAAAGTGGACGGTCAAGGCAGGATTCCCGCCGTCGAGGTGATGTTCAATACGCCCGCCGTGGCCAACCTCATAAGGGAACACAAGACTTTTCAGCTTCCGTCAGTTATTCAAACGGGAAAAAAACAGGGCATGAGACTGATGGACGATTCCATAGCGGAGCTTCTCAAGTCCGGCGCTATAACTTCGGAAACCGCGATGCGGTTCGCAGAGGACCCCTCGCGCTTCGCCTCAGGCATACGGGAATAAGATATGGCAAAGATAGACAAGTTTCTCAAGGCTGTCAGGGAATACAAGGGCTCCGACCTGCACCTTCTCGCCGGCGTCGTGCCCAAGATACGCATACACGGACAGCTCCAACCCCTCGATATGCCGCCGATTTCAAATAAAAAATGCACCCAATTGCTGCTTGAAATCCTCTCCGACACTCAGAAACAGCGCTTCCTGAAAAAATACGATATAGACTTCGCCTATCAAGTCCCGGGCGTCGCGCGTTTCCGCGTGAATTTTTTCATGCAGCGCCAGGGAATCGGAGGCGTATTCAGGATTATACCGACGGAAATCAAGCGCCTTACGGAACTCGGCATACCTACGGTGGCGGAGCGCTTCGCCGAGTTGAAAAGCGGCCTCGTCCTCGTTACCGGCCCGACGGGAAGCGGCAAATCCACCACCCTCGCGGCGTTGGTCGACTACATCAACCGCAACTACTCCAAGCACATAATCACCATAGAAGACCCCATTGAATTCGTCCATATGAACAAGAAATCAGTCATAACCCAGCGAGAGCTCTGGCACGATACCAATACATTCGCCGACGCGCTCAGGGCCGCAAGCAGGGAGGACCCGGACGTCGTGCTCGTAGGCGAGATGCGCGACCTCGAAACTATTTCTCTGGCCATAAGCCTCGCGGAGACCGGGCTCCTCGTCTTCGCAACCCTTCATACGAACCATGCGGCCAAGACGGTTGACAGGATGATAGATGTCTTCCCAACCGAGCAGCAGCCGCAGATAAGAACCATGCTTTCATTCTCTCTCAAAGGCGTTCTTTCCCAGCTTCTCATCCCCTGCAAGGACCTCAAGGGCAGAATACCGGTATGCGAGATACTTTTCTCCACGAGCGGGCTGCATAACATCATACGCGAAGGGCGCACCGAAAAAATCGCCAGCGTCATCGAGGGCGGGCGCGGCATGGGAATGCAGAGGATGGATGACTCGATAATAGCCGCGTGCAAGCAGGATTTGGTGGACATCCGCGAAGCGTACATCAAGGCGGTCGAAAAGCAGCGTTTCGCCATGCTCCTGAAACAGGCGGGCATCGAACACTATTAAGGGAGTCGTCTTGGATGCTCCATCCCGAAAGGCAGTCTTTCTCGACCGCGACGGAACGATAATCGCGGACAAGGATTACCTCGATAGCGCCGATAAGATTGAGTTCATTCCGGGCGCAGCAAGTGCGCTTAAAAGGCTCCACCAATCCGGGTTTCTCATTGTCGTGATATCCAACCAGTCCGGCGTCGCAAGGGGATTTTTCAGCGAATCGCGTTGCCGGGAGATAAACGACACATTGGAAGAAATCCTCTCCGGGCAGGGAGTTCCACTTTCGGGGGGAATTTATTACTGCCCTCACCTTCCCGGAGCAAAGGTGCCGGAATACGACAAGAAATGCGAATGCCGCAAGCCGGCGCCCGGACTTTTCCTCAAAGCCGCAGGCGAACACTCGATAGATTTCAAGAAATCCTGGGCCGTGGGTGATTCGCTCAGGGACCTCGAGCCAGCCGCAAACCTCGGGGCCGCAACTATACTCGTGCTCACCGGCAAAGGGCGTTCGCAGGCTTCCGAAGAAAACGCCGCAAGGTGGGTCGGCCATATCGCAGAAGACCTTTCCGGAGCGGCGGATATCATTCTCGGGAATATCAGTTAATCGCGGTGCTCCGATGAACGCCGTTCGACGCTTTGTTTTATCTTGACGGCGGTTATAGCCGTGGAGTATTATCCTGAGAATGGAAAAAACTCTCGATTTGAAACACTCTGAGGAAGCGAGGCTCCTGTTCGGCGAGCGGGATGCGAACCTGCGCCTCCTGCGTTCGACATTCCCGGTGGAAGTCATCGCACGCGATTCGTTCGTGAAAATATCCGGCGAATCCGAGCTGGTCGAAGCCGCCGCTGAACTGATATCGGACATACTCAGGGACCTGCGAAAAGGAACTCTCTCCAGCGGCGACGCATTGAAAAATGCGCTCCAGAAGCGCATTCGCGCCCTCGAGATTGACGCATCGCCGGATATCCGCGACTACCTTCTCGTGCCTCTGCGCAGTCCCGGACAGGAAAAATACGTAAGGGCGATAAAGGACTGCCCGGTCGCCTTCTGCATCGGGCCTGCGGGAACGGGAAAGACCTATCTCGCCGTGATGATGGCGCTTTCAATGCTGAGGGCCGGGCTGGTCGACAAGATTATTCTCGTCCGACCCGCGGTGGAGGCGGGTGAAAAACTCGGGTTCCTGCCAGGCGATTTCCAGGCGAAAATCAATCCCTACCTTCGCCCGCTTTACGACGCTCTCTACGATTTTCTTGATGTTGAAACTGTAAAACGCTACAAGGAAAAGGATATAATAGAAATCGTCCCTCTCGCGTATATGCGGGGAAGGACGCTCAACCGCTCTTTCATGATTCTGGACGAGGCCCAGAATACGACGAGCGTTCAGATGAAAATGTTTCTCACCCGGCTCGGCGTCGAGTCGAGGGCGGTCGTGACGGGCGACATAACGCAAATAGACATTGCGAACAAAAACGATTCTGGCCTTGTAAGGGCGCAGAAGATACTGAATTCGGTCAAAGGGGTGCAGTTCGTTCAAATGTCGAAAAGAGACATCGTGAGGCATCCCATTATCGAGGATATTCTTAAAGCGTACGAGAAATCGGGCAGGTAGGCAATTGCTGGGCGGCAGAAAAAAAAAGGCCCTTAAAAGGGTAAAACCGGAAAAAACAACGGACCGCGACCTCAAAGGCAACGGCGAGAGAAGAAAGTTCATCCGCCCCATGCTCCTCGTCCTGCTGCTATCGCTTGTCGTTGTGCTCTCCGAGCAGGTCCTAAACATCGCCGTTATGGGCTATCCCATCATTCCCGTCAGGCTTGTCGGCTTCACGCTCCTTATCTGCCTCGGCGCCTGCGTAACGGCTGGCTATCTCTTCGTCATAGACTCCGGTCTTTTCAAAAAGCGCTGGGCGCTCGTCAACTACGCGATTACCTGCATCTGCTTCGCAATCATAGGCAGGCTGCTCCTCCTCAGGGAAATCGGCGAACCCCAGCGATACCTTACCGTAATCTCCATGCTCGCAATCCTGATTGCCGTCCTCTACTCGCAGAAAATGGCGTTCGTCGCCGCCATGGCCGTCTCGTTTCTCATTAGCCTGAGCCCCCAGCCGGTCGGCGCGGAGCAGGCGTTCGATTTCCAGCTTTTCGTCGTGAACGCATCCGGGGCCATGGTCGGAATATTCGCCGCAAACCGCATGGACACGCGCACAAGGCTTATCAAGGTCGGACTTCTCATGGGTCTCGGCCACGCCGCGGGTCTTCTCTTCACGCACCTCGCCCTGAGCGCCCCGGCCTCCTCGGGCTGGCGTTTCATCGAGTGGAGCGACAAGAATCTTCTCGAAGGCCTCGGCTGGTGCCTGCTGTCAGGGCTCGGGGCAGGCTTCATTCTGTCGGGCACCCTGCCCTTCGTCGAGCGAATCTTCAGGCTCACGACGGACATCAGGCTCAAGGAACTCTCCGACCTCAACCAGCCCATTCTCCGGCGATTCCTGCTCGAAGCGCCCGGCTCGTACCACCACAGCCTCATCGTGGGAACCCTCTGCGAAGCCGCGGCCCAGCAAATCAGGGCCAACCCGCTTCTCGCGAGGGTCGGCGCCTACTTCCACGACATCGGCAAGATAAACAAGCCCGACTATTTCACGGAAAACGAGCTTATTAAGGGCGCGAAGCATTCCACCCTCTCGCCCACGATGTCCACCCTGATTATCATCGCGCACGTTAAGGACGGCGTCGAAATTGCCGAGGACCTCAACCTCCCCAAGGAAGTCGTCTCGATTATTCAGCAGCACCACGGCACCAGCCTCATCGAGTACTTCTACCGAGAAGCGCTCGAAGAGCAGAAACAGGAAAACGGCGAGCAGGTCCACGACCAGCTCTTTCGCTATCCCGGCCCCCGGCCCTCGTCCAGGGAGGCTGCCATAGTCCATATCGCCGACGCAGTCGAGGCTGCAACGCGAACGCTCGTCGAGCCTTCGCCGTCGCGCATCGAAGAGGTCGTCCACGACATCGTCAGGCGAAGGCTGAACGACGGGCAGCTCGACGAAAGCGGCCTCACGCTCACCGACATAAGCAGAATCGAGCTCACGTTCACGAGAGTGCTCATGGGCATATTCCATACGCGCATCAAGTACCAGAAAGAGCCTGCGGCGGGTTAGGCCCTTTATCGGAGGTAGTCAGGTGGAAGACAATTTTCTCGGACAGATACTGATAAACAATCATTTCGCCACGAAGGAGGAAGTCGAGGAGGCTATCAATCTCCAGAAACGCTCCTCGGAGCATCTCTTCCTCGGGGAGATTCTCATGGAGCAGGGAATCATAACCCAGCGAACCCTCGATACCGTCCTCTCCGTCCAGCGAAGGCGGCTTCAAATGACGGGCAAGACTACCGTCGGCCTCTCAAGGGAAGTAATAAAGGAGCGCATGAAAGCCGAGGACATCTGGGAATACGCCAACCTCGCGCTCGAAATGGAGGCCTCCGACATATATATCATGACGGACCAGAAGCCATCGATAAGGCTCCACGGCAGCCTCATCGAGCTCGAAAGGCCCGAGTTCAGCGCCGCCCAGATTGCCTCGATGATAGAGAAGCTCCTCGGCCCGGAGGACATGAAAAAGTTCCGCGAGGAACGCGACATGGAAATCACCCGCAACCTCAAGGAAAAAGCCCGCTTCCGCGCCAACTTCTTCTACGACTCCCACGGGCCGGGTATCGTTATCAGGATTTTCCCCGGCATCATAAGGGACCTCGGCGAACTCGGCTTCCCCTTGATTGTCAAGGATTTCGCGCTTCTCAACCAGGGCTTCATTCTCGTAACCGGCCCGATTTCCAGCGGGAAGTCCACCGTCCTGAACGCCCTCGTCGACGAGATAAACAAGCGGCAGAACGGCCATATCATCACCATCGAAGACCCCGTCGAGGTCGTATTCGAGCCGAAGAACTGCGTCATCACACAGCGCGAGGTAAAGAGGCATACGGAGTCGTTCGCCGTCGCCCTGAGGTCCGCTCTTCGCGAAGACCCCGACTTCATTGTCGTCTCCGAACTGCGCGACCTCGAAACCATCCTCACGGCCATCCAGGCCGCGGAGACCGGGCACCTCGTCCTCGGAACTCTCCATACCGCCAACTCCGTCCGCACCATCCACAGGATTATCGACGCCTTCCCAGCCGTCCACCAGCCGCAGATAAGGTCCATGCTCTCAGGCACCCTGCGCTCGGTAATCAGCCTCCAGCTCGTTCCCAACATCGACGGCAGAAGCCGCTCGCTCGCCACGGAAATCCTTCTCGTAACGCCCGCAGTCTCGAACATGATAAGGGAAGACAGGGCCTACCAGATACCCCAGATAATGCAGACTACCAGCTCTCTGGGCATGAGGCTCATGGACGACTCTCTCGCCCACCTCGTCAAGAAAGGCCTCGTCAGCTACGAGGAGGCCCTCCTCAGGGCCGAGGACAAGGCGAAAATCACAAGAATCGAACTGGAGAATAAGTAATGGGAAAACACAAAATTGACTCGCTTCTCGAATACGCGGTCGACAAGAAAGCAAGCGACCTGCATATAAGAGTCGGGATACCTCCCAAGATAAGACTTGCAGGCAGCCTCGTCGATGCCACCAAGGAGCCGATTACCCCGCTCCAGTCGGAAGAGTTTCTCTTCGAAATTCTAACCGAGGACCAGAAAAACAAGTTCCTTAAAACCGGCGACCTCGATTTTATCTATGCCATTGCCGGCGTGAGCAGGTTCCGCGTCAATTATTTCAAGTACGTTCACGGAGTGGGCGCGGCCTTCCGAACCATACCGCAGCGCATTCGCACGATAGAACAACTCAACCTTCCGCCCGCCATCAGGGACTTCGCCGAGCTGCGAAGCGGCCTCGTCCTCGTCACCGGCCCTACCGGCTGCGGCAAGTCCACCACCCTCGCCGCCTTGATAGGCCATATCAACGACACCTTCCGACGCCATATCGTGACAATCGAGGATCCCATCGAATACGTCCACTTCAACAAGAAATCCGTAATCAACCAGAGGCAAATCGGCAATGAAACCAATTCCTTCGTCGGCGCGCTCAAGTCCTCCCTCCATCAGGACCCGGAAGTGCTTCTGATAGGCGAGATGCGCGACTACGAGACAATACGGCTCGTAGTTACCGCGGCAGAAACCGGCATACTCGTCTTCGCGACCCTTCATACGAACTCCGCCGAAAAGACCCTGAACCGCATCATCGACGTATTCCCCTCCGGCGAGCAGCAGAGAGTTCAGGCAATGCTCAGCGAGTCGCTCAGGGGAGTCATAGCCCAGAACCTTCTTAAGACGCGTGACGGCCGCGACCGCGTGCCCGCAATCGAGGTGCTTTTCGTCACCGCCGGTGTCGCACACCTTATCCGGCAGGGTAAAATAGCCGAGATAACAAGCCTTATGCAGGCTGGCAGAAGCCAGGGCATGCTTACGATGGACGACAGCCTCTGGGATCTGATGCGAGAAGGCAGAATCAGTCCGGAGACGGCCTATCTTTATGCCGCCAACAAACGCAGGTTTGAAAAATTCGCAAAAGGTTTGACTACAATCACCAAGGATTAACTCGTCCAACGATTGTTGTTTTGTATGTTATCGGCCGCCCGCCCGCTGCTACTTCTTCGCTTTCCTCTTCAGCTTGGCGATTTCCTTCTTCAAATGCTCCGCCTGCGGGGTCTTCGGATAAAGCTCGACGAATTTTCCCCATGCTTCAATCGCTTTTGAGTATTCCTTCATATTGGCATAGGCCGCGCCGAGTTCCAGAAGCGCGTTCCCGTTTTTAGTCTCTTTTTCCAGGCATTTTTCGAAATTCTCCGCCGACTTTGCCCAGTTTTTCTTGTTCTTATATGCTATGGCAAGATTGTATCTCAGGCCGGCCGTATCCATACCGAGTCCAATCGCCTTCTCGAAGTCGACAATCGCCTTGTCGAACCGGGATTCCGAAAGGTCCGCAACTCCGAGGTTAGCCCATGCCGTCGCGTTATCGGGACTGCGTTTGATAATATCGTCAAGCAGCCTTCGGGCATCCTTGAATTTTTTCAGGTTCATATAGCTCGACGCGAGCATCTGAAGAACATCCTGGTCGTCCGGGTCTCGTAAAAGTTCGGTTTCCAGAAACGGTATTGCCTTCCCGTACTGCTTCGTCTTGTAGTAAAGGTAGGTGATAACCTGAAGAATATCATCCCGCGCCGGGTCCATCTCGAAAGCCTTTTCGAACATTTCCCCCGTATCTTCGAGGGATTTCTGAAGCTCCCGCTTTTTCGCTTCCGAAGGACTGCGGCCGGCATCTTCGACTTCTTTCTGCCATTTCTTCAGCAGATTCGAGGCATCTTTAAACGCCTTCTCCGCCTCATTTTTCTCGGTTTGCGTCGCCTCTTCAATCTCTCCCTGCAGTTTTTCGAGCTTGTCCTTCTCTTCCCCCGTCGCCTCTTTCAGCTTTTTTACTATCGGCACGAGCGCCGCGCGGCCTGCTTCCTTTACTTTCGCAGCAGCGTTCTCGTCGCCTCCGGCAGCCTTGTCGACAAGCTGGCCGAGGTCGGTTTTGCCTCTCTTCTTGGACCCGGTGCTTTTCTTCTCGCGGCGCACCGGCTCAGGCTTCTGCTCTTTGTCGTCTTCTTCCTCGACCGGGCCTTGTTCTATATGGTCGATTTCGTCCCTTCTCAGTTTTATTTCGCCGTACTTGGCCTTGAGAACAACGTAATCGTCAGTTTCGCTTACTATTTCGCCTTTCAGCTTCCTGCCGTCCGTCATATGAATAACGTCCGCGAAAAGCATGCTTGCCGGCAAAATAACGAGAATAAGCGACAGGATTATTCTCTTCATAAAGAACCTCCCTCTTGATTGACTCATATAGGATTATACGAATATGAGCGGAGCTTGTTCCATAAAAGATGTTATTTAGCTATAAACTCGCCGAAATAGTACGCTGCAGGCGCGGAAAAAAGCAGGCAGTCGACGAAATCGAGCATCCCGCCCGAACCGGGTATCATGCTCCCCGAATCCTTGACGCCGCAGCGCCTCTTGATAAGCGATTCGCCGAGGTCTCCGAGCTGCGACATGACCGTCACCAGAAGCCCGTATATCACCGCCAGGTAGATGGGGAATGACTCCTGCAAGAGCACTCGCGTAATCCCGACCGCCACCAGAGTTCCTACTATTATTCCACCGAGCGAGCCCTCGATAGTCTTATTGGGGCTCTCCGGATGCAGGCTATGCCTCCCGAGTCCGGAGCCGGTGAAATATGCGCCTATGTCGCCCCCCTTCGCCGTGCAGACGAAAAGGAAGATATACTCTATCGACTGGAACCTTATCTTAAGCATGAAGCTGCCGAGTATCACTACGTATATGAGGCCGAAAGTCGTCGCCATGGACGATTCCAGGGCGTGCTCCTTTTTCTTCGTGAAGAGGAAATAAAGCAAAGGCATTACAATCCCGAGGATAAGCACGAAGACGGACATCTGGTCCCAGTAATGCTCGACATCCTTGAGCCATACGAGAGGCGCGGAACCATAGCGCGAGACAGGCTCGACGCTATAGGGCCCCATGAAGGAAAATAGCAGGAACATGCCGCCAAGAAGAAGCCCCAGTACCTTCAGCGGGTACATCCCCCGCTTCTCGAACATCGAGTAGAGCTCGAGCTGCGAGAGAATCAGCAGCACAAGCACGAGCACCGAGAATGCCCAGGGAGCAGCCACGTAAGTGTTTGTGGCCTCGTTTTGCCCTCCGAGAATAAAGTAGTCGACGCCCAATACCACGAATATCAGGAATGCGGACACTACGCCGGATATGATTTTTATAATACTCACGCCTTCCCGAATCGCCTTTCTCTTTTTCCGTAATCAGCTATCGCGGCTTCGAGCTGCTTCTTATCGAAGTCCGGCCACAAAACATCCGTGAAATAAAGCTCCGAGTATGATAGCTGCCAGAGCAGGAAATTGGAAATCCTCTTTTCCCCGCCGGTCCGTATCAAAAGGTCCGGGTCGTGAAGCGACGGGTCGTACATATACCGCCTGAACTGCTTCTCCGTAAGTCGCCGCCTGCCCTTGCCTTCGGCATTTATCCTGCCGATTGCATCGAGGATTTCAAGCCTCCCCCCGTAGTTCAGCGCGAGGCGCGCATGAAGTCCCTTGTTCCGGCGGCTCAACCGCGTCGTCTCCTCCAACTCTTTTTGTATCGCGGATGGCATCTTCGAAAGGTCTCCAATCCCGCTGAACCTGACGCCCTGCTCCATTATCTCTTCGCGCTGGGCGACAAGCTGCTCCTCGAGAAGCGCCATAAGAAACTTCACCTCTTTGGGCGAACGCTTCCAGTTCTCGGTCGAAAACGCGTAAAGGGTCATCTCCCTGATACCAAGTTCGGAGGCCGCTCTTACCATGCGCCTTACGTTGGCCGCGCCTTCCCTGTGCCCCTCGGTCCGGCCGAGTCCCTTTTGCTTTGCCCAGCGGCCGTTGCCATCCATAATTATCGCCAGGTACTGCGGTTTGTTTTTTTTTCTCGGCATATTTCGCTTTTCCATTCCGCGCGGCGTCGCCTTTCGGGCTACTCCCCGCGGAATATCGTCTGCTCTCTCGAAACGCCTACCGAGACGACCTCTATCGGCAAGCCCAGCATCTTTTCTACCGATTCGACGTAATTCGCCGCCGCCGCCGGCAGCTCGCCTATCGACTTCGCGCCCGTGATTTCCTCATCCCAACCCGTAAACGTCTCGTACTCCGGCACCGAGTCGTGCAGGATATCGAGGGAAGCGGGAAATTCATCTATCGTATTTTTTCCGTGCTTGTAGGCGGTCGCGACCCTGATTTCCTTCAAGCCCGTAAGCACATCCAGTTTGGTCATAATCACGCCATCCACGCCGTTAATGGCTGCGGTATAGCGCGCCGCGACAAGGTCCAGCCAGCCGCACCTTCTCGGGCGGCCCGTCGTCGCGCCGACCTCTCCGCCCTTGTCCTGCAGGTGCTTGCCGGCATCGCCGGATTCTTCCGTCGGGAAAGGCCCGTCGCCAACTCGCGTGCAGTACGACTTGACAATCCCGGAAACCCGGTCGATGCCCCTCACGGGGATTCCGGAGCCGGAATTCACCCCGTCAAGGCCCGTACTCGACGACGTTACGTACGGATACGTGCCGTGGTCTATGTCCAGAAGAGCGCCCTGAGCGCCCTCGAAAAGCACGTTCTTTCCGCCGCTTATCGCGCCCGCTATTATCGGCCTCGTCTGCCTGATGTAAGGCGCAAGCCTTCGCCCATACTCCAAATAGGAGTCGTAAAGCGCGTCCGCATCGATACCGGGCTCGCCATGCTGCGCGAAAAGCGGCTCCTTCGCGGCGGCGTTAAGCTCCAGAAGCTGTTTCAGCAACGCGGGCTCGATTATGTCGCAAATCCTGATTCCGGTGCGGGATGCCTTGTCGCAGTAGCAGGGGCCGATTCCCCTCGCCGTGGTGCCGATTTTGCCGCTGCCCCGGTCCTTTTCCTTCAAGCCGTCGAGCGCCTTGTGATAAGGAAATACGACGTGCGCGCGGTCGCTGACGAAAAGCCTGCCTTCCGTCCCGACGCCTCTCGAATGAAGGCTATCGACCTCCTCGAAGAAGACCTCCGGGTCGAAGACCACGCCGTTGCCGATAACGCATTCAATGCCGTCCCTGAGTATTCCGGACGGTATCAGGTGTAAGACAAATTTCTCTCCGCCTGCAACGACGGTATGACCGGCATTCGCACCGCCCGCGAACCGGACCACGACGTCGAAGTCCTCGCAGAGCGCGTCCACTATCTTGCCCTTGCCTTCGTCACCCCATTGCAGACCTACTACGCACTGAACAGTCAACTGCTTTCCTCCCGGGATATGTTATATGTGGTCTGCGTTTGCTGCGAAATCAAGGCTGCAACAGCAAACCGGGTGATTCTAAGCCCGCTGCGGCGGCGTGTCAAGCAAAAAGGAGAACCAGGCTCGTCCCGCTCCTACTTCTTTTTGTCCTTGCCTTTGTCGATGTTGGTGACCGGCCCGAACTGCTCGGTGAACTTGTTGCCGTCCCTGCCGCAGCCCATCGTCCGCCAGCCTCCGTAGGTGAAGTTGGGGCCTTCCTGAGAGCGGTCGCTTCCCTGCTTTCCGCCCACGTGCTGTGGGTCGCCGCCTCCGAGCATGTTCCTGTGGTGGCCCGACGAGTTGTACCAGCCCGTGAACGCCGCGCCGGCCGAGCCCATGCCCGTGTATATGTTCTCGCTGACCCCGCTGGGATAGCCTTCCTTGGCGGCTCGCTGGCCGGGTCTCTCCAGGCCCTTCGTTGGAGAAGTGTGGCTGAAGTACCCGAGCTTGTTCATCTCCTGCGAGTGTTTTCGCGTCGACTGGACAAGCCGCTCGTCAATTTCAAGCGGCAGCCTGCCCATCGTCATGCGATACTCGTTCGTTATCAAGACGAGCTTGCGCTCCTCGATGTTGGCGGAAGTTTTCACTATCCTGTCGTTGTAATGCAACACCCTTAGCTGCGCCAGCCTGAAGAACAGCCGAAACTCCCAGTCCCCGCAGCTTTTGGCGTAATTCCATCCTATGCTGTAGCGCTTGCCGCGGTAGTTCAGAACCGCCCTGTAGATATCCGTCACCAGGTCGCCGTACCCCTCGGCCTCGACTCCCCGGTCTTTCAACCAAGCCGCCACCTCGCCAAGCTGCAGCTTGTAAAGGTCGTGCCGGTCGAGCAGTTTCAGCGCCTTCTCCGGAGAGAGTTTCAGCACCTTCGCAAGCTCCGCCTGCACCAGCGCATCGTAGTACGGCCAAATCTTCTTTACCGCGTTGACCTTCTCGTCGACCTTGTGCTGACCGGAGCGCCCGTGGTTCGCGTCCGGGTAGATTTCCTTGTCGTAAATGACCTTCAGCGCTTCGAGCCGCGCCTTTTCCCAGCGCTCGAACCACTTCACCTGCATCACATGGAGGTTCTTCGATGTCTGGCCCTTGAGCAGCCTCAGTATGTTGCTTTCGTGGCTTTCATACCCCGTAAGCAGCCTGTCGTAATGCGCCTGCATGAGCACCTTGACAAGCTTCGCAATCTCCTCGTCTTTCACATCGGCAAAAGTCTTGTATGCCTCGACCCGGTCTTCTGCGCGCTCGCTGAGCAGCTTGTCCGCAGCCGCGATAAGGTCTTCCGGTAGGCCTTCGAGCAGCTTACGGTCGAAACGGGTCCTCTTTCGCGCCTTTGCACGCGGCCGCCTCGCCGACTTCTTCATCCCGTTGACCCAGGGCTCTTCCGCCTCTTCCTTGGGCAGAATCCAGCCCTCTTTGCGCTTGACGAACCCGAGTTCCGACCTCGCAAACTCGTGCTCCGGGTCGAGGATAATCGCCTTCTCGAACTCTTCCTTCGCCAGCTCATGGTAGTTGACTTTCTTGAGCCACATCCCGAGCTGGTAGTGCCCCTCCGAGTCACCGGGTTTTACCTTTTCGAGCTTTTCCCGGTACATCTCATCTACGGATGCGCCTTCCTCGATTTTCTCTATGTCTGCAAGGAATATTTCCGTCCGGTTGCCCTGCTCCGTGACCACGATTACCGAGTCCGTATTGCGTTCGATAATTTTGCCCTTGACCACGCCGCCGGTATTCAGATAAATGATATCCGCAGTCGCGATTGCGCAACAGAATATCATTGCAAGGAGCACTGCATATTTAACCGCTTTGGCCTTACCGGTCATCTGATTCCTCCAGTATAGTCCCTTTACGCGTCGATATGGTATCTCCCAAAGTCGCTTGATTATATACTTCATCAGGCATATCTATGTCATCCGAATGTAAAATTATTTTACGAACTGGGTTTTTTATAATACCTTTCAATACTCTGCTCGACCGCGTTTCTTCCAAATCACTTTCTTCTACCTCAACAAAATTTGTCTGTAATCCTAACTCCTGAGCTGCCAAGGAGTTAGGAGATTTTTTTACAGAATCAGCAAGGTCTTTTTCGACCTCCTTGGTTGCCTGCGTGAACAGGAATATATGATTCAGCACCTGCTGGTCGTGTATCCTCAACTCCCGCAGCGCAAGCAGCTTGACATACGGTGACTCCGACTTCTCGACGACCGACCAGAGTTCCTTGACCCGCGCCCGAGCGTTGAGCATCACCTGCGCGAGCATCTGCTTCCTTCCATGCTCTGCAAGGTCTTCGTTCTGCCCGCTCCGAATATGCCTCACATCGTTATAGACCGTCTCCCGCGATATTTTGAGTCCTTTAGCAATCTCCGAGGGGGTGTAGCCCCTGACAAGCAGCCTGGTAACATCCTTCCTTCTTTCCAGCACGTTGGTTCTCGGATAAATCATCTTTCACCTCCTGAATCATTCAGTTTGTCATTATGAGCGGCGATAGCCGCACTTTGTAATTGCGAGGACGAACGTAGTGAGGACGCGGCCTGCGCTCCTGAATTCTTGAGACAAGTGCGCCGCGCAACCCAGTGAGCAATCTAATCAATTGTCTTCATAAAAATCTTTTCATTAATAATCGCTACGCGGGTATCAGATTGCCGCGTCGCAGGCTTTGCCTGCTCCTCGCAATGACAGTCAGTTGCGTTTGCCAGTATTCATATGCCTTCCATTGTCTTTACCTCCTTTCTCTCAATGTTTGCAAGCGTTTCAGAGCAAGCAGACGTATAGAACGCCATTGAGAATGTTATTGTTTGCCCTCTATATATATAGATGTGAAAAACGCCCGCACAAATCTCACGTTTCCCGTATGCCGAAATCGCAATTCTTCATAAGCCTTTTTATGACAACGACTTACGACTGAAAAAAAACTTTGATTTGGAGCATGTTTGTGGTATGCCACTTTTGTACAAAAAATTGTCACCTGACTATGTCGACGGCGCAGGCACTTCTGTTATTGGGTTTCAGGCGGTCAAAGTCTTCCGAATTAGACGTCGTAGGCGTTAGTTTAATCGGGGGTACGCGAAAACATATAACAAAAGGCCCAAACGGCACATCGGGCGTGAAAGGCTTGCCACAAGCGTGATGCTAAGATTAACGAAATGAAAACAGGTGGGGTTTATGAGACTTTTGAGAGATATGATACTTATCAGGGCTATGAAACGGTGATTTCAAGCATTGCAATACGAAGTGCACAGAAGGCGCAGAGCAACCTTTTTCTTTCCTCGCAATCGACAAAGGTATCACCTACTATCCTCTGCTCATTCACTTATGATCTCTCAGCAACTCTCAATGGGATAATAAGACACTGCGAGAACGACTGGTAAAATCGATTCTTCCTGGAGCACCATGTTATGATAATTTCTGTTTCGCAATACAAGCAACGGCTGGCATTCCGGTACGGTTGGGAATATAATGATGGAGTCGATTAAAAATCAAATTTGGTTTTGAGGAGGAAGAGATGCGTTACTCAGTGTTTGCAGCCATTCTAATAGCGCTTGCAGTGGTCGGATGTTACGAGCTGGAAGAAGAGTATGTCGTCAATCCCGACCTGTCGGGCAAGGTTGACTTCAAAATGACAATGCCTATGTCCAATCCGATGATGCCGCAGCCAAACGCAGACCCGAAGGAGCTTGCAAAGAAAGCTGTCAAGAAGATGCTCGATGAATCCAAAGGCGTGGAAACATGGAAGGATGTCGAGTACAAAATCGACAAGGATGGCAACGCCGTAATCAAGGGCACGGCGTATTTCAAGGAAATCGAGAAGCTCAAGTTCCAGTACGGGGATTTGTCGAGCGAATCGAGCGTAAGCGTCAAGAAGCAGGAAGATGGCTCGATTGTAATCGAATTCAAGCCCGAAGATGATAAATCAGGCGCCGAAGGCGAAGCGCCGAAAATGACTGACGAAGAAGTCAAAGCTGCCATGCAGGATCAGAAAATGCAGTATCAGCAGTCCAAGCCCATGATTGCTTCCATGATGGAAGGTCTGAAAAATACGTTCACTTTCCATGTCCCCGGCGAACTGGGGGAATGCAGCAACTTCAAAAAACTCGAAGATGGGCGCGTGAGCCTGACGCTCGAAGGCAAAAAGCTTATGGCATCGATGGACAAGGTCATGTCGGACGACAAGCTCCTCGAGGAAATGGTCAGAGCCGGCAAGAACCCGCAGACGGCCGGCATGAACGACAAAATGGCGGAAATGATGTTCGGCGAAGCCGCACCCGTAAAAGCAATTTTCAAAGGCGAGATGAAAGCTCTTTTCGACTTCGAAAAAGAAGTCGCCGAAGCGAAAGAAGCATACGGTGAAATGATGAAGAAACTCGGACTTGCCGAAGACAAGTAGGGAATAGTATCAATTCGCACGTTCTGGGCCTGCATTAAGAAATGCAGGCCTTTTTATTATGCATTCGTCCGCAACTATCGCTGTCAAAGCGAAAGCGGCTGGTGGGGACCAGCCGCTTTCTGGGGGTAAAGGACATTGCGTGTTTGCCCTCTCGATTATTCACCCGAAACAATCGTCTGTCAGCTAAAAACCCGCCTATTTCAAATAAAGGATATTTCTTGTCGGAATGTCCTTAAATCGAACTGCTCTTGAGTTGTGAGGCGGCAGGATTATTTATCCTGCTGGTTGTCGTCCTTCTTTTCTTCCTCTTTCTCGCGTTCCAGTTTTTCCTTGAGCGCCTTGTAGCGCGGCTCGGAGCGGATGTTGTCGAGGTCGGTGTCCTTTTCCATATGCGCGACATCGCCATAGCCGTTCTCGATGGAAAGGGCGAGATGTTTTATGGCGTTGTCGGTGTCGTTCATAAGCGAGTAAGCGCAGGCGAGGTTGTAGTGGGCGAGAACGTTTTCCGGCTCCTTGTTCAGGACTTTCATGTAATGGGTCACGGAGAGCGCGAATTTCTTCGCCAGCAGGTAGGCCATGCCAAGCTCGTAGTGAATACGTATATCGTCCGGCGCATCCTTTAACGCGCGCTTGAACTCGCGAATCGCCTCCTCGTAGCGCTCGGCTTCGAGGTATTTCATGCCCTGGCTCAGGTATATTTCCACAGTCAGCGCAGGCGCATCGAGTTTTTCTATTAGCCCGGTCTTCTGTATGAAAACGAGGTCTTCGATAGTGCCGACGCGTATGAGCGAGTTGGCTGCCTGCGCCTTGACGCGGGGGTTCTGCTCGCGCTCGACAATGCGCCTGAGCGCGGGCACTGCGAGCGAGCCGCCGAGTCGTTCGAGTTGGTCTATCATGTCGAGCTTTTTTCGCCAGTCGGCCTTTTCGTAGTCCGCCATGACGTGCCCGAGCCGCTCGTGAAGCTCCGGGGATATTCGCCGGTCAATCATGTGAAGAAGCAGCCTGGACTTGTCGGCGAGATGTACGTCCTGCGACTGCGCGGCCTTTTTCAACATCTCTACGGACGTATCTCCGGCTGCGTAAAGCAGGCGGAACGCCCGGTCGCGTATCTTGAAATCGTCGTCGGAGAGTCTGCCGACCCTGCGTTTGCAGAGTTCTTGAAGCGCCTTTTTTGCAGGTTCGGCGAGAGAGGAAAGCATCTCCTCGACCGCCTCGAAGCCGAGTTCATCGAGCTCGGCGAGTTTTTTTTCGTAGGTGTCAATATTTTCGAGATTTTTCAGGAGAAGTCTCGCGCGGATATGTCGCTTGAGGGATTCCCTGCCCTCTTCACCGGCGTCCTCGCGCTCTGCATCCTGCTTGCGGGCTCCGGGCGCAGGCTCATCCTGAGCAAACACATTCTGCAAGGCAAGGGTTGCAACGAACAAATAGAGAACGGCTATTGCGAGCGCGCGAAGGAAAGTTCCCGGCATCATTAAGCCACCCCCGGTTATTCGCCGGTTTTGCGCATGATGACGCCGCCGACCACGGCCCAGTCGCTTTTCTTGGCGGAGTCGTATACAGTTACTTTTTCTATGTTTTCCATCTTGGGGTCGAGCAGAATTTCCACCATAGTCGGCGAAAGGGTCTCGGAAAGCATGCGCCTCGGGTTGTTAACGTTGCAGCGGTAGAAATAGATGTCCGTTTCCTTGAGCGCGTCCTTTATCGGGTCGCCGACGGCCAGGCCGAAGACCTTGCCGGTGAAGCCTTTGCCGGTCTCGATTTCGTAAATCTTGCTGGAGCGGGAGGCAATCCAGATGCCCGCTTTTGAAAAGAACCTGACGTATAGACTGAGGAGTTCCGCGCCCTTGACGCCTATTCGCCCGCTAATGCCCTCGCCCTCCATATCGGCCTTGCCGTATGCCGCGACTGCTGCGCGTACGTCGTCGTCGGGCTTGACGGCGGGGCTATAGGCGGACTTGGAGGCCTTGAGGCGCAGCTTGCGAAGCTTGTATTCCTGGATGTCGAGCTTTTCGAGCTTTTCGATGAAGGTCCAGTCGAGCTTGACATTGCTGTCATCCGACTCGAGCGCGACGCCTTCCGAATTCTTAACGAGCTTGCCCATTTTGATTGTGCCGTCGCTCTTCGTGTAGGTGAATGCATCTCCCTCGCTGAGGCCCTTGGCCTTGAGGAAGCCTTCGAGCGCGCGGAGCCTGGCCGTTTCGTTGACGACCATGTAAATATCCTTTACGGGCACGGATTCCGAGAGCTTGACGCCCTCGCGCAAAACGACGTTTTCACCCTTGAGTTGCTTGAACTCGACTTGCTTTTTTTTACCGTCGTCGAAATTAAGGGCCAGCGAATCGCCCGGTTTGCAGCCGAAGAACATGAGCTTCGCGAGTGTAAGGCCGGTGTCCACCTTGTAGAACGAATATTTCTGCGCGTCCTCGTTTTCAAAGACCGCCCCGGAAGGGCTGTCGAACTTGACAGTCCTCGATTCTTCCTCGGTCGTGACCTTGCCCACGGTGCCGCGTATGGCTATGGCTTTGCGGGGCGTGTATGCAATGACCTTGGCGCCGACTTCGAGCCCGGCAAAGGGAGTGTGGTGGTAGGGCATGTCCGGGACTACTTCCCAGTCGTTATCGCCGATTTTCTTTTCCGGCAAAGCCTCGTTCTGCCTGGGGACATCGAGGGTTTTTTCATCCTTTACAATCCTGTCGACCTGTTTCCGGGAGAACGACATGGTCCCGAGCTTGGTTTCGATAATGACCCTGTCCTGCGTTTCGGTTACCTTGCCGACCATTTTCCTGCCATTTTTCAGGTAGACGGTGTCGGCAATCGCCGGCATGGCGACAGCAAATATCAAGAGAACAAGAAGAAACCTGTATTTCATCGTCTTTCTCCCTCAAAGAGCGTAAATGTCAACGCACTTATGTAATTCTAACCCGGCAACGGCGCGTTGTCAAGCCGAGTTAAAGGCGAATCGAGAGGCATCCATACAATCCGTAACTCTCGCACATTTTGCGAAAAAATTCAACGGCAATCCTATCGCGCAATCATCCGCTCGATTACATTGTCGGGGTAGCTCAAAAGGCGCCCGAAATCCCTTGCAATCCGCTTTCTTTCCTCGCCTACGCAGGCGTCGCGTTCGACGAGCCCTTCTTTTTCCTTCACAATTCTGAAGTACTCGTCAAGCACGGCGTCATCCTTGTAAAGCATGATGACGCATTTGCCGCGCGCAATGTCATGCGCAAACATATCCGTCTCCACAAGAGATTTTTCGAGCCGGGATTTTATTCCGTTATGCCGGACAATTTCACCGGCGTCGTCCTTGAGCGATTCGTACATTTCGGGCTCGAGAGGCGAACTAAGAGCGAGCTTTTTCACGCCGCGTGCGACGACTTCTGAAAAAGCATCGATAATGCCAAGCTCGAACGACTTTCTGTCAATGTTTTCCAGCGCCATTTTTCCGCCTTCTTTTCAAGAGCAATTTGCAGGAACATTATATCTTGAATCCAGTTTAAATCAAGAAGCCCGGCCGTATATTCGGGCCGGGCTTGCAGGAGTATGTCAATCGGGCTTATTTGTCCTTTTCCGTTTTTTCTTCGTTGTCGTATTCGATTCCTTTTTTCGCCGCATGCTTTTTGACGGATTCGATTACTTTTTTATCGAAAGAATCCTTCGAGCCGGAGCGTTTTTTAAGCTCCTTTTCGATATAAGCTTCGCGCTTTTTACCGAGTTCTTCGATTTTCTTCTGCACCTCTTCGCGTTTGAGCTTTTTCTCCTCTATATATTTTTCGCGCTCCTCACCGGACATTTTCTTCATTTCCTCGGGAAGCTCTTCTTCCTTCATTTTTCCGAGATTCAGCTCGCCTTCCGCAGCTTTCTGTACGAGGTCCGTGGCCCTTGCCGATGGGCTCGCGGGGCCGGACTTGCCCTTGAAGGCCGCCCTGTCCGCGGCCGCGCCGACATCTCCCCCGGTACATGCATCCGCCTTTTTCAGCCGTTTTGCTTCGGCATCTCTGAGCTCTTTTTTGCCGGCAAAAACGACAGTCTTGTCGAGCTCGCGACTCAGCTTTGCAAGTTCCTCGTCGTACGGAGTGTCTACAGAAACCACCCCGCCGCTCTGCTTAATCTGAACGTAAGTGCCTTCGGAAAGCCTTGCGATTTCCTGCCAGAATGGCACGGTCGCGGAATGTCCGCCGCATTGTATCGTATTTATTATGATATCCCTCTTAACAGCCTCCTTGCAGGAGTCCTTGTACTTGACATCGTTGTCATAATCCATGTGAGGCGGGCAGTCGCCCACGAGGAAAATGACTCTGAGGCTCTTGTCGTCGGTGGACCATGATATTTTCGTGACCGCCTCGCTGAGTGCCTGGTTAACGCTTTCCGGCGTGTCGCCTCCGCCGCCCGCACTGAATTTTCGAAGCTTGCTGTAAACATCGTCGAGGTCGCCCGAGAGGTCTACTATCTTCGTCACGTAGTCGTCTCCCCTGTCGCGATAACCGACAAGCCCGACCTTTATATCGGGCGTGGGTTCGCCGTCCGCGATGTGATTTACTATGGACCAGATTTTTCGCTTCGCCCCCTCGATAAGCCCGCTCATGCTGCCCGTCGTATCGAGCACGAAAACCACCTCCACCACCGGAGTCTCCTTTTCCTTTACCGGCTCTTCCTGCGCAAAGGCAATCCCTGAAAAAGCAATTACCAGAACCAGCAACATAATCGCGTATCTCATGTCCTTCTCCTCCTTTAAATCCCGCCTTTTTCCTTGATTATTTAGACTCATCAATCCCCCGAAGGGTTCTCACAAACTGATTATTTGCTTGAACGGAGAATCCAATCCCATAAGAATACTCTTAACGACAGGAAGAATAAACCGTATAAGACATCTTCAGAGATTCCGAACGTAAGGGGGTAATAATGATAAGATACTTTATACTTACAGCGGCACTTGTCTTTATATTTGCGCCTGCAACTGCTCACGCCGAAGGAGCGGACTCGCCTCTCGCGCGGTATCCTTCTCTATCGCCGGACGGAAAGGAAATTGCGTTCACCTACCAGGGAGACATCTGGAAAGTAAACGCCACCGGCGGAACGGCGAGAAGGCTTACCGATCACGTTTCTTACGAAGCATACCCGAAGTTTTCACCTGACGGCAAATGGATTGCCTTCGCAGCCCAGCGATGGGGTAATTACGACGTCTATATAATCCCCTCCGAAGGCGGGCCTGCAAAACGCCTGACTTTTCATCACTATAGCGACTACCCGGAATGCTGGTCGCCCGATTCGAAGCAAATATATTTTCGCTCATCGAGATACGGCAGTTACGACCTTTACCGCGTGAGCATCGAAGGTGGCACGCCCGCGAGGCTCACCAGCAGCTACTGGGAAAGCGAGTTTTATTTTTCAATCTCCCCGGATGGAAGAAGAATCGCATTCTGTCGCAGAGGCGGAACGGGCGGGTACCGCAGAAAACAGTACAAGGGCAGCAACAACTCGGACATCTGGCTGGCCAGGCTCGCCAACCCGATTGCAGAGTACAAACAATTGACCTCGGAAAACGTGCACGAATACTGGCCGTTATGGTCGTCGGACGGAGAATCGATTTACTACGTATCGCACGCTTCCGGCTGCCCGAACCTCTGGAAGCAGTCTCTTAAATCCGGCGAAAAATCGCAACTGACGGAATATACGGATACCGGCGTATACCATCCTGCAATCAGCGCGGATGGCGGCGTAATCGTTTTCGAGCATAATTTCAATCTGTACTCATACAAACCGGGCGAAGAGCCGGTAAAAATCGACATCGAGGCGGTGCCGGACTCCAAGTATAATGAAATCGGCATAGAAAAATTGAGGTCCGGAATGGAAGAATACGAACTCAGCCCCGACGGGAAAAAAATCGCCTTTACGCTTCGTGGCGAAGTCTGGGTCATGCCCGCGGACGAAGGCGGAAAAGCCAAAAGGCTAACCGAGACCGAGACGGAGCACTGGTCTCTCGCATGGGCGCCCGATTCCGAAAAACTTTCCTATACGCGGCGGGAAAAGGACAATCTCGATATTATTGTCAACGTGATTCCCGAGAACAGGGAGTACAAGCTTGCCGCCACCGAGTGCATGGAAGGCGGCGCAATCTGGTCGCCGGACGGCAAATCAGTGCTTTATTGCGTCGACGACAAGGAGCTATGGCTTGCCGACCCGGAAGGCAAAGAAAAAAAGAAACTCGTCGAAGGCGGATTCAGGCGCATGACCATGAGCGGCGGGGAAAGATACAGATTTTCTCCCGACTCGCGGTGGCTGGCTTACAGAAGCACGGACGATGATTTCAGGTCGTTCATCTTCATCCTGCCGCTCGAAGGAAGAAAAGCAAAGAAGGTATGTGAATTTCCCAGTTGCCACATGGCAAGATGGTCGGCGGACGGCAAGTTGCTTTACTTCCTCGCGGAGGAATTCGACCATTACAATATTTACAAGCTGCCTCTACAACACGAAGAACTCGAATTCAATGAAGACAAAATCGAAAAGCTCTTCAAGAAAAAAGGAGACAAGAAACCGGAACCAGAGAAAAAAGAACCTTTAAAAAACAAGCCGGGCAAAACTCCGGAAGACAGTAAAAAAGAGGAAGATGAAAAAAACGCGAAGCCGGATGACAAAAAACCTAAAAAGGAAAAAGAAAAGAAACTCGAAGTGAAGATTGATTTTACTGATATTGAAAAACGCGTCGAAAGAGTGACTTCGACAAACTCTTCCGAAGGCTCGGTCCTGCTGACGCCTGACGGCAAAAACTGGATATTCACCTCCAATATGTACAAGGGAAGACAGATATGGACTCTGCCCGCGGACAAGGAGGAAAAGGGAGGCCTGCGCCAGCTCACGTCCTCGGGCGGCTCCAAAAGCAACCTTCAAATCTCGTCGGATGGGAAGTCGGTCTTCTACGAGTCGGAAGGCCGCATCTACAACCTGTCGCCAGCCAGCGGCAAGTCCAAACAAATTCCCTTCGAAGCCGAGCTGAGATACAACCAGCAATCCAGGTGGAAACATGTCTACGACCAGGCTCACTGGCTCATAAAAATGGGCTTCTATGACGAAAAGCTTCACGGCGCAAAATGGGACGAAGTATACGACAGATACGCGAAAGTACTGCCGAGAATCCAGACATATCAGCAGTTCGATGACATAATGGAATACATGCTCAGAGAGCTTAATGCCTCTCACCTCGGGTATTACCCGAAACCGAGAGAGAATTACAACGTATCAGTATCCACGGGCTGGCTCGGCGTGGAGTTCGACCAGTTCGAAATTGGAAAAGGCCGATTCAAGGTGGTTCATGTTTACAAAAAAACGCCCGCCAACAACCCGCACTCAAAAATCGAGCCGGGCGAATATATACTTAAAATCAACGGCTCCATACTCGGCCCGAAGACAAACTTCTATCGCCTTCTCGAAGATACCGAAGGGAAGAAAGTGGAGTTGGAAGTTTCCGGTTCGCCCGAGTCTGAAGAGACTCGCAAGGTCTTTATCAAGCCCGCAACGTACCGCGACATCTCGCGCGCGCGATACGCACAATGGGTCGATTCAATGAAAGATATGGTTCACGAGCTTTCAGGCGGCCAGCTCGGATACGTTCACGTTCCCGCCATGAGCCAGGGAACCCTCGACAGGTTCAGCCGCGAGCTTGCCTCGGAAGCAGCCGACAAGCTCGGGCTTGTCATCGACGTCAGGTACAACGGCGGCGGTTCGACGGCAGTCCATATGCTTGAAATGCTCTATAAAAAACCGTGGCTTTACCGCGGATTCCGGGACGTCGAGCCCAAGATTAGCGAAAACCTCTACCGCTCCACGGCATTCGAGAAGCCGACAATCGCGCTTATCAACGAGAGGTCATTCTCCAACGCAGAAATATTCGCGGAAGGATACTCGCGCCTCGGGCTCGGCACTCTCGTGGGCCTGCCCACCGCGGGAGGATGCATCGGCACTTCGTCGACGAGACTGGCAGACGGCTCATCGATGCGACTGCCGGCAGTGGGAGCATGGACAATCGAAGGCGAGAACCTCGATTTCTGCGGTCGTGCGCCCGACGTATCCATTGACAATACGCCGGAGGATATCATCAACAACGAAGATGTGCAGATGAAGACCGCGATAAAGCTGCTTATGGAACAGATACTGAAAAAGCGCGAGTCAGGCAAATAAGCGGGATAGCTATCAGTTTCTGGGAGTCACTTCGGCGGCCGTGGAAAGAACCGTACGTGTATTTCTTTCCAGGTTGCCCCTTTCGTTGGTGAGATTGATGCGGACGCGCCCGTTGTCTATTTCCGTGAACCTCAGCTCCGTGACATTTCCGGCAATCTTCTCAGTCACTCCATTCTGCGTTCTCGTAACGAAGCCCTCTGCATCGAGGCCATAGGCTATGTCGGAAGACCATGACATCGAAGGATTTCCACCTGCATCCACAACGAATCCTGACAATTTCTTGAAACGCAGGGTAGTTTCGCCGCCCTCAATCCACCATTGCTTCTGAAACCGGTTGGCGGAGGACTGCTCCATCTCGCTGCGAATCATTCGAAGGATTTTTTCGTGCTGCCCGACAATTTCCACGGTATTTCTCACAGCCGCGGTCATACGCAGGTAATTGGCCAACGCGCCGGTGACGAGCCCTATCATCATGGTGACGATAGTCAGGCTTATCATTACCTCGATAATCGTCATGCCACGGCTTTTTTCCCGCACGGTTTTCTCCTACCTGACTACCTGAAAGCCGAGAAAAAGAGGCTTCTCGACGGGAAGGTATTTCGGCGGCGGCGAGACCCTCAGATTGTCATCGTAAACGTAGACGCCGCTGTCGTTGTAACCGCCGGAAGAGCCGGAAGAGCGATAGGTCTGGCCGTCCGAGATGCGCGCGCCGAAAACCCTGAGATGGTCCTTGTCCCCCGAGCCTCCCCATTTGACCTGTCCGGTCATCGCCATTATGGCGCCATTGATTTCAAGGTTTTTGTCGTCCTCCGCACCGGTATAGAGGATATCCTGGTAGGCGATAAGGCCGAGAACGGCGTTGCCTTCGTAATTCGGGTTAGGAAGATAATTCGTATTCGAAGGGTTTAAGGGGTCGAAAATCATGGGGTGGTCGCCCTCGTCGTCCACGTAGTAAAGGTCTGCGCTTATATTGATATCGTCGGTTTCGCTGACGACGGTGGCTGCACCGCGAATCTCTCCCTTAAGACCCATAATCGCCTTTTCCACATGAAGGATTGCAGGGTCTGGCATCTGGTAGTCGGACGTAAGGGTGCTCGTAAAAATAACTGCCCCGGAAGTGTTCCTTATGGTGAACTGGATATACTGCGTTTTGGTGGCCTTGTCGAAACTCATGGTTATATAGGTATATACGTTGCCGTTGACGGAGAAACCGCCCGGGCCTTTGCGCAGCTCCACGAGATTCCCGCCGGAACCAGTAGTCCAGAGAACGGTGCCGGAGCCGCCGTAGGCTCCCGTGTCGTTCTTGTAGTCCTCGACGGCTTTCGAGTCGGGAAGGTCTATCCAGCCGTCCTTGCCGAGGTCGTCCGCATAACCCTGATAAAACTGCGTCTCCGATTCTGCATTGCTATTAAAAGTAAACGGGACTGTCGAGCTCATGAACCCGTAAACCTGAGCGCCAACGCCGGATACGGAATCGTTGAAAATAACGTTCTTGTTGACGTGAACCGGCCCGTAATAGCTTGTCGTATCTCCCACTCGCACGTCGCCGTTTTCAATGAAAAGGGCGTATCTCGAAAAGAAATCTCTTTCCCTGACTCGCTCCTTGACTTCCTTGCTGATTTCGCCGTCATTGCTCGAAGCAATAGAGGTCAACTCATACCAGAAACTGCCGAGGTAACTTATAGTCACGGTTACGCGGGAGTTATCGACGAGCGGACTGGCTCCGGGCGCGCCATCGGCGCTTGAATCGATATTCCACAACGCAAGGTTGTGGCCGTCGGAATCGTAATTGGAGGTCTCCACGGCATTCCTGGCAATATCGAGCCCGTTGAGACAATCGACAAGCGTTCGGTAGTTCTTGTTTTCCATCTGCCGCAGCTTCAGACCAGCATTGGACTCGGCCACGAGCGCGAACGCCGCCGCCCCGACGACAATTGCGAAAACAAGCACGAAGACGAGAATGCTGCCTTTCTGTCTCTCAGACAATTGAAATGCAGGCATCGATTTCCTCCGTACCGCTCTTGGTTCAGTTGATTTTCTGAGCCATTACTTTTTCTATTACAGTTTCATTGTTGAATGAAATATGGACTCTGATAAGGTCGTTTTCCGCGCGGTCCTCCCTAAAGAGAGAGCCGGTCTGAATGGCACCGTCGCCGTTTAAATCTTTGTCAACGGTTATAACTCCCCCGTCTTCGAGCGCGCTGCTGGGGCCGCCCGTCCTGATAGAGAAAGTGCTGCCGCTCTCCGCCAATATCTGCTCGACCGTCTTCTGCATCACCTGCTCGAGAACCTGCTGGCAGCCCAAGAGAATATTAGCCTGCCTTCTGGCTTCCCTGGCTGCGTTTTGGCCGACGAGGACCGTCTGCCCGAGTCCGAGAATGAGAATTCCGAAGACGCCAATGGAGACCATCAACTCGACGAGAGTAAAACCCGATTTTCCACGCATATCAGTCAACCTGAACATCTCCGGGCGCGTGCTCTGGACCCGACATACCGCCGGATTCCCTCAGCGTGAAATACTTGTGGCGGTCGAGGTCGCGAACCCACTTTATCGCGACGACCCTGCCCTGCGAATCGGCAGCGAGGACTTCATCCTCGACTTCGGAAACAGATTTGAATATAAGCGTGCCGGAGAGCCAGAAAGCAAGCAGAAACTGGGCGGCGGCGGCGACCGGGGCAAGCCAGAGAGCGGTCCTTCGGCGTTGCACGGTCGTTCGTTGTATTTCCGCGGCAGGCTTGTACTCGCGACGCAGACGGGAAATCACCGTGTTTCGCAATGTTCCCTGCAACTTGCCCGAGCTTAGCGCCTGGCGGTACGTAGTATTTTCTTTCCTGCATTTTTCAAGCTCCGCCCGGCAGACTTCGCATTGAGCGACATGCTTCTCGAAAACCTTCCTCTGCTTTTCGGAAAGCGTGCCTCCAAGGTATGCTTCCAAGCTGCCAACTGCCTTGTCGCATTTCATTTCAGGTTCTCCTTAATCGGTTTCACCTTCAGGCTGTTCTTCACCGACCTGTTTCTCATCACCCGAATCCTTATCCGGCGCTTTCTTCGATGCTTCTTCGGTTTTCCTGGTTTTCCATTTTATCTCAACGAGCTCCGCTCCTTGCGTAGACTCCATTGTTTCAACGCCGATTTTTTCCGGGGCATCTCCCGGATTCGGGGCAACCGAAACAGGGTCTCCCGAGAAAACCGCCACGGTAATAGCTACGGCCAGAAGGGCCACAACCATGCCGCTCAGACCGGCAATCAGTTTCTTTTTTGCCATATCAACCTCGCCCGTATAGACAGGCTCTTCCATATATTATGACGATACTGCAAGTTTGCACTTAACGGATTCTCCAAATTTTTTTGCTCTCTGCAGATAATTTTATTCACCCACGTTTTCTCGCAAATACTCTCTCGCCTTGTGAAGGCGGCCTTCCACGGTACTCACCGGCACTTCGAGGAAATTCGCTATCTCCTTGTTAGACAATCCTTCCATGTATTTCAGGACAAACGCCACTCTGTAGTAATCCGGGAGTTGCAGTATCAATTTTCTAATTCGCGAAAGCCTGTATATGAGATCTTCCCTTTCTTCCGCAGTCATAGTTGCGCCAGGATTATGCGACATCGTCTCCTCGATAGGCCCCAGCTCCGGAAGCGGAACATTTTTTTTCTGGACTCTCAAGCGGTCGATTGCCAAACGCGAGGTGATTCTGCAAAGCCACGGGCCGAATTTGTCTGGGTCTTTGAGCGTTCCAAGCTGGTCGTAAGCCTTCACGAATACGTCCTGTGAAAGGTCTTTCGAATCTTCAACGTTGCGCAGGTAGCTGTAGGCGACGGCATAGACAGCTTTCTGGTACTTTTCGACAAGCACTCCGAAGAGAGGTTTCTCTCCCCGGAGCACTCTCAGTACAAGGTCGCTATCAGGATTTGCCATAAGCAGTGTTCCGCTGGACTAATTTACTGACGTATTTCAAACTCGAAAATCTAACAGGCAGTTTATCCAACAAATTCACCCATTCTCAGCACGCGCAGGACAAGTTCCTCGAAGGGGATGTCGGTCTTCGCGGAAAGCCAGCCGGCGCCGTGTTTTACGGCGAAAGATTCGAGCGCCTTGCCATAGAGGTCAAATTCTTTTTCATAAGCTTCCCGAAGCCTGGAATTGACCGTAAGAGAGCGTATCTCTCCCGTTTCGCTGTCCGATATTCTGACGTCGGAAAGGAAATCTGGAGCGGCATCGCGCGGGCTGAACGTATGGATAAGAAAGAGGTCGAACTTGTTGTGAAAAAGCGTCCTGAGGCCGGATTCATACCCCTTAGGGTCGAAAAAGTCGGACAGAACAACCGCCAGGCCGGGCCGGGCCACTTTCGAGACGAAGCTCCCGCACGATTTGGCAAAATCAGTAGAGCCAGAAGCGGCGATGCTTTCAAGAAAATCGGTGATTGCGAATATCTGAGCTTTCCCTCTTTTGGGATGCAGCACGGGACCGATATCTTCTGCAAAAGTCCATACTGATATCCTGTCAAGATTGGACAGTCCCAGATACGCAAGAGCCGCAAGCGCCCGTCTCGCATAATCGAGCTTCGGGGGCGCGCCCGTTTGCATTGAGTTCGACAAGTCGAGAAGAAAATAAACGTACATTTCCTGTTCTTCTTCGAAAAGCCTCACAAGAAGCCTTTCCATGCGTGCGAAGAAGTTCCAGTCGATGTACCTGAAATCATCGCCGTATTCATAATCCCTGCGGTCAGCGAATTCCAATCCCGTGCCGATTCGCTTTCGCCTTCGCGACTTGACTTTCAGCCTGAACAAGCGCCTTGCGATGGTGGCAAGATACTCCAGTTTTTTCATGAAATCAGGGCCAAACAGCTGACCAGCCATAAAAGGTCCTAACCGGAATCCATCGGGGGTTGCATATTATCAACTCTGTCGAGGAAATCGCGTATGTTGTCGAACGGGGCCTCAACGCCCTTGATGGGATCCTTCTTTATTCCATGCCAATCCGAGCCATAGGTGGCATGCAGACCAAGAACCCTGGCGGTGCGCTCGTAGTAAAGAGAGTAAGGCTCGCCGCGCCTGTTGTTGCAGATTTCCACGCCCTGCAGGCCGTAATCCACGAATTTCTTGACAAGTAAATCAAAACTCTCAAGCTGAGGATGCGCCCATACGGGAATGCCATTCTCTCGTCTTATCAAGGCAATGGCTCGCTTGGGCGTAAGCAGAGGCAGAGGAACTATATCCTGCGCAATGTCGAGATATCTGTTGAAAGCATCGTATATGGAAGACACGAGCCCGTTTGCCAACATGGCTCTCGCCATATGAGCTCGTGATACGCAGTTCCCCTTGACCTGCTCGCTGAGTTGCTCATAGCTCAACCTGCAGCCTTTTTTCCTTAGATTAACGAGAGTGACCTTGGCCCTGTTTATCCTCTCCTGCTGCATTTCCGCGAGCACGGCCCTGAGCCTGTCTTCATTGAATTTCGGGAAATAGCCGAGGATATGAATTTCGCGTTTTCTGCTGAGGGCATTGTTTTCATCGACTGCCTTTGGGGAACTCCCGTTCTCTCCCTCTTTATCAGGTTTCAACGAACCCTTGTAATACGTGGAGAATTCAACGGCCGGTATCAGTTTAAGCGATTCCGGAACGCGGTCCCTGATTTGAAAATATCCATCCAAAGTTTCGTGGTCAGCAATACTGGCAACTTTGATGCCTGCCGATATAATCATATCAAGCACTTCCGCTGGCGGATACATACCATCAGAACACGATGTATGTATATGGAGGTCAACCTTTATTGTTTTGCCATTTTCAATACTTTGGCTCCTCTCTCATAATAAATCATTGAGTCATGCAATAATATAACTTGCATATATACAATCTCAAGAGGAAACATTCTTATTTTAACATACATCGATAATTCCAGGGATTATCAGAATTTTGCATTATTCCCTTGTGACGACTCCGATGACAGGTATAATACCAACAATAGCGTATAAATTGTGCAAAGTTGGAGAGAAAAAGTGAAGTCGTTTTTGTTGTTTGTTTGTTTTGGTCTTGTTTTATTCGTCGGCTGTGCCGGGCAACCCGGACTGCTTTCCATAAAAGGTTATGACGTGGTAAGGCCACAGTTTGCAGACGTACCAGTACCCGAAGGATTCAAGTACCTGAAAGACAAATCCTATCGATTTGAATACGACTGGAAAAATGTCCGCCACGGAAGACTTCTCTACCGTGGCGACTACCCGACGGAAGAAGTGCAGGATTTCTACCGTGAGAAGATGCTAAGCGCGAACTGGCAGGAAACCGGCTATTCGGGCGGCGAAAAAACCCTTATCAATTTCGAGAAGGGGTCCGGAAACACTCGGGAACGCTGCGTTGTGACTATTTATACAATTCAGTTGAAAACTATCATAGAAATCCAGCTCGACCCCGTGAAAGGTAGCTGATATCCTGTCTTGCCTCCAGGGAGGTATCCAAACATATGGCGCGAAGAAAAACCAAGAAGGAAAAAAAACAGCAGCTCAAGGAAGATTCGTTTCGCGACACCATCCTTGATGCCGGGAAAGCGTTTAAAGAATATAAATACCTGATTCTTCTTACCGCTGCCGTGATAGTGCTCTTTGCAGTTCTATTCAGCATGCGCGCCGAACGCAAAGAAAAAGATATGATTACTGCAGCAAACATAATCAAGCCCAACACAAATGCCGGCCCGGAAGAGCTGAAGAAACAAGCGGCAAAAGTATCCGGTCAACCTCTCGAATCCTGGATATTGATTCGCCAAGGCTCCGCACTTTACAAGCTTTACCAGAAGGAAGGTTCCCTTGCGGGAGAAAAAACAAGGCTCCATGATGCGAAGAAAGTCTATGAAGATGTTCTCAAGCGTTTCGGGAATGAGGGCTCAGCCGTTTACATAGCAAAAAACGCGATTGAACAAATAAACAAGGAACTGGAATTCGAATATCCCGAGGCAGTAAAAAAGGCATATGAAAGAAAAATCAATCCTCCCAAGAGGACGCCCCCTCCCAAAATGCCTCCAATCAAGCAGCCTCCCGCAATCAAGAAGGAAAACAAGCCCGGAGAAATCGTTCCGAAGATAACGCCTCCCGATAAACCAAAGGAGGAAAATAAGGCTTTGAAAAATCCGAAACCGCCCGTACCTGAAAAAGACGACTAATGCCAATCCCTGATATTATGCAGATCAACTTATGCCTGATACTACATATGAAATAATTGCCGAAGACAATTACCCCCGCCTTGACAAATTCATTTCCGACAAGATTCCCGAGCTCTCAAGGTCAAAAGCAAGAGTGCTTATCGAACAGAAGCTCGTGACTCTTGACGGACGCTTTGTGAAACCTACATACAGCTTAACTGCCGGACAAACCGTCGTAGTAACAGTCCCTCCGGAACCGTCCGAAATCCCGCAGCCTCAAAACCTGCCCATAAACTTCGTTTACAAGGATGACCATATCGCGGTCATCAACAAGCAGCCCGATTTCGTTGTCCATCCCGGTACGGGCAATAAAATGGGAACTCTCGTCAACGCGCTGCTTTATCATCTCGGCGACCTCCCTTCTGCCGACCAGGAAAACAGGCCGGGGATTGTCCATAGGCTTGACAAAAACACTTCAGGATTGATTGTCGTGGCGCGAACGAAAGAAGCCCTTCTCGCGCTAAAGAAACAGTTCGCCGAAAGAATAGTTGAAAAAGAATATCTCGCCATTACCGATGGAATTCCTCTCATAAAGGAAGGCACCATCAACTTGGGGATAGGCCGTCACGCGACGAAAAGAAAAATAATGGCTGCCAAAGCACAGGGAGGCAGAGAAGCTACGACGAATTACGCGGTAATTGACATTTTTCCAAAATACGCTCTCGTCCTGGCAAAACCGCTAACGGGCAGAACACATCAGATTCGAGTACACTTGAAATCCATCGGGACGCCCGTGCTCTGCGACTCGACATATTCGAGGAGGAACCGCGTATACGCCTGGGAACTTATGAAAACCAGCAAAAACAAAGGGGAGGAACCGCTTCTTGCAAGACAAGCGCTGCACGCATACAAACTGTCATTTTTGCATCCGAAAACAGGCAAGCAAGTTACTTATGAGACAGATTTGCCTTCCGATATGCAAAACGTGTTGGATGTCCTGCGCTCCATGCGCTAAGGGCTATTTAATCTTTATTTTCCCGACCGCTTCATCCCAGTAGAAACGCGACCTGTTATTGTTGAACCATTTGTTAATCTCGGCAATCTCCTTTTCACGCTTGTAGCTTAAGCCATAAGTATGATAAGGGGGAATCGATTCGAACGCATTCTTAACAATCTGCCAATATGAAACCCTCTGTTCGGTCGGGATACTTTCAAGCAGTTCCATTATCTTAATAACGCTGATATTTCTTATCATACCTTTAGAGAGTAGAAGAACCATCGCGCTCAAGCGTATTTCGGGGTTATAGTCCGTCAGACGGTCTCTTACAACAGCTTCATGAGCCTTCGGGTCTATCTTGAATATTGAAAACACCAATTCGGCCTGAACTTCGCGGGAAAGCTCGTCGGGCAGATTTTTCTTCAAATCCTGCAACACCGCTTGACTGTTGAAATTGCCCAGAGCCCATGCAGCCGAGGATTTTTTGCTGATATCATTCGACTCTTCGAGGACTCTGACAAGCGGCTTCACCGCAAGCTCGTTTCCAATTTTCCCCAAAGCAATCATTGCCGAGGGATTCTCTATTGCTCCAATCAGGGCACCGACGGCCTTCTGGGACTTCATCTCACCGAGAGCCCAGCATACTCTCGAACCAAGCAGTTCTCCCTTGCGCAGAAGGACAACAAGCGTCGTTGCCGAAATATCCTCTGCCTTCATCCTGCCCAAAGCTTCCGCAGTCGCCGCGCGCACTTTCAAACTCGGGTCTTCCGTCAGCAATTCAGTCAGTTTTGGCGCAGCCCCGGTATAACCGAGATAACCGAGAACACGCGCAGCCTCTTGCCTGACTCTCGGAGCATACGCCGTCAGCATATTCACGAAAATCATGGCAAGGTCGGTATAATTTTCGCTTATGACAAGCTCCGACAAAACTGTAAAAGCATACATCCTGTCAAAATCATCCCAATTCATGTTGCGCGGGTTGAATTCCGGCATGCTTGAAAGTTTAAATACTATGTATCTTTTAAGTATTCCCAGGTTATTGTCGAAACGTGCCGAGAGTTCCTCCCACGCCTGGTCGGCCCATGACCACTGCCCCGATATATACTTGCGCTCTTCAAGCACCCGGAAAACCGAGTTCGACAGCCGCTGGTCTGCATTCTCAAGACGCAGAAGAAGCTCGTCAAGTATTCCGAATCTCTTGTCAATGCTGACCAAATCGCGAACCGCCTTTACCCTGAATGACTCGCGAACCGAACCGGCATCTTTAAGAAGAATCCTTACAGCGATTTCCGTAAGCCTATCTTCTACTTCCATTGACTGTTTTTCGCCAAGGGCGCTTATAATCCAGGGATACGCGGCGCGTCCGAAATCCTCGACAAGGCGCTTCTGCGCTCTGAGCTGCTCTTCCTCCGTGCCTTCACGAACATTAACAAGCTCAATTCTGACCTCGTATCTCGGAGGCGGGTTGTTCAGAGCTTCCTCTAACCCTTTGCCCATGTCAACCTTCTCTTCACCGGGCTCGGGCAACTTGCAGCCCTGCAAGGCGAGACATACCACAACAAGACAACTTAGAATGATAAATAAACCGGCTCTTTTCGCTAACATTATCTCCCCTAATCAGCAGAATGACACAGGTAGTCCGCAGGTATGACCTGCCTGTTTCCATCCACGTTCCAAATCAACTTGGCCGAGGCGGCGCCGCCTGCCTCGAAGTATTCTATTTTAATAGGGTACATTCCTTTTTTAAGAGTCAGCTGTTTCGATGAGTCTTGCGCTCCCCTACCGACCCAGTCGTTGAACAGTTCCTGCCCGTTTAGCCACATTCTGCAGCCGTCATCTGAATTCACTATAAAAGTGTAACGTCCCGACTTGGGAATAACAACGAAACCTTCCCATCTTACCGAGAAATTATTCGCCCTGACATCCCTGTGTGGCGGCCTGTTACCCCAGTCGAAATCCACCACCGCATCTATTCGCCTGTGTTTGAAATCGTCGAAATTCCGGCCATTATAGTACGAGCCGATAAGCCCCGGTGCAAGCTTCATCTTTTTGGATGTTTTGGCGTTTTCCTCCGCAGCAAGCTTGAACATCGCCTCGGTATTTGCCTTGTCGATTTCAGCGCGGGATGTTTCAACGGCCTTGGTCTTGCCATATTTTCCCGTCAGTTTATCCGCCGCTTCGGCAACTTCTTTCCATTTTTTTCGCTTGATGAGCTTTCGGAATTCAGCGAGCAGTTCCACGGCTTCTGTGTCAAGCTCGCCCTTTCGCATGGCTTCCACCATCGGCTTGTATTTAGAAACGTCAAGCCCGCCCTTTTCCGCAAGTTCGAATTCCTTTTGGGCGGCAGAGCCGTCTTTCTTGCACAACAAAAGGTATACTCCGCAGGCAAAGTGGCTCTCGGGAGTGTTGCCGAGTACTCTAAGCGCGAGTTCGATATAGGTTCTTCCGGAAATACGCGCAATCTCGATACCGATAATTGCGCCTTTCATATTGGAAACCTCGATATCGATTATGTCCTCTTTTATCTCGCGCACAATGCCTTTTACGCTTCTTCCTCCGTCAAGCTCGAAACTGAACTCCTGCAACTTGAGGCCCTTTATGGCCTCCGCCCCCGCGTCTTGAACACGCACCACCATTTCGGCGTCGTTCATGTGCTGTCTCACCATACGGTGCACGGCGCTTTTTGACTCGTCGGCAAGCAATCTCTTGCAGAATTCCAAGGCTTCCTTGAAATCGCCTTTTTCCATAAACCCTGAAAACTGCGGAAAGAAGCCGGCGTAAAGATATTCTGCGTGCTTTCTATCTTCTTCTATCTTCGCCAGTCTGGCTTTTTCAGCATCATTCTTTATTCTCTCGATTCTGGCCTTTGCCTGGCTTACAATTTCCTTAATACCGAATTTGAGAGCCTCGTTGTACTTTTCCGTTGCCAAGTCATAATTTCCCTGAGCAATAAGGCGTTCGGCTTCATCTCTTATTCCTTTGAACTTGTCCATCGCCTGTTCGAGAACCATCTTGCCCAGCCTGTAGGCTTCCTCGCCTGCGGCAGTTTTGCGCAATCCCACGGGAAATTCATGGTAAATAGTCACCGCTTTGCCATAATCGAGTTCCTCGATTGCCTGCATGGCCTGTTGTTTTCTCCCGTTCAGTTCGTTTACGCCTTCTATTTCCCATTTCTGTTTCAGCTCAGAGGCAAGTTTCTTGGCCTTTTCCGCATAAGGCCCGCTGTAAGATGCAGCCATCTCATGCAGACGCACCACGGCCGCTTCCACATCGCTTGCCCCTTTTGCGAACGCTTCCACTTCAAGGTATGCTGCGCGCGCCTTTTCCGCAAGCTCAGCTTCGGCTTTTTTCATCTGTTCTTTTGCATACGACTCTTTGGTTTGCGTCGGCTGTCCCACGGGCGATCTTCTGACATGTCGAGATTCGTTATTATTCTGAACCGGTTTTTTAGAAATCTCATTGTCTTTTTTATTCCCCGCACCTGGAAGAAGAAAAACAAGGATAATAACAACTCCAACAGCGGCAAGTATTCCGGCAACGGCTGTTTTGGTTCTTGAAGACAATGCCGATTCGCCCTCGGGCGTTCTGGCGACTACCCTGCCCAAAGTTCGCTTAAGGTTGGCACCAATCGACTGGCGCTGTCTTTCGCCTGCACTCGAGCGCATTGTACGCCGTATTTCACTGACAAGCTCTGCAGGGCTTAAAGGTCGCTTGTTCCTGTCTTTCTGAGTCATTTTCAAGACAAGCTTGGAAAATGCGGATGTAAGTTCCGGCTTTTCCTTGCGCGGATCGGGAACACGTTCGTTCAAAGCCCGACTCATGATTTCGGGTGCGTTTTTCCCAGGAAAAGGCGGCTTGCCCGTCGCGATATGATAAAGCGTCGCGCCAAGCGAGTAAATATCAGACCTTATATCTATATCTTCATCGCCTCTGGCCTGCTCGGGAGAAATATAATAAGGCGTTCCCAATACTTTTCCCGCACCAGTGGATTTTCCCGAATCGCCTTCCGAACGCTTCGCCAGACCGTAATCCGTCACTTTTGCAGTGCCTTCAGTTGATATCATGATATTGCCGGGCTTAATGTCCCGATGCACAATACCCTGGCCGTGGCCATGCTCAATGGCCTGGGCAACCTGAAGGCCGATTTCGAGAGCTTCATCTTCTTCAAGCGGCCCCTGTTTGAGGATTTCATATAGAGAAGGGCCGTTAACGTATTCCATGACAAAATACAGGTGCTTGTCGCTTCGCCCGAAGTCTATTCCCTGCACCACGTTAGGGTGATTAAGCTTGCCGATGGCGCGGGCCTCATGCATGAAGCGGTGCGCAAATTTCAGGTCTTCAGCAAGTTCGGGGAAAAGGACTTTTATCGCGACTATCCGGTCCATGCTGATTTGGCGAGCCTTGTATACTTCGCCCATGGCCCCTTCGCCGACCTTTTCCTGAATTTCGAACCTATCGAGCTCAATCATTTACTGCAAACCCCCAGCGGCAAATTTGCCATATTTCTTAATTATACCCGATAAACGGAATCAGTCAAGAGAAGCGGCTTCTAAAACGCCAGATGCTATCAATGAGAATGACGTTTCGGAAATGAAAGAATCACGCTTTATTCATCCCCGGAAATACATTTATCTTCACATGTTACGCAAGATAACGGCTGAGCCATGTTGCTTTCTTCCACAACCTCTTTCAAGCGATAAAGAGGATGCTTCCTGAAAAGTAGAATGTACGATAATGCAGCGCAAAGATATAACAAAGCCGTACCGAGAATCGCGGGAGTAAAACCGTAGTTTTCAATGACAATCCCTCCGACCATGGCAAATAGCGCCCTTCCGGCGTTCCAGACCAAGAGCTTCATTGAATTTGTAATCGCCTGCTCTCTGGGCGGCACCGCTTCCATTGCAAAATTAGATGCGGTGGGCTGCGTCATATTCATTAATGACTGCCGCGCTATATATGCGGAAACGACGATAAACGGATTGGCAAAAAAGGCAAGCATAAGAAAAAAAGGAAGCGAAAGCAATTCCGTGGCGACAACCGAGCGAAGCATGCCAAGGCGCCTCGCAAGCACCGGCGAGAAGATGAATCCCACGACTAATGCAAACCTCGCCATCGACATATAAGACGCAACCTCTCCAGGTCCTGCGCCAAGCCTTGACTTGAAATACAGGTTAATAAACGGGATAAAAAGGCCAGAACCCGCCCCAATGAAAAATTCCGGAGTGCATACTTTAAGAATCGTGACTTTATTTTTGACCTTAAAAAGCCTGAACTTCCTGGTTTCATCTGTATTTTTTAGTTCATCTGTCCTTACGAGGAAAAAAGGAATCATTGCAAAAAGCGACGCGGTGCCTCCCGTTGCGAGTACCCAGCGATATCCAAGCACCGGCGCCCCCAAACTCACCCCGAGATAGGCGACAAGCTGCCCGGCAAGCAGCATGGCACCTACGCTGATAGAAATCCGCACAGCTCGATGCACATTAAAAAGATAGACGCGCTCTTTAGGAGTTGACGAACGCATGAAAAGCGGGGCCATTGAAAGCCTGATTATTCCGCTTGCGGAGCCAAGCAGCCCGCAGAATATCAAAATCTGGCTGAAATCCTGGCAGAAAGCCTGGCCCATGTATCCGGCAAAGGTCAGAAGTGTCGAAAACACAAGCACAATCCTGGAGCTTAACCGGGTAATAAATATGGCAGTCGGGATTGCAAGCAATACCGTTCCAAGAAGCTGAAAAGAATTGAAATAGCCTATCTCAGAACGGCTGAATCCCATTTCTTCCCAGTAAAGATTGCGCATCGAAAAAAATGCGGACTGACCTATCCCGAGAAAAAAAGTTCCGAGCAGAAAGAGCTGCGCGTTGCGCGATATCATGCGAACATGATGATGATATTCTTTTATAGCTTTTATCATAAAACTATTCTGAAAGCTTTCCAGCCGTTAAATTTCGAAAGGCACGCGGGCGAGTGCGCTGTAAACAGGCCCTTGTGATGTCAATTCGCTCATCATGAATACAAGTTCAGACACTTCGATTTCACCGAACAGGTTATCGCTGTTCTCACTGAGAAGTTTTTTCAACTCTCTGCTCCCCGAAGATGATTTCACCCGCCCAATGGTAATATGAGGACTGAATCTCCTCTTTTCATGGGGAATGCCGAACCTCGATAGCCTTTCATTCAGACTTTCATATATCTTTTCGAGCCGCGCCATGTCTCCATCAAGACCCGCCCAAACAACGCGCGGAGGTCCTTCTCCCTTGGGGAATGAACCCGCCCCTCTTACGCTCAGGGCAAAAGGCTCAATATCTTCTACCGAAGCGATAATTTCATTAGATATATCGTTGGCCTTTTCCAAATCCATGTCACCGAGGAACTTGATAGTCAAATGCAAGTTGTTCTTTCTCACCCACTTGACCTTTGCGCCGCTTCCTCTAAGCTTTTCCTGAAAAACGAGAAGCCTGTCCTTCACGAAAGGCGCAAGTTCAACGGCAATGAAAGTCCTTACCTTCGACATGGTTACGTCTCCAGAGAGGATAAGGTTAGCATTTTTCTATAGGCGTTATAGCGCTTATGAATATCCTGTAACCCTATTTCGCTGAAACGGTCAAGGCTGAATTTCTCGATACAGAACGTGGAGGTAATTGTAGCCAAAGCGAGCGCCTGCCTTGCGGTCTCGCGGTTCAGTTTTCCCGCTTTTGCAAGTGCACCCATGAATGCGCCGGCAAATGAATCGCCCGCACCAGTGGGGTCGCAAACACCTTCCATCATAGGAAACGCAGGGAACGACACCACGTCGCCATCCATAAGCATGAAAGAACCGTGCGAGCCTTTTTTAACGATGATTGTTTTTGGACCCATTCGGGAAATATCCATCGCCGCCGCCATCAAGTCTTTTTTGCCCGAAAGGTGCTCCGCTTCTTCATCATTCAAAATCAGGCCATCTATGCGCCCGAGCAGCGAAAGCAACTCTTCTCTCTGCGTATCAATCCACAAATCCATGGTATCTGCAAAAATAGTCGCGCCATTCTCGACTTGTTCGGCAACGTGATTTTGAAGACCGGGATTGCAGTTCGCAAGAAACACGAACTTGCTTTCACGAAAATGCTCAGGGATGTCGGGTTTAAACGCATTCATCAACTCAGGCTCAACTTTAACCGTCTCACGCTTGTCACCCGTTCCAAAATAGCGCCCGTGCCAGCGCAGCGTCCTTCCCTCATGGACTTCAAGACCCGCCGTATCGACTCCCTTCTCCCGAAGGGCGTTGATATGTTCCTTGTCAAAATCGTTCCCCACCACCGCAACAAGCCTGACTGGTGAAAAGAAAGAGCATGCATAGCTAAAATACGAAGCCGAACCGCCGAGGACTTCATCGACTTTAAGTTCGGGTGTCTCAATTGTATCAAGCGCCACAGAACCGACTACAAGTACGCTCATTCTCTCCTCCTGATCATGCAAGTAATGCATGCAATCTATCTCTTTCGGGGTCATATGTCAAGATTGGAGGAATACAGACGCTTTTGTCCGGCCTTGATATTTCATTTGTAGAATAACATGATACTTGCATATAATCTGCTGATGCGACTGATTTCAGTAATTATCTTATAACTCTAAAAATGAACCGGAGGAAACCGTATGAAAAAGTTAATACTGCCTCTCATTGTTTTTACGGCAACAATTACTCTCTCCGCTCAGGAAAAGACCGACAGGCTGACTGTCGAACAAACAAAAGCCAAATACGAAAGCCAGATTAAACGTCTTGAAGGAGTAAGAGACATTGTCCTTGCCACGAAGGGCAAGTCTGAACTCCTGATTATTGAAGTCACAACAAAAGAAGCAGGGCAACTGCTCGACAACCTGCTTTCAGACAGTCTCGAAGGATATGGAGTCATTTTTCAAGTAACAGGCAAACCGCAGCCTTCAGAAACAGGTATGAATCCTTCCGAAAAGGGGAATGCAGATAAAAAGGAAGATGCGCCCCCTCTTTGCTTCAAGTGCGTCGGAGCTGAATATCCTAAAGAAAAAGGTCTTTGCAGCAATTGCGGAAACTGGACGGACAGTACGGCTTTCAAGTTCTGCAATAATTGCGCAAAAAGCCTCGGCGTCTGCGCGAAATGCGGGGAAAAATTCAAACAGGAGAAATAATGGCCGTTTTATTATCACGAGTGCAGCCACATTAAGACCCATTATATTGACAATTCGCCGATAGCCCGTTATAATAAGTTTTTTCGAATCTGGAGGTCTTCAGGTGGCCAGCAGGAAAAGGTCTGCAGCAATTACAAAGGCTCTCAAGACACTCGAAGGACGTTATGGCAAGAAGCCAAAACCTCCGAACTGGAATCTGATAGATACTCTCATCTTCTATATCCTTTATTATGATTCTGGCGTAACAGCCGCCCGAAGAGCGTTCAAGCTACTCAGGGATGATTATGTGGATTTGAACGAAGTACGGGTATCAAGCCTGAACGAGATAAGGAGTTCGCTTAAAAAAGCCAGTGCTTCCGAGACGTCAGCGATGCAATTGCGCAGTGCGCTCAAACAGATATTCCTTTGCGAAAACGACGTATCTCTCGAACAGGTGGCCGAGCTTACTCCAGAACAGGCAAAGCGTTATTTTTCCAAACTTGACAATATTCCCGCGCATACCGTCGACTATATGCTTCTTGTCAAATGGAATCACCCTATACTTCCAATAGACAAACAAATTGCACTTATATGCTCGCGGGTGGGGTTTGTAACGAGAAACTCAAGTATCACGACGGTGCAAAAATCATTGATGCGAGACCTGAAAAAAGATCTCTTTTTCGATTTCTTCTCTCTTTTCCTTGAACATGCTTCCAAGGTCTGCTGCAAAGAGCCGCATTGTGACCGCTGCATCTTGAAAAAGCAGTGTAAATATGGCAATACTTCCAAACGCAAGAAAAAATAATCAGTACGAGGTGCTGACATGGCAGGCCATTCACATTGGGCCGGTATCAAATACAAGAAAGGCGCCGCAGATGCCAAACGGGGCAAGCTTTTCTCGAAACTGGCAAGAAAGATAATTGTCGCCGCGCGAAGCGGCGGCGGCGACCCCGACTCCAACCTGCAGCTCCGATACGCCGTCGATGAGGCGAAGTCGGCCAATATGCCCAAAGATAACATCGAAAGAGCAATAAAAAAGGGCACGGGAGACCTCGACGGCGTCATTATGAACGAAGTGGTCTACGAAGGCTACGGCCCAAGTGGAGTCGCAATAATCGCGGAAGTCTTGACCGACAATCGAAACCGCACGGTTGCCGAAGTTCGGAAGCTTTTCGAGCGTTTCGGCGGCAATATCGGCAGTAGCGGCTGCGTTTCATGGATGTTCTCGACAAAGGGCACGATTCATCTGGAAGACTCTAAAATCACCGAAGATGAGCTAATGGAGATTGCGCTTGAAGCGGGTGCAGAGGACATCAAGCACGAAGGAAAAATGTTCGAGATTCTGACGGAAACCGCCAACTTTGAAGTGGTGAGGGAAGCCATCGTGGCGCGAGGCATTGAACCAGTCCATGCGCAGATATCAAGAATACCTTCAAGCACCGTTCCCGTCGATGAAAAGGCTGGCAGAAAAATCATATCGCTGATTAACTCGCTTGAAGACCATGATGACGTCGTCAACGTTTATGCAAACTACGACCTGGCTGATGAAATAATGGAAAAAATATTCGCCGAAGCCTAATGCAATGCAGGGAGGGGAGAAAATGCGCGACAGGCTAACGGAAGCTATCAAGAAGTCTCCCGCAGACTATACCGAAATTAGAATCGAGAGAAGGCAATCCACTATTGTTCAGTATCGCGGGAAAAATATGGAGTCGGCCGGCTCCAATACTGACGTAGGCGGTATTGCAAGATGCCTCGTCAAAAACGGCGGCTGGGGCACATCGACGTTTAATCGCATGGAAGATATCGACAAACATGTCAAGTATGCGTTTGAATGCGCGAAATCTCTTTCCAGAGATGACATCAAGCTCGCCGAAGTACAACCGGTCATCGACGAAACAACATATAGTTTTGACGAGGACTTCAGGAATATCACGCTTTCGCAGAAAAAGGAATTGCTTGCGAGTTACAACGATATACTCCTTTCTCATTCCGATTCCATTCGCGATACAATGTGCGTTTACGGTGACAGATTCGTCGATTACTATTATGCCAATTCTGACGGCTCCTACATCCACGAAGAAAGACCCCATATTTTATGTAGAATTTCAGCGATTGCGCGCAAAAACGGCAATGTTCAGCCTGCCGGTGAAAGCATCGGCGTGCAAAAAGGCTTTGAAGCAGTGCGAGGTATGGAAGATATCGCCGTGAAAGTAGCCAAGCGGGCGGAAGAACTACTTTCAGCGGAAACGGTCAAAGGTGGCACCTACACCGTTTTATGCAATCCCGACCTTGCCGGAGTATTCATACACGAAGCCTTCGGACACCTTTCCGAAGCGGACCACGTCCATGAAAACCCGAAGGCACGCGAGTTGATGGTGCTTGGCAAAGAATTCGGCAAACCCTTCCTTAACGTTATTGACGATGGCTCGGTGCAAGGCCTCAGAGGTTCTCATAAATACGACGATGAAGGAGTTGCTACCCGGAAAAACTATCTGATAAAAGAGGGAAAACTCGTGGGAAGGCTGCATTCCCGCGAAACTGCCCAAAAAATGGGCGAAGACCTGACTGGCAATGCCCGGGCAATAACATACAGGTTTGCCCCTATCGTTCGAATGACCAACACCGCCATCGAACCCGGCAACGCATCATTCGATGACATGATTTCAGATATCAAACTCGGCGTATATGCATGCGATTCTCGCGGCGGACAGACAATGCTGGAAAATTTCACTTTTACATCCGGCTACGCCTATATGATAAGAGACGGTAAAATCGCCGAGATGGTCAAGGATGTCGTGCTCGGCGGCAATCTGTTCCAGACGCTTCAAAACATAGACGCAGTCGGAAACGACTTCAAATGGCTCGAAACAGCCGGAGGATGCGGCAAAGGTGGACAAATGCCTCTGCCGGTTTCAATGGGAAGTCCGCATATTAGAATTCAGGACGTGCCTATGGGGGGCAGATAATTAATTTATTTCGACAATCGGCGGGAGATTAACGATGAGCCTTCTTGAAAAAGCAAAAAATCAATCAGATTCAGCGGAACTTCTTACGGTAAACTCGGAATCCCTTAGCGTCAGCTTCACGGCAGGAGAGATTAAATCATCCGAAAGAAAAGATACTTTCGGCACCGCTCTTAGAGTAATCAAAGACGGTAGAATCGGATTTTCAAGTGCCATAGGCATAGAAAATGAAGACCTGCTTCTAAAAAACGCAATAGAGTCGGCTCAATTCGGAGATAAGGTCGATTTCAGCTTCGCTTCTCCCGCAGAACCCGCGGAAGTGGAAACCTACCATGAAAGCATTCGTAACCTTTCAATAGAAAAAATGATTGAAATGGGCAGGGCAGTCGCAGACAAGCTCAAAAAAGCTGAAGAAGGCCTGCAAATAGACGTCGGTTTAGGCCGCGTTGTATCCAATTCGGCGCTGCAAACGACAAACGGCCTGGAACTGAAAGAGACTGAAAGCTCTTTCGGCATCGGCGCAGGTATTGAACGTATTGACGGTAATGATATTCTCATGCTATACCACTCGGGTCAAAGCGTGAAAGTCGAAGATTTTACGGACGAAGTTACGACGAAAATTCTCGAAAGACTTGAAATATCTCGAAACCTTGTGGCGTTTGAAGGCGGCCCAATGCCCGTTATTTTTCCGCCGAGAGCCATGATGACACTTCTGCTGCCCCTGCTGCAGGCGATAAACGGCAAGACCCTCGCTCAGGGATCGTCACCTCTCGAAGGAAAACTGGAAGAAAAATTATTCGACGAGAAATTCACCTTGTATGATAATCCCCTGGTTCCTTTGAAACCTGCCAGTTCCTCGTTCGATGGAGAGGGAATTCCCTGTCGCAAGATGGCAATTGTTGAAAAAGGTGTTTTGAAAAACTATGTCCTCGATTTGAAGACGGCTTCGCAGACAAACATGAAATCGACCGGAAGTGCAAGGCGAGGACTCACATCTACTCCTTCGCCCGGCACATCAAATCTCGTCATGGAACCGGGAAATACTTCTATTAATGACATAATTTCCGACATCGAAAAAGGACTTTGGGTTGACACCGTTCTTGGCCTCGGCATGGGCAACCTGCTCAGCGGTTCTTTCTCCAACACATTAGGCGTGGCGTTTAAAATTGAAAACGGGAAACTCACGGGAAGAGTGAAAAACGTTTCTATTGCAGGAAATATTTACGAACTGCTGAAAAACATAACTGCAATCAGCAAAGAGACTGAATGGCTTGGCAGTCTTTGCATGCCTTATCTTATGCTTGAATCATTGCCGGTTGTTGTCAAGTAACTCAGCAGATCGCGGATGAATAACAGGTGCGGGCTGGTGATATGGAATCTCAAAAAGGCATCGATATAGCAGATTTCCCAACGATTTTCCAGTCGCTCACTGCAGGAAGACGAACCGGGAATCTCAAAGTCACCACCGATATTGGCGTCCTGTTTTTTTTCTTTCAGGATGGAATAATTAAACATTATGCACAACCCGCGCGTGATGACGTGCTGCTTCGCGCCATGTTGCGAAGTTCCAAAATTGACAGGGCTGAATACGACCGGCTTCTTTCAAGGCATCAGCGTACAGGTCGATCTTATCATTCGATCTTCGGCCTCAAGAGAAGCATTGATGAAAATGACATCCGCCATGCATTGCAATTCATGGTGCAGGAAGAAGTCTGCGACTTGTTCGCAAGCCACAGGCTAAGCTGCGAATTTTTCGACGGAGAACCGCTCCCCGAGGTTTTCGGGTCGGAGAAGCAACGCGTCGCGCTTTCCATATCGCCTGAACCTGTTGTAATGGAAGCAGCCCGCAGGATGGACGAAATCAGCCTTCTACGTGAAGCTGTGCCATCTCTCAGCGATGTATACACTGGAACAGGTTTTTCCGCCGAAGAATGCGAACCTCCTCTGCCGCCAGAAGATGAAAGCTTGCGGAACGAGGTGCTTGAGCTTATAGACGGGCAACGCGACCTTAATGAACTCGCCGAAATTGTCAGAATGTCAAAATTCGATCTGCTAAGAACAGTAAATCAGCTTGTTACGGCGAGGTTAATCGAGCCTCATGGTGTCAAATCCCTCATGACGCTTGCCCAGCAGTACGCATTTCAGGGAAACATACGAAAATCCTTGAGACTTTATGAGCGTGCGGAGGAACTCGGCGAGAGCGGAATAGAAACAAGAATGCACGTAGCCCGTCTTTACGCTGCTCTGGGTGAAGAAAAAAGGGCGATATCCAAATATCTTTCCATAGCCGAGACAACTTCGGCATCAAACGATACTGAAAGCTCCATAGCGGCATTGCGGCAAGCTCTCGATGTAAACCAGGAAAATACGGAAATACGAGAGAAGCTCACCGCTCTGCTTATTCAGGCAGACCGCTACGATGAAGCGGCGAACGAATCCATTGAGCTGGCCAACCTGTTTCTTAAACTCCATAATCTCAAAGGAGCCATTCAAGTCTGGTGCTCCTTTATGGACAAATATCCCACTTCGACGGAAGCACACAGGCAACTGGCCGAACTGTACAAGGAACAGGATAATAAAACAACCGCCATCCAGACCCTTGAAAACCTTGCGGAGCTTTATCTCGCCCGAAAAAGGCGTGACAGGGCTTCCGAAGTTTACCGTGAAATACTCGATCTCGACCCGCGCCATACCCGCGTTCGCCTGAAACTTGCATCCGTCTTAAGGCGGATGGGCAACGTCAACGAAGCAGCCGAAGTTTATGAGCAATTCCGCTCCACAACGCGGATGTTGAAATTCACGGAGAAACCGCAAACTATTATCGGGTCATGGTTCGGTCTCAAACATCCAGCACTGGTGGCTTCGGCACGTCTCGGATTCTCGACATCCACAGTCCGTTCGGTAATAACAATCGCGCTCGCACTAACAGTTTCAGGCTTTATTATCCTTGCAGTGCTTTCATCTTTAGCCGCAGACTATCTTAATATTCCATCCGCTTTGGGAATGGAATTATTCAATACCCTCACATACCTGCAGATTATAATGTTATTCGTAGTATTGCCTTATATCGCCTCTTCGGCCCTTCTTTTGCACCCGCGAGAAGAAGATACGAGCATTGCGGCGCAACTTGCGGCGCATCCGAGAGCAACCGTTGCTGGGAAATTTTTAGCGACGTTTGCCATATGGACGATACTGCTGATATCGACCTTGCCGACGGCTATCGCCGCGAATCTGCTCGACGGTATCGATGCGGCGATAACATTCAACTGCTTTTATTTGAACATGTTATTCGGTGTTGTAATTTGCGCTGCTCTCACCTTTGTATCCGCAAATGCCACGAGCAGAAAAACTGCCATTATTGACTCATATCTCGCATGTGCCCTTTTATTACTGCTCGCTTCGATATTTATCTCCTTATTTTCTTTACCCGAAATAAATGGATTATCTTCTATTAATTCCGCAGCTATGACGGCTATTTTTCTTTCAGAAAACGGAACATTTATTGGAACCGGCATTCTAATGCCGCTATTGGTCGTTTTTGTTACAGGATTTATGCTTATCGGCACAGCTGCACGACTAATGCCCGAGAGAAGTTACTGGGGATACTTTTCCAAGCTCTTCTGGTTGACAACGCTTCTCCTCGCGACAATCTTTGGTATATTGTGGGTTTACCTTGCTCCTGCAATTAATTTGGACTTCTCCGGCAGCTGTCTGATAATTCCTTTATCAATACTCCTCGGATTGAGTGTCGGGATAATTTTATTCAGCACCGACAAAGTATTGATACAAGTCGGAGAGAAAGAAAAAGTGAAGCAGATACTGGGCAGTTCGCATCTAAAAAAACTGATAGGGCCCGGTTCATTCCGAAGCTCCATATTTGCCATTGCCGTTTCTGCAGTTATTCTTATCGTGCTTGTAATCGCTTTGGGCAATTCTTCATGCGGTGACTCGGCAACTGACAATAATACGCTGCTCTCAGCAGGTCTTTATATAACTCTTCTCGGAGCGTTGACATTCCTTGCATCGCTTGGCCTCATTCTTTCAGCAGCTAATATTTCACTAAGAAGAGCAAGATTGATTCTGATAATTGTTTTCGGATTTCTCTTTGCGGCAATCCCGGCGGCGGCAAGCCAATTGCATATTAGCCTGCCTCAATTCCTGCTCGAATTAAGCCCTCTTTCGATAGTGACCGCAATATTTGCAGATACGGTGGACTTCGGCAAAGTTGTCATCCATCGCGAATCATTTAACTGGACGCGCATTGCTTTACCATACTGGATTTTATCCGCAATACTCGGGACTATCGCGGTTTTGTGGATTCGTAAAATTTCCAAGGGAGGCAAACCTTCGTGAAATTCAGGAAAGAGAACGGCAGTTATCTCGTCGTATTGGATAAGGGCGATGAAGTAATTGCCTCGCTTACAGGACTCGTCCAACAAGAAAAGCTTGAAGGCGGTTTCATAAGGGGAATAGGCGGCGTAAGCAATGTTACCCTCGGATTCTTCGACTTAGAAAAAAAAGAATATTCGAAAAAACAATTCCCCGGCTTTTATGAGTTGGCTTCACTTGTTGGAGACATCTCGCTGGTTGATGAAAAACCGTTTTGCCATCTTCACGCCGTAATTTCCGACCCGCAGATGAATACGTTTGCAGGCCACCTTTTCTTTGCTGAGATATCCATCACTGGAGAAATTGCAATTACCCCTTTTAATAAAACACAGAGGCTTTTCAACAAAGATCTTGGGCTGAATCTTATTAGACTATGACTATCTTAACCTACCTTGCAGCAGAGAAAATCCCGACCTGAGATAGTATAGCAATTGTCGAAAACTGCTGATTCTACCGAGAATTTGTTTGATATGTCCTGCCGACAAATAGAATTCTCTCAGTATTTTTCTTTGCAGGAATCTAAGCTCTCCTACAGTAAAATACCATGTTTTCCAAGAGTCTCCCCCTCCGTACATCAAGAAATCTTCCCAGCTTGCATTGGTTTTTATAAGGTTTTCCTCTTTCATGATTTTCCAAAGAGGCGTCCCCGGATACGGAACGGCAACTGAAAGAAAGAGGATAGTCGGGTGCAATAAATTAATCAGTTTCCTTGTTTCCTCAATGTCTTCCAATCGTTCCGATGGATGTGACCCCAGCATAAAATCTGCTTCGATATGTTCTACTCCGGCTTTGTGTGCTGCTCGAAACGCAGCTTTAACCTGTTCTGTCGTCACTCCCTTCTCAATCAAATCAAGTATTCGAGAACTGCCGGACTCCACGCCAAATGCAATCCCTTTGCAGCCGAAATCAACCATATCGCCCAGCAATTCATCGCTTACCGCATCAACGCGTGTCGTGCAGTTCCAAGTGATATTAAGTTCTCGAAGAGACGACATAATCTTATAAAGCCGTTTGCTATTCAAAGTAAACGTATCGTCTATAAATACGACATGATTGATTCCATAGGTTTTTCTCAATCCTTCGAGTTCGGCAGCAACGCTTTCAGCACTTCTGAATCTCACTTTGCGCCCATGTGTAACATTAATCGCGCAAAAAAGGCATTTCCCGGCACAACCCCGGCTTGTGGCCACCTCGGCAATATTGAGAAAATCTCTTGAGAATCCGCGGTATGATTGTCCTCTGTATTTATTGAAATGCAAAAGGTCCCTTGCAGCAAAGGGAAGCGAATCGATATCCTCATTAGTCAAGCATCGTTCATTGCCATGAATTGCACCTGAATTATCTTTAAAAACCACCCCTGGAATATCGGAGAAATCTCTTGAATGATGTTTTTTGACGATTTTTTTGAACGCCGTTTCTCCTTCTCCACAAACACAAAGATCAATTGCCGGATATTGCTCAAGGGTCAGCTCGGGAAGCGCAGAGACATGAGGGCCTCCGGCCACAACAAGAGCATCAGGCAAAATCTCTTTTGACAGGATTGCCAACCTGCCCGCTCTCGGTACGGTCGGAGTCATTACTGTAATACCTATTATGTCAGGCTCGAAATCGACAAGCCGGCGTTGATAATCGCCGGAAGTATGCCTTTCAACCTCAAGGTCTAAAATCCTGATTTCATCGACTTCATCTCTCACGGCTGCAGCAAGAGAGCATAGATTCAATGGAACCTGTGAAGATACAAATTCCAATCCTGTATTAATCATCTTCGGTCTTATAAGCAGAACATTCACTTTGCCTACTCATGTGGAAATACTGAGGACTTAACTATTGCCACGACACATGTTTGACATTTTCAAAACTCGAAAGCTTCTCAACTACCGAGGTAGGATCCGTACCTTCCCGAGTTCTAACCGAATATCCCAATTTAGTCGTGTTATTGCCGCTATCGTATCCAACGCTTTTAGCGATTACCCGACAATCGCATCCGGGAAGGATTTTTTCTAAATCGGCCGTCTCGGTCGGTTTTCCTTCAAAAATCACGGTTATCTGCCTACTGCGTGTTTCCGGGAGAATTCTCTCAAGCCTTGAAAGGGCGAACAATACAATTACGGAAATGGCCGTGGATGCCATCGCAACGGCATACAGGTCGAATGCGATTACAACCCCCAACGCGGCAACAAGCCAAAGGCATGCGGCAGTCGTAAGCCCTCTAATCCCCTGCTCCATTCTTATTATCACGCCAGCCCCGAGAAAACCTACGCCGGTAATTACACCTGCAGCAATTCGACTCGGATCGTTTCCGGTGCATGAAGCAGTATATCGCCCGACTATGGACGCAAGTACGGCACCCAGACATACAAGCATGTGAGTTCTCAAGCCTGCGGAGCGACCGTGCATTTCACGCTCAAAGCCGATTACCCCCCCGAGCAATACGGCAAGCAATATTTTCGTAACGACGTCGGGACTCAAAGACCATTCCAATAGTCTCTCCTTTCAGTACACGGCTACTTCTTACAGTATATTTGTCGGCTTATAGAAGTGTCAAGCCATGTAATGCGATATGCCTGAAAAATACGGAGATGTGGTCGGGAAAATCTATTCATTATCCGATGAATAATATTCCCTTCCCTTAAAAGGAATCCGGCGATTGATTATAGTTGCAAATACTTGATTCCGTTCCCTGCCCTGTTTCTGCCATCTAATTGTCAATCTGATAAAAAATTCGTTGGCGTTTTGTTCTTCTTCCATATCAATCGCAACAAGTTCAACGTCATATTTATATCCTTCGTAACCCGGGAATGCGGCATTATATTTCCTTATTTTTTCCACTTGAACTCCGGATGTTAGCTGCGTTGCCACTTCAGAGAAAATGCAGTCCGATAAAATGGCGGCAGTGGAATTATCTGTCGCCCTTTTATGCAGAGCTGTGGCAGCCGCAAATAAGGCGAATACGCTCGACAAGCCTATCAGCATAACGAACAACGCCACAAGGATTTCGACGAGAGTAAATCCGCCCGAACTCCGCGGCATTGTATTGTCATTCTTTTCCTTTAATCCGGTTTTATTTAATTCGACAATCAATATGATTTTTCCGATACTTACCAAGCATAAATTACTTGCCGTTCCAGTCTTCCCTTCCCCCCGGAAGCCACACAATCAAACTAAACGTTCTGCCAACACGGACAACCGTCCCTCTGCTATGTGCTTGCGGATAAGTAAACCTTGCTCCTCTTCCGTATTCATCAAGCACAAGCTCGTCACGTCCAACTTGCGAGTAACATATCCATTCATCATCTATCTTTACATACGGATATTCGGAACTTCTTGAGAACAAGCCCGTATTGTCAATAGGTATTCTCGATGATTCCTCATTGATATCGCGAGTCAGCCGCGCCTTTGCATCGTTGTCTCCTTCTGACACGACAAGCACGATTCTAATTGCGCGGGGAAATATATCATCCTCTGAATTATACTGGGATGAGCCATCGAGGTAAGTCGTAAACTCCCTGTCTTCAAGCTGAAAGGGCGGAATTTTCGAACGGGTGGAATCCCACCAGAACGCAGGCCCGCTCTTTTCTCCGGGCATAGGGTCAATCAAAGGCCAATATTGCGATTTCCAGGTGTTGGTATACTGGGTCCAGAATTTAAAACCGAGATACAGAATACCATCTGCAAATTGGATAAGATTATAGTTTGCACTGGTTGGTACCATATTGGAATCGATGAAAAAAGAAGCAGAGCCTCCGACGGGAGAACGCAAGCCCCTATAAAGCCCGGAAGAATATGCATCCTGCTCCATCACATAAGCTATTTCGCACAAGCCTCCGGTAGCGAGCAAAAGGCCCATCCTTGCTTCCATGTAATCTTCAACAAGGTCGAGTTCCCTGTCAGCGTCGAGAAAGGCTCCCGCCTCCCTGTGAGCATAAGGAGAGATTGCACCTGCAACCGTTCTGACAAATCGAATTCTCTGCCTTCCGTTGGAGTCGAAATCGCTGATAAGCTTAACGTCACCATAGAGGCCTTCGGCAACCCCCTGAGTATATATGCTTTGAATGTCCTGGCTGATTTGAGACAACACCATTTGAGCCGTTTCAAGCGATTCTCTGCGAATCTCGCCCGTACGCCAGCTATTCAGGCCAGTCCGCAGCATCCCAATGGTTGCCACGCCGATAAACACGAATATGCCCATGGCAACCATGAGTTCAACAAGCGTAATCCCGTTATTCAATCTTTCAGATATTGAGCTTTTATTCAATCTACGGTTTCTTTCTTTCCTTGTTCTTTTCCTTGAGAAGCTTTTCAATATCACTCGGTTTAACATGCTTGCCTTGATAAACAAATTCCTCAGCCTGTAAATCGTAAGTTATGTTCCTTGCTCCAACAAACTCAATCATGTTGTTCTTGTACCTGTAACAGGTCATCCTTTTTGATTTTGCATCAAGAACCCAGACTATATCCTCCTGCTGGTTATTGAAGTTCGCAGGCACCGCAACCATCCCGTCTGCCGCCATCCCCTGGGCAAAGGCCGGTCTGTCGGCCATTCCTGCAACTACCGCCACAAGCAATCCTGCAATCAATCCGAGCAATCCAATTATCAGATTGTACCTCATCTCCGTTCCTCCTTTTCGCCAATTATTCTCTTGGTGTCTCATGATGGTAAACTGTATTTGGCTGGTCATAGTTTAAAGTAATCGAGCGAATTACAGGTGTTTCTTTCCACGCATTGTAAAGATAAGCATCCTGCTCGTAAGTCATGTAAACTCTTATCTCCACGCGCTGCCCCATAACTTCAATCTTATTTTCGCCAATCGGGTTGGTAAATTCGAATATTCCACCTTTTAGATTATTCGGAGTTATTTCCCATCCCGGACTCCCATCAACTCTCACTTGCACCTTCGTTATCGTTCCAGTAGGCACCGTGGCATCCCAGTTTATCGCTCTGAAATACGAATGCTTAAAACTGTTTACCACATAGTAATAGACGCCCTGTCTTGAGTCTGTATTCGGTTCATACAGGTCGTGATATCGAAATGGGATAAAAATTCCCAAATCGCCTGAAGCGCAGCCCGTTTGCGGGCTGCCAAATGCTTTCCTGAATACAGGTTGGCCGTAGATATCTCTGTATCTCTCAAATCCAGAGCGGGATTTTCTTCTGTACGGAAGAATCTCACCCTTTCCATCCGTGCGTGCAACTTGAATATACCCCTGGTTCGGTGTTTCATCGGGGTCGCGGCATAATATGTAGTCGCCTAAGCCTCCGTCTATTGTTCCTGCTCTCGGAAAAGGAACAAGATAAATTCTTGCACCCTCGGCATGTGGCGCAGGCTGAGTACCGAGCACCCCTCTTATCAAACCCGTGAAAGAATCGCCGCTGACTGAAGAAACCCCTATAATTTCATCATCGACTTTAATCAAACCGCCCTTTTCCGCCAGACGTGGAACTCCTCCCATGCTTCCAGCTCCAAGTTGTCCTCCCGGCGGGTCGTTCCCGCCATGCGACTGTCGCGCTCCAAAAACGATTGCCGTCTCTGAAGCGCCAACACTCTGGTGCACCACGAATCCATGAGTCGCGTAAGGAGAATGCACGCTGTCCGCCGATATGGAAATTTCATCTACCGTTGCGTCCACGCCGGCACTGGGATAGAGGCTCGAGCCTCCGAGCATGGTAACTTGCTGAATTTCCGTGGGAAGCTCTCCGCTCGGCCACTTCAGCAAACGTCCCCATTCATTCTGGTTATACTGGCTCGATACGAAATCGGTAAGCGCCATCATATTGCCGCTTGCATGATTGACCTGCCCCTGTTCCTTATGATTGGCATCGATGGCAGTAACCATATCTCCGCCGCCTGCGCGGCTTGAAGCAACGTTGAAGACTGGAATCACCTTCGCATTTGAGCCATGCATATTGACCGTTGTGCCGAGTTGCCCTCTGCAAGAATCGCTAAGCGTCACACCGGGCAATGCAGGAGGAACAGCCTGCGGAAATATCTCAATCCCGGGAATAAAACCGCCTTTGAAATTCAAAGAAGGTCCCATTACTATTGAAGGTCTTCGAGGTCGTCTTGGTCCAGGAAGCACGGGGCCATCGTTACCTCCACCCGGTCTGGGCCTGTTTCCATCGCCCGGTCTCGGTCTGTTGCCGCCTCCCGGTGGAAAAGGAACTGGGCCTGGATTCAAACCGCCACCAGGTCCGGGCCTGAGGCCTCCTCCCCCGCCACTGCCAGCATAAGGCATAATAAAGTACTGTTGCTGGTAATTCGCGTCTTGAGCTTTTTCGTACTTTACCCATTCGTCGTCGAGTTGTATGTAGCCCGAATCCTTGTAGTCCGTCGTATTTGTTACTTTGAGGGAAATCAGCTTGACGGAAGAGCCGTTGTCATGGTCTGCCGCAGTCGTGTTTTCCATGCCTCTTAAACATCCGGTAAACTTATCCGGAGCAAGTCCGGCATAGTAGATTTTTTCATCGTTAATCAGGATGAAGCCCTCGGGCGGGAAATTGGCGGTGGAAACAACAGGTATTTCCGTTTCCGTTGCGGTCACACCGTCGAATTGTCCGGGCTGCGCCGGACCTGGCGGACGAGGCTTGTTAACCGTGGTTTCCGGCGTCGGTGAAGGAAGGTCATATACAGTTGTCGCACCGCCGATTCTCAGGTCTTCACTCAGCCGGTTGGAATAACCCCAAATTGTTACAATAGCCCCGTCCATGTGATACATCGTCGTTGTACCGCGAACTGCAGCCCTTATAAGCTGGGGTGTCCAACCCGGCGGCGGGTTCTGCGGTGGCGCTTCGAGCTGAGAGTGGACTGTCAGCGTATTTCCGTTTATGTCAATCACATTCATTGCTTCCGAGTCGATATGAATTACCGGAAACCATCCTCTTGCGGCATCGATGATACCAAGCGGCAAGTCGGCGGCATTCTCAACGGTAATCTGGTAGGCTTTTTCATCTATATCTCCCAAAAGCCTCGTGAAATTCTCATACTGTCCGAGAGCTTTGCCATCGACAAACATAGCAAGATCGCCGTATCTGACGCCTTTCCAGGAACATGCGACGTGATACCACGTATCGGCCTCGAAGGCGTATTGAGCTCGCAAGGTGTTTCCCACCTGGTCGAGCCCCGCATCGCAAACCATCAATACGAGTTCGCCGCCATCATAGTAAAAAGTAACGCGGCTTTCATATTCATCCTTGGCATGGTCGAGGAAAAAGTGCGTCCCTCCACTCCATCCCGGTTTGAACCAGAATCCAATGTATCCCGTTCCAACCGACTGGGGATTCTGGTTAGCCCGCTCTGGTATAACCGGAAACTGCCCGTTTGTCCTAAGCTGCATTCCACTGCCAAGATCCTGTCCTTCAAGCGTAGTATCGAAATGATTACTGTACTTGCCTGATTGCTGTTGATTCCCACGGGAGCTTGCCTGCCAATGCCGCCCGGTTTGTATCATCATGTCCCCTTCCTGGGGTTCATGACTTGTAGATGGAAATTGCCAGTTGCCGGTGAGGTTTCGCGGAGTCGTGGCAATATGCCTTGCTTCGCGGTCATCGAACTGCAATATGTTCAAACGGCCAGAATTGGGGTCGTACCATCTTACTATGCCGGGCGAGAAATCCTGCTGGCTGTCGAGAACCCAAGTAACTGTCATGGGAGGAGCGATTTCTACTACCTGGTGTATCGTATGTTTCGCCAACTCGATTCCGGCTGGGGAGTTGATTACACCCGTCGCCTTTATAGAGAAAATGTTATAGGATTTATAGCAGAAGCCTGCCGTTGAAACAACAAGTGTCGGGTCGTTCGGGTTAATGGCGTTTGTCAGAACTGCAACCCTGTCGCTTTGGGATATGGCTCCCATCCCGACCGCAGTATCAAGTATGCCGGCAAGGTCTTCATGAGAGCTTGGCGGACTTTCTCTTATCAGGTCGACAAGGGTTTCGGCCTCTTTAATCGTAATCCAGTCAACTTCCCTTTCACTTGGCTGTCTTCCTCTCATAATGTAACGAATGTCCGACTCGAAAGGATGGAATCTTACGCCTACAAGCAGGGATTTTAGCGTCCTGTCGCTGCAGGAGTTTATATTCACCGGATGGCGAAGAACTGCCTGCACATAAGCCTCTCCAGCCGCATATGAATTGATGATATCGCGGTCAGTGATTATCCTTCCCATTGCATCGCGACCGGCGATAACGGCATATTCCACGTTGCCTGAACCGAAAATTTTAATTAGCGTACCTCTGTTGAAATGCCTCGTATCTGATATCGAAAGAGATCTTCGATTGACATATCCGCGGCTGACTTGGGGAACATCCGCTCTTATGCCGGTCGCTCGCGACCAGTCTCTTGCTCTCCATGAATACGTGGTTATGAAGTCCTTCAGTCTGTGAAAGTCTATTGCACTCAGTGCTTCCAGAAAAACAAGCTCTCTGAGTACACTGATATTCCTGAACGCTTCGGGCAGAAACTTTTTTAGCCTTTCTTCCTTTTCCTCTTCTTTCGCTTCGATTTGTTCAACGTATTCTTTGAATCCCTGCGTAATCTGCTCGAACCACTGCTGCCTTCTCGGGTTGTCGGGCGCCTGTGCAGGAATTCTTCTTCCGACCATGTCAACAATTTCATCACCAAGCAACTCTCTCAACTTATCTGCATCCTGTCCAAGTCCGGCAAGTTTGTCATTCACTTCCTTCTGGTCCGGTGAATAGTCGGGCTTTTCAGGCTCTATCATTCTCCCCGGGTCAATTTTGGCCAATTCAATATCTTTTTCATCAACTCCCAAATCCTTGAGTTTATCAAGATACAACTTTCTATATAAAAGCGCTTCTGCAACCGCATCGAATTTCGTCCAGTTGGAAATATCCCTGATAGACTCTGGAGTGGAAAAGAGTCTCAGCCGCCGATTTGCCCCCGTAGAGCGATGTTCGGATATTTTGAACGCTCTTCCATCATAAACGAGCGAACATCTCGGATGGTCTTCGGCTTCGAGGAATATGCCTCTCAAACAGCCGGTCAAGGCCCCTTCCGAAACTCCCCGGTAGGCGATGTATTCTCCGTTAATCCTCACGTAACCATCTATCGAATCCGAATTCCCATCCGAAAAGAAAATAGTCGGGTCAGCCACGGGTATGACACTTTCCTTGTAGTCGATGGAGGCGGTCAATTCGGTAACGCCCATCAGATTTGCGATAAGCCAGGGAGTTGCGGAATTCACATTTATTTTGCCCTGCTCGTCCGCCGCCTCGACTGACCACATTTCGCCCTTGGTATTGTTAAAATCGACGTTGTCGCCGCCAGGCATTGAAAGAGCCAACGGCAGCACCATAAGCTCATCGAAGTCGTCAAAATCAGGCGTGCTGTTTGCAGACTGCATCGGGTCGCCCTGTCCGCTATTGAGCAAGTAATATCTTTCGTTGTCATCATGGGTGGCGTAAAGGCTTGAAATGCCGTGGTTAAGTGCTCCCCGCGCAATCCATTCCGCGCGTTTCTTGTCGAGAAAACTTTTCGATGATTTCTCGGCCATGCGCATCGACGCCAGGAACGGCACGGCAATAATAATAAGTGCCGCAATCACCACAATTACCATTAGAAGCGCAATCCCGTTTTCTTTGCAACGCCTTGCCATTATTTTCACCGCTATTCCTCCCGCGGTTCCTCTTCAACCACTTCCTCAAGCGTCATCCTGCCGTACCTGTTTATTGTTATTATTGCGTGCTTGAATATATCAATCGTCGCCTGTTTTTTATTCAAGTCTTTAAGCGCTTCCTCGGCACTTATAAGCCCGGTTACGCCGCCACCTCTGCTGATAAACTCATCGGTTTCCTTGGAAGGGTCCGGAGCTCTATATAAAGGATTTTCAGTAAGCTTGACGCTTATATCGCCTTCGTGACGCTCCGGGTCAAGCCTTCCCTGCGAATCAAAATAAATCACCTGGGGATATCCCATCAAATAAGCCGCATCGAGTTTCTCTATCTCGGGGTCGAGAATAGCGCCAATGCGAACCTCGTCTATAATTCCATAGAAACTCCACTCGGAATCGCTAATGAAGAGGTTGCTTTCCGTCTGATTCAACCTGTCCGGAAGCATGTCTTCGCTCTTGCGCGCTTCCAAATTAGCAATCGACTCCATCTTGTAATCAGGTCCTGCATCTTCCAGGAAAAACACTGTAAGCGGCACATTATTTACATATATCCGAACCTTGTCCGGAGGGGATTGAAGTGTTCCGCTGTAGCGCAGTATTATATGGTTCCACATATTAGGCGTAAGGACATTATCGACGGTCCTCAAGGGAAAGAAACTGGTTGGCTCTGCAAATCCGAATTCAAGCGCGTAATTTTCCGTGATATTGATAAAATATGAACCTTCCTTGTAGATAATGGAAAATCTTCGCTCCTCCTTGAATTTTCTTCTCAACGTCATTTCACTTTGCGCTTTTCGTCTCGCCTCCTCCTCCAGTTCCTCTTCGTCAAGTTCGCTTTCATCTTCGCTTTCCTCAACAATTTGTCCGATAAGCGATTTGTACCGGCTACCGCGAAAATCGCCCGGATATATCCATACATCGAATATTACTCCGGACGGTGGCGTATAACGCGGCAGGTTGCCGCAATCCACGTAGGAATCCATTAAATCGAGACCGTCTGTTGTCCCGAATTCCAATCCGTTTCCAACCTTGCCTGTGACAAGATTGGCGTTGTAGACTTGCCCTGTAATTCCAAACGCTCCGACAACTTCGTCTGAAGCCTGTTCAAAATGCCATTGGGCAACGGTCTTTTCGCCAAGGGTAAAAACCCTGTTCTCCCTCGGTATGATATGGACTTCGGAGGCGGCTTCGTTCGTAAGGGAAAAGTTCCTCGCGGAACGGATAATCGACTGCGCTCTCATTACGTTGGCTTCATAGCCCCACTTGTATGAAAGCCTCGAAAGGACGGTGACGCCCATTCCAAGAAGAAAAATAACGACTGATATCACAACCAGCATCTCGATTAGCGTGAATCCTCTATTTTCCTCGCACTTCTTCACTACTTGCCCCATGAAACTATATCGTCGCCATCTCCGTTTTCATTTTTGCCGTTCGGTCCAACCGACCACACCTGATAACTCGACCAACTGTGAAATGCCGCTGTTTTCTTGGACTTCCCCGGTGCAAATCCTGACACCTTTTTGCCGCCTGCCAACTTATAGCTCTTCATATGTTTTTGAGGAGATGAATAATCACGGTTATGAAAATAGACCAGCGGATTCCCCCATGAATCAACGATTTCTCTCGCCTGATTATTTCCGAAAAACCAGTTGAGGGGGTAGCTTGCCGGAATATCATCCCTGTCTATATTTTCGTAATATTTCTCTTCGAGTTCCAGATATGGCGCTCCCTTGTCCTTGCTCGAAAGATGCACGACGAGCGATTCTATGCCATCATTTATTCCATTCGAATAATATCCATCATCCTTTAGGGAAGTGGATGGGTAATCGCCATAATCGTGCTCATATTCCTGCATTGCGGCTTTGATTTGCTCAATAAGTGTCTGTGTTTCCGTAATTTTCGCCTTGTTGCCTGCTTTCATCAGAGCAGGCATTACAAGGCCCATTAGAACGCCGATAATGGCGACTACGATAAGTACTTCGACAAGCGTAAAGCCGTTGCGGCGCATATTGTCGTCCTCTCTAATCCAGAGCGTAGTTACTTGAATTATCTCTCCCTGTAAATCAGCACCTTGTCTACCGCCAGTGACCAGGGCTCTCCTTCTGCAGATTCTCCAAAAATGGAAATTGTAAAATCAGATATCCGCGCCAGCGGAGAACAAGTCACCTGGACAGATCTGTTATTGTCGAAAAACAGCTCGTAAGTTCCTGTGGCTGAGTCAAGAACGCCTATTCCGAAGGCATGGCTTTTCATGTCAAGGGGATAAGGCTCGATAACAAGCGGAATATCCTCGGACTTCCACTTGCCTCTCTCTTCCATATAGTTATATGACAAGGAACCATCGTAGTCCTTTACAAATACAATCGCGCCCTGCACTTCATCTTTGCTATTGCGCTTCTCTATCATTATCCCGAATTTCGCTCCTGACGCACCTGAACCGTCAAGGAACGCCTCGAATCGAGCGAATTTCTTGCCGCTTTCCGTTTTGTATATTGCTGTTTTCTTATTACCTTCGCGCTGCGTACCGTTAAACTTCGCCCTTTTATTCTCAATACGAATCTCTACGCCAAATCGTTCTTCCTCCTGCCAGCCATTCGAGATATCATCCGAGTCTTCTCTTCCAAAACTATCCTCCCAGAGGTCCCAGTTTAAAACCCAGCCGATTCTGGCAATTCCATCTTTCGCGTAAGCATCGTTGGGACTTGCAGAAAGAGCGCTTGAGAAAAAGGCCGTCGCCCTGTCAAAATCGCCCGACCTGTATGCAAGATATCCAAGCCCGTTAAACGCATCCGTATGAACAGAATTAATGTCAACGGCTCTCTGGAAATGCCGCCTTGCCAGAGAGTCCATGTTCAGTTTAAGGCAGCACATGGCAAGCAGGTAATGCGCGTCTGCGTCTGAATCGTTGGAAGCAACTGCATATCTAAAATATCTCGACGCGACATCGAACTCTCTTCTTTCATACTCGATTCGCCCAAGATATTTGAACACTTCGACCGGCCTGTAGCCATACTCAAGCGCAAGGCCAAGCTCGATTGCAGCCGTATCGTAGTTTTTCTCGCTCTCGTAAGCGCTTGCAAGCTTGAAGTGAGGCAGTCCGTAACCGGGCTTTTTACTCAATGCACTCTGGTACGCACTTATGGCATCCTCCGTATTGCCCATGTTTTCCGCAAGATACCCCCGCGCCACTTCCGCCTGCCAGCAATTGCCGTCCAGCAAAAGCGCTTCGCTCAACTCCCTGCCTGCAGAAATAAACCTGCCCATCCTGGCATGAACAAGTCCGAGCGAAGTCAAGATTAAAGCGTCTGGAAGTGAAACTTCTTTGGCTTTATTAAGCCATGTTTCCGCATCTGAGAGTTCGCCTTTGAAATATGCAACGGAACCAAGAAGAATATATGGCTTGGGATACAAAGTATCCGACGGAATCGCCGAGGTTAAGACTTCTCCGGCGTCATCAAGCTCTCCTATCATAAGCTTTGCTTCACCCTTACCGAGCAAAGCCCTGAAATCGTTAGGATTTTCCGCAAGGACTTCCTCGAATTGTTCGAGCGCCTCTTCGGGCTTTTCCATACCTATTAAAATTTCGCCGATTTCCAGTCTCGACCAGGACTCCAATGCCTTCAACTGGGTGTCGGCAGCCCCATTGATTGCCTGCTTGAAAGCACTAATAGCCGCTTCAGGCAAGCCGGCTTCTCGAACGACAATGCCAAGACGGTAAAAAATCCTCGAGTCATTAAGACCGGACCTTATTGCATGATGATAAAGCTCAATTTCTTCATTCAGGTCTTCTTCACTAACCTCCACTGCGACCCGCTGTTCTTCTTTGAGCAAGTCAGACATGAAAATATAAGAATCGATAAAAACAGGATTTATTTTTACGCAATCGCGTAAAGCCTCTTTTGTTCTTTCTCTTAGTTCATTGAACTGCATCGACCATTTGGCAACTTCGTAACATGCTTTGAAATCACCGATTCCCACCTTGCTGCGCTTCGCGTGAAATGCCTGAAGAGGCGTAGTTCTCGCTTCTATTTTTTCGATTAAATCTTTTCTTATGGGCGTATCTATATCCGTATTGTAATCGCGAAGCCTTATATAAACATGCGTGTCCGTTTTTCTGACAATCGTGCCTATAAGAGGTTGCGTGGCGTTTTTCACATAAACGTGATCATATTCCTGTATCCTTACATCTTCGGGTTCATCCTGACCCGATGCATACTGGCATATGAACAGGATTGTCAAAGCCGCAACAAACCATACTGTCTTTCTTTTCACCGGAATCTTCTCCTGGCTTTTCCTGAATAGCTTAATCATTATCCTTCCTCGTCTGAATCTTCTTCAGAACCATCTTCGGTCTGCTCCTGCTCGATTGAAAGCGGGGACTTGAATTGGCGAATCATTCGTCTTGCGCGAAGCAAAGGCGAGAATGGTGTCGGAGGAACAACTTTGGACGAAGATGAAAGGGATGGCTCGCGCATAGGAAAGTTCTTGGCCGTCGGCCGTGATGTCTTTTTGGATGGGACCCAGGGGTCTCTCGAATCGTTAAATCCATATTTCCCCCAGTAACTATTAAAATCCCCCTCGATAAAATCCGCCTTGACGATATTAATCGTAGGTACGTTGCGCTCTCCGCCTGGCGGAGGAACGTCAGGTACGGACCCAAGGGATATATGGCCTGAAAATGCGGTGGACAGACCGTAGATTGCGATAATTATCGTTACAATGAAAACTATTCGTTCTTTGTTCAAGGCACCCATAAGGCATTCCTTTCGATATATATATTTTAATACCTTCTGTTTCTTGGTCGGCCCCGCGAAGGAACGTTGCCTTTGCCGCCGGAATTCTTCAGATTCCTGCCGGTTTCCGAGGTTACTTCCGAACGGTCAAGAACCCTGAGTATCGCGAATTCCGCCTTGGTCCTGAGAGACCCACTTTTAACAGAGCCTTCTATCTCGCATCCCATGAGCTCGAGGAAGTGTCCTTCCTTTTGAAACTCATGAAGAACGCTTGCTATTGAGAACAAGCCACCCTCGAACTCCACGGCAAAAGGCAACCGTCTTATTACCTTTGTCGTATTTTCAATTGCTTCAATAATTTCGCTTTTCTGTTGAATCTTCTTGATACTGCCGACATTGCTTTCTATGCATTTTTTTACAAATGAATAAGTCGCAGATAGTCGAAGACGCATATCCTGGACCTCTTCCGGCGTATTATTCTGCTTTATCTTGTCTCCTATGTCCCAGTTCTTTTCAGGAATAAGAATGCTCTTGCGAGCCGCACTGTTTTTCGCCTCTCTCTGAAGACGCATAAGCTCTTTTCTCAAATGCACCGCCTGTTCACCTTCCGGCGCAGGTGGCAATGTGTCGGCAAATTGAAGTTTGGCAAGCATATTTGGAAGGAATTCTTTCTTAAGCACTTCATTCGTGCTTCCTGTAATACCTTCGAGACCAACAAACTTTTCCTTTGTGTCTTCGAGCTCGTCTCCCTTGTTCTGATTGTTCTCCCTGGTTACGGCGGCCGCCTGGCGTATGGATGAATCGTAACCGAGGACAAGCAGGAGCAAGCCAAGAGCCACTCCCACAAGAAGCATGAATTTCTTTCTGTCTTCGATATTCAGTTTCATTTCGCTCTCCCGACACTTACAAGCATTTCAAACCGGAACTCGCCCCTGTTTTCAGCAGTACGGCTCGGGTCAATCTTGGCCGTCATTACCAGGTCCGTCTCCACAAGCCGGTCTCTGAACCTGCGCACAATGTCATATTCATTTCCGGTCTGGCTGTCCACCTGTCCCCTAATGATTACCGCGGCAGGCACGATTTGAGTTTCTTCAGACGACACCGTTTCTTTTAATTGCATTTCGGTAATCAATATCTCCGAAGGCGTCACATTTTTATCACGCGTAAGGAAAAGCAGTTCCGTCAGGAAAGCCCCTTTCCCTGTCACTTTTGAAAGGCGCTGAATAGCCGAAGTGATTTGAGCGTTTTCCTTGGTTATTTTTCTTAGTTCGAACAACCGTTGGCCCGCTTCTTCCAATCGCTCATCGAGCTTGACTTCCCTCTCGACTGCAACCCCTTGCTCTCTCCATGCGGCGGCAAGTCTGACCATAAGAAACAGCAGCAGTATTGCTCCGGCGACGTACAGATATACTGTTTGCTCCTTGAAAATACGCTTCTTTTTCTCTTCGGCCGGGATTAGATTCATCGAATAAAATGAAGCATCCAACCGCGAGACCGCAAGCCCTATTGCAGTTGAAAATTCGCGTAATTCCGGGCTCGCGCCGCTGAAGTCACCCGGAGGTATTGATTCGGCGAGATGAAACTGCCCTATCTGGCCGCCTGCATTTCTGAAAGTCTGTAAGAAATCCGGCATGATTACTTCTGTTTCGAACATCCGTGCAATATGCTCGGAAAGACCGGGCAGATTGCTACCCCCTCCAACAAGTATTACATGGTCTGGTTTTATATCCTTTATTTTTAATTGCTTCGCCGCGAAACCAAGGGAAGAATTCAGCATGCCGTGGAGCCTGTCGGCGGCACCTGATAATGCATCTGATATCTGCTTTTCTTCTTCCGTCCTCCAACCCGAATTAGCGATATACCCCTGGGATACTTTTATACGTTCAGCCTCGGGAAATCCTACTCCGAGCGCCTCGCTTACAGATTCCGTAAAATCATCGGCCCCTCTCCCTATTGACCGCGCAAAAAGGAGGTCGCGGCCTTTCATAATCGCGATATCGACGTTGGTGGCACCTATATCCACGACAAGCATTGTTTTATCTTCTTCATATAGCCCCAGTCCGATTGCAGTATTATAGACGGCAAGAGGCGTAGGCAGAATATCGGCAACGCCCATCCCCGCCTTTCTCAAGCTATCCATCGATTCTTTGACATACTGGTCCTTGGACATGGCAACCATAACCGTGAAGTCTTCGGAAGCTTCTCTCGCTATATTGAGAACTTTGTAATCGCTGCTGACCGCCTCCGCGCTCTTACCTGCAAGCTCCCCGATTTCGTAGTCCATAATTATTTTTAATCTGTGAACGGGAACCGGGGGAACGGTCGTGTAGCGGATAATGGCTCCGCGCCCTGAAACGCCGAGCACTCCCTTGGACGCCTTCAAACCGGCAAGCCGCAATCCATCGCCTATCTGCTGGCCCGTCTCTGAAACAGAGCGCGGGACCTTAACCAGCCTCTCAATCACCAGCTGCTGGCCTCTTCTGCGGAGCGTGGCAAATTTGACGTACTGGTTGCCGTAATCTATCCCTACCGCAACGCTGCCCAAAGCTTAGACTCCTTCCTTATATGGAAGCCTATCTGCGGCTTCCTGACTACCATTTGCCTTCGTGTTTTATCTGATTCTCGATTTGTTCAAGTTTCGCTTTTGCATCTTTTTCGAATTCAGTTCCGGTAAAGTTATCCCTTACATATTCATAATGAACTGCCGCAAGCCCGAGCATCCCAAGCTGTCTGTAGCTGTCACCCTTGAGAAGCATTTCTTTCGCCTTATTTTCAAGCTGATTGTTACTTTCTTTTTGCAGTTCCGCTCGGGCAAATACAAGAAGCTCTTTTGCATCCCGTTCGCGTTCGCTCGAAGGAAAAGCAACGCTAATGCGCTCGATAAGTACTTCGAGATTTTTCATAAGCTCCGGATGCCTGCTTTTCTTGAAATCTTCATAAATGTATTGCACCTCTTTGGCAAGAACTTCGCCTTCCTGCTCCATTTCTTTCACCAGCTTTTGCAGCCGGTCCTTGGCATCGCTTTGTGCAACCAGTTCGCGAAGCGCATACTGAGCCATATTGATGGCTTCCTGCAGCCTGCCTTCTTCACGTAGCTTGACGATACCGGCGAGTTGGCTTGCAATTTTCTGCTGCTGCCTTTGTGACAACTCCGAAAAATCTACTGCAAATCCCACGTCTTTGCTCGTCTCAAATTTTTTGGAAAGTACGATTTTTACGCCTTCTTTGGTGCTTGCGACAGAAATATCAATCGGTTCGGGAAATCCGAATGCAATTATATTCTCGCCCGAACCCCATACCATTTCACTCGCATTTTCGAGCTCGAAATCGCCTTTGAAAAGCTGAACTCCCGCTTCCGTGGAAACTTCAACCGGCGATGTCGAATTTATCATATCGGGCCTGGCGGTTAACATGATTCCATACTCGCCGCCCGAAGTAAAATCACCTGAAATCTTGTATCGAACCGAAAGAGTATTGTCCCTTGTAAATATTTCATGGGTCAGCGGAACCCATGACGCACTATAGGGCTCGTATATATGCCCGAGATAAAGCATGGAACCGCCCGAAACCGATGCCCGCTTCTGTATGTTGGAAGTGGATTGACGCGAGAAAAGGTCCGTCTTCCCGTCCTTGCCTGTCAAAAAAAGCTGGGCATCCCATAGCGTTATGGCGCCGAGTTTAGCCAGGTTCCATGTCCCCCTGTAATCGACCTTGATATCAAGCTCGTTCCCAAGCGCAACTCTTCTCATATCTATATCGCCCGGTTCGGAATCTGTCTCATAAAGTTCGATATCATCAAACCAGACTTCTCCAACATTCCCGAAAACACAAAGTGAAAGTTGCATTTTCGTCGCTTTTTCAGGTGGAATGAAATCCCACCTGATTAGCTTCCACGAACTTCCTTCCGCGCTCAATAAATCAGAATATGATTCCTGGACAAAATACGGATTGAGCGGGTCGCTCCACGTCACTCTTACTCCCGCTTTCCTCGCGTCGTTAATTTTTACTTGCACTCTTACCTGGTACTGCCTATCCGGCGTTACCGATATGGGCGACATGTCAATAGCCAAAATATCATCAGGATTGTCGTTTACGGAACAATCGAGCTTTAAAGCCTGTTTGCCCGTCTTTGCCGCATTGATATCTACGAACCAGCCGCTTGACGGGACAGACCATCCTTCAAGCTTGCCGTCAATGCGAAGAGCTTCTTCAAAAGACCAGTTTACGGCAAGATTTCCCGGCTTCGCAACAAATGAAGAACGTCCTATAATCTGCCGGAACACCTGAAATGCGAAATATGCGACAGAGATTATAAGGAATATCGCCGCAATGGCGTAAAGGAACGTCAGCACCGGGTTGCTTTTTTTGGTTCTTAACGCCTTCTGCACGTCGATTCTTTCAAAATCCGCATCTGAAGGGAGGCCTCCCGGCTCTGATATTAGACCCGGTTTTACGACGGGCTGTTGCGCCGGTGCTTCAGGGGCTTGTATATCGATAAACTGGAACGTCGTGCTTCCTATTGAAAAGAACCATCCGTGGTCAAGTATCTCTCGATTGATTTTCCGCCCATTCATAACCGTCCCGTTTGTCGAACCCAGGTCGGTCAATACCCAGACGGAGCCTTCCCTTGAAATCGTGGCGTGGTTTCCTGAAACGCGTTCATCTTCTATAGGAATCGTATTGCTGTTTTTTCTGCCTATTGTGAGCGCCTGTCCCCCGAGAGGGTATGTCGAGCCCGGCTTGATTCCTTCCACCATCTTAATTAAATATCTTGCTCCACCCGCATCTGCATGGATTGAGTCCATTTTCCCCGGAGAAACGCTTTTTTCTTTTACCTCAGCAACTTGCGCCATGTAAGCGGACTCATCAGCCGGTTTCGGCACCACATGGTCTTCAACCACTCTTTCAAAATGTATCTCCGAGCTTCCAATCATTATCACATCGCCGAGCGACAGCAAATCCTTTGTCACAGGTTGCCCGTTTAAAAGAGTTCCGTTGCTCGATCCGAGGTCAATCACGAACCAGCCCTTGTCCGTTTGCTGTATCGCGCAATGAGCACGCGAGGCTTTTGAGTCGCTTATCGCAATTGTGTTGGCCTTCGAGCGTCCAATCGTAATCTTGTCCAGGTCAACTTCAACTACCCTTTCACGGCCCATTTCTCTGATAATCAGCCTTGGCATCTTCTACTCCCCGGAAATTTTAATCGTAATGTCTTTAGGTTTAAGCAAATATCATACCAGTTTAAGCTCAAATATCTCTCGTTGTAACCCCTTGCCTGACAACAAGTTATATCGCGTGTTTTTGCCGACTATTTCCTGATGGCAGCCGTGTCAAATTAATTTTACACATCACTCGGAATATGCCGAGATTTGTCACTTGGTAATAATGGGGTATAATACCAATATTGCAGTGTGCTTTCAATCCAAATTCTCTGTTCGAAAATCACCTTAAGCCTTCTCAGTACACCTTTCGTGTATTTTCAAGTTGATGAAAAAAACTGCTCATGATAATATGTTGGACTACAGTTCACATAGTCTGAAGGGAGCCTGTGATGTACGGACTGACTGAAGAAGAAAAACTAATCATGGATACCGCACGCGAATTCGCCGAATCAAAACTCGCGGACAGGGCGGTTGAATTCGACATGAAAGAAGAGTTCCCGAGACAGAACTTCACCGACCTTGGCGAACTCGGCTTCATGGGGATGCTTATCCCCGAAGAGCAAGGTGGCAGCGGACTCGGGGATTTCCCCCTGGCTCTCGTAGTGGAGGAAATAAGCCGCATCTGCGCTTCCACTGGAGTCGCTCTTTCAGTTCACAATTCCCTTACTTGCCGCATAATCAATCTCTTCGGCACGGATGAACAGAAGAAAAAATACCTCCCCAAATTGTCCAGTGGTGAGCATATCGGAGCATATGTGGTCACAGAGCCGGATACGGGGTCTGATGCCTCCAGCATTCAAGCGTCAGCCGAAGACAATGGTGATTACTTCCTCTTGAATGGGCAGAAATCCTGGATTACAACCGGCGCGAATGCCGGCGTCCTGATAGTCTTCGCCCGCACGAGCAAAGAAGGAAAACCCAAAGACGGAATTACTGCTTTTATTGTTGAACCCGGCTTTGAAGGTTTTGAAGCGGGCAAGCAGGAAAAGAAATTGGGGATAAGAGCTTCCGATACATGCCAGATTACTTTTGAAAACATGAAGGTCCCCAAAGAAAACGTTCTTGGCGGAGTCAACGGCGGCTTTAAGGTTATGATGATTGGTCTGGACGGGGGCCGCATAGGCATTGCGGCCGTATCTGTCGGAATAGCCCAGGCGTGCCTGGAAGCTTCGATAAAATACTCGCAGGAGCGCAAACAGTTCGGCAAGTGCATTTGCGAGTTTCAGGGAATCAAAACCAAGATTGCCAACATGGCGACGCGGCTTCATGCAGCCAGGTTGCTTGTTCACAAAGCAGCCAGGCTGAAGGATAAAAAGCTGCCTCACAGCAAGGAAGCATCCATGGCCAAGTTGTTTGCCTCGGAAACCGCCAACTACTGCGCAACTGAGACAGTTCAGATTCATGGCGGCGTGGGGTATACGAAGGAATTTCCAGTCGAGAGGTATTTCCGAGATGCTAAAGTGACTGAAATAGTTGAGGGAACCTCGGAAATCCAACGTCTTGTAATTGCCAAACATTTCCTTACATAGTTATAGAAACAGCATGCTGAAGTGAGTAAGGTTCGAGGAAAAAACGTTGACATAGCCGGACTTGCGCAAGGCGTTCTGTCGGGAGACAGGCGTTCAATCGCAAGAATGATTTCAATCGCCGAAAACAGCTTGGAAACTGCCCACGAGCAGATGGAACCTGTTTTCTCAAAAACCGGGCAAGCCAGCAGAATAGGAATCACCGGCCCGCCGGGAAGCGGCAAATCCACCCTCGTCGATGCCCTCACATCGCTTCTTCGCAAGAAAAAGCTCACGGTCGGCATTGTTGCAATCGACCCAACTTCCCCGTTCACCGGAGGAGCCCTTCTCGGAGACAGGATTAGAATGCAGGGCATTGGCCTCGACCCGGATGTTTTTATCCGCTCAATGGCTACGCGGGGAAGTCTCGGCGGCCTCTGCGCTGCAGCCGGAGATGCAGCCGACATTCTCGACGCTTCCGGCAAAGATATTGTTATTACCGAAACGGTCGGCGTGGGGCAATCAGAAGTTGAAATAGCTCGTGTCGCTGATACCACGTTAGTGGTGCTCTGCCCAGAGGCCGGAGACGCCGTCCAGACCATGAAGGCCGGACTGATGGAAATCGCTGATATCTTCGTCATCAACAAGGCTGACAAGGAAAGCTCAGCAAGACTTACGGTTGATATACGCGGCATGATTGAGCTGAAAACCTATGATAAAGCCGACTGGAAACCGCCCGTGGTTGAGACCTCCGCCACGCAGGGAACGGGCATGGAAAAACTCTATGAACTAATTGAAAACCACCGTAAGTACCTTGAACACGACAACAGGCTTCACAACAAACGGGTATCCTCGGCCGTCAGGAAAATCCAGGACATCGTGATTTCGCAAGTCGAAAAAAAAGCATGGCGCGAAAATCAGGAAGAATACATACGCCAACTCGGCGCAAAGGTAGTCAATGGAGAGATGACACCCTACGCTGCAGCCGGCATAGTTTTCGAACATATAAAAAGCAATAGCTGAGTGTCTTCTCTTCCGGGAGGTTTTATAGTGGACTCTGATACGGATAAACTGAAAAAAGAGCGCGAGAAATACGAAGCTGCTCTCAATTCCTGCAGGTTCCGTGATGAAGTTGATTTTATGACGACTTCATCGGAACCCGTAGATATTATCAATACTCCGGATGATATCAAAGACTTCGACTACACGGGAGACCTCGGTTTCCCCGGTGAATACCCGTTTACAAGGGGCGTACACCCGAACATGTACCGCGGCAGGCTCTGGACAATGAGGCAGTTTTCAGGTTTCGGCACATCGGTGGATACCAATAACAGATACAAGTATCTGCTCGCCCAGGGTCAGACCGGCCTCTCGGTAGCGTTCGACTTTCCGACCCTTTACGGCTACGACTCCGACCACGAACGTTCCGAGGGGGAAGTAGGCCGCTGTGGTGTCGCGATATCGAGCCCTGCCGACATGGAAACACTTTTCGATGGAATACCTCTCGACGAAGTTTCGACATCAATGACCATAAACGGGCCGGCGGCCGTACTCTTTGCCTTCTACCTTCACGTCGCCGAAAAACAGGGCGTATCTCTCGACAAACTTCGGGGCACGATACAAAACGACATCCTGAAAGAATATATCGCGCAAAAATCATGGATATTCCCTCCCAAGCCATCCATGCGCATTATTACCGATATCATGGGGTTCGCCTCGGACCACGTTCCCCAATGGAATACTATCTCGATTAGCGGCTACCATATCCGCGAGGCCGGTTCCACCGCCATTCAGGAACTCGCATTCACTCTCGCCGATGGCTTTGCCTATGTAGAAGCAGGTATCAAGGCGGGACTGGATGTTGACAAGTTTGCTCCGAGGCTCTCTTTCTTCTTCAACGCTCACAATGGTTTCTTCGAAGAAATAGCCAAGTATCGGGCGGCCAGAAGAATATGGGCCCGTCATATGAAAGAGAAATACGGCGCAAAAGACCGGCGCTCCTGGCTGCTTCGTTTCCATACGCAGACCGCCGGCTGTTCCCTTACCGCTCCACAGCCGGAAAACAACATCGTACGAGTAGCTCTCCAGGCAATGTCTGCCGTGCTCGGAGGAACACAGTCGCTCCATACCAATTCCATGGACGAAACCCTTGCCCTGCCTTCGGAAAAAGCGGTTAAAATCGCTCTGCGCACCCAACAGGTTATAGCCTATGAAAGCGGCTTGCCGAATACCATCGACCCGCTTGCCGGCTCTTACTACGTCGAGAAACTCACGAACAAGATGGAAGAGGAAGCTGAAAAATATTTCGACAGAATCGAGAATTTCGGCGGAGTCGTCGAAGCTATCGAGAAGGGATTCTTCCAGCGCGAAATCACCGATGCGGCTTACAGATATCAGCGGGAAATCGAGCAGCATAAGAGGATTATAGTTGGAATAAACGAGTATGTCGAAGAGGGCGAACCGGACATCGAGCTTCTTAAAATCAGCCCTGAAGTAGAACTGGAACAGCACCGGCGCCTCGAATCCCTCAGGGAATCCAGGGACAATAATACCTGTAAAATACGTCTCGAAGAACTGAAAAAGGCCTGCATGGGAACTGATAATGTAATGCCCAGGATAATCGAATGCTGCAGAGCCTATTGTTCGCTTGGTGAAATAGTTGAAGCAATGAAAGAGATTTTCGGCGTCTACATCGAACCGCCGATTTTCTAAACCGGGAGTATGGGATGACTAAAATCAGAATTCTCGTGGCAAAACCTGGACTGGACGGCCACGACCGCGGAGCCAAAATTGTCGCCGCCGGACTGCGAGATGCGGGCATGGAAATCATTTATACTGGGCTTCATCAGACTGCAGATTCAATAGTCGAAAGCGCCATTCAGGAAGATGTGGATGTCATAGGCCTTTCAATGCTTTCGGGCGCCCACATGACCTTCTTTCCCAAAGTCCGCAGAATGCTCGACGAGAAAGGCGCATCCGATATAGTTCTTATCGGCGGCGGAATTATACCGGTCGATGACAGGGAAAGCCTGATTAGCGAAGGCCATGCGGCAGCCCTTTTCCCGCCGGGAACGGAAATTGACCAGATAGTTTCTTTTATCAACGAAAATATAAGGAAATAGATTCGCGGTGGCAAAGCTCAAACTGTATCTGCAAGAACTGAGGGCGCCCTTTCTCGTGGCCAGTATGCTGGCCGTGGGACTCGGTTCCGCAGTCGCATACTGTTGCAGGGAAGTTTTCCACCCTCTTAATTTCATCGTTTCTCTCGTTGGAGTTGCTTTTATTCATGCCGGCGCTAACGTCGCCAACGACTATTTTGATAAAAAATCAGGCTGCGACGATGCAAACGACGAATTCGCAAGGCCTTTCACGGGCGGCAGCCGCCTCATACAGAACGGACTTCTAACTCCGCGGGAAGTCATTATGGAATCATTGATTCTTTATATTGCCGGCGCCGCCTGCGGCATTTATCTTTCCATCGCCGTCGGCTGGTGGGCGCTGATAATCGGTTCCATCGGAGCTCTTTGTGGATTTTTTTATACCGCCCCGCCGATAAAGCTTGTCTCAAGAGGCCTTGGCGAACCAATCGTTGGCATTAACTTCGGAATACTCGTGACTCTCGGAAGTTATTATGTTCAGGCTGGCCGCCTCGACTGGGCTCCCGTTTACGCTTCCCTGCCGCTCGCCGTTCTGATTTCCGCCGTGCTCTATATCAACCAGTTCCAGGATGCCCGCGCGGATGAGAAAACCGGCAAGCGCCACTGGGTCGTCCGTCTCGGAAAGAAACGCGCCGCAGCCCTTTTCCCTTTTCTTATGCTCGTTCCTTATGCAGTAATCCTGTCGGCAGTAGCTTTCAAAGTCATGCCGGCATGGACGCTGATAGCGTTTGCCGCGGCCCCGTTGTCGCTCAAGGCCATCTTGGTGGCGTCGAAGTTTCACCTGGATTCCAATCGTCTGGTTCCGGCCAACGCTTTTACTGCCGCTGCGCATTCGGCCGTGGCAATACTTCTTATTACCGGTTATCTGCTTGCAACTTAAACTCAGGAGGCGTTTTTATGGAACTTTCCGAAGAACAAATCATGGTACGTGACATGGTCAGGGAATTCGCCCTCAAGGAAGTCGAGCCCATCGCTTCTGAAATCGACGAAAACCAGCGGTTCCCCAAGGAAACTGTCGAGCGCATGGCGGAGCTTGGCCTCATGGGCATACCTATCCCCGAAGATTTCGGCGGCAGCGGAGGAGATTACGTTTCATACATTCTTGCCGTCGAAGAGCTTTCGCGAGTATGCGGGTCCACGGGAATAACTCTCGCCGCCCATTACTCACTCGGGCTCTCCCCGATTTGGGAATTCGGCACCGACGAACAGAAAAAGAAATTCGTGCCCGACCTTGCTTCGGGAAAAAAGATGGGCACCTTCGGCCTTACCGAGCCCAACGCCGGCTCCGATGCCGCAGGCACTCAGACTACGGCCGTCCGTGACGGCGACCACTGGATTGTTAACGGCACGAAGCAGTTCATTACAAACGCCAATTACACCGGAACCTGCGTGATAACGGCGATGATCGACAGAAGCAAAGGCGCACGCGGAATAGGTTCCTTCATACTCGAACAGGGCATGCCCGGTTTTCATCCCGGAAAAAAAGAAGACAAGCTCGGCCTGCGCGGCTCGGATACCGCGGAGCTTGTCATGGAAGACGTCAAGGTTCCAGCGGAAAACCAGCTCGGCGACCTCGAAAGCGGCTTTAAGTATTTCATGAAAACGCTGGATGCCGGACGAATATCGATTGGAGCGCTCGCACTCGGCATCGCCCAGGGTGCCCTGGACAAGGCGCTTGCATACGTGCAGGAACGAAAACAATTCGGCAGATTCCTTCACCAGCACCAGCAAATCCAGTTCATGCTCGCCGACATGGCCACCGAGATTGAAGCGGCCCGGCATCTCGTATATTACGCCGCGAGACAGAAACAGCGCAAGCAGTCTCATTCAAAAGAAGGGGCCATGGGCAAGCTCTTCGCATCTGAAGCCGCATATCGCGCCACAAAGAACGCGGTTCAAATTCTCGGTGCTAACGGCTACTCGAGAGAATATCCGGTCGAGCGCTACATGCGGGATGCCAAACTCTGCGAAATCGGGGAAGGCACTTCGGAAATACAAAGAATGGTTATTTCCAGAAGAATGTTGAGCGGCAATATGTAACAAGCCGCTTTTCAGGCTTGTTTTTATTGATTCTGGGTCGCTGCAAGCAATCTGTCCGCCCATTCGAAGACGGCGGCATCCTCGATAGGTATGTGCTTCAATTTGCCATCTTCCTCGAGTGTCACCTTGCGCATAGACTTCAGTTCCACCGTCTCCTGTCCCTTGCAGCAACAAAGCCCTCCGGACCTGACATAAATAGCGGGATTGCCCTTTTCAAACACAGCCAGGGCTTCGCATGAACAGCTTTCTATCTCAAAACAACCGACCGTTATTCGAGTGCGCTTTTTGACGCATACACACGCCCTGCCTGATAATATTTCAAGAAAAAGCATATCTTCCTGCCCGTTCTTGAGGCCCAGCTCCGAATCCGCATCCATCACAAGGTAGCCGCGTTCTCCCAAATCCAGGCGCGCAACTCCGTCCGTGCCGGTTCGCAGCCGGTCTCCATCCTGCAGGTTATGCTCATCTTTTGTTTCAACCCACTCGCCAGTGTAAAAAGGCCTGATGCTTACCGGGCCTAATTTCTTTATCAGCGACCCGATGCTTTCGTGGTTCCCTCCCGGCAGCATGAAATATATTATCACCGCAATGCATGCCGCGGCCGCCACCGGCAGTAATGCATAAAGCCGTCCGCTGGGGAAATTCGACATCCGTCCTTCGACCCTTGACCATGCGTCGTTCGAGGGAGCGAGGCCCGCCACGGCATCCGTCAGCCGGCACACTTTCTTATGCATATCGAGTATGCCGCGGCATTCGGGACAGGAATCAAGATGTGCCTCAATAGCATCCGGGTCTTCGACTTCACCGTCCAGGAAGGCCGCCAGCCGCGGCTTGATTTCTTCGCATCCCGACAAGACTAATTCTCCTTCAGCTTGGACAGTTTCTTCCCGAGCAGGTTGTATGCCTCGGAGATGCGCCATTCCACGGTCCTCGGCGACACCTCCAGAATTTCGGCTATGTCTCCGTACTTGAAATTATTGTACCTGCTCAGGATAAACGGCACCCTGTAATTTTCAGGAAGCTCGCCAATCGCATCCTTCACAATCTCTTCTATTTCCCTTTCAGCCAGCTCCTTTTCAGGAGATGGCGTGATGTTGCTGTCGCTTCTTTTGAGTTCTTCCGTCCTGGTATCGAGAAAGGCCTTGTAGCGCTGCTTGCGCCTCAGGTAATTTATCCAGTGGTTTTTCGCTATCTGAAAAAGGTAGGTCGAAAACTTTCCGCTGCCATGGTAGTGCCTGCGATTCTTCCAAAGCTTCAAAAAAACGTCCTGCGCAAACTCTTCTGCTTTCGCGTGGTCCCAAACAAGCCTCCAGAAGAAATTGAGAATCCCCTGATAGTATTTTTCGAACAGTTTGCTAAAAGCGATTTTGTCGCCTTTTGCCGCGCTGCCCATCAACTGCTTGTCATCGATTGCTTCTACCATTGGCGGAACGTTCTACCTGATTAAACAAACTCGCAAATTCAATCCCTGACAAAAAACTGATATCTATCGTAAACCGGCTACTTTTTTTTCCAACCCGACGGGTCAATTTCCCAATTGTAGCCCTTGGTGCCGGGTCTTGTAAACAGAACCTTTTCTTTAAGGTCGTATACTATCTTCTCTTCGCGCATTTCCACGGCTTTCTGGGTCACGACGACGGGTTTTCCGACAAGCGAAACTTCTCCCTTTTCAACATCGTAAACCGCGAGTTCGCCTCTCGCAGCGAGGGAACCGGTCTTTTCGTCCTCGACTTCCACTATGACGTTGTCCTCAAAAAATACTTCCCTGACGCCGGCCGTCCTGCCCTTGTGAATCGCCACCATCTTGTCGCACCTCGCCTTCATGGAGGAGCCCTTGTCACTTGCAAAATTCCCTCTAACTTCGCCGAGAAAAACCGACCTTCCCGTCGTGAGGTAAATAAGTATCTTGCCTGCGGTAATTATGTTCTTCCCATCCTGCAACTCGGGCCTTTCCCTGCTTTCGAACAAAACGGAATCTCCGCGCTTGTATGTGGCCGATTCGCAACGAAGAGCCATGCCGCCCGAACCGCTCGTAAAACTGACGTTCCTCTCTGCGTGCGCGCCTGACACTTCGTAGCTGCTTGAAAACTTCAAAGTCAGCTTGTCCGAGTTCATTTCGTAAGGCGGCTCTATTCTTTGTTTCAGCGCGTCTGCCTTTCCGGCGCTTTCCTCCTCCAGATGCGCTTTTACTTCTCCTTCGAAAACGGCGCTCCTTGAATCGGGACTGAACGTGACTTTTCGAGCTTCAATCCAGTCCTTTCCGCTTTCAAGCCTTTGCATTCCCGTACCCGCAAAGGAGGTCATAACGGCCGTCTGCCGCCCGGCGTCCCACTCGACGACCTCGCTGAACATTTTGATTTTAGAGCCTTTCGAGCCGGCATATTCGACCTCTACCATTTTTCCGGAATCATTAAGATTTACTTTCGATATAGCTGTTTTACCGCCATCTGCAGTCTCGAACTGTGCAATCATTTTACCGGCTTTAAAATGCCATGCGGCGTTTGCAGCGGCGAATTTTGCCGAAACGTTCCCAGTCAAAACAACCTGCGAATTCTTGATGTCAAATACAATCGAATCCGAACTGGCATAGTCTGACGCACCTCGTTTCAGTTCTGGATTCTGACGCACTTCGAGGCTCTCGTTCGACGCATCCCACCTGACAAGCCCGCCGCTTAACCGGTATTCGCCCTTGCTGCTCGATATCAGCACTTTGCCACCGTCGGCGGGAAAAAGCATTATATTCTCAGGTTCGAGGCTGCCTCCTTCATCCGAAAGATATATTATCGCTTTCTCGCACTCGACCTTCCATTCGTTCGGAGTTTGCTTCAACGTCTTGGAACCGGGAACAATCGTCTTCGAGCTTTTTAGCTTCGCTTTTACTCCGCCTTCAAGGACAAGCTGTTTCCTGTCCTCCATAAGCGTAGCTTTTTTTGCCGTTAGGACATTGTCACCGTCGAGAAATATTACTCCGCGTTCACCCGTTATGACTGTTCGCCCACTCTCGACATCCCACTTGATTTCGTCTCCGAGAATCCTGTCCTCTCCGCCCTGGCGCACCACGATTTTACCCTTGGCCGATGCCTTTTCAACCGCCCTGGCCGCCCCGAGAGCTGCGCCGAGCGTCTCGCTTTCAAGAGAGATATCACCGTCCCTGACAATAACTCCGCCGGTCAGCGTCATGATAAACATGTTTTGTTCGGGAAGGCGTATGACAAGCAGGGGGCCCGCGCTTTCCACATCAACTTTCCGCCCTTTACTCGAATCGCTCGAACTGCTCTTTTTCCCGAAAAACAGACCGTTGTCGCTCGTGGCAAGATGCATCGTAACGGGGGGCTTCAATACAATCCTGTTGAGTTCCGTCCTGCCTTCCATCCCACCCTGCGCGAAAACCTCGAAGCTCGGCCCGGTAAAGTGCGCAAGGCTGCTGCTCCGAAACTCGGCTGCAGGTTCCTGCTTGCCTTTTTTGCTTGTTGCGGCTTTGATATCAAGATTCTGAGTTCGAAGCGTTATTTCGGAAAGCCCTCTCGGAGTAAACATCTCCAAGTTGTTTATCGTTACGCTGCCGGTCAGGTTCCCATTCATATATTTCTCGCCGAACTTGATTCGCCCGCCGTCCGCTTTCATTTTGGTCAGCGTCTTTTTCAGAATCGGAGTCGTCGTGGTAAAAGAAGAAAAAAGCACCTCCGGTTTTTTTACATCGTAGCTGTCTTCTCCCTTTGGTATGGCTTCTATCCCGCGGGCGAACCAGTCGAACACTCCCAACTCGGGGTCGAAATGCCTGTATTCCCAGTTGCGTATTCGCTGCCTTATCGGTGAATTGCCGCTAAGCGCTTTAATATCTTCCGGAAGAGCAACATCGTCGTTTGCAGGAGGCTTTATAATATCAACATCTTGAGAAACACTCAGGTCTCCCCCGATGGCAAGAAGCGCCAGCACTGCCGGCACCCCGAACCCTAACATTACCAGTAACGATTTCACGCCTATGAAAACTCCGATATCAGCTCTTCCCAGCGCCCCTGTGACTTGAGAATGCTCTCTGCAATCTCCCGAACCGCTCCCCTGCCCCCTTTGCGTGCAGCCACGAGGTCGCATATTTCTTTAACCTCGGGCACCGCATCGGCAACGCATGCCGGCAGGCCCGATATTCGAAGAACTGCAATGTCGTTTATATCATCCCCCACGAAACAGGTTTCTTCGGCAGACAGTCCGTATTTATCTATCAGTCTTTGAAACTCTTCATGTTTTTTAGTCACGCCCTGGCATACATCGTTAATACCGAGTTTCTTGCACCTGCGTTTCACAACTTCCGACTCTCGTCCGGTAATAACCGCTACCTTTATCCCGCTTAGAACAAGCGCCCTGATGCCGAACCCGTCTTTGGCATCGAAAGCCTTGTACTCCCTGCCGTCGTCCGTAAGCAGAAGACGCCCGTCTGTCAGTACGCCATCGACGTCGAGAAAAACCATCCCAACTTTTTTCAATTTCAATTGCAGCTCATCTGCGCTTATCGGCATGCCTGTTCTCCTTTCGTGTCTTGATTCTATCAGCACATCCATCGCCCGTCAAGCGCTTCCGAAGCAGGATGGAAAACATGAAAAACAGTATTTTTTCCCAATACATGAAACCTGCGCTCTCCCCGGCTTGTAGACTAAACGTAAGCAAGACACTTTAAGGAAACGGGAGGTGAAGGATGAAGAAGTTCGCAGTAGTTTGCGCCGTGCTGCTCGGTTGTACCGTTGTGATGGGTGCGACTTTTTCGGCAGGCAAGATGTTCGGGGACATGGACAAAATCGAAAAGATAGTGAAGGCGGTCGGCGCATTCTACAAGGGATGCGAAAGCGAAGAAGCCTCGGTAATAATGGCCGAACTCGCTATCGTCGATATGTCGAAGAAGGAGAAAAAAGACGCGACCCCTTATCTCCAGAAAGCTCTCGAAGACATGAAGGAGCCGGGTCTGCGCAATTTCACCAAGTTCCTTATCGCCAACTGCCATAAGGAAAACGGTGATACCGACAAAGCGCTCGAAGAGTTGCTTTCGATAATAAAAGAAAAATAACCGCCGTATGCAATTTCCAACAAGAGGTCGGACACCCGGCCTCTTGTTTCATTTTATCAGATAAGAATCATCCTTAAAACGACTGGCGTCTTGAATGCGCGCATTCACCTGCATATAATAATTCCTCTTTCTTCGTTATTTTTATTCGGGAGCCGAAGTGAACGAATTCACGAAACAGATAGCCGAATCCATTTCAGAACACCTGCCGCTCGAAGCTGACGAAACCGAAAAGATGCTCGAGGTCCCGCCGAAGATGGATATGGGCGATTATGCATTCCCCTGCTTTTCCTTCGCCAAGTCGATGAAAAAAGCGCCTGCCGCCATTGCAGCCGAAATCGCGCAAAACATGAAAATTCCCGCCCTTGTCAAGGAAGTGAAAGGAGCTGGCCCGTATCTTAACTTCTTTATCGACAGGGCGGAATTCACAAAACGCTTTCTGACCCGAGCAATCGAACGCACCCTGGACTACGGATGCTCGAAAAGTGGCGCCGGCAAGACCGTCGTCGTCGACTTCTCGTCTCCTAATATCGCAAAGCCTTTCGGCATTGGCCACCTGCGCTCGACAGTCATAGGCGGCGCGCTCTGCAGGATTTTCGAGGCGCTCGGCTACAATGTCGTGGGAATAAACCATCTCGGCGACTGGGGCACGCAAATCGGTAAGATGATGGTCGCCTTCAAGCGATGGGAAGATGGCGAGAAATTCAAGGCCGACCCCATAGCGCATTCCTACGAGCTCTACAAGAAGTTCCACTCGGAGGCGGAAAAAGACCCCGCGCTCGAAGAAGAAGCGAGAGATTACTTCAAACGGCTCGAAGGCGGAGACCCCGAAGCCAAAGCTTTCTGGCAGAGGTTTATGGATATATCCATGTCGGAATTCAAGCGCGTCTACGAAAAGTTAGGGGTGCGTTTCGACCATTTTACCGGCGAATCCTTCTATAACGATAAAACTGAAAAGACCATCGAGCTTCTCAAGAAAAAAGGGCTTGCCTCGGAAAGCGACGGCGCCCTGGTCGTGGACCTCGGCAAAGAAATGCCGCCCTGCCTGCTCCGAAAGGCGGACGGCGCGACGCTCTACGCCACGCGCGACCTCGCGGCCGCAATATACCGGCACGAGCAGTTCGATTTCGACCTTTGCCTTTACGTAGTAGGCTACCCGCAGGAACTTCATTTCCGCCAGTTTTTCAAAGTCCTCAAGCTCGCCGGTTTCGACTGGTCGGACAACATGAACCACGTGCCTTTCGGCCATATACTCGGCATGTCCACGCGCAAAGGCACGCTGGTTCTGCTCGACGAGGTGCTAAACGAGGCCGTGAGCCGCGCAAGCGAAATAATAGCCGAGAAGAATCCCGACCTCGACAACCCCGCTGAAGTGGCGGAGGCAATCGGCGTCGGGGCGGTCATATTCAACGACTTGAAGAACTCGCGCGCCAAGGATGTCAATTTCGACTGGAACGCAATCCTCAGCTTCGACGGCGAAACGGGGCCGTACATTCAATACTCCCACGTACGCTTCGCGGGCCTGCTGCGCCACTTCGAAGGCGAGCCGCCCTCGCCGGACTCGGTGGATTTCGGACTTCTCTCCGAACCGGAGGAATGGCAGCTTGTCCGCGACATCGAGAAATGGCCGTCGGTAATCGCGCAGGCCGCAGCCGAGTTCGAGCCGTCCGTTATCTCGACTTATCTGCTGCTTATCGCGAGCGATTTCAACAGGTTCTACCAGAAACACAGAATAGTCGGCGACGATGAAAGTCTTACCGCGGCGCGCCTGGCGCTCGTGATGGCTTTGAAAAACGTCCTCGCCAGAGGGCTCTCAATGCTCGGCATGAAAGCGCTCGAGAAAATGTGACAATCGCAATCCAACCGTTCGAACCTCGTTCAGTTCGAGACGGATTATTTACGTATAATTTCCTTCAAGTCCGACTTGTTAAACGGTATCTTGGCGCTGCCCGCGCTTCTGACGACTTCGATTACGATAACCTTCTCATCCTCGCTCACGAGCGTCCCGGTAAGTCTCGCACCATCCACGGTAACCAACGTGACTTCGGGCCCGCTCGGCTTCTCTTCATCCGACTTTCGCCTTATGTCGATATCGGCGATATGATTGTAAGGCGCCTGCAGCGCAAGAATGGCGAGCGCGGTCGGGTAGATTTTTCCGCCCCGGAAGTCCGAATACTGGCCCATGTCCCAAGCGCCGGTATCGACGCCTTCCCTTAGTTGCGACTTGAGCAGGACCGAATTCAGAGCCCATTTCCACTCGGTATACGTCCGCTCCTCCAACTGATATAAGGCGTATGTTCCGAAGAAGAAAAGCGGGAAACTGGTGCGATTGTGGTCGGGCAAATTCTCGTGGATGAATTCCACCGCGCCTTTCATTTTCAGCGAATCCTTCTTGCTGCCGGAGACGAGCTTGCCGTATGATGAAGCCGAGGTCGCAATCAGCGCCAACTGGTAGCCCGGAAGGTTCCTCTCGGGACGCGACATTTCACCCGATTTCGAATACCCTATCAATCCGTCCGCATCGGATGCCGCGTTGTAAGTGTTAAGCGCGCCATCGAGAAGTCCCTTGAGAAACTTCAGTTCGCCCTTTGCCGCAGAAAGCATGCCGAGTTGCATCCAGGTCGTGAGCATTACATCCACGGTCTGGTTCTTGTCGGAAATACGCCACCCCGTGCCCGGTTCCTGGATTCTGATGGCGTAATCGAGCGCCTTCTGGCAAACGGGCGCCAGCTCTTCATCATCAGTCATGCAATAAAGCTCGGTCAGCGCAAGGAACGCAAAAGCGTGGCTGAGCCGGTGGAGCGGGCTTGACGGGTTCCCAATCAAGCCGCTTTCCTGCTGCGCAGCCTTGAGCATATTCGCGGCAGCGGCCACGGTCGAGCGGTTCGGCCCGAATAGATGCGTATTTCCCTCGGCGAGGAAGCAGAGGACGGCAAGCCCCGTAAGCCCCACGCCGTCGATTGCGCTTTCGCCCTTCGAAGCCCCCTGCCAGGAGCCGTCGTTTCCCTGATTGACTGCAAGCCACGCCAGGGCGTTACCAATGGCGATTGCGGATTCTTCTTTAATAAGTTCTTTTTTCGAAAGAAACCGTTCCTTATAAGGCATTTCGCCGACGAGTTTCCCGGCCTGCTCTTTGGCCTTCGGGGCCTGGGCCGAATGCTCGTAGTTGTCGACCACGGACATGAAAAGGCCGAATGCGCGAACGCTTTTTTTGGACTTGAGCGCATTCTCCGCCGAAGCGAAAAACTTGGCCGCGTCCTTCCTGTAGTTGTCAATTTCCTCTGAAAGGCCATGAGCGATTTTCTTCCAGAAGGGGTCGGAATGCGTGCTCCCGAGCTCGCGGTATTGTTCGAGCGCGCCGCCGAGGTCGCCGAGAGTTTGCAGCGAGCGGCCGTTTTCAATCAGCTTAATCGCGTCGAGTTCGGAATCGACAATCTTCGCGTATTCGTCCGTAACGTTCTTCGCTATCTCGACGTACCTGCCCTTGGCCTCTTCCAGGCGAAGCGTCCTGACGAGAAGACGCGCATTTTCGACAGCCATGTTGAAGCTGATTTTCTCTATCTCCGCATCTATGTCGCTCAACGATTTTTTCACGACTTCCGTTTCGCCGTATTCCGCCTTCAGTTTTTCGTATATTTTGTAAGCTTCCTCGGGCTTGCCGGAATTTTTCGCCGTCGCGGCAGTTATCAAAAGCTCGCTTGCTTCCTGCTCGCTCTTGTCTTTTTCGCGCTTCTCGACCGTCTTGGAGGCGTCGAGCTTGCCGAATTCGACTTTCTGCGCAGCTATTATTTCCTTGAACGATTCCTCGCTCAGAAACTCCACCTTGTCGGACATCCGGAAAACCAGCCTGCCCGCGCCGTGCGCCTGGCTCGAATCCGCAATAAGTATGGGGTCTTCCACGACCCCTTCCGACGCAATCGCTTCCTGCATGAAAACCATATATTCTTCATGGCTCTTCTCGCACGCCAACGGTATGCCGGCGGGAAAAAGGCCTTCTTCCTTGAGCGTTATGAGGTCGAGTGGGAAAGTGTCGTATTTTTCCCTGTATTCGAGGAGCGCGGCGCCGATTTTCTCGAGCTTGCCTGCGCAAAGGTCTCTCAGCCGCTCTTCCTCGATTTGTCTTTGAACCTGTTCAATATTCTCGACCGGCTTAATCGCCTCGGGCTTCTCGAGAACCCTGTATACGACAAACACAATCATAATTACAAGAATCACGAGAATAAGCATCATCTCCAGCGGTGAAAGCAGGTGCTTGGGCTTTTCCACCTTCTCGGTGGGAGCTTCGCTCGGCCTGACTTCTATCCTGCCAGAGCCCACCGTGGGCACGAATACAATCGCCCCGCAGTCCGGGCATTTCGCGTTCTTCCCTGACTGCTCGTCAGCTACTTCGAACGCCCTGCCGCAACCTGCGCATTTTATTCCTATCATAAGAGCCTCCATGAAGAAGGGTTTTCCACTTCCGGTAAGTCGCGCCGATAGTAGCAACTGATACACAAAAAGTCAAGCCAATTCAGGCGTTGCAGCCCGCTTTGCAAAGAAGGATTCGCCGGGGTTAAACAGTCGACTGAGGTAAAAGACGGATGTAAACCTCGCAACTTTACCCGTGGCAATTTCCTGAAATCGCAAGACCAGCCGGAAAACTCCATCTGTAATCGATTTCCCTTGCCACTCGTCGAATTGTCACTAATTCGACGAGATGCCGGGGCCAATGACTGCAAAGCAGGCATGGCGAAAGGCTCTTTCTTCGTCTGTATTTTTAACTCCTTTGTTCCCAACGACTTACGACGTTTTTTTACAGATATCGACGGGTCTTTTGTCATATTTGCGTGGGTGTTTTTACCGTCAAATTTAAATATTTCCGTGATGCCCGATATGTTGGTCTGGATGGGAACATCCGGCTTTATTGAAAGAGCCGAAACTGGTATAAAGCTACAGTACACGATATCTCCTCTTTCCTGTCATTGCGAGGACGAACGAAGTGAGGACGTGGCAATCTGATAAAAACAATGTTGCTCGCTTCGCTCGCGATGAGATTGTGATGAGATTGCCGCGCTACGCTCGCAATGACCCGTACTTGTTGATTTCTTCATTGCCTGTTAATCCTTTGATAATTTGCTATTCCGTACAAACCGACTGTATATACAATCACACAATGGATTTATTTTACGGTGGATTTGCGAACGCTTAATGCGTCATCCCCGGCGTGAACGCCGGGGCTTTGGAAAATACAACTCCTCTATATATATGACGCCGTTTTTGACCCCATCCATGCAGAAAAAATCAATAAATCTTGAAAAAACATTTCTGATTGTTGTAAGTCTTTATGAGACAAGGAGTTACAGCGCGAAATTTTTTCAGGCATTTGATGGAAAAAGCGGGAAACCACAGATTTTCACAGATTAACACGGGTGAAAAGCAAATAGAAACAAAATTGGCAAGTAGTTATTTATCTTTATTCTTCTCGTACCAGTCTTTCCATTTAGCGTATTCACAACCTATCTGCTCTCCTGTTATCGCCTTTAGCGCCTTCACCACATTATATCGGACATTCCAGTGCCTGTCTTTCAAAACCGAGATAAGCGGTTCAACAGCACTCTTATCTCCTATCCTGCCCAGCGCTTCTGCTGCATAACTTCGTGCGTTGCTGCATTCATTTGTGCTAAGAATCATGATTATTGGCTCAACAGCTTCCTTCACACCTTTATTCCCAAGCGCTCTGACTGCAACCTCTCGAATATGCGAGTCTTTATTTTCCAAGGCTTTGATAAGTAACTTTAGCGCTTTCTGCCCTCCAATTTGCGTAATATTTTTAGCAGCCTCGTAGCGTATATCTTCTTCCTTATCATCCAGGGCCTTAACCAGAAACCTAAACGCCTCATTGTCTGCACTCAGTATGGTCAGTCCGCAGGCTGCGGCCAACTGTACTTCCCTGTCGGTGTCTTCTTTCCAAAGTTTTCTTAACGCTCTCTCCGCTTTCATCTCGCGTGTTGCGCCCAGCGCTCTCGCTGCAGCCGAGCGCACCCGCCACTTCGTATCCTTCAGCGCTTCGATGAGAGAATCACCTGCTCCCGCTTCCCCTATCTTGCCCAATGCTTCTGCCGAAATCCGGCGGACAATCGCTTCCTTATCCCCCAAAGCTCCGGCAAGAGCCTTAACCGCCCTTTTGTCCCCAATCTGCCCCAGTGATCTCACTGCATACATGCGGACATGCTCATTTTCGTCCGTCAATGCCCCCGTCAGCGGCTCAACAGCCCCCTTATCTCCGATATTCCCCAGCGCCCTTGCGGCAGACCTGCGCACAAGGGCATTCTCATCCTTCAGTGCCTTCATAAGGGGCTCAAGCGCCGCTTTCTCTCCCATCGGAGCTAAAGCGTGAGCGGCGTGATAGCGGACACTCGAATCCTCGTGCGTCAGCATCTCAATCAGGGGTGCGATGGAATCCTTGTCCTCTATCTTACCCAAAGCGTACGCAGCCCAACCGGCCACCTCTTTATCCTCTCCTTTTATTTCTCTCAAGAGAAGTGGAACCGCCCCTTTACCTGCCAACAGCAATCCATCCGCGGCGCTGACACGGACAAAATAATCTTCGTCCTTCAAACCCAGTATCAGAGGTTCTATAACTCTATCGCCACATATCCTGCCCAACGCCTCGGTGGCATTAAGTCGAACTCCCCGGTTCTTGCTGTTCCTCAAAACCTTGTCAAGTGGCTCAATGGCTACTTCACCTAATTCAACCAGTGCATCAACCGCTGAACGCTGGATGTCCAGCCTACTTCCTCTGACGGCTTCTATTATTATGCGAATCAGGACTCCCGATGCGCCTTCGGGCCGGGACTTGCGCAGTTTCTCTATCACGGCAGGCGTACCTTTGAACGCCCACTCATCAAGCAATTCTGTTATATCCGGAACTTTTTCAAGAACCGCAGGCGTTATCTGCCAGCGGTCGTATGGTGCAAGCATCTTTTCGAGACGCTGCTTCGCTTCCTGATGTTTAACGTTCTCATAACCTCTCCGCAGTCGCTCAAGCATAGTGCTGCTTTTTATCTTGAGTAGTCTCTTGAGTTCAGAATACGCTTTTTCGCGGTCATTGCAAAAGCGGGAACCCAGCTTAACAACAAGTTGGTCAATCCTGTTTGCAACCTGTTCTGCAGGGGCTGATATTGTTTTTCCCTCACCAGCCTGTTCCTGCGGTAGCTCTGTCTGCCCGTAGCTATACAAGTACATAACGAAAACCATCAGACATACAAGCGCTGGTTTCTTCAACATAATGCTTCACACCTTTCATCTTTGATTATACAACAGAATGATTAAACGGTGCAAAATACGCATTGCTTCAAAACTGCAAGATGCCATTAGCTACAAAACACAATCTCTTCGTTCAATGCTCTAACTCCTTACGTATCGCGTACATTCCCGCAGGATAATCTCTTCGAACATCAATTGTTCGAAACGGACATCATAATATAAAAAAATCCCGGCGTTATTGGCCGGGATTGGAGGTGGTTCGGGTTAGTATTTAGAAACCGCCGAAGGTCACTCCGATGCCGGAACAGAAGTGGGCTTTTTTCTTGTGTATGGATGCACGGTATTTGAGCGTCGGGCTCCAGTCGAGCATTCCGAAGAAGAAAATCCCCACATTCGGAGCATCGGGAACCAAACCGCGAATGCCAAAGCCGGCGAATATCGCCTCGTCTGCCACGCCCAAATCGACGCAGACAATGGGGTCGTCCTTGCCCTGGTCGTATTTGAAGACCTCGACCGAGACGAACGGAGTGAACCGCTGGTGGTTCGAGTCGGTGACTTCCAGCAGAGCGCCGACCTTGACGGGCGGAAACTTGCGCGCCGTCTGACTGTTCGGGGCCTGTGAGACTGCAGGCGGAGTGCCCGCACCGGGCGTTCTTGCCGCTCCGGCAGTCGCGCCGCTTCTCATGGGCATCAGTCTCTGTCCGCAGTTGGGGCATATCGTGGCAGTAGCAGGCACAATAACCTTGCACGACGGGCAGGAGTAGACTTTCTGCCTCTGCATTGAAGAACAGCCGACAACGATAGTGGCTGAGATAAGAAGAATAAGGAAGAGGGAAATGCGTCTGTTCATCACATCTCTTTTCTGCACTAACGCGAAAGATGGTTGAGAAAACGCGGATTATTGTGGTCAAGCCAATCGGCAATTAGTACCGGTTAGCTGAACACGTTACCGTGCTTACACATCCGGCCTATCAACCTGGTAGTCTTCCAGGAGCCTAATTGGGATACCTCTTCTTGGAGGGGGCTTCGCGCTTATATGCTTTCAGCGCTTATCCTTTCCGAACATAGCTACCCAGCAATGCCCCTGACGGGACAACTGGCACACCAGAGGTCCGTCCATTCCAGTCCTCTCGTACTAGGAATAGATCTTCTCAAGTATCCTACGCCCACACCAGATAGGGACCGACCTGTCTCACGACGGTCTAAACCCAGCTCGCGTACCGCTTTAATGGGCGAACAGCCCAACCCTTGGAACCTTCTACAGCTCCAGGATGCGATGAGCCGACATCGAGGTGCCAAACCTCCCCGTCGATATGGGCTCTTAGGGGAGATCAGCCTGTTATCCCCGGGGTACCTTTTATCTGATGAGCGACGGCCCTTCCACACGGAACCGCCGGATCACTAAGCCCTACTTTCGTATCTGCTTCTCCCATCGGAGTCGCAGTCAAGCTTCCTTCTACCTTTGCGCTCTATGCACGATTGCCAACCGTGCTGAGGAAACCATTGGGCTCCTCCGTTACCTTTTTGGAGGAGACCGCCCCAGTCAAACTGCCCACCTAACAATGTCCCGAACCCGGATTCACGGTGTCCGGTTAGGGTTTTAACATAACAAGGGCGGTATTCCAAGGGTGACTCCACGGGAACTAGCGTTCTCGCTTCAAAGTCTCCCGCCTATCCTACACATGTTAGGCCAAAACTCAATATTAGGCTGCAGTAAAGGTCCACGGGGTCTTTCCGTCTTGGTGCGGGAAAGCGGCATCTTCACCGCTACTACAATTTCACCGAGTCCCTCGTGGAGACAGTGCCCAAGTCGTTACGCGATTCGTGCGCGTCGGAACTTACCCGACAAGGAACTTCGCTACCTTAGGACCGTTATAGTTACGGCCGCCCTTTACCGGGGCTTCGGTTATGAGCTTCACCCCCGGGTTACCCCGGAGATTGACCCTTCCCCTTAACCTTCCGGCAGCGAGCACGCGTCAGTCTGTATACGTCCTCTTACGAGTTTGCACAGACCTGTGTTTTTAGTAAACAGTCGCCCGGGCCGATTATCTGCAACCTCACGGCGCTCAATGAGCAAGTCACATCACACCACGAGGCACCCCTTATCCCGAAGTTACGGGGTCATTTTGCCGAGTTCCTTCACGAGGGTTCTCTCGAGCGCCTAGGGATACTCTCCCTACCTACCTGTGTTGGTTTTAGTACGGACACCTATAAGACTCGCAACGAGGCTTTTCCAGGAAGCTCTTCAGGCTGCATTACCTCCAGTCGGGTTTAGCCCGGTCCCCGGTCCTAACGGCGCGGATTTTCCTACACCAGACCTCAGACAAGGCAACGGACATTTTCAATCGTCCGCCAGCCCTTTGAACTCCGTCCCCCCTTTGGTCAACATCATATAGGTGGGGCAGGAATATTAACCTGCTGTCCATCGCCTACGCCTTTCGGCCTCGGCTTAGGCCCGCCTAACCCTGGGTGGAACTGCCTTCCCCAGGAAACCTCAGGTTTTCGGCGAGCAGGATTCTCACCTGCTTTATCGTTACTCATACCGGCATAATCACTTCCGTACAGTCCAGCAGTCCTCACGGTCTGCCTTCGACCCGGTACGGAACGCTCCCCTACCACTGCCGGCACCCCGTAGGGTAGCCGACAATCCGCAGCTTCGGTAACAGGCTTAGGCCCGATCATTATCGGCGCGAAAATGCTCGACCAGTAAGCTGTTACGCACTTTTTAAATGATGGCTGCTTCTAAGCCAACATCCTGGCTGTCTGCGCACTTTCACTTCCTTACGCACTTAGTCTGTTTTAGGGACCTTAGCTGGCGGTCTGGGTTGTTTCCCTCTTGACCATGGAGCTTATCCCCCATGGACTCACTCCCGTGACAGAGGCATACGGTATTCGGAGTTTGGTTGCGTAGGGTAGGCTGGTGGCCCCCACTAACGCATTCAGTATCTCTACCCCCGTATGCTGTAACACGAGGCTGACCCTAAAGCCATTTCGGGGAGAACCAGATATTGCCGAGTTTGTTTAGCCTTTTACTCCGATCCACAGCTCATCCCCCCAGTTTTCAACCTAGGTGGGTTCGGCCCTCCACGAGTTTTTACACTCGCTTCAGCCTGGCCATGGATAGATCACTCGGTTTCGGGTCTGCAGCATGCAACTGGGTCCACAAGGGACACGCCCATTTCAGACTCGCTTTCGCTCCGGCTCCGCGCCATAAGCGCTTAACCTTGCTACATACCGCAACTCGCCGGTTCATTATTCAATAGGCACGCCGTTACACATTGACGGGGCGAACCCCGCCCATAGTGCTCCGACCGCTTGTAGGTTCACGGTTTCAGGTACTATTTCACTCCCCTCACGGGGGTACTTTTCATCTTTCAGTCACCCTACTTTTGCGCTATCGGTCGCCAGGTAGTACTTAGCCTTGGGGGGTGGACCCCCCGGATTCAAACCAGGTTCCACGAGCCTGGCCCTACTCGGGAAGATACCAGAGGAGCAGACCTTTTCGCCTACGAGCCTATCACTCTCTATGGGAGGACTTTCCAGACCTCTTCGGCTAAGGATTGCTTTTGTAACCTCTCGGACGGTCAACGACCCGTCCAGGTATCCCCCGCAACACCGCATACACAACGGTCGTCACCTTACATGCATACGGTTTGGGCTGCTTCCGTTTCGCTCGCCGCTACTCAGGAAGTCGAGGTTTCTTTCCTTTCCTGCAGATACTAAGATGTCTCAATTCTCTGCGTTATCCTCCGTACCCTATGCATTCAGGCACGGATAACGGGGCATTACCCCCGTCGGGTTTCCCCATTCGGAAATCTTCGGATCTAAGCCTGGTTAGCGACTCCCCGAAGCTTATCGCAGCTACCCACGTCCTTCATCGACTTCTGGCGCCAAGACATCCACCGTAAACCCTTAATAGCTTGACCACAATAATCCGAGCATTCTCATACTCTCGTTATTGCAAATTCAAGATTGATGAATATCAATTCGCTTTCCCTCTTCCAAATTTTCAAAGAACAAAATAAGCTCCCGCTTTGCGAGAGCCATACCATTATATTTTCGACTTCCACCTTGTCAAGAGGTTTGTACTTTAAATTCCGAAATTTATTTTATTTCCAATCCCGAGTGCTTTCCCGGCTTGCATGATAAGACAAACATCCCGCCCCTACCACGAAAAAAAATGTCCTCCCGCCCATGATTTTTTTTCGCACCTCAACCTGCGCCCTTTTCCGTCGCGCGCTCAGGGAACGGTTTGGCTTGACACTCAGGCGGCCAGCCGTTATCCTCACAAGACTTAACGACTTACTATTTTCCCGGGAGAACTGAAATGGAACACTTGAAAGGGCGCAGCCTTGCAGGACTGCATGAATACTCGACCGAAGAGATTATCGCAATACTCGACCTGGCCGACAAGCTCAAGCGAGACCTCAAATCCGGTAAGTCGGAAAAAATCCTCACCGGCAAATCTCTCGCGATGATTTTCCAGAAACCTTCCACCCGCACCCGCGTCAGCTTCGAGGTCGGAATATTTCAGCTCGGGGGCATGGGCCTCTACCTCGGTGCGCGCGACATGCAGCTCGGCCGGGGCGAATCCGTCCCGGATACTGCGCGAGTTCTTTCGCGCTTCTGCGACGGCATCATGGCGCGGGTATTCGGCCACCAGGACATTCTCGACCTCGCCGAATACGCGCAGGTGCCAGTGATAAACGGCCTCAGCGACCTGCTGCACCCGTGCCAGGCGCTCGCCGACCTCCAGACCATACGCGAAAAGAAAGGCCAGTTCAAAGGCCTGCGCCTTGTATACGTAGGCGACGGCAACAACGTCGCGCACTCGCTGATGTTCGCCTGCGCCAAAGTCGGCATGCACTGCGCGGTCGTGTACCCTGAGGGCTTCGCGCCCGACGCCAAGATGCTCGAGCTTTCACGCCAGGACGCATCCCTGACCGGCGCCGAGATTGAAAGCACAAGCGAGCTCGCCGCAGTCGAGGGCGCGGATGTCATCTATACCGACGTCTGGGCGTCGATGGGCCAGGAAGAAGAGCACGAGAAGCGACTGAAGATTTTCGCCGCCTACCAGGTCAACGAAGAGCTTGTGAAACGCGCCGCCCCGGACTGTATTGTCATGCACTGCCTGCCCGCCCACCGCGGTGAGGAGATTACCGACGGCGCAGTCGACAGTCCGCAGTCCGTCGTCTTCGACCAGGCGGAAAACAGGCTGCATGCGCAGAAATCGGTCATGGCGCTTCTTATGGGTTAATAAATGGGAGAATCTTCCCAAGAGCAAGATGCAAGACTCGTCCGGGAAACTCTCGCCGGAGATGAGCTCGCCTATAAAAAGCTCATGGAAAAATACGTGAGGATAGCGGGTTCGATTGCCTACTCCGTGGTGAGCGATTTCCATATCGCGGCCGACGTTGTCCAAGAGGCTTTCTCCAAGGTTTACGGCCATCTCTCGCAGCTCGACAATCCCGCCACCTTCAAGGCGTACCTCGCCAACGCCATACGCTCCAGCGCGCTCGACTGGGTCAGAAAAAAAACATCTCTCCGGCGCGGCGCCCCGATGCATTTTTCGGACCTCGCGGGTGACACGCAGGAATTCCAGGATGAAGGCGAGCTGCAGAACACGCCACTCGCAAGCATCCAGTCATCCGAGAACTACGGCGAGCTGCTCGAACTTATAAATTCTCTTCCCCAGCACTACAGGGAAGTTTTTATTCTCAAACACATTGAAAACATCAGTTATAATGACATGGCGAAAATTCTCGGCGTTTCACTCAATACCGTCGAGGCAAGACTTTTCCGCGCACGAAGAATGCTGCGCGAACGCCTCGGCCTCCAGGAGCAGTAGATGGTAGAAGACCCGCAGATGGAGCAGGAATATAAAAACGACACCGGCCCCATAATGGAGCTGAGCGAGCATCTCGACGAGATGCGCTCGCGCATGATAAGGGCGCTCGTGGGAGTCGGCATAGCGCTTGTCATCTGCCTTTTCTACCAGGACCAGTTGATGTTTATCATTACCGGCCCTCACCGCAAAGCGATGAGCAGTCTCGAGAAAAAAATCGAGGAGGCCGAAGCTGCGAAAAAGGACGAAGAAAAGACGCCGGGAGAAAAATTCGCCGCTGCTATCGAACGGATTAAATCCGGCGACCCGGACACCGCCGAAGCATTCGAACTGCTCGCCAAAGAACTCGACACCTTCAAAATCGATGTAAAAAACAGGCGCGGTACGCTTCAGGCGATTAAGTACCAGGAAGCATTCATCTCTTATATCAAAATCGCTCTCGTTGCCGCAATTGTATTGAGTTCGCCATGGATTATCCTGCAGCTCTGGCTCTTCATATCCGCCGGCCTTTATAAAAAGGAGAAGATGGCTGTTCTCATCTATATACCATTCTCCCTCATCGCATTCGCCGCGGGCGTGGTATTCGGGTATTACGTTCTCATCCCGACCGGCCTGACCTACCTCGCCACCTATGCGGACCCCGGCCTCGTAAGCGTCCAGGTCACCCTCGGCTTCTATCTTAGTTTCTTCCTGCTCCTCACGGTCGCTCTCGGTTTCGTCTTCCAGCTTCCGCTTGTCATGATGTTTCTCGCGAGAACGGGCATCGTATCTGCGAAAGTCTACTCCAAAAACAGGAAATACGCCATACTCGTGGCGGCGATTGTCGGAGCGGTGCTGACCCCGCCAGACCCCGTCACGCAACTGCTGCTCGCTTCGCCCGTCATATTTCTCTACGAACTCGGGATTGTGCTTTCAAGAATAGTCGGTAAAAAGAAAAAAGAGGAAACGGCGTGAAACTCGCATTAAGCGGCCTGCCCCGCTCCGGAAAAACGACAATATTCAATATACTCACTGGCCGCTCCGAGGAGGTGGGCGCATTCGCGACAAAGACCGCCGTCGCCGCGCTCCCCGTCCCTGACCCGCGCATCGAAAAACTGTGGAACGAATACAAACCGCCGAAAAAAGTTTATCCATCCCTTATGGTTCACGACCTGCCGCCCGGCATGAAGGAAACGCAGGCCCTCGCTTTTCTTCGCGAGATGGACCTTCTGCTCGTCGTTGTTCGAGCTTTCGAAAGCGAATTCGTCGCGCACGACCGCCCCGTTCTCGACCCGGCTGCGGACGCGGCCGAGTTCCGCACGCGCCTTGTGCTTTCCGACATGCAGCTAATAGAAAAACGCCTCGAACGCCTCGAAAAGATTTTAAAACGCCCCAGCCCGGACCACGACAACCATGTCAAGGAACAGGAAGTATTCACCAGGATGCTGCCGCTTATGGAAGAATGCGGCTCCTTGAGCGATTTCGAGATGACGCCTGATGAAGAAAAACTGATTCGCAATTACGGGCTCCTGACGCTCAAACCCACCGCCTTCATACTCAACGCCGGGGAAGAGACCGCCGATTCTACGCCCGCATTCGAAGATGCGCTCGTCGTATTCGGAAAACTCGAAATGGAAATCTGCGAACTCCCAGAAGATGAGCAGCAGTGCTACCTCAGCGAATACGGCATCTGCAAGCAGGGAACCGAGATTCTATCCTTATGCTACAAGGCGCTAAACGCAATCACCTTTTTCACGACAGGAGACGACGAGGTTAGAGGATGGACGGTCGGCGCGGGAACCACCGCGCCCGAGGCCGCGGGCCAGATACATACCGACTTGCAGAAAGGCTTTATCAAGGCCGAAGTTGTTCCATACGACAAGTTCCTGGAAATCGGCTCGTACAAAGAAGCGCGCGCATCCGCAGGCCGGCTCGAAGGCAAGGACTATATCATTCAGGACGGCGACATCGTGGATATTCGCTTCAATCCTTAGACTCGCGGAGCATTGTCAGGCGCACCATATTCAGCGCGCAGTTCGCCGCCCTTCTCTGGATGTCGTTGCGCGTACCGTTGAATTTGAACTCGCGCGTCCACGGCTCGCCGCCCGCGCAAACCGATATATAGACGAGCCCGACCGGCTTTTCATTCGTCCCGCCAGCAGGACCTGCAATCCCCGTGATTCCCACTCCTACATCCGCCCCGCTTTCTTTCCTTATGCCATTCGACATTTGTGATGCAACTTCCACGCTGACCGCACCGTGCTTTTCAAGCGTCTCCCTGGAAACGCCGAGACGCCTGACTTTCGAATCGTTGCTATATGTGACTGCGCCCTCGAGCAGGTTCTCGGAAATTCCGGGCACCTGGCTCAAAAGGTGCGTCGCCAGGCCGCCGGTGCAAGATTCCGCAAGTGCTATCGAAAGATTTTTGTCTTTCAGCATTCGCGCGACGCATTCCTGCAAAGTCGCACCTTCGGACGAAAACATCTTTTCGCCGAGCCTGTTTTCAATCTCCGATATTATTTCTTCCAGGCAATGCTCCTCTTCCAATCCCGCTGACAAGCTTACGGTAAGAACCATCTGGCTCGCCGTTATTCCCCAGGCGACGCTTTTGAATTTTTTTATTGCCGGCCTGACCTCGGCTTGCAGGCCTGATTCAGAAACGCCGAAAAACCTGAGGAGCCTCGATGATTTCGGCCTCAGTTCCGTGTAAATCCCCTTCAAAAGCGGAAACAGGTGCTCTTCGGACATCTGCTCCATCTCCGAAGGCACTCCCGAAAGCGCCGCGACATGCTTACCTTTCACCGTTGCCAGAAAACCGTATGCCGTTCCGTTCGTATTCGGAATAATCGTCGCGCCTTCAGGTATAAGAGCCTGGCGCAACTCCGATTCCTCGCACCTTATCCCGTAACGCGTCAGAATCTCTCTCACATGCCTTTGAGCATCATCATCTATTATAAGCTTTCTGCCGAGCACCCGGGCACATGTTTCCCTGGTAAGGTCGTCGTCCGTCGGGCCGAGCCCGCCCGTTACGACAACTACATCGGCGCGTGAAAGCGCGGCTTCCAGTACTTCCCGGTATCGCGCCTGGTCGTCCCCGACGGTCGTGCGATACGATGGCGTTATGCCAATCTGCGCGAGACGCTTCGAAAGGTACAAGGCGTTCGTATCGACTGTCCTGCCGGTCAGGACCTCATAGCCAGTCGTTATTATTTCTGCCGTAATATCGTTCAAGCTTCAGCCCGCCCAGCGTTTCAGAATTCTTCCGCCTTGAATATGGGCATGAGTTTGAGACCTTCGTTCCCGAGCGCAGCCTCGGCGCCCTCCTGCCTGTCCACGATAGTCACAATCGCCGCGACTTCTGCCCCGAACTCGTCGCGAACCGCGTTTGCAGCCTTGAGCGAAGAGCCTCCCGAAGTCGTGACGTCTTCCACTATTACCACCTTGTCTTCGGCTGAAAGACCCGCGCCCTCTATCAGCTTGCGCGTACCGTGCTTCTTGGGCTCCTTCCTCACGTAAAAGAGCTTCAGCGGCACGCCGCGACCATAGGCGACGTTCCCTATCGTCGAGACCAGGGGGTCGGCGCCTATTGACATCCCGCCGACGGCGCTCGCCCCGAGCTGGACAATCACGTCGAGCATGGCCTGCGCCGCAAGGTGCGCGCCTTCCTGGTCGAGCGTGACCATCCTGCAGTCGAAATAAAAATTGCTTTTCTTTCCCGAAGCCAGAGTCACTTCCCCCTTCATCAGGGCACCATCGACTTTCCGCCTGAGCCTTTCAAGATTTTCAGATTCCAGCATGTTTTCTCCCGGAAATAAAAAAGTGACACGGAGAATGACCTTCGTCCGTGTCACCTGAAATTACACGCGCGTGAAAGAAACACTTCTGCAAAAGCTGAGGCAACTCTCTACTTGCGCCTCTGCATGACCTTGTCGAGCCTTTCCTGGGCCTCTTCCGCGGAAGCCGTGCCGGGAAATCTTCTTATGACATCCTGATACTTGCCGGCCACGATTTCCTTGTCTTCGTAAGGGTTGGCCTGGTCGAAGTATCTCGCCTGGCCCAGCGCCTTGGAGGCAGCTTCGCTATTGTGTATCTGCTCGTATTTTCCGCCCTTCTCGAGGCCGATTGCCCTCTCGTAGGTGCCTTTGCCTCCGCCGGCGGCAAGGAAAATTATGGTGATAATGACAACGACGACCGCGCCGCCGAAAATCAATATGCCGGCTTGCTCGTGCGTACTTGTCTTCGAGCCCTTTCCGTAATACGATGGCTCTTCATCATAATAATCGTCATCGTAGTCGTCCCTGCTTCGTCCGCGCGAACTCCTGCCGCCGCTGCGGCTTGAACTCCTGCCGCCGCGAGAACCTCCACTGCGGCTTGAACTCCTGCCGCCGCGTCCTCCTCTGGGCGAATACCTGGCCATTGCATACTCCTTTCACCCGCAAAGGGGCAATGTCCCAATTTTTATTTTCTTCTTTCCATTACTTTCAGAATCTTTTCCGCCGCATTCGATGCGGCCGTGGTGCCGGGATAGCGGCTCACCACTTCCTGGTACTTGGCGGCTACTATCGCCTTGTCCTCGTACGGGTTTGCCTTGTCGAATTGTCTCGCATTGCCAAGCATTTTGCTGGCATCCATCTCGCGCCGATCCACCTCGTACTTGCCATAGTCTATCCTGTCAATGATAGCCTGACCGGAACTAACATAACCCATAAGCAGAGCAAATGCAAACATAAAAATCACTACGACGACGAACACCACGAACATAACGTTCTCGTGATGAACCACCGACCGCAGCGAAGCCGAACGCCCCGAACTCCCAAGCCTGCCGGAGCCTCCGGTCAATCGCGTGGAACTGCTCCTCCCGCGTCTCGACGACTGCCCCTTCTGGGGCGACCGCGCCATGGCCCTTCGGCTGCTCTTGCGCCGTCCTCTCCTGCGGCTCACGCGCACCGCCGGCCTCGTCCTTCCGGCAAGCGTCGGAGGCAGCCCTTCCGCAACCCTTTCGAGGTCCACCATAAGCTCCGAAGGCTTCTGGTATCTTTCATCCGGGTGCTTTTCCATCATCTTGCATATGACATCGCTCAGGCCGACGGAGACTTTCGTATTCAAATCGGACGGATACGGGGCCTCTTCTGTTATATGCTTGGTCATCACAACGAGTGGGCTCGACCCGACGAACGGGACCTCGCCCACGACCATATGATAGAGCGTCGCGCCCAGAGAGTAGATGTCCGTCCGGATATCTACATCAACCTGCCCCTTCGCCTGCTCCGGCGATATATAATGGGGCGTGCCCATCGACACTCCGGTGCGGGTAATATGAGCCTCCGAGTCCTCCGTTTTGGCAAGCCCGAGGTCGCAGAGCTTGGCGACTCCCTTCTCCGTCATTATTATGTTCTGAGGCTTGACATCCCGGTGCACGAGGCCGTGAAGGTCTGCGTGCTCAAGGGCGCGCGCAATCTGTATGGCTATGTCTATGGCTCGCTTCTCGGCGATAGCTCCCTTGCGCGATATCATTTCGTTTACCGTCTCGCCCTTCACGTATTCCATGGCGAAATAGTAGAGTTTTTTATGCTCGCCGACGTCGATGCCGGCTATGATGTTCTCGTGATTTAGCTTGGCTACGGCGCGCGCCTCGCGAAAAAAACGCTCGATGAACTTGGGGTCGCGCGCGTGGCGCGGCGCGAGCACCTTCAGGGCGACCATGCGGCTCATGCTCGTCTGGTTGGCCAGGTAAACCGTTCCCATGCCCCCGCGCCCGAGCACACTGTCAATCTCGTAGCCCGGTATCTTTCGCCTGGACTCGCGCTCCTTCTGCAAAGCGAGAATCTGCTGGGCCTGGATTTCCGTGATAATCGAGCGCTCTACCAGTATCTCGCCGACGAGTTTCGGCTGCAAGCCGAGAGAGCGCAACTTGGATTGAACGTCGAGGGCCTCTCTTATATGTTCCTCGGTTATGTAGCCTTCTTCGAGTGCAACGCGCCCGAAAGAGAGGTCGCTGGCTGTTCTCTCCTCGGCCATGTGCATTGCCTCATCTTAACCCGGAACCTCAAAAACTGTCAGCCCTCGTCCTTGGAAAGGAAGAGCCAGTCACCGACCACCACTGGCGCCACCTCTGGACAGACTCGGCGCGCTGGGTCTCGGAGCTGCTGCGGTAAATCCCGAAATTGAATCCCGTAATCGCCCGGAGCGCGGCCGAGACGGCGACCACGACATCCAGAGAATCGTCTTCGAGTTGGTTTATTAGCGCCCCGACGCAGGTAGAATCCCCGAACCGCCAAAGCGCCTCGGCCGCCAGCCGCCGCTCTTTGCGGTCGCCGCGGCTGAGAACGTTCACCAGAAAGTCCTGCGTCATCGGCTCCTGCATGCGCTGGAATATCGCAATGCAAAGATACCTGTAGTGCATCATGTCCCGCCTCGAAAGGGCAGCGTAGTAATTCTCCGCGAGCGCGGGCACGGCTGGCTGGCCTATCTCCACAAGACGATTAATGGTATTGCTTTGCATCCCGTCGAGGTCGTCCTTGTAAACCACTTCGCGCCTGTAGAGGAGCTTCTGGATAAGCGAGTTTATCTCCGCCTCGAGCTCAACCGTCGTACGGGCAGGCTCGAAAACCACCCTCGCCATCCTCGTGTCCTCGACCTGCCTTGTCTCCGCAGACTTGCAGCCCGCAGCGGCAAGAAGAATAACCGAAATCAGAAGCGCTGACTTTTTCATGTAACCCCCGCAAGCATCCCGTCAGGGACAAAAATAGCGGCGGTAGGGCTCGAACCTACGACCTGGGGCTTATGAATCCCCCGCTCTAACCAACTGAGCTACGCCGCCGGATTCATCGTAAATGTCTATCATAAAAGCACGGAATTTTCAATTAATTTCCTGAAATCTTGCCGCTGCCGTGCCGGGGGAAAAGGCATCATCGCGTAGAAATTTCCTGCAAATCGTCGCGCTCGGACCTCGAAATAACGTAGTATAGAAAACCCGCGAGAGTTCCCATTACAAGCGACAGGAAAACGCGCCACATGAAGAAATTGAACCCGAGCAGACCCACCTCGAGCGATATCCGGGCCGGCCCTATCATCGTCTGACCCGTTATATACGAAACCAGTATGTGGTTTCGAATGCCTTTTTTCTTGAGAGAAAATACTATCGGATACATTGCGTAGACCGGGCCGGGCGTCATGATGCCGAAAACGGTGGCGTAGAGAAGATATCTCAGCTTGTTTTTGGTCAGGTGCTTCTGCGCAAAATCCTCGGGCACGAGAAAATGCACCGCAGTCGATATGACAACGGCAATCACCGTATATAGAAGCACCTGCAGGTTTACGCCGGCGTTCTCCCGCAGCTTTGCGGCCACCCCGGCAGGCGAGATGCATATCAAGACCAACGAAGCCAGAAGGACGAGGATGCCCATTCGCACCTGCATCGAAACCAGCGGCCCGCGCTTTTCTAAAGAATCTTCCATCCGACGTACCTGTATATGAAAATTGTCAGAAGGCCCGCGAAAACCGTCACTACAAACGAAACGGCCAGTCTCTTTACCGAAAACCTCCAGCCCAGAAAACCCGTCTCGACGAAGAAAGTCGACGGCTCGATAAGCACGTGGCCCGAGATGAACGCGACGAGTATGGCAGGCCCCACGCCGGCCTGGTAGAGTTCGACGAAGACGGGATAGAGCACGTAGCGCGGCCCCGGCAGAACGAAGCCCACGAACGTCGCGACCGCAATCCCCAGCACCTCGTTGACGCCGTCCCCGAGCGTTTTAATCATGTCCGGGCTCACGAACGCGGATAGAGAACTGGCGAAAAGGATTCCCGCACCCACGAGAAAAAGCGTCCTCCCGAGCGATTTGGAAAAATGCGACAGCGCTTCTCTGCTTTTTCCTGGCATATCAGACCATCCAGCCGAGGGCTTTGGCAATCATTCGAAGAGCAAGAAGCAAAAGCGCAACGGCAAGCACCAGTTGAAGCTTCTTCGCCTTGAACTTTTTGCTCGCCAGCGCGCCGAGCTGCCCGCCGATTATCACGCCGGGTATGATGGCCAGCGCGTGCCCGTACATTATATGCTCCATGAAGGCGTGCGAAACCGCACCCGTCGTGGCGTTGAAGATTATGAGGAAGCTCGACGTCGCGACCGCGAGGTGGATTGGCAGGCCCGATAAAGTGAGAATCGGCACGTTCACGATTCCTCCGCCTATTCCGAGAAGCCCCGCCGATACGCCCGCAACCCCGGCGAATATCATGGTAAGGACGAGGTTGACGTTGTACTCGAAAACTGTCCCGTACTTGTCCGTTATTTTTCTTTGGAGTACGTGCCTTTTGAAGCCGCGGCTGGCGAGCGCCTTCTTGCCGGTAAACATGCGGATTGCCGCGAGGGTAAGCGCGCAGCCGAAGACTATCTTCAGGGTCCTCTGGTCGAGCACGTTGCTTATGAGCGCGCCGCAGATTACTCCCGGAACGGACGTGACGACGAGGTATCCGGCGAGCTTCGTGTCTATGCGCCCCTGTCGCCAGTAGCCCAGCGCGGAGGACATCGCGGTGAATATCATTATGCCAAGGCTCGTGCCGACCGCCTCTTTCATCCCCAGCCCGAAGCCCAGATGCAGAATCGGCACCATCACGAATCCGCCGCCCAGCCCGAGCATGGAGCCGGCGAACCCGGCGAGAAGTCCCGCCAGAACCCCTGCAGCAATCTCAAGTCCGCTCAAGCGCCCCCCGTTCTACTTGCTGTCGAGAATCGCTCTGACGATTTCGTCCTGGACGGATTTCATGGTTGTATTGGATAGCCTGAAGCCTTTGTTGACGAGGATGGAAAATGCGAAAAGCCTGCCCGACTTGTTCTTCGCGTACCCGGAAAGCGCGCTCACTCCCCTGATATAGCCTGTCTTGGCGTGGACCTTTCCCTTGTGCGCGGCCGAGTCGAGCCTGTTCTCCAGCGTTCCGTCGAAACCGCTTATCGCGAGCGATTCCCTGAAAACGCCGAAGTCCTTGTGCGCGCTCATATAGACCAGTAGTCCGACGATGGCGGAAGCCGACAACTTGCTGTCGCCGGAAAGGCCGCAGCCGTCGTCGGGAGAGACCTGGCTGGACGGAACGCCTATCGACTTCATGAAACCTTTGAGCGCCTTTATTCCGCCTTCCCTGCTCCCGTCGCCCGAGATGCGCCCGAGTTCGCGCAGAAGCAGTTCGGCGTGAAGGTTCTGGCTGCGCTTGTTCGTGACCGCAACCGCCGTCGAAAGCGGCGTCGAATGTCGGGCGATTTGCACGAGTCCCTTGGTTTCAACCGGCTTTTTCGCGACCTCGACTCCCGCGTTCACCTTGACCCCGACTCTTTTGAGGGCCTCGACGAGAGCGCTTCCGAATACGAGCGCCGGATTGTGGACCGTAACGTTAAATACCCTCGCTTGCGCTCCCTTGAGGTAGGCGCCCTTGACAATCACATCGTTGGTGGCGGGCTTTCTCAAAACGGAAATCAGGTGCTTGCTTCGCGAGGAAGTCGTGCCGCACTGGTTCGAAAGGCTCACCGCGCCTGCCCGCGGCCTGAGCGCGACGAACGCCGCCTTGCCCGGAGCGCTCCCCGGCCCCACCGTCACGTCGAAGCAGTTGTCGTTAATCGAAAGAGCGCTGACCGGCGCGCAGTACCATTTTTCGAGCTGGTTCTGCGGCCAGCCGGGCGGTATGGTCTCGCCGCCGTATGCCGTTCCGTCCGCTATCACCGAACCATCGACGACGTCTATGCCGACCGCCTTCACCGCCTGGGCCCACGAATCCAGCACCGTCTCGGCGTTCCCGCCGTAGAACCTGCCCGAGATGTTCGGGTCGCCCATACCGATTGCGACGAGGTCGCCCTTGAGCACGCCCGAATCTATCGAGCCGCGCCTGCAAAGCGCAGCCGAAAGCTCGTGGTCCTTTCCCATCTTCGCCAGAGCGGCCGCTGTTGTCGCGAGCTTCATATTGGATGCGACGGAAAACGCGGTCCCCGCGTCGAGCTTGTAGACTGTTTCCTTGTCGTCGAGTGACTGAACATGAATTGATATGACCGCGCCCTTGAGGGTTTTCTTCTTCGCGGCGACGATACCCTGCACCTTGCGGCCGAGCGTGCCGTTTACGAGTTCCTGGCCGCCCGCCTCGCTGCATCCGCAGAACAATACCGCAACGAAGAGAAAGACAGCCGGTATCGCTCTCTTACATCCCATTCTCACTCCGACAGGCGCGGGAAGCCCGGATTTACGATACTATGGGAAGCGGAGCTTCTTCACGCCACCCCTGCTTCGTTTCCATACGGGCTTGTACTTCATCCTTTTCCATCTCTTCTGACGCCTGCTTACGCCCATTTTCTCCTCCTTAAAATCTATCAATCGGTTTTCTTGACTTCCTTTTTTTCCTTCTCGGGTATAACTTCCTGCGTATGATTCTCGCCGTCGTAGCTCATCACGATGCGCTTTTTGCCCACGTAAGTGTCTATGTTTACCGGCCTCGTCCATACGTTGAAAAGGTTCTTGAGCGTGTCCTGCGCGTGGTCGAGCTTGAGCCCCATGCCTGAGAAGTCGTGCTTCAGAAGCAACTCGCCCCTGTTCTTGTAGTTCGCGTCGTATACGTAAATAAAGGGCTCGCCCGCGTTGGTCAGGCTGAAAAGCAGTTTCTGCTTGACCTTCCTGTGGTCGCGGTCCAGTATCACATACTGCTGGGCGTTCGGGTCGTAGCCATAGACGAAAAGCTTCTGGTCGTCGCAGAACTCCTGGTTGAAAAACTCGTCTATAAACGTAACGTCGTTGTGGATGCGCCTGACCTGGTATATCTTCTCCCTGCCCAGGCCGAGGTCGAGGTTCCATTTGCGGCGCTCCGTCATATCGTCGCAGTCTTCGTACTCCTTGCCGAACTTGCCCTTGTTCCACCTGTCCTCGATGTCGCGGAAAAGCTCTATTCCCACCTTGTAGGGGTTTATCGCGCCCGGCCTGCTGGCGAGCGTGCCGGAATGGTGGTCCGCGTAGTCGATTATCTCCGCGTCCGTGCAGAGGTCTCTCGTCATCATCGTGGAATGCCAGTACGAGGCCCAGCCCTCGTTCATGATTTTTGTCTGCCGTTGCGGAGCGAAGTAGTAGGCCTCTTCTCTTATCATCGAAAGGATGTTTCGCTTCCACGGGGCTATGGGAGCGTGCTCCACCAGGAAGGCAAGCACATCCCTCTCGGGCTCCGCGGGGAATTTAATCTGCTTTTTGATTTTGTCCTGTATCGCCTTTTCCTGCTCTTCGATGAACTCCTTGGGATTTATGAAGGAATCCATATAATCCTTGGCACGGAACCTCGTGACGTGCGGCTTCGAGTATTTGCCCGTCTCATCCTTCTTCTTCCCGTGGCGCTCGATGAAGACCGAATGCGCATCTATCAGGTTCTCCAGGGACAGGCAAGTGTCCACGAAGTTCTCGACCTCTTCCACGCCGTGGTCGTCCATATATTCGGCGATTTTCGTGCCGTGGTTGGCCATCTCGTCTACCATCTTGCGGTTCGTCTTCGAGAACCAGTAGTTGTTCTTGAAAAAATCGCAGTGCCCGTAGACGTGCGCCATTACTATCTTGTGGTCGGTATTCGAGTTCGACGAGAGAAGGTAAGCGTAGCACGGGTCGTTGTTGATGACCATCTCGTATATCTTTGAGAGGCCGTAGGAGTATGATTTCCTGAGGTGCTCATACTCCATCCCGAAGCGCCAGTGCGGGTAGCGGCTCGGGAAGCCCGTATAGGCCGCCACCATGTTCATCTCGTCGTAGTCGAGCATCTCGAAAATGACCTCGTAGAAGTCGAGGCCGTAGCAGACCGCAATGTCCCTTATCTTGTACTTGAGTTTTATAAGCTCTTGCGGGAACGCCAGCGGCATCTCATTTGCCCTTTCCGAGAAATACTTTTATCGAGTCGTATATCGCGTCGCGGTCCTGTATCTCCGAGAGCGCCAAACGCTCGTCATCCTTGAGTTCTTCCTTGAGATTCTTGATAAACTGCCCCGAGCCGTAAGCGCTCTTCACCTGCCCGTAGCAGAATATGTTTGCCGCGGGCAAAAGCTTCTTCTTCAAAAGCTCTATGCACTTGCTCGTGTCCTCGCCGCCCCAGTTGTCCCCGTCGGAGAAGTGGAACGGGTAAATGTTGTAATCGGCGGGGTTGTAATCCTTCTCTATCATCTCCGCGCATACCGAGTATGCCGAGCTAATCTTCGTGCCGCCTCCCTCGCGCAGGTGGAAGAAGGTTTCCCTGTCCACCTCCCTCGCCACCGCATCGTGCGCTATATAGCGAGTCTCTATGTCCTTGTAGTGGTGGCTCAGCCAGGCGTCAATCCAGAACGCCTCCATGCGAACAATCTCCTTCTGCTCACCGCCCATCGAGCCGGAGACATCCATCATATAGATAATCACGGCGCGCGACTCGGGCAGAAAGTCCAGCTTCCAGGAGCGGTACCTCTTGTCCTCACGTATCGGCACTATCATGGGGCAGTTCGGGTTGTAGAGCCCGGCGCATATCTGGCGCTTAAGGGCCTCTTTGTACGTGCGCTTGAAGTGCTTGAGAGACTCGGGGCCGGAGCGCGAAATGCCCGTATATTCAGTCTTCAGCGTGGTTATCTGCTTGTTCCCGCGCGGCTCGATTTTAGGCAGTTCGAGCTCTTCGCCGAGGATTTCCGCAAGCTCGTCGACCGTGAGGTCCACTTCCATGATGTGCTGGCCCGGCTGGTCCCCGGCCTCGCCCTCGCCGCCGATGGGTTCGCCATTGTCGCCTTCGCCCTGCCCCACGCCGCCGGTCTGCTGCTCGCCGTAGCGGAACTTCGGCATGTCAATCTGAGGAAGCGGTATCGATACGAGCTTCTTGCCCTTGCGTCCTATCAGCTCGCCGTTCGATATGTACTTGCGGAGGTTCTTCTTCACCTTGCCGCGTACTATCCGGCGGAATCTCGCGTGGTCCTTTTCAATCCTCTTGACCATTGCTTCTCCACGCTGCTGCCGCGCTCAATCGCGCCCGCAGGTTATTTAGCCCTCCGACTTCTTCACATCGCCGCGGGCAAATATCGAGGCCACGAAGTTCAGGACGTCGTTGGCGCAGGTCTCGCAGTAGCCGTACTCCGACATGAGCCTGCCCTTTACGATGTCTATCTTCTCCTGGGTGTCCTTGTCCACGACCGACGAGACGAGCGATGAAAGCCTTATCGTATCTTTCTGGTCCTCGAAAAGCTTCAGCTCGAGCGCCTTGCGCAGCCTCTCGTTCGAGTTGAAGTCGAAGTGCTTCCCGCCAATCGCCAGCGCGCCGATATAGTTCATTATCTCGCGCCTGAAGTCGTCCTTGCGGCTCTCGGGAATGTCTATCTTTTCTTCGACCGAGCGCATAAGCCTCTCGTCCGGTTCCTCGTCCTGTCCCGTATACTTGTTGCGCACCCTCTCCTTCTGCGTATACGCCTTGACGTTGTCGATGTAGTTCGCGCAGAGCCTGTTTAACGCATCCTTGTCGGCGCTGATTGCGCGCTGCACCTCGTTCTTGACAATGTCCTCGTATTCCTGGCGCACGGTTGCGATGAGCTCCTTGTACCGCTTCCTCTGCTCATCGCTGTTTATAAGCGAATGGTGGTAGAGGCCGTCCTCGAGCTCCTTGAGGACCATGAAGGGATTAATGCAATGCACCTCTTCCTGGCGCACCAGCGCGTTGGAAATCTTGTCCTGGATGTAGCGGGGCGAAATGCCTTCGAGGCCCTCGTGGAGCGCCTCCGCGCGTATCTCGCGGATGTTGTCCTCGGTGAAGCCGGTCAGCATCTTGCCGTTGTAGAGCTTGAGCTTCTGGAGCATTGTGAGCTGCGCCTTCTTCGGCTGTTCGAGGCGCGTCAATATCGCCCACATCGCGGCCATCTCGATAGTATGCGGGGCGATGTGCTTTCCGACTATCTTCGTCTCGTTGTAGTCCTTCTCGTAAATCGCAATCTCGTCGTCGAGCGTCGTCACGTAGGGAACGTCGATTTTGAGTGTCCTGTCGCGGAACGCCTCCATGAGCTCGTTGTTCTGAAGCTTCTTGTATTCCGGCTCGTTCGTATGCCCGATGATTACCTCGTCGATGTCGGTCTGCGGGAACTTCTTGGGCTTTATCTTGTGCTCCTGGCTCGCGCCGAGAAGGTCGTAGAGAAAAGCCACGTCCAGCTTCAGGACCTCGATGAACTCGACCAGCCCGCGGTTGGCGATGTTGAATTCGCCGTCGAAGTTGAAGGCCCTCGGGTCCGAATCGGAGCCGTACTCGGCGATTTTTCGGTAGTTTATGTCGCCGGTGAGCTCCGTCGAGTCCTGGTTCTTCTCGTCCTTGGGCTGGAACGTCCCTATCCCCACCCTGTCCTTCTCCGATAGCACCATGCGCCTGACCTCGACGTGGTCTATCATCTTCGTCCAGTCGCCTTCGTACTTGCGCATGAAGTCGTTGTAGTACCACCTGCAATGCGGGCAGACCGGCCCCTCGATGCGAAGCTTGTAACCGGACTTTTTCATGCGGTTGACTTCGTCGAGGATTTTCGGCCTTATGTCCTCGGGAATTAGCCTGAGCGGCTCCTCGTTCATCGGGCAGATTGCGACTTCGCCGTTTTCGAGCTTCCACCCGAAAGTATAGAGCGCTCCGTCCTTGGTGGTGGAGTACTGCTCGAGCCCCCGCTTGAGAAGCCTTACAATCGTGGACTTCGATGAGCCGACGGGGCCGTGCAAAAGAAGTATGCGCTTCTCGGTCCCATAGTAGTTCGCCGCGCTCTTGAAGTGGTGCACGAGGCGCATCAGCGAGCGGTCGAGCCCGTAGATGGCGTCTTGGCCGTCCGCAATCGGGTCGTCGAAGAAGTTGTAGTGAAGCACCTTCTCCTTGTGCTCGGTATATTCTCTCATGCCGTAGGAAAGCACCATGTCGTAGAGCCGCTGCCACGAATTCCTCGCGACTCTCGGGTCCTCCCTGACGGTCTCAAGGTACTCGCGGAAGCTGCCCTTCCAGTGAAGCTCCTTGAACCATCCGAGGTCGAGGCTCTTCGTTACCATGGAGAAGATGTCAATCCCCTTGCCCTTCTGCTTCTCCTTTGCCTTCGGTTTTTCCTCGCTCTTTTCCATTTTTTCTACGCTCTTCTCCGTTTTTTCTACGCTCTTTTCCGGCTTGTCTGCGCTTTCTTCCTTGCCTTTCGGCATATCAAGTCCTCCCGTATGAAACAGGTTGTTGAGCTGTTTTCCTTCGAACTGCAACGGGCCCTTTAGTCAGCGTACCCGCCGGAGTGAATTATCAACAAACTGCGCCGACATGTCAAGTAAAACGACACTTTCCTTATATTCCGACACACAAAGCTCCCCGCTACTCAAACAAGACGCACCGGCCGGATTCGACCCCGGCCGGTGCGCAAGCCACGTTGTCTTTAGCGTTACTCTTCTATAATTCTATAGGCTTTTCCTTCGATTACGACGACCACTTTCTGCCCCACGGCCAGATATTTCGCGGCCTCGGGGTGGTTCTTGAGAAGCTCGAAGTACTCGTCGGAGAGGTATTTCACCTCGACCGTTTCCATGTTTTTTTTGTACTTCGCGTCGTACCAGACGCCCTCGCTCAGGTAGAAAGTCTTCGACCCGACTTTTTTCATTATCTCTTCAATCTCTTTGCGCGTCTGCTCGAGTGCGCTGGACTCCTTCTTGTCCTTGCTTGCACCGGACCAGCCCATTCCGCCGCCGGTTGTTCCCCTGCCGTTCGGTTTCGGAGACGCGGCTGGCGCCTTTTTCATCGCGTCGGCCATCTTGCTTCTCCTGACCGCGCCCTCGCCGGAATCCCCCTTCTCTTCTTCCACCAGCTTGCCGAGCGTCTCCCCAGCCTTCTCAAGCCTCTTTGCAAGCTCGCGTGCCGGTGCTTCCGGCGGTGCTTCATTCGGGGCAGACCCGAACCTGTCGCGACCACCCTGCCGCCTGCGGTTAACCGTATCTTCGACGACCAGATACGATGTGTAAGGAGTCAGTATTCCGAACTCCTTGGCCAGGCGAATGACTTCCTGCTTGACCTCTTTGTTCTCGCCGTGCAGTCGCATCTCGTCGAGCAGGTATCCGACCTTCGATGTCGCCCAGACCCGCGCGATATATGCCGCCTCGACCGACTTTTCCGGGAAGTCCGCCTCGTAAACAAACTCTTTCTCCGTTTTGCCGACCTTGCCGGTCAGCCTCACTGCCTTATGGCCCTCGCCCTTGTAGCGCCCGACCACGACGACCTGCGAACCCTTGAACAAGTCCGGAAGCTCCTTCGGATAAACGTCGTAAATGTCGAGCCCCTTGATTTCGAGCTTCGTGTCCGCAAGCACGGGGTTCGCGACCTTCTCGTAGAAGTTCGATATCTTGATTTCGATATCCTCTTCCGGTGTTATGTAGTCCCTCGCGCCGCGGTTCTCCTCGGCCAGCTTGTCCAGAAGTATCGTGTTGACGTCGTGCCCAACCCCGAAGACAAATAGCCTGCAGGTGCGCTCGTTCGCCTTCTTGATGTTCTTCAGTATCCGCTGCGGGTCGGTCTCGCCTATGGTCGGCTGGCCGTCCGTCATGAAGACAATCATGAACGTCCTGTCCTCGCTCCCCTTCATTTTGAGCGCCTCGGTTATGGCGTCGTTTATGTTCGTCCCGCCGCGCGCCGCAATCTCTTCAATCCACGCGCGCGCCTTCTCGACGTTGCCCTTGTCCGCCTTCACCGGGTCGTCCTTGAACTTCCGCACGCCCGTCGCGAAACTGATTATATTGAACTTGTCCTCCGGGTTCAGGCTGTTTACGCAGTACGTCAGGCTCGCCTTCGCCTGCTCGATTTTCTTGCCGCTCATCGAGCCGCTGGTGTCGAGCACGAAAACTATGTCCTTGGGCAGTATGTTTTTCTTGTCGATTTCCGACTTCGGCGTCAGCATCGCCATGAAGTACCCGTCCTCGCCCTTCTCCCGGAACGTCAGGAAGTTAAGCCCGAACTCCTTGTCGCTTATCGTGTAGTAGACGATAAAATCCTTCTCCGGCTTCACGTTCCTGCCCTCGTAGGACAGCCTCACGAGGTGGTCGCCCTTGCGGTTAATGTCCACGCTGTGGCTCGGGCAGTAGACGTTCTTTATCGCCACTTTCGAGTTTATCGTCACGTCGACCGTCGCGCTCTCCAGCGGTTTCGAGCTGAACTTGTTCGTCGAATGCGGGTAACGGTAGGCCACCATCCCCGAATCGCTCTTCAGTATCTGGTTGTACGTCAGCTTCACCTTCGCCTCGCCGTTCGGCGGTATCGGGAATATCCTCAGCCTGAACATCTGCGTTCCCACGTACTCCAGCAGCGCCGGGTCCTTCATGCGCCTGACAATGTCCGTATAGATGTCCTGCGCCTGCTTCGTGTCCAGAAGCTCCGCCTTGACCTCCTTGCCGTTCATCCAGAACGAGAAGTCCGTCACCGATGCGTCTGCCGGCAGCGGGAACACGAAGTCGCCTTCGAGCTGCCAGTTGTTCGGGTTGACGAAAACCTCGTTGACCTCGGTCTTCGCCACCTGGTCGTCCACCGTCACCTTGAGGTGCGCTTCCTTCACCCACGCCGGCAGGTGCCTCACCGGCTGCGGTCTCGGACGCGGCCTCGGCCGGGGAATGATAATCCCGTTCGCAAAGGCCTGCGCGCAAAGCAGCGTCACAATCAGACCCGCGATTGTCGCCGTTATTCTCTTTCTCATTTCCTTCTCCTCCTTGAAGTTTGGTCCCGCTTTCTACATTTATTAGACTTGTTGTACCACGCCGGGTTCTCCGCTCTTGCAATTTTTCCGGAAAATTTTTCCCCATCTGTAAATCATATCCTTTATATAGTAAGGAGTTACGACAAAATTTTACAGATTTCCAAGCCTCACTTTCTTCCTCCTCCGTCGCTTGAGTAAACAGGAAAATGTGACTGAGCACCTGCTGGTCATGTATCCTCAACTCTCTTAAAGCAAGCAACTTGACATACGGCGACTCGGATTTCTCGACGACCGACCATAACTCGCGCACCCGTTCCCGGGCGTTCAACATCACCTGCGCAAGCATCTGCTTCCTTCCATACTCTGCCAAATCCTCGTTCCGCCCACTTCGTAAATACCTCACATCGTTATAAACCGTCTCTCGGGATATTTTGAGTCCTTTAGCTATCTCAGCGGGAGTGAAACCCCTGACAAGCAGCCTGGTAACATCCTTCCTTCTCTCCAGCACGTTGGTTCGTGGATAAATCATCTTTCACCTCCAGAAAAACATTCACAATGTCATTACGAGCGGCGATACCCTTTTTTTGTCATTGCGAGCGAAGCGCGGCAATCTAATCAATTGTCTTCATAAAAATCTTTTCATTAATAATCGCTACGCGGGTATCAGATTGCCGCGTCGCAGGCTTTGCCTGCTCCTCGCAATGACAGTTAGTTGCGTTTGCCAGTATTCATATGCCTTCCATTGTCTTTACCTCCTTTCTCTCAATGTTTACAGGCGTTTCAGAATATACGGTTACAGAGAATG